>Ga0209163_1000009_pt1 | contig 749331 bp, 611 predicted proteins | sample MTBAKSrepl2MetaG_FD_187457 | JGI IMG/M metagenome (GOLD analysis project Ga0209163, IMG submission 187457) | Enrichment culture microbial communities om Arthur Kill intertidal strait, New Jersey, USA, that are MTBE-degrading - MTBE-AKS2 (Arthur... | ecosystem: Environmental > Aquatic > Marine...
TTCAAGATAAGCTGACTAAAAGGACTTTCATTTTTTCTTCTCCCACCAAAGATATTTTGAACAGTCCATTAGCAGAGCTAGTTAAGAAATGGAAACTCTTACCGCACTAATTGTCAAAACTCAGGAATAATATCGCAATGCAGTTTGTGAATTTTTTGCAGTATTGGCGGAAGTGAGTCGAATATCGCTTTTTGTTGATCGATAATTTTCTGTGCATTTGACGAGCTGCTTCCGCTTTGGCCGGAGGAATTTCCCGTTCCCATCTCGTTCTGCAACTTAAGAGCTTCCTTTTCAACTTCTTTGCTAAGCGCTTCGAATTGTTTATTTAATTGTTCCATTTTAACAGGATCGTTTTGACTTGTTTGCATCTGCTGTATTAACGATTGCATTTGCGATTGAAGCTGTTGCATTTTGGAATAGTCTTGCCCCCATAAAACAGAAGGCGCTAATAAAATTGCAAATAACAAAATTTGTGAGAATTTAAAATTCATAAAAATCCATCCGCAAATAATTGACTTATCTAAAAAAATTTATGTGTTTTGTCTAAGACGAAGAAATAAAAAATGTATTTTAACTATACTAAAAGACGCCTGAAAGAATGGTAAAAATGTTATGGATTTGATTCAACCTAACAAAATGATTAGGTAAAGGCAATAAAAAAGCTCAACCTTTATTGAAAGTTGAGCTTTGTTATAATCAATATTTTATTAATTTTTACTATCCGCCGAAGTCATCAAGTAAAATGTTTTCAGGTTCAACACCTAAGTTATCCAACATTTTGAGAACAGCGGCGTTCATCATCGGCGGACCGCACATGTAGTATTCACAATCTTCCGGAGCCGGATGATTTTTAAGATATTCATCATGCAATATTTGGTGAATAAATCCAGTATAACCTGTCCAGTTATCTTCGGGCAACGGTTCCGACAAACCGATGTGCCATGTAAAATTAGGATTATCCTTTGCAAGTTGATCGAAATGATCAACATAAAACATTTCGCGCAATGAACGGGCTCCGTACCAAAATGTCATTTTGCGTTTCGATTTAAGACGTTTAAGCTGATCAAAGATATGCGAGCGCATTGGTGCCATACCCGCACCACCTCCAACAAAAACCATTTCAGCATCTGTATCTTTAGCAAAGAATTCTCCGTATGGACCGGATACTGACACTTTGTCCCCCGGTTTCAAATTGAAAATAAATGAAGACATTTGTCCCGGCGGAACATCCGGCATATTCGGAGGAGGAGAAGCAATCCTAACATTTAGCATAATAATATCTTTTTCTTCAGGATAACTTGCCATCGAATAGGCTCTTTGTATCGGTTCGGTTACCTTAGAAACATAACGCCATAAATTAAATTTGTCCCAATCGGATTTGAATTCATCTTCAACGATAAAATCTTTATAATGAACTGTGTGGGGAGGAGCTTCAATTTGAATATAACCGCCGGCTCGGAAATCGATTTCTTCTCCTTTCGGTAATTCAAGCACAAGCTCTTTAATAAATGTAGCAACATTATGATTTGATCTTACCGTGCAATCCCATTTTTTAACGCTGAACACTTCCGGGTCGACTTCAATTTTCATATTGTTTTTAACTGCAACCTGGCAGGAAAGTCTGTAACCTTCTCGAATTTCCTTCCTAGTTAACTGTGCACGTTCGGTTGGTAGTACATCGCCTCCCCCATCTTTAATTATAAGCGTACATTGCCCGCAAGTACCTCCTCCGCCGCAAGCCGAAGAAATAAATATCTTATTATCGGCCAGAACGTTTAATAATTTTCCACCGACCGGCACCGTAATTCTTTTTTCTTCATCGTCATTGATAAGAATATCAACATTTCCGCTGGCAACCAACTTCGACTTGGCAAAGATTATCAAAGCCACCAGTGCAAGAACTATCAACACGAACATAACAACGCCGATAATAATAAGACTCAAACCTTCCATAAATTATCCCCGTACAAAAAATTTATTCGGATTAAACATTTTCTTACAACTGAATCCCGGAAAACAACATAAATGCAATAGCCATCAATCCGGTAATTATAAATGTGATTCCCAATCCCCGTAATCCCTTGGGAACATTACTGTATTTCATTTTTTCTCTTATTCCTGCCAAACCAATTATTGCCAGCGCAAATCCAATACCGGAACCTAAACCGTAAACACCGCTTTCTATAAATGTGTAATCTCTTTCAACCATGAATAAAGATCCGCCCAGTATAGCACAGTTAACGGTTATCAACGGGAGAAAAATCCCCAGTGCATTGTAAAGCGCAGGCATATATTTATCCAGTGTCATTTCAAGAATTTGAACCATCGCGGCAATAACACCGATATATGTAATAAGACCTAAGAAAGTCAAATCAACATCTGCTATACCTGCCCACGAAAGTGCTCCTTCTTTCAAAACGTTATTATAAATTAGATTGTTAACCGGAACAGTAATAAACTGAACAACAACAACCGCGATTCCCAATCCAACTGCCGTGTCGACTCTTTTCGAAATAGCCAAGAACGAACACATCCCGAGAAAGAATGCAAGGGCCATATTTTCAATAAAGATCGATTTAACAAATAAACTTATATAATGTTCAAACATTTTTATGCCTCTTCAATTTGATCTTTTTTGAAAGTCCTAATTATCCATATAAGCGCACCTATTAGAAAAAATGCACTTGGGGGGAGCAGCAACAATCCATTGGGTAGATACCACCCGCCGTCGGTAACAACCGGAATAACCGAATATCCGAGCAACTTCCCCGAACCGATCAGTTCTCTAATAAATGCAACGGTAATCAATACAAAACTGTATCCCATACCGTTACCAATACCGTCTAAAAAACTAGGCCATGGAGGGCTTTTAAGAGCGTATGCTTCCAAACGTCCCAGTAAAATACAGTTGGTAATAATCAACCCGACGTAAACCGATAATTGCTTGCTGACTTCGAACGCGTATGCTTTTATCACTTGGTCGGCAATAATAACCAAAGATGCGATAACTGTCATCTCAACAATTATCCTGATATTACTTGGGATATGATTTCTAATCAAACTGATTGATAAATTTGCGATAGCTATAATCAAAGTTACTGCAATCGACATAACGATTGCGGTTTCCAATTTCGATGTAACCGCAAGAGCCGAACAAATACCCAGAACTTGCAAAGCAATCGGGTTATTGTTAAAAATCGGGTCTAATAAAATTTTCTTTGCTTTACCCATTGATACCATCCTCTCTGACTTTTTTAAGGAATTTCCCGTAACCGTTATCTCCAAGCCAGAATCTTATCAAATCATTTACACCGCGTGTTGTTAAAGTTGAACCTGAAAGTCCGTCAACTTTATAAATTGCGTCTGGTTTTTCTCTATCAACCAGGCTTTTGATTACTTCTATTCTAAGATCCCAATCTTCATCGAAAATTTTCTTTCCTACCCATTGAGCTTTCCAATTGGGATTATCAACTTCGCCTCCAAGACCCGGAGTTTCACCATGCTCGTAAAATGTAAATCCGTTTACATCTACTATGTTTTTATCCAGCGCCATAAGACCGTACATAGTGGACCATAATCCCTTGCCGTAAACAGGAAGGATTATTGACTCCATTTCTCCTTCCTTCATTACAAGGTAAATAAGCATTTGCTTAGGCATGATTTTTATCTTTGCAATATCTTCGGATGATGGGATGGTTTTGCTGTATTTAGCATTCTTAACAATGTTCTTTACATCATAAGTCTTAGGATTAATAACCGCATCGTATTTATCTTCAGGAATAATTTCTCCTGTTTCCAAATCAACAATTACCGGTTTAATTCTATTATTGTAAATCGTTTCAATATCTTTTCCTTCTTCAAGAAGGTTACCGGCTATAAGAATGTTCTTCAGCTTATCTAATTTTTTATTTTCATCCTGTATAGGTTTTAACGAAACCACGGTAGATGAAACCAGCACCGAGCAAACCAAACATACGCCCAGAGCTACACCAAATGTTTTTTTTATGCTATCAGACGCCACTTCTTGCTAGCCTCCTTTTAATATTCGCATTAACAAATACTCTATCGATGATCGGGGCGAAAACGTTGCCGAACAATATTGCCAGCATCATTCCCTCTGGGAATGCAGGGTTTACTACTCTAACCAATACAACAAGAATTCCGATAAGCAAACCGTATAAATATCTTCCCTGGTTTGTCTGTGCGGCAGATACAGGATCGGTGGCCATAAATACCATGCCGAACGCAAAACCCCCTAATACAAAATGCCATATCGGGGTAACACCGAACATCGGGTTAGTTGAACTTCCGATCACGTTGAATAACAATGAAGTTCCGATCATTCCGACAAAAACACTAAGCATGATTCTCCACGAACCGATCCCGGAAGCAATTAATATTACCGCTCCGATCAAGCATGCAAGCGCAGAAGTTTCCCCCATCGAGCCGGGGATCGTTCCTATGAATGCATCCATCCATGAAATCGCTGCCTGCGGGGCTACCGCCAATTCAGCCAGAGGGGTGGCACGGCTCACACCGTCAACTGCTACCCAAACGGCATCCCCTGAAATTTGCGCAGGATAGGCAAAGAATAAAAATGCACGGGCAACCAATGCAGGATTAAGTATATTCATCCCAACACCGCCGAATACTTCCTTCCCGATTACAATGCCGAATGAAATACCGATTGCAACCTGCCACAGAGGGATTGTTGGAGGAAGTATCAAAGGGAATAAAAGACTTGTAACCAAAAATCCTTCGTTCACTTCATGCTTACGGATAATACTGAATAATACTTCCCAGAATCCCCCCGCTGCCAAAGTTACAATATAAACGGGAAGAAAATAGACAAGACCGTGAATTACATTAGATAAAATATTGCCCGGATCATAACCCGAGCCGAGGAAAGCAATCAAACCGCCACGCCATCCTTCTGCAGAATCTATGCCTGCTTTAGCCATTACAATGTTTGCCTGGAGACCGGTGTTGTAGAGTGCCATCAACACAGCAGGTATCAAAGCATAGACTACCATCATCATCATTCGTTTAAGATCAATTACATCACGAACATGAGAGGGCCCCGGGGTTACTTTACCGGGGGTGTACAGGAATGAATCGATAACTTCGTAGAGATAATAGAAAGATTCTAATTTACCTCCCTTCTCGAAATGCTTTTCCTGTTTGTCAAGAAAGTTTCTTAAAAATTTCATTATCCTTCTTTCTCTATTAAAGTTAATACTCTTCTTAAATTATTGCCGTGATCAATTTTAGACGGGCATACTAATGTACATAATGCCAGATCTTCTTCATCCAACTCAAGGCATCCCAGTTTTTCCGAATCTTCAACATCATCAACAGCCAATGCTTTTAATAAAAAAGTGGGGAGTATATCAAAAGGCATAACCTGTTCGTAAGAACCTATCGGCACGATTGCCCTATGTCCGCCGTTTATTGCTGTCGTAAAATCAAACTTTTTATTTGGAATTAATTTTGAAAATACAATCTTCTTTATCGAATAAAGATTAAATCCCGGATAGAGCCATCCCAGTAATTCTCTCTTCCTTCCTTCCGGCAGTGCAAAAATCTGCTGATGGTATTTCCCTAGAAATGCAGTTGGGCCGGCGGCTTTTCTTCCGCTAATGACCGAACCGGAGATTATTCTGTTATCCCCGTCTTTCAACTCACCTGCCGTAACATCTTCCAAAGAAGCGCCTAGACGAGTCCTAATTAATTGAGGTTGCTTTACGCTTGGCCCGGCCAACGATACAATCCGTTCAACATCAATCTTCCCTTTGGTAAACAATATTCCAATAGCAGTAACATCTTGTGCGTTTACATACCAGACAGTTTTATTTTTTCCAACGGGGTCAATAAAGTGAATATGTGTACCGACATTACCTGCGGGGTGGGGTCCTTCAAATTCTTTAATTATAATATTCGGCACATCGGCCACAGGTATTCTTGCCCCGCGAGATTTACATACATACATTTTGCCAGGTGTAAGTTTGGATAAAATCTTTAACCCGCTAACAAAAGCTTTTTCTTTTCCTTCAAGTACCTTTTCAATTAAAGGAGCATGCGGGTTGGTATCAATGGCGGTTATAAAAACCGAATGCGGGATATCTTCGGGATTGGCAACTTTGCTGAAAGGGCGCTGCCTGATTGACGTCCACATTCCCGATTCCAAAAGTTGAGCTGTTATTTTTTCACGGTCCAATGATTTCAACTTATCATCCGCGTATGATTTGAATGATAACTCTTCGTTACCATCCAATTCAATTACAAGTGATTCGAATACTCTTTTAATCCCTCGGTTGATTTCAACAACTTTACCCGAACCGGGTGAAGTATATGAAATACCTGGCATTTTTTTATCCGTGAATAATTTCTGCCCAAGTTTTACCGAATCACCTACTTGAACAAGCATAGTCGGTTTCATACCAACATAATCGTAACCGACAATTGCAACCTTTTTAGGATTATTACCTTCTTTAATCACCTGCTCTGGTTTACCTGTGATTGGAAGTATTAATCCTTTCTTAATTTTAGTTAATCCCATTTTTTCTATTTCTACCCGAATTAAGTTTTAATCTATCTTCTTGTTTTTTTAAAATAACAATTAGCCTTTTAAAAGCCCTCTTTTTTTTTGAAAATGAAAAAATTTTCCTTTGGATGTGGAATTCGATATGCTATGCGGTTTGCACAAAATTTTATTTCGAGAAAATCGTCACAAAAATTTTTCATAAATGCTCAGTAAGAATGAAGTATCTGCAAAGAGATTTTATATCGCAAATCACCAATTAGTTAGAAATCATCTTAATAAGTGACAAATAAATATTTATAACAATTTTAAATCGGAGAAAAAGACTTTATAAACATATGAATTATGAAAAGGGAATGCAACAGATTTTATCTTATGTTACCATGTTCACAATAATTTCACTGCATATTTATAAAATTTTCTTTTCAGATTGATAGGAGAATTTAATTTTAGTATTTTCTTTCGTAAACATATGTTTCTTACAATTTAAGATTCGTTCAAAATTTTTTTGATGAAAAGTTATTGAACATGTAAACACAACTTTTCAAATTACCCCTTTCGGATAATTAATTTATAATCCATACAGGGGGCGTTATGCCGCACCAAAAGAAAGAATCAATAACGGGAATTTTAATCGGCGACGCAGCCACACCCGAAAAAGCGGAACAAATAGTAAACACTTATAAAAAGTGCCCCTACTGCAGTGGGTTTTTCAACACGGGTAAAAATATAGTTGCCTTATTTGCTATTCCGAAAGAAAATAAATGGTGGCTCAATTGGGTAGCCGAACAGCCGAATGAAACGATTGGGCTTAAGCATGCCGCTGTTTTTTTTACATGCAAAGTAAAAGCGAATTGCTCATGGATTAAAGGAGACTTGATACCGACACAGCAGAAATCTCCCTGCGGTGCACAATGCTGGGAATGCCCCAAATACTTAAACGATTGCAAAGGCTGTCCTTCAACTCTATACCATCTTCAAGTATAATTTTGGTGATCGAATATTCTTTTCCTTTTGCCTGTAATTATCAATTTGCTAAATTACCATCCATTATTTTTTTTATCATCTAAAACTCGGTTACATTAATGACAAAATTAGAAATTGCTCAATCAATTCACGATCAAGGATTTGCATGCTCGCAAGCGGTACTGGTTGCATTTGCAGATGAGCTGGGGTTGGATAAGGAAACAGCGTTTAAAATTTCATCTACATTCGGCGGAGGCATTGGGCGCACAGGTGAAACATGCGGCGCGGTTACAGGAGCCATTATGGCCCTGGGTTTAAAATATGGTTACTACACACCGCCAAATGATTTGACGAAACCGGAACTCTATGAAAAAGTCCGTTTCTTCTTAGAGAAATTTAAAGAGAAACACTCTTTCACAAAATGCAGAGACCTTTTAGGCTATGATATCAGCAATCCGCCTGAAGCGGAGATAATCAAAGATAAAGGAATCTCAAACGAAAGGTGTCCTTATTTTATAAATGACACCGTAAAAATTCTTGAGGATATGCTGAGTTAATTTTTCTTTTCGTAATGCTGATTGCTATATTATGTTAAATTTTTATCTAATCGGGATTGTCAATTCATATTAATAATTGCACGGATTGACAGCCCCGTTTTATTTGTATATTTTTAATCAAATTATCTCTCCCGTAATTCTTTTCATGTACGCTGAAATTACCGTTTATCGAATAAATAAATTTAATCGAACAACATAGGAAACCGAAGATGAAACCGAGACTTTTTCATCATTGGCAAAGACTAAGTAATTGTACTGATATGTTTCTTCTTTTTATTACAGCATTCATGTTCATACTTCAGAGCAATACAAACGCGCAAAATTTTAGTTTAGACATGCTGGAATCAGCAGAAGACGGCAGATTCTCATTAACAGTGCCACCGTCAAATGAAGTAGCGGTAACTTTGATAACTACAGGTCTTCCTGCAACACCTGTGAAGGTTAAGCTTCATTTGAATCAGTTTACTTCACCCGGCAATAGGAACATCACCGTAAAAATGAAACTCCCCTCTTTGAATGATACTATTCCCGATACCGATAAGTCGTTTACATTGAGAGACGAGTTTTTAAAAATTATTCTTCATGCCGATTCTCTTCCATCCAACGAAAACTACACAGGCAGACTTATACTGTCATCCAACGATAAGCAGCTGAAAATATGGGAAATAATTTTAAGCAAGACAGGTGTTTTTACACCGGCCGAATTAATTGTAGATCAGAGAGAAATAACACGTGAAATCAACAAACCTTTTTTCGGCGGTCAGGAGGATTATATATTTCTTACGGTAAGAGAAAAAACAAGGCAATGGCCCTTGAACGGAATTACAGTTGTAATCGAAAATACAGTAAGCACTTCCGGTGTAATAGACCATAACAATTTCACCGTATTGATTAATGGTGAGATGATCGATAATTATTCCAGCTGGCCCCCGGTAATTAGTATCGATAATAACTCCCTTCAATATAAATACAGAACCATTCCAGTCAATGGAATTGCAAACATTAAATTAGGTCTTAAAAATCTCCCCTACGGAAAACATTCCGTTACGCTAAAATTCAGGGCGGAAAACTCAACCGTTACAGAAACACAGGGAGTGGTTCTAAATTTAACCGTCCGTCATTCAATATGGTGGGCTATATTGGTATTATTCTTTGCGGTAGGATTTTCTTTTTTCTGTACAAAATTTATTTCCAACTTCAGGCAGCGTTCCATGATACTGAAAAAAATTTCGGATATGTATCAATCATGGCTGCGAAATGAACCTGCTTACCTTCCTGTTATTTGGGTAAGGGCAATGCTTAGACAATATATAGAACTATGCTCAAAAGGTCTTTTTACATCAGGAAATTTAATAGAAGAAAAAGTTAACCGGGTAAATGAAGTGGTAATTTTATTAAAAAAGATCCGCGATACAAGAATTTTGATAGACAACCTTGAAGAATCCGACTTAACAAAAAAACGACTTAAGCTAGAGTTAAATAAAATAGTTGCGATGCTGGGAAGCGATCCGGTTGATGATGAATGCAAAGTTTCTATTAATGAAAAGTTGGACGACTTGAGAAGCATGATGAAAATCGACAACATAACTGTAAAATATTGGTCAAATTTCAAAGTCTCTTTGGATGATCTCCTTTCGTCTATTTCCCTGGGTGATATAGCAAATACAAGACATGCAAAAGTATTTAAAGGATTGATGGATACATTATACCAAGCCAGAAAAACCGAGCCAAAAGATATGAATGAAATTGCTGCTATTGAAGCGATTTACTCTAGGTTAAAAATATTATGGGCTAGGCGGGATTCGGATGAACTAAATATTTTAGTAGATAACATCCAAAAACAGAAATCTTTAGAGAGTTTTTTTACAGTGGCGGATACAGCTATTTGGGCAAAGATGAAAAAGACAAAATTAATCATCTCGCTCCCTAGCACCGGGGGATCTGCGAATTTAAAGACTTATGAACCTTTGCTATTTACTTTAATGACTTCCGACCCGATCATCAACAACTCATATTTATTTACAAGAGGTTTGAGATATGAATGGGAATTCAAAATGTGTAAATCGAAACCGGAAAAAATTGAAGACAAACCGGAGGAAATATGCGCTCCGCTTAAGCCGGTAACACTTGAACCAAAAGTTGTTCAGTTTACACCAATGGAAGGTTATTTCAAAACTTCCGTAACTATTAAATATAAAGATGATTCAATTACTCTGAATGACGGCATACAGATGGCAATTATAAAAGACGCGAAGAAAAAAGTCGAAAAAACAGAGTTGGAGTATAAAGAGGAAATAATTCCAATATCAAAATCAGATTCTCATAGATGGTTAAAATGGTTGACCACAACCGAGTATATATCCATCTGCATATCTCTGGCGCTGAGTATTATCACGGGGCTGAGTGTGTCGTACTTTTCGCAGGAAGGTTTCGGTTCGCTACAAAATTACATAACCCTATTCCTATGGGGAGCCGGTATCGATCAGAGCAAAAACGCTCTGCAAATTCTTCAAGAATATTCAGGGGGAAAAACCGAGAGTTAGACAAATAGACTTTGTAAAAGTGCACTCTGAAAACTTATTTTATCTTAATAAGGGCTTTTTCTTTATTAATGATTCTACCGATAATTTCTGCATGAATAATTGACTTTTCGTGCAGTAATTTTATTATTGTTTCACCTTTTTCATTCGGCAATGAGATAAGCAGACCGCCGCTTGTTTGCGCGTCGTTAATTATCAACCGATCGATCTCCGAAATTTTTTCATAATAATAGACATGCGGTTTTGTATGTTCATAATTATCCATGGTTCCGCCTGGAATTACATTTGACACTGCAAGTTCACGAACACCGGGCAGCAGTGGAATTTTACCCAATTCAATTTCAGCCGAAGTGTTAGAGCCGTTCATCATTTCAAGTAAATGCCCGATCAATCCGAAACCAGTAACGTCGGTACATGAATTAACTCCGACTTGCTGCATAACTTCAGCGGCGATATCGTTTAACTCCGCCATTGTTTTGATCAATAATTTTTCATTACACTCATCAAGCAAATTCTGTTTTAATGCTGTTGAAAGGATACCGGTACCGATTGGTTTAGTGAGAATTAAAACGTCCCCCACCTTAGCATTTTTATTGGTAATAATTTTGTCCGGGTGAATAATACCCGTCACGGCCAAACCGAATTTTGGTTCCGTATCATCAACAGTGTGCCCGCCTATAATCGATATGCCTGCTTCCTGGGCTTTAGATTGCGCACCTTGCAGAATTTGTTTCAATACTTCCATAGGTAAACGGTTGCTTGGGAAACCGACAATGTTAAGAGCAAACAAGGGCTTGCCCCCCATCGCGTAAATATCGCTCAGTGAATTTGCCGCTGCTATTGCACCGAACTGGAAAGGATCATCCACTATCGGTGTGAAGAAATCGACAGTTTGAACTATGGCAATATTGTCATCAATTTTATATACTGCTGCATCATCCGATGTTTCGGCACCTACCAATATATTGATGTCATTGGGAATCGGAATTTGTTTTAACACTTCTTCAAGTAATTGAGGACGTAGTTTGCACGCGCATCCCAATCCGTGTGTAAATTGAGTAAGTTTGATTTTGTCACCTTCAATATCAATAGATTGCGGAACCGAACCGGGACGAAGTTTTTCGACAATCCTAATTATCTCTACAACAGCTTTGTCGATTTCATCAGCAGTAGTAAACCGCCCGGTTGAAAACCGAATCGTTCCCATTGCATATTCCAACGGGACATTCATCGCTTCCAAGACCGAAGAAACATCAATTCGATCTGCATGGCATGCCGCCCCTGCCGAAGCGGCTACATTTGTAAGCTCGGATAAAATCGTGTTTGCTTCATAAGACTTAAAACTTATGCTGCTAGTGTTGGGTAACCGGATATCTTTGTTACCGTTCACTTTTGCAAATGAGAATTTTTCAATCAACTTATTTTCCAATCTATCGCGCATCTTTTTCATGTGCGTTGAATACTTATCCAAATTTTTATTGATCAACTCGCAAGCATGCCCAAGTCCGGCTATTTCTATCACGTTTTCGGTACCGGCGCGTCGATTCATTTCGTGATTGGCGCCGAAAATTAGTTTCTCCAATTTCACTCCGCTTCTCACATACAATGCTCCGATACCTTTGGGTGCGTAAAGTTTGTGTCCGGCGATGGACAATAGATCCACATTCAACTCATCAACACGAACAGGAATTTTGCCGACGGACTGAGCGGAGTCGGTATGAAAAATTATTCCATTCGCTTTAGCAATTTCCGCAATTTTCGCAATCGGCTGAATTGTACCGACTTCATTATTGGCGTGCATTATTGTGATAAGTATCGTTTGAGGAGTAATTGCTTCGGCCATTTTTCCCGGGTCAATCAATCCTGTTTGATCAACCGGCAGATATGTAACAACAAATCCATTCGTTTCGAGGTACTTACACACTTCCGTTACAGCGGGATGTTCCACCGCCGATGTAATGATATGATTTCCTTTGTCACGATACGCGTAAGCCGCTCCGATTATCGCATAATTATTCGATTCCGACCCGCCGCTTGTAAATATCACTTCATCAATTTTACAGCCGAGTAAGTCGGCTACCTGCCCGCGGGATTTTTCCAAAGCTTTTTTCGCAGTAACACCGTAGTAATGGCTTGATGAAGGATTCCCAAAATGTTCCGTAATGAAAGGCTGCATTGCTTCAGCTACACGAGGATCGATAGGTGTGGTCGCATTATAATCTAGATAGATCGGTTTGTTCATATTAACACGCTACTATTTAATATTTTTATTTATCTGTTGTATCATGAGGAGTGCCGAGCATTCTTCCCACGGCGGATAAATCTGCGCTCTGTTCGGTAATGATTTTGAAAATTACAACCAGCGGCATCGAAAGTAACATACCGCTTGTTCCCCAAATGTATCCCCAGAATACAAGTCCGAACATTGTAGTGATTGTATTTAATTGAAGACTGGTACCCATAATCATGGGTTCAATAATATTACCAACCGTAATTTGTGAAACCTCTAATAAAATGAACAAAAGGATAACCGCACTTAATGTATCAAATTGTATAATTGCCATTAGAGTAGGAAGTATCACTGCAATAAGTGATCCGACAATTGGTATAAAATTCAGAAGGAAAGTAAGCAGGCCCCAAAGAAAAGCAAACTTAACTCCAAAAATTATCAATATTATATAAACGACTAATGCAGTAAGAAAACTTACGAAAATCTTCACCCGTACATATGTATAAATCGATTTTTGTATCGACTCGTAACTTTTCACCAATTTGTCGTTGTTCCTTTTTCCACTCACATAAGAAAGAAATGTGCGGTAGCTTCCCATTGTTGTTAAAAACACGATGTAATAGAATGCAAAAATCAAAAATGAAGAAGCAAAATTTCCTACCATATTGATGAAAGCGCTAATACCGCTTGATAAAATTTCCGACTCCATAATTTTCGCGATAACAAGGTCGGCCTTAAATTCGATATTCAAATAATCGTGTGAAATTTCTTTAACCCAAATTAGAAGAGGGTTTAATTTCAACTGCAGTCTTTCAATAAAATAATCCTGCTGCTGAACAAATTCCGATACTGTATTGGATATTATCAGAATTAAAATAAAGACTACTCCAAGAGATACCAATACGGTTGCCGGGTAAATCAACCAATTAGGAATTTTCCTATTTTTTAAATAAAGTATCACCGGCTGGAATAAAGCTGCAAAAAGGAATGCAAACGCAAGGGGTATTAATAACGATGATAAAATATGAAGCAAATAGAAAATAATAATTAAGAAGATAAAAATTTCGATTTTACTGTTAGCCCATTTCATATTTATACTAAATTATTATTGATAACATTTTGATCTTTCCACAGATGCATGTATTTATGTCCGCTGCCGGTATTAAATAGCGTCACACTTTCGTTATTTTTTATCCACCCATCATTTTTTAATTTTAACAATGCAGCTAAAGTAGCGCCTCCTTCAGGAGCTGCGAATATACCTTCGGTTCTACCGATAAGGTTTGTTCCATCCATTAATTCCTCGTCCGTCACTTCAATAGCCGTACCGTTACTTTCACGTAATGCTCTTAGAATTAAAAAATCACCTACTGCCGAAGGTACTCGTAATCCATCTGCTATAGTTTTAGCGTTTGGAAACGTATCTGCAAATTCTTTTCCTTCGCGGAATGCTTTAACCATCGGAGCGCAGCCGGAAGATTGCACAGTAACCATGCGCGGTTTTTTGGCCCCGATCCATCCCATTTCTTCCATCTCTGCAAATGCCTTCCACATCCCTATTAAACCAGTTCCGCCGCCGGTAGGATAGATAATAACATCGGGCAATGTCCAATCGAGTTGTTCGGCAAGTTCATACCCCATTGTTTTTTTACCTTCAATACGGTATGGTTCTTTAAGTGTTGAAACATCGAACCGTCCGAAACTTTTTACACCTTGTGCAGCGATTTTCCCGCAGTCGGTAATCAATCCTTTTATTAAATTTACTTCGGCCCCCAACGCCCTGCATTCCGATATAAAAGGTTGGGGAACATCTTCCGGCATAAAAACAAAAGCTTTCATTCCGGCCAATGCCGCGTAAGCGCTCATCGCACCGGCTGCATTGCCCGCCGATGGGATTGATACTTCTTTAATTCCAAATTCATGCGCCTTGGAAATTGCCACACATAATCCTCTCGCTTTGAATGAACCTGTCGGATTTAAGCCTTCTTCTTTTATGTAAAGATTTTCGTGTCCAATCCTTGCGCCTAACTTTTTCGCTTTAATCAAGGGAGTAAATCCTTCTCCTAAAGAGAGAATAAATTTATCATCTTGTATTGGCAAACATTCTTTATAACGCCATAAGTTCGGAGAGCGTTTACTAATTTCTTTTCGATCCAATTTCTGCGACATCTTTTCCAGGTCGTATCTTGCCAGCATAGGCTTATTACATATTGGACACAAATTATAAATTTTATCGGGAGAATAGGTTTTGCCGCATAAACCGCACTCAAGATAGGACAGGAATGACACTGCAAACCTCGCAAATTTTTGTTTTAAGAAATTATTATAAATATAGTATAAACTAAAGAAAAAAATGCCGCTATCTTAATTACAAATAATAGCGGCAAAAAATTGAAATAGAGAATTAATATAAAATTATTTCCCTCTCGCCATCCTCTCACTTTTTACTTTCAATCCGATAAGGAAATCGGTTATTTTTTCAACAACCTCTTCACTATGAGTATTCTTGTTGGTTTCCATATCCAGGTAAACAGCAGTCTTCATTTCCGATACGATCTTTTGCAAGTTAACAGGTTCGTGCAATTCATCTTTCGATGCGCCTATTATAAGAGCAGGTATATCTATCATCGGAAGTTTATTCCAGACCGAATAATTGAAAAATGAAATGGCTGCATTCTTTAATTTCCAAGGATCGGCTGCATCTAGCGCACCGCAATATTTTTTATACTGTTCGTAATCACTTTTCACATCCAGCCGGAAATTTTTTAAGTACCACTTAACATACGGTTTGAACCACAAATATAGCGGCGGATAAAAAGATCTGATAAGCACTTTGCCGAAACGTGGTATTCTGAAATAAGCATTTGGACCAACAAGTGCAAGTGCCATAGGTTTGGGAACAAAGTCCATACAGCTGTTAAGAATTGTTGTTGCACCAAGCGAACTTCCGAATAAAATATATTGCCGGTCTTTTAATTCAAAATGTTTTATAACATTATGCAAATCATTACCGAGTTCATCGATAGTAAAACCGACTTTACCTTCTACCTTAGATGTGTTTTTCTCGCGGGTTTCAACGTAATAAACGGTATAATTTTTCGTCATTTCTCTGAGAACTTTTTGCCAGCCGTCAATTAACGAAACCCATCCGGCAACAAAAACTATTTCGGGATTCTTATTCTTTGATGCAGATGTGAAAGTGGTCACTTTTAATGTAACATTCTTATTAACCGGAAACATTTCCACAATAACTTTTGATCCCTTAGCGCAAAACTCTGAAAGATTTTTCATTAACCAATTCCGTATTATGCCAGATGCTTATTCATATTGGCATACCATTTTTTGTTGTATTTGTAAATGTCTTTGAATTTTTTGAAAAGATCTTCGTACAAAATTACATTATCGGGATTAGGATAAAAGCGTCGGTCTATTTTTATATATTTCTTTATATCACCGAAAGACTCTATATGCCCGAGTGTCATACTAGCCAGCAGGGCCATACCTCTAGCCCCTGCCTGCTGCGGATCACTTACTCTGCAAATTACCCGGTTCAATACATCGGCAAAAATCTGGCACCAGATATCACTCTTGGCTCCCCCGCCGACTATGTTGATATATTCAACGGGTTTATACATATTTTCCAATGTTTCCATTGCCCAGCGTGTGTTAAATGCAATTCCTTCGAACACTGCTCGTACAAGATGCCGCCGTTCGTGGTTTAGACTAATATTAAACAATCCCGACCGAACGAAATCGTCATTGATTGGTGTTCTCTCGCCGAACATCCATGGCGTGAACATCAGTCCTTCTGCTCCAGGGCCTGCTTGGTGCGCGAGTTCATCGAGCACCTGGTAAATGTCGGTCTTTTTCCATTCTTCTGTCAACATATCTTTATGATATAGAATTTTATTTTTAAGCCATTCGAGACAAATACCGGCTGTTTCCTGGTGGGCCATTCCCAAAAAATATTCACGGGGATTTGCGCTTCCGATGCAGCCGGCATAATGAACTAAATCAATCTTTCTCTTTTTAAAATGTCCGGCTACCCATCCGCTTGTGCCAAGACTAATATGAAGTTCATTATCTTCCAGTGCGCCCGATCCAACAGCCGCTGCGCTTAAATCTCCGCAGCCATTGATGATAGGTGTTCCCGCCGGAAGCCCGATTTCCTTAGCAGCCTGATTTGTTACTTCACCAATTACCGATGCGCTCTCTTTAACATCGGCAAGCATATCCGGAGTTATCCCCGCATATTTACATAAAGTTTTGCTCCATTTATATTTTTTCTTTCGAGTATCGAGTATAAACCATATCCAGGCAATGTCTACCGATGTTACAATATTACCCGTCAATTTATAGAGCATGTAATCTTTGAGATCGATAAACTTATAAACTTTTTTAAATAATTCCGGTTCATGAAGTTTCAACCAAAGAATTCTACCCACCTGGTCTTTTCCTGTATGCCCCGGCGCTCCGCTGTTTATAAACAAAAATTTAATGAGTTTGAAAATGTTGTATCCCTCAATCCTGGGCCAAGTCCAAAGTTGTGTGCGTATTATATCGGCGGATCTTCCGTCTAGCCAGCTGATTGACGGACGAAGCAGTTCCCCATTTTTATCAATACACAAAAGATTTTGTGTTTGTGAAGAAAAGACCATTCCGATTACATTTTTAGAATCGATTTTTGATTTTTCAATTACTTCTTTGGTTGTTTCACAAATGGCCTCCCAAATTAATTGCGGATCCTGCTCGGCATGATTGGGGTGCGGGTGATTAAGCGGGTAATGTTTTTTTGCAATGTTGATAATTTCACCTTTTGTGGTGAATAGCGCTGCTTTATCGGCGCTCGTTCCCATATCGTGGGAAATGATATACTTTTCAGGCAATCTCTCTCTCTCCATAATTATTTGACTAAAAAGCCGAAAGAAAATACAACTTTATTTATTTGTTGGAAAGAGAAATGTTGGCGGTTACAAAAATGTTGATTAAAGAAAAAATAAATTTTAGCAGTTTATTATTCTTTCAAAAAAGATCGAAATGAATTTTTCCTTTATTAATGTAAAAATATATATTTTAAAATGATTGTAATTATTAACTAAATTAAGTATGTTATTATTAAATAACTAGTTTTGATTATTCATAGTAATTGAGAAAAAGGACATGACTATTAACCAATTCTCAAATTTAATTCGAAACCTTCCTGTCTTAAATCATGCGGTACTTACTAAGTTTTCTAAATGGGAATCTGCATTCAGTCTCAACATTCCTAGTACAGTAGAAGAGATATTTGGCGAAGATGATAAAATAAGAATATCGCGTAAAGAAATATTTGAGACGCAAGAATTAACTAAGAAAATATTTATGTCTATTTTTTGGGGATACCCCGAAGGGATGAGAAATAATTATCACAATAAAATTTTTAGTCAAATTGAAGAAATAAAAGATCATTTGGAAAATACTAATGTAATTCATGATTGGACAGAACATATAAGAAACACCAATTTTGAAGGGATAAAGTTGTCAACTTATTCTAAACTACTTTATTTCAACAAAACGAAAGTTAATGATACTCATTCTTTGATATTAGATGGGAAAATAATAGATTGCATAAATAGGGAGTTATTTTCGGATTTTCACAGTATAAGAAATGTATCATATTATAATGCCCCGAATCTTTATCCTGCTTATTTGAATATAATAAAAACGCTTGCCGAGCAGAATGATGTTAGAGAAGACCAAATTGAATTCTTTCTATTTTTGTTCGGAAATAAAATCAAATAGGAAATACTTTATTTAAATATATAATGAACATGAAAAAGATTTATTTTTTCTTTTTACTTTTCCTACTTGGAAACTCAATAAATGCTCAAAAAGAGCTCACTGGATTTCTTAATATCCCGTTTGGGTCAAACATTGACTTTGCAAAAAAAATCATACTTAAAAAGCCTGGGGCAAAATTTGTCAACGAAGAAAAAATATATGCCGATCAAAATAGTGAGTATTATATGAGAATGCTTTTATTTTCAAGTATTCCGATTGGTGAATTTAGAGCGGATTCATGTGCGTTAATCTCTGACATCTTCATCAAGGACAAATTTGTATTAGGAGTTATTTGGTTTAATAATTTTTCAGAAGAATTGCAATCAGCACTATTGGACATTCTTACTTATAAGTATGGATACGCAAATAAATCAGAATACGACGATGGAGTTGAAACTCAATATTGGTTTTTTGATGTCCCAAAAGGAGAAGAAAAAAATAAAATCTCTTTAGAGAGAGTATTTAAAGGTAATCGCAAGCGAATATCTTTATCTTATTATGGGTTTGGAACAATCAAGACGAAATTTAAAAATCCAATAATTGAGGAATATAATAACAAAACGAAAGAATTTTGATTAAAGTAAATTGAACTAAGCTCTTACAATAAATCTTCAGACTTATACCGTCCTAATTCAGAGTCTAAGAATTGGTAAGCAAATAAAACATTATTTATTAGTGGAAAGAAAAGATATTGTATAAGTTTAATCATAAACTTATTTTTTCGATTGAATTCTTACACGATCCACTTTATAAATTCATTTAACCGCTCATTTTATTTCGACATCCACAAAAATAAAATTTGACAAATCTTATTTTCAATTTTATATTTGTTTCGACAAATATCGAATTAGCTTAAGGTAATTAATGGACATTTCACAAAGTATAGAAATAATGAAATCACTAGCCGACACATCACGGCTTCGCGTGTTGAATTCATTAATGGACAAACCACAGTATGTTGAAGAACTTGCGCACCGGCTGAACCTCGCAATATCAACCGTCTCGTTTCATCTTAAAAAATTGGAAAAAGTAAAACTTGTGCGTAAAGTGAAGGAACAGTATTACGTCATTTATCAAATAAACGATGACGTGTTTAAACTAACATTAAAAGAGTTGACAAGTTTTGAAAATATTGAAAAATATTTACAGGAAGAAAGAATAAACCAATACCGCGATAAAATTTTGAGAACATTTTTCAAGAAAGGTAAATTGATTAAACTCCCGGTGCAGCATAAAAAACGAACAATTATAATAGAAGAATTTGTAAAAATGTTCAAACCGGGTAAAGAGTACACGGAAAAGGAAGTTAATGAAATAATACGGCAGTCCTTCGATGACTACTGTGTGATAAGACGAATTATGGTAGACGAAGAAATGATGGAGCGAAAAAACCAAATCTACCGGTTAAAAATAATTAACGATACGGAGTAAATTATGATCAACAAAAACGAATTAAAGAAAAAATATAAAGAGACACTCCCCCCGATGGGTATTTATCAAATAAAGAATTTGAAGAACGGAAAAATCTTTGTCGGTTCAAGTAAGAACCTAACCGGGAAAAATAACAGCAGCCGTTTTCAGCTTAAGATGGGGAGTCATTACATTAATGAACTCCAGGAAGAATACAAAACATTCGGTGAAGAAAATTTTGTCTTCGAAGTGATGGATTACCTAGAGCCAAAAGAAGGAATTGATTACGATTACACAAAAGACCTTGCTGCGCTGGAAGAATTGTGGCTCGAAAAACTTCAACCCTTCGGCGAAGCCGGGTATAACAAACGCAAAACCATGTAAAATAATTTTAATAGCACGAACGCATTATGCTGCAATGCTGAATTTCACACTTAACAAAAGGGTCATTTCCTGGCAGAATAAAGGGAATTGACCCGAACCCTTCCTGCCTCAACTTTATTTTCTTTAGAAAATCACACCGTGCAACCTTTTTCGGTTTTAGTACGTCATATATGTATCGGATTTCGATACTAATACATAAATCGAGGTGGAATTATGAAATTACTTTCCAGGGCAGAAGAAATAATACTCACAGCCATTCTATTATTAAGGGGAAATGCTTACGGTATTACCATCCGTGAACACATTAAAAAAGTAACCGGTGCAGAGTGGTCGCTGGCTTCAATCTATGATCCGCTAAACAAATTGACACAAAAAGAATATGTAATGAAAATTGAAGGTGACCCGACACCCGAACGGGGTGGCAGACGAAAGATATTGTATGAAATAACCGAAGATGGGAAAGCCGCTCTTCTTGAAATGAAAAAAGTAAACGAAAACATTTGGGCAGATATTTCAAATGCAGCATTGGAACATTAGGAAACAGATCATGAAAAATTCACCGCCAAAATTTCCAAGTAGATTCTTGAGGACCTTTTTAAAGGGGAGAGAAAGATCAGAGAAACTCGGCGATCTTGAAGAAGGATTTTGGATTAAAACAGATGAAGATGGAATCGGGAAAGCAAAACTTTGGTACTGGCGGCAAGTGATAACAACAATTCCTGTTAGTATAAAAAATTCATTCACTTGGGGGGCAATCATGTTTAAAAATTATTTGAAAATCGCTTTAAGAAATATCAAAAAGTATAAAGCTTATTCAGCTATTAATATACTCGGATTGGCTGTGGGGATGGCATGCGGTATACTGATACTTTTGTGGGTACAGGATGAACTGAGCTTCGATTCTTTCCACGAAAATGGTGATAGGATATACCGCCTAATCCCGACTGTGAGCGGAGAACCATGGACATCAAGCCCATGGGCATTGATTAATAATTTAAAACGAGATTACCCTGAAATCGAAAAAGGAACATGGTATTACAATTCAGGCGTAACCGCTGCCTATAGCGAAAAGACTTTTAACGAAAGAATTGCTTTAGTAGCCCCCGAATTTTTTGAGATGTTTACTTTCCCTTTAATCAAGGGGAATCCACGCACTTCAATCGCGGATATTAATTCAATTGTAATCTCAGAAAGGACCGCCGCAAAATATTTTGGAAGTGAAGACCCGATAGGGAAAGTAATCACACTTGATGGGGAGGCAGATCTTACAGTCACCGGCGTTATGGAAAACGTACCGACAAATTCGCACATGCAATTCGAACTGGTGGCCAGACCTGAAATTTTCGTGAGCAATGAACGGATGCAGTCATGGAGTATGGACTGCCCTTCTTACATCATGCTGGCAAAAGGAACTGATCACAAAGAAGTAGTCGGCAAAATTTCAGATGCTGTTGACAGATATGATAAAAGAGGTGTCTACGATTGCACAGTTGGTTTACAACCTCTAAAAGAAATTTATCTTTATTCTCTTAGGGGAACGGATCCGATTATGTATGTTTACATATTCATTTCTGTCGCCGTTCTGGTTTTATTAATAGCATCAATCAACTTTACTAATCTCTCTACTGCCCGGTCTGCGCTTAGGGGAAAAGAAATCGGGATGAGGAAAGTAATAGGCGCAAAGCGAAGCGATGTAATCAAACAATTTTTCTCTGAATCAATTCTGCTTTCATTCATTGCTCTTGCATTTGCTCTCATAATGGTTTACTTGCTCTTACCGCAATTCAATATCATCACGGGCAAACAACTTGGACTGGATTTGTTCAGTAACTCAAATATTCTTTGGGGAATTGTTTTGGTTGCTCTTATAACGGGCATCGTTTCGGGGATATATCCTTCACTTTATTTGTCATCATTTCAACCGGTGACAATTTTGAAAAGCGGAATTGTGAAAGGGGGTAAAAATCATTTTTTAAGACGCGCATTAATAATTTTTCAATTCTCTGCTGCCGTATGTCTAATCATTTCTACAGCTGCTATTTTGAAACAGATAAATTTCATTAAATCAAAAGACCTTGGCTTTAACAGAGACAATGTTGTTGTTATCAACCTTGATAACGACTTATTATCAAATTACGAAACACTGAAACAGGAGCTCATTAAATATCAAAATATAATCGGCGTTACATCCGCCAGTAATCTCCCCTTAAGTACCAATAATAATGACGGAGTAAAGTGGGAAGGAATGGAAGAGGATAATCCCCCTATGTTCAATTTTGTAACTGCAGATTACGATTACTTTGAAACACTCCAGATGAAAATGAAATACGGGAGAAGTTTCTCGAAAGAATTTTCAACCGATGCGGATAATTATATAATAAATGAAACGGCATTGGAAAGAATAGGTTACGAAAATCCTATCGGGAGAAAGTTTACTGTTGGGAATAAAGAGGGTATTATTATCGGCGTTGTAAAAGATTTCCACGGCACATCGCTTCATAGTCAAATAAAACCGACATTTTTCATGATGTGGGGATATGACGTTCTACCTAAAAGCCGCATGTTCGTAAGAATAACTCCGGATAACATACCTTCAACAATTGATTACATACAGAACACGTTAAATCAATTCTCCCCTGATTATGTTTTCGGGTACAGATTCATGGATGACTATTTCAACCAACTTTACACCAGCGAACAAAACATGCAAAGTTTGTTGGAGTACTTCACCATACTTGCGATATTTATTTCATGCCTTGGCTTGTTGGGGCTGGCATCATTTATGGCAGAACAGCGCACAAAAGAAATTGCGATAAGAAAAGTCTTAGGGGCAAAAACATTAGGAGTGGTTGCAAATCTCTCCAAAGAATTTGTAATTCTGGTATTGACCGCAAATATAATTGCATGGCCGGTTGCTTACTATTTCATGAAAGACTGGATTGAGAGTTTTTCATATCGAACTGATATTGGAATTACAATATTTATATTGTCAGCTTTGGGTGCGCTTGCAATAGCACTAATCACTGTTTCTTTTCAAGCATTTAAAGCCGCAAATGCTAATCCAGTTGATAGCCTCAAACACGAATAAAACATTCAAGATTATTTCCTGCCACGTTAAAATACCGTGGCAGGAGTAAAAATAATTTCCTCTAAAACTCAGTTTTTCGACTATTATCGGAGATTCCTCTTATAATTATCAATTTTTGATAATTATTTTTCAACCTGGTGTAACCTATCCCGGCCTTTGCTCGTCTTAAATATCAGTTATTGATAAAAATAAGGTAATCCATGAAACTATTATCACGTTCGGAAGAAATTATTCTTCTCACAATTTTAAAATTAGGGGAAGAAGCATACGGTGTTCAGATTCGTGAACAGATATTTAATGATACCGGCGACACGTGGTCATTCGCTTCCATCTACACACCGCTTGATAAAATGACTCGTAAAGAATTTGTTTTTAAAGTGAAGGGGGATCCCTCCCCTGAACGAGGGGGCAAAAGTAAATTTTATTACAAGGTTACGGAAGATGGAATAAAAGCGCTCCAGGAAATTCAGGAAGCACAAAAACAAATTTGGGCAGGTGTGCCCGATATCTCAACGGCAAGATAAATTAAAATGAAAAACAATAAAAACATACCGCCGCGCTCGGCTAATTTCTTGATGAGGATACTTCTCCGCCGGAATGAGTATCTAGAAAAAACCGGCGATATGGAAGAAGTATTCTTCTACTTGATTGAAGAAAAAGGGAAACTGAATGCTGTTGTATGGTACTGGGTACAAACATTAAAAGCAATTCCCGCATTAATTTTAAACTCATTTTTATGGGGGGGTATTATGTTCAAAAGTTATTTTAAAATTGCATACCGGAATATCTTGAAGAATAAAATATATTCGGTAATCAACATACTAGGATTTGCCGTTGGTTTAGCAGCGTTTATTTTAATTGCGCTTTATGTTCAATATGAATTCAGTTACGACAAACATAACCTGAACGCGGATGATCTTTATCGAGTTGTTAGAGATAAACCGGGATCGAGTGAGTTAGTAAAAACATCAGTAACCCCGGCACCGCTTGCTCCTCTTATGGTAGATGAATTCCCGGAAGTTATAAACGCCGCAAGATTCACTAAAACACATAATGAAGTTATCCGGTGCGGCAACAGCAACTTTCTTGAAGAAAAAGTTCACTGGTGCACGGCTGAAACATTCAACATTTTTACAATCCCATTTATTAAAGGCGATTATAAAACTGCCCTTGATGATCCATACTCGGTAGTGTTGTCTGAAAGTACCGCCAAAAAATATTTCGGGAATGAAAACCCTATTGGTAAAACGATTAATTATAATGATCAGTTTGACTGCAAAGTGACCGGCGTTTTTTACGATATTCCGGGGAACTCGCATTTTACAATGAATATTGTTTTTCCTTACAAAACATATTTTCAACTTATTAATAGAGAAATCACTTCATGGGGAGGTAATTTTTCTTACACATATATTTTACTACGTAAAAATGCCGATCCGGGCCAACTGGAAGCGAAACTTCCGGCGATGCTCGATACTTATATTTATGACAAGTATAACCTCAATATTCCTGATAAATATAAAGAGATTTTACGGCTTCAACCGATTACATCCATACACCTCCATTCCGATCGCAACCAGGAAATAGAGGTAAATGGAAATTACATAAGTGTTTTACTCTTAATGTCATTGGCAGTTTTGTTTTTATTTATCGCTTGTATTAACTACATGAATCTTTCCACTGCGAAATCGGGTAAGCGCGGTAAAGAAGTCGGTTTAAGAAAAGTGATTGGAGCACAGCGAAGCCAGTTGATACGGCAGTTCTTCGGTGAATCGATGATCATGATAATGTTTGCATTCATTATTTCTATAATTATTGTTTTGCTTGCCCTTCCTTCTTTTAATCAGTTTGTGGATAGAAATTTGACACTTAACCCGGCGGAAAATTCTTCACTATTATTTGGTTTGATAATTCTGGTTTTATTGGTCGGTTTATTCGCCGGCAGTTACCCGGCTTTGATGCTTTCCGGGTTCAGCCCCATCACCGTATTACGGGGTACATTCAGTCGTTCATCAAAAGGAACAAGACTGCGTAACTTTTTGGTGCTTGTTCAATTTGCAATTACAATTATCTTTTTAACATTTACCTTTGTTGTTAAGGATCAGCTAAACTTCATTCAAAACAAAGATGTTGGCTATGATAAAGAACAGATTGTTGTATTGAAAATTCAAGATGAAAAAATAATTCAAAACCTTGAGGCAATAAAAGTAGAACTTCTTCGCAATACAGGCGTTGTTGCAGCTTCTGCTTCGTATAGATTACCGAATAATATAGATGAACACCAAGGAGCAGAGTGGCCCGGTAAAGATCCGAATATCCGCATGATGCTTTATTACAACTATGCAGATTACGATTTTATTGATTTATACGGGATCGAAATTATTAAGGGAAGAAATTTCTCGCGGGATTATCCGTCTGATAAAGAAGGTGTTTTCCTAGTAAACGAAACCGCTGTAAAAACCGCCGGGTGGAACAATCCTATCGGTCAGGAGATAATGCACTACAGCGGTAAGATGGGTAAAATTATCGGCGTAGTTAAAGATTTCAACTTTCTTTCTCTTCATCGAACAATTGAACCGGCATATATATATTTAAACGAAAGTCGTTTATCATATTTATCAATAAAAATTAGACCTACGGATATCCCGACAACCTTAAATCATATTGAACATGTAATGAAAATGTTTTCACCTGCCATCCCTTTTGAATATACTTTTTTTGATGAAGAATTCGCAGCTATGTATTCAACGGAACAAAAAATGGGAACGCTATTCGGAGGATTCTCTATACTGGCTGTTATCGTTGCATGTCTTGGTTTGTTCGGTTTGGCCTCTTTTGCCGCGGAAAACAGGACGAAGGAAATAGGCATACGTAAAACATTGGGGGCTTCTACTTCAAACATTTTTATTCTTCTTTCCAGAGAATTTTTGAAATGGGTTTTACTTGCCAACCTCATCGCATGGCCCGTCGCTTACTTTTTTATGAACGGCTGGCTGAATGATTTTGCATATAGAATTAATTTGAGTATTTGGGTATTTTTTATGTCGGGCATTATCGCGCTGGGTATTGCTCTTGCAACCGTTAGCCGTCAATCGCACAAAGCGGCAAAATCTAATCCCATAGATAGCCTAAAATACGAATAGAGATAAACACCCGGCTTCTTTAATTAATAAACAAGAAGCCGGGTGTTATTACAGTTATTACATAAGGCATGTACTTTATTTAACGAGCGAAGCATTCCAAGTTTACTCCCGGAAGATAGGATTCAATTGTATCGATAATCATTCCCGTAAAATTTTCCGCTTTACCCTATTTGCTATCACCGGTTAATTAGCTAATTTTGATCCTTATTTTTTTCACTTTGGACAAAAGAAAATGTTTATTCCAAAACTATTTGTTCTTTTTAAATCCCTATCAAGGGAGCAAATAGTTAATGATATTATAGCAGGAATATTGGTAGGTATAGTAGCCCTTCCGCTTGCAATTGCTTTCGGGATTGCGTCCGGTGTAACACCGGAGAAAGGTTTGATCACCGCAATCATTGGGGGTTTCATCGTTTCATTTTTAGGTGGGAGCAGGATCCAGATAGGCGGCCCGACCGGCGCGTTTATTATTATTGTTTACGGTATTGTTCAGCAGTACGGTGTCGACGGCCTTATGGTGGCAACTCTTATGGCGGGTATCATATTATTGATAATGGGTTTCGCTCAATTCGGTTCAATGATAAAATTTATTCCTTACCCTGTTGTGGTCGGTTTTACAAGCGGTATCGCTATAGTGATTTTTTTCAGCCAGCTAAATGATTTCTTCGGCTTCGGTATTGAAAATGTACCGGCTGATTTCTTCGGCAAATTAATAGAATATTATAACAATATTGGTGCAATAAAATACGAGACTACCGCCATTGCTCTTGCTGCATTGTTAATTATAATTTTTTGGCCGAAAGTATCGCGTAAAATTCCGGGATCAATTGTTGCAATTCTCGTCACGACATTTATAGTCCAGTATTTTCATTTGAATGTTGACACCATCGAAACAAGGTTCGGAGAAATTCCGTCAAGCTTCCCTTCCCCTTCTTTGCCGTTAGTTGATTACGCAATGATTAAAAATCTTTTATTGCCGGCAACAACAATTGCTATCCTGGCTGCTATCGAAGCTTTACTTTCTGCAGTTGTTGCAGACGGTATGATCGGCGGAAAACATAAATCGAATATGGAACTGGTTGCACAAGGGGCGGCGAATATTATTTCTCCGCTGTTCGGGGGAATACCTGTTACAGGTGCAATCGCACGCACGGCTACTAATATTAAGAATGGGGGCCGCACGCCTATTTCAGGAATTGTTCACTCTATAACGTTACTCCTAATAATGTTGGCGCTGGGACAATATGCAAAACTTATCCCTATGGCAACATTAGCGGCCGTGTTGATTATTGTAGCCTACAACATGAGCGAGCGTCACATATTCCGGCAATTATTAAAAAGTCCCCGAAGCGATGTGGTGGTACTGCTTACTACTTTCAGTTTGACCGTAATTTTTGATCTGACCGTAGCCATTGAAATAGGAATGGTCCTTGCGGTGATATTATTTATGAGAAGAATGGCCGCGGCATCAAATGTTGGAATTATTACAAAGGAACTGAGAGATGAAGACGAGAGACGTGATCCGAATGCAATTCAATTTAAAAGCGTACCGGAAGATGTTGAGGTTTACGAAATCAACGGCCCTTTCTTCTTCGGTGCCGCTTCAAAATTTAAAGAAGCTATGAGAAGAATTGAGAAACCGCCGCAGGTTAGAATTTTAAGAATGAGAAACGTTTCGGCCATAGACGCCACCGGTTTGAACCTTCTTCGTGAATTGATTAACGAAAGTAAGAAAGAAGGGACACATCTCATTTTATCCGGGGTTCACGCACAACCTATGTTTGCGTTTACTCAATACGGTTTGCTTGATGAAATAGGTGAAGAAAACATTTTCGGCAATATTGATGATTCTTTGGACAGGGCTAGAGAAATTTTGGGATTACCTACACTTGGCCGCCCCGATGATTTTTTACCTGTTGTAAAAAGAGAGATGGGTAAATAAATCTTGAGCTTGCTTTACTGATACCATTAATGGGTTGCTGGTTTATATAACTGGCAACCCGTTTTACCTCACTCGATAATAATTTGCAGATGAGAAAGAAGAGACATTGCCTCGGGCATTGAAAACTTTGCTTTCTTAATATTGCATAGGGTCGGATTGATCAAATAATTGAAGGCGCCGGAGAAATCCGCCTGTGATAGATTTGCCCCGTTAAATTTACAGTAAAGCAAATCGGAGCTGCAAAAAGCAGATTTGGTTAAATTAGCTTTTTCAAAATCACTGTTTTGAACTTCACACGATTCAAAATCAAAATCGCGCAAATCCATTTCGTAGAATATTGAATCGTTCAACCTGCATTTTTCGAAGGCTACTTTGAAGGGTTTAGAGGTTTTTGTCCAATCAACTCCCACTAATTTGCAATCGACAAATTTCACATCAAGAAAAGATGAGTTCATGAATTGTACAAGGCTCAGATCGCAACCAATAAAAACAGATGATTCGAACCGGCAATTCGTCAAGTTGCCGAAATTCAACATCACATTTCTAAACGTACACATGTAAAATTCTTTATCAATTAATCTGATCTTTGGCTGGGATACGTTTTCGATTGATATTTCTTTGTAATATTCTTCGTCGAATGAAAAGTTGTCTGAGTTACCTAAATGAGATTTCTTAGAATTTGCCAATTCGAATATTTCTCCTGCCGGGCATTAAAAATTAGTTCTATAAAATTAGCGATCATTTATACTGCATGAATCGCAGTTACCGCACGGTTTCTCCCCGGGAAAACCGAAGTAATCGGAAATGTAAGTTCTCCTGCAATCCGGGGATTTGAAATAATTAACTACCGACAATAATTTTTTATTGTCATTCATTAATTTTTCTTTTAATCGTTCATCATCCTGAAGTTCAGCAGGCAGTTTATCAACAATTACAAGATCTTTGTTTTCTATGGTTCCTTCGGTTACACCGTATCTGTCCAGCATGGCAAGTACTGTTTCCACGCGGAAATCATTTTTATCTTTGTAACTCATTTTCTCTCTGATGTAACCGATATCAGTAGAAAGGACTGCATCCAATTCATTTTTAAGAATATCATAAACCCGCGAGTAATAATCTGCATCCGGGTTTGCCCATTTGATAAACGCCATCTGTGTGTAGAGATCCTGCTGATTATACATAAGCATGCAAAGGGAAGCATTACCGTCGCGCCCGGCACGACCAATTTCCTGATAATACGATTCAATGGACGACGGCACCTCGGCATGTATAACGAACCGGATGTCGGGTTTATCAATACCCATACCGAATGCATTTGTTGCTAAAATCAGTTTCTGCTTACCTGCAAGAAAATCGCGTTGAGTTTGTTTACGTTTATTCGCTTCCAGTTTACCGTGATATATACCGTGCCTATAGCCCCGGTCGCCTAATATTTGTGAAAAATATTCGAGTCTTTTAATCAATGAAAAATAAATTATGCCGCATCCTTTGTATTCATCCAAAACCTTGTAAATAGCATCAAGCAATTCCTGGTCGTCGTAAATGTCCGTGGTTTCCAATCGCAGGTTCGGGCGCTGAATACCCTGATGAAATATTTTTATAGCGTCAGGTATAAGCCCGAGTTTATGAATGATATCTCTCTGTACTTCTTTTGTTGCCGTGGCAGTTAGCGCCACTGTGAGGGGATTATTCATCAAATTACGGAACTCGGCTATTCGTGAGTAGTCGGGACGGAAATCATGCCCCCATTCCGAGATACAGTGTGCCTCATCAACGGCAAGTAATGAGATTTTTGTTTTCTGAATTTGTTCGATAAACTCAGGTTTTCTAAAACGTTCCGGAGTAACATAAAGAAGTTTTATTTTTCCTTCCACAAATTTTTCGAGACGCTCACTTCTCTGTTCCGGTTTTACTGTTGAGTTAATAAACTCGGCAGGTATGTTTTTCTTTTTTAGCGCGTCAACCTGATCCTGCATCAAAGCAATGAGAGGACTTATAACTATCGTTCCGCCTTCGAAAATCAATGCCGGGATTTGATAACACAATGACTTGCCTCCGCCGGTGGGCATAAGCACGAGCGAGTGACCGTTTTCCTTCAGCAGTCTATTAATAATTGTTTCCTGTTTGCCGCGGAATGAGTTAAAGCCGTAATACTTCTTTAAAATTTCTTTTGGATCTAGCATCCTAACCTAAATTTTTTTTATATGGGCAAAATACTTAAATGAAAAGTAAAACACCCAACTAACCTAAGAAGTTGGGTGTTAATAATATATATTAGTTTAAAGAAGCTTTTTTTCTGCTTCTCTTCAAATCATCTAGTATTGCAACGAAGGATGGAATAACAAATAAAGTCAATACGGTGGAAACCAATAGTCCGAATAAAATCACATTGGCAAGAGGAGACCACATCTGCGACATACCGCCGATACCAACCGCCATAGGCAGCAAACCGAATATTGTAGTGAGTGATGTAAGAATGATAGGGCGCAAACGCAAACGGCCGGCATCGATAATACTTCTCCAGTATTGCGAAACCGACATGTTCTTATTCTGTCTCCGGTCATTCATAAACGATAAGAGAACGATCGCGTCGTTGACCACAATTCCCGCCAGGGCCACAAACCCGAATAACGAAACAATACTGAACGGATTACCGGATACAAGCAACCCAAGCATAGCACCTATCAGTGCGAAAGGAACTGTTGTTAAAATCAACAACGGTTGAGTATATGAATTGAACTGTGTTCCCAAAATCAAAAAGATGATAATTAATCCCAAAATAAACAGCATGGCCATATCATCAAATACATTAGTGAACTCTTCAAACTGTCCGCCGATAGAAAAATCGACTCCGGAATATTTTTCTTCCAGCACCGGGAAGAGTGAGGCGATTTTTTGATTTACTTGATCGAGTGTTATTTCGTTTTCGTTAATCTCTCCTGTTACCATAATGGTTCTCTTCTGATCGAACCTATTGATTTGAGTAGAACCGGGTTTGATTTCAAACTTAACCATATCTCTCAAAGCCACCGTTTGCCCCATCTGGTTGGATAGCTTCAGGTTTAATACGTCATCAACACTTGAACGATAATCCTTGTCGTATTTAACTATCACACCAATCTCTTCGTCACCGTCGCGGAATTCTGTAGCTTCAACACCGTCGAAGGCATAACGAACATTCATCGCTACAACCTGTACATTGAATCCATACAACGCCGCTTTTTCTTCGTCTACAAGAATCTTAATTTCCTGTTTACCTGGAGGATAATCATCGGCAATATCGTAAGTGCCCGAAATAAGTTTGATTGAATCCTGTAATGCAACAGCGGCTTGTTTAATATCTTCCAGATATTTTCCCTGTACTTTAACCGAGATCGGTTTTCCTACCGGGGGACCCCCCGATATTTGAGAGAATTCAGTTGAGATAGCACCGCTGATATATCGACAGTCGATACGGAGTTTTTCCAACAATTCATCAGTAGAATTTTCTCTTACTTCTGAAGGTTTTAGCTGCACAAAAATTTGCCCAACGCTCTTTTTTGTGAGCCATTCATCATCATCCTGAAGAAGTCCGACATTTGTAACCACAGTCTCCAAACAAGATTCGGAAATTTTGAGTGCTTCCGCTTCGTACTTTTTCATAATTCTATCCGACTCTTCCAGGCTTGTTCCTTCAGGGAATTTGACAAGCACTCGTATTTGATCGAAGTCTTCTTCACCGAACATTTCAACACCGATAAAGGGAATCATCCCGAGTGAGACAAAAAGCATAAACACACAGGTGGTTAGAACCCAGTAGCGGCGTCTCAGAACTTTAAGGAGCATGCGTGTATAATATTCTCTTAACACAGTAAAGAATTTTTTCTCCCCTTTTTTATGTACGTTAGATTTCACCGTCCAATCGGCATAGTGAGATGGAAGAAGAAAAAAGGCTTCGAACAGTGATGCCAGTAAAGCGAGTGAAAATACGATCGGGATGATGCGCATAAATTTCCCCATTATACCGGGGAGCAGCATTAAAGGCAAAAACGCGGCAATGTTTGTGCCTATGGAAGATAGAATAGGCTTCACAACTTCCTTTGTTCCCATCACTGCGGCATCATAAGAATTATAACCCATAAGCCTGTAACGATGACTATTCTCCAAAACGATAATCGCATCATCAACAATAATACCCAGCACCATCACCAGGGCGAATAGTGTATTTCCGTTCAAACTGTATCCCGATAAATCCATAAAAATAAAAGTAATGAAGAATGAGATCGGGATGCCGAGCGATGCCAGCAGTGCGTTCCTTTTTCCTAGGAATAAAAAAAGTATAAGAAAAATTAATATCATACCGCTTATGGCATTATTGCGCAGTACATTGATGATACGTAAAATATATGTGGAATTGTCGTTTGTATAACTGAACTCAACACCGTTCGGTACTTTGGCGCGGTATTCGTCTACCAATGATTTGATTTCGTCTATCACGTCGATTGAATTTGCATCACTCTTTTTAGAAAGAGAAAATGTTATAGATTCGATGCCGTCCATACGCGATAGAATAGTAAGTTCTTCCCGCGTATCTTTTACTTCCGCCACATCTTTTACTTTTATGAAACCGCCCGATTGTGATTTGCGCACAATTGTATTTTTAATTTCATCTAATGATTTATATTCACCAACCGAGCGGATAATATATTCGGTTTTACCGAATGACACATTACCCCCCGGAACATTTATATTGCGCATTTTCAATGCAAATACGATTTCATCAAACGTTACACCGAAAGAATTCATTTTTACCGGGTCTACTTCAATCCACAATTCTCTTTCGGCTAAACCGGATACCTGCACTTTTGCAACTCCTTTTAGATCGCTCATATCGTCTTCAAGTTCTTCGGCAATAATTTGAGCGTTGGCATCCGGGATTGAGTAAGACATGTTTACTGTAATAACCGGTAAAAAATCTTCGCTGTCGAAATCATCTATTATTGGGTCTTCAGCTTCTTCGGGAAAATTTACTTTATCTATTTCGGCCTTTAAGTCGACATATCTTTCCCTGAATTCACTATCTGACATATCTTCAAATTTAACCATAACGAAACCGAAACCTTCACCGGCACTCGATTGAATTTCATCAACCCCCTCAACATCCTGAATCTCACTTTCGATCGGATCAATTATCAAATTTTCCGCTTCCATTGGTGAAGCCCCCGGATACGGCACGGTAATAAACACCCAGTTAAAAGCGACAGGTGAGTTTAATTCGGTAGGCATTCTATTAAGAGAAATCCAGCCGAAGATAAACAAACCAATCATCAGCAGGTTTACCAACACCGGGTTTCTTACTGAAAACTTTGCTATGTTCATATCATATATCCTGTTAAAATTTTTATTGATGAATCAAATCAATGCATTGTTTCAACTTTCACTTTAGTATCTATACCCAAATTTTTCATTCCTACAATTACTATCTTATCCCCTTCTTTAACACCGTTGTTTACAAGAACGTTTTCCCCGAATGTTCCGTCGGTTTCAATCTTAGTTAATCTTGCAATATCCCCCTCCAGCTTGTAAACATACTCTTCATTATTCTTGGTAAGAATCGCATAATCCGGGACAAATAAATTTGCATCCAAACTGGTAAGGGTCAAATCTATGTCCGCTGTCATACCGGCAAGGATTTTCATGTCTGGAGTATTGTTTAAATGAATTTCAATTTTGAATATGCCTGTTGCTTCATCGGCTTGAGGCGAAATATGTTTAACAACGGCGTCGAATTTTCGGTGGTTAAGGCCGGAAATTGTCAGCACTGCTTTTGATCCGACTCTAACTTTATCTATAAGATTTTGAGCAATGCCTGCTTCAATTTTTAATTTAGATAAATCCACCACGCTGTAAACCGGCATACCAGGATTAACCATAGTGCCAACATTAATATATTTGCGCGAAATGATTCCATTTATCGGTGAAGAGATTCGTGTATCGATATAACCTTTCTCAAGCAAACTTAAATTTGCTTTAGCCGAAAGAAGGTTTGCCTCTGCCGATTTTACTGCAAGCTCTGAATTTTCCAAGGCAAGTTTGGATATATCTCCGTTGGCAAATAAATCTTTGTCACTCTTAAAATTGAGAAGTAATATGTTCAAATTGTTTTCAGCGGATAATACCTGTGATTTAGCCTGTAAATAATTCGCCAGGGGTATTCTATCATCAATAACTGCAAGCGTATCATTTATGTTAATTCTATCCCCCAATTTTTTATTTATAATTTTCACTTTGCCGGATACTTCTGCAATAATGTCGGCTGCGTTTACAGGTATAACCACCCCCGTGAGACGCACGTTGTGAGTCATCGTTTGCGCTTTTATCTTCAATGCTTCCACGGGAACCGTAACGGAAGCTTCCTGCGATGATTGACCCATTGCCTGGTCATCTGCCGGGGCTTCGCCGCATGAAGAAACGGCCAGCATTAACACGATTGGGAAAAAACTTTTGAGTATTAAATTCATTTTCATTTTATGCTCCGTTAAAAATTATTGCATTTTTATAAATCGACCAGCGTATCAATCTTACCGAGCAAGTAATAAAGTTCCACCATCCCGGTAATAAAATCATATTGAGTATTTATGTCGTTTAATTTTGCGTTCTGCCAATTCAGCTTTGCATCAATAAAATCTATGTTGGAAATCAATCCTTTTTCTTTCTGCTGCGATACTATGTTGTAATTACTTTCACTGAACTCAAGATTTGTTTTTGCCAATTCTTTTTGTGTTTTTAGATTAATAATTTTATTTACAGTTTCAGTCAGCATTAATTTAATATTCAGCAATTGGTCGGCAAATTCTTCTTCGCTCTTTTTATATTCGTAGTAGGTTGATTTCAAATTCGTATAATCCTGGAAACCGCTGAAAATAGGCAAACTGAAATTCAGCATTAAGGTTTTTGGTGAATAATCATCCAATGCCAATGTTCCGTTTTCTCGCCATCCGTATGAATACATTAAAGAAATATTCGGAAGGTAGGATGTATAAGAATTATCATGCAGCAGCCCGGTAATTTCTTTGTTGGATTCCGCCGCCGCAAGCTGGGCATTAGCTGCAATTAATTGTTCATCCGTTAAATCAATCATTTTTAATATTTTATCGTCGTTTAATAAAGCGAACCTATTGCTTTCGTCTATTAAATATTGAGGAAGATTTCCTTCTATTGAGACATCCCCTTCCAGTTCTTTATTAATCAATCTATTCAAAATCCTTATACTGCTGCGCAAAAAAGATTCCGAATTTACAACCGTGCTTTTCTGCTGTTGAAACTCCAGTTTCCATCGGAGCGCGTCAGTTTTTGAATAGCGGTCGGCATTATAAAGCCGTTCCGCTTTTTCGTAATTTAATTTTGATAGATCAAGATATTCATTTTGCAATTTCAGCAGATCTTTACTTTTTAAAACGCCCAAGTAACTGCTTACTACCTGGAAGACTACATTATCGCGCGTAGATTTGTTCATCTCTTCGGCAAGTTTTTCGGCTTCACCTGCAATAAACAAATTATTTATTAAAGCCCCGTTAAAAATAGGAGCCGTAACATCGATAGATGAAAAATATGATTCTTGAAATACTGTCTGCGGAAATTGATCTGCAAGTTCCGGCGGAAGATATCTTCTAAAATCACGCTCGGCGAATGTTTGGGCGTCTAGCCTGGTAAAACGTGTGTTAAAACTAACCGTCGGTAAAAAGAGGGACCAAGCATGTTTCTGATCCCATTCGGCTTTTTTGAGTGAGAATTCACTCGATTTTATCAAATTATTTTTCACCAAAGCGAGAGATATGGCTTCTTCCATTGTAAGAAAAACATTCTTTTGCTGATCCTGCGCCAAAGATTCATGAAGTGGAAAACAAAACAGCAGTATCAGTAAAAGAGGACTAATGGAAAAAATAAATCCTCGCAAAATATTTTTTGTTCCAACAAGCATTATACTCTCCTTTAACTCACTATACGGTTAAACCTGTTTTCTATATAAATCCCGATAACCGGCAGCATGAGCACCGGTCTACCGGGAAGATTATTTTATAAACGCGGAATTACCCTGTCTGAAAATTGGTTTACGAAAATAAAATATCGTATGTAATAAATAAAGAACAAAGTGTTAAGTTATTATAAAGTTTTACAAAGGATCAAGAGGAATACAGATATTCATTTCAAACTTTTTAGGATTCCCTTCCGGTTCACTAATGTAAATTTCATAACAAGGCTGATCCGCAGGCTGGTACCCGCTTTCGGGGAGCCACTCTGAATAAATTCTTGCATAAGCTTTTTCAATATCTTCTGCAAAACCTGTAAAATAATAAACCGCGTGTTTCCCCTCTTTAATATCAAGAATACCAACTGCTTTTTCATTCTGCACTTCTTCGGGAACAGTAAGACATGCATAGTAACGGCATTTATCTTTATTTGTTATAGCGGGATCGTCAAAAGATATCCCGATAAATTTGGTATGTTGATTTATAAATCCTCGGGGACCGGCCCACCTGCAAAGTTTATTCCATGCTTTTTCAATTTTATCGACATTGTAACCTTCAAGGTTGGCAACATAAGCAACGTGAAAGTTGGGCATTTCTTTAATTTCGATTTTCATTTTTGCACCTCCTATTTGATTATTTGGAAGTACAAAATACTCATCAAGCAATCCATCCGATTCCCACATCTTGCTATTTGTTTTGCAAATCTTGCTATTTTTATTTTTAATCCATCTACTTGCCGGCACTCCGTAACGTTCTTTAAATGATCTTGAAAATGCAGCCGAAGATGAGAATCCGCATTGAAGCGCCACTTCAGTTATCGATAAAGATTTTCTATGGATCAGCATGTGAGCTGCCTTTTCAATCCGGATTCTTTTAACAAACTCATTCGGCGTTTCTTCAACTATTGAAGTAAAGAGACGGTGAAAATGGAATGGGGAAAAATATGCCGCTCTTGCTAAATCATCGAGAGTGATTTTTCCGCCGATATTTTTATCTACATAATCAACAGCTTTGTTGATGCGGTTTTTATATTCCTCAATTGATTCCTTTTTGCTTATCACCCAACACCCATAAATTATTTGCCTATAAGATAAGTTTGAATTCCCGATGCTAAACTTAAGTTTATTACATTCATATTTCCAGGTTTAGTCGGTAAATCCCCTATTTCCATCGGGGAAAATACCCGCACCAGGAGTGAATAAAACTTAAGCTTGAATATTACCCTACGACTCTCTAAATTGAATTACAAATTGGGGAATATTGGTATGAGTAAAAAATTAAAAATCTTGATGATTGACGACGATGTTAACTTGGTTGATGTTTTTAAAATGGTTTTTGAAGCCAAGGGGTATGAATTTTCTTACGCTCATTCTGCTTCCGAAGGATTGGCTAAAATCAAAAAAGTAAATCCAAACCTGATTATTCTTGATGTTATTATGGAAGATTTTGTTGCAGGATTCAGAGTAGTTAGCGAACTTAGAACTGCTGATTCAAATTCAGAGTATAGTAATTATTCCGACATCCCGATATTAATGCTAACCAGTGTAACTTCGAAAACAGATGTGAATTTCAGCGAACGGGTAGGGACAGCCCTTCTCCCCGTAGATATATTCATTGAAAAACCTGTTAAGCCTGCCGAGCTGCTTGAAAAAGTAAATCAATTACTCGGCCAATAATATTTTTCCAATAAATTCTCAACATGTTTGAAAAATGTGATATAGAATTTGGCAATTGCGTTTATTGCGGTAAATTTAGAACAATTACAAAAGATGATATTCCCCCTAAGAATCTTTTACTCGATTATATTAAAAAATTAAACAGGCAATGTAAAACTAAATTTAGCCCATTTGCCGGAACGTGATTCGGCTTTTATTTTTCCGCCGTGTTTTTCAATTATGCTTTTGGTTACGAATAATCCCAATCCCGTTCCAGATTTGGTATCATATTTTTCTGCAGAAAAGCGGGAAAATTTTGTAAACATTCTTTTTGCTTCATCATCGGTAAAGCCGGGACCTTCATTATAAATGGAAAACTTATAATAGTTGTTTCCTTCTTTTTCCACCCCCAGGATAATTTCCCCCTTTTCTTTACCATATTTAACCGCATTTGAAATTAAATTTTGGTAAACGGAAGTAATCAAATCGGGGTCGCATTCAACTTCCACTTCGTAAGGTATGCTGCATTTGATCGTCATTTTTTTGTCTGTTGCCATTTCAATCAACCGGTTAATAACCGGGTCAACAACTCCCCTCCGAATCGCAATCTTAGACGGTTTCATCTTCAGCTCCCCTTCCTCAATGCGGCTAAGATTCAAATAATTTGCAATGGTAAAGTTGAGATAATCCGCGCTGTTTGAAGCGGCTTTAAGAGTTGATTCCTGTGCCGGGTTTATTTCTCCCAATAATTTTTCACGCAGCGCTCCAATCGCAAATACTATTGAAGCCAAAGGGGATTTCAATTCATGTGTAACAAAACCAAGCATTTCAAGATATTGCTTGTTTTTTTCATCCGCTTTACTTAGAGCATGTTCAAGAGCCGTAGAGGTTTCTTCCAATTCATTAGTTCTTGTTTCCAGTGATTCTGCCATTAAGTTGAATGAACTTGCAAGTTCAACCATTTCCAAACTGCCCGACAAAGGGGAGACTCGTGCAGTCAAATTTCCACGAGATAATTCTCTTGTGGCTTCCACAAGTTTGATGATTCTCTTACGCAATCTTCCTGAAAAGAAAAACGCAAGCCCAACCGAAATCAGCAGAGAAACAAAACCTATAAGGAGAAAATTAATTATTAAGTTTGACCGGAAATCCAAATATTTTTTTTCGAGTAAACCGACATATAAAATTCCGACCATATTTCCATCCGGGTCTTTAATCGGATCATAAGCGGATAAATACCAATCATTAACAACGAAAGCCCTGTCGCCGAAACGTTCACCTTTTTCAAGAACTTGTTTATAGACTTCATCCGATATGCGAGTTCCGATTGCGCGTGTACTGTCGGCTTTAATTACATTAGTTGCAACTCTCACATCCCACAAAAAAATTGTAACCGTGCCTAACGGTCTCCCTTGATAAATTTGATCGCCAAAGACTGCATTCCTAATTTTATCAACTAATTCATATTTTCGATTTAATAAAATTCCGCCATATAAGATTCCGATAATTTCATCATCCTCCCGAATAATCGGAATTGCGGCTTCCAAGACCATGCCCCTGTCTTCAAAAACTTGCTCGGAGGGGCGCGCTCTTTCGGTTTGAACCAAATCGATGTATGCACGTTCGGTAAGTTCTTCGCTTTTCAACTTAAGATCTAAAGGGGATAATATAACAGTGCCGGATGCAATTTCTCCTTCCATTGCCCTTTTGATAACAGGATCCATCCTTACAATTTTTCCCACCGATCCCGAACCGGTAGCCTCGCGGAAAATAATGCCTGTTTGATACCCCAGTGTTAGAAAATCCAGGTTGTATTGAAGCCGAATATCTTCAAGATGTTTCGAAATTTTTTCAATTTCATTTTGATTGCGGGGAACATTACGGAGAGATTCATGTTGTGAAGCAAGGCTTACAGCCATCTGCAGAACAGCTTTTTCTTCATTATATGCAGACCATGCGGAATTCAAATCCATCTGAACTCTCAAAAGAGCTTCGGTAACAACAGTATCCGAAATAAATGTATAACCGGCGTAGATAGTAAAAAATCCCATTACCGCAACAACTATTACGTAGCCTAAAAGCTGTGTAGTTCTAAAACTAAGTTTCATAGATTTTCCGCAATTCGCTAAAAGAAAATTATTCAACTTTTACGCCCCTATTCCCCAACAGGATTTTACTTCCTATGAACCAAACAATTCCAAATTGTTTCTTCCAGCTTTGACCGGGCCGTTTCTGTTTTTTCTTCAATCTCTTTGAGAGGTTCAATTCTTTCACCGCTCTTCCTGCAGATAAAATTCATATATTGCTGTTCAAGTTCATCAATCGCAAATTCAATCGGCATTGTAATAAAATCATATAATCTTTCAATGTGTTCTTTAATGATATCCACTTTCTCCAGGCGTCTTACAACTAGATCGTTTAACAGCTTCAAGAATTGCGACAACTCTTCCAAGGAATAACCGGTTTCAAATCGGCTTAGTGCGGACATTTCGATATAATTTAAAAGCAACAGCCTGTTATTGTTGTGAACAGATGAAAGGAGAAGTCTATAAAAAAGTTTAACAAACCAAATCCGTTCCGTTTTATCCAAATTATTCAGCTTGGGGAAAAGTACCCGCTTTTGAAAGTCGGTTATTTGTTTAATGATAGTATCAACAATGCTGTCTTCAATTTCAGCTAGACTTGTATATATACGGAAATCATGCCGCATCGTTCCCCGTTTTAGAGCAGCTTGATTTTTTATGTGCCAGCTGTTCGGTTCGCTCTTCAATCTTTCCACCATAAAAGGGATACGTCGTTCAATAAAATTTTGCGGTGACGGTTCCCAATTAAGTAATTGTGTAGTAAGTTTATTATCGATGTTAAGTTGTAAATCGATATAATGACTCATCCAGGGGCGCTCGAAAGGCAGATTGCCTGTGAGCTTACCCAAAATATTCATTCCGATCAACCCGATAGAGCAGATCGGTTTGGGTATCAATATTTCTTTCTTCATTTTACCGTAATAATACCGGGTAGCAAGTTTGAATAACGCAAAATGTGTTGTAGAGCCATTCGGGGAAGCCAATATAATTTGCGCAGGTTGAAATGATTCCTTATGCCTAATAACCTGCCGCAAGTAGGTAACAATATCGCGGATATGAATATATGGAATAGCCGATAAACCTTTCCCCGCCAAAATCCTTGAACGAAATGATGAGCTAAGCCATGTATTTAAAAACATGTAAAGAGGTGGATACTCACACCAATCGCTGTACACAGCCCCGAAACGTACAATGCACGATGGGATAATATCGGCATATTTTTGAATTAGCTTTTCACATTCTCTTTTGCTCCAAGCATAAGTATGGTGACCGTTCGGTGGAGATTTTTCATTAATAACTTCTTCATTTTTGGGAAAATCACATGCGGCAACTGAGCTTGAGAAAATGAATAGTTTTAAATTCATATCCTTAGCTAAGTCAAGAAGATATCTGGTTCCGTCTATATTTGTGGTTTTATATTCGGGGCAATTTTCTCCTCCGAATTCATAAAAAGCGGCAAGGTGAAAAATATAATCAGCGCCGCCGGCTGTTTTAATTTCGCGGAAAGCTTTTGAAATGCTTTCTTCATCTGAGATATCTGCTCTTATCCATGCTATGTTCGGATGGAAAGGAGCGTTACATTCGCTCTGTGATCTTCGCGCGATTGCAAAAATCCGATATTCATTTTTAAGATCGTCGAGCAGGCTGCGTCCTACAAACCCGGAAGCCCCTGTAATAATTACAGCTGGTATTTTTCTTTCCACTTTTTTTCTGATTTATTCGAATAAAAAGATTATCAAACCGGCTGCACTACAATATCAACCTAACAACAACGAGTAATAACAATAAAAGTAAAAGCAGATTTATTATACTACAAGCTAACTAATTTTGGATTGTATTTCTTGATATTTTTCTAATCCTTTTTTCGTGATTAGGCGATTGTCTCCGCTGCGTATCGTAATCCCTTCACTGTCGAATTGAGAAAACATCAGCAGGCAAATTTTCCTGTTTGCATTTACCAAAAGGTCGCGGAATTGGGCAACTGTGATTCCTGCATCATTTTGAGCTAAATAATCGAGAAGCTTTACCCGAGAGTTATCGATTATATCTGCGTGAATATAGCTCCCTTCAATATTATATACTTTCTTTTGACTTACCAGCATTTGGAGAATTTGGACGAGACGAACTTCATCAACTTTATTTTTTTTCGCTTCCGTAATCATCTCATTCATCAAAGGTGTTTTCATACCGGAACCGATAAGATAATTTTCTACAAGCTGAATCTGATTCCTTTCTTCCGTTGAGAGTTTTACGTTATGCGATTCAAGCGCCCAGGTTCGTCCGATTTTTTTTATTTCTTTCCTATTCTTCAGCTCATCTAAAATAACCGTAAGAGCAATTTCCGATACAGAATTCCTTCCGATACCTAGAATACCGAGAAGTTCTTCAATTTTCCTACCCCCTTCGTCAAGGGGATTTCTTTTATGGTAATTACCAAGGTTTTTTAAAATTTTCGCGGCAATCCTTTCTCTTTCAACTGCGGCTATTAAAAAAATATTCTCATCTTTACGGAGCAAATAAATTTCCGGCGGCAGCTCGGCTTCAACAGATGCAATTGCTTCCGCTAAAGAAATATTCAATACCTCGGCAATGTCTATTAAAGGAAGCGGATGAATTGATTTTTGCACCTCTGCAGAAATCTTTTGCGGCAATCCCCCTTCAGAAATTTTTTGAAGTTTATTAATCAGTTTTTCTGTGCGTCTTCTGTGGTGAAGCGGATGAGCGTCTATAACTTCTCCTCCCCCTAAAGTATAATCCCCTGAAGTTGAACGTATTACAAATCTATCCCCAATTTGCGCAATACAATTATCGTCAAGGTGGATCTGTACTATTGCCTTTTCTCCTGTAGAAATTTTATCCGTATCAATCAAGTGAATTCGCGCCCTGGATTGAAAAGTGCCGAGTAGAAAAAGGGTTTGATACCATAGTTGAAAATTTTTATTCGGCTGGAAAAGCGACAGTTTGGCATCAAGCATTTTGGTCGGCTGTAATTCCCGATCGGATAAGCACATACCTCTTTTAAAATCATCGCGGCTTAATCCTACTAGATTCAACGATGCACGATCCCCCGCGGTAACGGAAACAACTTCACTTCCATGACGTTCAATTCTTCGTACACGGAGTTCTTTACCAACGGGTAATAAAAAGACTTTATCTTCAACTTTTACTTGGCCGCTTAAAACCGAACCTGTTATAACAGTTCCGTGTCCTTTCACCGAGAAAATTCTATCAATAAACAATCTGAATATCTCCCCTTTTTTCCTCTCTTCAATTTCATTCATCATTTTCATTAAAACATTTTTAATCTCCTCAATACCGTTATACCCAATTCCTCCATATTCAATTTCTTTATCCGCTTCGATTAGAGCTGCTTTAATGATTTTACAACCTTCCAAAAAAGTTTCTTTTAAAAGATCCCTAATTTCTACCTCAGCCATTTCCACAAGCTCATTCGAAACGAGATCAGTTTTTGTTAAAACTACAAAACCTTTTTTGATACCCAGGGTTTCCATTATTCTGAGATGCTCAACGGTTTGGGGCATCACGCCGCTGTCTGCGGCAATTACAAGCATAACTATATCTATTCCGCTTGCGCCGGCAACCATAGTATTTATAAAATCGCTGTGCCCAGGTACATCGACAATGCCAATACTGTTTCCATCGGGCAATTCAAGGTGTGCAAAGCCCAAATTAATTGTAATACCGCGGACTTTTTCTTCTTTGTGGGTATCGCAATCGATATTGGTTAAGGCTTTTACCAGAGTTGTCTTACCATGATCAATATGTCCTGCAGTCCCAAGTATTATATGTTTCATAATACTCTCTTTACACTTTCTGCAATGATGGGAATATCTTCTTCAAAAATAGTAAGAACGTCAAAAGTCAGCTTCCCTTCTCGTAAAACAGCAATTACCGGTTGATCGAGCATCTGTAATTTTTTATATACCTGTTCAGCAGATTTATTAGAGACGGAGTTCAATACAACTGCAAAACTATCAATAATAAGATGTGGTAATGCTCCGCCGCCGCATTGGGCTTTGCTTTGAATGATTGTTGATTTTATTCCCTTTGCTGCAAATTGGGCAGATAATTTTTCAGCCATTGAAAGGAGAATTTCCCCCGGCCTTGTTAACATTGAAAATGCCGGGTTGCGGTTCAACAGTTTTTCGTCATTGATATAATTTCTAAGTACGGCTGATAGTGCAGCAATAATCAATTTATCAACGCGCAAAGTCCGCATCATTGGCGCTTTGGATAATCTAGCGATGAGTTCTTTTTTCCCGGCAATAATTCCGGCTTGCGGTCCCCCTAGTAATTTATCGCAGCTGAATGTAATTAAATCAATACCGGACTTGAGACTTGTACGAACATCGGGTTCTTCCTTTAATGGTAAACCTTTAGGCTTTCGTAAAAGTCCGGAGCCGATATCGTAAACCATCAACAGGTTATTCATTTTTGCCAAAGCCGATAGCTCACTTAGCTCCACTTCTTCTGTAAATCCGCCGATGTAATAATTTGATTTATGCGCTTTAAATATTATTGCGCTTTTATCCGTAATTGCTTTTTTGTAATCGGAGATGCGTGTTCTATTGGTTGTGCCGACTTCTACCATTTTGGCGCCGCTTGCTTTCATAATTTCGGGAATACGGAAAGATCCACCGATCTCAATCAACTCCCCCCGCGAAATGATTACTTCTTTTCTATATGCAAAAGCTTTGAGAACCAATAGAACAGCCGCTGCATTATTATTAACAACAATGGCGTCTTCGGCTCTTGTAAGAAATTTTATCAGCCCGGTAATGTGATCTTTCCGATGACCCCGCTTACCCGTCTTCAGATCGAATTCCAAATTAGAATAGCCTCTAACAACCGGTGCTATTTCATTTAAAACATATTCCCCCAAAGGAGCTCTTCCTAAATTTGTGTGAAGAATAACTCCGGTAGCGTTAATTACATGTTTTAGTGATGGTTTACCGATATCTTTAACATACTTTTCTATTTTACCGATAATTAAATTCAATTCAGGTAAATTTTCAAAACTCACACTGTTCCTTTTCCCTTTTTCTTGCTTTCCTTTTCTAGACTTTCTTCCCATTACCACTTCGCTTCTCAATTCATCCAGCACATTTCTGATACAATATTTCACAAGCTCATCGCCGTAATCATTCAGCAATAATTTTATAATGTTATTATTCAATAATTTATCGACTGCCGGAATATTTCTTAGATTGGATTCCCTGCTCATATTATTCCCCGTATAGAATTGCATCTCTAAAATAAGAATAAATATAATTTCATTCCTTAATCAAATATTTTATAATGACAATTAGGCAAATCCGGAATTATCCGCAAAACACTGATGGAAATCGAAACACTTGGGATTTTTGCTAATTCAGATTATTTTATCAAATTTGAAAATCGTATTTTTATAATTAGAATTGCTTCCCAACATAATTAATAATGTATCCTATGATTACTTCTTTGCATTGTTTTTGGGATCGATCTTCATTATATAGTAATTAATTTTATTCACCGTTATCGGGCGAGGGGATATTTATTAAAGTGTTTGGTTTTATCAGTAAATTTTATTTGCCAACGGCATTCCTGTTATTTATTTATTACATGGTTCTAAACGGACAGCCAAAATTGATAAACGGTGTTTCCGTTCCGGGAGACTTCCCCGAATTTATTGTTACGCTGAATAACAATCCCTCGCCAGGTAAAATTTTTACAAGCAATACAAGCGGAAACGGTTATTACGTGATGATTTTCGAAAATGACGGGACACCTTATTATTATAAAAAAGTCAATCACTATTCAACCGATTTTAAAGTCCAGCCCAACGGTATGCTTTCGAGATATTCTCCCGATGACGGGGGTTTTATAACAATTGATAATAATTTTGAAACAACTGCTGTTTATAAAGTTCAAAACGGGCATGGAACTGATGAGCATGATTTTCTGATTACACCGGAAGGTACATTTTTAATGATCGGTATTACGTCTGAGTATCGTGATATGAGCGTTATAGTACCGGGGGGAAATATTAACGCGAATATAATCGGCAATGTAATCCAGGAATTGGATGTAGAGCAGAATCTCCTTTTTGAATGGAACGCGTCTAACTATTTTGATATTACGGATGCTATTGGAACAAGTTTGACATCCAGCCGGATAGATTGGATTCACATGAATTCAATTGCTCTCGATTATGACGGCAACATATTGATATCAAGCAGGCACTTAAGCGAATGCACAAAAATAGATCGCCAAACCGGAGAAATAATCTGGCGCCTGGGGGGAAATAACAACGAGTTCACTTTTTTAAATGAAAATTTGGAATTCTCTTTTCAACATGCATTCTATCCCGTGGAAGGTAAGCCTGGTAATTATACTATCTACGATAACGGGAATAACCGTGGAGAGTTTTCCCGGGTAGTCGAATATAAAATTACAATCAACGGGGATACAAAGACTGCCGAGAAAGTATGGGAATTCCGAAGCGATCCCGATTTTTATACCCATAGGGCAGGCAACGCTCAGCGGCTTCCAAACGGCAATACGTTAATTAATCTTGAGCAGCCGCAATATCCTAAAGCAATTGAAGTTACACCCGGCGGTGAGATCTTATATGAGGCAAATTTCTCACCGCAGGCAGAGGCCCATAAAACTTTCCGCTTTGAATGGGAAGGAATAATGAACGCCCCCTATCTTTTAAGCGAACCTTTGAGCGGATCAGTGAGATTATTATTCAACAAGTTCGGTGATATAAACGTTTTGAAATACAAAATTTACGGCGGGGCACAACCCGATAACCTTGTTTTTATTTCCGAAACAAACGTAACATGGGCGGATATTGACTTAAAACCATTCGCGGAATACGAAAAATATTTTTTCGGAGTAAAATCAGTAAGCAACGAAGGGACCGAAAGCGAATATTCAAATATGGTTGAAGTACAACTTGGAAATTTATTCATAGGTCAAAGTAACGGAATTTTAGGTAACTCTATAGATATCGAAGTCAATGACCCTCAATGGAGAGACTCTCAACCCGGTTTCGGTTCTTCTCTTTTCTTTGACGGTGTTGATGATTTTGTTAATTGCGGCAATGATAACAGTTTGCAAATTTCGGGGCATCAATTAACTCTTGAAGCATGGATAAACCCGGCTGAATTTAAGAGTAATTCATACGAGGGAGTAATAATAAGTAAAGTGAGTTTTATATTAGGACAGAATAACGGCTATACATTAGCATGCGGTGATAACGGAACTGTCTATTTTTCTATTGGCGACGGTATTCTGAATGAAGTAACAACATCAGCAGGAACTATCTCGATTGATCAGTGGAATCATGTAGCGGGAATATTTGACGGTAACGCATTAAAGATTTATATAAACGGCCAATTGGCCGGCGAAAATGTAATCGGGAATACTGCAATTGGAAACGCCGCCTCATATAATCTTCGGTTGGGAAGTTCATCATTTTATAATAATAGAAGCTATGCCGGTTTAATTGATGAGGTTCGTATTTGGAATGTTGCCCGTTCGCAAAGTGAAATTCTAAATTCGATGAACAGCCAAATTAACAAAGATATATACTCAGATGGATCACTTGGTTTGAAAGGTTACTGGCAATTCAATGAAAATTCAGGACAAACCACCGAAGATCTTGCCGTAGACAACAATCTCATATTGAACGGAGATTTTTCAAACGGGGATAATTATTGGGCAATAAAAACAGAAAGAGACGGCGATGTTAACGGCTATGTAGATGAATCCGGAAGATACTTCCTTGATATAATTAATGGCGGCAGCTATTTCGGAGACATTCAATTGTATCAGGGTAATATTTGGTTAATCAAGGATAATCTATACACATTAAAATTCGATGCATGGGTAGATAACCCCAGAATTATTTATATCAATATTCTTCAGTCTAAAACTCCCTATATCAATTACGGCAAAATCGGTGCGGCTTATATTACACCATCGAAAAGAAACTATGAATTTAATTTTCAAATGGAAGAGAATTCGGATAATTCCGCAATGCTTTACTTCCAAGTGGGAAGTTCCAATTTTGACATTGCAATTGACAACGTAAGATTAACAGCCGACATAACCAGCGGTATTAATGAAGATGACTTTATTCCTACGAGTTTTGAATTATTCAACAATTACCCCAATCCGTTTAATCCTTCTACTACAATAGAATATTACCTTCCGGAAACAAGCAATGTTGAAATTTCGGTATATAATATTCTCGGAGAAAAAGTATCAGACCTAAACATCGGAATCCAAAATAAGGGAAACCATAAATTTCTCTTTAATGGCACTAAATTGAGTTCCGCAGTTTATATTTATATTTTAAGTTGTACTTCTTTAGTTAATAAATACAAATTTAGCAGAGCAAAGAAAATGATTTTACTAAAATAAGGGGAGGATAAAAATGAGTAATCGTTTTATTACTCTGGTATGTATTTCCACAATAATGTTATTAATACCAGCAATTATCAAAAGCAATCAGGAGAAACCTTATCGATTTTTAAGTCCTACTCCCAATTCTTCTTTCAATTCAATTGAAAGTACGATTATTATTCGAGACGGAGCGTTAATAGATCAAAGTTCCATCATCGATGGAATAATTTTAGTACGCGGATCAAAAAGCGGTGAGGTGTCAGGGGAAGTGATTCTTTCCAGTGATCAAAAGACAATTATTTTCAAACCCAATAATCCTTTCCTCGATGACGAAACAGTGGAAATAAATATAACCGGGGGGATTAAAACTATTGATGGTAAGACCCTCCCCGCATACAGTTGCATTTTTAAAACAGAACCGCTTAATTTCAAAAAAACTTTCAGTCAGTACAATTATGAATCGGATTTATCAGCTAAGGCCGGAACCAGGTCAGTAGATTCAAAAACGAAAAAAATTAACTTCCCTCAAATTACGACCAACATACTGAATGAACCCGCAATAGGCGAAGGTAAGATATTTTTAGCTGCTTATGGAGTAATCAACCAAACTTTTCAAAGCGATCCGTCTGTTTCTTCTTCCATATTGGTAGTTAATAAAGACGGTTCACTTTTTTATTCAAAAGATATCGGATCGAATCAAGGAGCCGGGTTAACAGATTTTAAAATGCATTCAAACGGATTGATGAGTTACCCGGAAGTTATTTCAAATTATCTTTGGACAGGCGGTGCTGAAGTTTCTCATACCATAATGGATGAATCTTTTACCGAAATTGATTCGTATCAAATGGGGAATGGTTATACCGCAGAACTTCACGATTTTCAAATGCTCCCCAACGGGCATGTTTTGATGATGGCATACTATCTTGTCCCGATCGACTTAACCGGCATCGTTCCGAATGCTCATCCCAATGCAATGATTGACGGCGCTGTTGTTCAGGAACTTGACAAGGATAAAAATGTAATCTTCCAGTGGCGCACATGGGATTATTTAAACCCCGGCATCATCCCGTGGAATATGGTCCCGGGAAATACACAGCAAATAATAAATGTTTTCCATGCTAATTCACTCAGGTTGGATAACGACGGTAATATATTGTTAGGAACTGTGGGGATGGGAATAAAGATCAGTCGTCAGTCCGGACAGATAATTTGGATTATCGGCGGAATCATGAATCAATTCACTTTTACAAATGTAGGGACACAAGAAGCTGTTGGCGATTTTGGCGGACATACTTTTCATAGATTAGAAAACGGTAATATTCTTGTCTACGATAATTCCCCGTTCCCATGGCAGCCAGGCTTTGGTCAAATCTCTTCCGAAGTGGTTGAATATTCTATCGATGAAGAAAATAAAACTGCCGAGCTTGTTTGGAAATATCAACCTGAGCAGATTATTTCAGGATGGCATGCGGGAAGCGCGCAGCGTTTGTCTAACGGCAATACCGTGATCGGCTGGGGCGGACCCCCAAATGAAGGTGATGTACAAATACCTATAATGACAGAAGTAACTCAATCCGGTGAAAAAGTTTTTGAACTTTTCTATGAAGGTAACGACCTCGAAAGTTATCGTGCATTCCGTTTCGCTTTAGACGACGGATTACCAAACAGCCAAATTACCGTTGCTGAAATAGCGCCCGGAAATGTTTACCCATTTACGGATGAGAATCAACCTGATCCCGGTATTGAATTGAGAGTGAATAACGTTACAGGTGTCGGATATAATGAAGTAACGGTATCAAACTATAATTTCGCCCCTTCCTCCCCTGAGTTTCCGGGTAAATCACCAATTGTAATTCCGAGACGGATGGTACTTTCACAATTCGGAACAACCAGTATCAATGCTTATATACGTTTCGATGTAAATAACTGGGGAGTTGCCGATCCGGACAATACAGTAATTTATTACCGTGAATTTGAAAATACCGGATTGTTCATCCCATTGGCAACAACTTACAATTTTGTTACAGGAAAACTTCAAGCCGAGATTGCAGGTTATGGTGAATTTATTCTGGGTAAACCCGACTTGGACTCTCAGCTGAATGCACCTAAACCTAATTCGCCTGAAAATGAAGTAACTCATAATTATCAATTACCTTTGCAGCTTAGTTGGAGCCCGGTTGGGTATGTAAATACATATTCCTTGCAAGTTTCTCTTGATGAAAACTTTACAACCACTTTGGTAGATGAAACACTATTAACAGAAGCGACTTACAACTTAACCGATTTGCTCCCGGCCACACAATATTTCTGGCGTGTTAATGCACAAAACGACGCCGGTGAAAGTGACTGGTGCGCAGTGCAAACATTCACTACTGTCGATCCTTTCATTTTAGTTACGCAGCCAAACGGCGGCGAAAGATGGCACATCGGATTGGAATATTATATTGAATGGGATGATAATATTGACGGCAATGTGGTTATTAGTCTTTTAAAAGACGATACCGAAGTAAAGCAGATATTAACATCCCCCAGTACCGGCGCATACTTATGGGAAGTTGATTTAGACCTTACCCCGGCAGATGATTACAAAATACAAATTACCAGCATTGATGACGAAACATTGTTTGATATCAGCGATGATGTCTTTTCAATTATAGATACCGTATCATCCGTTTACGATGAAGATAACATACCGACCGAATATACGTTGAATCAAAATTACCCAAATCCGTTTAACCCGGCGACAACAATAAGTTATTCACTTCCAACTGCCGGCAGAACAATAATTAAAGTATATGATTTACTCGGCAATGAAATAACCACATTGGTAGATACCGAAAAACCTGCCGGGTATCATGAGGTTGTTTTTAATGCATCGAATTTAACGAGTGGAATTTATTTCTATAGTTTGACAAGCGGAAAGTTTTCAACAACAAATAAGATGATTTTTCTGAAATAATTTGTAAGACACCCAATTCCGACCTGTCGGGATTGGGTGTCTCTTAGTAATCCCGGTCAATATATCATTGATCGGGATTATTCCCCTGAGCACTCAAAAAAGCTGCTCACCATTACGAAGAATTCAAAAAAGAATGCTGGGTGTGAATAATCTCCGACAAATCGAAAATATTATGTGCCCCATAAAAATATTATTTTCATTTCATTTTTGATTTTTAGTTCGTATCATTTTTTTGCCTTTATCTAAGACAATATCGCAAGGAGATATTATATGAAGAATTCACAAAAAGGAAATGATCATCCTCAAAATCAATCGAGACGTAATTTCATAAAATATTCTACGCTTGGTTCTATTGCGGCAACATTCGCCCCAAAGATTCTATCGGCAAATATTAATAAGCTGATCTCGCCGTTTCAAAACGGAAAAAGTAAAATTGTTATTATAAAGCACAGCAAGGTTGTAAATGCAAACGGGCTGGTAGATTTTGAACTGGCAAAAGAAATGATCAACAAAGGAATTCTTCAGTTCACCGGCAAAGATTCACTCAAAGACGCATGGTCATTATATTTCTCGAATGATGACGTTATAGGTCTGAAGCTCAGTACATTAGGGCTGAACAATATCTCCGGAACAGATTTTACATCCCACTTCTCAGCCGTAACAAATGCTGTTGTTAACTCACTCCAACAAGGAGGATTTAACGAGGGGAACATCATTGCTTGGGATAGAAGCGACGAAGAACTTGCAAGCGCCGGTTTGACAATTCAAAAAGAGGAAGGCAAATTCCGCATCTTCGGCCATCACTCGGATAGACGCACACCCAGCATCGGATACACCGAACAAACATTTCCTGTAGGTGATAAAAGTTCGCACATAAGTAAAATACTCTATGATATGTGTACGGCATTGATAAATATCCCGATTCCGAAACATCACAGCAATGCGGGATTAACATGCGCGTTGAAAAGTCATTATGGCACCATAGACAACGCGCGTGATTTTCACGCTAACGGATGCACAAACCCCGGCATACCCGAAGTCAACATGATTCCGGTTATCCGTGAAAAACAGAAATTAATTATTTGCGATGCCCTGGTAGGATTGATGGAAGGGGGACCACGCTGGAACGCGCAATACGCTTTCCCCTACGGTGCTGTTATGTTCGCCACCGATCCCGTTGCGCTTGATTCTGTTGCGATGAATATTATAGATGAAAAAAGAAAATCCGCGGATCTTCCGTTATTAAAAGACAGAGTGGAGTATCTAAAAATGTCACAGGATTTAGGTCTTGGTAATTGTGAAATGAAAGATATTGATGTTATTGAAATTAACCTTGGATGATTCACCCAATATTGATAAATATACTAAATACATTTTATGGACATCCTTTTCTGGTATAAGCTGGCTTTAAGTTTTCTTATAGGCGGCGCATGGGTGGCGTTAAGTACAGTTGCCGCTGAAAGATTCGGAAGCATTGTTGGAGGGCTGCTTGCCGGTTTTCCTTCCACCGTTGCAGTTGCATTATTTTTTATCGGCATTACTCAATCGGAAACTGTTGCCTCTGCGGCTACGACAGTAATTCCAATGACACACGGTGTTAACGGAATATTTCTACTCATCTTCATTCTTTTAATTAACCGGGGGCTTTTGGTCTCATTAACCGCGGCATTTTTTGTCTGGTTTGCCAACGCGTTTATTCTGTCCATTGTAGGAATAGAAAGTTTTCCACTCTCCATTACAATATGGCTTATACTTTTCTTACTCACATTTTACATAACCGAGAAAGTCATCAATATTAATAAACAGGGTAAATTGAAACTCCACTTCTCAAAACGTCAGGTTGCGATGCGTGCATTGTTCGGCGGCAGTGTTATTGCATTTGCTGTATTTATAGGGAAACTGAGCGGCCCGACTCTTGGGGGAGTATTCTCAACATTCCCCGCGATGTTTACTTCCACTTTGGCGGTTACTCATATTAGCGGCGGCGCTGTTTTCTCAAGAGCCGTTGCAAAGTCAATGTTGTTCAGCGGTTTGATCAATGTTACGTTATACGTGATTGTTGTAAGGTATCTCTACCTTGCAATCGGATTGTACTGGGGCACAGCCATTGCTTTGGTGATTGCTCTATTTATCGGGTATTTAACATATTACGTAATGAAGAATAAACTCTCATAAATCTTCAATAATTTTTCATGCCAGGTAATGTTCATATAAGCGAAAGAATTGCGGGTAGCAAAAACTGTTGTGGATAAAATGCTATTGACCGATAAAAATTAATGTCTTACCGATAAATTGTTACAATTATTCCCGGTGCATCTTATATTTGTAATCATTTTTATACTATGCGGGAAATATAATTGAATACGAAATCCAAACTCTTCAACAAAGATTTCTTCATACTTTGGCAGGGACAATTTGTTAGTCAGCTCGGCGATCAGGCATTTGCCATTGCGATGATGTTCTGGATTAAACATCAAACCGGGTCTGCTTCATTGATGGGATTATTGATGATGCTCTCGATGCTGCCGGCCGTTATACTGGGCCCGATTGCCGGTACACTTGCCGATCATTATTCGCGGAAGAAAATTATCGTCTTCAGTGATTTGTTCAGAGGTGTTCCGGTACTATTTCTTGCCGTAATAATTTTCGTCTTCCCTGAATCAACCCAGTTTGGAATCGTTACGCTGTTTATTGTTACGGTATTTGTCGGGATTATCAATTCAATTTTTAACCCGGCTATACTTGCATCAATACCGGATATTGTGCCGGAAGAAAAAGTAGCCGCGGCAAATTCACTTAGTCAGGGGACAAGACAAGTATCTTTATTTATCGGTCAGGCACTCGGAGGATTTCTTTTCGTTCTGCTAGGTGCCCCCGTTCTATTTCTGATCGACGGTATCAGTTTTATCTTTTCCGGTATCAGTGAAATATTCATGAAGATACCTCAAAAGCTTCCCGAACGCGCCGCCACAATGAAAGAGCAATTAAGAAAGTTTAAAGAGGATACGGTTTCAGGGCTAAAATTTTCATGGAACCATAGAGGTTTGCGCGCCTTATTTTTTAATGCCGGATTTTTAAATTTCTTCGTAATGCCGGTTATTGTCCTTCTCCCCTTTTACGTTGAGGATTATCTCGGCGCTACACCTGATTGGTACGGATACATTTTAGGTGCTTTCGGTTTCGGGTCTTTGATAGGATTTGGAGTTGCCGGCGCAATTAAAATCCCGCAAGACAAGAAGAGCGCTTTCGTGCTTGGCGCTCTTATTCTAAATTCCGCGGGACTTGCAATATTCGCTTTTTTGAACTCTCCTGCTCAGGCTATGACACTTATGGTATTTAACGGAATGCTTAACGGGTTCTTCAATATAAATCTAATTACCGTATTGCAGCTTGCTATACCAAGCGATATTCGAGGAAGAATTTTCGGCGTGCTAATGACATTGATACATGGACTGATGCCGATATCGATGGGATTAGCAGGCATTGTTTTCGATCTTGTAGGGCAGGATATTGTCCTGGTTTACTCCGTCTGCGGATTTACAACACTGATGTTAAGTATAATTATTTCTTTCGACAAAGAGTTTAGAAAATTTTTGAGTTATGAAAAAGAAGAAGAGAACGTTGCGGCAGGAATTAATAGCCCGTCATAACCAGGAGTCTGTCCGAGAACTTAATAATCGGCAGACTGAGCGAAGTCGAAGTCTGCAAAACACGATAAAATTCGGGTTCGTCTTCGCTCACCTTACGTAACAACGAGGTTCTCGGACAAGCTCCATGTCATTACAGACATTTTGATAATAAAAAACCCGGCTTCCGAAAAAACCTGCCTGCAGCAGGCAGGGAAGCCTGGTTTTCTTTCACTACTAATAATATTAAAACAATCCGCCGTTATGATAAATATCCATCTGTACGTCAGAGAATTTATCTATCGTCATTGCTTTGTTGTTTTTTAGATTTACAACTTCACCGGTTTCAAAGTTTACACGAATTGTATCTCCGTCAGCCAAGTCGATTGCATCGAGAGATGAGTAAGACATAATCGGGAATGCCGCGTTGATTGCGTTTCGTTCGTAAATGGCGCCGAAAGATTCCGCAAGTATAACCTGGATGCCCAGCGCTTTGAAACAATCCACAGCCTGCTGACGCGAACTTCCGCTTCCGAAGTTTTTCTGCACAACTACGATATCCCCTTTCCGTGCCTTCTTAGCGAAATCCTGATAACCTTCTAAATTATCAAATGCATACTGCCCCATTTCGTTGATGTCGGTAATAGTGAGATAACGGTTATGGAAAATCATATCGGTATCGATGTTGTCTTCTTTAATCAGCCATACTCTTCCTTCAACAACCGTCGGTTTTAGTTCAACCGATTTTTGTTTTAACGCATTATCAATCCGTTCTAGTTTAGCAGCTACATCAAACATGGCAGGTTCGTCGGGAATATCATCTGCGGTGGTGATGTAACCTGCTACCGCACTTGCCGCTACATTGATAGGTGACGACAAATAAACTTCCCCCTTACCTTGCTTACCTGGGAAGTTTCTGTTGCCTGTTGAAATTGTGATTTCACCGGGACCATTCTGCCCTACCTGACCGGCGGCGCAGCCCGCGCATCCTGCATTGGAAACAAGGGCTCCTGCATTTTTAAATATTTGTATCAATCCTTCATCCATTGCCTGCTGCCAGATTATATCGGTTGAAGGAACAATTTTTAATACAACTCCCGGGGCTATGTGTTTCCCTTTCAATACCCCTGCTACTTCTCTTAAATCTTCCATCCTGCCGTTTGTACAACTTCCGATAAATGCAGAATCAATTTTAATTTTCTTTACTTCGTTAACATCTATGGAATCGTGAGGTTTGCCCGGACGCGATACCATTGGAACAAACTTAGAGATATCCATCTCGTCAACGAAATCATAGTGAGCGTCTTCATCCGCGCGGATGATTTCAATCTTTCTGCCTGTCTTCTCTTCAGCATATTTTTGAATCGTATCGTTTGCGGTGAACAGAATTATTATCGCTCCCATTTCTGTTCCCATAGAAGAAATTGTAATTCTTTCATCGAGAGTAAATTTATCGACTTCTATTCCGTAAATTTCAACAGAGTAACCAAGCAGAGTATTTGCGCCGTATTTGTTCAACATATTCAATACGATATCTTTTGCTGTTACATTCGCGGGTCTTTTCCCGTTTAAAGTGATCTTTGCGGATTTAGGGACCTTAAACCATGTAGAACCTTTAGCCCATGCAGCGGCAATGTCAACATCCCCCATGCCTTGACCAAATGCGCCTATTGCCCCCATAATGTTAGCGTGTGAGTCGGTGGATACGAATGTACTACCGGGCCATGCAAGACCGTTATCTATTGCAAGGTGAGTTCCTATTCCCGCATCAATATCATACACAATTATTCCGTGCTCGCGCGCGAACAATCGGCAGATATGCTGATTAACCGCGTACTTCTGATCGGAACCTGTCGGGTTGCAGTCAAATGTAAAAAATGTTTTCGACGGGTCGTCAATTCCCAGACCATTGTCTTTGATATTCTTTACAACATTCGCTCCTCCGAAATCGCGCGTTACTCTTGCGTCGATTTCAATATCCACATTCTCGCCCGGTTTTACAACATCGTACTTTGAGTGATTGGCAATAATTTTTTCTACTAATGTCATTCCCATAAAGTTATCCTCTGTGCATTAAGTTATTAATTTACTCAATGAAAACTAAATAATGTATTTGCAATTATCCATGAGAATTGGAATGGGGAATACGATTTCCTTCCAGTACTTGTGCCACGACCAGGTCGTGGCATCCAAGTGAAAAGGGGGAAAGCTGATATATTTTCATTTATCTTGAAGTTAGGATTGGTTATTTTAAAAAAGTTTAATGAGGTAGATTAAAATATATATGCTGCATACAACAGAGCAAGACATTCAACATTTAGTATCCTTTAATGAAGTTGTTGAGATATTGGCCAGCGGAAATTTTTTTAAGAACCGCAAGATGTCATTAACAATTCAGTTTGGAGGAAGAAAAAAAGCAAGTTATAAAGGAGCTACAGTGGAAGCGCTAAAAGCATTCGTTTTAGACTATAGAAAATTTTTTCAAGATAAAGACGATATTTCATATAAAAAAATGGAAACATTATATAAAAAACTAGAAAATCAAGAATATTATAAAAAATTTAAGAACATAAAGGGAAAAATTGATCATGTACTGGAACAGAAAATAAATATAACTACTGACAATTATACTTGGACATATAGAGATGTTCACGATATGTTCATCAAGGGCCACTTGGCTCATATGCAAAGTAAAAATTATGATAGAATAAAATACTTGGAAACAAAACAAAAATAAATGAGGAAATATTGAGACAATTATTAGGAATCGATAAAATAGAATATGTTTATGAGATAATTAAAATTGCTTTCGCTCCAGCGTCGGTTATAGTCGGATTAGCTTATTTACTTAAACAATATCTTGAATCCTACAGCAAAAGAGTTTTGGAAAAAAGTTTATTCGAGTATAAAACAATGCAAATGCCCGGCATGACCGCGTCATGACGGACTTAAACGGCAATACAAAAATAGATCAGATCAAAAAATCATAAAACTATATGAGCCTAAGAGGTCGAAGCTATTTAACAGAAGAGACATTTTTCTTCATCACAACCACAATAGTCAAACATTACACTTTATTTAGTGACGAAAAATATTGTAACATTTTAGTGAATAACATTAAACACTACCAAGAAACATTCATGTTCGAAATCCTTGGATTTGTGATCATGCCAACTCATTTTCATTGGATAGTTAATACGAATCCTGCCAAAGGAACTATATCAGATGTTATGCGGGATATAAAAAAGTATTCTGCCAAACAAATCATTGAGCAACTGCATGTTGACAAAAGAACCACAGCACTGGACTTATTTATCAAAGAAGCTAAAAATACAAAGCGGCAAGATCATAAAATTTGGGCAAAACGATTCCATGATGAAGTAATAAGAAACAACAAAATGTTTTGGGTGAAGTTGAGATATATTCACAATAATCCGGTTGAAGCGGGTTTGGTTAAAAAAGTAGAAGATTACAAGTATTCCAGTGCACGAAATTATATTAAAGACGACCATTCTATTCTTTCAATTAACACCGAGTATGCAGGTATTGAAATTTCGCAGTAAACTCTTCAATTAGTTCCTGTGTCACGACTCGGTCCCCGATAAAGAATCGGGGCAAGCTGTGACACACAAGTATAACAGCGCCCCTGTGAGACACAGCCCGGAGCCAAACTATCCGTAGTGACCATGAGTCTGTCCGAGAACTTAATAATCGGCAGACTGAGCGAAGTCGAAGTCTGCAAAACACGATAAAATTCGGGTTCGTCTTCGCTCACCTTCCGTAACAACGAGGTTCTCGGACAAGCTCCGTGTCATGACGGAGGAACAAGTGCACAATCTCAGATCAATTTCATAAAGATTCTATTACTATTCATCATAAAATATTTTATAATTGCGTATCAAAATAAATCAGTACGATATCAACACAGAGGAAATATAGATGAGCGACGATGACAAAAAAGTAATTTACTCCATGATCGGGGTAAGTAAATTCTATGATAAAAAAGTTATATTAAAAGATATCTATCTCTCCTACTTTTACGGTGCTAAGATCGGTGTGCTCGGTTTGAACGGATCGGGCAAAAGTTCACTCCTTAAAATTCTCGGCGGTGTTGATAAAGATTTCAACGGCGAAACAGCAATATCCCCCAGTTTTACAGTCGGCTTGCTCGAACAGGAACCGAAACTGGACGACGACAAAACCGTAAAGGAAGTTGTTGAGGAGGCTGTCTATGAAGTAATAGCTGTGCTCCGCGAGTATGACGAAATCAATGCCAAGTTCGCCGAAGAAATGACCGACGATGAAATGAACGCATTGCTGGAGCGGCAAGGTAAAGTGCAGGATAAACTCGATTCGCTCGATGCGTGGGATCTCGATTCACGGCTAGAAATGGCGATGGATGTTCTCGGCTGCCCTCCCCCCGATACCAGCGTGAAAGTCCTCTCCGGCGGTGAGCGAAGACGCGTTGCTCTGTGCCGACTGTTACTGCAGAAGCCCGACATTCTATTGTTAGATGAACCGACCAACCATCTCGACGCTGAAACAGTAGCATGGCTGGAAGCCGAACTCAACCGTTACCCCGGAACCATCATCGCCGTAACACACGATAGATATTTCCTCGACAATGTAGCAGGATGGATCCTCGAACTCGACCGCGGTGAAGGCATACCCTGGAAGGGTAACTATTCTTCATGGTTGGAACAGAAGCGTACACGTTTGCAAATGGAAGAAAAGAGAGAATCGCACCGCCAGAAAACTTTGCAGCGGGAATTTGAATGGATTAAAATGTCCCCCCGCGCAAGGCAGGCTAAGTCAAAAGCGAGAATTACTTCTTACGAAAATATGCTCAAAGAAGAAAACGAAAAAGTTCAAAAGGATATCGAGTTATTTATTCCCACAGGTCCGCGACTTGGCAACGTAGTCATCGAAGCGGAAAATGTATCCAAAGGATACGGCGATAGACTTCTCTTCGAAGATCTCAATTTTAAATTACCCCCCGGCGGAATAGTCGGTGTTATCGGGCCAAACGGCGCGGGTAAAACTACTTTATTTAAAATGATTGTCGGACAGGAACAGCCCGACAAAGGCACATTTAGAATCGGCGATACTGTTAAGCTTGCATACGTCGATCAAAGCCGCGACGTCCTCGATCCAGATAAAACCGTTTGGGAATTAATTTCCGGCGGAAACGACATTCTTCACTTCGGAAAGAGAGAAATTAATTCTCGCGCTTATGTAGGTCAGTTCAACTTCTCCGGCGCAGAGCAATCGAAAAAAGTCGGCGTACTCTCCGGCGGCGAGCGCAACCGTGTTCATCTTGCGATCGCATTGAAAGAAGAAGCCAACGTAATATTGCTCGATGAACCGACTAACGATCTCGATGTTAACACGATGCGTGCCCTTGAAGAAGGATTGCTGAACTTTGCCGGATGCGCCGTTGTGATAAGTCACGACAGGTGGTTCCTCGATAGAATTTGTACCCACATTTTGTCATTCGAAGGAAACAGTAAAGTTGTATGGTTTGAAGGCAACTTCTCCGATTACCAGGAAAACAGGCGCGAACGCCTCGGGAAAGATGCCGACATTCCGCATAGAATAAAATATAAGAAACTTACTCGGTAGCTTTATTTTGCAATTGCATTTTGTCCGCTTGAATATTATACTAAGCAATGTTAGAGTTGGAAGAAGTTTATTCTATTAAACGCAGAAAAAATTTATAACCCCTCATTTTATAGTAACGGCGGGTTATGCTTCACGGGGGCCGGATGAAATATTCTCTTCTCGTATTTCTATTATTGATCGTCCTATCTGGGAAAATCTTTCCACAAAAAGTTAAAATAGAAAAAATTCATGACACCAACCTCTTCGAGCTTGAAGACGGAACATTGGTCAAACTGGCAGGTGTAGACGCACCCAGTACCAATCATCCCGATTCATCACTTATCCCGTTGACCGATGAAATAATGAACTATGCCGGCATGACTCTTCCCTACGGCATGGTAAACGTGGAATACACAGGCGAAACAACTCCCGATTCCATCAGCAGGTACGCCTACATTTCAAGAGGCAATCTGTTCTACACAGTATTCTTCAACGAAATTTATCTTGAAAGAGGTTACGGAAAATTTATCGATAATGTCGACTCGCTTCACCGTACCGCTTATCAACAGCCTGAAAAGGAAGCCGGCGAAAACAACCGGGGCATTTGGAGATACAGATGGCAAGGAGAAAATGTTATACTTGATTACTCCTGTTATTCAGCCGAAATGGAATTAGCCGATATTATACCGGAATATTATTATGACCGAAGTACCGGTAGAATATTAATGGAATTAGTTGGTGCCCCGGTTACCGGATTTTTAGTCGCAATTCCGGCAGCATGGATAGCAACAGGGTTTGGAACTGCGAGAGGTTGGGATGGCTTCGGGCAGGCAATGCTTGGCGGAAGTTTTGGGTATATAGTTGGTAATTCACTCGGTGTCTATTTTGTTGCGAAAGGAGGAAACAAAGATTTATCTATTTGGGGAACACTGCTCAGCGGTGTTGCGGGCACCGCGGTTGGCGGAGGCATTGCTTATTTGATTCAAAAATCGGATTACGCTTGGATTCCGGCAGCGGCGGGTATTACATTAGGCCCGGTTATATATGTTAATCTTGTCGCTCCTCCCCCTTCAAGAGAAGATGAGGAATATTCATATTCCAAACCAACCGTTATACAGGAATATTCTCATAAGGATTTTTACAACTCAACAATCGTATATCAACATGAATTATTCAGAATAAATTTTTAATAAATCCCGGGGGCGTTGATGATTAGATTTTTCATCATCATTTTTATCGTTTTTTTAGCAACGCATTTACATGCACAAAAAACACGAATAGAAAAAATACACGACAGTAACCTGTTTGAACTTGAAGACGAAACACTCATCAAACTTACCGGTGTTGATGTCCCTTCAACAAATCACCCGGATTCCGCTTTGAGCGCAATGGCCGGGGAGATAATCGATTACGTAAAAACTACATTCCCGTACGGATATGTTAATGTTAAATATGATCCTTCCGATTACGGCGCCGCATATAGAAAAGTATACCTTACACGCGACAACTTATTTTATACTGTTGATTATAATAAACTTTTCCTTGAATGGGGATACGGAAGGCTGATACGTAATGAAGTCGATTCACTTCGTCTCCAAAGTTTCGCCGAAGCCGAAGCGAAAGCGAAAAACAACTCGTACGGAATTTGGGAGTTGAACAATTTTGCTGAATCAGACACACTGGATAGATGTGCGAATGACATCAAGCCGTGCCTTAACTTGTTATTGGCAAAAGACACAATTAAAATCTATGACCGTGGAATCGGCAGATTGACGGCTGAATTGGTTTTAGCCCCCGCGGCAGGGGTGGTCTTCTCTTTTATTAGCGCTGGTTTATCGTCAGCATTACTCGGCGGTAGCGAGTCTTGGGGATATGCAATATTAGGTTTACATGCCGGTTATACGATCGGGACTTCATGGGGCGTTTATATCATCGCACAAGGGGGTAATGAAGAACTAAGTATGCCTTTAACTATCGGCGCAGGCCTATTGGGAGGTGCAGCAGCTATTGCAATTTTCGAGTTCGACTACTGGGACACGGATGAATCACTAATTCCATATCTTGCCGCGCCGTTGATCACATCAATGATATATGCAAACCTTATCGCTCCTTTCCCGGATAACGATAAGATACAAATGAAACATGAAGAGATTTCGTTCAACAAACCGATGAATCACAATGATTATTTTAACGCTATTAAATCGCTTGATATGCAATTGGTTCGCATTGCGTTGTAATGCAACGAACGAAGCTTGGCTTATGTACCCACCTACCTCGTCTTGTATAATCAATAATTCGAATTATCCGAGACTTTTTTTTGTGCCTTGAAGAGGAGCCCTAACATTGCCCTTTAAAGCAATATTCAAAAAACATAGCTTGGGGCTACATGAAAAGGAACAAACCTTTCCTTTATTTATTCCTATTTATTTATTTTGGAGCGGGACTCAGACCGCTCAATCATTAAACATCCAGAATTCCGATAACGACGTTGATATTTTAATCATCCTTCCCGGCGGATACAGACCTAACTACTGTCTAATTCGTGACACATTCGAGACTTTCGGTTGGAATGTTACAACGGCATTATTCAAGGTGAACGCAAATTGACTTCACTTTCAACAGGGGCAAGCAGCCCAAATTGAACGCGAACAACCAAACCATCACTAAGAAAATGGGCTGCTTAAATAACTTACACATGTCCGCCATTGACTGGAGTTTGGCCGAGAACTTAATAATCAGCAGACTGAGCGAAGTCGAAGTCTGCAAAACACGATAAAATTCGGGTTCGTCTTCGCTCACCTTCCGTAACAACGAGGTTCTCGGACAAGCTCCTGGTCATGGCGGGGAGTTAAAAGCAAAACACCCAATGTTTTTTATCAAACATTGGGTGTTTCTAATCTAGCTCACTCAGGCTTGCCCCACTTTTCATAAAGCACGGGAATTACTATCATGTTCAGGAATGTAGCTGTAATCAATCCGCCTAAAATTACAATTGACATTGGTGATTGAATCTCGCTCCCCGGTTGATCGGATGCCAATGCAAGGGGAAGAAGCGCAAGACCGGTTGTCATTGCCGTCATTAAAATAGGATTGAGACGTTCCATCGATCCTTGTATAACCGCCTGCTGCAAACTCAATCCTTCTTCTTTAATAAGATGATTGTAATGCGACACCATAATGATTCCATTTCGCACTGCGATGCCGAACAGGGTGATGAATCCCACCAATGAAGCGATAGTAATAATTCCTTCCGTGAAGAAAATGGAAACGACTCCGCCGATCAAAGCAAGAGGCAGGTTTACCATAATCAAAAATGTCTGCTTCATATTTCTGAATTCGGCGTAAAGAGCGACAAGTATCGCCAGAATTGAAATGATGCTGAGCAATGTTATCATTCGTGAAGCTTCCACCGCGCTTTCAAACTGTCCCCCGTACTCAACAAAATATCCTTCCGGTAAATCGACATCACTCGCGATGATCTGTTTGATTTCATCAACAACGCTTAGCAGGTCGCTCCCGGTTACATTTGCTTGTATAACGATTTTCCTCTGCACGTTTTCACGCGAGATGTAATTCGGTCCCTGCCCAATCGAAATATCGGTAACAGTCTCAAGCGGAATCCGCGCGCCGGTGGGGGTGTCGATCAAACTATTTTTAATTGACTGAAGATCGTCCCGGTATTGCTCGGCGTAACGGACAACAAGATTATGCTGGTTCTGTCCTTCGAAAATTTCGGATGTCTTCACACCGAGAAATGCAATGTCGACAAGTTTATCAAGATCACCGATCTTCAAACCGTACATCGCCATTTTTTGACGATTGGCTTTTATGCGCACCTGCGGAATTTCGACCTGCTGATCAACCGACAGATCGGCGATGCCTTCCACATCTTTCACTTTGCTTTCTATTTGTTTCGCGATCGAACGAAGATTGCTCAACTCTGTACCGAATAATTTTATGGCGATATTCGCGCGTGTACCGGATAGCATATGATCGATACGGTGACTTATCGGCTGACCGATAATGAAAACCGTTCCGGGGAGCAGCGCCAACCTTTCACGGAAGTCTTCCATCAATTCATCTTTAGTCGATTTCTCCAAATCAAAACGGACTTCAACTTCGTGCGCGTGTGAACCGAGTGAATGTTCGTCGAGTTCGGTGCGCCCCGTACGTCTCGCCACTGAAATCACCGACTCATGCGCAAGCAATAGTTCTTCCGCCATCTGTCCGATGCGGTCCGATTCCTCCAGCGATGTGCCGGGCATTGTGGCCACGCTTATGTTGAACGTCCCTTCATTAAATTCGGGAAGGAATGATTGACCGAGAAACGGGAAAATTCCTATCGCGATAACTATCATCCCGCCTGCAATACCGATCACCCAATTTTTGTGATTGAGACTCCAACTCAAAAGTGGTGAGTAATATTTTTTTAATATGGTTACAAATTTATTTTCTTTGCTCTCTTTGAAGAAGGATTTTTTCATCAATAAAGAACTTAACGCCGGCGTAACCGTAACCGCCACCAACAGTGAAGCGAAAATGGAAATCGCGTAAGCGATGCCGAGAGGTTTCAGCATCCTCCCTTCTACCCCGCTTAAAAAGAACAATGGCAGGAAGACAACAATGATTATAAACGTAGCCATCGCTATCGGTGTCCGGATTTCTTTCGAGGCGTTCCAGATAACATCTTTGAATGACGCTCTATCGCTTTCCGGTTTATCGGCGTTCTGTTTCAATCTTCGGTAAACATTCTCCACATAAATGATCGCGTCGTCTACCAATACCCCGATCGCTATTGCCATACCTCCGAGCGTCATCGTGTTGATGGAGAGATTGAACAACTCTAAAAACAATAGTGAAATTATCAAAGAGATTGGTATCGCAAGCACAGAGATAACAGTCGTGCGTATGTTGCCGAGGAAGAGCATCAATATAATTACAACTAGCACAGCTCCGTATAACAATGCTTCCATCACATTATAAATAGCCAAGTCTATAAAATCGGATTGCTTAAATATCGCTTTGTGAAGTTCCACTCCTTCCGGCAGTGTCTTCTGAATATCCTCCAGCGTCAGATCCAAACGTTCCGTAAGTTCGAGTGTATTGGCATCGGGCTGCTTGCTTATCACGAGCAATATTCCGTGCTGCATATTTATTGACGCAACACCGAGCGGCGTAGCTGAACCTATCGCAACATTTCCCACATCGCGAAGTAAAACGGGGACACCGTTTCTTGTCGTGATCACAGTCGATTTCAAATCCTCAATTTCATGAATGCGCCCCAGTCCGCGGATCATATATTCTTTGCCCGACTGAACGTAGTAACCCCCGGCCGCGTTGGTGTTGGAGCTCTCCGCGGCTTCCAATACTTCGTTAAGACTAATATCATATTTTAGAAGTAAGTTGGGATCAACCTGAACCTGGTATTGTTTTACCTCACCACCGTAAACTTTCACGCTTGCAACGCCGGGGACGGCCAGCAGTCTACGGCGTAATGAAAAATCACCGAGCGTGCGGAGATCCATCAATGACGATTTATCACTCGTTAACCCGATCATCATAATTTCACCCATGATGGAAGTGACCGGCGCGAGTATCGGTAAGTCGACTCCTTCGGGTAAACTGTTCTGCACTGCCTGTAATTTCTCATTTACGATCTGGCGCGCGAGGTATATATCGGTTCCCCAATCAAACTCGACGAGTATTGTAGAGAAACCCTGTATTGAAGTTGAACGAACGCGTCTCACTCCCGACGCACCGTTAACTGCTGTTTCCAAAGGAAACGTTACAAGCATCTCTACTTCCTCCGGAGCCATTCCGTGCGCTTCGGTCATGATGGTAACAGTCGGTGCGGTTAAATCAGGGAATACATCAATCGGCAGTTTGGAAGCGATGAACACCCCCGCGATAACGAGTATCATCGTCGCGGCGAGTACCATCAACCTGTTGTTCAAACTGACGTACATTAATTTATCTAACATTTTATCCTCAATTTTCTTTTCGCTTAATAGTAAGAGATTTATTAGTGAACATGCCCGTGCCCAATGTTGGTATTGTTCGACGCGAGACGCACCATGTAACCTCCTTCGGTTACAACGCGTTCACCCTTTTCAAGTCCGCTTACTATTTCAATCCATCCTTTGTACTGAGCGCCGGTTTCAACTATTCTCTTTTCGAACATCTCCCCTTCAACCTGAACAAAGACAACCTTCTGCACATCTTCGTCGAACACCGCTGTTTTCGGAACAGCGATAACTTCTTTTTCTGTTGATGTATAAAGATTAAGTTGAAGCGACTGCCCGACTTTGAACAAGCGGTCCGGATTTTTTATCTCAACCAAAAACGGAATCGTTCTGGTTCGGGGATCGACGAGTTCACCGCGGCTAAGAATAGTCCAGTTTTGTTTATCGAGATATACCGGTTCGGTAGCGCCGGGCAATGTAATCTCCGCGCCGGATGCGTCACCGAGTGAATAATAATCCTTTTCAAAAATGTTCATTTTAATCCAGACCACATCGGGATCGAGAATTGTCATCAGCTTATCTCCCGAATTAATATTCTGCCCCGGTATCGCGATCACTTCCGCAACAGTACCCGAAATGGGGGCTCGTAAACCGAGGTGACTGCCTGACTCTCCATCCGAAGAAGGAACATTTTTAGTCGTTCCAGTAAAAGCGTCATACCCCGCCTTGTTAGTGAGGTAAACATTTTTGATCTCTTCAAATTCTCTTTTTGAAATAGCGTCTTTTGCGAGGAGGCGTTCGGCACGTTCGTAATCAGCTTTCGCTTTTTCATATTGAAGCTGCAGCTCCGTCCATGAATTGCTTCCGCTTATCGAAGGGCATATCGTCAACAGTACATCCCCTTTCCTAACTTTACTGCCGGGTATCACCATCATCTGGTTGTGTTCAACGCTGAGTATCCCCTCAACGGGTGAAACGATTTCGGCATAACCGTGCTGATGCGGAAGAACTTCACCTACAACAGGAATCGACGGCATGATAGTCTTTACATCCACAAGTCCGGTTGCGAATTTCGTTTTCCACTGCTGTTCTTTTAGGAACGCTATCTCGTCCCCGTGATTCGCTACTTCTTCTTCATGCTCTTCGTTTTCGTTCTCTTCAAATTCCAGAGTTTCCACTACATACCCACCGACATTAAATGTTTCTTGTACTCCGTTTCCGATGTAGGTTAGAGTAAAATTATAATGCCCCGGTTTGGGCGCTTTTTCTTGCGCAAGAAATATTCCGTCACGGGCAATTTCATTGATTTCATATTTCACCGGCGTGCCGGAGTGAGGAACTAATTCTATTATAACCCTGCCCGAAGTAACCGGTTTGAAATCGGCAAGTTTTGTTAAGTGAATTATATATTCCACATCACTCTCTTCCACCGGTTCTGTGTATTCCATAAAGAGTTCGTAATTGTCGGTCCATTTTGTTACGGCGACATTGTGCTTTTCATGTTCTTCCTGAACTTCACTTTTGCAGGCTAACATAACCAGCACAAGCAAAGCTAACATTCCGTATTTGTAAAATTTCATGTTATCCTCTATGTTAAAATGTTATCAAACTTTTTCGGCTGATAGACTCGAGCGTAAAGACTGCTTTATAATAATTGATCAATTGCTCGTTAACCGATTCTATATAACCGAAATAAATCTCCACCGCGTTCAGCATATCGCTCAGCGAAATCCAACCTTCGGTGTACGATACGGCTATCTGATCCAGTCCTTTGCTCAACTTGTTTTCATCACTGAAATATTTCCGTAGTGAATTTTGATACGCTTCAATCGACTGTATCAGCGTATTTACTTCACCGGCTACGTGGGCTTTATACTGCTCTAATTCTTTTTCATGAATTTCACATTCGATCTGTTTCAATTCTTTCCGCGCGCCGTTCTGATTGAGCAGCGGAACCGGGACGGAAACACCCAGCACGAAACCTTTCGCGTCGGGGGAAATGGTTTTATATCCTCCGCTCAGCGAAAGCTCCGGCAGAAAACTCATACCTTCAAGCTCTGCTTCATTTTTTGTTGCTTCGGCTGTTTGGTGATGTGCGTTTATGCCTGCGTAGTTTTCAAAACGGGTAACGGCTTCATCGAGCAATGCGGGGTTGGGGCTCATGAATTTAATATCCGAAGTGAGTTCAACCGCCGTTTGCTTGTCGATACCCGCCATTGCTTTCCATTGATATTCGAGACCGGTTCTCCGTGCCGATAATTCGATAATCGCCGCTTCCACACTTGCCAACGACATCTGAATTAAATTCTGTTCAAAACCCGATATTGCTCCTTCTTCATGCTGGTCGGAAGCAGTGCCGGATATCTTCTCCAGCATCATCTTCACTTCGTTTACATCTTTCTGCTGATCGGCGAGGAGTTTTAATTCCACATAACCGGTTTTCATCTCGGCGAGAAATGCGTTTACATTCTTCTCCCTTTCGTAAGAAGCCGCTTTCAATTTTGAATCCCACACATCTTTCCTTTTGGAATAGATCCAGGGAAACTCAAATGATTTACTGAAAGAGTAAACCGATTCGGTTTCATTCCCGGTGCCGAATTTTATACGTTCCATCTCGAATTCAAATTCGGGATTCGACCATTGCAGGTCAATCTCCCTCTCCTTTGCGGAAATTTCATATCCGCCGTTGATAATGTTCATCTGCGGACTTTTTGTTTTTAGTAACCTTTCAAGCTCGTCAAATGCTATTTTGGTTTGGGCATTATTCATTCTATAAAACAGCATTATCAAAGCTATGGTATAAACCCATCGCATGGACACAGTCATTCTCCTAAAAATTTTAAAATCGGATTAGATATAACTTAGAATAGTAATTATGCGTAAACCGGCGGAGCTTTATTGAAATGTTTTGGAAAGATTCTATCTAATATGAGCGGAGTTGATGATACGATGAAAGATATAAAATTTTCATTTGCATTGCATTCAACTTTGGGAAGCAGAGCGATCACGTCGACTGAAATTTTTACTTTGATGTTTTTTGCGTTGCTGATGTAATTCCAATCAACTTCAATCAATTTATGATTGTGATGATGTTCTTTGCAGCATAGCTTGTTATTATTGTGACAAGTATGATCCGGTGTATTTAAAATATATTCGGGATTGGATTGATGATCGTGATGATGAAAATGAAGATACGGTGCAACCTGGCTATGTACAAAATAGAATAGCGCTATAAGCAATAATATGGATCGAGTTTGTCTCAATATAACTTCTCGAATTTTGTTATTTGTTTTACGTGTGCAAGTATACTGCTTTCCCGATTTTATTTCAATATTAATCGCTGCAAACCAAATTTGCATTAAAACCGCTACTTCACGAAAATAACTTAAGACTTTTACCAACTCATTTATTATCTTATTTTTGAATTTACTATTTCCGAAAACTTTAAAACCGGCGGACTATAGATGAATGATTTATATCATGTAATTCTCTACATACTTTTAACCGCGGCTATTCTTTCTCTCTTTACCGGTTATTTGTTATTCCGCAGGAGAAAAACTCCTGGAGCATTATTTTACGGACTAACAGCATTTTCTACTGCAATCTGGTGCTTAGGTTACATAATCGAATTTACGGCAAATACGATTGAATTCAAATTCTTCGGAGTTCAAATCCAATATTTGCTGGGGATTCCTTTTGTATCTGTTTTATGGTTGTCTGCGGCATTGCATTATACCAAACTTGGTCAACGCCCCACTATAACGGAGTTTATATTAATTAATATAATACCCACAATTACAATGATATTGATCTGGACTAACGACGCTCATCATCTTGTTTATGAAAGTATGAGTCTTTACCGCTCGGATAGTTTTTTATTAATCGAAAAGAAGGTAGGCATCTGGTATTATATTAACGTTATTTATTCATATTTCGGACTTCTTCTCGGCACTATCATTTTATTGCTTGCAGTAAAAAGATCGAAAGATATTTATAGAAGTCAGATTTATCTCTTCTTAATAGCCGCCCTTCTTCCATGGATTGCAAATATTTTATATTTAATCGGTATGAATAGTTTTATGCGGGTAGATATTACACCGGTAGCATTTTCAATCTCACTACTGCTGATCGGTTTTGCAATAAGACGTTACGGGCTCTTCGATATTGTTCCCGCTGCTCATAGCAGGGTAGTTGCTTCAATGAATAACGGTTTGATTGTATTGGACAGTTCGGAGCGGGTTGTTGAAATCAACCCGGCAATGCGATCTCTTTTGTGGGATAGCAATGTTATTGGAAAGCAGGCTAGAGATGTATTTAACGAAAATGATATCGACCTTGCAATCCTCGATTCCGGGACAGACCGTATTGAAATTAAAAGAAATAAGCAAGTCTTCGATACAACTATTTCAGATGTTACGGATAAAGGGGGAAATGTTGCCGCCCGGGTGATTAATTTGTATGACATTACCGATTTGAAAAATGCCGAAGAGGAACTTAGAGAACTCAACACGGCCAAAGATAAACTCTTTTCTATAATCGCGCATGACCTGAAAAATCCTTTCTTCGGGATAATCGGGCTTACCGAAATTTTATACGAAGACTACAACGAAATGAATGATGAAGACAAACGCAAAATGCTGAAAGATATTAATGAGCTTGCAAACAACACTTACCAAATTCTTGAAAATCTTCTTACATGGTCGCAGCAGCAAACCGGTAAAATGGAATTCGAACCGAGAGAGATAGACATTAACACTATTATAGACGATAACATCGAAGCGATAAAACACCAGGCAAAACTGAAAAACATTAGACTTAGCCAAACATTGTGTGACGAGAATATTGTGTATGCCGACTCAAACATGACAAACACTGTTATCCGTAATCTTCTTTCCAACGCACTTAAGTTCTCAATGCCGGGGGGTAAAATTCAAATAGAAACTTCATTGAAAGACAACATGATACAGGTTGCCATTATGGACAACGGCGTGGGAATGAATGAGAAAACCAAACAAAAACTTTTCCGCATTGATCAGACTATTAAATCCACAGGCACTATGGGAGAAAAGGGGACCGGGCTCGGTTTGATTCTATGTAAAGATTTCGTTGAAAAGAACGGCGGTACCATCACGGTTGAAAGCGAACCGGGCAAAGGGAGTAAATTTATTTTTACGTTGAAAAAATCAACTTGAATAGAGAATGAATATTCATAAACATGTCCTGAGCATTTTAGCATTTATCAATTGCTTGCCTTCGATTCTTTACGGCCAAGAAGATACACAAACCAAGAATTCCTTATTTCTTGAAGGGGGCGGAAACGCACTTGTTTATTCGATCAACTATGAACGTGAATTTGAAAACCCGTTTTCATTTAGAACCGGGATTACTTTAATGCCTTCCAACGAAGGTGCAAAATCAGCGATGGTTTTAATGATCAACTATTTTATGCGTGATGAAATTACAGGTAATAATAATTTCGAGTTCGGGCTCGGTCTACTAGCAGGCTCCGGTTCTTTTACAGTACCGACTGTTTCAATCGGATATAGATACAGCCCGCTCGACGGCGGATTTATTTTTAGAATCACTTTTACGCCTTTCCTCGTTGAACACGGCTCAGAGATTTTCCCTTGGGGGGGTATCGGTTTGGGATACAGATTTTAATTAGAGAGAGCTTATTTTATGATCAATGAAAAGATAAAAATAATTACTACGGGCAGACTCGCAGCGGAATTCCAAAACGAACTTGCCGAATTTGCCGACGCAGAAAATTTCGAAATCCGTCATGTAGAAAAGATAGATCAAGAGATACTCAACAATTGCAACGCCGTCGCCGCATTTTCAGTACCGGCTGAACTAAACATCTCGCACATAAAATGGATACATTCATTCGGCGCCGGTGTCGATGCGTTTGTAAACCGCACCGACCTGAATAGCGATGTGATCATCACACGCACAGTGGGGAGTCTCGGCGAAAAAATAGCGGAGTACTGTCTCGCGCATGTGCTGGCCTACAAACAAAATATTTACGAAGCATACGAATCACAGCGAGCAAACGAATGGAAACAGCGCACCCCGGATGAGTTAAAACAGAGCAAGATTGCCGTAATCGGCACGGGAAACATGGGGCACGCGGTCGCCAAACTCTTCATTACTCTCGGCGCAGAAGTAACCGGCATTAACCGCGATGGTCATAGTGTCGATGACTTCTCACAATGTTATCCGTTCGATCAAGTTATTTCCACTGACCGTCATAACCCTGTCGTGACTGGTGTTGACACACTTATCTCCATACTCCCCGACGCGCCGGGGACAAAAGAAATTTTAACGCTCAATTTCTTCTCGCAATTCCAAGCTGTTCATTTCATCAATGTTGGAAGAGGGCGTGTTGTTAAAGAAGAGACAATACTTGCCGCTATCGAGAAAGGTTACGTTTCGCGCGCAACGCTGGATGTATTCGCCTTTGAACCGCTGCCTGCTTCATCCGGACTTTGGAAGAACGAGAGAATATTCATCACCCCCCATCAAGCATCACTCACCGGCATTAACGATGTGCTGGAAAGCTTTCATTCCGTTTATAAAGCGTTGAAAGAAAACAAACACAATCCCCTCTTTGTTGATACCGGGAAAGGGTATTGATGTATATGAAATAAGGTATAAAGTATAGATTTAAAGGCATATTTATTATTCGAAAATTGTCACTTCTTCCGTAGGTCCGAAGAACCCCAATAGAGAATTCCTTTGGAAGAACCCCGCACTTTGGGATGAGAAGTCTTAGAGTTCTATAAAATCGGAGAAGTAAAAGTAGTAAAAGATTTTCTTCCCAAACCGGATGAAATTATTTTAAAAAGCGTATCACCCAAATCCGCCCCAAAGAAAACTAAACCGATAACCTGAAACTGGTAACTTACTAACCTGCCAACCAACGCCCTGTCATCTCGAATCCCGATTCACGGTTTGACATGTATGATACCGGGATGAGAGATCTTAAACCGACTATTAAATCAAACATCAGAATACATTTGACATACAAAATTCTAAACCCTAAATTGCAAATGTACTACTTATATGGGGATTTTATTACCGCTGATTTGACCGGGTTTGTAACAAGAGTTTACTAAATTTTGTATCCGGCCAAGATACGGGCAGCGTAATATTCTCTGGAAATGAGAGGCAGTAATCTACTCAATGTTAATATTTTTTTGCTCATTTCCAGACTTGTCCGCCAGTTGTTTGGCGGATAAAATTCTATAGAGTTAGGCTGTATAAATAAATTAGGAAAAATTTTATAAGCAGAAATACTTAGTATGATTTAACAAAGTGGACTAAGAATATGCTTTTAAGGAAATATTAATTATTACTTATAAGAAGGAGTGTTATATGATTTATTTGTCCAAAACTTTTACAGATGCTTGTATTTTAAGTGTTAAAGTTGGAACGAATGGTTTTCAAGGCGGAGATGTAGGACATGGTTCCAAAACATATTTAGAACTTCAATTGGCCGGCTCTGAAATTGAAGTTGATAAATCTACAGGTAAGCTAGTGATGAAACTTGGAGGAGATGCAGAATTAAGGACTATAATTAAAGGATTAGAGTTTGCCGCAAATAGTCTTGAATTACTATCAGATTCTGAAGTTACAGACAAATAATTATTGGTTAGTTAATATAAGTTTACTCGTCAATCACATCGATTAAGTTGAGTGAGGTTATTAGGAGTATCCAATGGAAAACCCATCATTAGTAAAAGTAACAACACAGGCAGACGAAATATTTTACATTGGTGATCATAGAACATATTGGTTAGATATTTACGTTAAAGAACGACCTGAATTGAAGACGCCACACAAATCAGAAGAGCTCGTCATGAATTGGGATCCATCCATAAGAATTGGACCCGACCTTTTAAAGGCATGCTTTATTCACAAAGACTCATGCAAATCTCACGAATATGACTATATCTCAACATTAGAGAAACCTGTATCATCTGGTAAAGTTTTTCACATCTTTAAATTTTGTAATGATATTTATTATATAGAAGAGGGCTATGAAAAAAAATACAAGGATTTACAAGATTTTGTTTTTCTTGAAAAGATTCAAATTATGTACGATCTATTATTATATGTAAAAGAAGCTGAGGGAATGTACCGTCCGATGAAACGTGAGTTTTATGTATACTCAAACCATAAATATGTATATATAATAAATTCAGATTCCTTATATCAATGGAAAATTTACAAAGAGAAGTTTCATACCAATGAGGAATTTTGTATGAAGCATACATTCGCGGTTCCAATAGAAAAATGTAAATGGAGAGGGTATTATCGTGATGATTTGTTGCCTTTTTATACCGAAGAAGAAGTTATAAGAATTACAAAAGGTATTTATAGAACAAGAAATATCATTCCTGAAAAAGCCTCAAAAAAATATTCAATTTGTCCAGGTTGGTATATTGAGCCATTTACAATAAGTAATAAAGAAGATTATCTCTTTAACTCTCCAGAATTTTATTCCTTCAAAACACTTTCTGATGAGGAATATTTAATAAATATTAATAATATAGATGAGTGGCATGAATTAGTTGAAAAAAAGAAATTTGTCTGCGGATTTTTATATAAAAAATTTTTGTATTCTGTTCAACCCTATGAATACCAATTAATAAAAAAAGGAATCTACTTAAGAACTAAACCGGTGGATCCTTATAAAGATTCACCACCTAAATAGTATTAGCCAACTTTAGTTATATATAGGAAATGTAGTTGATCTATTGTAAGGCTTATTTGCAGACATTTTATGTTTATTTCCTAGGTAGATGAATCAAATTATTTTTCAGTATCAACATGATAAAAATCAAACAGCCTAACATGCCGCTCAACACAGACAGCCCTGCAAAAAAACTGCGGGGTAAACTGTTTTTCAATGCGGCATTTGTGTAATTATAAGTTTGCGATTACAAAGTAAAGTTTCTCTGTAAGGTATGTTGTTCTAAGAAATATTTTTAATAAAAAAAGTTGTTGCTTCTATTCGGCATTTTTGTTCTGGCCTGTCGGTTAGCGGTAACGACGTTAGCAAGCTATGGAAATACAAACTAGATGGAATTTTGAAAATTTAGAATCTTTAAGAGATTTTAATATGATGCTAGATTCCTATGCCTTACAAAAAGGAATAGGAATAATGGGAATTGATCTTCCTCTCAGTTGGGAACTGTATTTTAATTCAGACAGAAAACTGTTTTATTCTATCATAGATATTAAACTAAATATTTTTAACGTTTATAGCTCTGCCCGAGATTTGCAAATGCTCTGGCCAAGAATTGACATTACAAGCGTTTTTGAATTTAATAGACAGTGGTTCAACTTTGTATGCTCTTATCGAGCTTTTTATGATAAATATATGAATTTAATAATTACATCAGGATGTAAAGAGAAGATAAAGGAATTTGAAAAAGCAAAAAGTAAAAACAGTATGTTCAAAAAAATATTACTAGAAAATGATACTTTTTTCTTAGCAGATGGAGTTTTTCTTCATATCCCAAAAGAATTTACGAATTGGAGTTATGAATTTATCAAATATGTAAATGATCAATTTCGAAATCCAGAAATTCATAGTTCAGGGAAAGCTCGAAAATGGATTTTTGTAAATACAAGTGATGAGAAAGAGCATAGAGAAAAGTTTAATAGCTTATTAAGAAATTTTCATTATTTCTTGAATTTTATGGGTGTGATTGCTGGTGGTAAAAAATTTTGTGAAAAAATAGATCCTAAAAAACAATAACGCTTGCTAACCTCTTTAATCCGCCCAAAGACTGGCAGACAAGTAAGCAGAACCGTCTTCGCCAAAAGAACCTTGGCTTTGCCGGTCAGGAAGTCCCGCCTACATAAAAACAATTCCGGCGGGCGGGCAATAGGGCGTAAATATTCCTAACAAGATAAATTGATTACTGTTCTTTCACATCTGGACAACAAATAATTACATCAACAATCGGAATAAAGTAAATTGACAAACACAAGGAATACCGCTCCAATCAAAACACAGATAGAGGATGTCTACAACCAAATCTGCAAATCATTCTCCGTATTGGATCTCGATTCGGTGCTCACATATTTTTCAGACCGGGATGACATGGTCAAGATAAGCAACGGTACATTGCTGCGGGGGAAGAAAGAATTATACGAATACTGGCACAAGCGGCTCGGCGGTGCGGCTGATCTGCGGATCACGATAGAAAATGTCGAGATACATGAGATCGGCAACGATCATGTTTGGACTACGGCAGACGAGTACATTGTTTTGGGAGATCATTCTCAAAGGGCCATAGTGTCGAATATTTTCATATTGACTCCCGATGGCTGGAAGATTCTTCTTGATCATACAACTTATGTAGAATGAAAAAGTAACTTGTAATTTATATGGTCATGCGCTTCTATTATATAAATGAATTGAGCTTATAATTGGAGGATGTAAAATGAATAGAAACAAATTCAAGCTCGTCATACCGTTGCTGCTGATTATAATATTCTCATGCACCGGCGAATCATCAGTCAAATCAATTTATGCCGTAAAGGAAAATTCCGGTTCAACAATAAATCTTAATGTGTACGATACTCTTACGGTTAAATTAGCGGGGAATCCCACGACAGGTTATTCATGGTCGGCAGCAAAAATCGATTCCTCAAAACTAAAATTTATTGAAAAAATTTATTTGCCGAAAAAGCCAAGTTTAACAGGGAGCGGCGGTACGGAGATTTTTAAGTATTCGGCAATTGAGCCGGGGAGTTCAGAACTAAAAATGATTTACTCGCGCTCATGGGAAAGGGACACTCCACCGGTTGATTCAATAAATTTTACCATTCAAATAAATATGTAACTATTTTTCAATGGATCACTGATGACACGGGTCAGATTGATTTTCACAGATCAGTCGATGAATCAGGCAATGATTAAGCTTTCGAATTTGTCATTCCCCTCTTTTATTGCTAATTTTGAACCATCATGAAAACCGCGTAAGTACATATCACAATCTTCTTACACGAAGAATCAAACTGAGCCGGAGCTTACTCCGCTCAAATTTATTCCAAATTTTAATTAATATAAAAGGCATTGCTCTATTTTATTGCTGTGTCTCAAATATAATTTCATTAACAAGAGATTAAAAATGAATATCAACGATATAATAAAAGCATCGAACAAACCGGCGATCTACACAAAAGGGACCGCCGTGATGTGGACTGATGAACACATTTCCAAACAATTGCTCGCGGTTCACTTAAACCCGGAAATTGACCTTGCGAGTCGTAGGCAAACAACCATCGCCAAAACTATCGACTGGATATTGGCAAAAGCGCCGAATGAAAAGATGAACATACTCGACCTTGGGTGCGGCCCCGGCTTGTATGCCGAAGCGCTGGCAATGAAAGGACATAACGTAACAGGCGTCGATTTTAGCAGGTCGTCTGTCGAATACGCGAAAGGCGAATCGGCAAAGAAGAACCTCGGCATAACCTACCGCCGTCAAAACTATCTTGAACTTGATGAGGAAGCAAAGTACGATCTTGTAATTTTGATCTACACCGATTTCGGAGTCCTCTCACCGGACGAAAGAAAAATTCTGCTTGAGAATATTTACAGGGCTCTTAAACCCGGCGGCACCTTCATATTCGATGTGCTGAACGATAAAGATCTCAAAAAGAAAATTACTGGGAAGACATGGGAGACCGTGCCGGAAGGTTTCTGGCGCTCCGCTCCCTATCTCGCCCTGTCGGATTCAATCCTTTATGAAGAGGAGAAAGTTATTCTGTATCAACATATTATCATTGAAGAAGACAGTTATGATGTTTATAGATTCTATACACACTTTTTCGCCAACAGTGACTTGAACAAGATACTTCAAAAACATGAATTTAAAATCGAAGGGTACTATGAAGATGTTCTTCCCGATAGCGATTTATGGAGCGGTGATAACGTGACATTTTTTGTAACTAAAAAATAACATCACTTTAGTGTCCGTCATAGCTTACAAATATTTATTAGTGTGAAGTTATGACGGACAATTTTAAAAACTATATTCTATACTGTTCCATTGAATCTTCAAGATTCTTTTTATAATACTTCCCAACCGGGATGCGTTCATTTTTAATTTTCACGCTGTTCCCTTCCAGCTTGTCTATCTTATTGAACGCGATTAAAAATGATTTGTGCACACGGATGAATTTATCGCCGGGTAAATTTTCCTCAATAGATTTCATTGTCTGCGAAACAAGAATTGTCTTAGCGGTTGTATGCGCCTTCACATAATTTCCGTAAGCTTCGAAGTAAAGGATATCTTTCAACTCAACTTTAATTTCATTTTTATCTGACTTTAAAAAAATGTAATCGAGTCTCGGCTTCCCTTCTCCAGTTCCCGCTTTTATCTGTGGCGGTTTTGCCGCGACAGCTTTGTTGACCGCTTTGAGAAAACGCTGAAGTGAAAAAGGTTTCAACAGATAATCGACAACCGAATATTCATAGCCTTCCAAAGCGTATTCTGAAAAGGCGGTAGTTATGATTACCCTCGGTGCTTTTGTTAGTGTCCGTAAAAAATCCATCCCCGAAAGTCCCGGCATTTTAATATCGAGGAACATTATATCGACCCTGTTTTCATGCAGGTATGCAGCCGCTTCGAAAGAGTTGCTGCATTCTTTAACAAGTTCCAGTGATTCCATCGATCCGATAAAACCACGCAGCACCTGTCGCGCGAGAGGTTCGTCGTCCACTATCATGCACTTAGTTTTCATTTGTTTATGCTCAGTTTAACTTCGAATTTATCCTCTTTGTCTTCTATGTTTAATTCATATTTGCCGGGATATAAAAGTTCAAGTCTTCTTCTCGTGTTGGCAAGTCCCATGCGGGGTGAATCTTCATTTTTTACAATATTTCCAGCCGGCATGCTGTTAATCACATCAAATGTAAAAACTCCCCTATCGAATTTAACATTCACCTTAATGTATCCCCCTTTATGCAAAGCCCCTACGCCGTGCTTGAAACAATTTTCTATAAAAGGAACGAGAAGCATCGGGGCAATTTCAAATTTTTCTATCTCCCCTATTACATCGAATTTGATTTGCCAATTATTCTCAAGCCGAAGTTTCTCCAGTTCAATATAATTTTTAAGGAACAAAATTTCACTCTCCAGCGGTACAAATTTCTTTTTAGATGTCTCAAGTACATAACGCATCAATTCGGAAAGTTTTAATATTACCGACGGGACCTCCTCGGATTTCGCAAGGCTTAAAGCATATAAATTGTTCAGTGTGTTAAAAAAGAAATGCGGATTGATCTGTGATTTCAACAGACTCATTTCCGTTTGCAGTTGTTTGAACTTAATCTCTTGCAGGGCATATTTATTCTTTATCCCTTCAGAAAAATATTTCAACGCTGTTGTAATGACTATGTATAAGAAAGCCATCAAATAACCGGAAGTGTGGGAACCGGGTCCGCCAAAAAACAAATTAAAAATATACTCTCCCCATAAACCGGATATGAATATTACCGCCACCATTGAGATAATGTATAAAGTATATTTTCTCTTATCAAAATATCTATCGAGTACCAAAAAATGAAGATAAACCGATAAAGGGGCCGGCAATATCAACAGTGTTGCAATTTCTAAACCTAATATTATTCTTTCGTATAAAATTACGGAGAGAAAAATAACCAAATAGGCTGAAGTCCAATAAACCAGGTGCCGGATGTAGATGTTGCTCCATAATTTTTTCATTCATCATTCCATTCTATTTCAGATAAATATAGAAGTAGGAAAAATCAAAATCAATTGATAATGATGAAATCACTTCGTCAGAGTTTACATAGCATTCATCATCCGTAAAGAAGTTTCGTCATTCTTTTTTGTTCAAAGCATTACAAAACATTAGAATTGACGTCAAAAGAACGAAAGCATTTTTATCAACAATACCGGAGGAAAAATGTCAGTTAAACAAATGATCTTAATTATCACATTGCTGGCTTTGGTTTTGTGCGCAAGTTTAGTAGCACAAACAATTGAACCGCAGGTGGACGAATATATCAATGCGCAGATGAAACTTGGACGTTTCAGCGGAACGGTACTGGTTGCGAAAGAGGGAAATATTTTAGTGAGTAAAGGTTACGGCTGTGCAAACCATGAACTGGATGTATCGAATAAAGCCGATACAAAATTCCGTATCGGTTCTGTAACAAAACAATTTACATCTTTATTAATAATTAAATTGGAAGAGGAGAATAAACTTAATGTTTCCGATTCTATTTCAAAGTTCATTCCCGATTATCCCCGTGGAGATGAGATTACAATCCATCAATTGCTCACACACACTTCGGGCATCCCTGATATTTTAGAAATTGAAGGTTTCGAAAACATCAAACGGGATCCCCTAACTACAAAAGAAGTAGTCGATTTCTTCAAGAATGAACCTCTCGGCTTTGAACCCGGATCAAAATATGACTACAGTAACTCCGGTTATGTTTTGCTTACCTACATAATAGAGATTGTAACCGGTAAATTGTACAGCGAGTTTATTAATGAAATTATTCTCTCACCCCTCGGGATGAATAACACCTGCATGGACAGCCACAGTAGTCTGATAAAAAACCGTGCCGACGGTTACTATCCTGCCGCAGACGGATTGGCAAACGCCCCATACCTTAGCATGACAATACCTGCCGGTGGAGGGGGACTCTTGACAACGGTTGAAGATATGTACAAATGGGACAGAAGTTTATACACGGAGAAATTGATTAGTAAAAAATCTCTCGACAAAATATTTACTCCATATTCCGACAGCGGAACTTACTGTTACGGCTGGCGTAAATCGGAAGATTTCGGTCATGCATGTTTCCAGCATGGAGGCGGAATCGAAGGATTTGTTTGCGTTGTAAAACGTTACGTTAATGATGACGCATTCATTGTTGTGCTTAGTAATTTTATCAACTCTCCCGTACGGGATATCGCGACAGATTTAGCCGCAATACTTTTCAATAAAGAATATAAAATCCCGGAAGAAATCGCCGTGCTTCATATTGACGACGCAATATTAAAATCATACGCAGGATTATATGAAATGGCGCCGGGAGCAAATCTTGATGTAACTTATACCGATGGCAGATTATTCATTGCACCCCCGGGGCAACCCCCGATAGAAATATTCTCAGAGACAGAGACAGATTTTTTTGTAAAAGCATTCCCGGCTAAACTATCATTTGTTAAAAATGAAATGGGTAATACGGCCGTATTGCGTTTCAACGCCGGGGGAAATGAAATAACTGCTAAAAAAATCAAATAGTCTATTTGACCGGTAAGTGATTTATAAATGACATGATTGTTATCATGTCATTTATTATTTTAAACAGTGCCACATTGCCGTTTTCATTTAACAAATCATTATGCATAAAATTTTCCGGGGGAAAAAATGAAAGAACTTAAAGCGCTATTAATCCTATTCGCATTCTCTTTACTTCTCTGCTCATGCCAAGATGCACCGGTCGATAAGGAAAAAGAAACCAAACTTATTGAACAGGCAATTCACAATTCAATAGGGTGGGCAAAAAACAAAGACACTTCAATTCTTTACTCTGTTATAGCCGATGATCCTAACTTTCGGGAGATTCATCCGAATGATAATGTAGTACTAGGGATTGATGAATTTAAAAAAGCAGAATCTTTTTGGCTGGATCCACGTTTCAAAGCAGTACGCTATGAAATCCGAGATTTAAAGATCAATCTTTCCAAATCCGGTGATGTTGCGTGGTTCTTCTGCATGCTGGACGATATCAACGAATGGGACGGGCAGCCTGCAAATTGGGAAAACACACGATGGACCGGCGTACTGGAAAAACGGGACGGCAAATGGCAAACAATGCAGCAGCATTTTTCATTTGCATCGGAATAATTACTCCACTTAAAGTGGGCTAAGCTTTGGCGAAGCCCACTTAATTCAATTCCCTATATTTCGATAATAAATTAGCAAAAAAGTGATCGTATGGGAGTTAACTGCAGGCAGTGCATTTATTTTAAAATATCATGGGATAAAAATCGTCCCTATGCATGCAAAGCATTCGGATTTAAAACCAAGACAATGCCTTCGGTAGAAGTCTATAATGCCGACGGAAGAGAATGTTTAAAATTCTTCCCGAAAACCCAAGGTAAAAACAACCGATCAAATAAATAACTCCACAATTTTCAAAACAATTACATCCCAAAAGAAATAATTCTTCAAATAATTAGGTATTTTTACTTTCAATAAGCGCCGGGCATTTACACCGGCAATAGAATAAGGAATTACTTTTATGTATGAGTATCAAAAAAATAATAAATACTTTGCTCAGGCTCCAGGGCATATGGAAGCATTATGCGAAGAAGAATTGATTGAACTTGGTGCTAAGAATACCGAAATCTCTTACAGGGGAGTCTACTTTGAAGCGGATGCTTCAACTCTTTATAAAATCAATTATACTTCTCGATTGCTCTCCCGTGTTCTTGCGCCGCTGGTAAGTTTCCACGCGGCATCGGGGGATGCATTATTAGAAGCCGCTAAAAAAATTGAATGGGATAAAATGTTCTCCGTTGACGAAACATTTTCCATTACATCTTCTGTTGCTAAAAGTCAGATTAACAATTCACTATATGCTTCACAAAGTTTGAAAGACGGAGTGGCCGATTATTTCCGTGATAAATTCGGAAGACGCCCGGACGTAAACACAGTAAATCCCGACTTCCGTTTAAATTTAAGAATTGAAAAAGATATTGCGCTTGTAAGTATCGATACATCGGGGGAGTCGCTTCATAAACGGGGTTACAGGTTATTAGCAGGGAAAGCCCCGATGCAGGAAACTCTTGCCGCTGCAATAATAAGATTAACCAAATGGGATGGTGAAAAACCTTTGTGGGATTGTATGTGCGGATCCGGTACAATCATTTGCGAAGCACTGATGCATTACTGCAGAATTCCTGCTCAAAAACTCCGTACCAATTTCGGATTCTTTCATATGCCCGATTTCGATAAAACCGTTTGGGAAAGAGTAAAAAAAGAAGCCGATGAAAAAATCCGGTCTTTGCCTAAAGGATTAATAAGCGGGAGCGATAAATCCCAAATAGCAATAGAGACAGCAGAAGATAATTTGGCACGTCTCCCATTTTCAGATGCGGTTGATCTTCAATGCCACCCTTTTCATCACGTTAAGCAATTTGAAAACGGGATACTTGTAACCAATCCCCCGTTCGGTATACGTATCGGGAATATTGAGGATGTAAAAATTCTCTACACAGAGTTGGGCGATTTTATAAAACAAAAATGTAAAGGTACAACGGCATTTATTTATACCGGTGATCCGTCACTCCGAAAATCAATCGGGCTAAAAACATCCAAAAGAATTCCTCTAGTTGACGGTAAACTGGAAGGTGTACTTCTGCAAATAGACAGCTACGACGGAAGCAAAAAAAGATATTACCAGGAATACAAAGAGAAAGGATTATTAAACGACAACAAGAAGAAGAAATAAAAAAGCCGGGCAACAGAAAATCTTAACCCGGCTTACTCTGATCTTAATCAGAAATAACTAAAACTCATCATCCATCTGCATATCTTCGCCGTTTTCATTATCACGTTTAGCGTCTTTTTTATAATTATTGATGTTATAAGTAAGTGTTAAAGAAACCATTGGAGATTTACGCGTCATTTCCATAGTTGAATAGAACGATGGTCCCTCTGATGTAAATTTATGTTTTGCCGAACCGAGTATATCTCTTACCTGCAGAGTTGCCGTTAATGTACGAGTGATAAATTCGTGTCTAAGTGCGGCGCTCAAAAAGAACATACCCTTTCTCTCCCCTTGCGATGTTACGCTGGGGCTGTCGAACATCATCATAATTTGAAACTTAGTTGTGGGCAGAACCGTAAATTGGCTGTTCATGCGCGCATTCCAGTTGAAGCTGGAGTTATCGTATGTTTGACCGTAAAGTTGACCTTCCTGACGGTAATCATATAAGTTGCCTGTCAAATTAAGATTCCACCATGTAAAAGGGGTAGTGTTGAACATTAATTCAGCGCCGGTGGCGTAACTGCTCCCTACGTTCTCAACAGAGTGAAGCATAATGTTCGCGTCATATACGCTCCTTACACGTTCAAATTTATTTGATGTTCCCCTGTGGTAACCTTCAACCGAAACAGATCCCCATTGAAAATGTTTTTGATATCCTGCTTCAAATGAATTGATATATTCGGGTTGGAGCGATGGATTACCTTGACGCACATTGTAATTATCCATCCATGAAAGGAAAGGTTCGAGATCATGATCGCGCGGGCGGTGTATACGTCTGCTGTAACTTGCCATCACCTGACTGTTTCCCCCCAGAGCGTATGAAAAATGAAGAGTCGGGAATACATCGAAACGGTCTATTGTAAACTTATCCCCCGTGTCGGCAAGTTCCATGGTTCTGTAAGTATATTCTCCCCTTAAGCCGAGTTGATACCCAAAACTGCCAATCTCAGCTGTGTATGTTGAGAATAAAGCATGGATGTCTTTCGTATATTTTGAACTATTACTTAATAGCTGATTATAGACATATTCGTTCGATTGCAAATCAAGATCATATGCATCGTTATAACTCTCTTCTTTCTCCATATCCGCCTGGTAACCCGCTTCAATGTAATTCTTCTCATCAAAAGGGAGTTTATAATTCGCATTGAATCTCAATCTTGACTCCGGCCCCCCTTCAATATATTTCTGCGCATCGGTAAGGGCATCATTTATATCATACATTTCATTTATATCTTCATCGTCGGAATCGCTATCGTTGTAATACCCTTGAAGCACGAGCTGGTGCCCGTCGGAATTGAATTTATGAGTGTAATCGAAATTAAGAGAATAAAAATTTCCCGAACGGGAATCATTACTGACGCTTTTGTAGTAATTTGTTATACCAGCCGGCATGGTCCATTCGTTATAAACTAAAGTAGAGTTACCTCCGAAATCTCTTGAACCGAAACGCCCCTGCATAGTCAGCATATCATTATCTGTTATGTCTATTGAAAATCCCCCGCGCAGGCTATATGAGTCGTGCCCTCTTTCATGGTCTCCGTCCGATTCCAGGTAGTTTGTCGTATCTCCAACGGTAGTTGCTGTTAGGGCATATCTTTTTCCAGGCCAGCCTCTCTTATTGTAATCACCGCCGAAAAAGAGATTTAATCCGTTGTTCCTGTAATTAAGCAAAATATCCCCGCCGTACTGATCGTACATACCGGCATTTAGATTTACCTGCCCGTTGAATCCGTCAAGACTATTTTTCTTGGTAATGATATTTATAATTCCACTTGTACCTTCGGGATCATATTTAGCCGACGGATTTGTAATGATTTCAATTTTATCGATTGAGCTTGCAGGAATTTGTTCAAGCGCATCGCTCGGATCGAATATGGTTGGTTTGTTATCAATCAGTACTAGAAAGTCTGTGCTGCCGCGCAGGCTCACATTCCCTTCAATATCTACCGTTACGGCAGGAGAATTTTCCAGAACATCGATTGCAGTGCCGGACAATGCCGTTGACTGCTGAGCAACGTTGATAACTTTCTTGTCGATTTTATATTCCATCGAAACCTGGTCGCCTATTACCTGCACACCGTTTATTTCATAAGATGCTCTCTTTAATTTTACAACACCAAGATCCATCTTAATATTTCCACGTCGCAGCTGTACGGATTCAATCAAAGCATCTTCGTAACCGATGAATTTAACTTCAACATAATACTTGCCTGGGCGTATTTGTTCAATATCAAAAATCCCTAAGCTGTTTGTAGCACTGCCGGAAATCATTGAGCTTGTCAAAGAATCGTATAGAATCACATTGGCATATTCTAGAGGCGTATTATCGGCGGCATCCGACACTTTACCGGTAATACTTCCGCCGGGTGTTTGCCCGCTCCTTTGCCCATTCGAATATGTTGTTGCAATTAATAACAGAATTAAGAATAGATAGAAAATATTTTTCATTATAACATCTCCAAACAATAATAAGAATTGTAACGGCCGCCCCTACGTTCAATGATTTTGACAGAAAATATATGTAAACGGTTTAACTCAATTTGTAACAAATTGTAACATAGACCACCCTATAAACCACTTCATTTTTATAGGCGATAATTATATTTTGCAATTCATTCAATTTTCTATTTTGAAGATGAGGAGCTTATGAGAGAATTTGTTTCAATATTAATGATATTCGGGTTGTTTTCATTCTGTTCAATTCAAGACAACGAGGAGGTAACAATAACATCACGCAAATCGATTGACAGTACGCTCACCTTCCGCAGTATCTTTGCAGTTGATGAACAAACCGCATACGTAAGCGGAAACCAGGGAGCGCTTTACCGGACAACCAACGGCGGCGAGATATGGATGAAACTTGAAATCCATGAAGCACCCAATGCAGACTTCCGCGACATTCACGTGCTGCCCGACAAATCGATCTTGTTAATGAGCGTTGGAATGGGAGCAGATTCCAAAATTTTCAAATCAACCGATCATGGCGAGACGTGGGAAATAAAATTCGTCAATTCTTATGCAGAAGGGTTTCTCAATTCAATAGCGTTTTGGAATGACAAAGATGGGATTGCCGTGGGTGATCCTATAAACGGAAAGCCGTTTGTGATTATCACAAAAGACGGTGGTGAAACATGGAATGAAATAGATAAAATAAATATCCCCGAATCGCTCCACGGTGAAGCATGTTTCGCTGCAAGCGGCACCTGTGTTGCCGTTTATGGGGATTGTTACGGGTGGATGGGAACCGGGGGACCCGATGCTAGAATTTTCAAAACAACCGACATGGGGAAGACATGGAGCGTTCACTCTACTCCAATCATCAGCGGTGAAAACACTACGGGTATTTACTCCGTATTCTTCAAAGATGAAATGAACGGATTCATATTAGGGGGAGATTACACGAAAGAATCGGGAACCGAACGGACATTCGCATCAACACAAAATGGGGGTGAATCCTGGCAGCTTATTGAACCAGGTGCAATTTACTTCCAGTCTTGCTTAGCAAAATTGGCAAAGAAAGAGAAGGAATATTTTGTTTCTACCGGTCCGGCCGCTTCTTATTATTCAACCGATGGGAAGGAATTTGTTAAGTTCAGCGATACAGGATTTCATTGCCTAAGCGCGGATAAAGAAAATAAAGTGATCTGGGGCGCCGGCTCTAAAGGAAGAACGGCGAGAATTGATTTATAAATAAAAGATTAGAGAAACCCGGTTTCTCAAATTGCAGAAAGAAACCGGGTTTCTTTTTACACTATTGTACGGATTACTTCATCAACACTTATCCACCGAAGCTGTTTCTTAGCGAAGGAGGAGCATTTTGCGCGTGATAGATTGGCTGTTGGTTTGCAACGTGTAAATGTATACACCGCTCGGGAGATTTGCGCCGTTGAATGAAACATTGTAACTCCCCGCCGGCTTTGTATCGTTGACCAGCGTTGCTACTTCTTTACCGAGGATGTTGTAAACTTTCAAAGAAACGAATCCATCTTCAGCAAGTGAGTAATTGATATTTGTTGTTGGGTTGAACGGATTGGGGTAATTACCTAAAACAATTTCCGATTCGTTTTCCTCGACAACAGGAAGTTCTTCCGCCTCCATTCCTGCGTTAGCCGATTCATCTCCGTTTTTAATGTTCTGTTCCGTCCAAGTATATACCGTAGCCTCATAATTAACATCGGAATATGCACTGGATGGAGTATGATAAGCACGTACATCATAAAACACAAGATCCGTTGTTTGACCGTCGGCTATTTGTATATTATCCGTCCAGTTTGTTGTTCCATGGCTTATGGTTGCCCTTAATACTTCACTTCCCATTACACCGTTGTGTCTAATTTTTCTGTATATTTTATAAATTACATCAGAGCACGGGTGTTCATTCCAATAAACGGTTATATATTGGCCTGGTGTTGAGTTTGTGTACATACCCCTATTTGTCCATACCGGTTTTACGGAATAATTTGCTGTATAGGTTGTTGTGTATTCAGGATAAAAAGTTGTTGTGTAACTTGAGGAACTTGTACTCCAATTGCTGAAAGTATACCGAAGACCATTTATTGTCTGATCAACAGCAGTACCTGAAATCGCATTCTTTTCTACAACAATGTTGCCTGTGGAAGGAGAATTTACCTGAACATTGTTTACCTTTATTACACCAGCGCTGGTTGAGTATGGTAAATTGTTTTGAAGTGTTATGCTGCACTCTTTTTTTAACACAGCCTGAAATGTTGCCCCGTCTTCTGTTTTAACCGCTCCCCTGGACATTGAAGAAGATGACCCTAATTGTGTTGTGCTTGTAAGTATTTTTTCCCATTTGCTTTTTTCAAGCGGTGCTTCGGAATCATTAAATACCCAATTATAACTACTTGCCGATTGATCATCGTAAGCCTGGAAATACATTGTCTGGGTTTCATAGAGTTGAAAACTGTATGGGCTGGATTGAGGAGTGATCGTGGGCGTATTTTCACCAACTCCAATAGTGCCACCGGTATTTCCATCCATGTAGTTCTGCACATAAAAGTCCAATGATTCTGCGGGACGGGTGTAATTAACTTCCAAATAGATCGATAAATAAGAATATGAATCGTTCGCGGTTTCATCTTGACTTGCCGCACCAATATACATGCCGCGGCTGGAAAGAGAGCTCTGCATCTGTGTTTTAATTGATGATGATGTAAAATTCGAACTGCCGTAAGCTATTCCGGCTTGAAATGAGCTTGAACTCCCTATTGAAGACCAGGTGGCTCCCAAAGTACCACCAAGAGAAGAGAGATTAGTTAATTTAAATGAGTAGTTTTTATAATCGGAAGTGTAATATACTTTCACCCAATTAATTGTCGCGCTAGTTGGTATTTCAGACAAATCAACTTCAAAATAGGACCTATAAATGTAGGTTGTTCCTCCGTTAACTTCTTTACCCATGTTATATGAACCGTAGGAATAATTGGCGCCTACTTGCTGAATGCTGGTTCCGGATGTATAAATTTGTTTAGTTTCCGTAATTGTTTGCGAATGAATTATTGACGAAACCAGAATAAAACTTAACATCATAAAGATTAAATTCTTCATTACTGTTCTCCTTTTGTTGAAAAAAAGTTATTTTAAACAAAGAATAGCCCGGTAATAAGTATAACTTATTATTAAAGGTAGCCAGCCTTCGGAGCTATTCGTATTCGGGGAAAGGTGTTAGAGCACCTTCCCCGGTTTTTAAAAGCTTTTCCTCCTATTCAGTTAATTTTCCTCTAAGTACAAAATGCACGTTGTTGGGATAATCGCTAACAAGAAAAAAGACTTCTTTCTCAAAAACAGCCGCATTCCATAGTATGCTAGTCCAATTGCCTTCGAAATTATAAAGATATTCTATATCTTCTCCATTGTAATGAGCTAAACCATCTTTCATTCGAACAAAAATATCTGTTTGATTTCTACCGAATATTTGTCCACCAAGATTGGGATGTTGAAGTGAAAATTTTTCATCAAAAATCCCGTTCACATAAACGCATACTTTATCAGCTATTAGAAAAAACAGATTGTTGCCAATATTATTGAATGTATTGATAAGGTTTTCTTCCTGAGGGATCGAATAAATTTTACTTAGAGTTTGACCGTTATATTCATAAAATTCAATACTGTCGCCAGTCATGTTATTAATCAGGGCACTATAAATAAAAAGTAAGTTGTTAAACCCTCGGATCCGAATAAATTGAGACTGAAAATCAGCAAAGAATTCTTCACTCCATGTATAGCCATCAAAATGTAATATAAATGCTCTTTGGTTTTCCGTCCAGTCATTATAATTTCCCGGCATAAAAACGTTACCAACCGCATATATGTTGTTTGGATCAGTGCCCCATATATCCATAATTATAGCGAAATTAAATTTGTCATCTATATACCTAAAACTCTCAGTCCAATCCCGGCCATCATAATGCCATATTCTACCATCATTCCCGCCAATCCAAACATCATTTTCGGCAAAACCATAAAGGGCATCGCCTGATGTACCAACTTCACTATGTTTTTCCCACTTTTCACCATCATAATGAAAAGTTTCACCGTTTTGAAAAGTTCCCACCCAAACATCATTTGGCGACGATCCCCAAATTGATTGAAAATCATTCATAACCAAATCAAGCGTATCTGCTGTCCAAACATAATCCCTCCTCCCCGGTTTCAATTCTTCCGGTGATGTAAACCAATCGCAGCTTGATAAGGTAATTAAAATCATCGTAAGCGAAATATTTGCCAATACTTTTTTCATTTTATATTCCTTCTTAATTCTATTTTTTTTACGATTAATTGTTGGTGTTACAGCACCTTCCCCGGTTTTTAAAAGCTTTTCCTCCTGTTAGTTGAGTTTCCCTTTTAATATGAAAAATATTTTGTTAGTGTAATCGCTACAACAAAAAAACACTTCGTCTTCAAAAACGGCAGCTCCTCCTGCAGAGTATGTCCATTCGTTATTAAACGAGTAAAGGTAAACTAAATCAGTCCCATTATAATGAGCTATGTTTTGTCGTGTTCTAATTAGTAAATCGTTTTTATGTCTTCCATAGGTTTGGTGAAAAATATCAGAAATAGGAGGAATGCTTTTTTCAATTAAATTCCCACTATTATACTCCAATATTTTGTCATTCATAGTTATCACGAGTTGATTATCAATTTGGTTAATGGCAATATTTCCTTCATCACTTAAAATAGTATGTAAATCATTTTCCTCGCTTTCATATTCAATAACCGTAGTTGAATCACCATGCATATTATCCACAGTTACATTTAATATGTAATAGCTATTATCACAAAAAAGTATTTTTATGAATTGTGATTGATAATCTGCGAAAAATATTTCTGTCCATTCATAACCGTTATAATGTAAAATAAATGCTCTTTGATTTTGAGTCCAATCATTGAAATAACCGGGAATAAATGTATACCCAACCGCATATAAATCGTCACTGTCAGTACCAAAAAAATCTCGTATTGTTGCGTCATTAAATTTTTCGTCAATATATCTAAAACTTTCGCTCCATTCGTTACCGTTATAATGTAGTATATTGCCGTCACTCCCGCCAAGCCAAACATCATCTTCAGCAAAACCAAATAATGCCCGGCTGGTACATCTGATTTCATTGTGCTCTGTCCAATCATTTCCGTCAAAATGATAGACTACAGATTGATTGGTACCCACCCATACATCATTTGGAGAAGATCCCCAAATTGATTGAAAATCATTCATAACCAAATCAAGCGTATCGGCGGTCCATACATAATCTCTCCTCCCCGGTTTTAATTCTTCCGGTGAAGTAAACCAATCGCAGCTTGATAGGGTAATTAAAATCATTGAAAACGATGTAACCAGATAAAGCTTTTTCATTTTATCTTCCTATTTCCTTTTTTCAATTGCCATTTTGTGTTAGAGCACCTTCCCCGGTTTTTAAAAGCTTTTCCTCCTATTAGTTGAGTTTTCCTTTTAATATGAAAAATATTTTGTTAGTGTAATCGCTACAACAAAAAAACACTTCGTCTTCAAAAACGGCAGCTCCTCCTGCAGAGTATGTCCATTCGTTATTAAACGAGTAAAGGTAAACTAAATCAGTCCCATTATAATGAGCTATGTTTTGTCGTGTTCTAATTAGTAAATCGTTTTTATGTCTTCCATAGGTTTGGTGAAAAATATCAGAAATAGGAGGAATGCTTTTTTCAATTAAATTTCCACTACTATACTCCAATATTTTGTCATTCATAGTTATCACGAGTTGATTATCAATTTGATTAATGGCAACATTTCCATCATCAATTAAAATAGTATGTAAATCATTTTCCTCGCTTTCATATTCAATAACCGTAGTTGAATCACCATACATATTATCCACTGTTACATTTAATATGTAATAGCTATTATCACAAAAAAGTATTTTTATAAATTGGGATTGAAAATCTGCGAAAAATATTTCTGTCCATTTAAAGCCGTTATAATGTAAAATAAATGCTCTTTGGTTTTCTGTCCATTCATTAAAATAGCCATCAGCAAACGTCATCCCAACAGCGTAAAAATCATTTTTATTGACTCCATAAAAATCTCTAATCGTAGCGAATTTAAATTTATCTTCTACATATCTAAAATTTTCTTCCCAATTTCCACCATTATAATGCCAAATTCTTCCGTCTCCTCCTCCTATCCAAACATCATTTTCGGCAAAACCATAGAGAGCATAACCTGAGGTACCGACTTCGCTATGTTTTTCCCATTTCTCTCCATCATAATGAAATATTTCACCGTTTTGAAAAGTACCCACCCAAACATCATTCGGTGAGGAGCCCCAGATAGAACGAAAATCATTCATAACCAAATCAAGTGTATCGGCTGTCCACACATAATCTCTCCTCCCCGGTTTTAATTCTTCCGGTGAAGTAAACCAATCGCAGCTTGCAAGTGCTAAGAGTATTATTGTTAGCGAAGATAAAAGAAGAGTCTTTTTCATTTTATTGTCCTTGTTAATTTTATTCTCATTTTAGGTGTTACAGCACCTTCCCCGGTTTTTAAAAGCTTTTCCTCCTATTAGTTGAGTTTTCCTTTTAGTATATAAAACTTATTATTTTCGTAATCACTGCAGCAGAAAAACACTTCGTTATCAAATATTGCAGTTCCACCTGCAGAGCCTGTCCTATTATTTGAAAATGTGTAAATATGCTCAATATCCGCACCATTATAGTGAGCTATATAGTTTGTTGTTCTAATTAGCAAATCTTTTTCATGTCTTCCGTAAGTTTGATGAATTACATCATTAGTTTGGTATATGTTTTTATAGCTAAGTATATTATTTTTATACAAAAATATTTTGTTGTTCACTATAATAATTATTTGATCATTAACATTATTTATAGTTACATAAGTAGTTTCTCTTAGTATCGCTTGTAAAAATTCCTGTCCACCCTCATATCTATGAACAGAAGTTGTATCTCCATTCATATTATCCACTGTTACATTTAATATGTAAAAATTTTCATCACTACTTTTTATTTTAATAAACTGTGTCTGTGAGTCAGCCTAAAATTTCTTTATTCGCAATTTGGGCCAGTGCTCGCACCACTGGTCCTCTTTTTTTTAAACTCTACCCTCCGATATTACTTTCCTCTCCACACAATTGTTTTAGAAGGAAATCCTGTAAGTGTATAACCGATAATAAAAACTTCATATCCATCCGTCCACACACCGGTTAATAAAACATCTTCAGATCCCGCATCATTTAATTTTGCCCAATTTGTACCGTTAAAATGATATGCTTCTCCCCTTCCACCCACGACTATAATATAATTGTCATTTATTGCCCAACAGCCCTGTACATAACTGGGATTAGAATATAAGTTTACCCAGCTTTCATCTTTCCAACGAAATAACCCGCCTGATCCGTAAGAATAAAATTTATTATCACATGAGATATATAGTTTGTAGGCACCAAACTCATAATTCCTGTTATTTACAGAGAATGAATCAATAACAATCCATTCGTCACCATTTTTTTTAAATAAATATCTTATCGAGTTAGAACTGTCTTCTCCGCTCGCAGCAACCGTAAGATATAGTTCACCATTATATTTTTTGATGCTCCATAATGTATAACTTCCATCCTCCGAATGGTCAATTTCTAAAGAGTCATATAAGACCACTACTTCGCCATCAAAATGATAGATCACTCCTTGCTTACCGCACACCCATATATCATCACTTCTTCCGCCCCAAACCTCATAGATTGGCTGACCTTCATCAATAAAATGTTTTGTCCAATTTGTTCCATTATAGGAAAGTATCAATCCTTTTTGCTCAGGCCAATCAATTGCATCACTACCAACAATCCAGATATTATCTGCATCTATACCCCATACCCATTTGGGAGATAAAGGTCCTTGTTCAATATCATCATATAGGTAGATATCATTCCAGGAATTACCATCAAAATGCCATATAGATCCAAGGCTGGATGAACTATGACCGCATACCCATACATCTGTTGGTGCACTTCCCCAAATTGAACACATATTCGTTTGCGGACTTCCGGGGTATTCTAAAGTATCAACCGTCCAGGTCATCTCACGCGGGTCTTTGTAATCGGGGGATTTCGGTTCGTTTGATTGACTACAGCTTACAAATGCAGTTAAGCTTATCAATAGTATTGCTAAAAGAAAAATCCTTTTCATTTTCGTTTTCCTCAATAAATAATGCAGAATATTTTTTGAAATCCGTTACACAGTCGTCAATGTCCATATCTTGACGAAGGGTTATTTCTTTGGCCGCGGAGTGGTTCGCTGCCCCCTGTCAAGAAAATTGAAAAACCCCCATAGTATATTTTTAGAAACGAACAGTAAAAGACTTAAGTGCTCTGGTATAATATAACATTTTCGGAGTTTAAAACAATCCGTACAATTACCTAGTTGTTTTTCAAGCAAAAGTGCGTTTATGGCTTGTTTTATGGAGGGGTAGGTATAAGTACTGAAAAATAAGATACACTGTACTTAAATATAAATGAATCAGTACATTGCTTGACTACGAATGGCAATTGAAAATATGGGGGGATGTATCAAGAGAAACCCGGCTTTTTTAATCTCAACAGAAAAGCCGGGTTTCTTTTAAAACTACTTTTGGACAAATTTTATCTTAGGAGTATCATCTTCTTGCTTTGAACAAAGTCACCTGCTTTAATAACATAGAAATAGATGCCGGATGTTACTTGATTACCAAAGTTGTTTGTTCCGTTCCAACTAATTTTTTTATTTCCCGCACTTTGTATATCATTTACTAACGTTGTTATCTCTCTCCCCTGTATGTTGTATACTTTTAACTCAACATTGCTTTCAACCGGTAGAGAATAATTAATAGTTGTCGATGGATTAAACGGGTTGGGATAATTTTGCTCCAGTGCGAATGATGTCGGTAATGTTTCATCACTGTCGGTGCGGGTTGGACTGCTTTGGATTTTTATGTTATCAATTGCCCATCCCCATGCAACAGCAAGGGCATCTGATGATAATCTGAATCTTACGAATATTATATCACCGGCATTAAAAAAATTGAGCAGGTTTATTGTGTGAGTTCTATACATCGATTCATTCCCCGGCGTATTGGAATCATAACCGGCTAAACCGGAGTTATATGCTTGAGACCAAACCGGGTCGAATCTTGAGTCGTATCCGTTCAGCAGCGGGATCCACGTAATGCCGTCAATGCTTCCTTCAACTATTACATAATCGAAAAAATTGGTATTGGTATAATCGTTAACAACTCCTTCTTCAACCAGAGCAACATCATCATATTGGAAAATTGCATTGGCGGAGGCAACCCTGATAGGAATTTTTAATTGGTAAATAAAATCATTCTGTACACCGTAAGGGTGATTTGAATGGATTGCAGCATATGCAAAACCGGATACCGTTCTTACAGAGAACCCATTGCCGGTGAAGTCTTCTCCACCGGAACTCGGTGAAAAATTACTTACATATGAATCCTGCACCTGCGAAGGAAAAACTGTAACAGACTGTTGGGGTGATTTGAATTCTCTTCCGTCTTTATAAGAAATCACTTGAACCGTAATCGTTTCGGTCTTAGTAACCGGGTAAAAAATTTCCTGATTTCTAGGCTCTTCATTTGAAGTAAATTCAACCAAAACTTCACCGTTCACCCGAACAGAAGTAGATTCATACGGCGATCTTAAATCAACATTAATTAATACATTTCCGCCAGGTGATTGCACAACCGGGTTTAATCTAGGCGATAATGTTGCGTTTGGTAATTCATAATTCGCCAGTTCAGGTAAATCGACCGTCCATATTCCCCTACCGTATGTTGCAACAACAACCTGCCCGTCTTGAATGAACATCTGGAAGATTCCTACTTTCGGTAAACCGTTATCTGCAATGTTCCACGAAACTCCACCGTCGGACGAAATAAATAAACCTATCTCCGTACCGGCCCATAAAATATTTGTATCGTAAGGCATAACAAGAAGAGTAAATACAGCTACATCGGGGAATCCGTTTGTACTTTCGTTCTCACTAAGATTCGATTTGTTCAAAGCACCAGAGGAATTTGTAAAACCCGAAATGTCGGTCCATGAAGCGCCTAGATCGGAAGTCATTAAAATCTTAGGAGTACCTGCGGCAGAGAAAAGCATGAAAGCCGTATTCGGATCGAACGGATGCGTAGCTATGCCGGAAGATTCGGTTACTGTATTCGGAAAGTTTTGTGACACTTCCGTAAAGGTTAATCCGGCATCTGTAGATACATGAATACCACCGGGACTTCCTATCCATGGTTTTGAATCGAGAGGAGAAGTAATCCAAACAATTTGCGGATCTGCTGAAGATATTTCCGCATTATCAAACGCGCGGAAGCCGAGCCAGTTGCCGGGGATTGTTGTCAATGTCCATGTAGCGCCGAAATTATCAGATCGTGTGATTCCCCCCGAACATACAACAAAGAGTAAATCGGGATCAATATCGCTCGATGCTATTTTGGTTATGAAAGGTGCGGCTCCAACTTTTGCGTCAGGTAGCGCTGTCCATGTTATTCCCCCGTCGGTTGATCTGCTAAGAACTGCGTTCTGAGATCCCCCTACTAAAAGATTTGTATCGCCGTAGCTCCAAGCTGCTTCGAAACCGTCACCGCCAATTACATGATTCCAGTTGGAATTGGAATTCGGATCATTCCCGGAAATCCAAGTACCGTTATCCTGAGTACCACCGAAATATGCATCTTCCCCCGGCTTTTTATCAACACCGTAAAATTGAGTTGAACCGAGTCCCGTAATTTGTACCCAGTTATTTCCTCTATCGTATGAAACACCAATACCGCCGTCGTTCGAATTAACAATGATATAACTATTTGCAGATTGATTAACCGGTATGATATCCAGGTCGTGATGATCGGCATGGACTTCTGTTGTGCTGCCGACTTCGGTAGTTGTTCTTGTATTGTTGTTTTCATTAATGTTGATTCTATAAATTTCCACACCTCCAACAAAGACAACATTTTTATCATAAGGTGAAACAACAATAGTATTATCGAACCATCCGGCTGTGTAAGCACCTGTAGCTCCCGAAGCACCGGTAGCATTAAACCAGTTGGGATCGTTCCCAGTGTCGTCAACAAGCACCCATGAAAATCCCGCATCTTTAGACATGTATAAATCGGCAACACCCAATCTTCTTTCAACGGCGGCATAAATTCTATTTGGATCGCTAGGCGCAATTGCTAATTCTGTTCGGGTACTAATTCCTTGATACGATCCTTCGGCTGCCCCGATGTCCTGCGGTCTGGCGAAATAATCGGCCGAAACCTGCCATGTTAAACCGGCATCTGTAGATTTAAGAACACCGATTTCGTTAACCGCCGCATAAAGGTTGTTGAAGTTAGTCGGGTCTGCAATTAATTGTTGCACGCGGTTATCTGTAATTGTACCAAGTGAAGCGTCCGGGTCATAAACCTGAATCCATGTAGCTCCCCCGTCGGTCGATCTGAAAATACCCGATTTCCTCTCCCCCCCGTTGGGGCCAAATGAAGTATAATCATCATTGCTGCAAACAATTACTAAATTGGAATTACTGGGGTTTACAATAATTCTATTTATCGCTGCAAGTAATTCGTTATTAGCGGTACTAGGTAATTGGTTGAAAGTTTCACCATGATCGGTTGATTTCCAAACTCCGCTTCCGGCAAGATCAACCACGCGCCCGAATCCCATCCCCGTACCGACATAAATAACATCGGGATCAGCTTCACATTGGGCAATTGTTGTAGTTGACAAGGTTGATAGTTGTGGAGTTTTATTTTCCCATGTTTGGCCTGAGTTAGTGGTCTTCCAAACACCGCCGCCAATTGTTGCGGCAAACCAGGTATTCCCTGTTTGATCTGCTGCGTCTACTATCAACTGCTGGGTTCTACCGCTTACGTTGCCCGGTCCTCGTTCTTCCCATGCAAGTTCTTCGTTATTAAATACTCTGTTCAAACGCTTCCGTTCTTCAGATTTTTTAAGAGCTTTGATTTTATAATCCGGTTTGTAAGTAGTGCCGTCGTACGCAGTTTTAATTTCTTTCAACGCTTCAAGAAAAGCGCCGGGATTTTCTGACTTATTATATCTTCCGTTGGATTTTTTATGAACTCGTTCAAAAAGACTTGCAAGGCGCATCGCCTCTTGTGAACCGGAAGGCAATTTTGCGATTTCACTACTCAACCTTTTTTCAATCTCAACTGTGCTTGGTTCATTCGATATTTCAACTTGAAAAAAAACATTAGTTACAATGAATGCAGTAATCAATAACAAAGTAACGAAGACGCTAATTTTCAATACCTTCTTCACTATTCCCCCTTTAAGCAATTCTCGTTTTTTCAAAGTTAAGAAAAGATAGAATATCTCCAAATGAAAGAGAAAAATTTTTACATTTAATCCACTCGTCATTTGCACTTATAAATAGGATATTTGGGATAAAAGTAAGAAGGGTTGATTATGATTTTGCTAACAGCTCTTTATGTTTGTCAAACTCTTCTTTAAATTTATTGTGTAATTATAAAACCGGGAGCTAAGTTGAAAACTTTAGGATTGATAGGCGGAACAGGCTGGATTTCCACCGTCGACTATTACAAAATAATTAATCAAGAAGTGAACATAAAACTCGGCGGGTTGAATTCGGGGAAAATACTTCTCTATTCTTTCAATTATGCGGAGATAAACGCTCTAAATATTAAAAATGATCATGAAACTATTTACGAAATGGTTCGTGATGCGTCTCAAAAAATTATTGATGCCGGCGCAGACGGAATTGTACTCTGTGCAAATACGCTGCACATGTATGCGGCTAAACTTGAAAATGAAATTGATAAACCGATTATTCATATTGCCGATGCAGCCGCGAAAGAAATCAATAAACAAAATTTTACAAAGATCGGCCTGCTGGGCACAAAATATACAATGGAAAAAGATTTTTACACATCCCGGCTGTCAAAAGCAGGCATTGAAGCTTTTGTACCCGGACCAGAGGACAGAGAATTGATGCATACTATTATTTATACCGAACTGCTGAAGGGAAAATTTCTGGATGAAAGCAAAATAAAAATTTTGAAAATGATTGATGATCTTAGCGCAAGAGGAGCCGAAGGGATTATTCTGGGGTGCACCGAAATTCCTCTAATAATTAAACAAGATGACTGCAGCCTACCGTTATTCAATACATTGGAGATACATTCCAAAGCCGCGGTGGGTTTTGCATTGGATTGAAATAAATTTCGAAATGGAGATTAAAATGATAATACCGGTTATAATTTTTGTCGCCTTCTTTTACTTAACCGGATCAATCATAGGCATTCGCAATAAGAGTCTGTCTATATTATTCGCGCTTAATGTCTTTATGTGGATAGGGGCATTTATATCCGCTTACTTAACATGGGTCGCCTGGGAAGGTAGAGCTTATTCCGAAAATTGGGATATGTTCGGTTTTATTCTAGTTGGTCTTCCATTTATCATTATTACAAACATCACTATCTTGATTCTGCTGGTTATTGTGAGGAAATGGGAAATAGAAAAAATTTCCACTTTTAGAAAATCTTCACTTTCTTTAATGATATTTTTATTACTACAGCTAATTATCGGGGCTGCATCTGCATAATAGATGCACATAGGATTAGGGAGTTATAATGAAAGCAATGGTATTAAATAAAATTACAGACCTGGCGGCAAACAACACTCCTTTGTTGTTGACCGATATCCCCATTCCGATACCGATGGAAAATGAATTATTAATCAAAGTATCCGCCTGCGGGGTTTGCATACGGAGCTTGACGAAATTGAAGGAAGAACTCCTCCCCATTCGCTGCCTGTTGTATTAGGGCACCAGGTTGTGGGAAGGATTGAAGCCGGAGGAATTAGTACTACATTTGATACCGGTATGAGAGTAGGTGTTGCTTGGATTTACTCTGCGTGCGGTAAATGCAAATATTGTTTAACCGGAAACGAAAACTTGTGTGCTGATTTTAAAGCTACAGGGCGGGATGTAAACGGCGGTTATGCCGAATATATGAAAGTGCCGGAAAGGTTTGTTTATCCTTTACCTGATTTCTATACAGACTATGAAGCGGCGCCTTTGTTATGTGCCGGGGCTATCGGGTATAGATCGCTTCGTCTAACAAATATTTCCGGCGTAGAACATCTCGGCATGACAGGTTTCGGTGCATCGGCTCATCTTGTGCTGAAAATGGTTAGATATAAATTTCCGGATGTAAAAATTTATGTATTTGCAAGAAGTGAAAAGGAAAGAGATTTTGCAAAAGAATTAGGTGCCTTTTGGACCGGCAACGCTGAAGAAGATACACCTGAAAAGCTTGATGCGATAATCGATACCACCCCCGTTTGGAAACCTGTTGTGGAAGCTTTGAAAAATCTTGCCCCAAACGGTCGGCTGGTTATAAATGCAATTAGAAAAGAAGAAATTGACAAAGAATATTTAACAAAACTCGATTACCCGCTTCATCTTTGGATGGAGAAGGAAATAAAAACCGTTGCAAATGTTGCCAGGCAGGATGTGAGCGAATTTATTAAACTCGCAGCCGAAATGGGAATTAAACCCGAGGTTGAGTTATTCAAACTAGAAGATGCAAACAGAGCTTTACTAGAATTAAAAAACAGAAAAATTAGAGGCGCAAAAGTACTGGTGATTGAATAATGGAAACAGAATTAACTATTCTATTTGAAGATGATAACATCATCGCGGTCGACAAACCCGTCGGCATTTCTACAGCACACGAAAAAGGGAGAGAAACTATTCTCTCAATTCTCGAAAACAGGTTAAATAAAAAATTTTTTACCGTACACCGGCTGGATAAAGAAGTAAGCGGCACACTTATCTTTGCCAAGAATAAAGACGCTCATAAATATCTGAGTATTTTATTTGAACAGAAAAAAATTAATAAAACTTATACCGCACTGGTTCATGGCGTAATGGATACGGACGAAGGGACAATTGATAAACCCATTAGACAATTCGGTTCCGGGAGAATGGGAATTGACGAAAAAGAAGGGAAAAAAAGTATTACGGATTATAAAGTAATCAAAAGGTTCGACGAATCTACTCTGCTAGAAGCCCATCCCCGCACCGGCAGGCGCCACCAGATTAGAGTCCACCTGTATCATATCGGACATCCTGTTGTTGGTGATAATTCTTACGGAGATATATTAATCCAAAAAAATTACAAGAGATTGATGCTGCATGCAAAAAGTGTTTCTTTTATTACCAGAATAGGTACCACCATTGAAATTTCAGCGCACTTACCTGAAGTATTCAATAAAATGATCAACTAAAAAATTTTGTAAAAGCTACCCAATTCAAAATTTTATCCGAGGTAGTGAATAGAAAAGCGTGCTGATTTTAAAATCAATATATAACAAAACATTTATACATTACTCTTTACTATCTCAATCAATTAGTTTATTTTTAACTTAAATATTTGCACTGGTTCAAAGGTTCCATGAATAAAAAATCTTTTTCTGAAAGAGATATTTGTTCAAAATTTATTACACCCGCCATTAAGAAAGCAGGTTGGGATGATGCAAAACAGATCCGCGAAGAGTATTCTTTCACAGCTGGAAGAATTTATGTAAAGGGAAATCTTTGGACGCGGGGGAAACAAAAAAGAGCCGACTATTTACTTTTTTACAAACCCAACATACCTATTGCTGTAATTGAAGCGAAAGATAATAATCACACTGTAGGTGCCGGAATTCAACAAGCCTTAGATTATGCAATTACATTAGATGTACCGGTAGCATTCAGCAGCAACGGCGACGGATTTATAATGCATAACAGAACTGCATTAAAAGGAAAAATTGAAAATCAACTTTCGATTGATCAATTTCCTACGCCGGAAGAACTTTGGAAAATTTATAAAACTTACAAAGGCATTACCGAGCCTGCTGTTGAAAAGATTGTTCAACAGGAATACGATTACAAACCGCAAAAACAATTATGGTATTTTCAACAAATTGCAGTAAACCGCACAGTAGAATCCATTGCAAATGGACAAAACCGAATTTTACTTACAATGGCTACCGGAACAGGAAAAACATTAACGGCATATCATATAATTTACCGCTTATGGAAAGCCGGCGTTAAGAAGAGAATATTATTTCTTGCGGATAGAAACGCGCTAATTGATCAGGCAAAGAGAAACGACTTCAGACACTTCGGCGATAAACTTACCATTGTAAGAAAAAAAATGATTGATAAATCATACGAAATATTTTTGGCTTTATATCAAGGACTTATGAATTACAACGAAGACGTAGATGCATATAAAGAATTTTCAAGAGACTTCTTCGACCTTGTGATAATAGACGAATGCCACCGAGGAAGCGCAGACGAAGATAGTAAGTGGAGAGAGATTCTCGATTACTTTAACAAGGCAACGCACATCGGGTTAACGGCCACACCGAAGGAAACAAAAGATATTTCCAACATCGAATATTTCGGCGAACCGATTTACACTTACTCATTGCGCCAAGGTATTTCGGACGGTTTTCTTGCACCATACAAAGTATTGCGCTGCGGGCTGAATGTAGATTTGGAGGGCTGGCGTCCTGAAAAAGGGAAAAAAGATATTAACAGTAAAATTATTGACGACAGAGAATATAATACAAGCGACTATGACCGTAACCTGGTAATTGACGAAAGGACAAAATTCGTAGCTAAACGAATAACCGAGTATCTGCGCAACCATAACAGGTTCGACAAAACAATTGTATTCTGCGTTGATATTGAACATGCCGAGAGGGTGCGGCATGCTCTAATTAATGATAATCCCGATCTGGTTTCTGCAAATTCAAAATATATTATGAAGATTACCGGGGATGACGAAGCGGGTAAAAGAGAACTTGATAATTTTACAAATCCTGAGGAAACCTATCCTGTTATTGCTACGACTTCAAAATTGATGACAACCGGAATAGACGCGCAGACATGCAAGCTGATAGTATTAGACACTAATATAAACTCCATGACGGAATTTAAACAAATAATTGGACGGGGAACCAGAATAAATGAAGAATACAACAAATTCTTTTTTACAATTATGGACTTTAGGAACGTTACACGCCACTTTGCCGATCCTAATTTTGACGGCGACCCGGTGATGATAAAAGTTATTGACGAAGATGATGAACTCCCCACACTTGAAGAAGAAAAAAATATTACCGATGACCCTACAGATGAAATAACCGGGGAAGAAATTACATTTCCCGAAGAAGCCACAATTTACCCTGAAACTGAAGAAAATAAAGATCCCCATGTCAAAGAGAAAGTTTACGTAAACGGAGTTAATGTTACTTTACTGAACGAAAGAGTTCAGTACATTGGGAGCAACGGTAAACTTATAACCGGAAGTCTGAAAGATTATACAAAAACAATGATCCGAAAGAATTACAGGTCGCTGGACGATTTCTTAAATAAGTGGTATAAAACCGAACGTAAACAATTTCTGATAGACGAGCTCGTAGAGCAGGGAATTATTATCGGTAATTTTCTTGATGATATTAACAAGGATATGGACGTATTCGATTTAATACTTCATGCAGCATATGATCAACCGCCGTTATCAAGAAAAGAACGCGCGGAGAATGTAAAAAAGAGAAATTACTTCGCCAAGTATTCCGATAAAGCGAAGAAAGTCTTGGAAAACCTTCTGGATAAATATGCCGACGAAGGTATTGAAAATATAGAAGACCTAACAATACTAAGAATTTACCCTTTCAATGAAATTGGAACGCCCAGCGAAATTATTTCATTGTTCGGCGATAAGGGAAAATATCTTGAAGCTCTGAAAGAACTTGAATCGGAAATTTACGGAGCCGCGTAGTGAAAAATATAGGGAACGTTGTAAAGAATATTCAAAATATAATGTGGAAAGACGCAGGAGTAAGCGGGGACGCACAACGAATTGAGCAAATGGGGTGGATGCTGTTTCTAAAAATTCTAGACGATAACGATAAAGACCTGGAACTGCTGCAAAATAAATATAAATCCCCTATCCCTGCCGAATTTCAATGGCGCAATTGGGCTGCCGACGATGAAGGTATAACCGGAGACGAACTAAAATCCTTTGTAGACGATAACCTTATGCCAGCGCTTAAAAGCCTGGATATAAGCGGGAATAATAAAAGAGCCCTTACAGTACGCGAGATTTTTGAAGGGACAAACAACTATATGAAAAACGGCACCTTGATTAGACAGGTGATTAATAAAATTAATGAAATTGATTTTACCGCTTCATCAGACCGGCACTTATTCGGCGATATATATGAAACTATTTTAAAAGATTTACAAAGCGCCGGCAACTACGGAGAATTCTATACACCCCGCGCTTTAACCGAATTTATGACCGGGATGGTTTCTCCGAAACTAAATGAAAAAGTATTAGACCCGGCTTGCGGAACCGGAGGCTTCTTAGCTTCGGTGATTACACACCTCGTTAAAAACAAGAAATTAAAAAACGTTGGTGATTATAAATTACTTGAACAGAACATTCACGGAATGGAATTAAAGCCGCTCCCTTTCATGCTTTGTGTTACTAATTTAATATTACACGACATTGAATTACCCAACATAGATTATATTAACAGTCTTAACCGCGAATATACTTCGATCACTAAAAAAGACCGGGTTAATGTAATATTGGCTAATCCCCCATTCGGTGCATCGGTAAGCGACGGCATTGAAAAAAACTTTCCTCAGGCATATAGAACTACAGAAAGCGCGGATTTATTTCTCCTATTGATTATCCGTTACCTTGAAGAAGGAGGACGCGCGGCTATTGTTTTACCCGACGGATCTTTAACCGGCGACGGCGTTAAACAAAGAATAAGACAGCATTTTCTGGAAAGCTGTAATATTCATACTATAGTAAGACTCCCAAATTCCGTGTTCCAACCTTACGCTACGGTTGCTACAAATCTTTTATTCTTTGATAAAGGGAAACCGACTAAACAAATTTGGTACTGGGAACATAAACTACCCGAAGGGCAGAAATCTTATTCCAAAACAAAACTTATAAGAGTGGAAGAATTTGACTCTTTGAAAAAATGGTGGAAGAAAAGAACGGAAAACGAACAGGCATGGAAGGTTGATATAAAAACAATTGAGGAAAACGGTTTTAACCTGGATATAAAAAATCCTTTTAAGCCGGAAGAAGAACGCGAATACTCAAGCAACGAACTGCTTGAAATGCTCCACGAAAGTTTTCAAAAAAGTAATGAGCTGTTGGATCAATTAAAGTCGGCTGTGAAATGAGTTGGGAAAAAGTAAAACTAAAAAAAGTTATCAAACAGTATCGCATTGAACATCTTGTACAAAAGGATATTGATTATAAACAAGTAACTATTTCGAAACACAAAGGTGTTTTTTTACGAGGTATTAAAAGAGGAAAAGATATCGGTAGAAAAAGGCAGTTTATAATTGACTTAGAAAAATATCCTTATACTTTACTATTCGTACGCCAAGGCATAAAAGATGGAGCTATTGGTATAGCACCAAAAGAAGTTAACGGTTGTATTGCTACTGAAAATATGCCCATGTTTTCAATTGAAGGAATTGAACCAGAGTTTTTAGAAATTATTATCAATAGTGAATCCTTTCATGAAATAGTTTCTAAAATTTCCGCAACTGGTTCTGCACAAAAATCAATCCATGAAAAGCAATTACTTGAAATAGAAATACCTATACCTGACATAAACACCCAGAAAAAAATCGTTCATTCAATAAATGATAAAGAAAGAATAATCTATAACTCTCTTTCGGAAATTTCAAAACAATTAAAATTTGTTACTCAACTCCGCCAGGCCTTTCTGCGTGAAGCAATGCAGGGTAAGCTTGTTCCCCAAGACCCGAACGACGAGCCCGCCTCCGATTTATTAAAACGAATTAAAGAAGAAAAGGCAAAACTAGTTACAGAAGGAAAAATTAAAAAACAAAAACCGTTACCCGAAATAAAGGAGGAAGAGAGACCTTTTGAAATTCCTTCGGGTTGGGTTTGGTGCAGGTTGGGGGAAGTGTCGGAACATTGTCTTGGTAAAATGCTCGATGCAGGTAAAAACAAAGGCACTTTACAACCATACTTGAGAAATATAAATATACGTTGGATGGATTTTGATTTTAACAATCTATTAAAAATGCGATTCGAGGATAATGAAGAAGAAAAATATGGAGATGTTCTTATCTGTGAGGGGGGTGAGCCAGGCAGGTCCGCAATCTGGAAAAATCAAGTTCCCAGAATGAAAATTCAAAAGGCAATTCATAGAGTCCGATTTTTCAAAGGTATAAATAATGAATACTTTTTATTCTATTTATATTGGGCTGCAAAATCTAAGTATCTTGAAGAATATTTTACCGGTGCTGGCATTCAGCATTTTACAGGGAAGTCACTCGACCTGTTTATTATTCCCCTCCCCCCCCAAGCTGAGCAACAAAGAATAGTAACCAAATTAAACGAGCTAATGCAGTACTGCGATAAATTGGAACAAAATGTAAATACTGCAAAAGAACAAACGAATTTGCTAATGAAAACAGTATTAAAAGAGGCGCTGGAAGAAAACCATATTATAAGTGAAACTGTTTAGTAACTTTAAATAAAAATTTCAAGATGAGTATAACTTCATCAGATTTTAAACTCCCCTTTTTCTTCGCAGAATCGGTTTTACAATCATTTACCGAATCAGCCAATAAACCATTTGTTATTAGCTGCGTCGATAAAGAAAGCTATAAAAAAGAAGAATACGTTGTTAAATTAAACAGTTCGGAAAGAATGTCCCCATCAGCAGCATTAAGAGAAACACTCGCCTCATTAATTGCAGTTGAACTATCAATTCCAACTCCCGTACCCGGTATTATAGATATAGTAAAAGATTTTATTGAAACTCGAAAAGGTTTTGATGACTATCAGCGTTTTGTAAAAAGCCAAGGGCATAATTATGGAAACAAATTCCTTGGAGATAATGTTATACAATTTGTGCCCAAAGATTTTGAAATGTACAAAGGGAATATTGAGGGATTACAAGAAATATTTATTTTTGATATGTTTATTGAAAATAGTGACCGAACATATAATAAACCTAACTTATTACTTAAGGATAGAATAATATATGCTATTGATCACGAAATTGCATTTGGATTTACGTTTGATGTATTGCCAAATAAAAGACCATGGCTATTTGACAGTGCAATTTATCACTTAATTGAAAACCACTGTTTACACGCAAATTTAAAGGGGAAAAAATTTTTAGCAAATAATTTTTTTGAGAATTTTTCGAAACTAAATGATACATTTTGGACAAAGGCTTATGCACTTTTGCCCGACCAATGGAAGCTGGATGATTTCTTCAAGATTCGCGATTATCTCTGCTTGAAGATTGAGCATATAACGGAATTCAAGAATGAAATCATGGAGGTGTTAAAATGAAAAGTTATCAATATCAGATACTCCGCTATTACCCGGATGTTGTTGCAGAAGAATTTATAAATGTAGGTATTGTACTCTATGCATTGGATGAAAGGAAACTTTTATCAAGGATTTTACAGCATCCTTCCCGTTTAGGCGCGCTTTACCACGGAATTGATTCAAAATTCGTAAACCGACTTTTAAAGAACGTTGACAAATGGTTAAAAACAAAAGGGCAAGGATTATTAGAACAATTGAACCACAAAGAGTATTCATCGATAGATTCCATTACACAATCCATAATTCCTCCAAATGATTCTTCGTTACGTTTTTCGGATACCCGCACAGGCATCACAATGAATATTGAAAAAACTTTTGAAGAATTGTTCATACGCTTTGTTTCCAAGTTTGAGAAAAAGTGCGAAACACATTCTAAAGATGATAGCAAAGCTTGGAAGGAATATAAAAAGGTATTCGAAAAATACTCTATTAATAAACGATTAGTTAAGCCGGATTTTAAAATAAAAACAAAGTTTTCGGAAATTGAATTTAATCATGCTTGGAAAAACGGGCACTGGAATTTTTATAAACCAATTTCTTTCGACCTTGCTTCTAAAGACCATGTAATTAAAAAAGCATGGGAACAAGTGGGTTTTACTCAGGAGCTTTTAACATCAAAAACGGATTTTACGCTTACCTATCTTGCGCTATCCCCAAAGATTGGTGATACCAATCAGCTTAATAAAATGTTAGTTGAAAAATTAAACAAATCTGAAGGTGGAAAATCAATTGCTATAGTATTTGAGGATAAAGCAGAAACTTTTGCCCAGCAATTGAGTTTAGAGTTAGAAGAATATTCGGATTAACAATAAAAGTTTTTTAAAATGACTAACAGTTCGAATATATTGTTTAGAATTAGGTTTTAAATAATTTCGAGTGGTATAGCAGACATGCAGAGAGGGCAGGAATCGAACCTGCCACAGACGGTATTATCCGCCCGCTACCGGTTTTGAAGACCGGACGGACCACCAGGTCCTTCCTCTCTAGTTTCAACAAATGTTAACTTGTAAAAAAAATGAGTTTAATTCAAGTGAATTACAAAAAGAAATGCAGCGCCGGGCTGCATTTTTATAAAGAGAATTTTTTAAAAAATGTAGTTTGAAAATTTAATCGTAATAAGAAATCAACTGTGGCCGGGAGACTGTTGCCGTTGGCCAGAATTGATTAGTTAAATCCGCATTTGCAGGGCGGTAATGAACAACCCCGCCTCCAACGAGGGACATAGTACTTTGGGAAGATATTGAACCATATAAATCAAAATTACCGTGTGATACTACAGCTCCTTCGGAATACATCTGGCCATAAACTGTTGTATTGCCGTGAATATCAATTCCGCCCTGAGAATAAAATGCAAGATTACTCCCTGTCGGGTCGGAAGAGGAGACAGATGAATTACCATGAAAATAGATAGTTCCGGTCACAATGAAAACACCGTAGCCCACCGTTGTACCGTGGAAATCCAAATCCCCGTCAATATAAATTATCTCCGGATTTTCCTTTGTGCCAAGGTTAATTACGCCACTCTTCGTTTGATTTCCGGAATATGTTTGAGTAGCTATTCCAATATAATCATCCGGATTGAATGTCGGTAAGCTCACTGCCGGTGATTGATAAGCTGTAGCAAGGCCACCAGGATTTTGATTTGGAGTAAATCTATTTGCGGGCGAACCTCCCCCACGATCTTTTCTCATCACTCCAGTATAAGTTCCAAAACCTTCAACGCTATAACCGCCGCCTTGTATTAATAAATTACTATTAGTATGAACATTGGCATTCCATGCAGGGTTACCATCATCAACAACGCTAAATGCACCTTGAAGTAATAAATCGTTTTCCGAAGCAACGGCATATTCCAAAAATGGGGGAACCGAAGCCGCACTTGCAATTTGAATTACCGCTTTAATTGTATGCACCTTTCCGCTTACAGTATCCAGAGTTGCACCGGAAGACTCGGTCCTTATACCGAATGATCCGATTGAAGTAACTTCACGCATACCGGATAATCCCATATTCGGGCCATCGGGATATTGACTTGCAGTATTTGCTACCAATACTCTTAGAGATCCGTCTGCAATTGAAAGACTGGTTACACCTGTCCATGTTGTATCTTGCCCAAGTTGACTAATCGCTAATTGGATACCGCTTGAAGCTATATTTTTAGCCTGTAATGTTTCGAATTGTTCAACGGAGGAATTTATCAGCCGTGCTTCGCTGTAAGTCATATTAAGATTGGCAACTGCGAACAACCCGCCCATCCCAATAACTAAGAACAATAACATTTTACCCATGACTTTATTCCTTCATTGTTAAATTGAACTAATCAACAATTATTAAAAATTTCTAATATTATATCTCTTCTCCCAATATGCCCCGATAATCTCGGTTGAATCCGTAGTAAATATATCATTATTCAAAAGAAGACCTACTTGAACACTTCTTATAGTTGGCACTGCAATTGTCGCTGCACCTAAGGAATCGAATGCTTGAATATCGAAATCATCAATTGTAACTTCCCATTCTGCAGGAGTTGTTAATGATGTTCTTCTAACAAGTTTCAAATACCCGCCGACAGTTCTTGTGAAATAACTTACGCTGTCTGTTGTACCATCGTTATTTAAATCAGCTAAAAAAGAAATTGAAGAAGAGTCAAATGATGTAATTTTATTTGCCGCAGCAACCCTGTAACCAATCTTGCTGAAATCATAATCAATTATTTGAGCCACATTGGTAACTGATGATTGTGTAAACTCATTTATAATAGCCGACTGCGAACTGGTTGTAAACCGGAAAAAAATAGCCATCAGTGTAAACAACACAATACCGCCAATAATAAACGAGCCGGTTATATCAAGACTATTCATTTCATTCCTTAATAACTTGAGTAATAATACATTTTCAACGTATCGGGCAAATATGAAGATGTTACGTTAACTTGAATTTTTTTCATCCTCGTTCTTACATTAGAATTAATATTCGGAGATGCCGGGTTCACATAATTAACCTTAACTCCGGCGGTAAAATTTCCCATTCTCGGTGTTGCGATGGTAGTAGTAAAATTGTTATAATCATCAACATCATCATATTGAGAAACAGTTTCGCTTCCATCCGAACCAAGATAAGCCGGGGATGTAAAGTCTGCTACATTTTCAATATAAGTGCCCACACAAGCTTCATCAAATTCTTTGGAACTAATAACATCTATTACCTGCTGGGCTGCGCTTGTACCTGCAATAACTGCTTCCGCATGAATAGTCTGATCGGTAGATTTTAATAAAGACCTATTAACATTCAGAACCAAAGCAGCCAGTAATACAACCGCTCCCACTACCAAGGCCATTTGTCCACCGCCCATATTACCTCAAAATGATTAACTCGAATTAATTTTATCCACTCAACCGTTATCAATCTACCATAGTTTCAAAAAAATGTCAATGTTCATTGTCATATGCTGTATTTTACTTGAACCGTGACATTTTAAATACAAACCACATATAAAATCTCACTTCGATAACTTGTATAAAAATGGAGCACCAAAAATATAAATACTATTTAACATTGCAAGAAAGCACATTGCATAAAGCTTGATATTCGCATTAAAATGCGAAACATTTTTCTAATCTAATCCAATATTTATATTTTCTTCAACATTAAGATTCAACTTCCATGCCACCATCCGTCTTAATACCCATAATTTTTCATAAGAGGAATTAATATTAATCAGACCTAAATAATTCTCAAAAGTGATTTCGGGCATATCCATATAATGCCCTACCATTGCATATGTATAATAAAATTCGTCCATTGGGATACTATACACAATATCAGGAAATTCTTTAATAAGCTCAGCAACTTTACGGCAGAGAGAATTAGCCTTTTCCAATTCACTGTTCAACAAGTAATTACGCGCCAGCTGAATATAGAGTTTTGCGGTTTTATCCGGTTTATCTTCCAATGTTCCGATATATCTTTCCGATAATTCTTCCAGCGAAAAAATATTAAGAAAATTAGTTGCGTTAACTTTTTCCAAAATTTTTAGATTTAGATAATCCCGAACCAGCGATATTGTATCGGGATATTGAAGAAGCATTTTTTCGTAATGATATTTTTTGGGATTGTCAATTTGTAGATCACTGTAAACCTTTGTATATAAAAGTTGAGTATCGTAATCCCCCGCATTATTATCAATTAGATACTTAGTAATTCCGAAAGTAAACCTGAAATTTTTTGTAACCCTGCTATGATAACCAGCAGCATTTCGTAATTCATCAATCCCGGGAAAATTTTGTTTCGAATATTCATAGGCATATAATTTATTATCCAACGTATCAAATTTTTCATCGTGCATATATATAAGCATAGAAGTTTCGCCGATGTAGAAAGATTCCGGAGCATAAAACTCCAGCAGCGGGTGTAGCTCGGAATTTATCTGATTGTCATCCGATAATAAATAAACTCCCCTATCCGAGAGTGACTGGCATGTTAAGAATGTAAAAAGATTTGAAATCCCTATTTTTGCCATTTCATTTTTAACCTGGGGCATATTCATTTTATCGGCAATCGATTTATAGTCCGGAGAAAAATCATTTTTATAACCGACCAGGATAATATCATTCGCCACTCCGTTCCATACTTGGGCATTCGGAAAGACCGAACGAAACGTGCTAAGTACTAGCTTGACTATATCATCTTCCGATTCATAAAGATGAAACCACTGAACCATTATCCCGTTGGTGTCCAGTTTGCTTTTACATAATTCAAAATACTCTTGAGAGAAAAGATTACCGATTCCGGCTATCCACGGATTTGACGGTTCGGAAATTATAACATCGTAATTTTTATTGGATAATTTGAGCAATGTAAGTGCGTCTTCATTGTAAATTGACAACCTGTCATCGCTCATGCAATTGTGATTTTCTTTTTCAAAGAATTTTCCCGCTTCGATCACTTCAGATGATATTTCGGCACAATCAATTTTCTCAACAGAATGAAGCAGTGTAGTTCCGATAGTAACACCGCTGCCGAATCCGACGACAAAAACATTTTTTGCATCGGGATGAAGAAGCATCGGAATCTGACCAAGCAAGATTTGTGTCGGCATGTCGGTTATACTGCTGGCGTCCGGTTTACCGTTGATTATCAGCACTTTCTGTTTAGGATCGGTTTTGGATTCGGTAACTGCAACGTTCGCGTTGATCCCTTCTTTATAATAGAGCAAATCAAAATTTCCCCTGGTTTGCACATATTCTTCAAAGGTTGCTGGCGGAGATTGATGAAGCGACTTGAACACACCGTTAAGCGAAAGACTCACATTCCAAGCCGGGCCGAACAGGATATAGATAATTAATATTCCCCCCAGTGCTGATGTATATTGAATCCTTTTTAATTTAGTAAATCCTGAATACGTAATGATGATTAATATTGCGGCAATTACATTGAACGCAATACCTATTTCAAAACTCCCTTTGATTCCAAATAAAGGAAGAAAAATCATTCCCGTTAATAAAACTCCAAGTACAGTTCCAACTGTGTTTACGGCAAATACCTTACCAACGGAGAACCCTATTTTTTTGTTATGTTCCGCCACAACCGAGGCAATAAGAGGGAGAGTCATTCCCATAAATATTGTCGGGATAAAAAGAATAGCAAAACAAATTAGGAATTCCAAAGTTAAAAATATGCTGAATGTGGAATCCGATTTTACAAATAATGAAGATGTTTTCCATAGAAAATATGGAAGCCGTTCATATAACATCAGAACAGCCATTGTGCTTAAAGCGATCATACTTTGAAATAGTGATACCAGTTTGAACTTATCGAATTTCTCGAAGAACTTTTGCGATATTAATAGACTGCCCAGCGTTATACCGCTTATGAAAACCAAAAGCATTATTGAAAAAGCATAAGTCGACGATCCAAAAATATTAATGAACAACCGTGTCCAAACCATTTCATAAAGTAACGCCGCCAGCCCGGAAATACCTGCAACCAAAACAATGCTTCTCAATGCAGCCGAATTAATAAACGATGGCTTTTGTGATGATTCTGAAGACTGCTTCATTTCCTCAATTTCTGCGGATGATTGAACCGAGTATTTCGAAAGTAACAACGCTCCGATTCCTATTAATAGATTTACCAATGCTGCTGAATATATTGTTGCGTTGAGTCCCACAAATTTAATTAACTGAAATCCCCCGAAAACAATCCCCCATACAGCCCCGAATGAATTGAAAAAATATAACACGGCCAAATCTTTGCGGGTATTCGAAACACCTTTGATATAAAATTTACTTAACACGGGGAGCGTTCCCCCCATTGCTATTGTAGGAATAAACAGCAACAGAGAGCTTAAAACCAATCTTGCCAAATTGAAAATAAAATTACCCCCGTCTAAATTAAAATTCGAGGCAATACCAATGAACGCATCCCCAAGAAAAAAATTAAGAGTCGGATAGAGAAGGCAATAAATTCCTATCGTCAACTCGAAGAAGGCATAGAACCGTAAAGGATTACTAAGCGCATCCGCCTTCTTTCCGAAATAGTAATTGCCGATCGCGAGTCCGCCTAAGAATGCCGAAAGTACAATCATCTGCGCGTATGTTGTGTTGCCGAGGAATAGAGCCAAATATTTGAACCAGACTATCTGATAAATTAATCCGGTGGCTCCGGTAATTACGAAAAAGATTATTACAATAGCTTTTAGGTTATTCTTGAAAGTTTCGTTAGTCATAAGTACCGATGGTTTTTGAGTGATTGAGTATTTCAATTCGATCATTCTAAAATTCAAATCAATTTAACTTTTTTTCTCCATACATCAAACGAATAGGTATCACACACAGTTTTTGTTTGATTTCACTCAAATAGGTTTTTTAAATAGTATGTCAATTAGGGTACTCTATAAGCAATTGATTTTACACTCATTTGTAATTAGATTCATACATTCATTAAGGGGCCGGAGCCGGTAGAAAAATTTAGATGAATTCATTTCTTTCAAAATACCAAAAGAGAGTCTTTACACTCTTTGCGGCATGCTTGCTTTCTTTTAACATTTCTGCCCAGAAACAGGTATCGATTGAACATTTAACAGTGGCCGAAGGATTGCCGGAAAACTCGGTGAAATCAATTGTGCAGGACAGATACGGATTTTTATGGCTCGCTACTCAAAACGGACTCGTAAAATATGACGGATATGAATTTTCGGTTTTTCAATTCGATGCAAACGATTCTACTTCAATCAGTAATAATTTTATAACGCCAATAATTGAAGATAGCGGGGGCTATATCTGGGCAGGGTCCGACGTAAATGGACTAAACAAGTATAACCGAAAGACGGGGAAGTTTACTCGTTACATCCACGATCCAAATGATCCATCAAGTTTGGGACACAACAGCATCCTCACATTATATATCGACAATGAAAATGTGCTCTGGATTGGCACCAGCGGCGGGCTCGACAAATTTGAAGAAACGACCGGAACATTCACTCACTACGTGCACGACTCGCTCAATTATTCAAGCATCAGCAACAACAGAATCTATTCGATATTGGAAGACAGCCACGGAATATTTTGGATAGGTACGCGCGACGGATTAAATATATTGAACAGGCAAACCGGAAAGTTTAAGCGCTTTAAAAACGACCCGGCAGATCCGAACTCTATCTGCGGTAATTTCATAGGACCGATATTTGAAGACAGCAAAAATATTTTGTGGATTACATCTTACAACACCGGTCTGAATATTCTTAGCCGCGCCGACTTTTCATTCAAACATTATTACATCAAAAAAGACGAGCCCGTCTTCAACAAAATATATTCAATTCTTGAAACTAGTGAGGGCAAATTATTATTTGCAACTTATGGGCGAGGTATATTCGAGTTTCTTAGGGATGTTGAGAAATTCCGATTTTACGCCCCCGTCTCTGCAGATTGGAGATCGATAAGCAGTAGTTTTATTTTTACTCTGTTTGAAGATAGGAATGAGATTTTATGGGTCGGGACTTTTACGTCCGGACTTGATAAACTCGATTACCACAAAAATAAATTCGGAAAGATCTCCGCTTCAAATGAAAACCGGCAGGGATTGACCAGCGATTTTATTATTTCACTCTGCCAAGATGATAAAAATATCTGGATTGGTACCGGTTACGGATTGAACCGGCTTGATAAATCAACAGGAGATATAGAGAAAATTTATCTTTCCGATTATTCATCTAATTCTAACACAAGCAATGCCGCCGTCGGAATGTGTTTTGAAAAATCGGGGAACATTTGGATTGCTTCGGGGAAGGGATTGAACAAGTTTAATCATGCAACAAAAAAATTGAAGCAATACTTTCACGATCCCAACGACTCCCGCAGTATAAGCTCAGATAATGTTACATGTGTATTGGAAGACAGCAAGGGTTACATCTGGGTTACAACAAGAGATGGTGGTTTGAACAGGTTTGATAAATCAACCGGCGTTTTTAAACATTACTTTGAAAACCGTGACAACCCCAACGCCCTTTTCACGAACACCCTCTGGTCTCTATTTGAAGATTCAAAAGGAAATATCTGGATCGGCGCGAACCTTGGCGGACTCCATAAATACAATCCTGATCAAGATAATTTTATCCGTTACCACGACAGAGACATCGGGCTCCAAACGGTTCTCAATATTTTTGAGGACAGCAAAAATCGGTTTTGGGTTGGAACTTACAACGGAGGTCTTCATTTACTCGATAGAAACTCCGGTTCGATTAAATCTTTTTATGAAAAGGATGGTCTGCCTCACAATACTATTAGGGGTATCACTGAAGATGCTAACGGGTTTTTATGGATAGGTACAGATAACGGTCTTGCGAAATTTGAGCAGGAAACTAAAACATTTCACAATTACGATTTGGACGACGGCCTTCAGAGCATGACGTTTTCACATTTCGCCTCGTTAGCCGCAGATAACGGGATCTTATTTTTCGGCGGACCGAAAGGACTTAATTTCTTCGATCCGGCCAAAATCCGAGATGATTCAGTCCCCCCTTCCGTTGTTCTTACCGGCTTCAAAATATTCCAAGACCCTGTAAAGCACGGCGAAGACACCCCTTTGCGCGAGCATATAAATGTAGCGAAGGAGATAAATCTATCTTACTGGCAGAATGACATTTCAATAGAATACGCGGGAATTCACTTCCGTCTTCCTCGCAGAAATACATACGCTTACAGGCTGGAGAATTACGAAGTAGATTGGCGCTACGTAGGTACGCAAAGAACCGCGACATACACGAACCTCGATCCCGGTGAATATGTTTTTCATGTTAAGGCAGCCAACAAGGACGGTATTTGGGATGAAGAAGGTACTTCGATATTGATAACCATAACTCCTCCCCCCTGGCAAACATGGTATGCATACGTAATCTATATCCTTCTTCTTATCGGCTTATATTTTTCGATAAGACGTTACGACATCGCCCGTTTGGAATTAAAACATAAATTGCATCTGAAAAACGCCGAAGCCGATAAACTTTACGAACTTGATCAAATGAAGACCCGTTTCTTCGCAAATGTTTCACACGAATTTAGAACGCCGCTCACTCTGATACTGGGACCGCTAGAAAAATTAATTGCCGACGATAACAAGACCGATCCGAGGAAACAATACAAAGTTATCCGCCGCAACGCTCAAAGGTTACTTCGACTTATAAACCAACTTCTCGATATTTCTAAAATTGAAGCAGGTGGGCTAAGACTTGAAGTTTCATTAGGCGACTTGGTGAAATTTTTAAAACCGATTGTGCAATCATTCAATTCGTTAGCCGAGAGAAAAGGAATAATATTCGATTATAATTTCCCCGGCGAAAAAATCTTTACATATTTCGATAAAGATAAAATTGAGAAGATTGTTTACAACCTGCTGTCGAATGCTTTCAAGTTTACACCCGCAAAAGGGAATGTGGAATTTAGAATAAACGTAGCATCAACTGATTATTTACCTGCTAATGGAGGAATTACTCGAAACGGTAATGCCCCGCTTAATGAATTTGTAGAAATTAGAGTAAGCGATAACGGTCCCGGAATAAAGGAAGAGAATATCGATAAAATATTCGACCGGTTCTACCAGGCGGATGATTCACAAACACGTGAAAGCGACGGCACGGGCATCGGGCTGGCACTGACAAAAGAACTTGTCGAGATTCATCACGGGGAAATCTTTGTTACCAGCGCCGAAGGGAGTGGAACAACTTTCTGCGTAAGACTTCCGCTCAATGATAAGCTATACACAAAGAATGAAATCGTAGAGGCAAATAATAAAAAACCGCAAGCGCTTAACCCGGAAGTAGATTCCTTTGATGAAACTTCACCGGCAACTCAAAAGAAATGTGTGACAAAAGCGGGAGATGCCCCTCCCCTTGTTTTGATCGTAGAAGATAACGCCGACCTGCGGGAATTTATAAGAGAAAATATTGAAAGCGGCTACCAAACCGCCGAAGCAGGCAACGGCGAAGAAGGTTATAATTTTGCGGTTGAACAAATACCCGACTTGATTATCAGCGATGTTATGATGCCAAAAATAGACGGTATTAAACTTTGCAAAATGTTAAAAACAGACGAGCGGTCGAGTCACATACCCATAATACTATTGACGGCAAGAGCTTCAGTAGAAACTAAATTGAAAGGATTGGAAACCGGGGCCGATGATTACATCACAAAACCTTTTAACGCGGATGAATTAAAAATACGAATCAAAAATCTTATCACTCAACGAAACAAACTTAGAGAACGGTACAAGAAACAAATCACACTGGAGCCGAAAGAAATCGCGATCACATCTGCCGATGAAGCATTCCTGCAGAAAGTTATTGATTATATAGAGACAAATATTGCCGACACAAATCTCAGCGTTGAATCAATGGGGAAAGAAATAAGTATGAGCCGTGTGCAGCTTTACAGGAAACTCAATGCTTTAACCGGTCAATCGGCTAGCGAGTTTATACGAAGTTACAGAATTAAACGCGGGGCTCAATTAATACTTCAGCAAAAAGGAACCATTTCCGAAATCGCTTACAGTGTCGGATTCAACGAACCGTCCTATTTCACCAAATGTTTTAAAGACCATTTCGGCATCACACCTTCCCAATATACTTCGGGCCGTAAAAAAAAGTAAATTATCAACCGAGGCATTTTCATTCTCCATGTCACCCTTTATTTGCACATATCTGTCTATTAGATGTAAACAAATAGTTCTTCGGGGGATTTCATAACTGCTTAAGATCGAAAGATCAAACCAAATTGATCTCCCTGCATTAAAACTTATCTACACTAATAATAAGGGGTGCTAAAATGAAAAGGCTATACTTATTGATAGCAGCGCTATTTATCTTCACACAAACCGGTAACATAAAGGCGCAAATCAGTTTTGGGGTAATGGGAGGAATAAACTTTTCCGATTTAAAAGCTTTCGACAATTCAATTGAATCCCAAACAAAAATCGCTATCGGAGGATTGCTTGAATACAATTTCGATGACAATTTTTCCGTTTCAGCCGAGCCAATGTATATTCAAAAAGGAGGACGTCAACCCGGCAATGAGTTTAATCCCGAAATAAAAATCGAACTTGCTTATATCGATTTTCCAATCTTATTAAAATACAAATTCGACATCGCCGATTTCATTAAACCATATATTCTGGCGGGACCTTCTTTCAGTTACAGATTATCGGCGGAGCTAAAAGCTGTGGTAAGTGGAATAGGATTTTCCGCCGATCTTAAAAATGTATCAAAACCTTACGACTTCGGCGTTACCATGGGGGGCGGATTCGAAATTCCGGTAAATGAAGTCTCTTTCATTTTCGAAGTGAAATATTCTCTCGGACTTATTGATATCCATAAAAACGGTAGTTTTTCAGCTTCGGGGGGAGGCACAACAATCGAAGATAATTTTACCGATGATAACTGGTTTAAAACGAAAGGAATTCAGTTATATGTTGGAATGAAATTTTCGCTTTGAGAATCGGAATAATAACGGCTGTATTTATATTTCGCTTCCGTATCGTAATAATTGTAACATAATTACATGATTATGAAACGTGATTGTTAGTTGATTTATAATTGATTTGAATAAATTGCCATTGAGTGAAACTCAAAATAATCAAAGGGGGAATTAGGTAAATTATTGCTAATAATTTATCTATTAAGCGAGGGCAAGGCATCGGTGATTATAATAACATCCCTGGGATAATTACCGATTGCTTTGCTCTTCAAATTCATATATGCGTAATTGCCAACTTCCACCCAAACAGCCCATGGTTTATCGGCGGGGGCGATAATCATAAACATCATACAGGTATAATTATGAATTCAATCAAATTTTTACTCATCCCGTTATTTTTATTAATTATTATTTCAGCATGCAGTTCAGAAGACAATACCGTTGAACCGCAAACACGATATCCCAACGCCTCAGCACAAAATATAGATGAGGAGGGGCTAACAAATGCATTCGACATTCTCTCAGGGAGTACAGATACGAGATGGCTGCTTGTGGAGCGAAACGGAGTAATTGTTCAGGAAGAGTATTTCAATGGATTTACATCCGACCGGTTTTGCGATGTTCGTTCAGTTACAAAATCTGTGATATCTGTATTGATCGGAATTGCGATCGATAAAGGGTATATCCAAAGCGTAGATGAAACGATCGAAGATTATTTGGGAAGTATCCTTCCAGATCTCGATCCAGCTAAAGGAGCTATATCCATTCGCAATTTACTTACAATGAGTTCCGGTCTCCCTTGGCATGAACTGGGAACAACATCGGGTGATTTCAGTTCTTGGGTAACTTCACCGGATCAACTTATGTGGATTCTGAATAAACCTCTGCTTGATCCTCCGGGGGATTATTGGAATTACAATACAGGTGCAAGTCATATTCTTTCGGCAATATTAACCGCAGCTACCGGGCAGACTGCAAAAGAATTCGCATCGCAATATTTATTAGGACCTCTTGATGGTGAGGTCGGAGATTGGTCAGCTGATTCTCGGGGTAATAATTTCGGGGGACACGGCATAAATTTCCGTGGTGGTGATATGATTAAAATCGGCCGCATGATGCTGGACGGCGGAATTTTTAACGGGGAACAGATTGTATCGAGTGAATGGGTAAACGAATCCACAGAGTATTATTACAACACGAGTAACGCCGTTCCTTACGGACAGGGTTATAGTTACCTATGGTGGATTGGCTTTGACAATGTTACCGGTGTCTCATTTTTTTTCGCCCATGGCTATGGGGGTCAATTTATAATTTGCATACCTGAATACAACACCGTGATCTCTGCAGCAACAAGGTGGAGCGGTGCCGTTGATCCGAACGGCAACTGGTATTGGGTATTGTCCACTCTTGTTGGAAATATTCTTCCGGCATTAAACAATTAATTAGAGGGGCGATATTTTTTTTATTTCATTTGGACGAAAACAAGCTAAAGGAAAATGAGAGCTATGAAAATTACACATGCAATTTTAGTCACTCTAATAGTAGCTTTGACTCTATCCCAATTAAATGGATGCGATTCAAATGATCCATCGAATGAAAACGATACAAATCTATCCGGTCAGTATTTCGGTGAAACACCTCCAGGTTCAGTTCCGCAAATGTTCGCGGCGGAATTCTTTAATGATATCGGAGAACTCCACAGCCCGCCGGTATTTTCCCCCGACGGCAGCGAAGTTTTCTTCTCACCGATGGATGGTGCACCTTCGGAATTAATGCATATGGAATTACTAAACGGAAGATGGAGCCAGCCCGAACATGCATCTTTCAATTCGTCACACGGCTCCGGTGATCCCTCCTTTTCTCCTGACGGTAACAAGTTGTTCTTCATGTCGTGGGCTTCACAAAACACAACTTATCGATCAACAAAAGAAAATATCTGGGTAGTGGACAAAATAGACGGGCAATGGGGTACTCCTGTAATGCTTGGCAACAACGTTAATTTCCTTGATGTTCACTGGCAGGTCTCAATCGCATCAAACGGTAATTTATATTTCTCAGGTAAAGAAATAGGTACCGAAGATGAAGGGATTTTCTGTTCGGAATATGTAGATGGCCAATATCAACAAGCGGAGTTAATGAGCAATGCGGTCAACACACAATATTACGAAGGGACACCTTTCATAGCGCCCGATGAAAGCTATCTTATATTCAGCCGCTTCGGTGGAAACAACCCATACACTGATCTATATATATGTTATAAAAATACAGACGGCACATGGACCGAAGCACGCAACATGGGTTCCACAATTAATACCGGTGGTCATGAACTTTACGCATATGTTACCGCGGATCAACAATATTTGTTTTTCTTAAGTACAAGAGATGGTGAAAGCAAGCCTTACTGGATTAGTGCACATATCATTGAAAATCTTCGTCAGTAAATATTATATAAATACTTGGGGGCATGAAATGAATTTAATTAATCGGATAATCTTAATTATCGTTAATGTTGCGATACTCTTTTCTTTTGGATGCACTGAAGAGAGCAACACGCAAACCGACACCGGGAATTATAACTACACTATACCTGAAGATATTGGTGACGGATTGCTTACCGGCTCAATAAACGATGCAGGTTTAGACGAACAAACTCTTTCAGATATGATGAGTTTTATCGATGCAACAGGAGGGCATCAGATACACAGTATACTTATCGTTAAAAACGGGGCGCTTGTTTTTGAAGAATACTTCGATGGTTTTCAATACGATTTCAACGCTCCAAATCTGCAAGGGACTTATATTCGTTTCGGTTACAACACGAAGAATTATCTTGCTTCGGTAACCAAAAGCGTTACATCAATACTGTTCGGCATTGCAAAAGATAAAGGATATTTCCAAAGTACTGATGAACTGTTGCTGGATCACTTACCCGGTTATGATGATTTACTAATCGGCGATAAGGCAAATATGACATTAAAACATCTGCTCACAATGACAAGCGGACTAGAATGGGATGAATATACTTATCCATACGGCGACCAGCGCAACGACGTAACCTCTCTTTTCCGCGGAGACCCGACTTGGTTTATTCTGCAGAAAGATTTGATGACAACACCCGGCACTGCTTGGCATTATAACAGCGGTAATGCGAATGTACTTTCTGATATTATAAGAAGAAATTTCGGTAGGAGTGTTCATTATTTCGCTGAAGAATTTTTATTCGGGCCACTTGGTATTACAGATTATAGGTGGGAAATGCTTAACGATAATTATATATTCGCCTCAGGAGGGCTCCATCTTTCCTCGCGTAATATGGCCAAACTTGGACTTCTTTACGCCAACCAAGGGATTTGGAACGGTCAGCAAATAGTTTCAAGCGAATGGGTCGATGAATCTGTTCAGAATTATTCGACACCTTTTGGGTCGGGTAATGGTTTTTCAAACGGTTACGGTTACCAATGGTGGCTTAACAGATTTTTGGTTGGAACTCAAGCTCATAATTGTTTTTTCGGCGTTGGATGGGGTGAGCAATATATTTATGTTTTCCCGGATATTGAAATGGTGGTGATAATTCCATCCGGGTATTTTGCCGTGCCGGAAGTGATAAGACCTCATGATTTAATTCAGAATTATATTCTCCCCTCACTAAACAATTAAGAGAATTTGTTTTCCTCAATCTTCTGTAGCCCTAAGCGGCCTCCACCGGAGGTCGCTCTTTTCTTAAGGGCATCGAAAGATGCATTTCTTCTGATCTCAAATTTTCGTAATGTGATGATCAAAATTATCATATTTACATAAATTCTTTTTCATAAAGGGCTTGGGGGAGATCCAAATGAAAAAATTATTTGCAGCATTCTTTTTGTTTTTCCTACTAACCGCTAATTTAACTATTGCCGACATCACTAAATCATCAGATGAAGAATTGAAAATCACAATAATTTACGATAACTATTCTGCCGTTGATGGATTAAAATCCGAATGGGGCTTTTCATGTTTAATTGAAGGTAAAGAGAAAACAATATTATTCGATACCGGGGGCGACCCGGATGTTTTTATGCACAATCTTAATAAGCTGAATATTGACCCTAAAAAGGTAGACGTTATTGTCATATCGCACGAACACTGGGATCATATCGGCGGGCTTACTTCTTTCCTCGAAAGAAATCCGGATGTAACAATTTATCTTTTATCTTCCTATTCCGACAGCTTTATAGATAAAGCAAAAGCCTTGGGAAGCGAGGTTGTGTTTGCCGATCAAAGCAAAGAAATTTGCAAAGACATTTACACGACAGGAATGATGGGTACCAGCATGAAAGAACAATCATTGTTGATCAACAACGATATTGGTACAATAATTATTTCGGGATGCTCTCATCAGGGAATTGTTAATATATTACACAGAGCCAAAGAACTAATCAATAATAAAATTTATCTTTCACTAGGCGGTTATCATTTACTCCGCCAAGAAAAATCTCAGGTCGCTTCGATACTCAATGAATTCGAGAAGTTGCAAGTTGAAAAATGCGGAGCGACACACTGCACCGGGGATGAACAGATCAAAATGTTCAAAGAGGCTTTCGCCGATAACTATGTTGAAGTGGGAAGCGGCAAAGTACTTATTTTTACCAAAGAGGGGCTTAAATAAAATTCGTTCAGCCGATCGTCCATGCAATTCAATGATTCAATGATTCATTGAATTATGTCGAGCTTTTTATATCCAGGAACTTGGACTCGATTCGGTTTTACGATTACACTATTTTATCATTAAGCTTTGGGAATTGCTATGAAAACGAAAAACCTAATGCGGATAATATTTATTATTATCTGCGCCTCTCAAATCAACGCGCAGGAAATTTTCGACGCTGTAAACCGCGACAGTCTGCAGCTTGTTCAATCTATTCTAGAAAAAAATCCGGAACAGATCAGCGCGCGCAATGCGCGCGGAACCACTCCCCTCATACAAGCCGCTTCAAAAGGAAATATCGAGATTGTTAAATTCCTTCTTGATAAAGGTGCTGATGTAAACGAGGAAAATAACTTCAAAACAACTTCGCTTCAATTCGCTGCATTCTTCGATAACTTGGATCTCATCAAGCTATTGGTAGAAAGGGGCGCGAATATCAACGCTATCAATTTACAAAATCAATGCGCTGTATATTACTCTGCTACTAAAGGAGGGTTCGAAGCCGTAAAGTATTTGGCTGAAAAGGGAGCCGATATTAATTTCAAAGACAATACCGGTAATACCCTGCTTCACAAGGCGGCAGAAAGCGGAAACGGCGAACTTATAAAATTTTTAATCTCCGAAGGATTGGACGTCGAAGCAAAAAATGTATTTGCCAAAACACCTATTTATTATGTAGTTGAAAAGGGTTTGAAAGAGATTTTCGATTTCATCAGTTCAAACGGAATAAATGATTTGACCGCTGTGACTATCGACGGCAACAGTTATCTGCATGCCGCCGCAAAAGGGGGATTGGTAAATTTTGCCGCTAAGTTAATTGGAGAAGGAGTAGACGTTAATAAGAAAAATATCTTCGGCAGCAGCGCCTTTTCAATTGCTTCGGCAAATAACAACGAAGAGTTTATAAAATTACTTGTTGATAACGGAGCCGATTCTTCGAATAAAACACCTATACTGAGCGGAGATTACCTTGGCATGGAATTACCCGGCACAACGCCTGTATTGTTCGCGCCAGGTATTGTTTCCACAGCCGAATTCAACGAACGTGATGTAACCAATTCTTTGGATGGAAATGAATTCTATTTCACCAGATGGCCGATGAATAGAGTTTGGAACATCATGCTTGTGAAACGTGAGAACGGTACATGGCTTGATCCGGAACCCGCATCATTTATGAAGCCATACCTTCATGCTGAAGCTTGTCTTACTCCCGATGACCAGCAAATGTATTTTATTTCCAATCGCCCCAAAGAGGATGACGGTTCGGCCGAAAATTGGGAAATATGGTTTACAGAAAGGAAGGGGGCGGACTGGGATAACCCCAAATTATTAGGTGAAGACTTCAAAGGTGGATTCTATCCAACATTCACTAACGATTGGACGATGTACTACACAAACGCGAATGCGGATATCGGTCGTGCATTTCTTGTCGACGGCAAATACACCAAAATAGAATCGCTTGATGAAAACGTTAACAGCGAACTTGCCGAATATAATTCTTGCATAGCTCCCGATGAAAGTTACCTTATATTCAGCAAAGATGACATCAAAGATTCGTTCGGCGAGGGGGATTTGTATATTTGTTTCCGCAATGAAGACGGCTCATGGACAAAAGCACGCAATATGGGGAATGTAATAAATTCATGGGCACGGGATTATTGTCCTGCAATTAGCAGAGATGGGAAATACTTCTTTTTTTCAAGCAGAAAATACGGGACGGAAGACATTTTCTGGGTAAGCACAAAAATATTTGAAGACATGAAAAACTAGCGATTAACATTGAGGGGCGAATAATGAAAGCGTTTTCTAAAATAGAAACAGAACGTTTGATTTTAAGACCTCTGGCAAAAGAGGATGCGACTAAACTTTTCCAATACCGCTCTTTGCCGGAGGTTTATAAATATCAAGGATTTATACCGGAGAAAATTGATGACGCGGTAAATTTCATCGAACGGCACAATGAAATAAAACCGGGCAGTTGGATGCAGCTTGCCATCACCACAAAAGATAATAATGTAATGATCGGTGACTGCGGTATGCATTTTATAGATGATGATTTTCAGCAGGTGGAAATCGGTTTCTCTCTCGATCCCGAATTCCATGGTAAGGGGTTCGCGTCGGAAGCAGTTAAAGGGATCATTGATTTTTTATTTAATGAATTAAAAACACACCGTGTTTACGGTTCATGCGATCCGGATAACGCGGCATCCATCAAATTGATGGAACGTTTGGGTATGCGCAAAGAAGCGCATTTCAAAAAGAGTATCCGTTTGAAAGACACATGGGGAGACGATTTAATCTTTGCAATATTAAGAGAGGAATGGGGCGATTAGAATCATGTAATTATTTTACTATTCACTATTCCGTGGAGGAATGATAATGACTAGATCTATTCAACCGAAAAGTTTTATTTTTTCATTTTTATTCTTATTTGTACTCTCATTTAATCTTGTCTGCGCTCAGGTTGGTTTCACAAAACATATTGTTGCCGACCACTACTACGGCGCCTCATCCGTTTGCGCCTACGATATAAACAACGACGGCTTGATAGATGTACTGGGAAGTGGAAGCAACCGCATCGCTTGGTGGAAAAACGAAGGCGGCTCACCTTTAACATTTACAATGGATATTATCGATTACGAGTTTACCAGTGCTATATTCGTTGATGCGGCTGATCTAAACAACGACGGGCATATGGATGTAATCGGTGCAGGATGGGAAGGTAATCAAATCGCTTGCTGGTATAACGACGGGAACGCCCCTATCTCATGGACTAAATCCGTCATCGACGATTCATTCAACGGAGCACATGAAGTTCACACAGCAGACATTGACAGCGACGGTGATATCGATGTTCTAGGTGCTTCGGCTGAAGATCACCGCATTACTTATTGGGAAAACGACGGTAACAACCCCGTTAATTGGACAAAACATTTAGTTGGTTATCAATTTCTCGGTGCGCGGTCTGTCATCGGATGCGATGTAAACAATGACGGGCATACTGATATTGTAGGCGCCGCTCTTGTGAGCGATGAAATTGCAGTATGGCTAAACGACGGCGGAAGCCGAATTACCTGGACGAAAGAAGTTATTGAAGGTGCATACAACGGCGCTCACTGGGTACACGGCGTTGATTTTGATGATGACGGTGATATTGATATTTTCGGCGTCGCCGCTATAGGAAGCAACATTTCCTGGTGGCGCAACAACGGAGGAAGCCCGATATCTTGGGCAAAGCAAACTATTGATCCCGGGTTTGACATGGCTCTTTCTGTCGCTACTGCCGATCTCGACGGCGACGGCGATTTGGACGCTTTCGGAGCCGCTACCGGGGCGGATGCAGTTGCATGGTACCGCAACGACGGAGGCGATCCTATTCAATGGACTAGAACAATCATCGATAATAATTTTGATGAAGCATGGGGATTGTTCGGCGCCGATCTGGACAACGACGGCGATATCGATATTCTTAGCACTGCCGCCACAGCTAACGAAATAGCATGGTATGAAAACAATATAACTACCGATCTTGATGATCAAGTTAATGTTTCAACGGAATTCTCACTGGAGCAAAATTATCCCAACCCGTTTAATCCGAGTACGGTTATTAGTTATCAGTTGACAACTAATAGTCATGTAATCTTAAAGATATATGATTTATTAGGTAATGAGATAACAACACTTGTTAACGGGAACAAACCGGCAGGTTATTATTCTGTTTCATTCAACGCGTCTAATTTGCCAAGTGGTGTTTATATTTATACTCTTCAAACAAGCGGGCAATCACTCACGCGCAAGATGCTGCTTATGAAATAAGGACATTTGTCCGCCATAACCAGGTCATGGCGGGCAATAAATAGTTCATGGCAGGTTAAACTAAATGGAGAGCCGAAGTAAAATTAATTTAAACGAGCGGCTGTGCAGAAAAAAGAAACCCGGCTTCTCTAAAAAACTGAAGAAGCCGAGTTTCTCAATATACTCTTAAAGATATTTATAAAACAACCGACTCTTTACTTCTTCTGATAATCGAAATAATAAAACCTAACACCATTACCAAAACGCCCAGCCAAACCAAACTTATAAATGGTTCGATGTTGGCTTCCACGGTGAAAATTTCCTTCGGCATTTCAGTCGAACCGGAAGATCCGTCGAGTGGGCTTAATACCACACTGATTTTACCTGCGGCGTCCAGGCTTGTCATTTCAATCTTTAGATTAGCTTTTTTAACTTCGGCGTGTAAGAAAGTTCTTTCGCCGCCAACAACTTTCATCACAGGTTCGGCGTTGTATTTCTTCCCTTCAAATGTAATTTCAAGATTGGCGCCGATTTTAAACTCACTGCCGCTCATCATTGAATTCATCGAATGTTCGGGGAAGTTGAACGATGTAAAATTAATTTGCGCACCGTTGAATTCGTACATCTCCCCTTTTCTAATCGTCACCTGGCTGCCCCCCTGCTGCTGTTCACTTGCATCGAGGAAACTGACCGGTGAGATATAATAATCTTTTGAGAACATCGATAAAATATCAGGTTCGCGCATTAAACTGTTGTTGAACTCTGCAATGTACATCACGGGGGATACAATTTCGGTATCGCCGTCTTTTGTTACTTCCACGTTGAAAGCGTATTTCTTTCCTCCTTCAATTGTGTTGTAACCGGTATACGTTAAATCATACCCAAGAACATTTACCGTTTCTCCTTTTGGAAGTTCAACTTGTTTACTTTGTTTGAAACCCCCCGTAGCCATTACTCCCAATAAAAATAATGCCATTCCGGCATGAGCAATGTATGATCCGAGAGCAATTTTATTTCCTTTAACAATCTTTGTAGCGACTTCAATGTTCACGAACAATGCGAAGAATGAGGCAAAAGTTAAAATGATAAGCATCAGATCATAAACACCGCCGATAATAACAACCAGCAGTGTAGCCACCGCGGTAGCAAGCAATGACGGGATAGAACTTTTGAATATCTCTTTTCCTTCTGTTGCTTTCCATTTAAGCATTAAACTCAGGCCGTTAATGATACCGATAATTATCGCGATCGGCAGATTCAATTCATTATAAAATCTTATCTCAACCGTCTGTCCGAATATCGGAGCGGAAGTACCGAGAATGACAATCAACGCTGAAGCGATCAATGCAACCGCCCCGGTAAACAATGCCAGTTCGCGGGACATCATGTTCTCTTCATGCTCAAAGTTGGCTGTAAGATATTTCCATCTGTAAGCCACACCGGCAAAACCGAGTAGGGAGAAAAAGAGGATAAATAAAACCAGGAATGAATAAACAAGCATACCCGGATCAACAAAAGAGTGAACCGATGCGTCGCCGAGGATTCCACTGCGTGTTAAGAAAGTTGAATAAACAACCAGTACAAAAGTGAGAATACTTAATATCAAATTTGTCTTAACGAAACGCCCCGTGCCGCCGCCTATTTGTGTTTTCTTCTGAACTAGCAATGTATGGATCGAAGCGATACCTATAAGCCACGGAACGAGACTGGCGTTTTCCACCGGGTCCCAGCCCCAGTAGCCACCCCATCCTAAAACTTCGTATGCCCAGTAGCCGCCCAGCATAATACCAACTCCTAAAACCATGTTGGATGCAAGCACCCAGGGCAATGCCTGGTTTACCCAATCTTTATATTGATTTTTTATCAATGCGGAAAATGCGAATGCAAAAGGAACAGTTGACATTGCGAATCCCGAAAATAATATTGGGGGATGAATCTGCATCCAGAAATTCTGTAAAAGCGGATTTAATCCTTTTCCTTTCACAATGAAATCGCCTACTGCTATTCCATTCCCCATTAATGTTGCGTAAAGATCTTCACTCATTTTAATAAATTGCTGCCCGGAACCTGGATCCTGGAAATGGAATGCCGAGAGAAACGGCAGCGACAACATCGACGGGTTGATGTATTTTATTTCCAAATAATTTGCTTCTGCCCAGATATATGTAAACGGACTCTTCAATAAAGGATTTACCATAATCAATAAAAATGTTACAGCAAGTGTAAACATCATCATTACGCGGGGTTCGAGATCGTCTCTTTTAGATGTGTATTCTAAAAGCATTAATCCTGCAATTACGGTGAAAAATATCCAGAGTAAAAAACTTCCTTCCTGACCGGCCCAGAAAGTAGACATAAGCAGCCCGGTTGAAAGATCACTATTACTGTAGTTGAAAACATATTTATATTGATATTGGTGTGTAAGTATGGCATACATCAGCATAGCACTGGCGGCAATGACCAGCACTGATGTTGTATGAAAACTTATCCGCGCCATCTTTAATGTATTTTCATATCCCCGGTATGTAAGGTAATACATAAATAGGGAGAAAACGCTCGCCAACAAGGCAAACGTTAAAAGAATATTTCCTACCATTTGGGATTTCTCCTTTCGGTTAAAAATTAAGTGCTGGAATCCTCTGAGTATGCTTCTTCATATTTAGAAGGGCATTTTGTTAAAATATCGCTGGCTAAAAATTTACCATTATGGTATTTGCCTGTAACAACAACACTTGTTGATGATTCGAAATTGTTCGGGATTGTTCCTTTATAAATTACTTTCAATTCAATCCCCTTGCTGTCTTTCATATAAAAAGTAAATAAATTGTTCACTTTATCGATATCGTAATTTTTTTCTTTTACCCAGACCCCAGTCGCTTTAACCGACCTGTCTGATTTCAGTATTTTCGAAAAGTCGTTTTCATATTGAATATTTGTCTGCGTGAATAGATAACCCATCAGGCCGAGAAATATAACAATTATAAAACCGCCGAATATATATTTGTTTTTCATAATTCTACTTCTCCTTGAGTTCTTTTTCGATGCCTTTTAGCCGTTTGTCAATATTGTTAAGTAAATAAAAAATACCAAACCAAACAACCAATGCAATTGCAAGAACAATATAAATTGAATTCGATGATAAAAAATCATATAAACTTTGCAATGTAACCTCAGATTAATTTCTTAGAAAGTTTATCTTTTATTATAAGTGTCTTGTAATTCATAATCCACATCCAATAATAGAGAATCGTAAATGCAATCATTGATAAAAAGAAGACGATTCTCATATTCGCATTCATCTTAAAATCAATAACCGTATTTGTTCCCTGAATTACCTGCCCTGTGTTGGGATCAAGTTCAAGTGATCCCGGGTGAAGCCCGATCATTATTCTGGGCATAATGAATATGAAAAATGGCACGGTTAAAAATGCGATGATAGAATACACCGCCGATAGACGCGCCCGTTTGTCCTCGTTCTCAACAGCAGACCTAAGAGCGAACAAAGACCCATAAATTAATAATAAAATAAAGATGCTGGTCTCCCTCGGATCCCAATGCCAAAATGATCCCCATGAAAATTTTGCCCAAATAGAGCCGGTTACTGTTGCCAGTATTGTAAATACCATCCCGATCTGAAGAGCCGCATGGGATTTGGCATCGTCATCAAGATCATGTTTACGCAAATATTTTATTCCGTAAATCATAGCCATTAAAAATGCGACTACCGAAAGCCATGCTGTGGGAACATGAAATAAAATGATCTTTGCCTTTTCCCCTAAACCGGGGATAAAAGGGAATTCATACCAGGCAGAAGGAGCATTAACTATGGGGAATGCCAATCCTGCCACTATTACAAAGGACATTAAAACAAACAGAATACTTCTCAAGATCATATGTTTCCAATTCTATTTTTTGTTTAAAAGCATATAAGATTTTGAGTCCGAAAATCTGAAAATAATCTTTTTGCATTGTTAAATATATATGAAGTCTGTAAAAATTGCCAAAATTTTATGATAATAGAAAATGCAATCTATATTAAGAGAAATAGTGCTCTTTTCATAACAAAGTTAACACGAATAGAATTCCCGTTCCCTTCAAATATCAGGTTTGGCACTTTTTATATTACGGTTAGTTTGCCAACCCGCTGATAACCAAATTAAAATGCCGATTTAAAAATGAATTTAATTTTAAAAAATAATTAAGCCTGCTTATTGCAATTTCCGTAAGGCCGTACTTTATTAGTATAAACAAATATTGCAATATATTTTGTTTATTTTTGTTTTTGAATTCAGATAAGTAATAATTGATTCAGATTTTTGAATTTTCCTTTTAGGTGGTAAAGTGAATAAAAAAAATTTCAACTGGCGAGGTTTTATAAGTCTTTATATAACAATTTCATTTCTGGTGATGTCTGTCTCCGGTATTATATTATTTTTTTCACCCCCTGGCCGTATTGCTCATTGGTCTTACTGGGAATTTTTGTGGCTTACCAAAGAAGGATGGCAAGCTGTTCATACAATATTCACATTCATTTTTATTGTAATGACCGGTTTTCATATTTATTTTAACTGGAAACCGTTAATCGCTTATCTAAAAACCAAATTTCAAACTCAAGTAAAACTTCGTAAAGAATTACTATTTGCCGTTTTGTTTAGTTTTGTAATTTTTGCTATGACTCTTCTTGGAACTCCCCCGTTCAGCACTGTGATGGACTTCGGTGAAGATTTGTCAAACTCATGGGGAAATTCCGATACGGAACCCCCGGTGCCCCATGCCGAAGAATTAACATTAATAGCATTTGCTGAAGTTATAAAACTTCCTCTCCCCGATTTGATAGAAAAATTAAACAAAAGCGGTTTCAAAGTGAATGACGGAACAATCACAGTGCAGAAACTTGCAGATCAAAATAATGCAGCGCCAAGCGATATCTTTAAAATGCTTAAAGAGGATAATTCAGAAAAAATAATTCATCGATCTATTGGAAGCGGATACGGAAGAAAAACCATAGCCGAACTTTGCAAAGATCTTCAAATCACTCCCGAAGAAGGGATTGCTCTGCTTGAAGCAAAAAACATTTCGGCAAAAGCCGATGAAAAAGTTAAAAACGTAGCCGAGCGTTACCGACTGATACCCGTAGATATTATGAACATTCTTAAAGGATCTCTATAATTTAAAATGTATCTTATTGGAAAATTTATTCGAGATATATTCCATTTTTTTGCTGATTATGATTTCAAACAAAAATAGGGCTTGGTCGTCTAAAGATTCAACAAACGCTGAAATTTTTGAATAATCTAAATTTTCGTAATTTTATTAAGTAATGAAAACTAAACAGGCATAATAATCGTGGCAAAAGAAAATCCCATCAAACGAGTATTCGATCTTTACACAAGCGACTTAAGTTTTGAAGAAATCCAAAAACTTATTAAGCGGGAATCTACGGAAGTTTATGAATTTTTTGCGGCAGATCTTCCTAAAAGCGATTCTTCCAAAAATAAATTCTCTCGTTCATTGATTTTCGCTCGTAACCTTTTCAATGCTTTCCTTTTGAAATTGAAACCTGCGAGAAGGATTTTCTATTTAGCGGCTATATTGTTTTTTGCGGTTGGATATTTTCAAGAAATAAACAGTTACCTGATTGTTGGATTCCTGATTCTTAATTTACTAATAGCTTTTGAACTTGCAGATAAACTAACGGCTAAAGATGAACTGGACCTTGCAAGAAAAATTCAATACGATCTTATACCCAAAACACCCCCTGAACATAAACAATATGAAATTGCAACTTATTATGAATCGGCGCGTGAAGTTGGAGGTGATTATTTTGACATTATTGAAGGTCAGGGAAATACGAAAAAAACATTTATAATAATTGGTGACATATCAGGAAAAGGTATGGGTGCCGCGCTTTACATGACCCGCGTTCAGGCTATCATACAATTGCTGATTACAAATTATAACAATGTAAAAGAAGTAATAATAAATCTCAAAAAATATTTTTCTAGAAATCTTCGTAAAGAATATTTCCTTACTATCATTATTGCAAGTATCGATGCGCGGGGGAGTATAAGATTGTGCAGGGCAGGGCATTCTCCCGTGCTGCATTATAAATATGCCGAAGATTCATTCGAAGAAATCAGCCCCAAAGGTTTGGGCATCGGATTAAATGATAAAGGCACTTTCGAAAAAATATTGGAAGAATCAAAAGTAACGCCGAAAAAAAACGACCTTTTGATTTTCTACACCGACGGTTTGACAGAAACAATGAACAACAGGAGAAAGCAATTCGGATTAAATACATTAAAACGGATTATAAAACAAAATGCTGATTATTCAACCGACAAAATAAAAGACGAAATTCTCAATGAAGTTGCAATCTTCAGGGGAGATGCATCCAAAAGTGACGACCTAACATTAATCATCTTAAAACGGAAATAATCAATCGCCGTAAATCCGAAAGGTTTCATCGGGGGGTCTCAGTTCATCATACATTCCTTTTAAAGAAGCATAAGCGGTTTCACTTCCTCTTTGAGAAGCCCGCCTATACAACCTTGCAGCCGTAGCTTTATGCTTTGCAACGCCTGTTCCTTTTTCATAACAATACGCCAACGCTGTCTGGGCTAAAACCGAGCCTTCATCGGAAGCTTTTTCAAGGGCATTAATTTGTTCTTCCAAGTTATTTCCGTCTGTCGATTCTAAAATTGTAGTAAAAGCAATTCGAACGAGAGCTTCACTACTTCCTAGTTCGGCTGCTTTCTGCCAATGCTCAAAAGCTTTTATTTTATCTTTTTCAACAAACCGCCCTGAATAATAGCAAAGCCCGATTTCGATTAAAGCTTCAATATGATTTTTATTCCCGGCCTTTTGTAATAGTTCAAAAGCTTGTTCGTTGGTAAGTTGAAAATCGAAACCTACAGCCGCCAGCCCTGCCCAAATAAACATCGCATCTGCGTTCCCGGAATTAATTTCTTTTCTTAGAAGATCAAAAAAACTCTCAGTGCGAATTAATTTAAATAATTGTTCGGCGGCTTTGGAAGAACCCAATCGGTATGCACGCAGATATTTTGCAGAGGCAGTCATCATATTTCTTTTGAATATCACACCGTTTTGGTATCCGCGTCCAAGAAGAAGTAATGCTTCGGGGCTGCCCGATTCGGCGGCGAAATTAACCAAACCAATCCCGCTTGTATCCTTTACTGTAGAACCAACAATCCGGGTTATACCGAGAATACTCCTTAACTCACTTTCATTTTTTTCAAATATTTCTTTCAGTCTTACTTCTTCGCTTTTCTTTTTTGCAGTTTCATCTTCAAATTCATAAAAATCCAATTCCCATTCCTGCTCCATTAAAATTGCGGAATCATCAAAAAATATATTTTGGTTGGGATTTTTCTTTTTACTTTTTTCATCTTCCACGGTATTGCCGATACTCATTTCTTCAAACCTTGGCAGTGCTTTTTGAGCAGGTTCATATCCGGAATCTGCCGATTTTTTAATCCATTTGTAAGCCTCGTTCATATCCCGGTTAACAACGAAATTATCTGTATAATAAAGACCGAAAACGAACTCACTTTCAGGCATTCCAAATTCGGCAGAGTTTTTAAATTTTGTATAAGCTTCAAACGGGTTCCACTCGACGCCGATTCCGTTTGAAAGCATAATACCGTAATTATAATTAGCTTGAGGTATATTTTGTTCAACGGCTTTTTTTAACCAATAAATTCCTTTTACCGTATCGGCAGGAAATCCTTGTTTTAAAATGTACCTCAATCCCAATTCATGTTGTGCAAACGGGTCTCCGTCGTTTGCCTCTTTAATTAATTGGAACCCGGCTCTAAGCGGGAATGTAGGATATTTAATTTTAATGATTGGCATACGCGCCGAAAACCTGGGGGGTTTAAATGCCTGGCTTATTGTAGAATCTTGAGCATACAAAATTGAGCTAAGAAATATTAGAGTGAATATAATTCTCATAGACCTTTTAAATTTTTTTTGTTAGACACCGTTTGCAGGAATTTAGTTTCATTGTTAACCCGGAAAATTTTTTGAAGGGATCCGGAAGTCATACTATACTAAATATTTTCTCATAGTGAAAATATTTTTACCGTCGGTTATCCTGTAATGAGTTTCATTCATTATCTCCTCGATAATAAACAAACCCATTCCTCCTTCCGGCAGGCTTTCAATATCTTCGGGGTCAAAATCGAGGGTCGGTTTATCAAAACTTTTGCGTGCTTCTCCAGTATCCAAAATTTCAATTTCCAATAATTTCTTTTTCTTATTAACGATCACATCAATTTTCTTACCGGATTCCCCTTTATAGCTATGCTTTATTACATTGTTCAATGCTTCTGTGATGCAAATTTCAATTTCGTCACATACTTTAGACATCACTTTGTTATTCTCACAAAATGTCCTTATGTCTTTGCTGATGTCTGCAACATCATCATATGAGCTTGTAAGTGAAAATTCTTTTTTTGCCACAGTTTGATTAAGCAGTTACTTATAAAATTAGATTAAATATAATAAATGAATTCATAACACCAAACTGTTAAAAAAATAAAAAGCCGGTTAATTTTGTTAACCGGCTGATCAGATTTTAATATATCGTTTTTAATTAAATCGTAGTTATTTTATAAGTATCATTTTCTTTACTTCGGTAAAATTACCGGAAGTAAGTCTGTAGATATAAATTCCGCTGTTTAATCCGTTCGCATTGAATGCAATTTCATTATAACCTGCACCTTGGTATTCATTAACAAGTAATGCTACTTGTCTGCCGAGCATATCGTAAACAACCAATCTTACATTGCCCGGTTCAGGCAATGCGTAGCGGATAAGCGTTGACGGATTGAACGGATTAGGATAGTTCTGATACAGAGCATAATCTGTCGGTATCTGCCCTTCTAAATCATCAATATTAGTTACTGTTACTGATGCAGTGTTACTATAACTTGATTGAGATGTGGCATTATAGGCATAAACACGATATGTATAAGAAGTACCTGGAGTAGCATTTTCATCTGTATAAGTTTCCACTCCAGCGTCTACATCCCCGATTTCAGTAAATCCGGTTCCATCATTTCTTTCTATTTTGTAGCCTGTTTCCATATCTGAATTGTCAACCCATGTAAGCACAACTTGTTCGCCGGCATTTTCTGATCCGCTTAAATCACTCGGCGGTATCAAAGTTTGTGTTAGAGTTATTTCATCTCCGTCACCGCCTCCTGCTATTCCGTCTTCATTATATGCGGCTACTTTATAGCTGTAAGCTACACCTTCAATTACATTTTCATCGATGAACGAAGTTGAGTTTTGTCCAACTACACCGGCTTCCGTAAATAAGTACACAACACTCAATTTACCTTCGCTTGGAGATTGCCTGTAAACAATGAATCCTAATTCATTACCGGAGTTGTCATCCCATGTAACGGTAATGGTTCCGTCTGCATTATATGTTATTTGAATATTTGTAGGGGCGTTTAATCCCGGAGCTTCACCGGATGGAAGTTGGATTGTTATTAATCTGCTCATTAAGTTACTTGATGCTATCTCGTCATTTACCGAATAAGTAATTAATTTCTCGGTACCGTTAGCCTGCAATCCTGCAAGGTTTTCGTATTGAACACTGCGCAATGCTGCTTGGAATTGAGCGACGGTTGCCGGACCTGTTAGTTCTAACACTCCGGAAGTGGAATTGAAAACATGGGTTATTGCACCAGTATTTGTGAAAGATAAAACATCTTCTCCAGTTATAAACTGACCGATTTCAACAGAAGCGGAAGCAAGGTTGGTGTTATCTGTATCGGTAACCACTAAAGTTGACGTTACCGCTCTGGCGCCGCTGCCAACAGTATAAACTAATGCATCCTGCTCAATATTTGACAGTGCAGGGGGATCGTTTGTTTGATTGATAGTAATATCAAAAGTGTATTCGGGGGATGTACCTCCTTCTCCGTCGTCCAATGTGAAAGTAAAACTGTCGCTTGTACTTATACCCCCGTCGTGCTGGTAACTAACATAACCTTGGTCAATATCATCTTGTCTGAAAACAGTCAGGTTAATTTCATTCTGCTCAATTTTCAAATTTGGTCCTCTTACTATTAGCAATGTTCCGTGAGAAGGGAGCTGTGATACATTATATCTCACACCGGGATCACTACCGTCAGGATCAACCGCACTTAAGTGTGATTGAGTTAATGTGGTAGTTGTACCGTCATCGAGAGTAAGTCCTCCATTAACATCCAAAAACGGGGGCTCATTTACAGGAGGAGTTGGTATAGTTGTTTGAACCTGCAGTCCGCACGGATTTGAAACATTGAATAGTAAAGTCAAATTGTTCCCATCCATATCCATACTTATAAGTTGTCCCGGATCAACGGTCAACTCTCTTTCACTTCTTTTTGTTGTAATATTTAGGCCAGGTCCTGCCAGTATCTGAACATATTTTGAATAATATATCTTGTTGGCAGTAACATCGAGGGAAATACCGAATGGCCCGGTTAAATCATTGCGTATTGTAGTGACATTTGATCCGTCGAGATTACATTTACTGATTCGACCAACAGCCGGTATATTTATTTCCTTAGTGTTTTTATTTGCTGCATCCGCAGGGACAGAATAATTAGTCCAATAAATTTTGTTATTGGTTAAGTCGAGATCCAGACCATAAACATATGATTGTGACCCGACAATACTTTGCCAGTTTGATCCATCCAAGTCTGCTTTAATAATACTATTTTGCGGGAATCCATTCATTACATTGGAATCCGGCCTTTTTTGGATCGAACTATTAGGTTCTCTAGGGCCACCCAAACCGGATGCGAAGTAAATTTTTCCCCCAACCGGATCAACAGCTAAAGCATAGAAATAAACGCCGGCATTTTGGATAATTGCTGTTGTTCCTCCCGCAAGACTTGTATTAATCGTATAAATATCTCCCGCATCCTGATAAGTAGAAAAGTATAGTTTGTTATTAACACGATCAAGCGCTAAGCCAAAACATTTAGAAATACCGGTTGAAACTGTAACTAAACCTGAACCGTCAAGATTGCATTTAAATATCCTACCGTTTTGATCAATGCCGTAAACAATCCCGTTCGTGAAATCGACATCAATGTCTATGGGTGAAAAAGGGTCAACGCCTGCAGTCACAGCTAATTTTACTTCAGGAGCTGTTCCGTCCCATAAGGTAGTAACTCCGGAACCATCAATGCCCGCTTTCAGAAACTGACTGGCTCCTGCATCAGCCCAATAGATTTGTTTAACTGTTTGGGCGAAGATATTTGAGAATGATAACGAGAGAAACAAAAAAAATAAAAGTGACAGTTTCTTCATGTAAGTATCTCCTAAATATTATTAATAATTCCTTAGACAAAAACAAATTCAAGTACACCTTGTAGAAATTGCAGTTAAAACTCTTTCACACAATATAAGTAAAAAAAATTTATTGTGACGAGATTCCGAAAAAATCGAAAATAGGCGTCAATGCAAGGTGAATTTTGCCGAAGTCTGTCTGCAAACTAGGCAGGCAATCTTGTTTTGAAACCAAAAGGCCGGGCTGAATTTGCTTCGCTACGTTCGCTAAGACAGGTTTACGAATTTTTCAGAGGTTTCAATTATGTTATTCTACTCTACACATAATATTATCAATAATTATTTTTTCGATAAATAGAAATTTTAATTGAAGTTACGAAGGTTCCGAAGTAGATGCAAGTTTTACTAATTGTAACGTATTCATACTCACAATTTGTAATCAACTCGAAAATATGAAAAAGCCGACCGATATTTACCGGCCGGCATAATTGAAGTTTATTGGTTGAAGAAATTATTTAATCAAAATGCATTTTTTCGTTTGAACGAAGTTGCCTGCTTGAATTTTGTACAAATAGATTCCGCTGTTCAGTTTTTCCGCGTTTAAGATGATCTCATAGAATCCTGCGCTTTTATATTCGTCCACCAGAATCGTTACCGTTTGTCCCAATAAATTATATACACCCAGCTTAACATACACGGCTTCGGGCAACGCGAATCTAATCACCGTATTCGGATTAAACGGATTAGGAAAATTTTGTTTAAGAATAAAATCATTGAGAATTTCTTCGTTATCATTTGCAATGTCGGTTACAATGCAGGTGGCGCTGCATTCATTACTATAAACCGATTCGTTCGATGCACAATAAGCTTTGACCCTATAATAATAAGTAATGCCAACAGCTGCATTCCTATCAATAAATTCGGAAGAGTTTTCAGCAAGATCGGCAATTTTTTCCCAGTCGCCTGTGCTGCGCCGTTCCAATTTGTATCCTGACTCAAGCGTTGAATTATCATCCCAAGTAATTGATATTGATTCATCCGAATTGGCCGCAGCGCTGAGATTGGTGGGAGTAGACAATGGCGCCGTAGTAGTAACCTGACCTCCTTGATTTAAATCCTGTGGTAATTGTGTAATTTCTTCGACGAAAGCCGTAACTAAATAATTATAGTTAATGCCTTCTTGAATATTACTATCTGTAAACGTCGTTGAATTAGGAGGTAAAACCGCAATCTGTTGATATTCAGCTAAAGTTTTAAGTTTCGCGGAAGTAATTTGATTCCTCCAAACAACAAAACCGTTTTCATTATTAGAGTTGTCATTCCATGATAATACAATATTCCCCATCTCATCAAAATAATATGAAATTCCCTCAGGCTGATTAACGAAATCTTCAACCGGTTTGATTGTAATGCTGAATGTATAATTTGCAGATCTTCCCCCTTCAACATCAAGCAAATAAAAAATAAAACTGTCCGATGTTGTTTCGCTGCCATCGTGAGTGTAAAAAATTCTTCCAAGATTAACATCGTTTTGAGTAAACTCTTCTTTAGAGATGAATCCGTGTGAGGGTAAATCTTGAATATAGTATCGAATTGAAACCGATCCCCCGTCAACATCTTCGGCTTGCAGGTTATCGTTTGTCAATACAACAACAGAACCTTCATCAACCTCTGCCCCTTCATTTACAGCCATAACCGGACCATCGTTCACATTAACAATATTTATATTTCTAGTTTGTGTATTGCTGTAATCGTTGCCGTCGTAAATTTTAAATGACACGGTTCTTGGTGAAACATTTATTCGTCTTGATGAATTACTCATTTTATCATCCGTAATAGAAACAACAGGATCCTCTGATGTATTATGATAAAAAACAGAACGAAGCGCCGATTGATAATGTGCTTTAGTATCGGTTCCTGTTAATGTAAGTGTTCCGGTGCTCCCATTCCAAACTCCAGAAATATTATAAATGTCTTCAAATTCCAGAACGTCCTGATCTATCCAGTAGTTACTGCTTATCTTCACTTCTGCGCTTTCAATATTGACATCATCAATATCGGTAATGTCAATCGATTCGGTTACGTTTGTTCTGAGTTCCCCTTCGGTGAATTCAGCATCGGCGGCTTCTATATTTGCCAGCACAGGGGCCGAGTTAACTGATAATGCCCATTTCGAAAACGCATCAACTCCATTTAACGTAATTTGATTTGCCGCTACGTTTAAATTGCCGCCTTGATTATACCAGCTCGTGCCGCCGTCGGTTGAACGAAACATTTGCAGACTTGATTCTGAAATTCCGTTCAATTCGCTTTCGTCATAAATAAAAGTAAAATCGGCAGCTAAACCGGAATTATTTGAAGGAGAAATTTCATAACTTCTCAGTATTCCGTTTCCACCGTTACATACCGGATCTGAATGGAATCGTTTTATCTGAGTAGAGCTTAAATTAGCAGATGATGTGATAACGGCGCCGAGCCCGCCAACATTACTATTATTGGGAGTGTTGATATCCCGCGTTGTAGTAATATATCCGCTGGTACCTTTAACGGTTGAACCGGAAGACTCGCTTAATGATGCGGTTGAACCTAATGTTATAACTGATCCGTTAAGATCAACATCCCCCGAAGTTAATGTAATCGTACCGTTTATCGTTACATCATTCGAAAGAATTAAATTACCGGTGGATTTATTTACAGTTACATTCCAGAAAGTTTCGCCGTTTGCATTTGTTATTGACTGATCGCCGCTCTGACCGTTGAAAATAAACGCACCGTTTTGAGCATTGAGAGTACCGTAGTTAATCCAATCTCCGGCATAGTTTAAAATAGCCGAACCGAGGAATAGATTAGTGTTATTTCCAATTGTAAGTACTTGTCCGCTTGCACATATAGCAAGGGTGAAAAAGAAAAAAGATAAGTAAAACCCAAAGCAGATCTTTTTTTTCACAACCGTCTCCTGTAACCGCAGCAATTTAACGAAGGCAAATTACTCCGACTAATTTTTCGCTTTAATCTCGTTAATAATTGCTTCCAATTCTGAGATTCGTTTTTTCAACGCATCATTCTCCGATTCAATATTATCCATCCGGGTAGAAATATTATTTTGTTCTTCGGTTCCGTCAGGTTTCAGCTTTACAGGATAAAGTTCCCCCGGATTAATAAAACCTGGGGGCGATCCATCTACTCCAATATTATCCGGCAATAACATTTCCGGTTCGGGAGATGAGACAATCATTGGACTGGGCTGCCCCGTTCCCCCTGTAGGGAAAAATATAAGACTCAAAACAACATCACCTATTAAGCAAGTTGAACTCGTGAACGGCTTATCGGCGCAAACTTTTACGGTATAATTTTGAGCACTGCTAACTGTATAAAGTTTTGAAATTGACCATGATGTATACTGATCCGAGGAATCGGCACATTGATAATCACTAAGAATTCTCAAGTTATGAAAGTCAGGTGTTTCCCAGCTATTTGTGGGAGAAACTGTAGGGTGAGGATGAAACCATATACGAAGCAAGTCTTCATTTTTACTTTCCCAATCGGCATAACCGGTTGCTTCGGCAAGAATAATTCCCGGTCCCGGACAGCTGATTGTTACTTCTCTGAGTATCTGCGCCTCATAAAGATTGAGCCCAGGTACATGCCCTTCCCGGAAATTAACATGCATGTTGCCTTGGGCATAGGCAATTGTTGATTTCACGTTGGAGAGACCCGATCCGTCACCTGTCATTTTACCGCTTCCGTCAACTTTGAAAACACTTGTCCCGTTATTTTTCTCAACGTTAAAACTACTGGTATTATCGTTGGTGGGAAGTTCCAAAGTTGTCTCTTGTGCATTGCATTCCAATAAGGCTGCAAAAAAAATAATAAATATCATAACTCTTTGTAAAGGCAGGTTTATCATAGTAGCACCTATTTGTTAACTGTTCGGTTCCCCTTAAAGGATAAAACCTTTAATATGCTTGACTGACTCTTTTCGTACTTTCAATCCCAACTTGAAACTTTTCACTTAAGGGCTCCTCTAAAAACTAATTTTTAAGCAACGGAACACTGGTTCACGCTGCTAAACTGTGTTTTCAAAGAATGCCAAATAAAGTTTTTAGAGATGCTTTTAAATAAAAATTCAACAATTCCCTTAAGTTAGTCGGTCAATATTACAAGACACACATATCTTTTCTATAAATTTCGTAAATCTATCCTATTATGTCCATGTCCTAGATCAAGATTAAAGAAGTCATTGTTTTTCAACTTCTACCGGGGTTTATTATCTGAAACGCAATTATTCAAACAATACAATGTGCGAAAGCGAAATACACTAAAAATATCCCTCTATACTTAATGATATATTTCGCAAAGGCGCAAGATTCCCAATGAATTCCACATAATTATAATTAAGTAGATTTTTTACATTTAGAAATATCTTAAAGGGAAAGTTGAAAATCTCCATATTATACCCGGCGCTTATATCAAATACATATACCGCAACACGCTGATCCCCTTCCGGCACAAGATTGATCGGGGGTTCAGTAAGCATAAAATCGATTTCTTCCATATTGCTCATGTATCTGAAATCGGCACGGAACTCGAACGGGAACGGATTATACTCGGTGCTAACATACATTATGTGACGAGGACGGTACTTCATTGCTTTATTCAACTTAAGATCGCGCGCCCATAAATATGTATAACCTGTTGAAACAGAAAGTTCTTCTGGAATCAAATCGTATTTTGATACTAATTCGAATCCCTGAATCTTCGCTTCAACAATATTAACAAATTGAATATCTCCATCCGGCAGCAATGTCGGCTCAATGAAATTGTCGTAACGCGTGTGGAACATCGCAAAATCGAATTTGAGATTATTGAACGGCGTGAAGATAAAACCGGCTTCAAATGAATAACTGCTTTCGGCTTCGAGAGCGGTATTCTCTTTTACCGATACACCGGCGGCCACATCACTCGACATGAAAACCTCTGCCGGTGTAGGGGCGCGGAAACCGGTACCGAACGAGGCGCGTAATATCATGTCATCACTTAATTTGTAATTCAAACCGAGCCTTGGAGTAAAAGCATTTCCCCCTAACAGCGTATCAAGTTTGATATAATCATAACGCATTCCCAATGTGGCAATCAGTTTTGATATTCCCCTATACTCAAGTTGCGCATAACCTGCGGCCGAAAAAAACTTTGTATTGTTGAATATATTCGACTTAACATTAGTGTAGGATACTTCTGTTCCGGATATTAGAATCGCTTCTTTAGATAATTTAAAATTACCAATGAGTTCATTTCGAATAAGATCCGCGGTAGAAGATGTTACCTCAATTCCTTTCCCGTCGAAATCAGTTCTATAATAACTTGATTTGAATTCGGCAGAAACAGTTTCGCTGAATTCATTTTTATAAATAGCGGTTAAAAACAAACGGTTGGATTCTACAGTTTTGTGCTGGTCTTCATCTTTTTGTATAAGTGCGTTTCGTGAATTCTGCCAATAGAGAAAGTTACCCCTGTTCATGTGAAGATAATTTCCAAGTAAACTGATCGAACTGGTTTTAGAAATTGCATAATTAAGTTTCATGTAGCCGATGTGACGCTTATTATAATCATCCTTGCGGTAGCTGTCGTCTATCATTCTTTTGAATGAAAAAGTATAACCAAGATCACCAATAGAATTTGAGTGAGTTAGTGATACTCCGTAAAACGATCTGTATCTGTCGGACCAATCCCATTCATCGTAGGATGGCTTATCATAAAAGCCGGCATATGTTTTAATATGTGTGATAGCTTTATCAACAGGCTGCTTTGATACAATATTTACAACACCGCCTATTGCGGTTGACCCGTATAATGAACTTGCCGGGCCTTTAATTACCTCTATGCGTTCAATATCAGTTAAAGGAATCTGTTCCCAAATAATTTCACCCGAGTCACCGGTGTAAAGAGGCACACCGTCCATCGCAACAAGCACGCGCGTTCCGGCCCCCATACTGTACCCGCTGGAACCTCTTATGCTGACCTGTTCTAAAGTCATATTAACACCGGGGACATAACGAAGGACATCATCGAGTGAATTAAAATTCTTTTTGGAAAACGAATTGGGAAGAAGAACAACCGAGCTTACCGGTAAATCTTCCATTTTTTGTTCATACTTTCCTGCAGTTATAACTACCTGTTCGGTTTCGAAGGCTGTTTCAATCAATGTGATTGTGATAATTACTTCATTTTTATCCAGAACAAAAGGATCAATAATTTGTTTTTGAAAACCGATATATGAAACTTCGAACCTGTAAACAGCAAACGGTACATTCGGAATTTCGAATCTTCCTTCGAGATCGGATGCTGAGCCATATTCTGTTCCTACTAAAATTACATTAGCGCCTGTGATTGGTGAACCGTTTTCAGTCAGAATATTTCCGGTTATTACCCCGTTCTGCCCGTTTACCAAAGGTGCGCCGAAGAACAAGCAAACAAAAACTAACCCGCCGAATAATTTTTTCATATTATAATTCCAACATGATTTTTAATAAACCGTAACTTATTTCGTTTCGCAAACCGGTAAAAAGATTCTTCTCGAAGTTGTGTTTATATATCAAATCGAAAATTATATCACGTATCGGCTCCAGTCTGAAATGTAATGTAACAATGCTGTTATCGATTCTAGCCCCTTCAAGAAAGAGGGCTTGTTCGGGATCTATCTCGGTACGCCAGCCGAGCGTCATATCCCCGCCGACATTTTTTACAAGAGTGCCGTCGTTATCGTAAATATTATCCCCTGAACGAACTCGCTCATATTCCAGATTAATTCTGAACCATTCGTTAACATTGTAAGCCAATTTAAAATATAATTCATCCGCATTTGGCCCGATCCGATGCCCGAGATTTGAGCCGAATGCCGAGTATGAATTTTTATAATTCGTATGTGTATAAACATAAGGTCTGATTCTTGTATATTCGGCAACCAATGAAAGGTCCGGCAATCCCAACGGTTCATACCAGAATGCACCAACCTGGTAAGCTGTTTTATTTATATAAGTGTCAAGCTGATCGAGATTGAATAAAATATTTTCATCCATAAAAAACGTTGCCTGAAGCTCAAGATCTTTTATGAAATGAGTCTGCATATCGACAAAGAATGTTCCGTTATCTCTATCCTGGAGAGACATTTCAACAATCTTATAAAAGTTGAAGGGATTGAGGTAACCGAGTTCGATACCTCTTTCGGAATAAATAATCGATTCACCGATACCGACATCAAGCAAACCGGGGAAAGATAACTTAACTTTATTGGCAACAAAATATTTTGTATAGTTTCGTTCCCGTTCAAAATTAAATTCTCCAACAGTAGACGCGAATACCGATGAAAAGTTAACGGCACCGTATTTAAAATTCAATTTAAAGAAATCCATATCGGGATTATCACCGGAGAGCACAAGTTTACTTCCATAACCGTAACCATATTTAATTTTTTCTCTTCCAAGTTGAAAAGACAGCCGCATATCCTTTATAGGTTCGGAGAAATATTTCAAGTATCCATTAACATTTTCATAGTTACCGTAATTCTCAAGGTTTTCTACATATTTGAAACTTGACAGTATCCTTGGTTCAATTATTTCGGCAAGTTTGTTTGATCCTGCAATAGCTCCTTTATCATACATGAAATAATAACCGAGATGATCGAACAATGTACCTCTGAAACGAAGGCCCCCGTCGATTAGGAAAGAATATTTTTTCGAAGGTTCTATACTTTGCCCGTTGTAAATATTGCCGATCAACTCGACATGCATGTTTACCCCTTCTTCCCGGTAAACATACATATACTTTACTTTATCAAAATAACTTAGCCCCGGAGATTCGGAATCGGGTAGATTATCACCGAAAGCCTGCCATGTGTTTGCTTTGGAGATTTGATCATCGTAAAATTCGACTTTATATTTTTGAAGAAGATTATTCTCTGTGTTACTCAATTCATTTGAGCTCGCTTCTATTTTCTCCAAGAATTCTCTTACTTCAAAACATGAAAGGTTGGGATTATCGTCATTTATGTTGGGGATGATTTGTTTTACTTTCATTTCTTTTAGAAAATCATAAACCGGGTTTTGAAGCGGTACATTTTCAACCTGGCCGTAAATTGATGAGCCTGCAATCATCAAAATAATAAAGAAAAGAAGAATGGTTTTTCGCATAGTTATTAAACCTTTTTGCAGAGTAGATTAGATTAGCTTGACGGAAAAGTAATTAAATTATGGGAGTAAAAAAAGACGGGATTCCATCTTTTCACGCCCGTGCTAAAAAGAAACCCGGTTTCTTTATAAAGTAGGAGAAACCGGATTTCTACTTTCATTGCCAGCCACGAGCAGGTCATGGCGACAGATGATACTACTTCAAATAAATCATCTTCTTCGATTGAATAAATGGCCCCGCTTTCAATTTGTAGAAATACACACCGCTAGCCAGGCCGTGAGCGTCGAAACGGGCATCATACACTCCGGCATCTTGTTCTTCAGTTACGATAGCCGTAACCTCCTCTCCCGCGATGTTGAAAACTCTGAGATCGACATATGTTCTTTCAGGTAACGTGTATGAAATTGTTGTACTGGGATTGAAAGGATTGGGATAATTTTGCTCAAGGTAAAATTCCGAAGGGATAATTTCTTCCGAGGTTATGCCGGTAGCAGGTTTGGGAGATTCCGATATACCGTATGAAATAGTACCAAGTAGTGAATCACCCCCAATGAAACATGTCAGTTTATTATCAACAAGATAGGACCATCCAACGCCGGCGCTGTCTGCACGAATGCCGCCATTCATTGCTACTTTATCATCTGCAGTAGTTGCCGGTGTTCCGTTGTTGTCATATCCTTGATTGGCATCGTGCGTCCAAGCCAGCCATGGAACGCCGTCAACATAACCTCCGCCGATAAGATCGACTATATGTCCGCCGCCGCCGTCCCATTGAATTCTCATCTCAACATTTTCGTTGCTGTCAAGTTCGGCAAGTATCCAATCAATTAATGATACAGTGGTATCGGTATGGGCATATGATGTAACACCTGCAAGTGTAAGATTTTCATTTGGGAGTATTGTACTACCTTTTAAATTTTTGTGTTTTACTTTAAGATGTTCGCCAACACCGGATGAGCCGAGATATTTTAATTTACCCTTTAGTGTATTTATCGGTACAACTCCACTGTGAGTGCTGCGCCCCATCGCTGTATCTAGTTTACCAATTAAAGTATTGTCCCTAATACCGGGTTTGTGATCATCAGGTATATTAACACCTTGCTTATTTTCAAGCCATTGAAAACTGTTACTCACTGCTCCGGGTGCGCATTGACTTCGGTCTTGTTCGATTGATACATGTCCGTGCTGCCAAACAAGTTCGGACTTGCCGCCATCTACAAACGGTAAACGCTCAAACGGAATTGGAGCTGGGATATTTCCGACGGGCATACCAACACCCTCTGCATTATATGGTCTATCTCCAACTCCATAATAAGCAACAGGTTTAAAATCCCAATCAAGCAGAGGCTCTTCCGATACGGTCGCGATAATTTCTATTTCATCAACATCTTCCCCGTTATCAACACCCAAGTTAAACATACCGGTTAAGCCCTGGTATCCGGATGAAAAATCAAAAATCATATTTTGAATAATCCAATTTTGGGCTGTTGCAATATTTAAGTAACCGAAACCAAATCCGGTGAATTCATATGTTGTTGGCCAATCAAGATATACCATTCCATACGAAGAATTTTCTTGAGTTGCTTCATCGAACGTAAAGTCGATCTGAAAAATTTCCAGACCTTGTTCCGGGAATAAAACGAATCCGGGAGCCGTAAATGCTTCGAATGTCCCGGTCCAGTCATTATTGGATTCATCTATATCCCCCATACCAACCGGCTCTACGTGCGAGGTTATTGTGTATGTTCCAGGTACCTCGGCAATAAACGGATTCTGCGTTGTTAACATACCTTCGGAACCAGCAGGCACGTCGCCCGTGGTTTGTACCGTCTCTTCAAATACAGTTTGTCCACCACCATCCTTAATTGTAACACTCCCCCTCACAGGAGCATCTAACCAAACATTGCTAAATTTCATTGTAAATAATTTTTCATAACCAATTGCAACATGGCCGGATAATCTGAACATTCCATGGTGTTTTATATCTGTCGCATTGATTGAACCAAATGATAGAATACAGGAAAGCAGAAATGGAAATAAAATTATTCTCTTATTTTTCATCGTTCCTCCTGGTTGTGTTATAAAATTTTATTTACAGCACTTGGGAAATAGGCGTACTTCAATCAGGATCATACAAGAATGTTGCTACTTATAATTTGCAAATGCGGGATGTTCAATGCAATTGAATTTAAGATAAAGCCTCTAATTATAAATGTCAAGGAAGGAATAAAGGATGTGATGAAAAACAGCTGCCGTGGCATTTCACGGCAGCCGTTAAAGTATATTACATTTTACCGCCAACAAATTGTTTTCCGTCTTCGCTTAAATTATTGGAATATTTTTCCGGAGTAGCGTTGAATTTCTCAACACAACCCGCACAGCAGAAGCCGTAACTCTTTCCATTATATTCAACAACGGGGGATGAATCACTCACTTCTTGACCACTAACCGGGCAGACGACATTAAATGCTTTTGTATCAGAAACTGCGCCAGTCTTCTTTGCACAACATGGTTTTTCACAACCAGGCTTGTATTCTTTTGTATCGGCCATTTCCTTCTTTGCACAACATGGTTTATCGCAACCCGGTTTGCAATCTTTTTTCATTCCCATTTTCATGGCAGAATGATCAACGACATTAAAACCTTTTTCTTTCAACATACTTTCGGCATCGGCAACCGACATTTCGTTCAATTTCATTTCGCATTTACTGCATCTTCCGGCTTCGTCTGTAACTTCGCAGCCCATTGAACATGCGAAAACATTACCATCGCCGTTTGCGTCAGCTTTCATCACATCAATTCCGGACATTTCGCTTCTCATTTTATGATGTTTTTTCATCATATCCGATTTTGTAACATCCTGTGCATTTAGTGATGAAGCTCCGATTAACATTGCGAATAATGCAACCAACAATTTTGATTTATAAGATTTGTGTAACATGATTTTATCCCTTTCTTTTTTATGAATGTCCCACGGTTAAAACCGCGAGTTAATCTACATTGACATTTAAGATTTATAACCCAATAAAAGCATTATTAATTGCTTAGTGATTTGAGCACCTCCCTCCTTTTAACGATGTAAAATATTGCGGGATATACCGTTAATTCCATCAGCATACTTGTGATTATTCCGCCAACCATAGGCGCGGCAATTCTTTTCATCACATCGGAACCAATGCCAAGCCCGATTAATATCGGAAGCAGCCCGAGCATTGTAGTTAACACGGTCATCATTTTGGGACGAATACGCTTTACCGCCCCTTCGAAGATAGATTCCTTTAATGCAGCCATGTTTGTGAGTAATCCTTTCTTCTTGAATTTTTCATAAGCAAGATCGAGGTAAAGCAGCATCACTACACCTGTTTCTGCGTCAACCCCCAATAGGGCGATAATACCTACCCATACTGCGACACTCATGTTGTAACCGGCCAGATATAAAAACCAAATTGCGCCAACCATTGAAAATGGAAGAGCGAGAAGAATAATACCTGTCTTTGTTAGAGATTTTGTATTCATGTAAAGCAAAACTATAACTATCAATAACGTCAGTGGAACTACCAGCATAAGATGCGCCGATGCACGTTCCATGTATTCGTACTGGCCGCTCCATTTTATAGAGTAACCGGCGGGGAGTGTAACTTTTTCATTTATAATTTTTTTTGCTTTTTCAACGTAACTTCCAACATCAATATCTTTCAGGTCTATGTAAACCCACGTGTTGGGGCGGGCGTTTTCCGATTTTATCATCGGCGGACCGTTTTTAATTTCGAATGCCCCTAGTTGTTCTAACGGAACGCTTCCGCCGGATTTTGTTTGAACAACTACCCGGCGAAGACTTTCGATATTATCTCTGTAATCACGCTGGTAACGGAGGTTAACCGGGTAACGTTCTAATCCTTCCACAGTGGTTGTTATATTCATTCCGCCTATAGCCGACATGAAAACATCCTGCACATCGCCAACCGTTAAACCGTACCTTGCAATCGCTTCTCTATCAATTGTATAATCGATATAATTTCCGCCGGCAGATCTTTCGGCGAATGCCGAGCGTGTGCCGGGAATTGTCTTTGCAACCTGCTCAATCTGTTTTCCTATATTTTGAAGGATGTTCAAATCGGGTCCGGCAATTTTAATTCCAACCGGAGTTTTAATTCCTGTCGATAGCATATCGATGCGAGTTTTGATCGGCATCGTCCAAGCGTTTGTAAGTCCGGGTATTTGAATAGCGGCGTCCAATTCTTTAATAAGTTTATCAGGAGTCATTCCATCGCGCCATTCATCTTCGTGTTTCAACCTAATTGTTGTTTCGATCATAGATAAAGGAGCCGGATCGGTCGCTGTTTCTGCGCGGCCAATTTTACCGAATACACTTTCAACTTCGGGGAATGATTTAATAATCTTATCCGTCTGCTGCAATAGTTCACGCGCTTTTGTTACAGATATACCGGGCAATGTTGTGGGCATGTAGAGCAGATCCCCCTCATATAAAGGAGGCATAAACTCCGAACCTAGTTTTGAGTATGGATAAATTGTTATCAACATAATAATCACAGAAGCCGATACCACCCACCACCTTCTTTTCAAAACAAAGTCAACTACCGGGTGATATATTTTCGTTAACACTTTCGTGATCGGATTATCTTCCTCTTTTTTCATTTTACCGCGCACAAAATAACCGATCAACACAGGCACAATAGTTATTGCTAATATTGCGGCTCCGGCCATCGCGTAAGTCTTTGTGAATGCAAGCGGGCGGAACAACCTTCCTTCCTGCCCTTCGAGAGTGAAGACTGGAATAAATGATATTGTTATTACAAGCAGAGAATAAAAAATAGACGGTCCAACTTCCTTACCTGATTCAAGTATTGTCTGCCAATGCGGTTTTCGTTCGGAGCGGGGTTTGTCCTGCTCGGCCGCTATGTGAGTGTGTGCGTTTTCCACCATCACAATTGATGCATCCACCATCGCCCCGATGGCAATCGCAATACCTCCGAGCGACATGATGTTGGCATTGATCCCCTGAAATTTCATAATTAAAAATGAAAACAACACGGCGGTAGGCAGAGTAAAAATTGCGACAAGCGAACTACGCACGTGAAGCAGAAAGGCAATGATAACAATCGCAACAATTATCGCTTCTTCGGCCAGTTTACCTTTTAGATTATCGATTGCTTTCAAAATTAAATTGGAGCGGTCGTAAGCCGGGATAATTTTAACATCAGCCGGTAATGATGATTTTAATTCTTCCAATCGTTCTTTAACTTTTTCAATTACTTCCAAAGCGTTTTCGCCGTAACGTATTACGATTATACCGCCTACGGTTTCCCCTTCGCCGTTCCATTCAGCAATACCGCGCCGCAGTTCGGGACCGATGGTTATATCGGCAACATCACGTAAATAAACCGGTGATCCTGATGAAGGAGAAATGTCGATTGCAATGTTGCGCAGATCCTCAACACTTTTAATATATCCCAAACCGCGCACCATAAATTCTTTTTCACCCATCTCCAGGATACGGCCGCCGACATCATTGTTGCTTTGCTTGATAGCGGTTTTAATTTTTTGCAACGGGATGTTGTAATAGGCTAATTTATTCGGATCAACGTTAACTTGATATTGTTTTACAAACCCGCCTACACTCGCTACTTCAGCCACGCCCGGAATTGATGTCAGCTCATATTTCAAAAAATAATCTTGCAACGAACGCAGTTCCTGTAAATCTTTTTCATCCGATTCCAATATGTATTGATAAACCCAGCCGAGCCCTGTTGCATCGGGTCCAAGCTGCGGAGTTACTCCGGCGGGGAGAACATTTTTCATCGCGCTTAAATATTCCAGCACACGGCTCCGTGCCCAGTAAATGTCGGTCCCATCTTCGAATAAGATATAAACCATCGAATAACCGAACATGGAATAACCGCGCACATCTTTTGCATAAGGAACAGATAACATCTTTGTGGTCATCGGGTATGTTACCTGGTCTTCTACTATCTGCGGGCCCTGTCCTTCGTAAGGTGTAAGGATGATTACCTGCACATCGCTTAAATCTGGGATTGCATCTACGGGAGTATTCCAAACCGCCCATATTCCAGCGATAATTATTGCAACCGTAAAAAGTATTACTAAAAATTTATTATTGATCGACCACTCAATTAACTTCGCGATCAATCCTTCTTTGTTTTCATTTTGTGATAACATTATTTTCTCCAAATGTTTTCATGTTGGGTAGCAAGGCCTTCTTGACCTCACCCTGCCCCTCTCCTATAAGGAGAGGGTTGTACGTCCTCTCCCTTTGGGAGAGGAAGGTGGTGAGGGGAAAAATCTCCTACCTCCTATACTCATACCCATACTTCTCAAGATTAGCTTTCGTTTCATCAAGCGTAAATTCTTTTAACTTCATCTCACAAGTCGGGCAGCGGCCTGCTTCATCGGCAATTACATTCCAATCCATCGGGCATTCGAAAACTTTCCCGTCGCCGTTTTTATCAATTGCTTCAACATCAATAACACCTTCGCGGGTTAATGATTCATGTTTCGTCATGACGTGTGTTTGCTCTTCATGCGAAACTTGTTCCGCACTTGCTGCAATTCCCGGCATTTCGGTATTCATATCTTCTTCCATCTCAAGAGCAGCTTGATTATTCCCGCTTTGAAATTGACTGACAGCCGCTTTTAAATTACTTTCGGAGTCAATTAAAAATTGAGCGGAGGTAACCACAACATCACCATCACTAGCACCTTTCATAACTTGATAATAACCGTCGGAGTATTCGCCAAGTTTAACCATCTGTGGTTTGAACTTTCCTTCGCCCAAACTTAATATCACTACATCCATTTTCCCGCTTCTAAGAACTGATGATTCGGGCACGGCCAAAACTTCGTCTCTTACTTTTCCTTTTATAACAACACCGGCAAACATTTCAGGTTTTAACTCACCGTTTATGTTTGATACATCAATTCTGATCTTTGCTGTTCTGGATTTCGCTTCTATTTTGGGATAGATAAACGAAACTTTGCCCTGGTAAGTTTTCCCTGGGAGAAAGTTGTACTGCATCTCAACATCCGCACCGACTTTTATTTTTGACAATTCATACTCATAAATATCGGCAGTGAGCCACAGCTTTGAAAGATCGGCAATGTGCAAAAGTTTGGCTCCTGCTTTTATTTTTTCCCCCTCGACAACTTCTTTCATCAAAACAGTTCCGCTCCTTTGAGCATTGAGCGTTATGTTGGTTTTCAGTTCATTCGTCCTGCGCAAATTGATGATATCACTCTCCGGCATTTCGAGAAGCTGCAATTTTCTGTAAGCATTCTTCATCATTTCGTCGCCGCTTTTACTTACACCACTAATCGAACTATTATTAATAGATTGTTGATACGACACAGCCGCCAGATATTCCTGCTGGGCGGCAACCAGCTCCGGGGAATATATATCCATCAACTTATCCCCCCTGTTCACTTTTTGCCCTGTGAAGTTTACGTACAATTTTTCTACCCATCCGTCAACACGGGTGGTTACATAGTATTCACGTGTTTCGTCAATCGACAATACCCCGTTTGTTGTAACTTTTACCGGGAGAGATTTTCTCTGCACGGGTTCGGTTTTCACATTCATGTTTTGTTGAACTACCGGGTCAATTGTAATTGCACCATCTGATCCGCCTCCATCTTCATACACAGGCACCAAATCCATCCCCATTTTTGATTTACCCGGTTTGTCATAAATTTCGTTGGGATCCATAGGCGCACGCCAGTATAATATTTTCTTTTCGCCGGTTGTTTTGCTGCCGCGCAACGGGGTAAGTTTCATTTCGCAAATGGGGCAGTTGCCCGGTTCATCAGATATAATTTGCGGATGCATGCCGCAGGTGTATAACTGCTTTTCATCGTTTTCCACTTTTGTAGTATCGACTGATGGAAGGAATAAGTAAATTGCCGAACCTAGCAGGACAATACCTATTATTGTTAAGATTATATTTTTCGTTTTCACTTTTATCTCCAACTAATCATTTACAAATTCATTTTAGGTTCGTTAAATCCGTACCTGTTAAAAATTCCAACTGGGCCAAATTCTGGGCATATTTTGCTTTGATTGAATAAACATCTGTTTCAACATCAAACAAAATCTTTAACGCATCTGTTACATTTATAAAATCCACTTTGCCAACCTGGTAGCCTGATAAAGCGGATGAATAATTTTGTTCAGCCTGCTGAATCTTTGCTTCGGTTATTAATAGATATTGATTATGAAATGAATTCAGTTCCGCAATCAGCGCGCCGAAGTTAGCATTAAGCGCTTGTACGGCAGCATCATATTGTGATGAATAAAATTCTTTCATCGAGATTGCCTCATCAACCTTTGCCGTGACCTTCCCTCCATAGTTTAGAGGAAGCGATATCCCCGCTACAACGCTGAAGAAATCATTTAACTGTGTATTCGTTTTTACGATTTCATCCCGTTGGGAATATTGAAACGCAATGTTGAAATTGGGATAAAAATCATACCCGGCAAGATTTTGCTGTTCAGCTGCTTTATTTTGAGCGAGCTGTAAGCCCAATAAATAAGGCCGGTTTTGTTCAGCAATCGATACGAGCTGATTGACAGTAAATTCAGGGAATCTATTTTCGGGTAAAACTTCACTTGTTATATACTTCGCCGCATCATCCATCAATATCGAGCTCAGCAAAGCAACTTGTTCCGCTTCTCTTTGTTGCAGTAAAATTATTTTGTTGTTCATGTTGGTGATTTCTAATTCAACCTTAATAACATTCTGTTGACTTGCGGTGGAAACCGAATATTTTGCGCGAACGACTTTCGCCACGTCAGCAAGCAATTTTTTATTTTCGCCTGCAATTTTCAATTCATTCCTAACCAACAACAACTTGTAGTAACTTTGCTTAAAATCTTTTACGATTTCATTTTTTGCATCGTCAATTTCTTTTTCAATTATTTCTACATCCTTACTTAAAACATTTTCCGCCGCGCCCAATTTACCGGGGAAAGGAAATGCCTGGCTTAGCCCGACAACTTTTCCCGTCATCGGCTCCTGTGTAAAAGAAAATGAGTTTGTCGGCATGTTCATTAAGCCAAGCGTCAGCATCGGGTCGGGTAAATTTGTTTGTTGGGGAATTCTATTCTCTGCCGCCGATTTTTTTGCTTCCAACATTTTTATTTTAGGACTTACCGCTAATGCTCTATCTATCATACCCGTTAAATCATTATTCTTTTGTTGAGAATAATTATTCACAGTCATTAATAAAATCATCATAGCAGTAAAGGCCGGATACAATTTCATCATACCACCTTTGGATTATATAATATAATAGTGTGAGTAAGTTAAAGTAACCGATCAGTGCGCACCGCGCCAATCACTTCAACAGTCTATCTGCAGAGAGGAAAGGTCTAAATGAGAAATGAAGCGTTGGAAATATATTTAGGAATTTCGCTTGGTAGAATTTTTAATTCATAATTAAAATCTTGGCAATGTCCTTCGTCGGCATCAAGATCTATTTGAGGAATTAGTGTTATAGTTGCATCTGTTGTTAAGGTCTTCTCACTAACAATAAATTGATCAATCGCATCTTTATCATGGTTGCAGCCGCAATGTGAAATTCCCAGCTCCATATCTTCCATCGAACAATTAGATGATTTCATATTATCCATCATGCAGCAGCTATCTTCACTCTTATTACTATGACAACATTCTTTATCGTTTAAATGAGAATATGCTAAAGTATATGACAAGATAAATTGCAGAGATAAAAATATTGTAAGATACTTTCGAATTTTAGGGGCAATATGTTTGTTTTTATTACTCATTTATTTAGTTAAAACTGTAACCTTATTGGGTAAATATATAACATCATATCCGCTTTAACACACTCAGTTAATAATTAGTTTCATGTTGATAAAAAAAGAGGCCGCCTCAAAAGTTACATTTATTGAAAAAATGGGGAACTGATACCGCTGATACAACCTATTTTCGCGGATTAATTTAATGAACAATTCCTTTTGAAACATCCTCTTTCATTTTAATATTTCGTCAAACAATCATTCAACTTTTTTCATTGGTTCGGTTCCGTTGCCGAAAGCATTTTCTACCCATTCGTCCCCGGGTTCCGATTCGCCCAATGTGAATGAGTGGTAAAAGTCATTCATGATTGTCATCTCTAAAGCGATACCCGCGCTTTTGTACAATGCATCCGGTTCTTTGGAAGCCATAATAACCAAAACAAGGGAAACCTCCCCATTAAGCAGATCATAAAATTCCACTCCGGTTCCGTCGGTTTTCTTTAAATCAACATTTGGTATTTCTTCCCCAAGATATTTGTACCATTTCTTTTCGCCCGCGCCGAAATCAATTACAATTGTTCCTTCATTTTCCTTTGCTTCATTGAATTTCCCAAGGTCGGTTTGCCAGCCGGATGCAACGTCTTCTTCTTCGGAATCTACCGTAATTTTTTCTTCCCCGTTGATGTTCAGCAGGAGTTCTTCTATAACGCGGCTGAAATTATCCAATTCAATTGTACTTACCTGGGCGAAAGCACGCACCTTTTTCTGCCTGTCAATCACAAGAAAAGTAAATGTATTCGCCTTTAAATTAAATTCATCGTCCACTTTTGATTCGAATTTTTTGCCCGTGGCACTTTCACCGAAGAAAGAAAGATCAAATGCTTTTTGTTCGCCTAGTTTTTTATAAGTCGGATCAATGTAAATTTCAAAATCTATCGGCATTTTCATCATACCCTTGTAGATATCATTAATTACATAATTTGCTCCTTCCAAATCTTCCGACATAGCTACCGCAAAAGCATTAAGTTTAGGAATAGGATTGGAGCTGAACCGATCCATTTGTGCAAACGTTAAAGAGCAAAGGAGAAAAAGAAAGCAAAAAGAGACTAATACGCGATTCATAAGCACCTCATTTTTATTCGACCATTTTTAGAGAACTCGTAGAAATTACGAACTAAAAAAATGAAATGGAACAAAAATTATTCCGGTGCATCTAATGAAAAAAAAAGGAGGTACCATGGCTGCGGAGTTCAGAGTTAACGGTAAAGAACTGTTAAATAAAATTGAAGACTTAATTAAAGAAGGCAATGTAAGAAAGATCGTAATAAAGAATGCCGAAGGGAAAATTTATATGGAAATCCCGCTAGCCGTAGGCGTCATCGGGGCTATTGCCGCTCCAATAGTAACAGCCATCGGTGCAATTACCGGATTGATTGCCGATTTCACAATTGAAATCGTGAAAAAAGAAAACGGCGATACGATAGAAGTAACAGAAGTCAAAGATTAATTTTAAATTCATTAATAAAAAAATCCCTTCCGGTTGGAAGGGATTTTTTGTTTAGTTTTATTCTCTATTCATATCTCAAAGATTTTATCGGGTTTGCCAACGATGCTTTAACCGCCTGATACCCAACAGTCAATAGCGCAATAACAAGTGAAAGTACTCCGGCTAATAGAAATATATTCAGTGTTAAGTCTGTTTTATATGCAAAGCTCTCCAACCAATCTCCCGTAAAATAATAAGCAATTGGCCAAGCAATTAAATTGGATAAAGCAACAAGGATGATAAACTCTTTACACATCAAATAAGTCAACTTTATTTCCGTTGCGCCAAGTACTTTACGTATACCGATTTCTTTTGTTCTCTGCTCAGCAGTAAATGATGCAAGACCGAACAAACCTAAACAAGCTATAATAACCGCAAGCACCGAGAAATATTCAAGCAAAGAAACAAAGCGCGTTTCTCGTCTATACATTCTATCAAAATCTTCATCAAGGAATTTATATTCAAACGGGTAACCGCCTACAGCAGATGTCCAAGCATCTTCCATACTTTCTATTGTCTTCATCGTATTACCCGGAGCAATTCTTACTTCAACAAATCGCACAAATTCAGGAGCTAATGCCATTGCCAATGGTTCTATTTCCTTTTTTACTGTGTTATAATGGAAATCTTTCATCACACCCACAATCTTTCCCGAACAGCCGAAGAAATCAAATCTTGCACCTATTGCGGCTTTATTATCAAGTCCCATTACTTTTACGGTTTCTTCATTAACTAAAAAACCGCCAATAGAATCAGTACGCGAAACCAAGTCGCCTGGAAATTCTTCTGTGAATGCTCTCCCTTCAAGAATTTTAATTCCCATTGTTTTGCAAAAATTGTAATCAACTAAATTTGTGCCTATCAATACATGCTGATCTGGATCTTTACCGTCCCAATCCGCACCTCCTGAATTACTGCCGATTATATACGGAGGGTGACTAGATGCGCTTACACTTAATACACCGGGGGTTCTTTCCATTGCCGCTTTGATGGAATTATAATTTTCATTCAACGAGCCTCTCATTGTAAGATAAACAAGATTTTCCTTGGCATAACCTAAATCTTTTTCTTTCATGAAAATGAGTTGGTTATACACAACGATTGTCCCGATAATCAAAAAGACCGAAAGTGTAAATTGGATTATTACCAAGACGCGTCTGAATAGCGAACTTTTAGCTCCCGATTTCAACGACCCACGCAAAACTTTTGCAGGTTGAAATGATGAGAGAAATAATGCAGGGTATGTACCCGACACTATTCCCGTGAACAATGTAATTCCTATTAGTCCCGCGATAAAATTCCAGTTGGTCCATATGGTGAATGTAATCTCTTTTTGAGTAAGTGTATTAAACGGTTTCATCAATAACATCACGATTATTACTGCAAGAATCAAACTGATGAATGCCATCATAATTGATTCGCTGAAGAACTGTCCCATGATACTTGATTTATTTGCGCCGACAACTTTTCGCAAACCAATCTCTTTTGCTCTTTTAGCCGAACGTGCAGTTGCCAGATTCATAAAATTGATACAGGCAATAAGGAGTATAAAAATTGCAATGATTGAGAAAATATAAATGTACTGAATATCCCCTGCAGCATGTCCATAGCCAAAATAAGAGTAAAGGTGCAAACGATTAAGCGGTTTCACCATATAATCAGTACTTGAATCGGGGTTGTATTCTCTTAACAAACCTGTTAATTTATCATCAACCTCTTTTAAGGCACTGTTGGATGCCAATTGAACAAATGTTGTAATTGAATTAGCTCCCCAACTTTCACTGTATTGACCGAGTTCCCTGAAAAATTCAAACGGGAAAGCAACATCGAAAGAATATGAAATGTTGTGCGGAAATTTTTTAAATACTCCCGTCACCTGAAAATCATACTGATTATTAAAAACAATCGTTTTACCTATTGGATCTTCGTCGCCGAAATATTTTTCTGCGATTTCATCATTAATAATTATACTGAATGGTTTGTCTAATGCAGTTTTCTGATTTCCCTTTATAAATTCAAAAGTAAACATATCTAGATATGTCGAATCAATTCCCACTACACTCGATTCGTAAAATGCTTTATCTTCATACTTGAGAAGTGCGGCTGTGTAGTTTAGTCTTGCTGCATCAACGACTTCCGGTATTCTATCTTTAAATATCGGCGCACATGGGTAAGGTGTTACAGTAACATGATAGGTCTCTCCTGAATAGTATTGATCTTCCTCTACTCGGTATATGCTGTCTACTTTTTCGTGGTAACGATCATAATTTAATTCATCCTGAACCCACATAAAAATGAAGATACTACATACCATCCCTAGAGCCAAACCGGTAATATTGATGAATGAATAACCTTTGTGTTTTAGTATGTTCCTTAACGTGATCTTAAAATAATTGCTAAACACGTTTCCTCCCTAAGCGGTTTACAATAATTATAATGAATTTGACTTTAAATAGGGAAATAAAGTTGTAAATAAAAAGAAAGAATTATATGAAAGGTTATAAAAAAAAGCGGCACAAAAAATTGCGCCGCTTTCCGAATCAAAATCGTAAAGAATACTTAGACAGTTTTTACTTCTGCTGCCTGCAATCCTTTTTGACCTTGAGCTACTGTAAATTCAACTTTTTGTCCTTCTTCTAAAGTTTTGTAGCCGTCGCCAACGATTGACTGATAATGTACGAATACATCGTCGCCGCTTTCGCGTTGGATAAAGCCGTATCCTTTAGAGCTGTTGAACCATTTTACAGTTCCTGTTTCGCGCTCTGCCATTAGACACATCTCGCTTTTTGTTAATGATTACTACTAATTAACTGAACAGAGCGCTTACAACTAAAATTACTACTAATTTTGTTACTACCGCTCAAGTTCAAACAAGAAATAAACAGTATTTCACAATTTATTTCTTTGCACCACGAGTAGGTTTCGAACCTACATCCCGAATGGGATAAACCCAAATGTTTCGTGACAAAAGAGAATCAAACAACTAAGTTCATAACAATAATTTTTACTCTGTGAATTGAATACTGCGAAGGTTTTCCAGCAGATTTTACAACTCATCAATAGTAACATCCCCAAGTTAAAAACTTCTTTTCAATAAATCAAAAAAAAATAATAATTATAAATGCTTATTTTACTTTGTTAAATTAGATTTCTTCTTCTCAAAATGCTAATGTAAATATTTTTATTTTCATTTTATTCGACCTCACAGAGCATCTTGCTAACTGCTAATCAAAGAACACGGGCTAATTTTTATGGTACTGAATAGTCCTGAAAAAAGAAGTTGTCTCAATAGTCATATTTATTGAAAAAATAGGATACAAATACAGCTGATACAACTGATTTTCACTAATTTACTTAGAGCAATTCCTTTTGAGAAGACTTCTTTGCTCAGGAAGTAGGACTCTCCCATCGGGATCCCTTCGGGAGAACCTACATCCCGACAGAGTCGGGATAACAGCCGCTAGAGTTCTACTTTTCCGGTCAGTAATTTTTCTATCATTTTCCTGTTCTTCCATGATTTGATTTTCCGTTCAGCCGATTGTGCAGATTTCTTATCTCTAAATTCCTTAATGAATACAATTCCCCATGGTCGATATCTTGCGGTAAATCCTTTCTCAATTTTATTATGGAATTCAAGTCTTCTTTGGGGATTTTCTGAAGAGCCGATATAATATTTCCCTGAACTCAATGATTTGAGGATGTACACGTAATACATAGTACCTCCCATTTAAAATGAAGAGAGGTTGACTAATAAATTCATATTGGCCAACCTCTTGCTCCGCGAGTAGGACTCGAACCTACAACCCTTCGGTTAACAGCCGAATGCTCTACCATTGAGCTATCGCGGAATGAATTAAAAATTAGGACGTTAAAATAGAAGTTTCGAGTTTATTTGTCAAGGGCACCAATAAAAAATTTCCACGAGAGAAAATATATTTCTAATAATTGAGAATAGAATGTTTATTTTCCCACAGATAAACAACCTTATCCTCAATAATCTATAAAAATCCTATTTTTACAGTAAATTTTTTATAATATTCATTTTCTTATTACGGCACGCTCTTTGCTAACTTTATTGCTTTAATAATTATTAGAGAAGTAAAATGAACAATTTGGACGAACTTAAAAGCAAAGTTCAAGATGCTTACAAAAATTGGGAAAAGAATAACTACTTAAAATCTCTTTCAAAATTCCCGGAAAGACAAAAGGAATTTACAACCCAATCTTTTTCGCCGGTAAAACCTGTATATCTTCCTACCGATGTTGATTTGGAAAATTACAATGAAAAATCTTCCTTCCCGGGAGAGTACCCATATACAAGAGGTGTTCAACCTACAATGTACCGTGGACGTTTCTGGACAATGAGACAATATGCAGGTTTCGGCACAGCCAAAGAATCCAACGAAAGATATAGATATTTATTAGGACAGGGACAAAGCGGCTTATCGGTTGCATTCGATTTACCGACTCAAATCGGTTACGACAGCGATGACCAAATGGCTCTTGGTGAAGTTGGAAAAGTGGGCGTTGCTATCGATACATTGGCAGATATGGAAATTCTGTTCGACCAAATCCCTTTAGATAAAGTTTCTACATCAATGACAATCAACGCACCGGCAGCGGTTCTTCTGGCAATGTATATCGCAGTTGCTGAGAAACAAGGCGTTGGCAAAGATAAAATAAGCGGTACCATTCAGAATGATATCCTAAAAGAATATATAGCGCGCGGGACTTACATTTACCCGCCCAAACCTTCCATGAGGTTGATAACAAACATTTTTGAATATTGCTCAAAAGAAGTTCCAAAATGGAATACGATTTCTATTTCCGGTTACCACATCAGGGAAGCAGGTTCAACCGCCGCACAGGAAGTAGGTTTTACTTTAGCAGACGGTGTTGCTTACGTTAAAGCCGCTATCGATGCAGGGCTTGATGTTGACGATTTTGCAGGGAGACTTTCATTCTTCTTCAATGCTCACAACGATATTCTTGAAGAAGTTGCAAAATATAGAGCAGCCAGAAGAATCTGGGCTAAGTTGATGAAAGAAAAATTCAATGCGAAAAGTCCCAAATCTATGATGCTGCGTTTCCATACTCAGACTGCAGGCTCGGCATTGACCGCACAACAGGTGAACAACAATATCATCCGCGTTACAATGCAGACACTCGCAGCAGTTCTGGGCGGAACACAAAGTCTTCACACCAACTCTAAAGACGAAGCTCTTTCACTACCTACACAAGAGTCTGTGAAAATTGCATTACGTACTCAACAAGTTGTTGCCTACGAAAGCGGCGTTACCAATACAATGGACCCCTTAGCCGGATCATATTATGTCGAAGCAATGACAGACCAGATTGAAAAAGAGGCTCTTGAATACATCAGTAAAATTGACGACATGGGGGGCATGATCAATGCAATCGAAGAAGGTTACGTGCAAACTGAAATTCAACGTGCCGCCTACCGTTACAATCAGGAAGTTGAAAGAGGTGAGCGAATTGTTGTTGGCATGAATAAATTTGTTGAAAAAGAAGACTACCAAGGGGAGTTACTGAAAATCAACGAACAAGTACAGGTAGATCAAGTTGCATTCTTAACCAAAATTAAAGCTGGAAGAAACTGTGACGAAATCAATGCTAAATTGGCTGCATTGAAAAAAGCGGCTGAAGGGAATGCTAACCTGATGCCCTTTATTCTTGATGCCGTTCGTGTTTATACAAGCATAGGCGAAATCAGCAATACATTGCGTGATGTTTTCGGCGAATATAAAGAGCATGTTGTCATTTAACTAAGAGGAAATAATGGACATTACACACATAGAACATATCGGAATTGCAGTAAAGAATTTGGAAGAATCGATTAAATATTATGAAGAAGTGCTCGGTTTGAAATGTTACGCAATTGAAGAAGTGAAAGACCAGAAAGTGAAAACCGCGTTCTTTAAAGTAGGTCAAACAAAAATTGAATTGCTTGAATCTACTGAGCCGGACGGCCCGATCGGTAAATTTATTGAAAAGAAAGGGGAAGGAATTCATCACCTGGCATTTGCAGTGAAAAACCTGGCAGGAGCTTTAAAAGAAGCCGAAGAAAAAGGAGTTCAATTAATTGATAAAACTCCTCGCAAAGGTGCAGAAGGTTTGAACATCGGCTTCCTCCACCCGAAATCAACTAAAGGCGTATTAACGGAATTATGTGAAGAATAAAAACAGCAATCAGCTAATAGCTGCCGGCTGAATGCTGACCGCTATTAATAAGGAGTTACAATGGCAATACAAGACAAAATAAAAGAATTGATGGAAATGCGCGAGAAAGCGCGTATGGGCGGCGGAGAAAAGAGAATCGAATCGCAGCACAGGAAAGGGAAGTTTACGGCTCGTGAAAGAATTGAAATGCTTCTTGATGAAGGAAGCTTTGAAGAATTTGATATGTTCGTTAGTCATCGCACGACCGATTTTGGATTGGATAAACAATCTTATCTTTCAGACGGAGTAGTAACTGGTTATGGAACAATAGACGGCCGACTCGTATATATTTTTTCACAAGACTTTACAGTCTTCGGCGGGTCGCTTTCGGAAATGTATGCTCAGAAAATATGCAAAGTAATGGATAAAGCTATGAAAGTTGGTGCGCCTGTTATCGGTATAAATGACAGCGGCGGCGCCAGAATTCAAGAAGGGGTGAAAAGTCTTGGCGGTTATGCCGATATCTTCCAAAGAAACATTATGGCATCCGGAGTTATTCCACAGATATCCGCTATCTTCGGGCCATGTGCCGGCGGTGCTGTATATTCCCCTGCTCTTACTGATTTTACTATTATGACAAAAGGAACAAGCTACATGTTTGTTACCGGTCCTAAAGTTGTTAAAACGGTAACCGGCGAAACAGTAACTGACGAAGAATTAGGCGGCGCTTCCGTTCATGCTTCCAAATCGGGGGTTACTCACTTCGCGGCAGATGACGAACAGGAAGGTATTCTCTTAATCAGAAAATTATTGAGCTACATGCCTCAGAATAATTTGGAAGAACCGCCTGCAACACAATGCGACGATCCTATAGACAGACTTGATGATACGTTAAATGAAATAGTGCCTGAAAACCCCTACAAACCATATGATGTTAAGGATATTATTTACTCTATTGTTGACTATAGTGAATTTTTAGAAGTACAAAGACACTACGCTCCAAACATTGTTGTAGGTTATGCTAAATTTAACGGGGTGCCTGTTGGCATTGTCGCTAATCAACCGAACTATTTGGCAGGAGTTCTTGATATCAACGCATCACGTAAAGCTGCACGATTCGTAAGGTTCTGCGATGCATTTAACATCCCTATCGTTACATTGGTAGATGTTCCGGGCTTCTTACCGGGTACTGCACAAGAATACGGCGGTATAATTTTACACGGCGCTAAATTACTGTTCGCTTACGGTGAAGCAACTGTTCCTAAAGTTACCGTCATTTTAAGAAAAGCCTACGGCGGCGCATACGATGTAATGAGCTCCAAACACTTAAGAGGCGATATCAACTACGCTTGGCCTGCTTCCGAGATTGCCGTAATGGGCCCAAAAGGAGCTATCGAAGTATTACATGCAAAAGAATTAAAAGATATTACGGACGAAACAGAAAAAGTAAAATTCATTGCAGAAAAAGAAGATGAATATAAACGCAAGTTTGCAAATCCTTATGTAGCCGCTAAGTACGGTTATATTGATGATGTAATTGAACCGAGAAACACGAGGTTCCGTATTATTAGGGCGTTGCAGATGCTGGCTACAAAGAAAGACAGCAATCCGTCTAAGAAACATGCAAACATTCCATTATAGGAGAAATTGAAAGATGTATTACGATGCAATTCAAAATAGCGATAGTGTGAATACGATTCAAGATACGGTTTCTGCAGCAGTGGAAAGTTCCGATGTGTTTAACAAAATTACTTTCGACCTCAGTCTGATTAATACCAACGACGGATTCCTCATTTCGATAGTCGGTTACTTAATTGTCTTTCTTGCATTATTTTTTCTTTATGTAACTTTTGCAAACCTGACCAAGTTGTTACAAATAAATATCCGCAAGAAATTAAAAGCTAAAGGCCATGAGACGGCGGAAGAAGATCTTTCACTTCCGGGGGAAATAGCCGCTGCTATTTCTATGGGTCTCTACCTCCATTTTTCTGAAGCGCATGATTTCGAAAATACAATTCTAACAATTAAAAAAGTACAAAGACCATATTCACCATGGAGTTCTAAAATCTACGGATTAAGAGAATACCCAAGGAAAAAATAAGACGAGATAAAGATGAAAAAATTTAAATTCACCATTAGAGGTAACAACTACGATGTTGAAGTAGGCAACATCGAGGAAAATATTGCCGAGATTGATGTTAACGGAACAAGGTATGAAGTTGAAATTCATAAAGAGATTAAAATCAGTAAAACCCCTACTCTAAAAAGAGCAGCTATTGTACCTTCATCCGAATCGGATAGGGCAAAAACTTCAAGACCGTCCGAGAAGAAAGGAACCGGCCAAATTAAAGCGCCTCTGCCGGGCACAATTCTGGAAGTGAAAGCCAAAGAAGGAGATGTTGTTAAAGTAGGCGATATGCTTCTTATCATGGAAGCAATGAAAATGGAAAACAATATCAAAGCCGATCACGAAGGTAAAATCACTTCGATGAAAGTACGACAGGGTGATTCTGTTCTTGAAGGAGACGTTTTAGTTGAAATAGGGAGCAATTAATGGAAGGTTTACAACAGTTTCTTCAGTTCACCGGCTTCGCAAATGTTACAATCGGCCACGTGATAATGATCGTTATTGGCATTGGATTTATATATCTCGCTATTGCTAAAGAATACGAACCACTCCTTTTAATTCCTATAGGATTCGGAATACTTATAGGCAACGTTCCGTTCGTGGAAAATGTCGGTTTGCAGTTGGGCATTTACGAATCCGGCAGTGTTATGAATTACCTTTACTTCGGTGTTTTGAAAGGAATTTATCCGCCGCTTATTTTTTTGGGTATTGGGGCAATGACTGATTTCTCCGCTCTGTTATCCAATCCTAAGCTGATGCTTCTCGGCGCTGCCGCGCAGGTGGGCATCTTCTGTACTTTTATTGCCGCTCTTGCATTGGGCTTTACCCAACAGCAGGCTGCTGCAATTGGTATTATAGGAGGGGCAGACGGCCCAACAGCTATTTTCTTGTCTTCGCGTTTAGCACCGGAATTGATAGGAGCAATTGCAATTGCCGCTTATTCATACATGGCTTTAGTGCCGGTAATTCAGCCGCCTATTATTAAACTACTTACTTCCCCTGAAGAAAGAAAAATTAAAATGAAACCTTCACGCTCGGTTTCCAAACTTGAAAAAATTATTTTTCCAATTGCTGGGATGTTGTTAACTACCTTCATTTCGCCCGGCGCTTTACCTCTGCTTGGAATGCTGTTCTTCGGTAACTTGCTTAAAGAATCGGGTGTTACAAAACGTTTAAGCGAAACAGCCAGCCGCGCGATGATTGATATTGTTACAATTCTTTTGGGTATTACAGTAGGAGCTTCAACACAGGCAACTACATTTTTAACCCCGCAGTCGATATTGATTTTCGTACTCGGCGCTATTTCTTTTATGTTTGCTACCGCCGGCGGTGTTATATTCGCTAAGGTTATGAACTTATTCTTAAAGGATGAAAACAAACTTAACCCGATGATAGGCGCGGCTGGTGTATCGGCAGTACCCGACAGTGCGCGCGTTGTTCAATCATTAGGATTGAAAGAAGATCCGTCCAACCACTTGCTCATGCACGCTATGGCGCCGAACGTTGCCGGCGTTATCGGCTCCGCCGTTGCCGCCGGTATTTTGATGGGCTTTTTGATGCACTTGTTATAGAAATTTGGTGATCCGGATCTGTAATCCGCGATTTTATTGATTTAAGAAAACCCGGCTTTTTTAATATTGAGAAAAACCGGGTTTCTTTTTGAACGGAATGAAAATTCGTTCCACTAATCAATCCAATTACCGATAAACATCCCGATCGGGAGGAAACTTGTTGCGAAACCGATCACTGCTGAAGTTTTTCTTTCCACGAGATCAATCACAAACACATCTGAGAAGCCGGAGACGAATGCCTTCTCACCGTTGCCGGTTATAGCTATTTCGTCGGTGTAGGTTAGATAATTTACAAATCCCATTAAACTTATCTCTGTAGTAACAGATAACGACCACGTATCATACACCACAATTTTAGCAGTCGGCAAGGTGGACTCGCCGTTCTTCCCGGTCGGATCGGTTAAGTAAACAAATCTATCATCAGGCGATACAGCGAGATGTCCGTATTCCGAAACCGGTAATATTCCGATAATCCTCCCCGTGTCGGTATCGATCACCGAACCGCCTGTGTTATATAACCGCTTACCGTCGCTTGACAGGGCGAGGCATTTCAGCGAGTAACTGCCGTCATAAATTCTTTCCACGCGGTTAACACCGTAATGGTAGCGCACCAGTTTACCGTCGATTGTCTCGGCGTAAAGATATTTACCGTTACCGTCAATTACACATTGCTGCGCCGGAAGGACATCATATTTCAACTCAAGCGTATCGAGATATGTTATAAGATCTGTTTGTATATCAATCGTACCAACTCTTGTTTTTGTCTGGCTATCAATAAAAGTGAGAATGATTACATCCCCCTCGGGAGAAGAATAAAGATGCGAAGTTGTGTGTGAAACAACTGCCATAGCTCCCGTTTCAAGATTGAACACATAAACTACATCCGGATAACCCCCGTAAGTGGAAACGTACATTTTCCTTCCGTCTATCGATGTAACCGCTCCTATCATGCCGGCTTCCATACCGCGCAATGTATCTACTATCGAGTGGGATTCAATCTCAATTTTATAAATTTCTCTGCGGCTATTATTACCTATATAAAGAAATTCTCTTGTTTCTCGAATCCTGTCGTCGTTGTTGATTTCGTTTTCCGTCGTCAATTCTTCGCGGCATCCCAACATTGGCAACGTAAGCAGTATTAGAGTTACACAATATTTGAATACTCTTTCCAAATCATCCCCTTTCGTAACATGAATAATTACTTCAGCATAATAATAAAGTATGATCTAATTGTCTCAAGAAAATTCTTTGGGCACTGGTTTTTACCCTAATTAATATTTTCAATGATATCAATTTATCACGGAATTATTTATCATCTTATCTAAGTGACGGGAACCAGTACTTCTTTTTATTTTGTTTTTATTCTTATATTTTAACTACAGTTATAAGCTGTGTAATTTATTCAGTCAATCGGAGATGATAACCGGTATGAAAAAAGCTCTGGTAATAGTAACATTGTTAATTATACCGAATTTTTTATTAGCTCAAAAAAGCGACCCCTTCTGTTCGCGTGCTCATCTCGATAAATCATCTATCCATGCTTACTATCCCGGCGACGCCAACATTGACGTAACTTATTATAAACTTGATCTCAGCATAAATTACGAACAGCAACTGCTGACAGGCGTAGTTCTTCTTAAAGCTAAAAGTCTCCTTCCCGTATTAAGAAATGTAAACATTGACCTCGAAGACAACATGATCGTGGAAACAATAAAAGCCAACAACACAGTGCTCCCATTTACGCACGGCCAGAATATTATCAACATAACATTAGATAAAGTATACACGCTTAACGAAATATTTACTTTGGAGATTTCATACTACGGCAATCCTCAAAGCTCGGGATTCGGTTCATTCGTATGGGACACACATAACAGCGGTCAACCGTTGGTGTGGAGTTTAAGCCAGCCTTACGGTTCCAGTGCATGGTGGCCCTGCAAAGATACCCCGTCAGATAAAGCCGATTCATCCGATGTTTGGATAACAGCCGATGAATATTTCACTTCCGTCTCGAACGGAACATTGGAAGAAGTAACCGACAACGGTGATGGAACCAAAACCTACAAGTGGAAAAGCCGCTACCCTATCGCACAATACCTGATATCGATAGCAATGAGCAACTACGAAAGGTTCGATCAATATTTTCATTATTCTCCGACCGACTCGATGCTCGTTTCGCATTATATGTATCCCGAGCAGATGGAAGCGGTAAAGCCGGTTATCAGTGAAACGGTAGATATGCTCGAAGCATTCACAAATTTATTCGGAGAATATCCTTTCTTAAATGAAAAATATGGGCACGCACAATGCGGTTTCAGCGGAGGTATGGAACATCAAACCGTTACATCGATAGGCGGCAATATCCGTACATCCCTTGTAGCGCACGAACTTGCTCACCAATGGTTCGGTGATAAGATTACATGCAAAGATTGGGAAAGCATTTGGCTAAATGAAGGATTCGCTACTTACTCCGAAGCGCTTTATTGGGAACACGCTTACGGCACAGAGCATTACACCGACGATATCCTATTTAAAATGGACCGCGCCAAAGCCGCGATCGGTTCGTTATATGTAACCGACATCAGCAGTGTGTCATCTATCTTTAATTATAATAGGACTTACGCGAAAGGTGCGGTTGTGCTCCACATGCTGCGTCATGTAGTGGGTGATGAAAATTTCTTCACTATTTTAAAAGAATACGCGGCTCATCCCCCGGTCGCGTACGGTGTAGCAGTGACGGAAGATTTTCAGAATGTTGCAGAAAGAGTTTCCGGGATGAACCTCAATTACTTTTTCGATCAATGGATTTTCGGTCAAAATTACCCGAAGTACACCTACGATTGGGATTATGCACATAGCGGAAATAATTATGTGATCTCATTATCCATAGCGCAAGAAACGAATTCCGAACCTTTGTTTTTTACTATGCCGATCGATATTAAAATTAATTTACTCGCAGGAGATACTACTGTTACTGTGTTCAATAACCAAATGATCCAACAGTTCAACATTACCGTCGATAAAGAACCCCAAATCATAACTCTCGACCCCGACAATATGATTCTTAAAGAAATTATTGTTAGAGAGGAATACCCCGACGACCCGACAATTTATACCTCATTTATTCTTGAACAAAATTATCCCAACCCGTTTAATCCGTCGACTACGATTAATTTTACTATTCCATATATGGGTGAAGGAATAATTGTTCCGGTAAAAATTAGGCTTTATGATATTCTTGGAAATGAAATTGGAGTTTTGTTCAACGGTGAAGTTTCTGCCGGTATGCACTCAATAATATTCGAAACTTCAAACTTCGGCACACCAATATCAAGCGGAGTTTATATTTACCAATTAATCGCCGAAGGCTTTGTTCAATCGAAAAAAATGGTATTACTTAGATGAATTTAAAATTTTGAGCAATATGGCAAAATTTTTTGTTTTGCTTATTGATCTTTATTTTTAACTTTGTACCGCCCCTCCCTGAATTAGAGTAAAACCGGAATGAGGCAAATAAAAATAATTGAGGACTTTAAATCATGAAAACCTTCTCGATGATGAATTGTAACTTGAGGTTTATATTGATATTCCTCGCATTGAACCTATTAGTATTAAATCAATATCTTCTTTCAAAAAATTTGCTTGAATTTATGAGAACATACGAATCTTCTTTTATTATAGAGCAGCAGCAGGAAAAACAATTAGACTCTTATTACTCAAATGCAAAACTCGGTTCCTTTATTGAAAACGGAAAAACTTACTTTCGTTTGTTTGCACCGAGCGCCGCAAATATTAAACTCTGTACTTTCACAAATCCGGAGGATACAGCCGGTAATGAATATGGAATGACAAAAGATGAAGACGGTACCTGGCTCTGCGTATTAGAGGGTGAATTGAGAGGACTATTCTACGGATACAAAATTTTTACTAATGATGAAGACCCTAGTATTGTTCCGAAAGAAATCTGCATTGATCCTTACGCAAAAGCTGTAGCTACATATACAACATATATGAATCCTAGGCGCTCAATCGTATACGAGGATAAATATAATTGGGAGAATGATTCATGGATACAAAGAGATTGGCGCGATTTAATCATATATGAAATGCATATCCGCGATCTTACTGCTCATTCATCATCAGGATCTTCAATCCCCGGAACTTATAAAGGATTGGTTGAAAAAAGTAAAACCAGCGGAATAGATTATATTAAATCATTGGGAGTAAACACTGTTGAACTCCTTCCGGCGCAGGAATACGGTTACGTGGAAATTCCGTTCCGCGATTCCCTAGGGGGTAAATTCAACACGTGGAATCCGTATGAAAGAAATCATTGGGGTTACATGACAGGTGCCTTTTTTGCCCCTGCCGCATATTATAGTGAGATCGGGGAAAATTTACCGATAAATAAATGGATTGGTAAAGAAGCTAAACAGGTCAAAGATTTTAAAGATATGGTTAAAGCGTTTCATAATGAAGGCATTGGTGTTATAATGGATGTTGTTTATAATCACCTTTCTGAATATGAGATCGGTAACTTAAAACAGATTGATAAAGAATATTATTTCCGTCTGGATGAATATGGGAATTATATCACTGAAAGCTGGTGCGGTAATGATTTAAAAACAGAGCGCCCGATGATGCGCCGGTTGATAATCGACAGCATTATCCACTGGATGACGGAATATCACGTTGACGGTTTTCGTTTCGATCTCGGTAAACTTTTAGATTGGAAAACAATTGAAGAAATAATCGTTGCGGCAAAAAAGATTAATCCGGATGTAGTTATTGTTTGCGAACCCTGGGGGGGCGGTTATGACCCTACCGGTTTCTCGCAGCGCGGATGGGGCGCATGGAATGATCAAATACGCAACGGTATAAAAGGTGAAAACCCGTTTAACGGACTCGGATGGATATTCGGTCAATGGTACGGCAATAACAATGTTGACCGGATTAAAAGTTATGTAAACGGAACATTGACACGCGACAGTTTGGGACTCTTTATTAAAAAAGAACATTCGGTAAATTACCTGGAATCTCACGACGGTTACACACTTGGAGATTTTATCCGCATCGGCTCCAAAGAAGTTGATCCCCGCAAAGTTGTTGCAGACTTAGATAAAAACGCTGCTCTTTCTCCTTTCCAGTTACAATTGAACAAATTGGCTGCACTATTCCTTTTCACTTCTCAGGGAATTACAATGATTCATGAAGGGCAGGAATTCGCCCGTTCCAAAGTTATTGCAACAGGCGATAATGTGGATGATGAAGAGAAAGGAAAGATAGATCATAACTCGTACAACAAAGACAACGAAACAAATTATCTCAACTACAGTCATGCTGTAATAAATGAAGAGTTATCAGATTATTACAAAGGTCTGATAAAACTTCGTTCCGAATATCCCGCATTCCGCCGCGCCGTGTACGATGATATCACATTCCACACTTTCGATTGGAATGAATTCGCATTAGCTTATGAATTGAAATATGATGACACAGAATTTTATGTTGCTTTTAACGCCAATCACGACATAGAACAGGAAATAAAACTCCCCGACGGAATTTGGGAAATATTTGTGGATAAGAATACAGTCGGAACTGATCCACTAAAAGAAATTTCATGCAACATTGTTTTAGAGCCGATTTCCGGTGTGGTTTTAAAAAGAAAAAATTAAGCATAGAAATTTATTATCGCCTTCTTCAAAGAAGCGTCTAGCGCAGCTTTGAAGCTGGCAAGATTTACCGGTTTTCTAAAAATAAATTCGACGCCCAAGTCTTTATATTCCTGTTCTATTGTTTCAATTATATCTGCGCTTAATATTATTACCGGCGGTTTGAATTTAAGATCGGAAACACTTATTTGTTTTACCAAATCGTAACCGGTCATTACCGGCATTTTGTGATCCGAAATTACAAGAGCCGGAGTTGATTTTTCAATCTGTTCAAAGGCGTCTTTTCCGTTAACTGCCTCATCAATAGTATAATCCGGAAGAAAACTTCTTAACAATTTAGAATAAAGAAGTCTGTCTGTATTTAAATCATCAACAAGTAATATCCTTGTTGAAGAAATAGGTATTGAGAAGAAGAATTCAGTGCCCTCTCCTTTTTTACTTTCTACCCAAATATCACCGCCGTGTTTGTTTACAATATCTTTAACGAGTGAAAGTCCCAATCCGCTCCCCTTTTCACCCCCGGTTCCGTTTGAAGTAAATTTGGTATCCACCCTAAAAAGTTTTTCTTTATCGGCTTCTTTGATTCCAACGCCGTCATCTTTAACCGAAAACCTTACGTATTTTTTCTCAACGACCGGTTCGGCATTAACACTGATATGTCCCCCCGGTTTTGTAAATTTAATTGCGTTGCCAATAAGGTTATTAAAGACCTGGAGCATTAATGATTCATCTGCATGGACATATAAATCGGTCTCAACTTTTGAGACAAGATCAATTTCTTTTTGAATAGCGCTTCCGGCAAGCATCTGGATAGATTTCATAATAACAACTTTTGAGTTCATCCTTTCGGGTTCAAATTTTATACGCCCTGTCTGCAGGCGGGTCCAGTCTAATAATGAATTAACAAGCGCAAGCATATTGGCGGATGATTCTTTAATGAATGAAATATACTGCCTCTGTTTTTCATTCCCCAGGTTTTCATCTTTTAAAAGCAAATCGGTAAATCCCATTATTGAGCTGAAAGGAGTTCTCAAATCATGCGAAATAATTGAGATGAACCGATCCTTCGTATCGTTAAGTTCGCGGAGATTTTCGGTAAAGTTATGCATATCCGCTTCCGCTTTTTTGTTTAGACTGATATCGCTCACTATCCCGAAAATTTTATTAACCGTACCGTTTTCCTCTCGTATAATATTAATTTTATTTTTTACCCAGATCGTATTGCCTAATTTATTAATAATACGGTATTCCAATTCATCGAAATTTCTGGCCGGATCGCGGTAGAGTCTTTTCAGTTTTGAAATAATATCTGACGTATCGTCCGGATGCGTAATTTCAAACCACAGTTTTGGATTGTTGATAAAATCTTTATACGGGTACCCCGTTATCTTCTTAATAGCCGCAGTATAAAAAACAACTTTCAATTTACCGTCAACGCGCTCGGCAGTCCACATGCATTCGTCTATATTGTCTGCAATATTTCTATATCGTGCTTCGGAGTCTTCAATAAGTTTTTTAGCTCTTCTTGTTTCCGTAACGTCCCGCAGCATTGAAACAATATATATTTCATTGTCCATCTCATAAGTAGTAACGGAATTTTCGACAAAGAATGTTGATTCGTCTTTCTTTTTGCCTGTAAAATCATAACGTGTCGGAGCATCGGTTTTTTTCTCGCGCGCTTGAATGAATTTGGCAACCTGCGGAATATCTTTTTCATAAACAAAATCGAGCGGGTCTTTGCCGATTACTTCTTCTATCAAATCATAACCGAACATCTTTACAAAATGATCATTAGCCAAAATCAACTTTCTATTGCAAATAACAATTATACCTTCCTGCGACGCTTCGAATACAGACCTAATTAAAAGAAGATCTTTCTGCGAGTCTTTTTTACCCGAAATATTTGTGATGATACAGTTGAAATGTTTTGCCTTGCCGTTTAAGTCTTTCACAAGTGTAAAACTTGAGAGCGTATAAATCTCATTTCCGTCTTTTGTAATAAGAGGAAGTTCTACCGCATCCGGTTTGTTAATACTCTTTAGGTCAATTTTAAAATTATTTGTTTTGAGAAATCCGGGATTAATAAATTGTCTGAAATTAATGTCGGCTAATTCATTTTCCGAATAACCGAATGTTTCAATGAAATTCGGATTTGCATAAGTAATATTTCCCTTAAGATCCAAAGTGCAAATAAATTCATATGTGTTGGTTACAATGTCTCTGAACTTTTCCTCGGAATGTTTCAGTTCCTTTTCTCTATTCACCCGCTCGGTTATATTGGAAAAAAGGATTATGATCGATTTATTATCACCTTCCCCGATATAACCCAACCTAGCTTTGATATATTCCACATCTTCATCGCGGCCTAATTTTATTTGATCTTCCCATATCCGGTTCTTTACAAGTTCTCCTTTTATCCCTTCCAAAAATATTTTATCAAAAACCGGAATTACCTTTCCAATAAATTTTCCGTAGATCTCACTTTTTGTAAATCCGAACAGGTCTGTAGCATTCTCATTCCAATAATTAATCTTTCCGGATAAATCAATTCCAATTATTGCGTCTACAAATAATGTGGATATATTTTGATATTTTTTAAGTTCATTTATTTCATGAACAACTTGATTATCTTCGGCAAATTTCGCGGTTTCATCATTAATAAGTGTTATAATCAATTGTAATTCATTTTTAACGGAAACATAAGGTACGAACATCAACTTAACATGATATTCTTCTTTTTTATATTCAACCGGGATTTGTTTTGCAACCGATTGATTATTACCCCGAACCGTTTCCAACATTTCATTAATGATAGGGAGATTTGATAAAGAATATATATTTGATTTATCTTTTTTGAATTTTTCACTTATAAAATCCAACCTTCCGGGTATCCCGGCTTCATGTTTGTAAACCATTTCACCGTCGGGGGCAATAATGAGAAAATAATCCGAAAGTTTTGAAAGGAATCCGTAAAAATCAGCCGATTCTATTAATTTGCTCTCTCCCAAGCCAGCATCAATTCTAACGTCTTCAACTATCAATATTCCCCCTTGCACTTGATCGCCCGAGAAAATAGGCGCCCCTTTAAGCAGAATATTTACAATACCTCCGCTAAGAACTTTCTTAGATTGAACAACTTTTTCAAAACCATCTCCTTTCAATAATTCAGTCAATTCGGATGATAAGCCGCATTCAACAAACAAATTTTTCTTTAATATACTGGTACCGTTGAGTTCCCCGTGGTAACTTGCCGCAATAATTCCGAATGCAAAAAAGTTTGAAGTAACAGTCGTTATTATCCCCTTACCGTCGAAAATCAAAATCCCAACCGGTGCGCTTTCTAAAATATCTATAGCGGAAATATTGGGAAGTAAATTTTGAATGCTGTTTTCTTTATTCAAGGCTATGGTCTTTAATTAGTGTAAGAAATCATTAGTCAGGTAAAAAATATGAAATATAGGAGATAAATTAAATAAGAAAGAATTAAGGATGCTTCAATTGTGATTCTCATGAATAAAAGGAAAAAGTTATCCCATCAATCCGATTCCGAAATATGAATCAGATGATTTTGTATATTTCATTTAAAATTGTTTGTGTTGCTCCAAGATTTGATTGGACATAATCATAAGAAATCTTTCCCATTTTTTGACGCAACTTTGCATCCCGCAATAAACTTTTTATCGTGTTGTAAGCAGAGTCCTTGTTTTTAATTACAGCAGCTCCCCCCATTTTCTCAAGCGCCATGGCTTCCTGACTGTTTTGAATTTTAGGGCCGAATAAAACCGGTATACCGTAAACAGCCGGTTCCAGGACATTGTGGATTCCTTGTTTGAAACTTCCTCCAACATAGGCAATGTGTGCATAATTATAAAGTGTAAGAAGAATACCGATTGAATCAATTAAAATTACTCGTTCACCTTTGTAATTATTGATATAAGAAAAACGCATAGTCGCGGTTTTATTTGCAAAGTAATCTTCCAGTTTCACTAACCTATGCACCGAGGGTTCGTGCGGTACAATGATTAATATCAAACTTTTATTTTCACTAATCAGTTTTAATGATGCAGGGAGAATCACTTCTTCATCTGATTCCCATGAGCTTCCTAATACAAAGATCTTTTTACTTTTAAATATATTAGATGGAAATAACCTGGAGTTTTTCGAATAAAGACTTTTTTGGTGAACACGGTCAAAGCGCGTATCGCCAATGGCTTTAATATTCTTTTTATCAATCTCGAACTCTAGGAAGTGTTTAGAATCGGTGTTTGAAACCGTTAAAATCTTAGTTACCCCTCTGTATAAAGTATTGTGAAAACTTTTAGATAGAGCCCATTTACGTTTCGATTCTTTGCGCATTGTTGCATCAACAATAAAACATGGAATATTTTTCTTATCCATCTGCCACATCAAATTAGGCCAAATATCATAACGCATAAAAATTACAAGGTTCGGCTGAATGAGTCGTAAAAATCTCTCTACATTCTGTGCGGAATCGAAAGGTATGTATGAAATAATATCAGCATGGGGGTAATTCAATGAATTGTCGTATCCTGAGGGGGAGAAAAAAGTAACAGTTATGTTAACATCTTTTTCCACTTTCAATTTTTCTATTATTGGTTTAGCCTGTTCAAATTCCCCCATCGATGCAGAGTGAAACCAAATCATTTTTTTTCTTCTATCGATACCTGCAAGATTGATGATCAGCGTTTCGAACAACCGTTTACGTTCTTTCAATCCCTTTTTTACTTTGTGATTAAAAAGACCTATAAATAAAAACAAAGTATAAATTACCGGTATCAACAAGTAATTATAGAATAAGTACCAGAAACTGTTCATAATGAGCTATAATATTTTTTAAATTGATCAAATACTAATTCTGCAGTCATTTCCTTCATGCACATGAAATGTCTTTTGGGGCAGCGGCTTCTCCCGATATGACTGCAAGGTCTGCAAGATAACAAATTATTTTCTAATATTAAATTTTTCGATTTATAAGGCGCAAATCCGAATTCCCTAACAGTAGAACCAAATATTGCCAAAACCGGTACACGCAGAGCCGCGGCAGTGTGCATTAAACCGGAATCATTGCATATAACCGCCGAACATTGCTTCATATTTCGAGAAGTTTGGAATAAATTATTATTGTTGCTTAAGTTAATTGCTCCGTCAATCTGTTCGCAAATCTCCTCGCAAATTCCAATATCATTGCCGCCGCCGAAGAGAACAACATTTAATCCGTTACTCCTTAATAAATTACCAAGTTCAATAAAATATTCTTTGGGCCACTGCTTTGTAAAATGTTTAGACCCGGGGCAGAGACCAATATATTTTTTGTCATTCTTCAAATCCGGTGCAGTTGAACCGGGTAAATATAAATCGAGACCTTCGTCATCCAATTCAAATTTTCCCAATGCGGCTGCATAGCGTTCCGGAATAGTGATAATTTTTTTCAACAGATTGATCTTTAGATTGACCAGCATAAACTTTTTTATTGATGGCTTTTTATACCTTGCCGCTCTGCAATTTAATTTACCGGTTATTCGTTTACTCCGAAGGTTGTTTTGAAGATCAAGAATCATATCATAATTGTTGTTGTTCAACACGGCAATAAGGGAAGAAATATCTTCACCCCTTTTTAATAAATAAATATTGTTTAAATAAGGATTATTTTTAATTGCATCCGAAAATTCTTGCCTGATAAGATAGTCTAATTTAATACCGGGAAATTTTTTTTTAATAGATCTCAACAAAGGGGTTGTAAGGAGAATATCGCCTAGTGAGCTGAACCTGATTACGAGGATTCTATTTAAATTATCCAATTTAATTTCATGCATGAGAAAACGATTCTTATTGCTCAAATTTAGCTAATAAAATTAAGTCTTCCAATCAGATGTTTATTGTAGATAATATTAATCTTACTTATTTTTCGATACATCTAACAAAATAGTAAAGAGGTAAATTGATATGGCAACTTTACCCCCGCCGGCCACAAATCCGGCACCGGCAAATTCTCTTGAGAAACGAGTTTATTCTCTGGTTGAAACGTATAAAGAGAATATCCCTATAATGAACGACAGGAATAGATTAGCGTTTAATCTCATTAATTACCTCAATGGCGCGGGAGACTCTCCTGCTGTTTTGGTTTCGTCGGCAAAGATTAAAATAGAAGGTATAAGCAAAAATGAACTTGCAAAAAAACTAGAAGAAGATTTGAAGCAAATTTAATTGAAAAGATTTTATATTTGAGCAAAATAAAGGGCTGTTTCAATAGTCACAATTATTGAATAATAACATGCAAACGGCGCAGGAAAAATTGATTTTTGTAAATTAATATTCTATCCCGGCATATTGAATAATTACTTTTGAGACAACCCTTTTCTTTTTATTCGTAGTTAGCTTCTTTCAAATACTTTTCGACCAACTCAACATCGTCTTTACTGCCAATATAAATCGGCGTCCTTTCATGAAGATCACCAGGCTGCAATTCGAGTATCCTATTTTGCCCGTCGGATGCTTTACCGCCGGCAGCTTCTACAATGAATGCCATCGGATTACATTCGTATAAAATGCGCAGTTTGCCTTTCGGATTTCTTTTATCTCCTGGATAAATAAAAATACCGCCGTAAATCAAATTACGGTGAATGTCTGCAACAAATGATCCGATATATCTTGCTTTGTACGGTTTATCGGAAAAGGAATCACTTTGTAAATACTTAATATAGTTTTTCAGACCTTTGTGCCAATAAAGATAATTCCCTTCATTCAGGCTATAAATTTTTCCTTTACCGGGTATCTGCATATTGTCGTGTGATAATAAAAACTCACCAAAAGCCGGGTCAAGAGTAAATCCATATACCCCTTTGCCGGTTGTATAAACCATAATTGTACTAGAGCCGTAAACAATATACCCTGCGGCAACTTGTTTAAGTCCCTGCTGCAAACAATCCTCAACCGTACCCGGTTTGCCTTCAGGGGTTATTCTCCTATAGATTGAAAAAATAGTGCCGATACTTACATTAACATCAATATTAGAAGAGCCGTCTAGCGGGTCAAAAAGTAGAACGTACTTACCGATTTTGTGATGTTTGGGAATATGAATAATATCTTCTTCCTCTTCGGAAGCCATCACGCAGAAGTGCCCCGTGTGATTCATTGCGCTTATAATTGTGTCGTGAGCGAAGATATCCAGTTTTTTCACCTTCTCGCCGTGAACATTATTCTCACCGGTAAATCCCAGGATATCTACAAGGCCGGCTTTATTTACTTCCAGCGAAATAATTTTTGCCGCAAGACCAATTTGATTTAAGATTGCTGAAAGTTCTCCCGTAGCTTGGGGATGAAGTTTTTCCCCCTCGAGGATGTGACGCGGAAGTGTCATGAACTTTCCTGGCATATGCCTCCTCCCTATATTATGCGGGTTTTATTACTTCCTGATCTTTATATTGGAGCTGATACAGTCTGTAATATATACCGCGGTTTGAAAGTAATTCGTGGTGTGTTCCAATTTCTCTGACTTCACCTTTGTGCATAACGATTATTTTATCTGCATTCTGAATTGTTGACAACCTGTGAGCAATTACAATCGAAGTTCTGCCCACTAAAAGTTTTTCGATTGCCCTCTGAATCAATTCTTCCGTTTCGGTATCAACGCTTGAAGTCGCTTCGTCTAAAATAAGGATTTGGGGATTATATGCAAGAGCTCTGGCAAAAGAAATTAACTGCTTCTGGCCTACACTTAGTGTAGCCCCTTTTTCCTTAACTTCTTCGTCATATTTATTGGGAAGATTTTTTATAAACTTATGCGCCCCCACTGTTTTCGCTGCAGAAATAACCTGCTCATCGGTAATAGCGGGGTTGTCCAAATTAATATTTGATTTGATTGTTCCTGAAAATAAAAATACATCCTGCAAAACTATAGAAATGTATTTACGCAAATCGCGCTTGTCTAGTTTGCGGATGTCCGTTCCGTCTATGCAGATACTTCCTTCTTTGATATCGTAAAACCTGGTAAATAAATTAATGATACTTGTTTTGCCGGCTCCGGTAGCCCCAACTATTGCAACAGTTTCCCCCGGGTTAACTTTGAAAGATATGTTTCTCAAAACATATTCATCTGCGTTATAAGCAAACCAAACATTCTTAAATTCAATGGAGCCGTTAACTTTTTCCAGGCTGAGAGGATCTTCCGGGTTGTAAACCATAGTATCGTTATCTAGTAATTTAAAGATACGTTCAGAGGATGCCATAGCCGTCTGCATTATATTATACTTTTCAGATAAATCGCGGATCGGGCGGAAAAACATTTCAGTATACTGAATAAAGGCGAATAGGATCCCTATAGTCATGGTTCCTTGAATTACACTTCCGCCGCCGTACCAGATAATCAATGCAACCGCAAAAGAACTTAGAATTTCTACCGCGGGGTAAAAAACCGCGTAGTAAAATATGGAATCAATATTTGCTTTTTTATGGTCGCGGTTAATAACCGAAAAGTTTTCCAATTCTTTCGTTTCTTTTGTAAAGACCTGGATAACATTAATACCTGTTATATGCTCCTGCATATAAGAATTTAATCTAGCCAAATGAAAACGAACATTCCGGTATGCCTCCCTCACTTTTTTACGGAATAAAAATGTCGCATAAATTAAAACCGGTAAAACCGAGAGTGTAACAAGCGATAAATCCCATGCCATTAAAAACATGAAAATAAAAATCCATAAGATGATAAAAACATCACTAAAGACCATCACTATGCCTGAAGAAAACAAATCGTTTAAAGATTCTACGTCGTTGGTTACACGCGTTACAATTCTGCCGATAGGAGTTTTGTCGAAATATTTAAGCGAAAGCTTTTGAACATGGGAGAAAATTTTTTTACGCAAATCGAAAATAATATTCTGCCCCATTAACTGTGTATAGTAGGTTATAAAATACTGAATCAAAGATTGAAGTATCAATGAACCGAGTAATAAAAGGGAGATGATGATCAACCCGTTAAAATCATTATTGGCAATGCTGTCATCTATTGCAACTTTGGTAAGATACGGCCGCACAGGTCCAAGTGCCGCAACAACAATGTTTAAAAGTATAGCAAGAACCACATACTTTTTGTAGGGTTTAACATACGAGAGAAGACGCTTCATCAATTTCGAGTCGTATGCTTTACCTAGTATTTCATCATCATGTTCTTTGCTCATAAATGCGTATTAACTCATTTCTTTTAATTCTTCTTCAAGTAATTGTTTGTAGTGGAGATCGGCATAAATACCGTTTAATTCAATCAGTTCGTCGTGTGTCCCTTCTTCAGCAACTTTACCTTCGTATAGGACATAAATTTTATCGGCATTCTTCACGGTAGAAATTCTATGACTGATGATAATGCTGGTTCTTCCTTTCATAAATTCTTTAAGGTTCGTCAGTATTTCTTCTTCCGTATTTGTATCAACCGCGGAGAATGAATCGTCGAGTATCAAAATTTTAGGATCGACAGCTAATGCCCGCGCCAGGCAGGCTCTCTGCTTTTGACCGCCGGAAAGGGTAATTCCTCTTTCCCCCAAAACCGTTTCATACTTAGCCGGAAATTCTTCAACATCCCGGTTCAATTTCGATATTGCCGCGACTTTTTCAACCAGTTCATGGCTTCTTTCTTTTACACCGTACAATAAATTATTTTCCAGTGTATCAGAAAATAAAAATGTTTCCTGCGAAACCAGTCCTATGCTTTGTCTCAAAACTTTGAGCGGAATTTCTTTCACATCGATACCGTCAATTTTTACTTTCCCCTCGAAGACGTCGTACAATCTAGGGATTGTATTGATAAGCGTAGTTTTACCCGCGCCGGTCTGCCCGATAATAGCTATGGTAGAACCATTCGGGATATCGATATTTACATTTTGAAAGACATACGGAAGATCTTCTTTATACTTGAAAGAAACATTCTCAAATTTGATTCCACCTTTAATACTGTTGATCGAAAACCGGGTTTTTTCCGAATCCTTGATCTCTTCATCTTCACTGAATATGGTATTGATACGTTTCATGCTTGCATCAGCCTGCTGAATAATATTCATCACCCAGCCGAAAGCAATCATAGGCCAAATAAGGTAGCCGAGAAATACCATAAATGCAGTAATATCTCCCAATGTTAGTTCGCGGCTGATTACCATCGCACCGCCTGCCAATACCAGAATTATAATCGACAACCCGATGATCATAAACATTATCGGTTGGAACAGGGCTTGGATTCTAACTTTGTCCATGTTTCTGTCCAGATATTCCCTGCTCAGATCGGTGAATGTTTCAATCTGGTTATTTTCGCGTACATAAGATTTGATTACACGAATTCCGGAAAAGTTCTCTTGCGCTTTGGCTGTTAACTCCGAAAATTTTTCTTGAATTCTAGTAAACTTTTTATGAATCTTAGCACTAAGTTTATAGACGAAATATGAAAGCAACGGGAGAGGAATAAGAGTGTACAATGTAAGCATCGGGCTGATCGAAATTATTATCCCGATAACAATCACCATTGTTATTACAGTGTCTAACGAATACATTACGGCAGGACCAACATACATTCGAACCGCGTTAATATCATTGGTAGCATGAGCCATGATATTGCCGGTCGAATTATTCTGGAAATAACGCAACGGTAATTTCTGAATGTGCGCCCAGAAGTCGTGTCTCAAATCATATTCAATTTCCCGCGAAACAACAATAATTGTCTGCCGAATGAGAAAGCGAAAAAAACCACTTACCACCGCAAATACAAGAATAAGAGCTGCATAATTTAAAATCGATTCAATCGATATATTTTCAGATAATCCGTCGATTACACTTCTTAAAAAGAGAGGGATATAAACACCGGTAATGTTGGATACAAGTATGAAAAGAAAACCGAAAAAAATTTTCTTTTTATATCGCAAAAAATATTTATTTAAGGAAGATAAACTTCGCATCTACTTGATGTCTTTCAGGCATATTATAAAATTATTTACTCGGAGAATATGATAACAAAGTATCCGGGAATAAGTTCAAAACCGGCTTCTTGTTGCTGGCGGCTGGTGTCTAATTTAAAAAGCCGTTCACCAGTCACCACAAACCAGTTACCCTACCTCCGTCAAAACCGACTCCGGCAGACATGCATGAACTAGTTCATAATTTCAAACCCGGTATATTTTTGTAAAACTTTAGGGACTCTAATCTTACCATCTTCTGTTTGATAATTTTCAAGCAAAGAAACCATCAACCTGCTTGTAGCCAAACCGGAACCGTTTAGTGTATGAACGAATTCAGGTTTTTTAGTCTCTTCGTTTCTGAAACGGATATTTGCCCTGCGCGCCTGGAAATTATCGAAGTTACTGCATGATGATGCTTCGAGCCATTTGTTTTCTGCCGGCGACCATGTTTCGATATCGTAACATTTAGCGGCTGCAAAACTTAAATCTCCTGTGCATAACAATAAAATCCTGTATGGAATTTCCAATGCTTTCAAAATATCTTCCGCTTCGCCGACCAATGTTTCGAGTTCATCATATGAGTTTCCCGGTTTAACAAACTTAACCATCTCAACTTTATTGAATTGATGTACCCGCAAAAATCCTTTCGACTCTTTACCATACGATCCGGCTTCTCTTCTGAAGCAGGCGGAGTAACTTACATATTTTATAGGAAGTTCTTTTTCTAAAAGAATTTCATCACGATGTAAATTTGTAACCGGCACTTCGGCTGTGGGTATAGGAAAAACATCATCTTTCGCGCAGTGGTACATATCTTCTTCCATTTTAGGAAGCTGCCCCGTACCGAACATTGAATCGCGGTTAACCAAAAATGGGGGAAATATTTCTGTAAACCCGTGATGCTGTAAATGATAATCGAGCATAAAATTAATCAATGCGCGTTCTAATGTTGCGCCCTTGCCAACATAAACCGGAAAACCGGAACCGCTTATTTTAGCGCCCCTTTCAAAATCCAATATCTTCAGCTTCTTACCCAGTTCAATGTGATCCATTACTTTCTTTTCTTCGATCGATATGCCTTCAGGGATCCATTTTCTTACTTCAACATTATCGGCGGCTGATTTTCCAACCGGCACTGATTCATGAGGAAGGTTTGGCAGCCAAATCAATAGATTGTTCAATTTTATTTCAACTTCATTTAATTTATCATCCAGCTCTTTAATCTCATCGGCCACTTGTTTCATTTCGGCAATCACTTCATCGGCGTTTTCACCTGCCTTCTTTAATTTGCCTACTTCTTGAGATACTTTATTTTTTTGAGCTTTCAGATCTTCGACTTTCTGAATAAAGTTTCTTCTGTCTTTATCAAGTTTCAAGATTTGATCTACATCTGCTTTATCGTTTTTATTCCCAATTCCCGTCTTAACCAACTCGGGATTTTCACGTATGAATTTTAAGTCTAACATTTTTTCCTCTTCAATTATTATCTGCGAGAATCTGTACAATCTGTGTTATCAGCGTGCTATTAAATGGTGCACAGATTACGCAAACTCAGCAGATATTCGCTGTTTACTTAACAACTATATTATAGATTTTATTTTTAACATAAATTTCTTTTATTATTGTTTTACCATCCGTATAGCTTTTTACTTTTTCATCGCTGTAAACCATCTCTTTAACATTAGCATCATCAAGATCAACAGCTACCTTTATTTTTTGTCTCATCTTACCGTTTATCTGTATAACAACAAACACCTCATCAACCGAAAGTGCTTTTCCATCGGCAGTAAACCAAACAGGCTCATCATACAATGATTTTTCCTTGCCAATCACATTCCAGCACTCTTCCCCGAAATGAGGAGCCAATGGCGCAACCATACTTGAGAATCTTTCAAGAGTATAAGTTTTCAACTCGTCTCTACAGTTCTTCAAGTTTTTCAACATCTCGTTAAGTAGTTCCATCAAAGTAGCTATTGCAGTATTGAAACGGAAATGCTCCAGTTCCCCGTCAATCTTGGCTACACTCTGATTTACTTTCCTATACACGCTCTTTTCTGGTTCAGTCAAATCATCCAGATTGAATTCCTCGGGAGCCGAAGTTTTCTTGCAAATACTTTCATGCTCTTTTATCAAGGCATATGACTTTTGAACAAACCTATCCACTCCCACTATACCTGTATCGCTCCAATCACCCCCTAATTCATAGGGACCCATAAACATAAGATACATTCTAAATACATCGGCTCCATATTGAGCCACGAACGGATCGGGGTTTACAACATTCCCTTTTGACTTGGACATCTTAGCCCCTTGATTGGTAATAGTACCTTGATGCACCAATTTTGTTGCAGGTTCATCGCTGTTTAATATCCCGATATCTCTCAAGAATTTATGGAAAAAGCGAAAGAACAATAAATGTCCCGTCGCATGTTCGGCGCCTCCAACATACATATCAACCGGGGTCCAATCATTTGCGAGCTTAGCGTCGAACATCCCTTTTTCGAATTTCGGATTCATATACCGCAGATAATACCATGATGAATCAACAAACGTATCCATAGTATCAACATCACGTTTTGCCGGGGCACCGCATGTTGGGCATGTTGTATTAACGAAATCGGGATTACTGGCCAACGGGGAAACACCTTCTGACTTAAATTCAACTTCGTATGGAAGTTTGATCGGTAAATCACTTTCCGGTACAGGCACTTCGCCGCACTTATTGCAATAAACAACAGGTATGGGTGTGCCCCAATATCTTTGGCGTGAAATCAACCAGTCACGTAACCTGAAATTAACTTTGCTTTCACCGATTCCTTTTTCTTCCAGCCACCCGATCATTTTTTTCTTTGCATCGGCAACGTTCAATCCGTCGAGAAAATCGCTGTTCATTGCCGGGCCGTCGCCTGTGAATGCTTTGCCTTCAAAATCATCCGGTGTTTTTACGGTTCTTACTATCGGCAAATTAAACTTCTCAGCAAATTCCCAATCTCTTTCGTCCTGCCCCGGGACTGCCATTATCGCGCCGGTACCGTAAGTCATCAATACATAATCTGCAATCCAAATTGGGATCTTTTTATTCGTAGCAGGATTAATTGCATACGCACCGGTAAATACTCCTGTCTTTTCTTTGGTTGTAGAAGTTCTATCAATCTCGGTCATCGATTTGATAGACTCACGATAATCTTCAATTGCTTTTTTATTTTCACCGGTTGTTATCTTGTCTACTAATTCAAGTTCAGGGGCAAGAACCATGTATGTTGCGCCGAACAATGTATCAGGGCGAGTTGTGAAGACGGTAATATCTTCATCATGCCCGTTAATTTTAAATTGAACTTCGGCGCCTACACTTTTGCCGATCCAGTTTCGCTGCATGAGCTTGGTCTTTTCGGGCCAGTCTATTTTATCAATTCCCTGAAGTAATTCTTCAGCGTAGTGAGTGATCTTGAAAAACCATTGAGTTAATTGCCTTTGAACAACCGTAGTACCGCATCTCTCGCAAGAACCGTCATTCTCTACCTGTTCATTTGCAAGAACAGTCTGGCATGACGGGCACCAGTTGACCGGCGCGTTCTTTCTATAAGCCAAACCTTTCTTATAGAGTTGAAGAAATATCCATTGATTCCACTTGTAATATTCAGGCGCACATGTCATCAACTCGGAATTCCAATCATACATGGTGCCTATTCGTTTCAACTGAACGCGTATATCGGCAATATTTTTCATCGTACTATCTTGCGGATGTATACCTGTTTTGATAGCATAATTTTCCGCCGGCAGTCCAAACGCGTCATATCCCATCGGTTCATAAACATTATACCCTTGCAGCTTTTTAAATCTTGCCCATGTATCCGACGGCCCGTAATGAAACCAATGCCCGCAGTGGAGTTTAGCCCCCGATGGGTAAATAAACATATTGAGTTGATATAATTTTTTGTCTGTATCGGAAAGGTTCGTTTTATATGTTTTATTCTCTTCCCAATATTTCTGCCACTTCTCTTCTACTTCTGCAAAAGGATATTTCATCGTAAAGTCACATTTTTGTTTAAAAATAAGATTGAAATTTAATTAAAACGTCCAGGAATAGCAAAATAGAGGCCATATCTTACGGTTATTTATTCAACAATAATCAGTCGGTTGAAGGTTTCTCTGTTACATTTTGTTACATTTAAGACAAAATTGAGTAATCTATTTTTCTTACTTTTCAATACGATGAAATTGGAGAATTCCAGGTGGAAGCAAAATATAAAATATTAGTTATTGATGATGATGAAAAACTGAATAAATTGCTTAAGGAATACCTTGGCAATTTCGGGTATAATGTTATTTCAGTAGTTGTCCCATCGGAGGGATTAAAGGCCATTAAAAATGAAAACCCCGATTTGGTTATACTCGATGTTATGCTTCCTGAAATGGATGGATTCGAAACTCTGAAAGAGATCAGAAAATATTTTTCAACTCCCGTGATTATGTTAACTGCCCGTGGGGAAGTAACAGATAGAATTGTAGGACTCGAAATTGGCGCCGATGATTACCTCCCCAAACCGTTCGAGCCGAGAGAACTGGTAGCGCGGATACAATCCATTCTTAGACGTAACTCAATTCAAACTAAAGATGATGTGATTAAAATCGGCGAACTTATTATCGATCAGCAAAAACAAACCGCAATTCTTAACGGGATCGATCTCGATCTTACTACCGCGGAATTCACTCTGCTATTGCTCTTTGTAAAAAAAGCAGGGAAGGTTCTTAACAGGGATATAATATTGGATAATCTTAAAGGTCTCTCCTGGGAAATTTTCAACCGTTCGGTTGACGTGTTGATAAGCAGACTTAGACAAAAATTAAACGACGATCCCAAAAATCCGAGATATATAAAAACTGTTTGGGGATCCGGCTATAAGTTTATCGGGGAATGAATATGTTAAAGAAAATCAAAGTTCTATTTAGTTCGTCATTATTCTTAAAGATACTGGCAATATTTTTGGTTGGACATATTTTTTTCAGCTTATCAATGATGGCTTTCCGGGATTACATTTTTGAAAATTATCATGCCGATAGAATTCATGAAACAGCATATAATTACAGCAGCCTTATAATTGATAAACTAGGCACACCCCCCGATACATTAGCCGCGGCACAATTGGCAAAAGAACTAAACATAAACATCCGTTTTAAAAATGATACATTGCGCTGGACAAGTAATCCGGATGCGCCTCATTTTAAAAGTCTAAACCTGCATAAATTTGATAAAGTACCTAATACGGCTATCGGGTTCCACAACGGACTACATGTTAAAACAGAACGCGGCGGAACAAAGTATATAATTTCAATTGAGAGAGATGAAGAAGATTTCCTATTCTTCGATCACTTGCTTTTGGTGGGCAACCTTATTGTATTCACATTAATATTAACATTAATGTATTTCGTTCTTAAGAGGCAGCTAAAACCAATTCAAAACTTAAAACAGGGGGCTGAAAGAATCAGCCGGGGAGAATTTGACACCGAAATTATTTCAACGCGCAATGATGAACTAGGGCAATTGATAAATTCGTTTAACACGATGAGCCGTGATGTTCGCGATATGATAAAATCACGAGAACAATTATTGCTGGATGTAAGTCATGAACTCCGCTCCCCTATTACACGTGTGAAAGTCGCCTTAGAATTTTTGAAGCAAAGCACTGCAAAAGAAAATATCTCATCCGATATTAAAGAAATTGAAATGATGATTACCGAGATTTTGGAAACGGAACGTTTGAATAGCCCCTACGGCAAATTAAGAAAGAAAAAGATAGATATTATTTCTTTCTTAACAGAAATTAAAAATGAATTTAAAGGAAGATTGCCCGGAATAGAAATAGAAAACGGGGAAAACATAGAATTGATGGGGGATCCTGATAGATTGAAAATTGTTTTTAGAAATATTTTTGAAAACGGTTTGAAGTATTCTTCACGTCAGGGCAAACCGGTTGAGGTGAAAGTAAACCATTTCGGTGAAAACATTGTTATAGTACAAAGAGATTTCGGTATCGGTATTCCGAAAGAACATGTTAATCATATCTTCGAGCCTTTTTACCGGATCGATAAATCTCGTTCAAAAGAGACAGGCGGTTACGGGTTGGGATTACATTTAACAAAAAAGATTATTGAGGCTCATAAAGGGGAAATATTTGTTGAAAGCGATACAAACAACGGGGTTATTGTCACAATAACATTTCCTGCAGTTTGGAAATAAAAGGGAAAATATTCATCAACATTTGAAAATGATTTATTATTCCGGGTTAAAGGATATTGAAAACATTGCGGCTTACTTATAGTTACACACAAATTTAATAATTGCAGTGACAATTTTCTCCCGGGTTCGGAAGCATCGGAACCAATCATCAAATATTCAATATTTTGTTTTCGTTCAGACTCTTTTCGCAAATGCCTGCATCTAATTGATCAAACAAGTTTGTTACAATTTGTTACATTGACGCAATATTGAGTTAACATAGAATTTGTAAGATTATTATAGAAAAATTATAAAGTAATAAGCCGGAGAAAAACAGATGAACAAAAAATGGAGCTTTATTTTAGCAATCGGAATTTTGCTGGGGGGATTTATTCTAAATGTTGTCTTCAGCAATCAAAGCGGTCCCAAGCCGGGGCAGCCTGTTAAAGATAGCCTAACCAGCTATAGAACACATACAATATCGGTTGATGATTTCGATAATTCCATCTCGGCAACAGGGAGAGTTGAGGCTTTGAATAAAATTGAAATGTATGCTGAAGTCAGCGGCATACTTAAACAAAACTCATCAAGTTTTAAAGCAGGCAATTTTTTCAGGAAAGGAGAGATATTGATTGGAATAGACGATGATGTTTTTAAAAACAATTTGTTCGCACAGAAGAGCAATCTTTTAAATCAGCTAACTTTACTCCTTCCCGATCTGAGTTTTGATTTCCCGCAATCTACAAAAATGTGGGAAGATTATTTAAACGAATTTTCTTTCGATAAACCTTTGAAGCCCCTTCCTGAAACATCGGATCCCAAAGAAAAATATTATTTAGCTGCAAAGAACATATACAATCTCTATTTCAATGTAAAAAGTATGGAAGCTACTTGGGATAAATATACTATTCAAGCCCCCTTCAACGGAATTGTAACCGAATCCAATATTAATCCCGGAACACTTGTACGTAACGGGCAAAAGTTAGGTGAATTTATTGGTATAGATATATTTGAAGTATCTGCACCTGTAAGCCCTTCGGAGATACAATTTCTTTCGATCGGCGCAAAAGTTAAATTGATTTCTCAAAATGACAATTCGGAGTTCACCGGGACAATCAACCGGATTAATTCGACAATAAACCAAAACTCCCAGATGATGGAAGTATATGTAAGATCAAGCGATGAAAATATTCAGGACGGAATGTATGTTACCGTTTTATTTAACGGTGAAAAAATTTCCAAAGCCGCTAAGATTCCGAGATCGGCAATTAGTGATAACAACGAAGTCTATGTAAAAACCGGAACGAATATATTTAAAACCCCGGTGGATGTCGTGAGCAATAACGGCAATTCCGTATTCGTAAGAGGATTGACTGACGGCACCGTAATACTGGCTGAATATTCCGAATACACTAAAAACGGCAATACTCAACAATCCGTCTCGATGAATTAAAGGAAAAGAATATAATGAGAAAAATGATCGAATATTTTATTAAGCACCCGGTACTGGGCAATGCAATTGCGGCATTGGTACTTGTGTTCGGTATGTTTACATATATGTCAATAAAAACTACCTTCTTCCCCCCCGAACCGTCGCGCAGTATTACAATAAGCGCAGCATATCCCGGCGCTTCTCCTGAAGAAATTGAAGAAGGCATCACTTTAAAAATTGAAGATAATTTAAAAGGCATAACCGGGATTGAAAGAGTTACATCAACATCATATGAAAATGCGGCATCAATTAATGTTGAAATTCAACATGGTTATGATGCTAATGTACTTTTACAGGAAGTAAACAATGCCGTTGATAAGATCAGTTCATTCCCTGTAGGAATGGAGAAAATCAATATCTATAAAAACGAAGCGAGAGAATTTGTAATCGCTCTTGCATTATCGGGGGATAAAGATTTAAGAGAATTAAAAAAATATGCAAGAAGAATTGAACGCGACCTCCTTGCCAAAGAAGGCATCTCTAAAATTTCTTTAAGCGGTTTTCCTAATGAAGAAATTGAAGTCAGTTTCCGCGAAACCGACTTGAGAAAATACGGTCTCAGTTTCGATGAAGTGGCCAACGGTATTAAATCCGCTAACTTAAAAATTACCGGCGGTAAAATTAAAGGGGCACGTGAAGAATTACTCATACGCGCCGATAACAAAGAATATTACGCCGAAGACATGGAAAACCATGTTATTAAAACTACAGTCGATGGTACAATAATAAGATTGAAAGACATAGCTGACGTAATCGATAGATGGAGCGAAGATCCCAACCGGCAATTTTTCAACGGTAAACCGGCTGTAATTATTGATATTTCCAAAACAAACGATGAAGATCTTCTTGTAATTGCCGACATAGTTTATGGATACATGGATGAGTTCAAGGAGAAAAATTCCGATTTGAATCTCGATGTATTACGCGATGGATCGAAAATCATCATGGAAAGAGTAGACATTCTTACAAGCAACGGCCTTATAGGCATCGTACTTGTTTTGATGTTTCTCGGATTGTCACTTAATCCCCGTCTATCCTTTTGGGTGGCTGTTGCCATTCCATTGGCATTTGCAGGAATGTTCGCTATGGGACCATTGTACGGACTTACGATAAATGTAATGTCCCTTATGGCAATGATATTGGTTATCGGTATTCTTGTAGACGATGGAATTGTAATTGCGGAAAATATCTACCAGCATTACGAAAGAGGAGCTACGCCTCTTAAAGCGGCGCTTGAGGGAACAATGGAAGTTCTTCCATCGGTTACTTCTGCCGTATTAACAACTATTACAATATTTGTAATCTTTTTCTTTTTGGAAGGGGGTATTGGCGATCATGCGGGGGATATAGCATTTGTTGTTGCGGCTACTCTGGCTTTCTCACTTGTTGAAGCTGTATTTATTCTCCCTGCTCACATTGCACACTCAAAAGCATTGCACGGTAATTCGAAAGAAAAATCTAAGATATTGGCAAAATCGGAAAAAATTCTATTTTGGTTTAGGGATAAGCTATACGCTCCGTCTCTAATATTTGTAATCAAACATCCTTTTGTATCTCTTACAATTCCTATCGCAACGGCATTTCTTACAATAGGGGCATTGCAGGGGAGCATTATTAAAACAACATTCTTCCCTACTTTGGAATTTGATAACGTTCCCGTTACTCTTCAACTCCCTGCCGGCGCACGAGAACATATAACCGACAGCCTTATAACAAAAATGGCTAACGACGCTTGGGCAGTAGATAAACAATATAGAAATGCCGATCCCGGTTCCGACGGGTTAATATCAGCAATAAGCGCACGCATCGGCCCCGGAACTCACCAAGGGAGTCTTAGTATTTCTCTTATAAGTGGTGAAAAAAGAGAAATTTCCAATTTGGAAATCAGAGAATTGTTAAGGCAAAAAATCGGAGAAGTCCCCGAAGCTGAAAAATTACAAATCGGCGGCGGCGGCAGATGGGGTATGCCTGTTTCAATTTCATTACAAAGTGAATATCTCGATCAACTTCAGGCTGCTAAAGAAAAACTGAAAGCTGAATTAAGAAGATTCTCCGAATTGAAGGATGTTATTGACAACAACCCCGAAGGTATGAAAGAGGTAAATATAAAATTGAAAGACAAAGCCTTCGCACTCGGATTAAATACATCACAAATAATGGATCAGGTAAGAAGCGGATTCTTCGGTAAAGAAGCACAAAGAATTTTACGCGGGATTGATGAAGTTAGGATATGGGTGCGCTACGGTGAATCGGAACGAGCTACCATCGGACAGCTTGAAGATATGAGAATAAGACTTGCCAACGGGAGAGAATACCCTCTGGGCGAACTGGCAAACTTAACCATCGAAAGAGGAGTAATGTCGGTTTATCATATCGACGGGCAAAGAGTTATTAAAGTAGAAGCCGATGTATCTCATAGTAAAGTATCCGTTCCGGATGTTATAGCAGAAATCAAAACCGAAATTATGCCTAAGATCCAAAAAGAATTCCCCGATGTAAGATATGGTTTTGAAGGAGAAAGCAGGGAAACCGCCAAGACAATGTCTGCTTTTGTAAAAGTTGTACCGCCAATGTTCTTTTTGATGTTCCTTCTTGTAGTAGTTACATTCAGATCATTCAGCCAGGCAGCTATAGTTTATCTTTTAGTCCCTTTTTCACTGATCGGTGTTGCGTGGGGACATTTTATACAAGGATATATTTTGAGTATGCTCTCCTTTTTCGGAGCTATTGCACTTGTGGGAATTGTAGTGAACGACTCACTCGTTTTTGTCAGCGCCTTTAATCAGCGCATTAAACAAGGTTTGAAATTCGACGAGGCGTTGTTCGATGCCGGTTTAAGTAGATTCAGGCCAGTATTGTTAACAAGCTTAACAACAATAGCCGGCCTTGGGCCATTAATTTTTGAAGGAAGTTTCCAAGCGCAGTTTTTATCGCCTATGGCTATTTCGGTAGCGTATGGTCTGCTTTTCGGCACCGTACTTACATTGCTCATGCTGCCGGCTATGCTTGTAATTAATAACAAATTTTTAATATTCATAAGATCTCTTTTCTCAAAAAAGAAATTAACAAGCGAAGATGTTGAACCGGCTATGAGAGAAGAAGTGGCAATTGCGGCTTATGAAGAACATTTATAGATAGAGACTTCTGAAAAATTGAAGGGGGGTGTCATTGCAAGGCGCTTTTTGCCGAAGCAATCTCATTATTAAACCCTAAAGCTGGTTTGAGTTTGCTTACTTCACCAGCAAAGACATATTGTTTTATTTTTCCGAGGTTTCAAATAATTATATGTCAGTCATTTTTCACCCCGACTTGAAGGCGTGGTGAAAAATCTTTTAATGTATATACTTATTAATGAGAGAAAAGAATGAAAACAAAATTTTTAGTTACACTAATGCTGGTCATCGCTTCCGGTATTAACGCCCAACAACTCCTTACATTGGAAGAAGCCCTTTCCGTTGCGATGAATAATAATAATTACGCACGCATGGCCGACAACAACAGTGAGATAAGCACGAACAATTATCACATTGGCAACGCCGGCTTTCTTCCCAAAATTGATTTGATCGGCTCTGCTATTTATAATGATAACGAAACCGACATAAACGGAATCAAAACATCTAACAAGGCAACGAACAACTCTGCAACAATTAGTGCGAGCTATACATTGTTCGACGGCTTGAGCAGATTTTATAATTACAACAAGCTGGAAACTTCGGCTAAGATTGGTCGACTTGAAGCGAGAACCCAAAAAGAGAATATTGCTTATTCGGTAATCACCGCTTATTATCGTGTAGCCCGTGCGGAAGATCAAGTACGAATTGCAAAAGAAGCATTGGAAATTTCAAACGAAAGATTCCTTCGAACACAGAAAAAAGTCGATTACGGTCAAGCCGGTAAAGTTGATTATTTAAACGCAAGGGTCGATTTCAATACCGACTCTGTTAACTTTATTAGCTCTAGGACAACCCTTGAGCAGGCAAAACAATATTTAAATTTAATTTTAAATCGTGATATTGATACACAATTTGGTGTTATCTCCAAAGTTGATTTTGATGAGCTCCCTTCCTTATCGGAATTGGTTAAATTGGCGGATAGCAAAAACGCAGAGAACCTTATTGCCGATAATAATGTTTCAATTGCAGAACAGAATGTCAATCTGAGTAATTCTTCTTACTTGCCCACTCTCACACTCAGGTCATCTTACGGCTACCACGGTTTGTATAATGACTTCAACATAACCTTAAAAGATCCGAACAGGACATTGACAACTTCACTAAACCTGAGCTTAAACTTATTTAACGGCTTCAGCGATAATATCAAAAAACAAAATTCCGAGATTCAGTTAAAAAATAGTAAGCTGCTGTCCGATCAGACTAAAAAAGAAATTACAAGCGAGGTAGCTTCTACATTTAAGTACTACCGCGACAGCAGAACAATTCTTAAAATGGAGATTAACAATCTTGAAGCCGCGGAATTAAATTTTCAGCGTACAAAAGAATTGTACGAACTCGGTAAAGTAACCAACACCGAGTTTAGAGAAGCTCAGTTAAAATTAATTCAGGCAAGGAACAATATCTCAGCATCAAAGTATAATGCAAAGGTTTATGAAACTGAAATAAAAAAACTTTGCGGAACTTTAATAGACTTAAATTAGTTGATATATTAAATTATGCGCCTGCTCAGTTTTACCATTCCCCCCAATGGTATGACATTCCCCCCATGAGTAGGCGCTGCATTTTTTAAACAATTTTTTCCCTTTGCTTCTTTTCATTTAAATACTTTCATTAATTACAAAAGCCACTTGTATATTATTGGCATTATAAGCCGATGGGCATATTAGGCCAACACATAACCAGGTGCATATTTAAAAGAAGCAACTAAATTTCAAGCCATTTAGCTGTATGCTAAGGTAAATCCAGTGCTTTAAAATCAATGAACTTAACCTAATAGAAAGCTCTGATAATTGTCTTTGTCATTGGAAGTCCGGCTTGTTTGCCGACAAGCAGGCAACTGCTGGACGTAGCAATCTCTCAACTCACCCTTTAATGAATTTACCTTTGCGGTCTTTGCGTGCCCTTTTTTCACGCAGAGTCCGCAAAGATTAATTACCGCACCCCCCGTTTTTTGAATTGACATTATGAATGGATATGAATACATTAGAATGCAATGAAACGATATTCATTCAGTTGGAGTAAACATGTCAAAAACCATTACATTACGTTTGAGCGATGAGAACTATAAGGTCTTTAAGAAAATTGCCGACAGAGACAATAGACCTATTTCTAATTTCATCGAGACTGCCGTGAAAAGATTTATCGAACATAATATTTATATTGACGACTTTGAGATGGAGGAAATTAAAAACAACACCGAGCTGAATAAAAGTCTAAAGCACGGTCTTAGTGATATGAAATCAAAAAAGGGCCGGTTCGTTGACTAATTACAAGATATTCGCGACCGATGAATTTCTAAAAAAGTTTGAAAAGATTTCCAAGCGTGAGAAATCCTTCATTGAGAAGAAATTAAAACAATACATCTATCCACACCTCATAGATGAACCGCATTACGGAAATAACATTAAAAAATTAGTTGACTACAAACCGGAAACTTGGCGATACAGAATCGGAAATTATAGACTGTTTTATATAATTGATGAGAAAGAAAAAATCATTTATTTGTTGTCGATCGATTTTAGAAAAGACGCTTACTAAATTATTATCCAGCTAAATCATCATTGGTCATTGCAAGTCGTCCCGCTCTTTGGAACGACCTGGCACTCTCACTTTTACCTCTGCGTCCTTTGCGAATTATTCTTTGCGCTCTTTGCGGTTAAGCCAGTATTCTTTTTAACCGCAAAGATCGCTGAGAAGGCGCAGAGTTCGCAAAGGGAAACCCTTAGCCACCCCACTTTTTTAATTGATAATTCAAATTTAATTGTTAAATTTGTTGGTGATTTGCAACAAACACGGTTTGAGGTTTATTAATAGTTTGACAAAGAAACGGGCAAATACTATCTTTAAGTCATTCATCGCTAAACGTTTATATCGTTTAGTCCCCTTTGGGTTGCGATCCAAAGGGTTTTTCTTTTTAAAGAGAACCCGCGTTGTATTCCTCGTTGATGGATTCAATCTTTATCACTCTATTTTAGATGCTTCAAAAAACAAAGATCACGCTTCATGCAAATGGCTAAATATACATGCGTTATGCGAATCATATCTTCATCTAATCGGTAACAATGCTCAGGTGGAAGATATTTATTACTTCACGGCGTATGCAAATCATCTAACTAACAAGCATCCGGGAAAAGTAATAAATCATAAGAACTTTGTAAAAGCACTTCAGTCAACCGGGATTAAATGTATTTTTGGAAGGTTTAAATCTAAGAAAGTCTATTGTAACCAATGTAATAAGTTGGATAAAAAACACGAAGAGAAAGAAACTGATGTTGCAATAGCTGTTAAAATTATAGAGCTGGGACATCTTAATAAATGTGACTCAATAATTATATTATCGGGTGATACGGATTTAGCTCCTGCTGTCAAAACTTTTAAAATCCTTTTCCCAAAGAAAGAAATTTATTTTCTCTTTCCATACAACAGGAAGAATCAAGAGTTGGAAGATCTTAGTAAAAATAATTCATTTACAATTTCATTGAACCAATACAGGAAATTTCAATTTGACGATGAAATACTGTTGACCAATGGAAAGAAATTAAAAAAGCCGGAAAAGTGGTAAAGGTATCTACGAACTTTTTTGATTGATAATTCAAATTTAATTGTTAGATTATTTGCTGATTTTCCCCATTCTAAATAAAAGTGATTGAATTGTTAAGAATGGTTTAAACGAAAAGACCCCTCCTTAATTGAGGGGTCGTCACAAGAGTATTTCATCTTGCGGATGAATATGACACAAAAGTAATGCGTAAAAATCATATATGCAAGTGAAAATAAATACAACAAAACAAAGAGTAATTGCATACATCGATGGCTACAATCTTTACTGGGGAATGATTGATAACGAATGGAGAAAATATCTCTGGCTGGACATGACCTCGCTTTGTGAAAAGTTAATGAGACCATATCAGAAATTAATTGCTGTCCGGTACCATACTGCTATTTCAAGAGAGAATCTAGAGCAAAGAGACAGACAGAATCGATTTCTTTCAGCTAACTCTCTTAATCCAAAATTCAAAATTGATCTCGGTCAATTTAAGAAGCACCCAAATAAAAACTACTATATTGAAAAAGAAACTGATGTGAGAATTGCTATCAATATGGTACGTGATGTAATTCTAAATAATTGTGATAGATCTTTATTGATTTCAGCAGATAGCGATTTAGTACCGGCTTTAGATTTTATGGCTGAATTGAATCAAAAACATAAAACTATAATCTATTATCCTCCCAAAAGATTCTCCTTCGAACTCCAACAGCGAGCTAAGAAAGATTTTCATCTACAAAACTTTGAGTCTCAAATTAGAGATTCTCAACTACCGGAGGAAATATCTTTAGAATCAGGGACAATACTGAAAAGACCAAACTCGTGGCAATAACTTCCTAAATCCTCCTGAATATGTATTCTGCCTTTGCTGAATATATTGAAGTTAGAGGAAGAACCTATCCGCTATGTTTTTTTATTATTAATTAAAATTTGTATTATTCGACATTTGTATTACGTCTGGGTAAACGTATCGAATTATTTAATATTACTGGACTCATGTAATTGCTTTATAATAATAAAATAATTATCTTCATTCAACAAATTAGCACTCTCACAAGCAGAGTGCCAATTTATTGATTCTTTCAAATAAAGCAAAACCCAAATTAGCGCCAACTAACTTGGGTTAAAACTCAGACTCACCTGACGTAAAATAACTTGCACGTGAGTAGTTCTGAATCAATGATGACTGCAATTTAGTTACCTTCGGGACAAGATGCAACTCAACCTTAAAGCTCTTAAAGTTAGGAGATACTATGGCCTCAAGAGAAAAACGGCCAGGTTATCATCTTATATTTCGTAGGTATCGCAAATTGCGAAACGGGAAAGTTTTAGACGCCTATGATTATGGAATGAAGGCCTGGCCAATCTGGGTTAAAGATTAATCCAGAAACAATTGCGGAGCGTAAACTGCGCTCCGCTTAATTAACAATTCATTTATAATTATTAGGAGTCATAAAATGGCACGTAATGAAAAAACTTCGAAAACAGTAGCTTCAAAAGCGTCAAAGCTTTTAAGTAGTAAGAAGACTTCGAAGACAGTGAAGAGTGTCGCTGCCTCTGCATTGACACAAGCGCCAAATAAGAAAAAAAGAAAATAATTCTTAACATGGTGTATTGGAAAACCCGGTTTAATCGAAATCGGGTTTTTCTTTAATAATCCTCCCCTTTAATTTCCCCGCAAATATCCCTAAATTGCTTTTAAATAATATTATCATATCAACAAAATTAAACGAGGGAATGATGAAAAAGGCAGCACTTATTTTTGTAATTTTTTTATTCGCATTCTTACAAGTAAACGCGCAAAAGCATGCTATAACACCCGAAGAATTATGGCAAATGCAACGGATCGGAGCGATGGACATTTCCCCCGACGGCACAACATTAGCATTTCAAGTTACAACTTACAGCATGGATGAAAACAAAGGTCAGTCCGATATTTATTTAATCAACATAGACGGCACAAATCTTCGTCCGTTGAAAAACTCGGAAGTTAGCGAAAGCTCCCCCAAATTTTCACCCGACGGTAAAACCATTGCTTACAATTACAAGGGACAAATCTGGTTGAGTGATTACGAAGGCAATAACGATAAACAATTAACCGACATCTACACCGGCGCATCCGGTTTGGTTTGGGCTAAAGACGGAAAGAGTTTCCTCTTTACATCATTGGTTTGGCCAGACTGCCCGGATATGCAATGCAATGAAGACAAAGATACCGATGTTGCCGAAGACCCGGTTGAAGTAATGATATTCGATGAATTAATGTACCGCCATTGGGATGACTGGCGCGGACCCAAAAGAAGTCATCTCTTCCTAAAAGATCTTGAGAAGGATGAATCTTACGACTTAACATTGTTCAGTAATTTCGATGTACCTGTGCTTGCCCTCGGCAGCGCAAATGATTATTCAATGTCTCCATGCGGAAAAGAAATTGCTTTCACCATGAATACAGATGATATGCTGGCCACAAGCACCAACAACGATATCTTCACATTAAAACTTGCCGATTTTAAAAAAGGAGAAAAAAATACTTACACAAAAATTTCTGCAAGCGGCGGTAACGACAATCAACCCGTATATTCACCATGCGGTAAATACATCGCCTTCTGCTCGATGGAAAGAGCCGGATTTGAAGCCGACAAACAGCGTTTGATGATTTATAACAGAGAGTCGGGAGAATTGAAATGTGTTAGTGATAATCTCGATATTTCTTTCGGCCAGCTTGTTTGGTCACCCGACGCAAAATATATTTACTATACAACTACTCATGAAATTTATGATGTGATTAACAAAATAGAAGTTGCGACCGGCAATAACGAAACCATAATTGGCAGCAGAAGCAACAGCAGCATCCTTCTCTCCCCGGACGGTATAAAATTGTATTTCAAACAACAGCGCTCAACTCAACCTCATGAAATTTTCTCAGCCGATGCAGACGGTAGTAACTTAAAACAATTGTCGTTTGTAAACAAAGAACTACTTGCAAATTTGGAAATGAATGAGATTGAAAATTTCTGGAGTGAAGGCGCAGGGGGTACACCGGTTCAATCAATTTTGGTTAAGCCACCATTTTTCGACTCGACTAAAAAATATCCAATGATCTTCTTAATTCACGGCGGACCGCAAGGGGGCTGGACGGATGATTTCCATTACAGGTGGAACCTGCAGATGTTCGCTTCACGCGGTTATGTTGTTGTTGCGGTTAACCCGCGTGGCAGTGTCGGTTACGGGCAAAAATTCACAGACGAAATCTCCAAGGACTGGGGCGGTAAAGTTTACATCGATTTGATGAACACATTGGATTACGCGATTGCAAATTATAACTTCATCGATTCCAAAAATATTTTCGCAGCCGGCGCTTCATACGGGGGTTATATGATTAACTGGATAGAAGGGCACACGGATCGTTTTACCGCGCTCGTATGCCACGACGGTGTTTTTAATCTTGAAAGCATGTGGGGTACTACCGAAGAGCTTTGGTTCCCGGAATGGGAAATGGGAGGCACGCCATGGGAATCGAGAGACCTTTATGTTAAGTGGTCTCCTCATCAATTTGTACAAAATTTCAAAACTCCTATGTTAGTTGTTCACGGCGGAATGGATTTTAGAGTACCCGAAGGACAAGCATTCGAATTATTTTCTTCATTGCAAAGAATGGGAGTAAAAAGTAAATTTATATACTTCCCTAAGGAAACGCATTTTGTAACTAAACCGCAGAACGCACGTTTCTGGTGGAATTCAATTTTCGAATGGTACGAAGAAAACAAAGTGAGGTAATAAATGAATAACGATGAAAGTATTACACCTGGAATGGAAGGTTTCGATTTTGAAATCGATACTCCCGAAGAGTATGAACAAAAGAGCAGATATGTAAATGAAAACTTATGGGAGAAAGTAGAACGGGTTGGTCAAAAAATTTCGTTCGCTAAAGATATTATGGCGTTGTTCAATTACTTTATGGATAAGCATGTTTCCTGGCATCGAAAAACAATAGTTGTTGCCGCGCTTGTTTATTTCATTGCCCCCGTTGATGCGATCCCCGACATCGCTCCGTTGATTGGTTATATGGATGACTTGGGAGTAATCACCGCTCTGATGAAATATCTCGGCAGCGAATTAATCCCTTATTATGATAGATAAATGAAAGTTCAAGTGTAGGTGTAAGATCATATATAAGTTCAAGTTCATGTGTAAGTTCAAGTTAAATGGCGATTTATACCATTCTCTTTATTACACTTGAACTTGAACTATTTCTCCACTTGCTTCTGAACTTGAACTATCCCCTCCTTTAATTTTGTTCTTACTCTTGAACTTAAACTTGAACTAAAAAATGGTGTTAGAATGAAATCGATTAAAAGAATATTTATTGTCGTAACGTTAATTTTCCTAGCTGCCTGTTCAGGCGGCAACTATCCCCCACTTGATGTAGTTGATAAAGTTGAGATCGATAAGTATATGGGGAAATGGTACGAAATAGCCCGCCTTCCAAATTCATTTGAAGAGGGGTGTTTCTGCATCACTGCCGAATATAGCGTGATTGATGAAACAACATTGCGCGTTGTAAACTCATGCCGCGAAGATAGCGCCGATGGTGAACTTGACCAGGCTAACGGCAAAGCCTTTGTTGTGGAAGGATCTAACAATGCCAAGCTCAAAGTTCAGTTCTTCTGGCCATTTAAAGGGGACTATTGGATCATCGAATTGGATCAGGAAAATTATGATTGGGTGGTTGTTGGTTCTCCGAGCAGAAAATATTTATGGATATTGGCACGTACACCTAAGATTGATGAAAACTTATTAAATTCACTTCTCGATAAAGCATCTCAAAAGGGTTTTGATATTAGTAAAATTATTTACCCAGATCAGTCTTGCTTTTAATAGAGTTGAGGGAATAATTTTTATGTTATTCCCTCAATGCTTATTTTCCATCAAAAAAAACCAGGCAACTCATGAATTACAAAATAAAACAGACCGATAAAATATTCTCCGGTCACGTTTTCGATATAGAAGTAGACCAAATAGAATACAACAGCGGAAACAAAAGCCGCCGCGAAACAGTGATACACCCAGGGGGCGCAGTGTTGGTTGCAGTTAAACCGAACGGTAAAATCATTTTGGTCAAACAGTTCCGCCATCCGTTCAAAAAATTTATTTACGAACTCCCCGCCGGTAAACTTGATAAGAATGAAGATCCTTTAGATTGCGCCAAACGTGAATTGATTGAAGAGACCGGATACCGCACGGAAAACATAACAAAGCTTGGAAGCATATACACTTCCCCGGGTTACTGCAATGAAATTCTGCATATTTTTCTCGCACAAGATTTAGCAGATGGCGATCACGCCAGGGAGGAAGGTGAGGAAAATATGGAGATGCTCGAATTCACTATTGATGAAATTGACGAAATGATTATGTCGGGTAAAATCAAAGACGGGAAAACCATCAGCGGAATTTACTACTATAAAAAAATCGTTAGATAAAGCCGGTTATTGAAGCAAACAGGCTGCTCGCTCTATCTTTTAAAGAATCCGCAGGGATTTAACGCAAAGATACTTAAGAAAAAAAATGTAATTTTATTAAAAATGATAATCCGTAATGATTTTGATATTGGAATAATCCAATTCGGGGAGTAATTGAGCAACCGGGAAATTTATACCGGAAGAATATAAAAGATGAGTCACATTTTCCATTGTTTCATTTTTAATATCATATTTTATAAGCATTCTATCTACTTGCATGACAACTGCTTTGGCCGGGTCGATAAAAGTAATTTTATCCCCCGAAATCTTTTTCATGCTGCCGATTAAAAAGGGATAGTGTGTACAACCCAAAACGACATTATCCACATTACTTTCAATGAAAGGAGTAATATACTTTTTCAGCGTTTCTTCCGTTTTTTCCGAATCGAGTTTGCCGTTTTCAATTAATTCAACAAGGTTATAACCTATCTGTACGTGTATTTTAATATCATCCGGAATATTTTTCTTTGTATTATTGTACAACTCTCCTTTTACAGTGGCCTGTGTTGCAAGCACTCCGATGTTGTTGGTTTTTGTTTGCGATGCTGCTACTTTTATCGCGGGTTCAATCCCAACGAAAGGCACATCGGGATGTATCTTCCGCAATTCATTTATGATGGATGAAGAAATTGAATTGCATGCTATTAATATCATCTTGCAGCTATTCGATAAAAGAAAATCAACCACTGCGAAAGTTAATCGTCTGATTTCATCAATTGTTTTGGAGCCGTAAGGACAATTAATACTATCTGCAAAATAAATAGTGTTTTCTAACGGGAGCATTTTGATGAGTTCGCGCCATACGGTTAAACCTCCTACACCTGAATCGAGAACACCTATCGGATTAGATTTAGTTGAGCTCAAAAATCACCTACAATATTTCTTCGATTGTTTGTGTTAATTCGAAACGAATCAATTCGTAATCTCTTGGCGATATTTTATTCCCCTTTTGATCCAGTATATAAAAAGCATCTGCCACATCATCCCCTTTAGTAGCAATTTTAGCAAAGTAAATAGATAAGCCCAACTCGTTCATCTTTTTTGTTATTTGGTACAAAAGGCCAAGTCTGTCTGGTGAAAAAACATCCATAATAGTGTACTTAACATGCTTTTCAAATTCAATTTTAACCTTCCCTTTCCTTTTAAAGAACTTGTCTTCAATTCTCCACCATTTGGATTTCATCCGGTTGAATTCATTACTTATTTGCAATTCGTTTTTAATTGCCAAAATCAAATCACTTTTAATTTTCTCGTAACGGAATTTTTCTATTACTTTGTGAGTTCTAAAATCGGTAACACTGAAATTATCAATTACAATATTATCCTTACGCGTAAAAATTTGCGCATCGTGTATATTAAGATCATTAATTGATAATGCGCCGCATAACCTGGAAAGAAGCGAAACGGCGTCGTGTGTAATTACGGTAATATTTGTGAAACTCTCTTCTTCTTTGAAAAGGATTGATACATTATCGCCGCTTTGAATTTCTTTCACATGTTGTTCAATTTCATCATCCGAAAAGTTTTGGATGTATCCGATATCATCAATCGACTTAATATGTTCTCTAACCACGCTCTTTTTCAAATTGTCCGATTCATTTACAATTTTCTGGAGTTTAGCTTCAAGAAGTTCTTCCCCTATTATCCGGTCGTCCATCATCATCCTGGTTTTTCGATATAGCTCGTTCAGCAGATCACTCTTCCATTGAGTCCAAACAACAGGGCTTACAGCAGAGAGATCGGCATATGTTACCAGGTAAAGATAATCGAGCCACTTAACATTAGGAATCAACCATCTAAATGTATTTAACGTAGCCGGATCGTTTAAATTTCGGCGGAACGCGGTTTGTTCCATTGTTAGATGATGCCTGACTAAAAATTGCACAATGGCAATATCCCCGGAGTCGTATCCCAATCTTTCCATAACCGAACAAGCAATTTCGGCCCCTATTATTTCGTGCCCCGATAAACTTATCGGTTTTGCAATATCATGAAATATTATCCCCAGGTATAAAATATCTTTCCTTTTAACGCCTGCAAACAACTTACCGATAAATGAGTTATCATGATATACATTTTCAAGATTGTGCAGCGCTATCAATGTATGTTCATCTGCGGTATAGCAGTGATATACCCCCGGCTGAAAATAACCGACAAGTTCACGAAACTCGGGAAGGAAAACTCCCAATACACCTAGTTCGTTCATGGCGGTTAATGTATCCCCTACGTAACGCGGGAGTTTTAAAATTTCGCGGAAGAAAACCGAAGATGATTTTTCCACGCGCCTGTTTCCTTCCAATTGCTGAACGCTTTCAATTACAAGCGAACGTAAATTCTCATCAAACCTGCCGGCTGCAACGCCACGGTAATAAAACGCCCTGAATATTTCCGATAATGTAAGCGTTCTATTTTCATTAATAGATATTACACTCCCTTTCGCGGTGAAATCATCATCAAGTTGAATCGTTAAAATATCCGAGATAGGATTAGTAATCTGTTCGTCGAAACGGCGCAGCATTGTTTTTGAAAAGCGGGCAATAACGTTTGAAGCTTCAAAATAATCCCGCATAAAAGTATGCCACGAATCCCTCCTGTAACCGAGTTTTTTGGCAATCTTTTGTTGTGCGTTGAATTCCAATCTATCTGTACGGTGATTACTCGAAAGGTGCAGCGAATTTCTAACGCCTAAAATAAAAGTGTAACTTTTTAAGAGCCGGTTTGTTTCCAGTTCATGAACTAGTTTGTTTTGTTTTAAGAAATTGAGAAAACTTTCTGTTTGTGTTATTTCGCTCTGTTCTGTCAGCAGCACTTTGTTTTTCAGCGAGTGGATCCAGCCGATTACCTGCAGATCCCTCAATCCGCCTGCCGAAAATTTGATGTTAGGTTCCAATACCTTTGCAGATTTACCGTACTTTGCATGACGCGATTTGATATCTTCAAAATATTGCTTTACAAGTTGAATTATATTTTCTTCTTTGACGGATGATAATAATTTATCATTCCATTGACGATATATTTTTTCATTCCCCAATATAAAACGTGTTTCGAAGAATTGGGTAAACGTGTGAAGATCTTTATCAAGGAATTTTTCTATATCTCCGAATTCTCTTACCGTATGAGAAACTTCAATACCGCAGTCCCAGAATAGTGAAACACTTTCCGTAATCAGTTCTTCATATCCTTCCATTTGAGGAAGAATAAACATTATATCAATATCGGAATAGGGCGACAATTCCCTCCGGCTGAAACTCCCCGCCGATGCCAACGCTATATCTTTTATTTTCTTTTCACCTACCCGGAAAATGAATTCCTCAACCAGAAGGCTGTTGCGGACGCAGAAATTCAACGGGTCTTTTAATAAGCTTTCATCACTATAAATAGCCTGACGCGCTTCAACGAATTCCTTTTTTATCTTGATTGTTTCTATCATAATTTTTACACGAATAACATTTTAAACCGGTTAGTCTCTTTTTATTTACAGACTCATTTTATGAAAAATGATAATCCCTTTTCATATAGCTACTTTGAATATTCCGCTTCGATGATTGAAGAAATACCCCCGCGTACATTAAATTCTGCAGTGATACGCATATAGCGGGGTTTGCATACTTCAACCAGGTCTTCTAAAATTTTGTTGGTTACACTTTCAAAAAATATCCCGTCGTTGCGGTAGGAGTTAAGATAAAATTTATACGACTTCAACTCGATACAGAGTTCATCCGGAATATATTCCAGCTCTATAATTGCAAAATCGGGTTGACCTGTTTTAGGACAAAGCGATGTAAACTCCGGTGCAATATGCGTAATTACATAATCACGTTCCGGGTATTCGTTTTTGAATGTTTCTAGAATTTTTTGTTTAGTGTTCATTCCATTTTCCCAAAATTGTGTTTTAATTAAATGCCAATATCATATCTCAATTTTTTCAGATTCAATTCAGATGAGTAAAGCTCACCTAATGAATCAGTAGTAACGTGAGAATATCTACTACTATAATCTGCAAAAGAGTGCATAACTTCATTATATTTTTTAATGTCATTCGAAATTACATACATTCTAACATGTCTATAATCAATAAGTGTCGCTAGTCTTCCAACACCCGACCAAGTTCCGGTTGAAATTTCAACTTCGAACGCCGATTCAGGAATGAGTTTTTCGCTTCTTTCGGTAAACCATATTACATCAATATTCCGCAATACGTTATAATTAGAAAACTCAAGCTTTGGACAGGAACTCAGCGTAGCAATTTCTGAGAGCGGTTTATTATTGAATACTTTTGACTTGTCAGGAGAATATGTTTTAAATCCCCTAATGTTTCCTATTTCAAGTAACCTGCCTTGTAAAACAGTATGAATACTTTCTTCTGCTGTACTTTTCTGTTTTTTTGCTAATGGAGGATTAATTAGTAAATTCCATGAGTTTAAAAATTCTGAACAACCTAATCTATTATTCCTACCTTTCAATACTATGTTTAATTCTTTATCAATATTTATTTTATATTCTCCGTTTCTATCATGACTAATTTCCGAAATGTGTGCAAACAATAACTGTGCAGGAATTATTAGACTAATTTCAACTGAACCACAGATAAAAGCAATAAAAGGATTTTCAAAATTTGAAATCTCTTCCAAAGTAATATAATTAATACCAAAAAAATATCTATCAGTAACTCCACGTTGCGCAGCTCTAACTAAAACATTCGCTTCCCCAATTTGGTAAACTCTCGCCCGCAAAACACGAATTGGCTCAATATTAGTATTAAGATTTCTTGCTTGAATTAAAAAATCATTAACTAACATTTCAGTTTTCTGATATTTTTTGAACATAAAAAATTCCTCAATAACTATTAGTCCATTTGTTCATCTTCAATATCATTCTTAGATGGTAAATTCTTTAGTGATGTAATCACAACGTCCCCCCATGAATCTAAACCCCATTCTATTCCGTTTTGAACCGAATCCATCTCCATATAATCTAATTGTCTTCCTAAAATTCTATCTGCCAATTCCTGAACATCTCCAACTTTAATAGCAAAGAGTACTTCATCTTCATGAAGATCGCTAGAAAATGTTCTATAATCTGACATAAGTACCTCTCTATAAATAAAAATATTTTGTTTTATAAGGTATCGGGTCTTCAACCCCTAACTTCTGAAAACCGCGGAGGCGTAAAGCGCAGCTATCGCATACGCCGCAAGCTTCATCTTCATTTTGGTAGCATGACCATGTAAGATGCAGCGGCGCTTTTAAGTCCAATCCTTTTTGAATTATTTCCGATTTCTTCATATGAATAATCGGCGTTTCAATTAATATTTTTGTAACCGGTTTAGTTCCATAATCAATAACCTTTTTGAAAGCTTTAAAGAACTTCGGAGTGCAATCGGGGTATCCGCTGGAATCTTCTGCAACCGCACCCATGAATACCGCACCCGCTTCAATTACTTCCGCCCAGCTTACACAGGCGGCAAGCATGTTTGCATTTCTAAAAGGAACATATGAACTGGGTATTTTTTTACTACTTAAATCCGCTTTGGATACTTCAAGACTTTTATCCGTAAGAGAGGAACCTCCTATTTTGGATAAATGCGAAAAGTCCATTACCAGCTTTTTCTCCGCTTTGTAAAAATCTGCTATATCGTGAAATGCTTTTAGTTCACGTTCTTCGGTCCTTTGACCGTAATTAATATGGGCACATGCAAGACGATATTTCATGTTTGCAATAGCAGCCGTAACACAACTATCCAATCCCCCGCTGATTGCAACCACAGCTAATTTCTTTTCATGCATAATTTTTTCTTATTTATATAATAGAGATAAAAATACTAAATAAACACAAATATTGGAAATGGAGTGAAAGACAATCTCTCTTCCGGTTTAAAAAGAAATAGACTTCAGAACATCATCAAATCATTTTTTCATGAATATAAATATTACTGCAATCACCAGGCTAGTAACAGAGGAAATCATAAATGGAACTTCCGCACCGAAGACATCCCACAGAAATCCCGCCAATACAGAACCGATCATTACCGCAAAACCGGAAAAAGTAGTAAGCAGGCCGATTGCCGATCCCCGGAACTTGTCCGGGATCAGATCTGAAACCCATGCTTTTGTTACCCCCTCTGTTGAAGCTGAATAGATTCCGTAAAATGCAAATAATATCCAGGTTAAGAAGAAATAATCGAATTGTGCAAATCCGAAATAGACACATGAAAAAATCAACAACCCGAATATAAAAATATTTTTCTTGCCGAATTTATCTGCTAAAATTCCGATTGGGTAAGAGGCAACCGCATAAATAAAATTGTAAAATACATAACCGAGAATGGCTATAGTGTCGGATTGTGTAATATCTTTGGATTTTAATATCAGGAATACATCGCTGCTGTTGACCAGGGAAAAAAGAGTTACAAGCGTTAAAAGATATTTGTATTGTTTAGGCGCCATTTGCCAAAATTCTTTATATAAAAATTTTCGTTTTGAAAAACTCTCCTTTGCAGGATCTTTCACCTTAAGAGTAAAATAAATTGCAAAGAGAGAGGGTATTACGGCGATAAGATATATGGAAGTATATTCACCGGGGAGAAGGAAAAGTATCAATAGAGCTGCAAGCGGGCCGGCTACCGCGCCGAATGTATCCATACTCCTGTGAAAACCGAATACCGCCCCGGTATTCCCTTCAGAATGCCCTGCCAACAGCGCATCACGGGGTGCTGTACGAATACCTTTTCCAACACGGTCTGCCGTTCTAGAAAATACAACTGTAGAAACAAACGGAAAAATTCCCGGCAATGGTTTTACCAACGCTGAAATTCCATAACCGAGAAGAACAAAAATTGAACGCTTCCCCAGTTTGTCTGAAAGTAATCCGAAATATCCTTTAAGAATACCGGCGGTAACTTCTGCTATTCCTTCAATTAAGCCGACGGTTGCCATAGATGCCCCTAATACGGCGGTAAGAAAAATCGGGGTTACGGGGTAAAGCATTTCACTCGCAAAATCGGTGAAGAAACTTATTAGTCCTAAAATAAATACTTGACGGGGTATTTTATTCAATTTCATTATTAATACGCTTTCTTAAACTAATTAACTTAGCAATGTTGGAAAAAAATAATAAATAAAACAAACTATTTTTGTTGACTATTTCGTCTTAACTCTTATTTTACCGGTAACAGCAACTTACAAATTCTAATTTCTATTACCCTCAACATTATTACGGTAATCCAAAAAGAATTTTACTTAAAATATTTTGAAGGGAAAATAAATGGAATATTATGAACTTCATCCTGTAACCCCGCAAATGAGATATATCAATAAAGCAATTGAAGTCTTGAAAAGCGGCGGTGTGATTATTTATCCAACCGATACGGTTTATGGAATAGGTTGTGATATTTTTAACTATGAAGCTGTTGAAAGAGTATATAGCATTAAGCACGAATCCGGTACAAAACTTTTTAGTTTTATCTGCCCAGACTTAAAAGACATTTCCAAATACGCCAAAGTTTCGGATTATGCTTATAAAAGTATGAAGAAGCTTTTACCCGGCCCTTATACATTTATTCTCCCGGCGTCTAAAGAAGTGCCGAAGAAATTCAAATCGAAAAGAAAGTCGGTTGGCATAAGAATTCCCAATCACAATATAGCTTTGATGCTGGCGCAGGAATTGGGGAATCCTATTATCAGCACAAGCGTAACAAACCGTAAGGGGGAAATCCTCTACGATCCTTCCGAAATTCAATTGATATTCAATACTAGCGTGGATCTTATGTTATCTACCGGGGCGTTGGATGGAAAACCGTCAAGCATTGTAGATTTATGTGATTCGGAGCCGAAGATTATAAGAGAAGGAGCCGGAGATGTTAGTTTATTTTACTAGCATCCCCAGCGTTAAAATTAATTACTTATTTTATAATTCTTTATGGACTAAAAATGCGGAAGCTTGAACGCTGGGCATTATTATTATTTCATTTATGTTCACATGCGGAGCCCTAGTGGCGCAGAATATTACGGCGTCGGCAATGTCATCCCCAACTAACGGTTTTAATCCTTTATAAACATCTTCAGCTTTTTGTTTATCTCCGTAGAATCTTACTTCGCTAAAACCTGTTTGAACCAAGCCTGGGTCCACCGTACTTACACGTACTCCTGTATCGATCAAGTCTGCACGCAATGATTTTGTAATTGCATTGACGGCATGTTTTGTGGAGCAATAAACGGCCCCTTTGGGATATGCTTCGTGCCCGGCTATAGAGCCAATATTTATTACATGCCCCGTTTTTCTTTCTACCATGCCGGGTACAATCTGCCTGGTTACGTAGAGTAATCCTTTCACGTTGGTGTCTATCATTTCCTCCCAGCCGTCGGGATTATCCTCATGAAGTTTATTCAATCCTCTTCCCAAGCCTGCGTTGTTAACAAGAATATCAATATTCTTCCACTCGACCGGGAGCGAATTAATTGTCGATTCAACTTCGGCACGGTTAGTAACATCTAATTGAAAAAAATGGATCTTAACATCAAATTTCTTTTTTATGTCCTCTGCAATTTCTTTCAAGAGCTCTAATCTTCTTGCAGATATTATTAAAGAAGCCCCTTCCCTTGCAAATGCATAAGCTGTTGCTTTACCAATTCCTGAAGTTACGCCGGTTATAAATACTATTTTCTCTTTTAATGAAGCCATACCAATCCTCAAGTTTTATGCATTAATATAATTGATTATTCTTTTTGTTGTGAAATTAAGATATGCCGCTAAAATTAAAATCATTAAAAACATGAACATTATTCCCCCTTCCCAAGATAAATTGAGATAATAAATCAAGTTAATCCAGTCGTTACTCTTTAGTTGCAATACTGCGGCAATAGCCCCGTAAAATATATTTACAATTAAAAACCCGATTAATATTATCTCAAAAATAATTGCGGCATACCTGGTAAAGCCCAGCCCCAAACGTTTCAATATGCTCATCCCTGCCTCTAAAATCACCAGGGAAAGTAGGATTGGGGAAATATAAACAACAACATAAATAATGAGATATAATTCATCCGGCATATGAAATTCAGATGAAAGTCCGGAAACTGATAATGTAAAATGAATGTTCGAAGCACCGGCAAAAAACGCTGTTCCGGCTTGAAACAACTCACAAATGAACAGCACGGTAACCAAACCTACAATAAAACCCGCTATTAAAGCCTGTTTATTTTTCATTCTATTCTTTACTGTCTCTTTCAACATATTTCACATGATTATTAAAATCGTTGCCCTAAATTGTAGTTTAATATACTCAAATAAACTTATTATTTAAATAAAACCGATAATTCGTTTTGCCGTTATTTAGTAAATTTATATTATTCATACCGGTGTTAAACAAATTATTCACAATTTCTATACTTTCATTTAGAAATAGTAAATAATCACAATAAACTCACTAATAATAAAATTCGCAACATAACATAGAGAGAGAGAATGGAGATTTATTTATTCATTGTAATCATCCTTATAGTTTTCGCAATTTCCGATTTGATGGTTGGTGTAAGTAACGACGCGGTTAATTTTCTTAATTCGGCCATCGGTTCAAAAGTAGCCCCCCGCCATATTATAATGATTGTAGCTAGTATTGGTATTTTAATCGGCACAACTTTTTCCAGCGGTTTGATGGAAGTTGCCAGGAAAGGCATTTTCAACCCGGATCAATTTATACTGCCGGAGATTATGATAATTTTTCTTGCGGTAATGATAACGGATGTACTTTTATTGGATTTGTTTAACACCTTCGGTCTTCCGACCTCAACAACTGTATCCATCGTGTTTGAGCTTTTAGGGGCCGCTGTTGCAATATCCGTAATTAAGATCAACAATACGACTGAGAATTTAGGAGATTTGATAAAATATATTAACACCAGCAAGGCACTTGTTATAATTTCCGGCATTTTATTGTCGGTTGTAATATCATTTACTTGCGGTGCTGTTGTTCAATTCCTTACAAGACTTGTCTTTACTTTTAATTTTCAAAAGCGCCTAAAACGATACGGAGGAATCTGGGCGGGTATTGCTCTAACCATAATGACTTTTTTTATTTTACTTAAAGGGGCAAAAGGATCTTCATTCATGAGCAATGAAACATCGGAATGGATAGTTGATAATTTATACTTGCTTGCAGTTTTGTTTTTCTTATTCTGGGGCATTCTATTCCAAATACTATTGTTGTTTACCAAAATCAACATCTTCAAACCGATTGTTTTAATAGGCACGTTTGCATTAGCTCTTGCGTTTGCGGCAAATGACCTGGTCAATTTTATTGGAGTCCCTTTAGCAGGATTAAGTTCTTACATTCTCGGCACTCAGAGTGCAAATCCTTCCGAGCTATTAATGGGTGCATTAAACAATCCTGTTCAAACCAACACAATACTTTTGCTTATCGCCGGGGTAATTATGGTGCTGACTTTATGGAAATCGAAAAAGGCACAAACAGTTACTAAAACCGAATTAGATTTGGCCAGGCAAACCGAGGGATTTGAGCGTTTTGAATCTTCAACTCTTTCACGCACAATTGTAAGAATGTCAATTTCTCTTTTTAATGGTTTTCAGAAAATTACTCCTGGTGTTATTAAGAAATTCGTCAACAGCAGATTTGATCATAGCGCCTATACACAGCTAAACGATAATAACAAAGAGGAAAACTCCCAATCATGGGATTTATTACGCGCGTCGGTTAACTTGACCGTTTCAAGTATTTTGATCTCAATTGGTACATCTCTGAAATTACCTCTTTCAACAACATATGTAACTTTCATGGTTGCAATGGGCTCATCACTTGCAGATAGATCATGGGGACGCGAGAGCGCCGTTTATCGTGTTAACGGTGTATTTACTGTTATAGGGGGTTGGTTCTTCACTGCATTTATGGCCTTTACTGTGGCGGGAGTTTTTGCTTTAATAATTCACTTTGGCGGTATAGCTGCTATTATCGCTTTAGTACTTCTGGCCGGTTATACAATTTTCAGAACCCAGGTTCTTCATAAATCAAGAGAAAAAGAGAAAGAATTAATTTCAAAAAAAGCTTTAACGGTAACTTCTGCACCAACTGCTATAGACGCGTGGATGAAAGAGATTGAACAATATCTTCTACTTGTTGCTCAAAATTTTTCTTTTACACTTGACAGTCTATTTAATGAAGACAGAGTTAACCTGAAGCAATCCAAGAAAGATTCAAAGAAGATGAAAAAGATGACTACTTTATTGGTTTCGGATATTTTTCACGCTGTAAAACTTCTTGACATGGATGATTTGAAAGGTGAAAGAAGATACGGAAAGATAATTGCTTCTATTCAAGAAATACATGCCAATTTAAGAAGTGTTTCTCAACGCTGCTTCGATCATGTAGACAATAACCATAATAAACCTTCCGAGGGTGAAATTGATGACTTAAAATCTCTTAATAAAATTCTAACCGATAGAGTTGTATTGGCTAAAAATATTTTCGCAACGCGGGATTTTACCAATATTGAAGAGTTTAAAAAATCGATAGATGATTTTAATGAAACGGTTAAGTTGTTGGACGAAAATCAACTTGCCAGGATTAAGGAAGATACTGGAGGCTCGCGTAACAGTCTGTTGTTTCTGGGCATTCTTTCCGATACGGAAAATATTTCGAACCATATTACTAATCTGGTTAATTTCTGCAAAAAAAGTTTCGGGACAACTCAAGAGGGGGATAAAGCAAAATAAAATATTAACTGATAGAAACCCCTGAAAAATTCGTAATTTTGTCTTTGCGAGCAAAGCAAATTCAATCTTGCTTTTCAATTTTAAAACGAGATTGCCTGCCTTGTCTGCAAAATTAGCAGCAATTACAATTCTGGTTGGTTTTTCAGAGAACTCTGATAGTTAAATTAATTTAATAGTGGTTTTATTAATTTCTTTTTTTTGATTAACAGAGCCGCAGTGCTATAAATCCGGGGCACTATACTCTTAATTATTAAAATTGTCCATTTTTAAAATGTTTCCCTTTTTTTATCACGTGATTTAAATAATTGTTATAATTAACCTAATTCATTAACTTCGCCCTTAGCCCAATTACTCAAATAATAATATTTTACTTTAACTGTTGACAAATATTTTATTGGTCAAAATCATCGAGTTGATAATGAGTAAAAACTCTATTCTTAGTAAAGTAAGATCATACGTAATCAAGACCTTCAACGAAAAAGGTCTTGACGAGAAAGTCTATCATGGTTTAACACACACTATGGAAGTCGCCGGTGCCTGTCATAAAATCGGCAAGTTTTCGGGGTTATCAGATTCTGACCTGGAAATTGTTACAATAGCCGGGTGGTTTCATGATATAGGCCATATAGAAATTGACGCTGGGCATGAGGAGAAAAGTGTCGAATTTGCATTAAGGTTTCTTACGGATAACGACTACCCCGATGATAAAATTGAGAAAGTGATAAGTTGTATCAGAGCAACGAAGGTTCCACAAAGACCTACCAATATCTTGGAAAAAGTAATCTGTGATGCCGATCTCCATCATATTGGCACAAAAGATTTCTTCGATAAAAACGAGTTATTAAAAGTTGAACTCGAATCTCTTTATGAAGAAAGTTATTCAGAATACGGCTGGCTTAAAAAAAGCATTGACTTCTTTACGCAACAAAAATTCTTTACTGAATATGCACAAGAAATTTATACTGAAGAGAAATTAAAAAATATTTCCAGAATGCAAAACAGGTTGAAAGAATTAAATAGACAATGACTTTGATTGCCTATCGATAATTATAAATTCAATGATATTTTGCTCAATTTTCTATATTGCAATTCACAATTTCAGCGCAATTGTTTTGTATCCCTTTGAGTTATCGAATTCATACGGGATAAATAAATTCAAATGATAAACTTATTGTTTAAGACAGAAAATCAATTTGAAAACACTCTATATAGTAAGACATGCAAAATCAAGTTGGAAAGAATCCAATTTATCAGATTTAGATAGACCCCTAAACAGCAGAGGCAAAAGAGACGCTCCTTTCATAGGAAAAATTATTAGTGCGAAAGGGGATTCCCCTGAGTTGATTGTTTCGAGTCATGCAAATAGAGCACTTGCAACCGCAAACTTTTTTGCAGAAGCTCTGAAATATAAAAAGTCTGATATAGTTGTTTCGGAATCGATTTATGAAGCCGGAATAGGAAGTTTGATGAATATTATTAATCGGTTGGATAGCAATATTAAAAGCGCGATGATTTTCGGTCATAATCCCGGGCTTACCATACTGACTCAATACCTCTCGGCTGCTAACATTTCTAATATACCTACATGCGGAATAGTAAAATTAAATTTAAAAATTAATTTATGGAGCGACGCTGCCGATCGGTGTGCAACACTTGCTTATTTTGAATATCCAAAAAAATATTTTCCCCAATAATCCCGGGTATTGACTTTTATTTTACAATTTTGGAAATATGTTTGAATTCATCTGTACCGCATACATTAAGAATCTCGAACAATACCGATTCGGTAGAAGTGATCTCGGCGCCGTTTTTGCGCATTCTTTCAAGCGCTATTTTATAATCATCTTTTCTACGAGATGATGTCGCGTCGTATGCCAAATGAACATTAAAACCGTCAGCCATTAAATCCAGCGTTGTTTGGAGCACACAAACATGAGATTCTATTCCAGTAACAACTACAGTTGTGATATTCTTCTTACGAAGTTCGTCAAACAATAAACCTGCCCCGGCGCAGCTGAAACTCATCTTTTGAATTGCTTCGTTCCCTTCCAGTTCTGCGTGTAAAACTTCTACGGTGGGGCCCAAACCTTTTGGATATTGTTCCGTGTAGAAAATCGGGATATTGAGTGTTTTCATTCCCTTTATAAGCTTAAGGTTGTTCTCCAAAACTCTTTCATATTCATGTATTACTTTTAAGATTCTTTCCTGTATATCAATAATCAACAATGCCGTGTTTTCGCGCTGCAATATATTCGGATGTCTTTTTACTTTAAAATCCATCGCCTCTCCTTAATTTTAAATTAATTATTTATTATAAAACGACCACAGAAAAAAACTCAACACTCTAATTTTAAAAAGTGTGAAAGGAAATCTTAAGGAAAAACTTCGATTGCACCCCTAATAAATCGGGTTCATTCCATACTTACCGCATGTATACATCATTAAGAGAGATGAGACATCAATCAATGCTTTTTTTTCATCATCCAGGGGAATAATCAGATCATAAACATCCGCAACAAACTCCATGTTGCCCAAAATTTTGCTTAACTCTATTGTAGTCGGTTTACCGTGCCAATTGGCTACTTTTTGGACTAAGTTCTCTTTGTTTCTTCTTAAAAATTCGGAAAAAGTAATAAAGTTTATTGATAATTTGGTTCTCGGTTTGCTCATATTTATAAGGTCGTTGAAATATTGATCCCATTTCATTGCCAGGTCGTGATTTTTATTATACATTAATGATCTAGCGTCGGCAAGTTTGAATTTTGCTTTTGTATAAATCCTGAACTTAGGGTGAACTGCATAAGCATCATAACTGGTGTATCCTTCATGCTTATCTTTGTATTTCCATTTCTTTAACAACTGGCTTGCAGATTTAATCGAAATCACTTTTTCATCTTCACTGTCAATCAAAACATAATTACCTTTGCTGTAATTGACGGCAGTTATCCAATGTTCCCATCCGTTTACGCTAAGGATGCAGGGTCTCCCCTTTTTTAATTCTTCATTAAGCGCACGGCGTGCATCGTTGGGATTACTCGATTGAATATATTTCATATTGCAATTAAATTTACGAGCGGCTTTTGCCAATCCTATTTCCGAAGTGCCTGCCCACCAATTACTTCCGGCAATTTTTGCAATATCGTCTTCATGCTTAAACACACCGAGCATAACAAGTGCATGTTTAAGTGCGAAAGGCCCGCAGCGATATTTATCTGGTTGTGGATAAAAACTCATATAATTTTTTTTTGAATTGAGTTTATCATCAGCTATTTCAATATAACAAAAACTTTTGATAACGATAACAAATTTATTTAGTTTTGAATTACGAGGAGAAAAAATAATTATGAAAGTTGCTGTTGTATTTAATGAGGCTTACGCCGAAATAACCGATGAATATCAAACTAAAATGCCGAAAAATTTAGGTTTTCGTCCTTACTTCGATATTGAAGCATGCGACCCGATTGCTGAATACGAAGCGATAGCACAAAGTCTTAGAAAAGCTGGATTCGAAGCCTACATTTTGAATATTCTGGATGATATAAATATTTTTTTCAAAGATTACGAAAAAAACAGACCGGATGTTGTTTTTAATTTAGTTGAGATATTTAAAGATGTTGCAGAACTTGAAATGAATTTTGCCGGCCTTCTCGAATTATTGAGGATCCCATACACCGGAGCTCCCCCAATGGCGCTGGGAACATCACAAAATAAAACATTAACAAAAAGAATTTTGACCTCCGTCGGGATCCCAACTGCACGGTTTAAGTATATTACCCGTTTACGGAATGTATATAGACTGGGTCTGAAATACCCGTTAATAGTAAAACCCAGTTTTGAAGATGCCAGTGTAGGCATTGAAAACGAATCGGTTGTAACCAACCATAAGCAATTAAAAAACAGAATTGAATATGTATTCAAATACTATCAACAACCTGTTCTTGTAGAAGAATATATTAGCGGACGCGAACTGAATATTGCAGTCTTCGGTCATAATAAACCGAAAGCTCTTCCAATAAGTGAAATTGATTTTTCGAAGATGCCCGATAACTTATACAATATTGTGAGCTATCAGGCAAAATGGGAACCCCTCCACGAAGCTTATCATAAAACTATCCCTAAGTGCCCGGCAAAACTTCCCCCAAAAATTGAAGAGGAAGCAAAAGCTATTGCTATCAAGTGTTTTAAAACTATGGGCTGCCGCGATTATGCAAGAATCGATATGAGGTTATCCAAAGACAAACAGCTCTATGTTCTTGAAGTCAATCCGAACCCCGACTTAACCGAAGATGCCGGTTTTATGAGATCGGCAAAATATGCAGGTTATTCTTATAGGAAAACACTTAAAACTATAGTGGATATGGCATGGAAAAGAAGAAAGGTTAATTAGCCTGAACTTTGATAGGTTATAAGAAAATTGCCTCAAGGGCTCCTCTAATAACTAATTTTCACGCAGCGTAACACTGGTTCATGCTGCCAAACTGGGTTTTCAAAGAATGCCAAATAAACTTTTTAGAGATGCCCTCAAGTCAATTCCACGTCAAAATTTCCGAACAATTGCAATCCTTTAATATTTGCCGGATTGTTACCATTATAATGAAATAGACAAAATATTATGCTAAATTAGGGGCACAAAAATTTTGAATATAGTCCGTCCTTAATTCTATACGGGATTTTGATTGAATGAGTAAATTAACTGATTTTAAAAAAGGGAGCAAAGTAAAGATTGCTCAAATTACTGCTGGTTATGGCGCAAAAAGAAACTTGATGAACCTCGGTCTAACCGAGGGAAATATAATCGAAATAAAAAGAATATCTTCATTAAAAGGACCTGTAGTTGTTCTTCTGGATAATACAGAAATTGCTATAGGGCACGAACTTGCGCAAAAAATCAGAGCGGAAGGAATCTGACTTTGGAATTCATTCTGGTAGGACAACCCTATTCCGGTAAAAGCACAATTTTCAACGAAGTAGTGGGATATAAAGCATTTACTTCTAATTTCCCCGGTGCCAATGTAAAATATACATCAGGCAATATTATTCTTGATAACCGGACTATCGATGTAGTCGATATCCCCGGCACGTATTCGCTCCAAAGTTCGGATGAAGTTGAATCTCTTACCGCAGATTATCTTATTAATAAAACAGGTGATCATGTAATCATTAATGTTATTGATGCTTCAGTACTTTCGCGCAGCCTCGAGTTCACACTACAATTGATGGAATTACAAAAACCGATGGTTATCGCCCTCAATATGATTGACGAAGCGGAACGCAAAGGAATTGAAATTAATGTGGAAAAGTTATCCGAAATTTTGGGCATTCCTGTTGTAAAAACTATCGGTAAAAAAGGACGAGGCGTATATGAATTGTTCAACAAAGCTTACTTCGTCGGGAATATACAAATCAAACCGAATATTCTGGAATACCCGAGGGAAACCGAAAAATTATTATCTTCTCTTGATGAAGTTATATGTAAGAAAGCCGTTAAAGACAGATGGAGTCACCGCTTTCTTGGATTAAAATTGATTGAAAAAGATCATAATATAAAAAATTATCTGAATGATTATCTCGATAAAAACGACTGGAAACAAATAGATAAAAAAATTAAAGCCTCCGAAAAAGAAACGGGGCGCGAATCTGAATTTCAGATTTCTTCCGTAAGACATGCTTTTGCATTTGAAATCTTCGAGAAAGTTGCTACAGTTAGCCAGATCAGGAAAAAAGATATCCGCTACAAAGTTGATGATATTTTGATGCACCCGGTTTGGGGTTATGTTATAATGGCGGGAATATTGTATTTTATTTTCTCGGCAATATCTATCATTGGTAATTTTGCTGAACCGATATTTCTTGACAACTTTCAACTCCTTTCGGATTATATATCGGCTCAATTCGGCGATTATTCTCTTATCCACTCAATTGTTGACGGTTTCATAACCGGGTTCGGCGGAGGCATAGGCATTGTTATTCCATACCTTGTTCCCTTTTTTATTTTCCTTTCATTTTTAGAAGACTCCGGCTACTTGGCGCGTATTGCCTACTTAATTGATAATTTGATGCATCACATGGGGCTTCACGGTTTGTCGGTGGTACCGATGATTTTAGGTTACGGCTGTACGGTTCCGGGAATTTTAGCCACACGCATTTTGAAATCCCCTCGTGATAGATTTATTACATCAGCTTTAACAACATTAATACCCTGCTCTGCAAGAATGACAATCATATTCGGCATTGTGGGATTTTTTATCTCAATGAAGGCCGCCGTTGCAATATATTTTATAAACTTGGTAATAATTGGAATTACAGGCAAGTTGATGTCTAAAGCTATGCCCGAAGTAAGTCCCGGTATGATTCTCGAAATCCCCAAATACCATTTGCCCGGTATAAAAGTAATATTAAAAAAATCATGGTTCCGGCTAAAAGAATTTGTAGTTATAGCCTGGCCGTTATTAATAGTTGGGAGTATTGTCCTCGAAGTAATCCATTACTATAATCTTTCCGTTATCGTTAACGATCTACTAGCTCCATTCACAGAAGGTGTGCTTGGTTTGCCTGCGGCAGTTGGCGTTACATTACTCTTCGGAATAATGAGGAAGGAATTGGCGTTGATATTATTATTCTCCGCCATGGGGACGAATAACCTAATCACAGTAATGACGGATGTACAATTATTCAATTTTACAATCTTCGTTACATTCTATATTCCATGCTTGGCAACATTCGCCGCGCTCGGTAAGGAATTAGGCTGGAATAAAGCCCTCTTGATAACCATGCTTACTACTTCAATTGCGGTAGTACTTGTTGTATTGGTGAGGATATTCTCCTTTCTATTTTAGAATTATCTACAAAGACAAACCATCCTTTTTTAGCTGAAAATCGAATGTTTTCTTATTATTTCACTTGAAATTAGCCGCCCGGTAACATAGTTTTCATAGAGTAATTTTTTGACACTTTATCTCTCTTTCCCGCGGCGGATTATTCCGTAGCGGGGTGGAAAAACAAATAAAGTTTTTTTGATCATCATCCTGTGATGAAGGATTTATTTCTAACATTAAGGGATGGGCGATTCGCTTAATAGGATTTTTTTATCCAATGATCCCCATCCCGTAAAACGATGGGGATTTTTTATGGAAAAAAAATTTCATACAATAACGATTACAATTTACGACCGCGACGCCGCATTCGATAAAGTAGGCGAACTTCTTCACGATTATGCCGGAGATATCCATCTGCGCGTAGGTTACCCCGTACCGGAGAAAAACACCGCAGTAATATTTATTATAGTAACATTGACAAACGATGAACTCGGCGCATTGAGCGGTAAACTTGGTCAGATTAATTCAGTAAAAGTAAAGTCAACTACATTAAAATTTTAGGAGTATATGATGAGATCCGTTATTCTTATCCTGTTTGTTCTTTCGAATGTTCTAAATGCACAAACGGGGACTTTAAAAGGAACTGTTTTCGGCAACGATACAAATGAAAAATTAGCCGGGGCTAATATATCAATTAGTGAAACGCATTTTAATACAACTTCAAATTATGAAGGTAATTTTTTAATTAACAATATCCCGTCAGATAATTACACTTTAACAATCTCACATGTAGGTTATAAAACAAAATCTTTACAAATAGAGGTATTCGAGGGAACAACAGAAAATCTTGAAATAGTATTAGAGACCTCCCCGGTTGCACTAGGTGAAATTACGGTTAAAAGTACAAAATCCGATAAACTGGTTAGAGAAATTGCACTACCAATGGAAGTTGTAAGTACTAATAGACTAGATGAGAATTCTTACATTTCAGTATCAGATGCTTTGAGATCGCAAGCAGGAGTGGCTATTGCACGCGACGGGATTTGGGCTACACATGTGAACATCCGCGGGCTAAGCCGTCATAACATCGTAACATTGGTAGACGGAAACCGTATAGAAACATCAACTGCCCTGGCCGCCGGTCTTTCGCTGATCGACATTAATGACGTGGAAAGAATCGAAGTAATCAAAGGGGGCGCTTCTTCATTATACGGAACAGGCGCAACGGGGGGAGTTGTAAATATCCAAACCAAAGAAGGATTTTATAATAATACATTCCACCTAAGCGGTTCGATGATGAGCGGTTATAATTCTGTTAACAACGGGGCGCTCGGTAATTTATCATTCAACGCGGGGGCAGAAAATTGGTTTGCCAGAGTAAGCGGCACAATGAGAAGCGCTGACAATACCGAAACCCCTGAAGGAACACTTGAGAATAGTCAATTCCACGATAACAACATTTCAGCGATGGTCGGCTTCATCCCGTTTGAAGATCATGAACTGCAGATCAACTTTCAGGAATTCAACGCGAAAAATGTCGGTATTCCGGGGGGCAATGCGTTCCCCGCTACAGCATCCGCCAGATATGTTTCCGAGAAACGCAATATGTACAGCGCCGAATATCGAGTTAACAATCTGTTCCCAAGTTTGGCTATGGCATCTATAAAATACTTTCACCAGTTTATCGACAGACAGGTTGAACTCGTTCCGAACGCAAATGTAACCGTAACTCCCGGCGCTACTCACACTGTTGACGGTGTTCAATTTCAATCCAACTGGTTGTTCGGCAAAACACATTTCGTAATTGCCGGTGTTGATTTTTGGCAGAGAGAATACAACGGTCACCGCGAGCAGACGATTAAAAGTCTCAACAAAGTAGTCGGCGATTTCCCGGTACCAACATCAACATTCCGCAGCTTAGGAATTTTCGCGCAAGATGAAATCAAACTGATCGCGGATAAACTGAGTTTAACCGTAGGGGGAAGGTTTGATCGGATCAACATCACCAGCGAAGAGACTAACAACCCGGCTTATGTAATTGTAAACGGTGTGCGCAACGATAATCCACCCGCTAATCCCCAGGCATCGTTCGCAGCAGCGGATACGGACAATATCTCGTGGAGCGGCAACTTGGGAATGATCTACACTTTAATGAGCGATGTAGACCTGACATTGAACGTGGCTCGCACATTCCGCTCGCCGAATCTTGAAGAGAGATTTCAGTACATCAATCTCGGCGGTGATATTTATTTGGGTAATCCCGATCTGGAACCGGAGAAAGGATATTTCTTCGACGCCGGTGTGCGTGTTTGGAATCCCGTTTTTTCATTCAGAGGCAATTTGTTTTTTAATTCGTTCAATAATTTAGTGATTGATAAAGAAATAATAGCTGATAGTCTGTTTGTAAAGAACAATGTTGGCGAAGCTAGGCTCTACGGTTTTGATCTGAGCCTGGAATACAACTTCTACAAAGATTTCGTTCTTTATTCTTCATTGGCATTTGTAAGAGGCGAAGACACCGAAAATAATGTTGATCTGCCCGAAATTCCTCCGTTTAACGGAAGATTGGGAATGCGTGCCAACGTTACCGATTTTCTTAAAGCCGATTTAGCGGCAACATTCTTCTCGAGTCAGAAAAAAGTGGCCCTGGGTGAAGAAACAACTCCCGGTTATACTACGTTTGATATATATTTAACCACAGCACCGATAGATATATCTTTGGCTAAACTGCAATTGTTTGCCGGAGTTGAAAACATAACCGACAGACTTTATAGAAATCACCTCGCTACAAACCGGGGATTAATACGTACCGAACCTGGTAGAAACATTTTTGTGAAAGTTAAGTTGAGTTGGTAATTTTATATTTCAAGTCCCCCTTTTAAAGGGGGACAATTTTTCACTATTACGGTTTGTAAATTATGGAATGGTTTGTGCTCGCTTTTATGTCGGCTATCTTCTCGGCGACTTCCACGGTGCTTGAAAAGAAAAATTTGTTCACAATGGACGCATTGCAGTTTTCGTTTGTGCTTGCGATACTTAATATGATTTTTTCGCTCCCCTTTTTTGCATCTGTAGACTTTGCTTCGCTGTCCGGTGCTAGTCTTTTGATATTATACTTCAAGACAATCCTCGGTTCGCTTGCTTTCTTATGTGTAATGCTATCTATTAAGAATATGGAAATAAGCGGATCGCTCCCCTTGCTTGTGCTAACACCCGGATTGGTTGCTTTCTTCGCATTCATTTTCATCGGTGAATCATTAGGCACCTTGGAGATAGGAGGAATGTTTTTATTGTTGGCCGGCACCTATATCCTTGAGGCCAAACCAGGGTATGATGTGCTTCATCCATTCAAAGTATTTTATAAATCGAAATACCATCACTATATCATTTTCGCACTGCTTCTGTTTACCGTTACTTCCATTTTAGATAAAGTTCTTTTGAAAGATTATCAATTGCCGCCACAAACATTTTTAGGATTCCAGCAATTGTTTCTCGCGTTTAATTTCCTTCTGTTCGTATTGTTTGCTAAAAGGAATCCGATAGTACTGATCAAGACAGTCAATAGAAATGTTTGGATTTGGATTATACTCGCGTCCGTATTAACGGTTGGTTATCGCTACACCCAGATCGAAGCGGTTAAGATCGCTCCGGTTGCGTTGGTTTTATCAATAAAGAGGACTTCCGTATTCTTCGCCGCGGTCGGTGGCGGTAAGATTTTCAACGAATCGAATCTTATGAAAAAAGCAATTGCAACAGCGATCATGATAGTAGGTGCGTTATTTATAATTAATAACTGAAACTTAACATTCCGTTAATTTGTTTTTCCCATTATATGTTTATTTTTAACTGAACAATAACGGGATGTATCATGAAAAATGTCTTTTTATTATCCGCATTGATTTTTACAATTCTGTTTACAGGTTTTCATACGGACAAAATTACAACCGGCAATGTAATTTTTATTCATCCTGACGGAACAGGTTTAATTTCCTGGAACGCCTGCCGAATTTTATATTACGGTCCTGACGGGACAATGAACTGGGATAAAATGAACAACGTCGGGTTATACCGTTCTCATATATCCGACGCTCTATCTTCATCCAGCAACGCCGGAGGTACAATTCACGCCTATGGAATAAAAGTCGAAAGAAAAGCATACGGATTTAAAAATGAAAAGATAATTACCGCTCGTTCCGGCAAACAGATGAGCATAATGCAAGAAGCCGCACAGGCCGGAATAAAAACGGGTTTAATAAATTCGGGCAGCATTGTTGAACCAGGCACTGGCGCTTTTGTAGCTAATGTAATATCTAGGGAAATGAATGAGTCTATTGCAAAACAAATTATTCAATCCGGAACTGAAGTAATTTTAAGCGGAGGCGAAGAGTGGCTTTTGCCCAAAGGCTCGCAAGGTTATCATGGGTACGGTAAAAGAAGCGACAACCTGAATTTGATTGAATGGGCAAAGAATAATGGTTATTACATTGTTTACAATCGGGAAGAAATGCTAAACATTCCCGGCAGTGTTACAAAACTGCTTGGTGTATTTGCATTGAAACATACGTTCAATGATCAAACCGAAGAGGAACTTGCCGAAAGTAATCTTCCAAATTTTAATCCGCTCGCTCCTTCGCTTGCAGAGATGACCGAGACAGCAATAATAATTTTGTCAAAAAACAATTCTCAATTTTTCTTAGTAGTAGAAGAAGAAGGAACTGACAACTTCGCAAATTGGAATAATGCAAACGCTACATTGCAAGCCGTGAAACGTGCTGACGACGCAATCGGGGTAGTGCTCGACTTTATTAATGTTAATCCTAATACATTGCTAATAACGGCTGCCGATAGCGAAGCAGGCGGTATGGAGTTGATTGGCGACCCCATTTCGAAAATGGTCCCGGATTCTTGCTTAGCTCTTACCGATAAAAACGGTGCTCCATTAGACGGGCAAAACGGAACAGGAAGCAGGCCATTCCTTTCGGCTCCCGATAATACAGGTGAACGATTCCCCTTCGCTGTCGCATGGTCTTCTTTTGCAGATACATACGGTTCTGTTGTTTGTAAAGCGGAAGGACTAAATGCCGAACTTATGCATGGCACAATTGATAATACCGATATATACAAAATAATGTATGCCACATTATTCGGTAAAATCATTCAGTAGTATTTCGTAATAAACTCTGCGGAAATATTTTAAGCGGAGTATGATCTGTATTTAGGATTCTATCCCCTTACGTGCGGACACACCTTTTGTGTAGTAGTGTTTGACTTCTTTCATCTCGGTAACGAGATCCGCCCGGTCTATTAATTCCTGAGGGCAATACCTGCCGGTTAATATTAGTTCAACATTGCCAGGTTTCGAATCGAGGATTGACAGCACATCCGCTACCGTGATAAGTTTAAAATAGATTGAAACGCAGGCTTCATCCAGAACTATTATATCATAATTACCGCTTAACATTTGCTGATGTGCCCTGGCCAGGCCGGCTTTCGCTTTCAATATTTCATCCTTCCCGGGAAGTTCTTTCCGCAACACGAAATCATCGCCGCAGTATTGTTCTATAGTAATCCAATCGCTTAAATATTTTGCAGCCAATAATTCGTTGTAAGGATATTCTTTCATGAATTGAATTATGTATGTTTTTAGCCCGTGCCCTGCTGCCCTAAGGGCCTGCCCAAGTGCGGATGTAGTTTTCCCTTTGCCGTTACCGGTATAGATTTGAATAAAACCTTTGCTTAGCTTAGCCATTTTAATAAAGGGGGTGTTTCGCCTTTAAAATCTTCAAGAACTTTTTTTCTTTTGTCAATAAGCCTGTAAACTTCTCTTTTGTCATTGGAATTAAAGTTGGACCATCCTGAAATTTCGTCCATAGTCCTAAAACAGCTTTTACAAAGACCCGTGTTCTCATCAATTTCACACACGTGGGTGCATGGTGAATCGACTGATTTTAATTGTTCCATATTAATCGTAAATCAATATTTGGTAATACATCATTATTTAGCAATACAAATATGCTAAAGAAATTTTGAAGTAAAAAGAAGGATAAAATAAAAGCCGCCAAATGCGGCGGCTTTATGATTTAAATCAATTTAATCATTGTGTGAACCGAGTTTACCGTTCAAAATTTCATCCGTAAGGCGGTCTGTCTTATAAATGTATTTTAAAGCTTGAATTAAGCCGACTGCATCCGTACTTACACATCTATTATTTTCCGGTATAAAAATGAAATATCCGGCCAGACTTTCGAGGTTACCGTCGTGGGCTAAACCGACAACCTCCCCTTTTGTGTTGATCAATGAGCTTCCCGAGTTGCCGCCAACAATATCATTTGTGGAAGCGAAACCGATTGAAGTTTCAAGATCGAAATCGGCCGGGGGATTTTGCCATCTCGGGTGTAATCCCCATGGATAAAGTTTTTTATTGAATGAAGCCCAGCGATCATATAAACCGTAATAGGAAACTTTACCGGGGGCAAGTGTTCCGTTGTATTCATATCCTTTGATAACACCGTCGGAAATTCTGAGTGTACCGGTAGCGTCGGGAGAAATTTTATCTCCGTAAACAGCCGCAACGGCCTGACCAAGCAGTTGATTGTTCACATCGATTGTATTTTGGATTTCGCGATTTCTTTCCGTCAGTTTAATCAGCTTATCCCTTGTTTGGCTATAGAAGTAAATGAAAGGATCTTCCGAATTGAGAATTTCATCCGGAGATTTTTCAAGCATCATCTCGATACCTTCTTTCGACGTAAGCGCCGATTTACCGAGGACATATTTTGCCCCGTCTTCGTCTGTCATTCCGTTAAAGAGCGCCTTCACAAACAGATTATCATCACCGAGTACCGTGGAAATATAATTAACATGAGCACGGACTAGTTTGAAATTCAACTCTGTTTGATATTCATCCAATTCAATTTTGGCAACAATATCCTTAATTGTATCTTCTAATTTATCTTTCTTGTAGGCGTCTTCGCGTTCATCTTCATTTAATTTCATTTGGTCGGCATATTTGATAATGTCTCTGGCGATGTCGAGATAAACCGAACGAAGGAATCCCGGCACCGTGTATGCTGCGGTTTCATCGGCGTTGGCAATCAATTCATCAACGGCGATTTTTAGCGATTCCCAAAGGTGACCGTATTTTTTTGTTAATTCGGGATCGGCTTTTACGGCAGCAATCAATTTCTTTTCGAAATCTTTTTTCTTTGCCATCATATATGAATCTCTAAGTCCAAGCAAGCTGCCGGCGAAAGATTTGCGTCCGTTACCGAATCCCATTACTCTGTTCAATAATTCCGATTCGCGATCTGTGTACTTAATGAACAGTTCATAATAAACTTTGTATATCTCGTTGAACATTGTCAGTAAATTAGAATATCTTTTATCACGCATGTATGTAAGCTCGGCCATGGAGTAAAGTCTGTTTGTTCTGCCGGGTCTGCCGACTGTAAAAATCAACTCATCTTCTTTCGCCCCCTCTTTGCTCCATCCGAAGTGATGTTCAATTTTTGCCGGTTTGCCGTTTTCATCGTAAGCGCGGTAGAAAGCAAAGTCAAGTTCGTAACGGGGATATGTGAAGTTATCCCAATCCCAGCCGGTAGCTGCTATCTGAAAATCGGGAGACATAACCAAGCGGATATCATTATATCTCTTATAACCGTACATCGAATATTTTCTTCCGTTATACAGAGTAACCACGCTGCATGCAAGCCCGGTTTCTTCATTATACTTTGCCGTCAACTCATCAATCTTTGCGTCCCTTCCGGCTATCTTTTCATCGTTCGAAGATACGGCATCCATTGCGTCTTGAATTTCTTTTGTTACGTCTTCAATCAATATCAATTGATCGACGAACATATCCGGAATATTTCTTTCTTCTTCCAGGGTAGCGGCGTAGAAACCGTCTTTAAGAAGGTCTTCCCCTTCTCTTTGAATATCGATCAATCTGTCTCTACCGCAGTGATGATTAGTCATGATAAGTCCGTCTTCGGATAAAAATGCGGCTGAACATCCGTTAGCGAACTGAAGACCTGATTTCTGGATATGTTCAATCCATTCTTGTGTAGGGCGGAATCCGTACTCTGCCTCAAGATAATCGAGAGGTATGCTGTCGAAAGTCCACATCTTTCCGAAATCGGAAAAGGAGAATTCCACTTTATCGGGATCAATTGTTTCGTAGATGCTGTATTGAGCATTGGCAATCCCTGATCCGCAAAAAAGTAGAATTGTAATTAAAACAATTTTGTTTATTATTCTTGTCATCATTACTCCAAACAATATTAAGATTTTATTTAACGATTTTTCCGTTCTTCAGTTCGTCTGCCATTCTAGTGGCTTTATAAATATATCTGAAAGCTTCCATCATACCGAGAGTTGAAACGGAAACGCATCGGTTGTCGCTCGGCACGAACAATGTGTTCCCGATATTGCTGAGAATGTTACCGTCGAAAGCAAGACCTATTGCTTCCGCATCTGCATTGATAACCGCGCTTCCCGAGTTACCGCCAACAATATCGTGTGTAGTAACAAAATTAAATTCAACAGACATATCAAATTCTGCCGCCGGATTTTTCCATGTTTCCGGGAGATCCCATGGGTATTGTTTGTCGGTAGAATAGTAGCGGTCGTACAAACCATAGAAAGTCGTTTTCACAGGAGCGATTGTTCCGTTGTACTCAAATCCTTTAAGTACACCGTCGCTAATTCTTATAGTCATGTTGGCATCCGGAGGAAATACTGTTCCGTAAACCGAGAATAAAGCTTCGCCCAAAAGGTTTTCATTTACTTCTTCCGTGTTTTCAATTTCTTCCTTTTTAGATTGTAAATTTTCCAACTCGGCTTTTTTAGTTTTTGCGAAAAGCATGAATGGATCTTCTAAATTTATGAGGGCTTCGGTGTCCAATTCGGAAATCGACTTCAAATCCATATTGTTTTTGATTTTAGAATTGCTCAAAATATATTCAACTGCTTCCGTACCGGTTTTACCGCCGAACATATCCTTTACCATTTCATCATCAGTTCCAAGATTCATAATGATATAATCGGCCATTAATTTGAGACGTGCATTTTCAATTACTTCGTCGAATTCTTCCGGGAATAGATCGGCAATTTTTTGTTTTATCTCTTCATCTTTATTAAAAATGCCGGCTCTATCTTCCTCCGGTTTTTTTAATTCCTCTATTAAAAAAAGAAGAGAATCCGCTATTGTAAAATATGCCGGAATAAATCTATCGCGCGGTGTATAAATATCTATTTTGGGGGTAATGTTTCTCAATTCGGCTTGAAGCGATTCAATAGTCTGCCAAACGTGACCGTATTTCCGCTTCATTTCGGGATCCGTATTAACTACATCGATTAATTTTTGTTCAAATTCTTTTTTCCTGTTCATTAATTCAGGGTCTTTCAATCCCATTACTCTTCCATAATAAACCTTTTGAGTGTTCCCGATTCTTCTTTTAATGGCTTCCATGGCATCGAATTTATCCGGGTATTTTCTTTGGAGTGCAGTGAGATCTTTGAAGAATGTGTCGTATAAATAATATTGGTTTCTATATTGAATATCGCGTAAGTATTCCAACTGTGCGACGGTTTTCAAACGTTGAGTTGATCCTGGATTGCCCACGGTAAAGGAAACATCTCCTTCCTGCACACCTTTATCGCTCCATTTAAAATAATGATCCGATTTCAGGGGGAATCCATCTGTATCATAAGCGCGGAAGAAGGCACAATCCAAATCGTAGCGTGGATAAGTAAAATTATCAAAGTCGCCCCCGTACGATGCGATTGCAGGTTCGGGGATAAATACCAACCGAATATCGTCATAAACGCGGTAACCATATAAAGAATATTTACCGCCGTTGTAGAAAGATTCAACTTCACATAACAACCCGGTTTCGTTTGAAAATTTCTCTTGTATCTCATTAATCTTTGCGGTTTTCTTCTCAAATTTTTCTGCGTCTGTTTTGCCTTCTGCCATAGCTGTTTGAACATCGGCAGTAACATCCTCAATCATTGCAATTTGTCTAACTGATAAATCTGGTACTTTTCTTTCCTGTTCAAGAGTCTCTGCATAAAAACCCAAATGTGTAAAATCTTCCCCTTCTAAAGCGACAAGTTCTTTTGTCCATTCTGCACAGTGGTTGTTTGTCATAATCAATCCGTCTCCGGAGACAAAAGAAGCGGAGCAACCCCGTCCGAATCTAAGAGCCGATAATCTTACATCTTCCAACCATTCTTTTGTAAGTGTAAAACCATACTCAGCATTCCAATATTCAAGCGGCGGGTTATCAAAAATCCACATTTTACCATTATCCGGGATTTTCAAATTGGTTGGTTCATTTTCATATATTCCGAACACGCTTTGTGCATCGGCAGAACCGGAAAATGATAAAACAAATAGAACTGTTAATATTGTAAAATATAATTTCTTCATCATATACTCCCCAAGTTGTATAATTTTTTTTTTGACAAACCAAACTAAGAAATTCAGGCAAAACAAAAAAGCCGTCCCTTGGCTTGAGGCGGCTTGAAAATATTATCGATGATCTAATTCAATTTACTATTCGGTAATTTTCCCTGTTTCCATTTCCTTTGCAATTCGCTGGTAACCAAATAAATTTTTGACGATTTCATACATAGCCGATGATGAAAGAGCGATTGATCTCTTCTTTTGTGTGCCGCTTATAAAATCTCCCGATAAGCCTTCCATGTTGCCGTCGTGGATAATGCCAACATATTCTGCCTTGCCATTAATAACAGGGCTGCCTGAGCTGCCTCCTGCAGTATCGAAAGTACCTTGGAAATTATTCATTACGGAGAGATCGAAGTTAGGCCCATAATTGATCCACCTTTGCGGAAGATCCCACGGCCATGTCTTTTCATGAGAATAGTACCTGTCGTAAAGTCCGTAGAAAGTTGTGAACTTAGGGGCGATTGTTCCGTTGTATTCATATTTTTCCATAAGACCGTCGGTGATTCTTAAAGTAAATGTGGCGTCAGGAGGAATTGAAGTGCCGTAAATGTCGAACAATGCGCGCCCAAGTTGATCTTCAAGAGCAGTTTCGGTATTCAAGACTTCGTTGCGCATTGCCGTTACTTTCGCGAATTCATCGCGTGTGTCTTTGAAGAAAGATATAACCGGGTCGCCTGAATTCATAATTTCAGTGGGACGATTTTTAGCGTAATCCATTACTTTATCTTTATCGCCAAGGAATGAAGTAGCAATGATTCTCTCAGCAGCTTTCATACCCTCTAGTTCGGGAAAATGTTTTTTAACTACAGGGTGATCTTTGCCCAAATTCAAGATAATATAGTCGATGTGCAAAGCCAGCCTTTTTTTCTGAAGCGGAGCATCAAACACGGCCGGATAAATACCGTTTATATTTTTTTCCAGCTCTTCCCCTAAATACTCCTCCCCTCTTTCATCTTCAGGTTTCTGCATCTCTTTGGCAAGATTATACAATGTTAATCCCATTTTAAAAAATTCCGGCGCAAAGTAATTGCTAACTCCATAAGCGTTTGACTCACCAGCTGTGGCAGTAAGTTCTTTCCTCCCGTTTTCGATGGCATCCCACAAGTAACCGTATTTTTCTGCTGTCTTAGGATTTGCCATAACACTGGCTTTGAAATTTTTCTCAAAGTCGGCTTTTCTTGCCATCAAATAAGGATCTCTAAGGTGAGTTAAAAAGCCACCCCATCTTTTAGCCGTATTGGCTGGTCCAAACTGCGCTCCCTGGTATAAAGCGGCTTTTTCAGGATATTCATTAATCATTTCAGTGTAAATTCTTACCAGTCCGTCAAGGTAGTAGGTTAAATAATTATAAAAAATATCTCTATTGTATTCCAATTGTGCAAGAGTCTTAAGTCTGTTTGTTGTTCCCGGTGTTCCGATGGCAAACAATACTTCATCAACCGCTGGTCCGTTGGTGGCAAATTGAAAATAATTATCAGTCTTAACAGGTTGGCCTTGGTCATCATAAATCCTCAGGATTGCAAAGTCCGAGCAGTATCTCGGATAGGTATAATTATCGGGATCACCGCCATAGAGACCGACTATTCTTTCAACAAACATCACTGCGCGAACATCGTTGTATCTCTTGTACCCGTACAAAGAATATTTCCCTCCGTTATATAATCGTGTTACATTGCAGACTAATCCATGTTCTTCAGAGTATACTTTTTCCAGCTCTTCAATTTTCTTGTTGCGGAATTCAACTCTCTCTTCGTCTGTTGTTGCTTCATTAATTGCTTCAACAATTTGATTTGTCACATCCTCAATCAGCACCATCTGATCTACCCACACATTGGGGATCTTTCTTTCATCTTCCAATGTTGGTGCATAAAATCCGTTTTGTGGTATGTCTTCTCCTTCCTGCTGAATACTTTCAAGTATTCCGTCAACACAGTGATGATTTGTAAATACAAGACCATCTTCCGAAACGAAAGCAGCCGAGCAGCCGGTAGAAAGACGGAGCGCCGATAACCTAACATCGTCCATCCATTCCTGTGTCGCATCAAAGCCGTATGCTTGTTTCCAATAATCGAGCGGCGCATCTTCAAATGTCCACATTTTACCCGTATCGAATCTTTGCGCTTTTACAGTATCGAGATCAATCCACTGAGCATTCAGCGATAAAGCGAAACTAAATACGAATATTAATGAAAGTAATAGTGATTTAATTCTTACCGAAGTATTCATTTGGTTCCCCTCTTTTTATGAGATTTAATATAAAGTATGCAGCATGTTTTTGACGGATAATATATAAAAAGGTTACGGATAATTATAATACTTTAAAAATATTCTGATTTTTGAATGAGCATTAAAATGAATTTTATAAAAAATAAAATTAGTTTTATTGATTAAGAAATTTATTATTTCAGTAAGAATTTGAAATTTTTCTTTATTGAACATTACGGAGATGAATATGACCGATTTCGAACACCTAACCGCACCATGCGGGATCGACTGCTTCAACTGTATACTTTACAAAGAAAACATAACGGATGAAACCCAACAGCGTCTTGCACTTCAATTTAATCGTGATAAAGATAGTTTCATATGCAAGGGCTGCCGAGATCAGAAAGGGTGCGCTATTCATCCGGGGCTGTGCGCAACACTTGAATGTGTAACTGAAAAAGGGTATACATTCTGTTTTGAGTGTGATGAATTTCCATGCACCAAACTCCAGCCGATGGCCGAAGGAGCAGACAGGTTTCCACACAACACAAAACTTTTTAACTTATGCAGAATTCAAAAAGTAGGCATTCAAAAATGGGCTGAAGAAGAAGCGGCTCTTGTAAGCAAAAGATATTTTAAAGGAAAATTTGTTATTGGAGCCGGACCCACTCTGCCAGAGGAGTAACAGTTATGAATGATAATAACGGTAAAACAAAACTTCATGAAGGAAGAGATGACCTGACAGGCGAATACAAATGGGGAGATGCCGGGCAGCTGGTTCTATTTTTCATATTCATTGCTGTGTGGATTATTGATTCTTTCTTCTCAAGAACATCCACATTTTTTGCCGAATATGTACATTGGATTATTCGCGTACTAATCGCTGCTCAAGTTTTGATTTTTTCATTCATCATATCCCGCAACGGTCTTAAAATTGTATTTAATGAAGTCAGGGAAACTCCTGAAGTTATTAGAAAGGGAGTCTTTGGAATAATACGGCATCCCATCTATCTAGGAGCAATCCTCTTGTATCTGGGTTTGATAATTACCACCTTTTCACTATTTGCCGTCGTTGTATGGATAATAATTTTGGTTTTCTATTACATTATTGCGCGGTATGAAGAAAAAGTATTAGTCGAAAGATTCGGTGATGATTACAGAGAATATATGAAAGACGTACCGATGTTGGTGCCGAGAATCTTTAAATGAAAAACGGCAGAAGGATTTCTTCTGCCGTCATCATTAAATGTATGCAATATGCTATTCCGCAATCTTTCCTGTCTCCAATTCCTTCGCGATTCTTTCCGCGCCGTAGAGGTCTTTCACAATTTCATACATACCCTGCGACGACATTGCCAGTGAGCGTTTGTTGTCGGATGTGTAAATAAAATCACCTGATAAGCCTTCAATGTTGCCGTCGTGGATAATGCCCACGTATTCTCCGCGTGTGTTTGTGATTGGACTGCCGGAGCTTCCCCCCGCGGTATCAAACGTACCCTGGAAGTTGCATTGTGCAGAAAGATCAAAACCGGGACCGTAGTTCACCCATCTTTCGGGCAAGTCCCAAGGCCATTTCTTTTCGTGTGAATAGTACCTGTCGTACATACCGTAGAATGTTGTGATTTTCGGTGCGATTGTTCCGTTGTAATCGTAAGTTTTCATAACGCCGTCCGTAATGCGCAATGTTCCGGTAGCATCGGGGGGGATTGTTGTGCCGTAAACTTTGAACAACGCGATGCCGAGCTGGTCTTCCAATGTTTGTTCGGTATCTAAAATTTCTTTTTGTTTGGCGAGTAATTCATCCAATATTGGCCGCGACTCTGCGATAAATCCGATTACCGGATCTCCGGAATTCAAAATGTCATCCGGATTCATGAGTGCGAAATCTTCCACGGCTTTCTTTTGATTCAAGCGTGTGAGCCCGAGTATATAATCGGCGGCATCGAAACCTTTTTTGTTGTGGAAATATTTTTTTACAAGCTCGTTATCTTCGCCCAGTAATTCTGTGATAAAATCAACCTGCAACGCCAGTCGTTTGTATTCTAGTTCTTTATCGAAACCTGCCGGGAATATATTGTCAATTGTATTCTGCAGTTCCACCCCAGCATAGGCCTTATCTCTTTTCCCCATCGGTAATTTCATTTCATTGGCTAAATTGACCAAGCGCGTAGCAATAACAAAATATTGGGAAGCGAAACGTAAATTAATATTATACGCAGTAATAGCGTTGGCTATTTTGGAGAGTTCCGCTCTGCTGTTGGCGATCGCGTCCCAAATGTGTCCGTACTTTTCAGCATTGTCAGGATTCGACATAACCGCATTTTTAAATTCTTTTTCGAAATCTTTTTTACGCGCCATCAAATAGGGATCGCTCAAATTTCTCAAGAAGCCCCCCCATCTTTTAGCCGTATTAGCCGGACCGAACATAGCTCCTTGATATACTGCTGCTTTGCCGGGATTTTCAACGATCATCTCTTCATAAATTTTTATCAATCTTTCCAGAACAGAAACTGTGGGAGCATACAAATAATCTCTATTGTATTCAAGTTGGGCTACGGTTTTTAATCTGTTTGTTCTTCCGGGAGTACCGATGGCGAACATGACATCGTTGAGATCGGGGCCGTTGATGTTAAACTTGAAATGGTTAGGTGTTTTCAACGGTTTGCCGTTCTCATCGTAAACACGAAGGATAGCAAAATCGGCATTGTATCTTGGGTAAGTATAATTATCGGGATCGCCGCCGTATAAGCCGACAATTCTTTCATTCGAAAGAACGAATCTAACATCGTCGTATCTCTTGTTGCCGTATAATGAATATTTGCCGCCGTTGTAAAGCGAAGTGATTGTGCATCTCAAACCCGTTCCTTTGGAATATCGCTCTTCCACTTCGGCAATTTTATCGATCTTGTTCTGTAATTTTTCTTCTTCTGTTTTGCCGGAATTTATCGCGTCGACAATTTCTTCAGTCACATCTTTGATCATTACCATTTGATCAACGAACAAACCGGGAACGCGTCTTTCCTCTTCCAATGTCTTTGCGTAGAAACCGTTCTTCGGAATATCTTCCCCCGGCTGCTGGACTCTGTTTAAAATGAAATCAACACAGTGATGGTTTGTTATAAGCAGACCGTCTTCGGAAACAAATCCCGATGAACACCAAGTAGCAAACTTAGGCGATGACATTCTGATATTTTCAAGCCATTCATCCGTCGGTGTAAAGTTGTATGCCTTCTGCCAAACTTCAACCGGTGCGTCTTCGAAAGTCCACATCTTGCCGATGTCGCGCGGAGATGATTTAACGGTATCTAAATTGATAGTGCCTGCCGAACCTAACTGTGCCGTAGTAGGCAAAGTAAATACAACAAGGAGTATAGTTAATTCAAATAAGAATCTTGAAAATCTGTTCATTACTTCCCCCGTAAATGGAATAAGTTTATTATGAATTATTTTATAGGTGGTCTGATAAAAAAAGGGCGACCTGCTTAGGGCGCCCTTTAATAAAAGTTATTTTATATCTTCAGTAATATCTTTATCAATCTGTTCTTCAACAACGATCTTACCCGCTTCCAATTCTTTTGCGAGTCTTTCATATTTGAAAAGATCGCGGATAATCTCAATTATCCCGGTTGAACTTACCGATACCATTCTGTTCTGGTCGGGAATAAAAATATAATTTCCCGGTATGCTTTCAACATTGCCGTCGAATGCGATACCGACGATTTCGGCATCGGCATTGATGACCGCGCTGCCCGAGCTTCCGCCTACGATGTCGTGTGTAGAAATGAAATTATACGGAGTGTTCAAATCAAAATCGGAATCATAGTTTACCCATCTTTCAGGCAAATCCCACGGATATTGTTTCTGATGCCCGTAGTATCTGTCGTACAAACCATGGAAAGTTGTTTCTACCGGAGCCATTGTTCCGTTGTATTCGTAACTTTTCATAATACCGTCGCTGATGCGCAAAGTGAATGTAGCGTCGGGTGGAATTGATGTTCCGTAAACGGCGTACAATGCCTGACCTAGTTGATCTTCCAACGCCTGCTCGGTGTTCAATATTTCTTGATTTCTCTGGTTGAATTTACTTAAATCATCTCTAACGGCGAGTACATATTGAATCAATAGGTCGCCTGAGTTATAGATTGCGTCGGCACCTTTATTTACAAGAGCAATCACATCATCTTTAGATTTGCATACCGAATTTTTCAATACATAATCCGCAGCGGCTTTACCAAGTTTACCACCGAAAGTTTTCTTTACGAGCGGATCGTTCTGCCCAAGATTCATCGTTATAAAATCGGCATTCATCGCGAGAGTTTTGTACTGAAGCGCTTCATCCATGGTAGCAGGGAATAAACCGTCAATCATTTCATTAAGCTTATCCCTTTTGTAATCTTCGCTTCTTTCAGCTTCGGGTTTCTTTAATTCATCGGCTATAGCGACCAAAGTTCTGGCAATAACAAAATGCTGTGAGTTGAAACCGGAGTTAATGTTATAAGCAGCGCGTCTATTGCCGAATTCTTTCAGTTCGCTTCTTAGGTTTGCTATTCCATCCCATAACCTGCCATATTTAGCTTTTAACTCTGGATTTGCGTTAACTCCTTTTTTGAATTCAGCTTCAAAAGCTTTTTTGCGTGCCATAAAATATGGATCGCGCAAAGCCTCCAACCTATATTTGAATACTTTCCCTGAATTTGCCGGAAGGAAGACAGCGCCATGATATTGTGTCGCTTTCTCAGGATATTCTTCCGCCAGTTCTGTGAAAATCTGAACTTGTCTGTTGAATTGGAAATCCAAATTTCTAACATCAACGTCCCTATAATATTCCAGCTGGGCGTATGTCTTAAGCTTTTGTGTAGTTCCCGGGTTACCGATAACAAACAACGGCTCACCTACAACCGGACCGTTATCGCTGAACTTAAAGAAATTATCCGTCTTAACGGGATGACCATTTTCATCGTACACTCTCAAAAATGCGAAGTCAGCATCGTAGCGTGGATAAGTAAAATTATCCGGATCACCTCCGTATAAACCGACAACTCTTTCAACAACCATAACAACTCTCACATCGTCGTATCTTCTGTAACCATACATGGAATATTTACCGCCGTTATAGAGAGAAGTAACCTGGCATCTTAAACCTGTTTCTTCAGAAAATTCATTTTGTAGTTTTGTTACAATAGTATTTTTGTTTTCCAATCTTTCCGCTTCGTTTTTACCTGCATTAATTGCCGATACAACTTCGCTGGTAACGTCTTTAATTAAAATCAATTGTTCAACAAACAAGTTGGGTACTCTTCTTTCATCTTCCAATGATGGCGCGTAGAATCCGTCGCGGGGAATATCTTCCCCTTCCTGCTGGAATTGATCGAGAATAAAATCAACGCAGTGATGGTTTGTCATCAGCAATCCGTCTTCCGAAACGTATGACGAACTGCACCAAGTGGCAAAACGGAGCGAAGACATTCTCACTTTATCGAGCCATTGCTGTGTCGGTTTGAAATTGTAGGTTTCGGCGAAATAATCTACCGGCGCATCTTCAAAAGTCCACATTTTACCGATATCGAATTTACCCGCTTTAACGGTATCCGGGTTAAACCATTGGCTACCGGCTTCTTTTTCCACTTTAACAATTTTGGCAATCTCTTCGCTACCTGAACAGTTCACCATGAAAAAAAGCATCGGCAACAAAGCCAGTAAAATTAATTTCTTTTGTGTAAAGATTTTCATCTTGCTCCCCTATGATAATTGGTTATATATTAATGGATATGATTATAAGCCAAAAAAAATAGGCGCAGTTCACCGAATAAATTCGGTAAACCATGCCTATCCCTATAAACAAAATTACTAAAAAAACTGATTGAAAAAAACTCAACGCCCATCCAATTTTTACCCTTCCCAAGATAGCAAATTGTAAAGGCGCTTTCATATTAAAAAATTTTGCTTTTTCTCCGGTCAACTCTGCACGCTAAGAGTAGACTGAGATCAAACAAATGCATCAGGGTAATAAAACGGCACCATATGTTTTTCATCTTCAACCGTACCGTGGCATCTAGAACACTTTTCAACATAAAAGATGATCGGTTCTTCGCTCGGTTCTGCCTCGATAAAATCAACAATCGATTGACAGCATGTACATTGAACGGCATGATGAGTATCCATTTTATCCCTGCACGACGGGCATAAAAACCCGCTTTCTCCCATTAATACACGGGGATCAAATAGGAAGAATATTCGGCACTTGCTGTTATTGCATTGCGCGAACTTCTTCGCTGATGTAGAAATATTTACTTTCACTGCCCTCCTTCTGCGGAAATCCCAACGCAAATAAAGTATTATTTTCTACCGATTACTATGCAAAAATAAATCCTCTTTTGGTATCTACTTCCCCCCAAAATTATTATTTTTACTTCCAATGATTTTGCAGATGATAGAAAAAATAAATTACTTATTCAAGGTTATTTTAAACACCCTAGGAGAATAAAATGGACAAAATTCCGGGTTTCAAAGCATACGATATTAGAGGGAAAGTACCGTCCGAACTAAATACCGATCTTGCATACAAAATTGGAAGAGCTTTGGTAAAATATCTCAATTGCAAATCGATAGTTATCGGGCACGATGTGAGAAAATCTTCTGTTGAAATTTCAGATGCCCTGGCAAAAGGTTTGAATGACATGGGATGCGATGTAATTGATATTGGTCTTTGCGGAACTGAAATGATTTATTATGCAACCCCGGAGTTTAATGCAGACGGCGGAGTGATGATTACAGCAAGCCATAATCCTCCCGAATATAACGGTCTTAAGTTCGTCAAAAAAGGTTCGGTGCCTATGGGGTATGACTCGGGTTTGAAAGATATTGAACAGATGATTTTGAAAAATGACTTGGGCAAAAATACCGGTAAAAATGGAACTGTGAAAAATATTGATGTTATGGATGACTTTATTTCAAGCCTGAAAAAGTTTTATGATAAAGATAAAATAAATCCATACAAAGTTGTTGTAAACGGCGGTAATGGGTGTATCGGTCCTGCTCTCGATAAAATTGAGAGTGACTTACCGATAAAGATGATTAAAGTTCATCACGAACCCGATTCAAATTTCCCTAACGGTGTTCCCAACCCATTGCTCCCAGAAAACCGTCAATCGACAATTGAGGCAATTAAAAAACACAACGCCGATTTGGGTGTTGCATGGGACGGCGATTACGACAGGTGCTTTTTCTTCGATGAAAAAGGAAACTTCATAGAGGGATATTATATAGTTGGACTGCTGGCTAAATCAATATTAAAAACAAACCCGGGGGAAAAAATTGTACACGATCCCCGTCTGGAATGGAACACAATTGAGATTGTCTCCAAAGCCGGCGGACAAGCTGTTCAATCACAAAGCGGGCATGCTTTCATTAAACAGAAAATGAGAGAAGTTAACTCTATCTACGGGGGCGAAATGTCGGCGCATCATTACTTCCGCGATAATTATTATTCAGACAGCGGTATGATACCATTCCTGTTGATTCTTCAATTAATGTCCGATGAAGGGAAACCCTTTTCCGAATTGGTAGAGGAAGCAATGAAGGCCTATCCATGCTCGGGTGAAATAAATTCAACAATCCCAGACCCGGTAGGTAAGCTTGAAGAGTTGAAAGCAAAATATAACGACGGAAAGCAGGACACTATAGACGGCATCAGCGTAGAATACGAAACATGGCGTTTCAACGTGAGAATGAGCAATACGGAGCCGCTTCTACGTTTGAATGTTGAATCCAGAGGCGACTACAAACTAATGGAAGAAAAAACAAAAGAATTGCTCGATTTTATACGGCAGTAGAAAGGATAACTTATAATTATTATATTGATGTTTGATTTCGCACGATAATTTGAAAGAAGTTTTTGTAAATTGAAATCCATCGTAATTTTCTAAATTGTATTTTAGAATTTTTACCGGCAATTGAAACATAAAAGTAACTATGTCGTCTAAAGCTGCAAAGACAAAATAAAGGAGATATAACATGGCAGATGGTAAAGACAAAGCCATTGATGTGGATAAACTTTTGAAGAATAAACTCAAAACTCTTAGTGTGGGAAATTTGGAAAGCGGCATTGCTAAAGTAGTATCCGAACTGGTTGGAGAAGATTACAAATGTACTATCAGCGAAGTGAAGTATACTCTTTTCAGCGGCGCAGATTTCCATGTGAAGGTTGAACTTTCTTATAATCCTGAAGACTGAAAGAAAGTATAACACATCAGATAAATTAACAGAGATAGGTTTTACCTGTCTCTGTTTTATTTTATCATTTTCTTCGAACTCTATATCAAATTCTGATTTCACCTGCTCACTATTCTTTCCGTACAAAACTTGAATTAGTTAGAATAAATAACTTATTTTCCCATTCATAATTTCATTCATTCAATAATTACTTCTGCATGGATTACGTAATATACATTCTAATAATGAGTTTATGCATATTAGGTTTATGGGGCGGCGCAATATGGATTGTTGATTCCGCTTCAAAGATTGCGAAGAAAATTGGCATGTCCGATTTGGTTGTTGGTTTAACTGTTGTTGCGATGGCAACATCGGCGCCTGAGTTTGCCGTAACAGTTGCTGCCGCTTTGAAAGATCAAGCCGCAATTTCAGTTGGCAATGTAGTCGGTTCAAATATATTTAATCTTGGTATTATATTGGGTTTGGTTGCAATGTTCAAACCGTTGAATATAACCCGCCAAATACTTTACCGTGACGGATCGCTATTATTAGGCGCAGGTTTTATGCTTGTTATTTTTTTCGGCGACTTGAAATTATCGTTTTATGAAGGATTCCTTCTATTCGCTACACTTGTATTGTATGTTTATATTTTAATAAAAGCCAAAGAACCGGTTGGCCCGGAAGAAATACCCGGTGGAAAATTCAGATGGTATGATATACCTAAATTGATTTTTGGGGCTGCAATTTTAATTATAAGCGCTCATTATTTTGTAGAAGCCGCTTCCGGTTTTGCCAGACTGCTCGGCATCTCGGAATGGATAATAGGAATCACAATAGTGGCGGCAGGTACATCGGCGCCGGAGCTCGCTACATCGATTGTGGCAGTCTATAAAGGCAATCAAGGTATATCAATCGGTAATCTTATTGGGAGTGATATTTTCAATCAACTTGGTGTGCTGGGTGTGGCGTCTATGCTGCGACCGTTAAACCTTGCACAGAATGATTATCTGAGTCTGATTCTGCTTGTCGTTACAATGATTGTAATAATGATAATGATGCGCACCGGGTGGAAAATTTCACGGCTGGAAGGGGCGTTTCTTTTACTTATTGCCCTGCTTAGGTGGGGATTGGATTTCGCGTTATAAGTTTTCCCCGTCACTCTTAACCAATTTTTTTATTCTTTCCTCAATTTTGGCAAATGCTCTGTTCGAATTTCCCAACACTTCAGCATTTGTTATTCGAAGAAATTTTATCCCGAATTGTTCGATATACTTTTCTCTTTCTCTATCATATTTTTTTGCTTCTTCACTATTGTGAACACTGCCGTCAATTTCGAGTGCCAATTTTAGTTCCGGGCAATAAAAGTCTATTACGAAGTAGTCAACTGAATATTGTCGTCTGAATTTATATCCCAGCATTTTTCTGTTGCGCACATTTTGCCAGACTATTTCTTCGGCTAATGTCTGCTTGCGTCTTAAGTGCCTTCGTTTTTCTTTTTCCGAAGTTTTGTTGAAATGTCGTGTCATTGTAAAAACCTTTTCGACCACACCCACTTTCCCTCTCCTAATTTAGGAGAGGGATGAGGTGAGGGGATGTTTTGTGGGCAAATTAAGAAATTCAATCCAAATTAGAAATAATTCATTCGGGCAATTATGTGATTTAAATTCCATAGTATTTTACCCGCTTCAATTTTTATTTTGTCAAGCCGAGTAAAACAATTGTATCATTTTTTCAATATTCGCCTTTTCAAAATTGACTATATCCCAATCCGCTGAGAGCCCAGTCCCTCTCCTTTTGAAGGAGAGGGAAAGTGGGAGAGGATGCAATGAAATAAAAAACCCCGGCACAAATCCACCGGGGCTTCTAAATTCTTTCTTCTATATTTTGTCTACTGATCCACTATATACTATTCGTCCTTCTTAGCTCTCATCGAATCCCAAATCATATAAGCAATCAAAGCAATAAAAGCAATCAATGCAAGCAATTCAGCTGTATGAGATGTAAACCATTCCAAGTTAACCCAGTTGAATCCGGCATAGCGGAGTATAGCGCTTATAACACCCAGTAAAGCACCTCCGGCAATAAAGCCTGATGCAATGAGTGTACCCCGTTCGCGTCTGGCTTTGTTGAGCGATTCATCCTTCGATCTGGTTTGTACGAAGTGAGATATAATACCGCCGATCAACATTGGTGTTGTTAACGGCAATGGAAGATAAACACCTAACGCGAAAGCAAGCGCCGGAACACCGATCATAGTTAAGATCAATGCAAGGAATGCTCCCGCAATATAAAGCATCCATGGTGCAGGCTGGTTAGACATCAACGGCTGAATTACAGCTGCCATAGCGTTTGCCTGAGGCGCTACCAACGCACCTTCACCAACGAACCCGTAAGTTTCATTCAATACCATAATTATCCATGCAACAGTAGCTGCTGAGAATACGGTACCCAAAAATTTCCATTTTTCCTGTTTATACGGTGATGACCCGAGCCAGTAACCGATCTTCAAATCGGTGATGAATGCACCAGCTTGTGATAATGCCGTGCAAACAACGCCGCCGATAATTAATGCGGCTATCATTCCGGCTGTTCCGGTTAAACCGACCGAGACCAAAATTACGGATGAAAGAATCAATGTCATCAATGTCATTCCCGATACCGGGTTTGTTCCTACTATTGCTATTGCAGTAGCGGCAACTGTTGTAAAGAGGAATGATATGATAAGCACAATAAGCAAACCGACCAAAGCGTGGAATAAGTTGCCTACAACACCGAACAAGAAGAATACAAATATAACAACAGCAGTAACAGCCAATCCGCCGACTATAATGCTCATTGGAATATCGCGTTGTGTTCTTAATTTATCACCGTTCTCTACTTTTGATCCGAACAATTCTTTGAACCCAAGTGAGAATGACTTTTTGATAATCCCGGATGATCTGATAATACCGATCAAACCGGCCATTGCTATACCGCCGATACCGATATGCCTTACATAATTTGTAAAGATTTGTTCTGCCGACATATCTTTAATCAACGTAGTAACACCTGCACCAATCGGAATTGCGACAAAATCACCTATGTATGCAACGATAGGGATAGCTACAAACCATGCCAGGAATGAACCACCCACAATAACGGCTGTATATTTTAAACCAATAAGATAACCGATACCAAGTATTGCGGAACTAACATCAACTTTGAGTACTAATTTATATTTGTTGGCAATAGTCTCACCAATACTTAACAGGCGTGTTGTAAATTCGTTATTCCACCATCCGAATGAAGCGATGATGAAATCATAAACACCGCCTATCAGCCCGCTTACTACTAAAACAAAAGCCTGGTTTCCGCCTTTCTCTCCGGCGATAAGAACTTCTGTTGTTGCAGTCCCTTCCGGGAATGGGAATTTACCGTGCATTTCTGAAACAAAATATTTTCTAAAAGGAACAAGGAATAAGATTCCTAAAAATCCACCAAGTAATGATGAAAGGAAAATCTGATAGAAATGAACATCTTTATCCAATCCTAAAATATAAAGGGCGGGCAATGTAAAGATAGCGCCGGCAACAATTGTCCCCGATGTTGCGCCGATTGATTGAATAATCACATTCTCGCCAAGCGCGTTTTTACGTTTTGTTAAAGTCGATAATCCAACCGCGATAATCGCAATAGGAATAGCTGCTTCGAATACCTGCCCGATTCTTAATCCCAAATATGCCGCGGCGGCTGAAAACAGAACCGCCATAATTAAACCCCACGTTACCGAGCGGACATTTACTTCCGGATATTCTTTATCAGCCGACATTACCGGCACATATTCTTCCCCCGGTTTCAGTTCGGTGTAAGCGTTATCCGGCAGCCCGACCGGTTTTGATGCTCCATGATGACTCATATATGCTCTCCGTTAAAAATTGAAAAATACGAGTGTTTCAAATTCAGTTTCATCTGTAGATGTTGATTTCAAAAATATTTTACCGTATGGTTTTGCTTCACTTGGGATTACATCTGCCGGTTTTTCAAATGTGCAATTCAACTCTTCTTCAACGCCAGGGTATAATCTTACATTTGTTCTCCCATCATTCTTTACTGTAACAGTTTGAATGGTTTTGAAATCGGTTACTTCATTAATGTGAATATCCGCTTCAAGAGTTTCGTTTGCGTATCCGGGGAATATTACTAAAACCAGGTTCGTGGATTCTGCATCGAAATTATTTGTTACAGTAATATTTCCCTCTTTTTGATTGAGACCTGCGGAAGAAATTTCTTTTCCTTCTTCATCAACAATCCTCAGACCGAAATCGGTGGTTTTCATATAATCGATTTTACTCATAGAAACATTAAATACTTTTTTCGCTTCATTCTTATTGATTACAAAAGGAACTTCTTTAACTTCGTAACCTTTAGTGTGGACTACAAAATCTTTCTGATACCCGCGAAGCTCACCGCTTAAATTGTAGGTACCTGCTTTACCGAAATAATCAACAACCGTAATTGCATTATGATTTTTATCCAGATTCATATTATCGAGTCTATCAAGTCCAATGAATTCAACTTTGAGGTTGTAGGTTGATCCGTCCTCTGCCAACCTGTGGCTGTGAACATCAAGTTCGTACACACCAGGTTTAAGATCTCTTACAAATTGAACATATTCTTCGGGTCCACCTACAGAATTTATTCCCCGCATAAATTGAACACTAACGCCGTCAGGGCCGTATAAATCCGCCCACAATCTTGCATGTTTTCCTTCAGCAGCATTCAATTGAATTCTTACTGCCGTAGCTCCCGGCGGGACATTAAGGAAATATCTTTCATACATTCCCTGGTCGAAATATTTATTCTTCCATCCCATAGAGTAATTGTTAGCAGCAGTAAACTCGTAAGGAATGATAACTGTCGCCATCATTTCAAATTCGAGTGCGTTGCCGTCTCCTTGTCTGTAAGCCTGCAGTTTTGTGTTATATAATCCGGGCTCTGTCATTTTTGATTTATCAACTCGAACTCTAACGCTTCCCGCCTGATCATTTCTTAAATGAACACTCTTCTGAGCGGGGATCAGCCAATCGGCATCACTCTTAATGTTATAGATTCTATAGAATTTATCTTTGCCGATAGTATTGTTTCTTGTAATATTAAATCCGAAAGATTCATTACCGGTTAAGTAAGAACCGTTTCTGATATACAAGTTAGCCGCACTGTTACCCGGCTGGTTTGGTGCAAATGATGAAATTGTATACGTTTCAAATTTCTTTAGCTCGCCGGCTTTTATATATTTTTTTAGCAACTCCCACGCGTTCCCGATATTGGCAATTCCGCCCCCTTGATCTATAGGAAGATAGCCATCCATTTTAACAGCGCTTTCGATCAATACTTTTTTAACTAGCAGCGAAGGAATTTTCAAATCAGGGAATTCCTGTTTTGCCGCACTAAGGAGTAAAGAGATGAGTCCGGCGGTGTGAGGTGATGCCATGCTGGTCCCCTGGAATCCGTCGCCTCGTGAAAAGTTCGGGACTGTTGAAACGCAACCGCCCGGTGTTATTACATCAGGTTTACCTGCTTCGCCGCCGCGCGCGCTGAAATCATAAATAACATCTTTCTTATAAACTATGCCGTACATGTCTCCTGCAACTTCCGTAGTCAGTAATCCGCCGCTTGAAATAATGGATTCACTTGATGAAGGCAAACCGGAACATGAGAGCCCGGGACCGCTATTGCCTGCTGAGAGACAAATATTTATGTATGGATTTTCTTTAACAAACTGATCAAGATATTTTTCCATATCGGCATCCCCTTCATACACGGAACCGATACCGAAACTCATATTAACAACCATGGGCATGTTTAATTCTTTGGCAATCTCTGTAGCATACTCGTAACATTTTTTCATACTTTCGGTAACGGATGAGCCGTTTATACCCAACTTGCCGCTTATAACATAAGCGCCGGGGGCAACACCGTTAAGATCTGTTTCGCCGATACGATTACCTGCCGCGATACCCGCGCAATGAGTCCCGTGCGCTCCGTCGTCAAACACAAATGTAACTTTCTTTGCTTCAGGGTAAATATTCACAGCTATAGAGAAATAAGGAAGGCCTTCCGGTTTTGCAAAACTAAAGTAGTCGAATTTCTCTTTATAATTTCTCAACGGTTTTTCATCAGATAAGTCGCCGTTATTATTTACATCGACATAAACTACCCAAAATTGTTTTCCTTCTTCACCTGTTAAAAATGTAACGAAGAAAAACTTATCATCCTCTTTACCGTTGCCGTTAATATCTATGGCGCCGGAACCGGAATATCTCCATAATTTCTCAGGCAGCATCCCGATATAATATTTTTCGTCGGCTGCTTTCATGCTAAGTTTATTTGCGCCGTTAACTTTATAACCTTTGTCTTCGTTGATAAAGAAATAAATACCATCCTCATCATCTATATCAGCTTCGTAAAAAGGCATATCTCCCTGCCCGGTGAAATCCCTTACGTCAATAATTTTCACTTCGCCGGTAGAGGTTTTTGTTAATCCATCCAAGCCCAAATCCACACCGGTATCAAAAACCAATACGATGGTTCCGCGCCCGTCATAATCAGGATATTGCTTTAAAAAATCTTCAACACCTGTTTGTTTTAATGGTAATAAAGTCTGCGACTTCTCTTGTGCAAAAAGAGATACAAAAGGTAACATCAATACGATAAGTAAATATTTGAGCTTCATAGCTCCCCCAATTATTCTGAAATTATTTCTTTAATTTTTTCTTTTTCTAATGTGCTGTAATCCAATTCCGAACCAAGCGCGCTGTGAGGAATCATATATACCAATAGTAAAACAACAGCTCCTATCAAAACCCACTTTTTAGGTTTAGCTGATTTTTTCATCATGTATAAAGCAATAAGCCAACCAACCATTGCAATCAAGGTTTTGTTATCGGTGAGATCTGTGCCGAACGGGAAGCCGGTCCACCAGGCGCCGAAAGCATATAGTTGAACAGCAGGTCCAAGAAGAAATCCGCCTATGGCTAGAAACCCGATTGTCCAATATGTCAGCTTAAACAAATTCGGTTCTTTTCTAAAAAACTCCAACCCGGTTCGGGTAGAAAGCAGCATTGCTCCGAACATAAAAAACACGTGCGGGATTAAAATCCAGAGTGGTACAGCCCCTTTATACCGGATAATCACCATCATGTCTTGGGGAAGCTTCATCATTGTATCGCCTCCGTAGATTTCAACATAATACTCCAACTTTCCGGCTGGGGGCTGCGAGGGTAATTCCGCTTTTAATGCTCCGGCTTCGGAACGCAAATCTACTACGTTCCATTGTGTGTCATATTTATATCTCCGCCAAAACAGCTTGCCGACAATCTCGGGGTCATCGGTTTTTACTTCAACAACACAGTCGGTGCCAACATCTTCACTCCGTTTAAATTTATATTCAACCTGCGAGGAGTAAAATTCATGTTTGCCGGATACGGGATAGGTAGGGCCTGTTGCTCTTTGGTAAACTGCTGTTGCCGCGGTGATGATAAAGGCAAGTAACCAGAATAGAAATGTTCTCATGCAATTCCATCTTATTTAAAAGATAACAGCTTGATTAGGTTTTTAAAGTTACTTCAAAGAGTGCAAAAGAAGCAAATTTAATTTAGAAACAACATTTCAAATTTCACTTAAATAGTTCGTTTATTTTTTCCGGCTGGCGTGCAAGAATTGCTTTATCCCCCATTTCGATTATCGGCCTTTGGATTAGGTCGTGATTTTTTCCATATTAAATTCCATATCTTAAAAACACCCGGTTTCTTGATTCGGATAAAGAAACCGGGTGTTTAATAATCTATAAACCGAACATGACTGTTGCTTTGATTTCAATATTGTCAAGTGAACGCGAATCGGAGATAAAGTGAACAACATTTCCGCTTGCATAATCGGGATCGGAATCATCATTTAGATTTTTATATGAATCAATTCTCTGATCACCGGCATCAACATATTCGGATCCAAGCACATTCATTAAATTATAACTTACATTCACATCCAGTTTTATTCCACCAAGGCTGAATACGGCTCCTCCATGTACACCAAACCCATAGCGGGTTGCAGATTCCATTTCAACCGTTCCGCTGCTTACTTGGGTTACACCTTGAAAATCTACTTCCCCTGAAAATGTATTAACCTGAAAATTTGCTCCGATGTATGGATCAATAGGAACAAGCGGTAAACCAAAATGAAACTCTGGACCAATCCTTATCGATAAAACATTCAACGTTGCATCCACGCTTCCCTGCCCGGCGGCGTTGTATGGGCCGTCATTCCCGAACATTGAGTAGCTGATTTCTCCAGCTGCAATAAAGCTTAAAAGTCCCACCCTTGCTTTTGCGTGAATGTTAAAACCCTTATCCATACCGTAATTAGCCCCATCGTAAAATCCGGAGGTTGTGCCTGTATAATCACCGCGCGACATTGCATACCCGACACCTCCGCCTGCTTGAAAAGTAATCTGCGCGGTAGATGTAGTTACCAATAAACCGGATAAGAGCAATCCATATAAAAATAATTTTGACTTTCTCATCAAGGTCTCCTCCAAAGTTTTATATGATAATAGGTGTAAATAAGGGATTAATAAGGAGAGTATCAATAAAAATTATCATCAACAAAGAAAAGATATCATTGTCAAGTTGATAAATGACTAAAAATCCTTTTGATTTGAGCACTCGAAATTTTAAGGTGATAAATGAACATTCCAAAAGTAATTGCAGAAGAATTAAGCATACAAGTACAACAAGTAAATTCAGTCGTCTCACTTTTTGGCGAAGCGGCAACAGTCCCTTTCATAGCAAGATACCGTAAAGAAAGAACAGGCGGTTTGGATGAAGATCAATTGAGAGTGATTGAAGACAGGCTAAGTTACCTTACAATTCTTGAAGAAAGGAAGAAAACAGTATTAAACAGCATTGAGGAACAAGGTAAACTTACAGATGAACTACGCGATAAAATATTAGCGGCTTTAAAACTGCAGGAAGTTGAAGACCTTTACCTCCCTTACAAACCGAAGCGCAAAACACGCGGCACGGTAGCTAAAGCAAAAGGGCTTGAACCTCTCGCGTTTTTCATACTTGAAAATCCAAAATTTACCGGTGACTTTGAAGCAAAACTTGCTGAATTTATTGATGAAGAAAAAGGTGTTGCCACAACCGCAGAAGCTCTTCAAGGAGCCAAAGATATAATTGCCGAGATGATTTCAGAAATCGCCGAAGTAAGGCAAGTTGTTCGTGACTTCTTACTTACGAAAGCCACGATCGTTTCATCCAAAAATAATCCGAAAGCGGATCAATTACTTCCAGGGACAAAAGATGTTTATGATATTTACCACGATTTCAAAATCGAAATAAAAAAAATTAAAGAATACCAGTTATTGGCTATCAACCGGGGAGAAAGAGAATCTTTTTTAAAAGTGGTCTTAAGTTTCGATAAGCCAACTGTTCTAGCTGAAATTTTCGCGACATATTTTGAATACGAGGAATCGGTCTTCCTCGATATTTTAAACGACCTGGTGGATGATTCATTCATGCGCCTTATTTTTCCTTCCATCGAACGAGAAGTAAGACATGCCTTAACTGAAAAGGCCGATCTTCACGCTATAGAAATTTTTGCATCCAACTTAAAACAGCTTTTACTTCAGCCCCCAATCAACGATAGAATTATTATGGGGATCGATCCCGGTTTTGCATCCGGATCTAAAGTCGCGATTATTGATCCTACAGGAAAATATCTGGAGGGGCAGACGATATATCCGCATCCGCCTCAAAAGAAGATGGATGGCGCCAAAGCAACTGTACTTAATTTTATAAAAAAATACGGCGTTACACTCATCGCTATAGGCAACGGTACCGCCAGCAGGGAAACAGAATTAATGATTGCAGAGTTGATAAAAGATAATTCACTGGAGTGCCACTACTTGATTGTAAATGAAGCAGGCGCTTCCGTTTATTCGGCTTCTCCTGTGGCTAAATCCGAGTTCCCTGATCTTGAAGCGAGTCAACGCGGCAATATATCAATTGCAAGACGTGTGCTCGATCCTCTTGCAGAGCTTGTGAAGATTGACGCTAAATCTATCGGTGTCGGTTTGTATCAACATGATGTAGAACAAAAATTGTTATCGAAAAAATTGGACGATGTAGTTGTAAGCTGCGTTAACTATGTTGGTGTTGATCTCAACACTGCATCCGCTTCCCTGCTTACTTATGCATCGGGACTTAACAAGAGAATTGCGAATAACATTGTGAAGCACCGGGAGAAGTTGGGCAAATTTGTAAACCGCAAACAAATTATGGACGTAACTGGTATTGGTGAAAAAGCATTCGAGCAATCGGCCGGATTTCTTAGAATCCGTGACGGTGAAAATCCGCTTGACAGCACATCGATCCATCCCGAATCGTATGAAGCAACTGAAAAACTTTTAAAGCTATGTGATCTTTCGACAACGGCTATAAGTGAAAAGGGTGTGCTCGTAAAACAGTTTGTAGATAAAAAAGGATTAGCTAAAATCAGCAGCGAAATTGGAATAGGCGAACCGACATTGCAGGATATTCTTGACAACCTTGCCAAACCGGGACGAGATCCGCGTGACGAGATGCCCAAACCGATTCTCCGAAGCGACGTGCTCAAAATGGAAGATCTCGAAATCGGCATGAAGCTGAAAGGGACCGTGCGTAACGTGGTCGATTTCGGCGCGTTTGTGGATATCGGCGTTAAACAGGACGGACTGCTGCACATCTCGGAAATTGCCGACCGGTTCATCAAACATCCGATTGAAGTCTTAAACGTTGGTGAAATTATCGATGTATCGATCAAAAGTGTGGATATTGAGAAAAGGAGAATAGCGCTTAGTAGAAAAAGCTGAGTAGATAGATCAAGTTCACGTTTAAGTTCAAGTATAGATTCTTTCTTACACTTGAACTTGAACTAAAAAACGCTATCGAATAATATTTCATGTACAAGTTTCTAGTAAAATGGATTTTTATATTGTTGCTTAAGCGGAGCCATCTGCTTGAGCATTTTTATTGCCTCAAAATTTAATTTCCACTCATCATTTTCTCCAATAATTTAGTCAAAAAATTGACATTGGGTTAAATTATTTTATTTTATTTAAACAACTCTTTTTGGTCTCCAAAGGTTGTATTCCTTTTAATGCATGTATTTTAATAATAAACATATATCACAATTTTCATATGGTCTGAAAATATTTTCACAATTTAGAGGTTTCTCATCTTCACAAAAAATCTGAAACAAAGTACAACATTAGAATTTGAAGAATCATGGAATAGACTCAAGATCGATCTAGATGCAATAAAATCAAACTATCGTTATTTATGTTCACAAATGTCTCCTTCCTCAAATTTATACGCAGTATTGAAATCAGATGCATACGGTCACGGAATAAGAGAAGTAGGGCGAACATTGTCCGATGCCGGCTGCGAGCATTTTGCCGTTGAATCTCCACAGGAAGGAATTGCACTCCGCTCCGAAGGTATTGAAGGCGAAATATTATTAATGAATCCTATCCCGGATTATATGGCGGAATTATCTATACGAAATGATCTAAGTGTTTCCGTAATTCATGAGTCAATTATCCAGCCTTTGGAAGATGCAGCAATTGCATTGAATAAAGAATGTAAAATCCACATGAATATTAATGTCGGATTAAACCGATTAGGAATTCCTCCTTCAAAAGTTCTAAAAACAGCAGGTGAAATTAAAAGTAAAACCAATCTAATTTTTCAATCTATTTTCGGGCAGCCAAGAGAGCCGCAGGATGTTCCTTCTGCATTCAGTAAACTAAAAACCATTTACAGCAATTTGAAAAAACACGGACTTGAGCCGAACAACATTCACTTTGCCAACAGCGCAACTTTTCTATCTTATCCCGAGACGCGAAACTACGGTGCTCGCATTGGAATTTTTCTTTACGGAGTTCTACCTCCAGAATTATTCAAGAGAATGAAAAATAAAATTCCAATAAAACCGGCTATGCAGCTTCAAACCGAATTGGTACAAATACGAAATGTACCTAAAGGCAGCAAAATAGGTTACCGTGCAAAAGACGCTACTAAAAATGAGACTAAACTCGGTATCATTCCGCTTGGTTACAATCACGGATTAGATAGGAAATATAACTCAAACGGCTATGTGCTCATTCAAGGAAAGAAAATTAAATTCATCGGACCAATATCGATGAATGCCGCCACTCTTGATATAACTTCACTAAAAAATCCCAAGATCGGCGAGCCAGTAATTATTCTGGGGAACCAAAACGGAGAAGAAATAAAGATTAACGAAATGGCGGGAAAATCAGAGACGATCTCCGCAGAGTTGATGATGAGATTCGGGAAAGGTGTTGCAAGAATACATGAATTAACCTCAGTGCCGAAAGATATTCCGGCTAAAATGGAACGTGTTAAGTTCGAAAAATATTGGCTTATCAATATCGATTCAATAAATCAATTGCCCGATCAAATAAAAGTATACAACATTATTGATTTTATAAAAAAACATACTGCTCCTTATGCGGATTCAATTGAAAGTATTAGCTCAGCAGTTGATTATGCACTTTCATTTAATCCGCGCGGCAATGGATTTGTATCTCTTGTTGTTACCGGTAAAAAACTTGTGGGCGCTGCCGTATGTGTAAAAACCGAAAAAATTAGTACAATCCCCGAGAATATTCTTGTATACCTATGTGTGAACAAAGAATATCGCGGGGAAGGAATCGGGTCAATGTTAGTAAAAAATATCGCTCAAACATACGAAGGGAATTTTAAAATTCACATTAACAAAAAAAACCCTGCAATTAATTTTCTGCAAAAGCACGGATTTACCGATTCCATTTTGGAACTACGATTATACAAAGATAAGATTTAATATTATTGGGAGATTTTGGAATTGAAGTTAGTAAAACAAATTACAACACGAGAAGGAATGTCGCTGGATAGATACCTATCCGACATTTCTAAAGTTGATTTACTTACACCTGACGAAGAAATAGAACTCGCTCAGCAAATCAAAAAAGGGAATAAAAGAGCGCTTGATAAATTAGTTAGAGCCAATTTACGTTTTGTTGTAAGTGTTGCAAAACAATACCAAAACCAAGGAATGCCCTTAACCGATTTAATAAGCGAAGGTAACCTCGGTTTAATGAAAGCTGCCGAAAGATTCGATGAAACACGCGGGTTTAAATTTATCTCCTATGCAGTTTGGTGGGTAAGACAATCTATTCTACAAGCTCTTGCGGAGCAATCAAGAATTGTTCGTTTACCTATGAATAAAATCGGTACGCTAAATAAAATTAATAAAGCATTTCGCTCACTTGAACAGGAATACGAAAGAGAACCAAACACAAAGGAACTAGCCAGCAAACTTGATCTCAATGATACTGAAATATTAAATACTATTAAAATATCAAAAAGAAAAGTCTCTATCGACGCTCCCCTTGGAGATGAGACCAAGAATAATCTGTTAAATATCATACCTAATAAAGACGATCCATACCCGGATAAAAATTTAATGGCAGATTCGCGTAAACAGGAAATCGCAAAATCCATTGCATCTTTAGATGAAAAGGAAGCTGAAGTAATCAAACTCTATTTTGGCATCAACACTGGCTACTCTCTCAACTTAGAAGAGATTGGCGAAAAATTCAACCTAACACGTGAACGAGTTAGACAAATAAAAGAAAAAGCACTAAGAAAACTTCGAAAGACATCCGGATCACAAAATTTAAAAACTTACTTAGGATAAAATTGAATTTATCAAGGAGAAATTAATGGATACACTAAAAGCGAAATATGAAACAGACAAAATTGTTTGGGATGAATGTGCCGAAACCTACGAACGTCAAATTGTAGGCGGTCATCCCGATATTACGGCATTTGAAAATTTTGAAGAAGATTTATTAGATAAACTATTACGCCATGTTGCCGAAAATCAATCGAAACCAATTAAGTTGATGGATATTGGATGCGGTTCCGGAAGACTGCATTTGCGCTACGGTGCAAAAACTAAAAACACTAAAGCAATTAAAAACAATGAACAGCTAAAATTTTACATTCAACAGCATCCGCACCTAAATTATGAACCATCTTTGGCGCTAAATCTCAAAGAAGTATGGGGTATAGATTTTTCTCATAAGATGCTGAACATAGCTAAAGATAAATTAAAATCGGCCGGACTTTTTAACAGCAGCAAACCGAAACTTACTTTCGAGCAAGGTTCGGCATTTGAGTTAAAGCCTGAATCGGAAAACCTATTCCCTATTTCAGTTTGCCTTGTAAATTCAATCGGTGTTATGCAGGGTAAAGCCGGCGCTGAACAACTTTTTATTTCGATGAAAAAAGCAGTCGAAAAAGCAAAAGGACTGGCAATAATCTCTAACTATCAAAAAGAGTACATTGAATCTTACGCACTCGGGCAATATGAATCTACACTCGATGTTTCCGGGCAGCCGATATGGCTTTCACCCGATACTTTCAGTTCGGAGGAGTATCAACTTATTCCACAAAATTATAAACTTGCCCACTCTAAAGATCAAAGACTAAAAGTTTCCGTTTACGATAAAGACGGGAAATATGTTACACAGGAACTGGTTCTTAAAAGAGATAAAGCCAAAGTTGAAGAGATGAAAAAAACCGGCGAGATAAAAACTTATACTGATTATGAATCCAATTGGTACGGCTTTGATATAATGAACGAATGGATCAAAAAACATTGGGGCGACAAAACTTATCATATTAAGACGAAAGAAATCGATTCGCTCCGTGCAGAACCGGCACAGTTATCAATTTACGATCCCTCCGGTATTCTAAAAAATTTCTTTGAAAGATTGGGCGTTGCTTAATGGAATATCCTTACATCCAATACGGAATAATCATTGCCTATTTTGCTTTTATCGTAATTAAAGGTATAAGCAAAACGAGACAAATAAATCATCAGGATGATTTCCTGGTTGCAGGTCGGAACATTGGCTGGTTTCTTTTACTATGCACAATGAGCGCAACTGTTGTGGGCGGCGGCGCTTCGATAGGCGCAATTGGCAGAACTTACGAATGGGGATTGTTGATGCTGGCAGTCTCCGCCGGATGGTATGTTCATTTCATCTTTTCCGGTTGGTTCGTTGCACCCAAATTCCGCGAAGCAGAACTCTACACAGTAGCCGGTTACTTTGAACATCGATACGATAAAAAGAATCGGTTCATTGCATTTGTTTTATCACTTCTTTTTTCGATAGGAGTTCTTGGAGCACAAATGGTGGCTTTCGGAAAAATTATTGCAACAATGATCCCCGAAATGTCTTACTTCTGGGCAGTTGTCATCGGCGGAGGAATTGTAATTTTATATAGTACCGCAGGCGGTCTGCTTGCGGTAATTCATACCGATGTTTATCAATTCATAATTTTGATGATCGGTTTTACCGTTACTTTATTAATGCTTGTCCCCGATCTTGTAGCCAACACATCACATTTCGCAGGTGCAGTCTCAAAAGAGTTTTTCGAAATTGACGGAGGTAAGGGATCTGTCTTTTTGATTTCAACATTTCTTGCATTTCTACTCGGTGAAACTTTCTCGCCGGGTTATGCAACCCGTTACTGTGTTGGGAAAAACCTCAAAGAAACACGCAAGGGAATTGTCGGTGCGGGCGTATTCCTCGCATTCACATTTCCGGTAATACTCTTTTTTATCGCTCTCTATGCAAGGTATCACTTCCCCAATATCGATCCCGAAATGGCTTTGCCGCGAACTATCTTGCATCTTAACAATCCCATTGTGGGGGGGCTAATAATTGCTGCATTGATGAGTGCTGTTATGTCTTCGGCAGATTCTATCCTCAATTCATCCACAGCTATATTCACCAAAGATTTTTATGAAGAATATATTGCAAAAGAAAATCCCAATCCGAAAAAAGGATTAAGGTTAGCAAGGATTAGTTCAATCGTGCTGGGTGTGTTGGGAATTTTGCTGGCGCTTGTGCTTCCAAATATTATCGATTTATTACTGCTGACTTATACTCTCTGGGCACCAAGCATTATTTTACCAGTCATTATTGGTGTGTTCACCAAAAACAAATCGCGTGAATTGAACTTGCTGATTTTCGTTACGATGCTTGTGGCGGCAGCCGCAACAATAATATTCATGAATTTTAATATAAGCGAATCACTCCAGCCGAGTGTTTTCGGTGTTTTTATTTCCATAATAGTTTTTGTAAGCGGATGGGGTTTACTCCGTTTGAAAGGAATAACCAACTTACTAAACGGGAATTAATTCGCAGCAAAACATTTGTTATTCTTGTTGTTATACCGCTTGAAATATTTACACCACACAGCCAAATCTTTTCTGCATGCGCCGATAGCGTCTGGATCGGCAAAGTCGGCATGTTTGCATGAGTAATCACAAAACATCGGGAAATCTTCTTTCCCCTTTTTTCTCTTATTATCTTTCGCCAAATTTCTATCCTTAAAATTGAGTGAGAATTATAACAAACTTTACTATTTTTAACAATCACTTTGACGCTAAAAATGATTTGAGGCGGTAATGGACAGAATTAAATTTATAAAAGATTCACTGACCGAAAGCTCGGAAGTAAAATTGAAAATTGAAACCGAATGCTCGGATGGAATTATTAAGGCTGTTGAAGCAATAAACGACACTGTAAGAAATTACGGCAAAATATTATTGGTAGGCAACGGCGGCAGCGCGGCAGATAGTCAGCATCTTGCAACCGAGTTTATGATTCGTCTCAGTCATGATTTCCAACGCCCCGCTATTCCGGCTATAGCTCTATCTACTGATTCTTCCAACCTTACCGCCGGCGGAAATGATATTGGGTTTGAGAATGTTTTCGCGCGGAGCGTGGAAGGTTTAGGTAACCATGGCGATATTTTGATAGCGATTTCAACCAGCGGAAATTCAGGTAATATTATTAAAGCGGTTGAAACGGCTAAAGCAAAACATATGACTGTTATCGGTTTCCTTGGCGGAAGCGGCGGTAAACTTTTCTCGATGGTGGATATTCCTATTGTTATCCCTTCAGCTAACACCCAGCGTATACAGGAAGGGCATATTACAATAGGACATATCATCTGCGAACTTGTAGAAAGAGATCTTTATAAAAACTGATATACACATTTCATACTATAACCATTATTAATATTTTGGGGGATTCATGTTAAAAAAAACATTGCTTGTCTTACTTCCATTTGTATTTATTTCCGGAATTGCATTTGCACAGGAAAAATCAGGGAAGGAATTCGATCTGCTCAAAAAGATCAGCGAACAGGGAGAATGGCAATTTAGAAATTTTGAAGTTGTCCTGGATTTTGTGCAACCCGTTGATCACAAAAACCCCGGCGGGCAAGCATTCACACAAAGAGTATTTATCAAACATGTAGATTTCGATGCTCCCGTAATTTATCATACAAGAGGTTATTTTGCACGCCCCGGTACCAAAACCGAATTGGCAAAAATTCTAAACTGTAATGAAATTGAAGTTGAACACCGCTATTTTACTCCGTCCATTCCCTATCCCGTAGATTGGAAATATTTAACAATCGAGCAAGCAGCCACCGATTTTCATGTTATCGCCGAATACCTGAAACAATTTTATAACGGCAAGTGGGTTGCAACAGGCGGAAGCAAAGGAGGCCAAACTGCAATCTATCAAGAATATTTTTATCCCGAAGATGTTGATGTTGTAGTTGCATACGTTGCCCCTATTAACCTTGCAATGGAAGACGAACGCATACCTGCGTATTTATCAGATAGTATTTCAACACCGGAAGCCAGGCAAAGAATGTTGAACTGCCAAAGAGCTCTATTAGAAAGAAGGAACGAAATTATGCCGCTGGTTGAGGCGGACCTAAAAGCACAAGAAGCCGAGTTTAAACTTGATAAAGATATTTGCTATGAATACGGCGTCTTCGAATCTTCTTTTGCGTGGTGGCAGTATGGTTCAGGCGATAAAAATGAAATTCCCTTACCCGATGCAAGCGCCGAAGAACTTTTCAACTTCGCTCAAGGAGGTTTCCAATTCTTTTATCAAACAAAAAATGATCTATTCAAACCCTTTAATTATCAAGCTTATACACAAGTCGGTTTTTACAGCTATGATACAAGACCTTTCAAAGATTTGTTGAAAGCAGTTAAAGACGACTACGCAACAAACAAAATTTTCATGGTTGACCCTGAATGGGACATTACTTATGACCCGGAACCGTTGAACAATATTCATGATTTCCTGATGAAAGAAGGGAATAACTTTATTTACATCTACGGCGAATTCGATCCTTGGACTTCTACCGGTGTGTGGCCAAGCCCCGAAACCAACGCTATTAGGATGACATTGCCCGGCGGTAATCACGGAACAGGCATTTTATCTTTCGAAGGGGAAAAAAGGGAAAAACTTTTAACAGCACTGGAAGAATGGCTCGACTTGAAAATTAACCGGAGAAGACTCGACTTTCTAAACAGATTGTAAAAAAGCAAAAATATTTTGAAAATTCCAAACCCGGCTTTTCCAAACAGTAAGCCGGGTTTTTTACTTCTCAGAAACCATCAAAAAGAATTCTAATACGACTATTACAATTAATTCTATTTACGATATTTCTATTGGTATTCTTTTGTACCGACTGCATATAAATTTATTTTTATTTATTTTCGAGACAATACATCTAACATCGAAGGAACTACCTATGGCAACAGCAAACCTAGATATGATTCAAAAAGTCTACCGGGGACTTAAGAAAAAGCAAAAAAAAGCTAAAAACCTTCTCGGCAGGCAATTAACATTAGCAGAAAAAATTCTTTACTCCCATTTATGGGAAGAAACACAAAATACTTTTCAAAGAGGAAAAGATTATGTAGAATTATCCCCCGACCGTGTTGCAATGCAGGATGCAACTGCCCAAATGGCGTTACTGCAATTTATGCATGCCGGGAGAAAAACTGCGGCTGTTCCCTCCACTGTACATTGCGATCACCTAATACAAGCAAAGGTTGGAGCCAAAGAAGATTTAATACGCGCAGAAAAAGAGAATAAGGAAGTATATGATTTTCTGGAAAGCGTATCAAAAAAATACGGGGTTGGTTTCTGGAAACCCGGTGCAGGAATTATTCACCAGGTTGTTTTGGAAAATTACGCATTCCCCGGCGGGATGATGATTGGAACAGATTCTCACACTCCTAATGCCGGCGGTCTTGGAATGATTGCTATCGGTGTAGGTGGAGCCGATGCAGTAGATGTTATGGCAGGTATGCCGTGGGAATTGAAATGGCCGAAACTTATTGGAGTTCATTTAACAGGTAAACTCAGCGGTTGGGCTTCACCTAAAGATGTTATATTAAAAGTAGCCGGTATCTTAACTGTTAAAGGAGGCACCGGCGCTATTGTTGAATATTTCGGTAACGGTGCCGAATCGATTTCGTGCACAGGCAAAGCAACCATCTGCAACATGGGCGCCGAAATTGGGGCAACTACTTCCCTATTCCCATTCGATAAAAAAATGGCTGCATATTTAAGAAGAACAAGACGCCAAGATGTAGCAAAACTTGCTGAAAATTATTTCAAAGAATTGACTCCCGACCCAGATGTTTTGAAAAATCCCGCAAAGTATTTTGATGAAATAATTGAAATTAATTTAACCGAATTAGAACCTCACTTAAACGGTCCTTTTACTCCCGACCTAGCATGGCCGATTTCAAGAATGAAAGAAGCCGTAAGAGAAAAAGGATATCCTGATAAATTAAGCGTTGCGCTGATTGGAAGCTGCACCAATTCAAGTTATGAAGATATAGACCGCGCGGCTAATATTGCTCGTCAAGCTTCGCGCAAAGGATTGAAATTAAAATCGCAGTTCACGATTACCCCGGGCTCCGAACAAGTACGCGCTACAATTGAAAGAGACGGTCAATTAAAAGCCCTTACTAAAATTGGGGGTGTTGTACTTGCAAATGCATGCGGACCGTGCATAGGTATGTGGAAACGTATGGATATAAAAACCGGTGAAAAAAATACTATTGTTACATCATTCAATAGAAATTTTGCAAAACGTAACGACGGCAACCCCGAAACTCTGGCTTTCGTGGCAAGCCCGGAAATTACTACCGCTCTGGCAATTGCAGGGAAACTTTCCTTCAATCCAATAACCGATACACTTGTTAATAATAAAGGTAAAAAAGTAAAATTAACCCCGCCAACAGGGGATGAACTCCCCAAGAAGGGTTTTATAAGGGGAGAAAGTGGTTATATTGCTCCTTCGCAAGAGGGGACTAATGTTGATGTTATTGTCGATCCGGCAAGCGACCGGCTGCAATTACTTGATAAATTTCATCCATGGGACGGAAAGAACTTAGAAGATTTAGCATTACTTTTAAAAGCAAAAGGTAAATGCACCACCGATCACATTTCGATGGCAGGGCCCTGGCTTAAATACCGCGGTCATCTTGATAACATTTCCAACAATATGTTTCTTGGCGCTATAAATGCATACACGGATAAACCGGGGGAAGTGAAAAACATATTCACCTCTGAATACAAATCGGTTCAGGAAGTAGCGCGCGATTATAAGTCCAAACGTATAGGATGGGTAGTGGTTGGTGATGAAAATTACGGTGAAGGTTCAAGCCGCGAACATGCCGCGATGGAACCGCGTCATCTCGGCGGAAAAGTTATTATTGTAAAAAGCTTTGCGCGAATTCACGAAACCAATTTAAAAAAACAGGGTATGCTCCCCCTTACATTTGCCGATCCGGCCGACTATGAAAAAATCCGCGAAGGGGACAAATTGTCAATTTTAGGTTTAACGGAATTTGCCCCAGGGAAACAATTGAAACTTATAATCAAACATATCGACGGCACAAAAGAGCAAGCATTATTAAACCATTCGTTCAACAAAGCACAAATTGAATGGTTCAAAGCAGGTAGCGCGTTAAACCTGATTGCTGCACAAAATAAATAATAATTCAATATTATAAGACACCCGGCAAATTAAACCGGGTGTCTTTTCTTGATATGATTTAAAAAATCATAAAATATTTTTATACAAAGAAAGAATAAACGAGATAACCAACCATCCCGATAAATGCAATCAAGAGCATACTGCTTAGTATATTGAAAAAGAATCCAGTAGAATTTTTCTCTTCTTCATCCGAATTATTTATAGCTTTCATAACAACTCCCTTATAAATTATTATAAAATTCTGATAGTAAAAAACTGTAAGCTTGAGTTGTTACAAAAGTTAGATGTCGGTAGAATAGTGAGTTAATAAAAATGATTCATCCATTTTAATATCATGAATGTTAAGCGCGATCCTAAGTGTATTTATTCTATTTGATTTGTTTACTGAGCCGGCGCAATTGCTGTTTTGGAACAAATTAATTTTCATAAATGGGTTAACACTTCTGGAAGGCTTTTTACTCTTTAACATCAGGTCTACAAGTACGGCATAACCCATATCGGCTGAGACTATTTCTTGTCTTGGATGGTTGGAAAGCGAAGAAATGTTATCCGCAACTGGAATTACATTCAAGTTGAATATCAATAGTAGAGACAAGAAACAGATCATTCTCTTTTGGTCTTGAGTATATGTTGAATTGAAAACTTTCATCAACGAATATTTAGTTATTTCCATATGAATATTCAATAGGGCGTTTTAACAATGTGACGGCAAAACACAAATAGGCTCAACCAAGATATTCTGGTTAGTCTTCTAATTATGCTCTGAACTTACAATCTTCGCCAAACAATTTTATCCCCTGTTTTAATACCATGCTTTTCGCAATAACCGGCATTAACCTCAACGACATATTGAGCATGCCCGTTTGAAGTATAGGACTGCTGTGAAAAAGGTTTTGTGTTTTTATGTATGTTCACAATTTCATATTTGGCGTTTACAAAAATAATGTCGAGTGAAATTACGGTGTTCATCATCCAAAAGGATTGAGGAGCTTCGCTTGGAAAAATAAAAAACATGCCTTGGGCATCATCCATTTTACTTCTATACATCATACCGTTGGCTCGTTTGGCGTCATCTTCTGCCAATTCTATATCAATCTTAGAAATAAATTCTCCCGCCTCGTTTGTGAATGATAACTCTCCTTGCTTCTGAAATGAAATTGCCGTGTATCCTTTCACTCCTCCCTCATCTTTCTTAGTCGGAAATAATTTATCACCGTATGCAAAATAAAAAGCAGTAATAATTATTATTAATAAAATGATTAAAGTCGGTCCCCTTTTTTTCCATTTTTCTCTTCTGGTTGCGGCTTTTGCAAGTTTGGAATGTTTTTTCTTCGAGGTTTCGTTTTTCTTTGCCATATTTTTTTAGGTTTTGTTTATCTTTAGTAAAGTTGATTACAACATGCAAAACTCGGAATTCAATTTAATACATTTTAGGATAATATCTAATGTCAAAAATTATTGATAAAGAAAATATTAAGCTTACCGGTATGCAGATTAAAATGGCCAAAAGCGGCTGGGGTGAAGAAGCGATTGAAACCACAATAGTAGAAAAGATAACCTACATATCCGATGAATTAAAAGTGAAAGGTTATGCTGCATACCCGAAAGATTCATCTAAAAAATATCCCTGTATTATTTGGTGCCGGGGAGGTATAGGCAACCGGGGAGTAATCGATGATTTCAATGCGCAGGGAATTTTCGGGCAGCTTGCAAGCTGGGGTTATGTAGTATTGTTTTCACAATACCGGGGCAATGCAGGGGGAGAAGGGAGAGATGAGTTCGGAGGAGATGACGTAAACGACGTAATGAATTTAATTCCCTTGGCAGATGAAATACCAGCAGCCGATACAAATAACTGGGGTATCGAAGGCTGGAGCCGCGGCGGTATGATGACTTATCTTACTTTAACGCGCAGTCAAAAATTTAAAGCTGCGGTGGTAACCGGTGGCATAGCCGATCTCCGCTGCAACGCCGAAGAAAGTAAATTTATGAAAAGGTTATATGAAGTGACTATGGGACAGCATGATTCCCCCAATTTTTATTCTACATGCCAATCACGATCAATTGTAAATTTCACTGAAAAACTCTCCCCTACAACGCCTATATTAATTCTGCACGGCACGGCGGATAAAAGAGTTCTCCCTCACGATTCCCTAGACTTATCCTACAAACTGCTTGAATACAAAATACCGTTCAGATTGGTCATGCTGGAAGGGGGAGATCATTTCCTAAAATCGCACAGGAAAGAAGTAGACAAAATGCGAAAAGATTGGTTCGGGAAATTTCTTAAATCATCACAAATCTAATTTTACTTCTCTGCCGGTATTGATATACTTGACTATCAGAAAAGTAAATTCTTCAAGACCTGTATCCAATGAGAGTATGTTGTTACCGAACAATAATTTTTTAGAGAATAGAACACTTCTTAAAGAAGAATTACCGCCGGAGATTTCCACTTCATCATTTTGATTGGCCAGTAAAAGAATTTTTACAATTCCATTCCCTCTTTTAATCAAAACCGGTTTGTTGAAGATCTTGTACTTCTGTAAAAGCGCATCCAATTCCGGGATAGTTATGTTTACTATGTTGGACGAATTTTTACTTTCATTCCATGTTTTATCCACCGATTTAACGGCGAAGTGATATTCCACTCTTGCAGGTTTTTTAATTGCCAAGGTCAGGTTTTTACTTCCGGCATTAATAATTTCAAAAAGATTCTCCGATTCAAACGAAGCCGATTCCCCCGGGAGGCTGTACAATGAAAAATAGCTAATTCTATTTTCTTCAGCCGTATGTTCCGGAATATCCCAATTGAGCATTAATTTTAACGGACTCTGTTCCAAAATATTGTAAGAAAGATCGATCGGCGATCCGGGCTTCACATCATCTATCCAGGCCATCTCCGCCGGATAAGAGCGGAAGATGAATGAACTGAAGTTGTAATCTTTAATATTACCGTACCTGAAAAATGCTACTCCCTGCGCATTTATCCTCCGTGAAAGATCTATCATCTCTTCCATTTGTACGTAAACTTCAGGCTTGTATGCGGCAATTCCCAATACAATATTTCTTCCGTGTGAATTATTATTCCAATCATCTGCCAACACTTCGAATTTAGGTGTGCCGTTAATAGGCCAATAAATTTGAGGCACTAAGTAATCAACTAATCCCCTCTTTAGCCATTCCCTGCTGTCCTGATATACTGTGTGATATCCTTCAAGTCCCCTTGCCCCGTTACGATTTTCATAAATACCGATAGGTGTTACGCCAAGTTTAATGTATGGTTTTAGCGATTTAATTCTAACACTTAAATCGGTTACAAAGGTTGTTAGATTATCACGTCTCCATTGATCGCGCGGTATTCCGTTGCCGTAAATTCTATATGAAAAGTCGTCATCGAAATCTTTTCCTGGGTAGCGCAGAAAATCGAGGTGGATTCCGTCAACATCATATTTCTGAACTATCTCTATTATCATTTCAACAAGATACTCGCGTACTTCGGGCAAGCCGGGATCCATCCAATAGGACACATTACCGTTTTCGCGGTATTCTATACACCATTCCGGTTTTCGTTTTGTTATATGAAGCGGGCTTTTGAAAATGGAATTGTCTTCTCCTGAAAAACATCTTATTACGTTAACCCATGCGTGAAGTTCCAAACCCCTCTTATGAGCTTGATATAATGCAAATGCAAGAGGATCATAAGGTGCCGATCCACCAATTTCCCCCGTTATATAAGGAGAAAAAGGTTCGAATGAAGAATTGAATAACGCGGTTCCGCTGCTTCTTACTTGGAAATATACAGTATTCAATTTTTTATTTTTTATATCATTTAAAATTTCCACCAGACTGCTTTTTTGGATATCGACATCATATGTTTTGGGGGGCCAATCCAATCTAAAATTTGTTGTAAGCCAAACCCCTCTCGTTTCTCTCCCGATCTGACCACTAATATTTTTGACGGAAATACTCGACAGTAATAATAGAATGAAAAAAATATTTTTCATGAAAGTTTTCTTTTCTAACTGAATAATTTTAGTCCGTTAACCAATGCGTAAAAAATATCTTTATTATCCGCTTCCGCGTCAATGATTATTTTACCTGTATCCTGAATTAGAACAAATTTAATTCTGCCTGTAATACTTTTTTTATCCTGTGTCATAATTTTCAACATACTGTTTTTATCATATCTTTTAATTTTAATACCTGCGCCGGCTTTTATAATTGATGGTAAAAATTTATCCAATTTTGCATTACTCAGCAAACCCAATCTATTAGACAGAAAAAGAGAACAGGCGATACCCGCTAAAACCGCAGCGCCGTGTTTAATTTTGTAATTCTGATCTACTTCAATTGCATGAGCAAATGTGTGTCCCAAATTTAAAATCTTACGCAAGCTCTTTTCTTTTTCGTCAATTATTACCACGTCGCGTTTGAATTTTATCGATTCGGCAATAATATTTTCCACAACATCATTTCTAAGCTCGAATATAGAATCAATATTTTTAATTACATTCGAGTAAAATTTTTCTCCTGCTAAAAATCCGTATTTTATTACCTCTCCAAGCCCGCACATAACTTCGGTCTTAGCAAGCGATATAAAAAACTCCGGGTCAATTATTACAAATCCAGGTTGATAAAATGCCCCGATTGAATTTTTTATTCCGCCGAAATTGATTCCTGTTTTACCACCGACAGAACTATCAACAGCGGCTAAAAGTGTTGTCGGCACTTGTACAAATTGAATACCGCGGTTATATGTAGCGGCGGCAAATCCCGCAACATCGCCAATAATACCCCCCCCTACAGCCAAGAGTAATGTATCTCTTCCGTATTTATATTTTAGAAGAGATTTATAAATCTCATTTAAAGTCATGGTTGTTTTCAAATCCTCGGAAGCTTTGACTTTAATAATCCTAAACGCGGAAGAAAATTTATTAAATTCTTCTTCAAGTTTTTTACCGTGATACTTATAAACTTGTTTATCAATTACGGCAAGTACATTTTTATGTAGTTTGAACTTATTAATAAAGTAGTTTAACTTTGAAAACGAATTCGTTCCCAGGTAAACATTATAAGGTGTTTTTTTAGGTATGTTTATTTCAATTCTTTTCATGCAGCATGCATTTAACTTTTTTCACAAGCTTGTCTACCGTAATACCTACTGAGCTTATATCGGTATTAATCACAAGATCGGCTTTTTCATAAAACTTTTCTCTACTGGATAAAATCTCATCAATCTTACTAATAAATTCCTCTTCGGAATTTTCCGTTAGAACCAAATTGCGGAGCAACGGCCTATCAATTTTATATTTCAATCTTTTGTATAACACTTCCGGTGAGACTTTCAAATAAACCGACTTACCGCTGTTTTTTATAATATCATAATTCACATCGTTCGCCATGGTTCCGCCGCCAAGTGAAATAACAACATTTTCAGATTTGGATAATTCTTTCAATTTTTCCGTTTCCAATTTTCTGAAATATTCTTCACCGGAGGTTTCGAATATTTCCACAATTGATTTTCTTTCATCCTTTTCTATAACCTTATCCAGATCATAAAAATTCCATCCCAAAACATTAGCAAGTATCGGGCCAATGGTGCTCTTACCGCTGGTCATAAAGCCGGTCAAATATAATCTGTTTATACGCATTTTTAATCGTAAAGTTAAACGTTGGCGTAAATATAAATAATAATGGGGCAAGTATTCTAAAATTTTTGCAGTGTGTTTACATGAAATGTTTCTTTTTACATCTAATACAAATCGATCCCTAAACCAATGCCGACATAAAAAATAACGCCGTCAATATTAATTTTGGAATCAAAAGTTTCATCGCGCAATAATACTTCCTGATCATTATAAATGAAAATATTTTCATTATATCTGCTTTTCACTTCAAATTCAGGATCGCGGAATTTCATACCTCCGGTTACCGAGAAGTATTCCGTAAACATGTACTCCATCCCGATATTCACATGAATACCAAAAGCGAATTTTCTCTCTTCATTAGATACATCAATACCTTGGAAAGTGCGTAAATGGCTGCCGAAATAAATCCCCAATCCCCCTCCCATAAAAAACTTAAATTGCTCTGAAGAAAAGGGCATCAGGTAATAAACTGAAAGCTCTACCGGAATTAGAGTATAACCATCATTAACATCAACTGCTAAAGTTGAGAATTGCCTTATACCAATAATCTGGGATTCAACACCAGTCTTCCTAACATATTCAACATTTAACCCGGCAATTAACGGCTCCGAAAGGCGGTATTTTAATTCAACGCCGTAGCTGTATATGTTATCCAAAGATTCGTATTGCCCCCGCACAAATGGATCCTGCGCATATGGCGAAAGGTACATTTTTGATGATGTAGTATAATTTGCAGTAAGGGAAATATTCATTTCATTATTCCCGTATTGAGCGTTTAGACTGCCCAAATTTATTATTACTGTTAAAGCTGCGGTAAAAATTATTTTTGTCTTCATAATGTCAATAAATATAAAGAAAAAAAATTAAGAGGAAAGGGCAAAAAAAAGCCGTGATAATTTCTTACCACGGCAGTAAAATTTATAACCGGCATTTTATTATCTGTAGAATCTGTGACGATTATCTACGATCTCTGCTTCTTTCTTAAGGTTAGCCATCCATTCCGAGAATACCCTAGTCTTCTTTTGCTGAAGTAAATTGTCCATAAGAGTGTTTCTCTGCATTTCATAACTGGCTGAATTAAATTCCGTTCTATTAATTACTTTGATTAAGAAAGATCCTCTTGTCCCTTTAATAGGATCTGAAATTTTATTCAATTCACCTTTAACAGCATAGTTGGTAAAGGCATAATCAATTCCGATACCCGGTATATTAGCAGTAGTATTAAAGTCGGTTGCAGTATTTAATGTAACCCTTGGGAATATTTGACTTGCTGCCGAAAGATCACCGTCGCTGCCTAAACTGCTTTTAATTTGGGAAGCAATTTCAAATGTCTTGTCGTATTTTCTTTCGCCGTATAGATGAGTTTTAATCGCTTCGCTTACTTCTTCGAAGGGTTTGTATGTAACGTCTTTTGATTCCGATACCATTGCAACAACATAACCCGAAGTAACACGGTAAACTTCACTAATTGATCCGACACTGTTATCGAATGCAAATTCAATCAACGCTTTGTTCGCACCCATACCCGGTATTACCGTCATATCTTGAGAAAAGTAGTTTGATTCGATTATGTTATAATTGAATAGTTCTGCTTCGGATTCAAAATCGTTTTTATCGGCCAGATATGCGAAGTCATTTGCGTCATTATAAAGTTTATCGTAAGTAGTAGGTGAAACATCTATCTTATTGATGATTTGCTCTACAACATATTTGTTTTTTGTTTTGTCGGTTACTTTAATAATATGGTAACCGAAAGAAGTTTTCAACGGTTTTTGCACAACTCCAATTTTACCGTCGAAACATGCTTTTTCAAATTCACCAACCATTTGACCTCTGCCAAACCAGCCAAGGTCCCCGCCGCGTGATGCGTTTGCCTGATCTTGTGAATTTTCAATAGCTACTTTTTCAAAATCAGCGCCGTTAACAATTTGCCTGTAAAGTTCATCGGCTTTTTGTTTTGCTTCAGTTTCATTTTCACCCAACCTGATTAAAATATGAGAAGCTCTTACAAAATCTTCATTCGATCGGAAAGAATCAATTAATCTATATACAATATATCCCTGGTATGTAAGAACCGGGCCGATTATTTCTCCAATACGACCGGTAGTTAGAGGTACTCTTGCTGTTTCAGGAATTAAACTAAGAGATAAAGTATCTAGAGAATAAGGTTGATCGGAGTAGATCTCAACGTAAGTTTTGAATGAAGCTGTATCACCTTCTAATCTTTTTACAATAGCGTCAAGATTATTTTTTACACCAACCGAATCACCGTTAGACGGTTTTGTAGGGAATAGAACATACTTAACTTTACGCTGCGGCTCTACTTTATAGTCTTCACGATTCTCATTGTAATATTCTTCAATATCGTTTTCAGTAACTTGAATAGTTGAGTCGGGTATTGAGTTGACATTTACAAGAGCATATTCGGCATCCATTTTAAAAGTCTGGTCGATGAATTTCTGTTTGATTTCATCTTCACTGACGGATACAGTTGCAAAAAGCAGATCTTGTAATTTAGTCTGCATTCTTTGCTGACGAACAGCATCTTCTACTTGAAGAAGAATTTCCCTGTTCCTAGGGTCGAACAATGCAGCTTCGTACATTTCCCTGTTAAATGTGCCGGTGGAATCAATAAAGTTTTGCTTTAAAAATGCAGGAGGCTCAGGGCCAAGCAATTCATCCCTTATTTCTTCATCAGTTACCGTGATTCCAAATTCATTCATTTTGTTTTCTACAAGTTTTTCAGTAACTAAAGCATCCCAAACCTGGTTTCTAAAATATTCCATTTGAGTTTCTTCAATTTCCTGACCTGTTTGTTGAACTTGTGCAGCGCGAGCTCTTTCCACCAAAGCAGCAAATTCCTGATAAGTTACTTCGTAACCATCTATAGAACCAACGTTATTGCTTTGCTGACCAAGGAACTCTAAGATACGAGAATCTGAAAGCACCATGAAGAGAACGAATAAACCGCCGACAAGTATTATAAACCAAGAAGCTAAACCCCGCATACGGGCCATCATACCCATAATGTACTCTACCTCCGTTTTTGCTAATAAAAATTAAGATTTTAAATCTATACTTATGACGGGTTAAAAGCAATGTTTTTAACTCTCCGGCAACATAAAATCTGTGCAGAGTATGAGGGGAATTAAAAGATGAAAAGAATAAATCTCAGCCAAGTGTTCAATTGGGAATAAGAAAATAATAATTAAAAATTTAAGTATATATTCTATTTACTTGAAAACATACCGAATTATTCAAAAAAAATTTGCAAGTATATCCCTTCATGTTTAATTTGAGCAAGCATTATTTGACAATTTCAAAATAATAGACAATTACAGATGCCTTCATTTCTTAACAGCTGGTTACCTTTCATATATCTATACGGTGTTGGCGGCTTTTTCTTTTTAGTTGGAATGATAATAGCAAGAAAAAGCGGGGCTCTCGATTTCAGATTAAAACGTCATCGTAAATGGTTTTATATAATGGTTTTCGGCTATTTTTATTTCGTAATCATGCACGCTATTTGGATTATAGCGGCTTTATACTGGTAAACTATGGAAACTTTTCATAATATAGGAACGACTACCGACTGGATTGTGATGGTGGTTTATTTCGCCGTTATAATGCTCTTCGGCAGTTATTTCGGAAGATACACCAGGAGTACAAAAGATTTTTTCTTCGGCGGACGAAGGTTTGCCTGGTGGTTAATTGCATTCTCTATTGTTGCTACGGGAGTTGGAAGCCACAGTTTTGTTAAATACTCTGCAAAGGGATTTGAACACGGCTTATCTTCTACAATGACCTACATAAACGACTGGTTCTTCGTTCCATTTTTCCTTTTCGGTTGGCTCCCCATAATTGTATATACTAAGATTCGTTCAATTCCCGAATATTTCGAAAAGCGTTTCAGCCCTTCGGCAAGGTTTCTAGCTACAATACTTCTTTTGTTTTACATGATTGGATACATCGGTATCGGCTTCCTTACGTTGGGAAAAGCAGCACAGCCATTACTTCCAGAATCTTTCACCTTTCTTGGAATGTCTTTCGATGTTACGCTAATGGGGATTGTTATTTTCATCGCGATTATAACAGGTATTTATATCACATTCGGCGGTCAAACTGCAGTAATATTCACAGATTTATTACAGGGATTTATTTTGCTATTTGCAGGATTACTCCTCTTTGTACTCGGGTTGGATTATTTGGGAGGCTTTAATGTTTTTTGGAATCTTCTTCCTCCCGAATGGAAATTACCGCTGGCACATTATAACGACCCGTCCAGTTTTAATTTTGTAGGTATATTTTGGCAGGACGGCATAGCAGGTTCCGTGGGATTTTTATTTATGAACATGGGGCTGGTGATGCGTTTCATGGCTACAAAAAGTGTAGATGAAGGGAGAAAAGCGGCAACATTCAATATATTGTTTATGCTTCCGATATCGGCAATTGTTGTAGGTAATGCTGGGTGGATAGGCAAAGCGGTTTCATTAGTTCAACCCGATATGGTTCCGCCAAATACTTCACCGGATCAGATTTTTGTTGTTGTTGCTAATTTGGTTTCTCATCCAGGAGTTTTCGGATTTATTATGGCAGCTTTAACTGCCGCGTTGATGTCTACCGTTGATACGTTGATAAATGCTACAGCCGCAATCTATATTAATGATGTTCACAGGCCTGTTAAAAAATGGCTAAAGACAGTTATTACATCCGAAAAAGAAAATGATAAGAAAGAATTATTTGCAGCAAGGATTTCGTCAATTGTAATTACCATATTGGGAGTTTTATCCGTATTGGTATTCAATCGTTTTCCAACTGTATATGAAGCTCATGGATTTTTCCACAGCACTTTAACACCTCCGTTGGTTGTTGCTATTTTCCTCGGTGTATTTTGGAGACGATTTACTCCTGCTGCCGTTATTGCTACATTCGTTGGAGGAGTTGCCTTAATGATTTTGGGATCGAATAACCCGGCGGCTTTGATTGGTCCTTTCGATCATGGAATTTCCATGGACCCGGCACATCCTTATTCGTATATAAGAGCTTTGTACAATTTATTTGTCTGCGGCTTAGTTGCTTATCTTGTTACAATAACAACTGCATATCAAAAGAAATTTATAGAGTTAGTTAAAGGTAAAGAAAACCATAAACAAATAATGAGTTTGATAACCGGTACAGGTGTTGTTTTATTCATTATTATATTGTTCCAAATTCTTCCCCTAAGTCTGCTGGTTGTTTCTTCTATTATATTAGTTGTTCTTATAGCCTTAAGCACAACTTATTATGTTAAATACGATGAATTCAACAACACTGAAGGTCTTACAGCTTGGTCAATAAAAAAAGCTAAAGAACTGTTTAAGGGAAGTAAAGTTAACGAGCGCGAAGGTGAAAGAATTAAAGCGCAATGGAAGCTTAAGGAAGACGATAAAGATGTTGTTAACTTATCTAATGCCGATATGAAAAAGATGGCTGCAGAAGTGGGCGATTTGGTTTATTTATGTGATTCGAGAAAATGGTTCGGCGGTTTAAAATCAGTTCATTCCACAATAGGCGAACCGCATGATGAAGTTGGTATTGTATACATTAACAACGAACATTTACTGGATGGAGTTTTTGTAAAAGGTCAAACATTAACTGTCGAAAAAGAGATGTAAATGTTTTCTCTGTAATTTTAAGTTTTATTCAAAAAGAAATTACTGGATTAATGAATAAAAAACGGGGTCATCAAAATTGATAACTCCGTTTTTATTTTAAACCAGAAAAGTTGCCGCAATTAAATATCCTGCATTTTTGATTTTTGCTGCTTAATTTTTTCTTTCAGCATCTTAACAACAATCGGCGGTACAAATTCAGATATATCCCCTTCAAATTGCGAAAGATTTCTTATGATGGTTGAATTTAAGTAGGTATACTTCTCATGCGGCATAAGGAAAATAGTAGCGCATCTATCGTTTAGTTTTCTATTCATCAATGCCATCTGGAATTCATACTCAAAATCGCTTATAGCCCTTAATCCTCTTATTATACCTACTGCGTTTAATTCACGCGCGTGATCTACAACCAAACCGTCGAACGAATCAACAAAAACATTCTCAAAACCATTTACACTTTCTTTAAGCATTAATACTCTTTCCTCAACGGTGAACATAGATGTTTTACCAGGATTTCTGGCAACCGTTATATGTATTTCATCAAACAATTCCGTTGCTCGTTTAACAATATCGATATGTCCATTCGTAACCGGGTCGAACGTGCCTGGGTATATAACGCGTTTCATATTACCCCCTATTATTTTACTTTCGCTAAAATATGATTTTTTGATTTGCCAACCAAAATCAGCTGCAATTAAAATTAATCATTTAAAAAACCAGAAAACCTGTCTGTAAATACTAAATAAAAATCATCCCTTTTCAAACCTGTAAAGGAGACTGTCGCCGGTTCTTTTAAACGGTTCTACTTGAAAATTCTGAATATCTTTTTCTTCTGTTTGGATTGATCTTTCAATAATCAATAAACCTTGGTCGCTAAGATAATCGTTTGCCAAAATGTTATTAACAACTGTATGAATATCATCTTTAAAAAAAGGAGGGTCGGCAAGAATTAAATCGTATTTCGCATGACCTGAAATTTTAGTGAACCGTGTTGCGTCCATTTTAAATATTTTACATTTATTTTCCGCCCCGATACTCTGAACATTTTGCCAAAGAACTTTGTATATAGTATAATTCTTTTCAACAAAATGAATTTCGGCGGCACCTCGGCTCAAAGCCTCTAAACCAAGTGACCCGGAACCCGCATATATATCGCACACATTAATATCATCAAAATTGATATGGTTCGATAGGTAATTAAAGATTACTCCCTTAACCTTATCGGTAGTTGGGCGTACCAGTTTTGAATCCGGCACTTTAATTATTCTTCCTTTATATAGACCTGAAATAATTCTCATTATTGTAATCTTAGGGCAACGCCTACCGCCGATGCAAAAGAATTGTATTTTTCGGTAAAGTTCTCGCTCTCGTAGAGATGAGAACTTATTTTTATTTTGTCGAATGGATTCATTTTAATAATAGATAGATTAAAAGTCGAATTAATTCCTTCAATTAGACTGTCCGTTACGCTGTCGCCGTAAATGTAGCTCTTTGAAATCATATCTGTCGATAAATTAAAATTCAAAAGCTCTTTAAACTCATTGGCTAAAATATTTATAATCCCTCTTTCGTCTTCTACTTTTTTAACGCAAAAACGTATTGGTGTGCTTTCATCAACAACAATAACGGAAATATCTTTTTCGTTGATCATTATACTCAGATAAATCTCGTGTTTAAATGACCTGTTATCCAAAGTAATAAATGCGTTGGTTGCGAGATGAATATTATCGGCAAGTTTGAGAACCATATTGTTTTTAACGCAGAATTTATGGATCAGGTTCAAAAATTTTTTATTGACCGCGATAACAATGGCGATTTTATCTTTTCTTATATTGCTTTTATTCACTTCGATATATTGGATTACATAATTCGCCGGAAGCACCGAAGGAAATAAAAGCTGCAATTCCCAATTCAAATGTTCAATCAAATCGCGGTGAGTTAATGTATTATCATACGGCAGTTCTACTATTTTAAAGAAATCATGATGCAAAGCGAATGAAACATACCTGCAATCGAGGGGTTTCCTTTTGGCGAGACGGTTATAAGAATTTTGGAGAATGTTGATAAGTTTTAATTCTCTTTCTTCGAGATCGAAAGTTTCATCGAAAAATTCTTCATCAACATTCTCCAAATAAAAATTTTCTTTCCTATAATCAATTTCAACTAGTTGAAATTTCTTATTTGTTAAACAAAAACCAGCATGGTTTTGGAATAAAGACATTACAATTACTTATTCCCAAGAAGCAGTATTCTTTAAAGCTTCGCTGAATAAATCACCAACTTTACCATAACCGTCGGGGCATTCAATCTGCCATAGATTACCTATTTCAATAACTGTATCAACGGAAATAATTTTGCCTCTTCTATTAATAACGGTATCAACATTTGTTGTAGTGTCTACCTTAAGAATGAAAGGTTTGCCCGATTTAGGAGACAGGTAAAGAGAGTCGGGTATAAATTCACCGCCGGTTAAGTTAATAAAGGGATTTTTTGATCTTCCTGTTACAGTATCAACACTAGCCATCAAATTTGCAACACCTTCGTCAGTTTTAACAAACTGAATCAAACTATCTATATCGTCTGTAAACCTACCGAATTTGCCTTCCCACAAAATTTCAGCTTCTTTAACATTTATCATCCTGGCACGAGATTCTTCTTTCCAGAATTTTTCCATTTTCAATACATAATTCGGTTCGATAATAGCAACATCAATCAATAAGTAAGTTAAGATAATTATGACAACGTATAGTATAGCATGAATATACCAGGGTTCAGATTTCGACTTTGTACTCATTATTCCTCCGGGTAATAATATTACTTTTTATTCAATAAATATATATTCTTTAATGCGATCAAACTTCGCTTGGCCAATACCTTTAACAAGCAACAATTCACGAACAGTTTTGAATGGACCGTTCTTAGCCCTGAAATCAACAATCCTCTCGGCAGTTTTTTCGCCAATACCTGGCAGTTGTTTCAGAATTTCAATTGATGCGCTATTTATATTTATATATAAACTTAAATTACCCGTTGATTGATCTGCTGTGGATAATTTACGAGCCCTAAAATCCAAAAGTTCTTGCTCAGAATCAACTCTTTTTTCTACAATTTTATTTGCACTATCGTCCGAACTTTCAACATTTCCAAGTGAATGAAATATACTATCTTGAAACGAATAATCATATTCATGAAGAGCATTATGTGAATTTTTATATTTGCTATAATATAGAGTGATACCGACAAAAAATGTAAGAACTATAAAGAAAACAACTTTAAGTTCAAGTTCCGTAAAACCAACCTTCCGACTTATTTTACTTAAAAAGTTGATATCCGACCCACTTTTTTGTAATAAAATTTCCGGAAATATTAATTAAAAAATCTGCCGAAACAAGGTTATTTCTTCTGGACTTTTATATTCGGCATTTTTTGTAATTCCTTTAAGAGCTCTTTCTCTTTACTGTTTACATTTTTAGGAACATGAATACTCACTTTAACAAGCTGGTCTCCGGCTCCGTGCCTATTTAAATGTTGAATACCTTTTTCGCGCATTTTAAGATATTTGCCGGGTTGAATTCCTGCCTCAATTTTTAACCTGGCTTTTCCATTTAAAGTAGGAACCTCAACTTCTGTTCCCATTACGGCTTCGGGATAACTAATGAACAATTCATAAATAACATTATCACCGTCTCTTACAAAACTTTCGTGCTCAAGTTCTTTAAAAACAATAATTATATCCCCCGGCTGACCTCCGTGTTTACCGGCATTTCCTTCGCCTCTCATTGTCATATAACTATTGTCGTTTACACCGGCGGGAACATTAATTTTTACCGTTGATTCATCATATAGGCGTCCGTCCCCCGAACATTCCTTACAAGTTTCGCTTATTACTTTACCTGTACCGCCGCAATTTTGGCAAGGGGCAATATTTACAAATTGGCCGAATATCGATCTTGATACTTGTCTTACTTCACCGGCTCCGTTACATACAGTACATGTTTTAAAAGAAGACTGATCTTTTGCGCCTGTTCCGTTACATACCGGGCATGATTTGTGTTTTTTTATTTTAATTTTTTTTGTTGTGCCCGATGCAATTTCTTCTAATGTTAATGGAAGAGTTACCTTTAAATCGGTACCGGGAGTTCCACTTGTTTTTTTACGTGATCTTTGAGATGAACCGCTCCCCCCGAAAAAATCATCGAAGATTGAGCCGCCGAATGAGCCGCCGAAAATATCCGAGAAGTGACTGAAAATATCATTTATATCCGAGAAGCCTTGGAAGTCTTGACCATTTTTAAGTCCGCTATGGCCATACCTATCATACTTAGCTTTTTTGTTTGGGTCTCTCAAAACTTCATAAGCTTCAGCTGCTTCTTTAAATTTTTCTTCCGCTTCTTTGTCGCCGGGATTTCTATCCGGGTGAAACTGCATTGCCAATTTTCTGTATGCTTTTTTAATCTCCTCTTCAGAAGCATTTTTTCCTACACCCAGCACTTCGTAATAATCTCTTTTTGTCATCTTAATCTGCCTTAAATATTTTCTTCACTTTTTTTTGATTGCTCGATTTCGTTATTCTGAGCAGCATTTTCAGTCGATTCCTGGCTCACAATTACTTTGGAATGACGCAATACTTTGTCTTTATACATATAACCTTTTTCTATCTCCTCTATTACCGTATGTGGAGCCACTCCTTCTTCTTCTCTTTGTAAAAGTGCTTCATGAAAATTGAAATCAAAAGGTTTGCCTATCGATTCAATCGGCTTAACACCATGATCGTCCAATATCCTGCTGAATTTATCGAATACCAATTTTAATCCTTCTTTGATCGATTTGATATTATTTTCATCATCGATATGTGCTAATGATCTCCCAAGATCGTCGTAAACAGGTAATATACGCAGTATAAAATTTTCAGCTGCATATTTAATTAAATTGCTTTGATCGTTTTCATTGCGTCTTTTATAGTTTTCAAATTCCGCCGCTTTTCTTAAAAGCGCATCATTCAACGAAATTATTTCTTTCTCCAATTCGGCAATTTTATTTTCAAAGCTCTCTTTTTGTTCATTCTCATCTTCGGAACCAGATTTCTCTTTTTCAATTTCAATATTTTTTGACTCGTGATTACTCTCATATTCTACTTCATCATTCATATTTTTTTCATTACTTTCATCATTCATGTTCTTATCTCTCTTTTTCATCTTTCAGATAACTCCTCATTTTAATCTATTTTTTCAATTCTTTTGATAATTGTTCGGCTAAATAAACGACCGCGGCAATAACTTTAGAATATTCCATTCTTTTCGGCCCAACAATACCTAGCATTCCTTTTACATCGCCAATGCTGTATTCTTTAGCAATAAGGCTATACTCTGTAAATTTGGAATTTTCATTTTCATAACCGATCGAAATTGATACACCATCGGTTTTAGCCCTGTATTTATCCATAATGTGTATGATAATATTTTTATCTTCTATGAGTTCGATAATCCCTTGTAAATTTTCGTGATCTTCAAACTCCGGTTGTTTTAAAATATTAGCGGCTCCATGTATAAATGTTTTATCTACAACGTTCACGTCCGTAAAAATTTTGTCAACCGAATCGATAAAAACTCTAATAATCGGTTTAAACTCTCCAGTGTAATAATCTTTTATTCTTTCTTCAAAGCTTTGTCGTATTTCTGAAAGTCTTAGTCCCGCTAACCGTTCATTAAGAAACCGTTGCACAGAATCAATTTTGTCATCATCAATCTCGGCTGTAACTTCCAGTGTAATTGTTTTTACTAATCCGGATTTGATACTAACCACAACCATTATTCGTGTAGTAGATAATTGCACGATTTGAATTCTTTGAAGAATAGCTTCGTCGAACTTGGGATAGGTTACACATGCCAGTTGTTTTGTAAGCCCGCTTAAAATTGATGCCGTAATTTTTAAGATATCGTCCGTATCCCCTAATTCACTATCCAATTGTGAATCAATAATTTTTTTATCACGCAAATTTAATGTTGGGGGATCCATTAAAGAATCGACATAAACGCGGTACCCCCTGTCTGTAGGAAGCCTCCCTGCCGAAGTATGAGGATGCTTTAAAAAACCCGACTCTTCAAGGTCGGCCATAATATTACGTATAGTAGCCGGTGAAAGTCCTAACTGATACTTTTTGGCAATATTACGCGACCCCACCGGATTTGCAGTTAAAATAAACTGGTGAATTACGTATCTTAAAATTGCTTTTTCTCTTTCACTTAATTCGTACGATTCCATATTTCTTTCTTGGAATTTAACCAGATATAATGATAGTTTTAAACTTAAAATCTATTAAAAAAATCATAATTTTTCATACTATTTAGATAGTCTATTAATAAAAGGGATTCAATAGGCAAATGCGGAATGTTTTACAACCATCTGCAGAACCTGGTTTCCTTAATACTTGTAACGGAAATATAACAATAAAATTAACGAGGTGAAATTGAACACAACTTATAAATCGGCCGGGGTTGATATTAAAGCAGGCGAAAAAACCGTGGATAATATAAAAGAATTAGTTAAATCTACATTTAACAAAAATGTTTTGGCGGGTATAGGTCATTTTGGTGCATTCTTTCAGATTGATATAAAGAAGTATGAAAACCCGGTACTGGTTTCCAGCGTTGATGGAGTTGGCACAAAATTGAAAATTGCATTCGCCATGAACAAACACAACACTGTAGGGCAGGATCTTGTTAACCATTGTGTAAATGATATAGCCGTTTGCGGAGCTCAACCTTTATACTTCATGGATTACCTCGCATTCGGTAAATTAAATCCTGGCAAAGCAAAAAAAATTATTGAAGGATTTTCAATCGCTTGCAGAGAAAACGGGGTTGCTTTAATAGGGGGCGAAACAGCCGAAATGCCTGGTCTTTATGACACCGGCGAATATGACATGTCGGGCACTATTGTTGGAATTGTTGAAAAGAAAAAAATTATTAACGGGGCAAGTGTTAAAAAAGGAAACGTATTAATTGGTTTTGCCTCAAACGGATTGCACACAAACGGGTATTCATTGGCTAGAAATGTGTTGTTAAAAAAATTTAGTGTTAAGGATAAACACAAATCACTAAAGAGTTCGTTGGGAAGCGAACTTCTCAAGATTCATAAGTCATATCTCCCAGTAATCACAAAACTGAAAAATAGAATTGATGTCAAAGCGTTTTCACATATTACCGGGGGCGGAATAGTCGGCAATACAAAAAGAGTGCTGCCAAAAGGAAGAGATTTAAAAATAAATTGGACCGCATGGCAAATGCCTCCCATTTTCAAATTGATCCAGGAAACTGGGAACGTATCGGATGCAGAAATGAGAAAAGCATTTAACACAGGAATCGGTTTAATAGCGATAATTGATAAAAATGATGTAAACTTGGCATTAAAAATTACCAAGTCTTTAAATGAAGAGGCTTGGATTATCGGCGAAGTAATTTAAAAGTTTCTGAATTATAGAATTATGCTAATTGTGTTTTTGCGAAAGACTAATTAACTTCTTTTATGAAGAATATTAAATACTTATTAATCTTATCCCTTCTCATAATAATATCATGCAATGAAGGGATCGCACCTCTGCCCGAACCTACCGAACCCGGTTTCAAAGGAACTGTTACGTTTATCGGTGAATGGCCGGAAGGTATTACCAGAACACATATCGTTATGTTCAAAGAAACTCTTGAAGACTCATCCGATTTTAACATATTGAATTTAGGATTCATCAGCGAAGAAATCCCGAACGGTATATTGGAATTCCAATACGATACTTTTATAAATTCAATAATCGGTGAAATTGAAGCTCGTGAGTACGCATATCTGGTTGTAGCTCAATCAAAGACAGAATCTTTATCGCTTCAAAGAAAAGATTGGGTAGTAATTGGAATTTATTGCGAAACGGATTTATCGTGCACAGGGAAAATAAATATTCCACCGGGTGCTTATCTAGAAAATATTAATATAATCTGTGATTTTAATAATCCTCCTCCGCAACCGCCTGGAGGGTTATAAATCGCTTTTCGAATTCTATCTCATTCCCATTTTTTCAAATATTTCAAAGACATCAAATATTTCACTAAATTTGCATTGTTGTTTCAACTATCGAATTATTAAAAAGGATTGGCAATATTATGTTTATTGATACTCACGCACACCTTTTCTATCCGAATTTCAACGGTGAAGTTGAAGAAGTAATAGACCGGGCGCTTGCTGCAGGCGTTGAAAAAATTATTGTACCTGCTACCGATATAGCTTCTTCTTCGCAGGCAACTGAACTTGCCGACAAACACGACTGCATATATGCCACCGTAGGAGTCCACCCCCACGACACTAAAGAATGGGAAGATTACTTAATTAAAAACTTAGAAGACCTGGCTTCACACAAAAAGGTTATTGCCATCGGCGAAATTGGCCTTGATTACTATTACGATTTTTCACCTAAGGATATTCAAAAAGTTGCTTTCGAAGCACAAATCAATCTTGCGATCCATTTGAACAAACCTATCGTTGTTCATAACCGTGAATCGAATGAAGATGTTATGGCGATGATAAATAAATACTATGAAAAAAACCTTAGAGCGCAATTCCATTGCTTTGCCGGATCGGGAAACGACGCAAGAGCTTTAATTCAAATGGGGCATTTTATTTCATTTACCGGCAATATTACTCATGCTAAAGCAGATAATGTTAGAAAAGTGCTGGGCAGTGTAAGTCTGGAAAATTTATTCTTAGAAACCGACTCACCGTTTATGACGCCGGTACCTTACCGCGGCAAAAGAAACGAACCGGCTTATGTTAAACTTGTAGCTGAGAAAGTTGCCGAGGTTCATAATACAACAATTGAAAACGTTGCAAAAATAACTACAGAAAATGCAAATAAATTTTTCGGTATTTGAAAGGATATTTGAGTGGCACTTACATATACATATCAAATCGGTGAATCTCTTTACATAAATATTACTAACCGCTGTAACGCTGATTGTATCTTCTGCGATAGAAAAGGAGCTGCAACTTTAAATGGCTATAATCTTAAAATGGCTAAGTCGGATGAACCTGATGCATATATATATATTAAGGAAATAGGTGATCCGAAACGCTATAAAGAAATTGTTTTCTGTGGTTACGGTGAACCTACAATTCGCTGGGAGGTTGTTAAAGAGATTGCAAAATATGTAAAAGAGAAGGGGGGCAAAACTCGTATTAACACCGACGGGCATGGAAACGTTATTAATAAGCGCGATATTACGCCTGAATTGGCAGGGTTGATTGACACCGTTTCCATAAGTCTAAATTCGGTTGATCCGGATCAGTATGCAAAACTGATGCGCGTTGATCCGCAAATGCATGGTGAGATGATCAACTTCGCAAAAAAAGCAAGCAAGTTTACTCATGTTGTAATGTCTATCGTTGGAATTAGTGAAGTGGATTCGGAAGCAGCTAAAAGATTTGTAACCGAAGAATTGGGAGTTGATTTTAGAGAGAGAGCATATTTTTAGCAAAGTAATTGCAAAAAGGTAATAAATGAAATTATTATATAATGTAATCGCTTCTCTCTTTTTGCCCCTTTCATTATTTGCACAAAGCAGCAGCAAAATTACCGACAAAATTAGTAATATTTTATCCGACCCTTACTTTGATACGACCACTATTGCTATTGATGTATTCGATTTGACTGCAAGCAAAAGTATATTTTCGTATAATGAGAATCTACTCCTCAGGCCTGCTTCCAACTTAAAATTGTTTACATCTGCAGCGGGATTATTTTTTCTCGGTCCGGAATATAAATTCACTACTTCACTTTATCACACCGGTGAAATTTCGGATTCTGTTTGCCATGGTGATCTTTATATTGCAGGGGGCTTTGACCCGGAGTTTACAGATAGTGATATAGATTCTATGATTAATTCTATATTAGAGTTCGGTATAAAAGAAATACAGGGTAATATCTACGGTGATGTTTCGATTATGGATTCACTTTACTGGGGTAAAGGTTGGATGTGGGATGATGATCCGTTTTTATATTCCCCTTACTTAACGCCATTATCAATAAACAAAAACGGACTAAAAATATCTTATGAACCTGGAGAAATCGGATTCCCGGCAAAAGTTAGTATTATTCCTCAATCAGACTTTTGTAATATATACAACACTTCTGTTACCATACCGGATGATACTTCCGATTTTACCGTAACGCGTGATTACTTAAGTCACTCCAACGATATAATTATCGGCGGAACCCTTTCATTTACTGAAAAAGCTGATACAACTGAATTAAATATTCTCCATCCGGAACAATATTTTATTTCTCTTTTTAAGGGAGCGATTATACAAAGGGGGATTTCATTTATAGGAATTACGGATACCGCTACTACTCCAGGCCATGCCGTTTTAATCACTTCCATAGATCGTCCCCTTAAAGATGTAATTGAAAATCTAAATAAAGAAAGCGATAACCTTAACGCCGAATTATTATTAAGAGCTTTGGCATATCAGTGTTCGGGTAAGCCTGCATCCGCCGATAAGGGAATTAATTTGATCGATAGTTTAATAACACTTATGGGTATAAAGGGGAACAATTTTAGAATTGTTGACGGCAGCGGCTTGTCTTTTTATAATCTTGTTTCCGTTCGTTCAATAAACGAATTGCTAAAACATCTCTACCTTGAGAAAAATGAATTATTCGATATTCTTTATAACTCACTCTCCGTTGCAGGAATAGACGGGAAATTGAAAAATAGGATGAAACATAAACCGACTTATAACAATGTACATGCAAAAACCGGGTCATTAAGCGGAGTTAGCGCGCTATCCGGATATCTTACAACCGCTAATGAACATCTAATTTCTTTCTCAATAATAATTCAAAATTTTATCGGTAATTCTCGATTAGCAAAATATTTTCAAGATGAGATTTGTAAAATTTTATGCGGGATTGAAGATGAAGAACTATAAAAAATTTGTAATTTCTTTTAAACCATTCGCTGTTGAATTAGTAAGCGGCATGCTTTGGGAACTTGATATTAACGGGATCGTAGAACAAGAAAACTTCTTGGAAGTTTTTTCAGTCGATTCAAAAGAAGTGACGGAAGATAAAATCGGAGCAATACTTAAAAGCATGGTTTATGAAAACATACTCGAGTCGTTTGAAATTAGCGAGTATTCGGTTGAAAACAAGAATTGGAATGAAGACTGGGAAAAGAAAGTCAATATCGTTCATGTGACTGATAAAATAGTAATCGCTCCGTCATTTAAAGAGTACACACCTAAAGCGGGTCAGATAGTAATCATAATTGATCCGAAAATGTCTTTCGGCACCGGAGAGCATCAAACAACAAAATTAGTTCTTGAGCTAACTGAAAAATATATTCAACCCGGAGATAAAGTCTTAGATGTAGGAAGCGGAACCGGCATTCTTGCAATAGGATCTGTAAAAATGGGTGCCGGTTATGCAATCGGTATTGATAATGACGAATGGTGTCTCTTAAACGGAAGAGAGAATGTTGAGATTAATAAGGTAAGTGATAAAGTAAAAATAGTATTATCTGAAATTAAAGAATTAGGAGAAAACAATTTTGATTTGATTTTGGCCAATATTAACAAACACATCTTGTTGGATATTAAACATGAAATAAAAGATAAAATCAAACCAGGGGGTAGGTTGATTTTATCCGGATTACTTATTGAAGATGAAGAAGATATAAATAAGAGCTACCGACCCATTGGTTTCAAACTTATAAAAAAAATAACACTGGATGAGTGGATAGCTCTTGTTTATCATTCGGAATAAACGGCAAAAAATACCTAACCGAGTTTTTCCAGTAATCGTGTAAGATCACGTTGTTCCGTTTCAGATAACTTACCTGCTATTTCAGACATATTATCAACATACTTAGGGAACAGCTCTTGCATTTTTTCTCTTCCCTTTGGTGTTAGTTCAGCATTGATAATTCTTCTATCTTCTTTTGACGGAACACGCAATACTAAATCTTCTTTTTCCAGGTTATCTACAACACATGTAATGTTTGCGCCGGTTACCATCAGTTCTTCACTGATTCTTTTTAACGGCATCGGACCCTGATCCTTTAATACTTCGAGAACATGGAATTGAGGAGCGGTCAGTTTGTTTGCAGACATTTGCTTCACATGTGCCTTCCTAACTGAATCATAAGCTTTGGAAAGCCTGCTCCACAGGTCTAGTGCTAATTGTGATTTTGCGTCTGACATGATACCCTCTTTTGTTTGTTGTGAGTGAGTTGTTTATTACATAAAAAAAAATCTATCAGTATTTGTACCTAGTAAAAATAACCATGAATAAGGGCATAATCAATTTTTATACAGTTCAAGTGCTATCTGTTGCAATTAAAATAATGATTTTCGCTTAAAAAGCAAACATTTTCTTGAATTATTTTTTTAAAAAATCGCCCCAATCTCAAGTTCACAATAATAAAATTTGATTCATGTTCTCTCAAGAAAATTCCTATCAGTAATTATACCTAGTTTTCATAAAGTGTTTAGTATATCATTTTACACTTTATGTTGTTATATGCTGTAATCTATTGGTTCAACTTAATCAAAAATAATTATTATCTTTATAAAAATTACCACTCAATTTTCTACTGCCAAAAATAATCAAATTTCCACTTAGCATACCTGAATTTGAAACTTATTATTGATAAGTTATATTTACAAAAAGAAAAATTATACCCAACTAATTGAATAATGCTAAACCAAATATTGACTCACATTATAAATCGATAGAATCAATAATCCGGGATAAGAGTTTAACAGAAACACTTTATAGTTATGCTATTCCTCTTGGGGTGATTGATTTTTCATCATTGATCAATAACATCCAGACTAGCAATGAAAAATATTTCTTCTGGGCACAACCGAATAATGAATTCAATCTACTGGGTTACGGGATACTAAAAAATATTGAAAGCGATAATACAATTGAGGCACTACAACTAAGCTTTCATTGCAACTGGGATAAATTCAATATCGACTTTGTTCCTACGGTTATGGGAAGTTTAAAGTTCACCGATGAAAAAGGAAATTCAATTTGGAGCGATTATAAAAATTCCGAATGGTTTATTCCCCGTTTTTCTTTTTTTACATATAAAGAAAGGTCTTTTCTAATAATTAATTTTTCTACAAAAGATGACAATGCCGATCTAATAACAAAATTATTTAATAAGGCTAAACTGTTACTTGACTCTGATCATGCAGCCGGTGAAAATTTTAGTAACCCGGGAATAATAAATCATAAAAATGACGACTATCTTTTATGGGAAAAATCTATTAATAAAGCATTAAAGAGAATCGATAATAGGAGTATTCAAAAAATTGTTCTTTCCCGGAAAGTGATATTTAAATTGTCCGGTAAAATTAATCTTTCCTTAATAATTAAAAATCTTAAAGAAAAGTATCCTGATTGTTACACATTCGCAATTGCTTCTGGGAAATCGATTTTCTTCGGAGCTACACCGGAAAAGTTGATAAAAATAACAGGGAACTGCTTGGAAACTGATGCCCTTGCCGGATCAATTAAACGTGGAAAATCTAGTGATGAAGATAAAGCTTTAGCCGATACACTTCTTAAAAGTAAAAAAAATCTGGCTGAACAAAAAGCCGTTGTTGATTTCATTGTTAAAGCAATTTCATTGTTCAGTATAGATATAATTTACGATCCTAATCCTAGAATAAAAAAGTTGAAAAATATTCAACATTTATGGACAGAAATAAAAAGTAAATTGAAACCGGGCATTTCAATATTTGAAATCATTAAAGAACTACATCCTACACCGGCGGTTTGCGGTGTGCCGTGTAAAGAAGCATTAAAATTTATTTCCGATAATGAATTACACCATAGGGGTTTATACTCGGGTATCGTCGGATGGTATGATCTGCGAAACAATGGAGAATTCGCCGTTGGAATTCGATCTGCTTTGATACGCGATAATTATCTTCATGCATTCAGCGGCTGCGGTATTGTAGAAGGTAGCAGCCCAATAGCAGAATATGAAGAGAGTCAACTAAAACTTGAGCCAATTTTATCGTTATTTAAAAATGAAAATTAAGATTAATAGAAATTACATATGGTCGCAAGTTATTGTTGAACAACTTGCCTTATCCGGTATTATATATGCGTGCATTTCCCCGGGTTCGAGAAGCACACCTCTCACATTAGCTTTTGATAAAAATAAAAAAATTAAAACCTTTGTGCTACCGGATGAACGTTCGAGTAGTTTTTTTGCATTGGGATTGGCAAAGAAATCTAAGTCTCCAGTTGCAATTGTTACTACCTCAGGCACTGCTGTTGCGGAATTATATCCGGCAATAATTGAAGCTTATCAGCAAAGAGTTCCTTTAATAATCTGTACGGCTGACCGCCCTGCTTATTTAAGAAATACAGGTGCTAACCAAACGATAAATCAAAATAACATCTATAAAAACCACATCAGGTTTTTTTGTGATCTGGGTTTGCCCGATCTCAATATCTCCTCATTCAAAAGATTGGTTAATACGGTTAACTTGGCTGTTGAAATCTGTCTATATAAAAACAAAGGCCCTGTTCACTTAAACTTACCTTTCAAGAAACCGTTGGAGCCTGTATCATATACCGATTCGATTAGTAAAGAAATATTTGATCGGATTCATTCAAAAAAATTTTACAAAAATATGGTTGTAAAAAAAACGGGGAGCAAAATTCGAACAGCCGTAAAAGCATTTGCTGAAAACTTATCTTCATTTAAAAATGGTATTATTATTTGCGGAGGCGGAATTGACGATAACCTATTCCCCGTGAAATTAGCTAAACTTTCACAAGCGCTTGGTTACCCTGTTTTTGCAGACGGCACTTCAAACATAAGATTCGGCGGCCATTCTAAGTCTAATATAATTTGTAATTATTCCGGTTTCGCATCTTTAGACACATTTAGGAATAAACTTGATGCGGATATTATAATTCAATTAGGTAAAACACCTACATCAAAACAATTATTGAATTATTTCAAATCGTCTAACGCAAAGAAATATTTAATAGATGAATACGGAGATTTGAATGATCCTTCCAAAACAGCTTCGGAAATAATTGAAATAAATCCTTCCGATTTCTGTGATTTACTGATTGATTATTTGCCGAATAAACCGATTCAGATTAATCGGCGCCTTAATAGAATAAAAGAACTCAACTTAGCCGCAGCAATAATCAAAAAAGAAATAATTGAGAATGCTGGTTTCCCATTCGAAGGAAGAATTGTTACCGAGTTATTTTCTCGTCTTCGTAACAATTGTAATATTATGGTTTCCAACAGTCTTCCGATTAGAGATTTAGATTATTTCGTCTCGGCTTCTCAAAAGAAAATCAATGTATTTGCAAACAGAGGAGCCAGCGGGATTGACGGAATAACATCAACGGCACTGGGCATTGCCGCTGCTTCAAATGAACCTACTTTACTCTTAACTGGCGATTTGGCGTTTTATCACGATATGAACGGATTGCTTGCAGCTATGAAATATTCCATTCCACTCACTATTGTTCTAATTAACAATAACGGAGGTGGGATATTCGAAGCTCTCCCTGTTGCAAAAAGTAAAAACGGTTTTAGAGAATATTTTAAGACGCCGCACGACTTGGATTTTGCCCATTTTGTTATCGGTTATAACGGATACTATTTCAATATTAGATCTTGGGATAATTTTAAAGATCAATTCCCTAAAACATTTTCAAGAACAAGATTTACGGTACTTGAAATTAAAACCGATGCAAAAGAGTCTGCGCTAATTCGCAAACGATTCTTTGATAAAGTGGCAGTTAAAATTAATTCCATGATTGAGAATGATAATTCAAATTGATCAGCATACTTTTAATGTAATTGTTGATGAGACTAAATTGGGGAAAAAACTAACCCCGGTTTTATTCCTGCACGGTTTCACAGGCAATGCTTGTGATTGGAATTTTATTGCGAACCGGCTGACGGGCAATTTTTTCCCGATACAAATTGATTTGATAGGGCACGGCAAAACCGCCTGCCCGAATGACTCATTCTACTATTCCACTAATTCCCAAATAGCCCAACTTAAACAAATCATTGAACAACTCAATCTATCCAAAGTTGTCATATGCGGTTATTCGATGGGAGGAAGGCTCGCACTTTCATTTGCGGTTTCGAATCCTTCATTTATTTGCGGTTTAATTTTGGAAAGCTCTTCCCCCGGATTAAAAAATAAAACGGAAAGAAACGAACGCAGCAAAAATGATTTGAATCTTGCAATTGAAATTGAGGAAAAAGGCATCGAGGAATTTATTCATTATTGGATGAATATACCTTTATTCGATACGTTAAAAAAAATACCGGCTGCAAAATACGATTCGATAATTAATACTAAACTAAAAAACAACCCGGTTGGTTTGGCTAATTCATTGAAAGGGTTCAGCACCGGGAAGATGCCCCATTTTTGGAATGATCTGGCCTTATTAAAATCACACACACTATTAATTACAGGCAGCGAAGACTTAAAATTTACATCAATAAATAAAGAGATGGTACGGCAAATTCCGAATGCAGAACAACATATTGTGAAAGGATGCGGTCATAATGTTCACTTAGAAAATCCTGAAGAATTTATTATCTTAGTGAACCAATTCCTCAATAAGTAAGTTTATATACTACACATAACGAGAGTTTGATTATGAAATTCAACTGGATAAAAGCTAAAGAATATCAGGATATTATTTACGAAAAGATGGACGGCATCGCCCGGATAACTATTAATAGACCTGAGAAACGAAACGCATTCCGTCCCGAGACTGTTTTGGAAATGTTCGAAGCATTAAACAACGCGCATGAAGATCCGCTAATAGGTGTTGTGCTGTTAACAGGTTACGGCCCGGCAAAAGACGGTAAGTATGCTTTCTGCTCCGGAGGCGATCAATCAATTCGTGGTGATCAAGGTTATGTAGGTTCAGACGGTGTTCCACGCTTAAACATTCTAGATGTGCAAAAAAAAATTAGAAGTATGCCTAAACCTGTTATTGCTCTTGTTGCAGGATACGCTATTGGCGGCGGACACGTGCTTCATGTAATTTGTGATTTAACAATTGCAGCCGATAATGCCATATTCGGGCAGACCGGACCAAAAGTTGGTAGCTTCGACGGCGGTTTCGGCGCAAGTTACCTTGCACGGTTGGTTGGACAAAAACGCGCTCGCGAAATCTGGTACCTTTGCAGGCAGTACAATGCTAAAGAAGCTTTCGAGATGGGATTGGTTAATAAAATTGTCCCGGTTGATCAGCTTGAAACAGAAGGCGTTCTATGGGCAAAAGAAATTTTAGAGAAAAGTCCTCTTTCAATTCGCTTGCTCAAATCTGCTTTTAATGCTGAGTTAGATGGACAGCAGGGTATTCAAGAATTGGCAGGTAACGCAACACTCCTTTATTACATGAGCGAGGAAGCTCAAGAAGGGAAAAATGCTTATAACGAAAAACGAAAACCGGACTTTAGTAAATTCCCGAGAGTACCATAATGAAAGAACTCAAAGAAATAATAAAAATCTTGAAGATGAAATCGGGATCTTCGGTTCTTACAGCCGGGGTGAACATACAAGAAAAAGTGATATCGATTTATTAGTATCACTTAAAAAACCGCTAGGGTTGGAGTTTGTTGACCTCTGTTACGAATTAGAAGAGCTTCTTAATCATAAAGTTGATTTAGTCTCAAAAGGGGCTTTGAAGAAAAGAATGTTTGATTATATAAAAGAGACAATCGTCTATGTATAATTGTATTATTTAATGTAGCGTTTAGGGAGATTATTTGATTGAGTAAAGCCATAGACAATATTTCAAAATACGACGCATGGATATTAGCGGCACGACCAAAGACATTACTTGCCGCTTTTGTCCCGGTTATAGTCGGTTCATCCCTGGCAGCATTCGACAACTATTTTCAACCATTGGCTGCAGTTACGGCTTTAATATGTGCAGTGCTTATTCAAACAGGTACAAATTTTGTAAACGACCTTTATGATTTTTTAACTGGGAAAGATACTAAAGATCGCCTTGGTCCATCCCGAGCTGTCGCTTCAGGAATAATCACTCCTAAAGAAATGAGATTAGGTATAATAATAATTTTCAGTATCACATTTTTGCTGGGATTGTATTTAGTCTACCTTGGAGGATGGCCTATTCTTGTTATCGGCCTAATTTCAATCGGCGCCGGCTTTGCATATACTGCCGGTCCTTTCCCTCTTGCATATAACGGTTTAGGGGATATATTTGTTTTTCTCTTTTTCGGATTTGTCGGTACCGTCGGAACATATTATGTCCAGACTCTTCATCTTGCCCCGATTGCGTTCTGGGCATCTATACCTGTTGGCGCGTTAATAACAAATATATTAGTTATTAATAACTATCGTGACCGTGATGAAGACAGGCAAAACGGTAAAAACACACTAGCCGTAATCTTCGGTGAAAATTTTGCGCGTTTGCAATACGTTGCTTTTATGATTGTTTCTTATGCAGTTTTAGTCCTGGTCTATTTTACTTTTAAGAAAAGTCTTTTTGTATTCTTACCGATGATCTCATTTCCAATTGCTTTTAAACTTGTGAAAATGATTTATACTCTTAAGGGAACAGACCTAAATAAAACTTTAGAGTTAACCGCCAAGCTTTCCGCAATTTATGGAGTTTTATTTGCACTCGGCATTCTGCTATGATAACATTAGATAACAAATCGGAATGGCTCGAACAAAGATTTCAATTAACACCCCAAGCAACCGCATTTATCTCAAAGAACGTTTCAATATCATTCGATTCGTTGAACAGCAGAGTCAATCTGCTTGCATCATTACTTCAATCGAAAAACATAAATAGAGGGACACATGTATCATTACTTTTTGATCATTCACCCGAGTTCGTAATTACCCTATTTGCCTTGTGGAAACTCAACTCGGTTCCTATCCCCATAAATTCACGTTCAACCTCTATAGAAATAGAAAAGCTTTACAAATTATCTAACTCATCAATTTTGCTCGTACAGAATTCAATAAGTCAAAACTTTACATTTTCTAATGAAATAAATTTTCATTCGGTTTCAATACCGGATGATAAACATTCAGTAAGAATAATTAATTCGGATTTTCAACATAGTGACATTGCTCTTATAATGTTTACTTCAGGTACAACCGGAAACCCCAAAGGTGTAATGCTTACTTTTGATAATCTATATTATAGTGCTTCTGCAACAGATATTTTAATCGATCAGACTATCAATGACAGGTGGCTGGCTAGTCTTCCATTTTATCACATAGGTGGATTTTCAATTATCACGCGCGCATTGCTTGCCGGATCATCGATAATTATCCCCAATTCTTTAAAAATTGAAAACATTATTAATACGCTTAAAAAACACAAACCTACATTAGCTTCACTCGTCCCTGCTCAGTTAAAATCATTGATTAAAACAATGGGCAATCCCTATTCTGACCTGAGAACAATATTTTTAGGGGGAGGCCCGATTGATAAAAATCTTACTGATTCAGCAATAAAGGAAAATTGGCCTATCGTAAAAGTATACGGTTCAACCGAAACAGCATCAATGGTTGCGGCTGTATCATTTAATGAACTTAAAAAGAATTTCTCTTTAGGGGCTAAACCGATCGGGGATAATAAAATTGTTATTCTCGATAATCAAAAAAATATGATTCCGCCTGAACGGAAAGGTGAAGTAGCCGTAAAATCGAAATCCGTAATGAAAGGTTATTATAATAACGAACCGGCAACCAAATTGAAATTTCATGAAGAATTTTATCTGACTTCGGATTACGGATTTATAGATGAAAACGGTTACCTAAATATCGAAGGAAGAATGGACAATATAATTATTTCCGGCGGAGAAAACATTAACCCGAAAGAAATTGAAGATGTCCTTTTGCAGCATCCGGATGTAACAGAAGCAGTTGTATTCAAGATGCAAGACACTAAATGGGGCGAGGTTCCTGTGGCAGCAGTTGTTTTAAGGCATTTGGGCACGAATACAATTGACAAACTATTTGTTTTTCTTCGCACTTATCTATCTTCTTTTAAAATTCCAAAAGAAATTTTTATTGTTGATCAAATTCCCAGAAATGAATTGGGAAAAGTAAACAAAGATAAATTAAATGAAGTGCTTGGCCTTAAATAGCTCCGAATTTAACCCGCAGCGGATCGGGGATTTCCATCTTTTCCATTTTCTTTTTGTCAACAAAAACATGTACGGTTTTTACTATGGCTTTAATTTCACCATTGCCGTAAAAATAATATGATAGCTCGAATGAATGCTCTTTTAATTGCGATACTGTGATATTTATTGTGAGCTCTTCATGTACTGAAATCGGCTGCATATAATCGGCTTCTGAATGAGTTATCGGTAATGCAAATTCATGACTGAAAAAAACATCTTCACCAATTCCCCAGCTTTTAATCATTTCCTCGTAAGCCGAATGAGCTAATTTAAATATGTTGGCAAAAAATAATATACCGGCCGGATCGGCATCATAAAAGTTAGTTCTTATCTTTGTAGTATACATTAAGCACCCGGTTTTGAAATACTAAATTGAAAAGTATGCTCAAATATAATAAATGACAACTCAATTTTATAGAAACTATTTATCTCGGCAGCCCGATTATAATTGCAATAATTTCTTGATTGCTGTTTGTTGAAAATTTTCCCTTAAAGTGTGAAAGATTTTGATACATAAAAAGTCATGTTCATTTCATTTATTTTATAAATTTCATATGTTGTATACAGAATCAACTAGCCGATGGTTTATATATGGCAAATAGAGTTTTCATTACTTCCCTTTCAATTGTATTATTGTTCCTTATCGAATCCTATAATTTACTTTTTGCCCAAGTTTTTGAAAATAAAACCAGTAAAATACCAAACACAGAATTGGATACATTAATTATGAATCAATTGGAGTTCGGCTTCAGCGTCCCCGATTCATCAATCATTGCGAACATAACATACATAGATGAGAAAGGATTCGTTGCTTTTGACAAAAATGGGAATGAACTCTTTATAATTTTTCCGTTCGATAACGGCCCCGATTACATCTCGGAAGGTATGCTAAGAATTATTGAAAACGGCCTAATCGGGTTTGCAAGTGAACTGGGGGAAATAGTAATTAAACCTGTTTTTGATGCCGTCTATCCATTCCGAAACGGGCTTGCGGCATTTTGCGAAAACTGCATAACAATCCACGAAGGAGAACACACAATCTGGGATAAAGGCAAATGGGGATTCATCGACCGGAACGGTGACGTGGTAATCCCTCCATCGTTCGATAAAATAATTTCAGATTTCGAAACCGGGCACGCAGCAGTTGAGAAAGACGGAGTGGGTTTCACAATAAACAAGGAAGGTAAAAAAATAGCGGTGAGTGAAATGAATTACATAGAATGGATTAGGTTGTTCGGCGAAGCTTTGTGGCTATTGAATAAAACTAAATTTGATGATTCCATCACAATAAATATTGATTGGATAAGTAAGCTCGAAGGATATAATTTTACAAGTGAAGTTTCTATCATGCAAGTTGATATCCGCCCAAGACATGATGATAAATATTTGGCAAGATACTACTTTATCCCCTGGCAAAATTTTTCATGCCGGGCGATTGATGTGAACCAAATTATACAGGTACCTTTACACGAATTGTATACTGTAACCGATTTTGCAATTATACTTCGTTCGTTTTCCGGCGCTAACTTGAGCGTTGATTATAATAATCTACTTAACGAATTCACTTTGGAGTTCAATAAGTTGATTGAGTATGAAAATCAACAACAGCGATGCGATGAAGAATTAAATATTCCTGAAAGTGTACAAGTTTTATCAACCGGTGTTTTTCAAAACTACGTTGATCTTCAAGTTGCAATACCCGGCAGCTTAATGCCGGACAATCAAGCATGGCTAGATGTTGCTAAAAATAAAATGCTGCGCCTTTCACTTGTACCCGATATAGGTCCAATAAAAGCACAATGGATAAAACAAATCGAATCTTTCTCCGACACATATTATTCTTCCGTTGAAAATGAATTACAAGGACTCTTTACGGGCGCAATTGAGATGGCAATTCAATTCCCGGATGAACGGAGCAAGATATTCAATGATACAAAAGCTTCATTGCGCTCTCTCTTTTCGGCGGCAAATAGTTATGTAAATTTCTTGTACGATGAATACGAGAGCAGACTTAAGCGTTGGTTGGTAATCGAATATAAAATAGTCGATCCGTCAATCGAAGGTACATTCCCGGGTTATCATCCCAAAACTACTCCTAATACCGTTCTGGATTACATGCCTTCGCTGGTAGACGAAATCGCCGCATTGCCCAACACATCAGTAGAAAATATAATTCCGCTTGTAGATTTGTTTAATAAATATCAAAACGAAGCTGGTGCAAATCCGGGTGAATGGGAAGAGGGGAACATGATACTCGGCGCGCGGGACCGTGAATACCGGCCATCCGCGGCGGAGCTTATGTTGTGTGAAGTAGGCAAGCGTATTCAATCCATTATTAACTCTTCTCCCAAAGATAAAATTGATTCGCTATTACAAGCGGAGAAAATAGCAATACCGAATCCAGAGTTTCATAAATTCACATTCATTCACATGGATGTTATGGGCTCGGGAAGATTTTTCTATGTTGATGCAATTGAGAAAAGTAAATTAGATTTTTAATTCAACTTTCTTTGCGTTCTTAGCTCTGGAACTCTGCGCTCTCTGCTTGAAAAAGAAGGTCACGCAAAGATCGCGGAGAAAACCATCCATGTTGATTCCCGAAGTTGTAACAAAATTACTGTGATTTAATTTTTGATTTACTAATTTTATATAAATTTCATTTGGGATAAGGGAAATGAGAGAAGAACGGAAGAAAACAAATTGGTTCACTCATTTAATAACTTTCTTTCTTGGAGTATTTACTCTTTACATTGCTCAACAAATAAATACTTATTTATCCAGACCTATATTTAACGTTGAACCTAAAAGTATCGTTATATATGAAAATCATAAGGCTGAGTGGATTATTTGTCCTACAATACGTTTAACTAATTTTGGTAAAAGCCCAGGATTAATAAGACTCAATTCAATATCTGTTCTGTTAAGTCAAATTTCTCAGCGTCCATTTCAATTTAATTTAGATACTCTAATAAGCTTAGAAAACAATTTCTCCATAGAAAGAAAATTTGAGATTAACTTTCCCCCAATATTAAAAAACCAATCATTCCAAAATATTCCACAAATCACACAGATTGAAATTAATGTTGAAGAATTAACAAATAGTTCTCAATCGATTTGGACAAAGGACTCTTCGACTATTTTCACTCAAATGGTTTGGGAAAAAGCTGAAGGTTCAATCCAAGAGCTAAATGGTATTCAATATGATTCATTGAAAAAAGATTTTAAGTTACTAACAAAACCTGCCTATATTGAATATAAAGGGCGTAACTACCTTAACCATGCCTTTCCAAGAGATGTGCAACTCGAGTATCGTGTTAAAAATGATAAAATTGAATTACAATATTCTCTCCCTCTTAATTTATTTTCAAAAAATCAAAAGATTAATACCCATGATGATTTCATCTTTTTCCCACACCCCGATATTAAAGACAAAATAGTTTATCCAGAAAACCTTCGGTTAAAACTTAATCTCGAACGAAGAGGGAAAGAAAGCATCGAATATGATGAATACACTATCGAAGTCAAATCCAAGTTGAGAAATTACTTATATATCATTAAGTAATGTTATGCAAATTAATAAATATTCAGTAAATATATTTTATCACTCCCCCTACCCCAACCCGATAATTTTTAAGAAGGGGGAGTGCGTTACAATTGGTAAGGAGTTTACCGACGATCCCGAATGGAAAGACTGGCTCTGGTGCACCGGCGAAAACAATAACTCTGCATGGACACCCAAACAATTCATCGATCGATCCGATGACGGCGCTTTCATGAACAGAGATTACAATGCTTTGGAACTCACCATCGAAACTGGTGAGACGCTTACAATTTCCGAAATAGTTAACGGCTTTGGATTCGCGACAAAAGAAAACGGCGAACAAGGCTGGGCGCCGATGAAATGTCTTCAACCTCTTTAATAAACTGAACTAAAGCTGACATTCTCACATAAATTTATTATCTTCAATTCAGATGTTGATCCATTCGAGGTCGGTGAGTTAAGGCTGTCTAAAAAGGAATTATTTAAAATAATAATCTGGGAAAATCAGTTGAATCCGTGTTATCAGCGTGCTATGATTTAAATAAATGTGACTTATAAGACAGCCCCTAATCGAACCGAAAGTTTTACATCATTAATTAATTCACGCAAATGCTGTATTTCCAAAATCAACTATAGCCAAGGAGAACAGCTATGGCAGAAAAAGAACAAGTAGGATGCGCTAGGCCCACGGGCGGACCCGTTGGCGAGCCGGCTCCTGCATCTTCTGAAGAACCTATCACAACAAAGGAGGAAAAGAAGATGGTAGAGGTAGGCAAAAAAGCTCCCGATTTTGTTGCACCAGCCTATCACAAAGGGGAGTTTACAAGCGTCAAACTCTCTGATTGCCTGGGTAAATGGGTGGTACTCTGTTTTTATCCCGGTGATTTCACGTTTGTTTGAGCAACCGAAATCTCTGCGGTCGCAGAGAAGTATCCTGAATTTCAAAAGCTCGGCGTTGAAGTTTTATCTATGAGCGTCGACAGTATGTTCGTCCACAAAATGTGGAATGATAACGAACTCTCAAAAATGGTAGAAGGCGGAGTACCATATGCAATGCTTTCCGACGGCGGAGGTAAAGTCGGTAAAGTCTACGGCGTTTATAATGAAGACGCCGGTGTTGAAAACCGGGGCAGGTTTATTATCGATCCCGATGGCGTCATACAAGGCTACGAAGTATTAACTCCCCCTGTCGGAAGAAATGTTGGAGAAACAATCCGTCAAATCCAGGCATTCCAATTAGTAAGAAACAGCAAAGGTACCGAAGCAACTCCTTCGGGATGGAAACCGGGTAAGCAGACATTGAAACCTGGTCCAGCCTTGGTTGGTAAAGTATGGGAAGTCTGGAAAACAGATGAGGCATTTGACTAATAATTAAAATTAGGCAATTGTAATAAACACCCGCTCAATTCATTTTGTGCGGGTGTTTTTTTGGTCAACCTTTCCATCAAGGAATTGCATGATGTCCACTTCCGTACACCCATGTCCCCCAGCGTACGAAAATGCACTAAAAATAGCATAATTTGCTTAAATTTAGCTGGCACCCATTTTGCTCTATTGCACATAAATACACAAATACGGAAACGACATGTTTAGGAATTATCTGAAAATTGCTTATCGGAACTTGCTCAAGTTCAAAACTTTTTCTTTCATAAATATAACCGGACTAACATTGGGTATCACGATTGCGATGTTTATACTGTTATGGGTGAAAGACGAATTGAATTACGACACTTTCCATTCCAAAGCCGATTCAATTTACCGCCTGGTTATAGAGCAGAAAAACAACGGCGAGGTAATTACAATGCCTAACAGTCCGGGTAATCTTGCATCGGCACTAAAAGAAGCTTATCCTGAAATTGAAAGCACATGTCGTGTCTTTGTTCAAACAAGCAGAAGGTACACAGTAAAATACTACGACAAAATTTTCAACGAATCGAACGTAGCTATAGTTGACCCTGCATTTCTCACAATGTTCGACTTCCCTTGGCTTAAAGGAAATTTAGCTACGGCATTGGATAATCCCACCTCCATAATATTAACCGAAAGGGAAGCACAAAAATATTTCGGTGATGAAGACCCTGTCGGGAAAGTATTACGGCTGGACGATGAATTCGACTTAACCGTTACAGGCGTTATGAAAGATATTCCGTCAAATTCTCATTTGAAATTTAATTTCGTTCTTCCCACACTATTCCTGGAACGCGCCGGGCTTCCGTTAAACACATGGAATTATTTTTGGTTCAGTACTTACGTTTTATTGAAAAACGGAACCGACGCAAACTTGATTAACAAAAAAATTAAAAATGAATTCGATAAGTATATACCGGATACCGAACTAGGTTTGAGAATGGATCCTATGACTTCAATTCATCTTCATGCAAATCTCAACTATGATTCCGCCGAAATAGGCGACATGAAAAACGTTTCTATATTTTCTGCTATCGCAATATTTATAATTTTAATAGCCAGCATCAACTTTATGAATTTAAGCACAGCGCGTTCAGGTTTGCGTGCTAAAGAAATAGGTATGCGCAAAGTAGTAGGCGCCGGAAGAAAGGATATCGCGAAGCAGTTCCTTGCCGAATCTATGGTAGTTACTTTTATATCGATGATTTTTTCAATAATACTTTTGGAAATGCTATTACCGGTATTCAATTCCATTTCAGGTAAAGACTTAAGCTTTGGTGTAATCGGTAATGTTGCCGACGCACTTTGGCTTGTTGGAATTTTCATAATTGTTGGATTGCTTGCCGGCAGTTACCCCGCATTTTACTTGTCGGGATTCAACACAGTAAAAGTTATGAAGAACGAAATGAAAACGGGTAAGAAAGGGAGGGTTATCCGCCGCATGCTGGTTGTTACGCAGTTTGCGTTATCAATTATATTAATCGTAGGAACAATGGTTGTTTCGAACCAGCTCGATTTTATGAGAAACAAAGATCTCGGTTTCAACAAAGATCAGTTGATAGCTGTTACGGCAAGCGGTAAAAGTTCGGAGATTTATGACAATCTTAGGAATAGTCTTAAAAACTTCCCCGAAATTAAGGACGTAACAATAATGGATCAAAACCCTACGGTGATCGCACATTCAACTCCTTCGGTTAACTGGGAAGGTAAAGATCCGAATTATGAGCTGTCGTTTACAACTCTTGAAACAGATTATAATTACTTCGATGTGTTCGATATCCCGGTAAAAGAAGGAACATCCTTCCGCCGCGATATGGTAAACCTTACCGGAGCAAAATACATATTGAACGAAACAGCGGTTAAACAAATGCATATCGATTCCCCCGTAGGTAAAAGAGTAACCCTATTCGGCGATGAAGGCACGGTAGTAGGCGTAGTAAAAGATTATCACCTGCAGTCGCTGCACCATCAAATAGCGCCGATGATTATTAAACTGAGAAAGGAAGCCGGTTTTTCCATTATGCGCATGAGCGGTTATGTTACCATAGTTGCAAAATTGGAAGGTAAAAATATCTCTCGTAGTCTCGCGCTTCTGCAAAATGAATGGGAAAAAGTAAATCCGGGTTATGCTTTCGAGTACAGATTTGTTGACGAATCTTTCGCTTCTCTTTACAAAGCTGATGAAACATTCGGTAATATTTTCAAATACTTCTCCTACTTTGCGTTATTCATCGCATCGCTGGGTTTGTTCGGTTTGGCTTTGTTTATGACGGAACAGAAGACAAAAGAAATAGGCATAAGAAAAGCGCTTGGTTCATCTGTTTATTCAATTATATATTTACTAACAAAAGAATTCGTGAAATGGGTAGTAGTGGCGAATATAATCGCATGGCCGGCAGCATATTATTTTATGTCCGGCTGGATGCAGGACTTTCCTTACAAAGATGATTTATCAATATGGACATTTATTCTCGCCGGTTTGCTTGCGTTGGTTATCTCCATCCTCACAGTAAGTTATCAAACCATAAAAGTGGCAATGGCAAATCCGATTAAATCATTGAGATACGAATAATTTTCGCTGCGGTGCGGGGATCAGCTCCCCGCTTTTTTCTCTTCCAACTCTTCCCATCTTTTATAAAGGCTTTTCACTTTCTCTTTTGCTTCTTGCAATTCACGGTTAAGCTCGTTTGTTTGAGATGCATACTTATCATAAAATTCGGGAGAAGAAAATATTGCTTCAATCTTTTCAACTACTGATTCTTCATGCATGATTTCCTCCTCAATCGTCTCAAGTTCTTTCTTCTCTTTCCATGTAAGTTTTTTAACTTTCGGTTTTTCGCGCGTATCTTCCTTTTTAACTTTTATTTCAGCTTCATCAATTTCCTTTTTGCGCGCTTTGCGTTTTTCAACATAATAATCATACCCACCTTCGCTGAAGTGAATCTTCCCATCCCCTTCCAATGCCATGATGCCGGTGCAGACTCTATTCAGAAAATACCTGTCATGGCTAACCACAACCACGCATCCTTCAAAATTAAGAAGCGCTTCTTCCAGCACGCGCAATGTAGGGAGGTCGAGATCGTTTGTCGGTTCATCCAGCAATAAAAAGTTGCCTCCGTTTTTTAATATTCTTGCAAGCGTAAGCCGGCTTTTTTCTCCGCCGGAAAGTCTTCCCACAAGAGTGTTGATTCTATCATCGGTAAAAAGGAAGCGGCGCAGATAAGTGTAAACACTCATCATCTGCTTGCCGAATTTGATATGATCATTCCCTTCGCCAATGGCATTCATTACGGAATCTTCATCATTCAGCAACAGTCTTGATTGATCGACATAATTCATTTCAGTCTTCTCGCCTCTTTCAATTTTCCCCATAGTCGGTTTAAGGTTTCCCAACAATATTCTTAATAGTGTCGTTTTGCCCGTACCGTTTTTCCCAACAACTCCCAACCGGCGTCCGGCTTCAAAATTAAAGTTGAGTGTATCGAATAATTTTTTGCCGCCGAGCTCAATACCGATGTTTTTTAATTCGAGAACTTTATTGCCAAGCTTCTCTGCAGGGGGTATTACCAAATCAACATTTAATTCGACTTCATTATTTTTCTGCCCGGCTAGTTCGTAATAATTATCCAAACGACTTTTTGCTTTTGTCCTTCTGGCGCGGGGACCGGTTCTCACCCATTCCAATTCACGGCGCAGGAATAGATTTCTCTTTCGTTCCTCTACTTCTTTAATTGCCTGGCGTTCCGCCTTATTGATTAGGTAATCGGTATAGTTTCCTTCATGCGATATAAACTTACCCAATGCAAGTTCAACTATTCTTGTAGCAATTCTATCCAGAAAATATCTATCGTGTGTAACGAAAATACATGTACCGTTGTAAGCCGCCAAAAAGGTTTCTATCCACTCAATTGAATCGGTGTCAAGATGGTTTGTGGGTTCATCAAGAATCAAAAGATCGGGTTGTGATATCAAAGCGCGGCAAAGAGCAACACGCCGTTTCTCGCCGCCGGATAAGGTAAGGATATCCCGTGTAACATCCGGTGCGCTTAGGGCTTTCACCATTTGATGAATCCGCTTCTCAAGATTCCACCCGTCAAGTTCTATTATCTTCAACTCCAATACATGCCGCTGCGGTGATTCAAGAGGAGTGGCGTCATAGTCGTTCAATAATTTCAGTATATTTTGCGCCCCGTCCAAAATGTTATCATAAACATTCTTTGTTTCATCAAGAGTAAAATCCTGCGATAAATACCCGATTACCAAATCTTTCTTCCTGGCTACATCACCCGAATCGGGGGGCATTGCATCGGATATGATTTTCAGGAATGTAGATTTACCGGCACCGTTACGTCCGACCAAACCGATGCGGTCTCCTTCATGCACGGATAGAGAAGCTTCATCTAAAATTACTTGTTCACCGTAATGAACACTTATATTCATAGCAGTTAGTATTACAGTAGCAACTTCATTTGCCATAATGTATTTCTATTCTCTCGCAAAATAATTGTGTAAATATAAACAATGTTGCCTGATTATGTATTGTGACCGGAAAATTATGTGTAAATGCTATTTCCATTTAATATATTGTATATAACTTTTAAATGGAGAATAAATTTGAACCCCGCGATAATCATTCTTGCCAAAATGAAAAAGATTATGAGGAAATTTCATAATCACAATGCCATTTCGCAGGAAACTGCATTAATGAAAGAAGAACTTGGAATCAGGGCTCACTTTATTTTCAACCGGCTTATTTCTAAGAATATTATTATCTCTGCCGGCGACAACAAGTTCTATTTGGATATAGTAGCCGAAGAAGATCATTTTATGCGTATCAGGCAAAGAATGTTTTTTGTTTTACTGATTATTTTTGTATTGTTAATCATGTTGGCGATTACAAATAATTTATAAGGAGGATTTGATGACTAAAAGTAGAAAACCTATTTCTGTTTACTTATTAATTTTCATGATGATATTCCAAAGTTTAAGCGGGCTATTCGGTGGTATCGTATTGATAATCGATCCAGCCGGGGATATTTTACAAATGCCTCTTAGTTTTCTCAGCAACTCACCGTTCAATAATTACTTTTACCCCGGAATAATATTGTTTGTCGTTCTGGGCATTTTCCCATCTATTGCGTTTATCGGTTATTACGCACTACTGCCTGGGTATGGGGAAATAAAATAAATATCTTCAGCGATAAGCATTGGTCGTGGGCATGGTCTCTCTACACTGGCATAATGCTTATCATTTGGATTACTGTTGAAAGCGCGATGATAGGCGGCGGGCATTTTCTTCAAACACTTTATGACTTTGTTGGAGTATTAATCATTGTTTTTACTTTATTCCCGGACACCCAAAGATATTATCAAGATATTTAACAATAAAAATCAATTTTAATTGGAAATAAATTTACCTCGTCTTATTTTAATCTTGATTATAAATTATCACTAAAGGAGATAATCTTGATAGTAATCCGCTCAGACCAAGCAGAAAATTACGAGCCCGAAAAAGATTGGAAACGCACAAGCCTTTGCAATCAAACGGATATTTCAATCGAGCATTTCGTAAAACCGCCTAATCATTCATCCCCTAAGCATGAGCACCCGAACGCGCAAGTTTTGGTTGTGCTCAAAGGACGGCTGGCCATCATAACGGAAGACGACGAAGAGGTGATAAATGAAGGTGATTGTGTTTATATATCCGGTAATGAAACTCACGTGGTAAAAAACATGTTGGATACTACATCGGTGGGGCTGGATATTTTTGTCCCGGGCAGGTCTTTTGATTTCTGGCTGAAACGAAAAAAATAATAACCTGCACTTTCACCGATTGTAATTCAACAAACAATTATTACGGTAGGTTATGAAAAAAATATTTTCAATGCTGGTTCTCTCATTATCGGTTTTATTGATGGCTTCAGGTTCAGCTGCAGGTCAGTCTGAAGGTCACGAAGACAATCACACGCACGGCGAACATAATCATGAAGTAGGAGTATCTTTTGGTGTTACGCACCTTGAGCATGATAATGAATTCGCACCCATTGTTCACCTGCATTACAGCAAGCGTCTCGCACATGAATCATTCATGAAACATTTCGGTATCGGACTCGGACTCGAAGTAATTATATTCGAAGAGATGCACTACAACGTGATGGGTGTATTTAACATTTATCCTTCCGGCGGATTTGAGATTTCACTTTCCCCCGGAATTCTCTTTGTTGAAGGGGAAGAAGAATTTACATCCGCTTTTGCTTTTCACGTAGAGATGGGATACGCTTTTGATTTAGATTTTATCGAGATTGGTCCGGTTATTGGAGCATCATTTTCAGGAGATGATGAACATTATTCCATAGGTGTGCATATCGGGAAAGGATTCTAATGAATTTTTGATACTATTTTATTAACTCTTACATAGGAGGAAATATAAATGGAGTATCAATTCCGCGAAAACAAAAAAGAAGAACGGTCTCTCGAATTAAAAGAAACCGGTATGATATACAACAGCAATATTACCGGTGAAATCCAGGTAGCTTATAACAACGTAAAAAAAATTAATCTATTTTCCCCGATGAAAGACGTTTATAGCTGCAAGATTATTTCTACCGGCGGTAAACCGATATTGCTTGCCAACCGGTCATATAAATCATTCGATAATTTTGATTACAAAAATGCGGAATATATATTATTCCTTAAAGAGCTGCATAATAAATTGGCCGGTATACCCGGGATAGAATTCTCCGGCGGTTCTTCGGTATTATATTATTTCTTCCTATTGTCCATCCCGCTTATTTTTGTTTTATTGTTAGTTGCAATAATGTTGGCCCTATCCAAAGGTAGCAGTATTCCATTCTCCCCTTTTATCGGTTTGTTGATAGTGATACCCTTCGCGGCATATTATATGAAAAAAGGTAAAAAAATAATCTACAAACCGGGTAACCTTCCCGGCAAATATTTGCCCTGATACTTAGCAGCTTTATTTTGAATAAATTACATTATGAATGTATTAAGTAACATCCTTCCAACAAAAAATTGAGGCGATTCATGGCTAAAAAACAGGATAATATTTTATTGATCATCTTGGCAATACTTCTTCCTCCAGTTGCCGTATTTCTTAAAAAAGGTATCGGCGTTGATTTATTGATCAATATTGTTCTATGCATTTTATTCTATATCCCCGGAATTATTCATGCATTATGGGTAGTTTTAAAATAATTTGAAAAGTTGCCGTAATTGCATTGCGGCAACTAAATTTATTACCGCAAGTTCATCGGTACATTCATATACTTCACATCTTAAACGTACCGTTTAATAATTATGCAATCGATATCAAATCTAACAAATGATATTTATATATTATGATTGGAATTATCAAACATTGGACACATTTATGAAATATCCTAAGAATAAATTGGACGTTAATGTTTCATCGGAAGTGGGGGAATTGGAAGGGGTGATTATTCACACTCCCGGCCCCGAAGTGGAAAACATGACGCCGAAAAATGCCGAACGCGCATTGTACAGTGACATACTTAACTTGTCCGAAGCTTCAAAAGAATATGCACAGTTTAAAACCGTACTGCAAAAACATTCGCAGGTATTTGAGGTAAGAGATCTCCTTAGAGATATACTTATCGACGAAAGTATTAAAGATTCCCTAATTACAAAAATTTGTACAAACGAAGACGATTTTAATATAAAAAATGATTTGACGGCATTGGATAGTGATACGCTTACACAACAATTGATTGAAGGGGTACCCCTTAAAAGGAATAATCTAACCGGCTATCTTAGCATGGAAAGATATTCGCTCCGTCCCCTTCATAATTTTTTCTTCACGCGCGATGCATCGATTTCAATAAACAATAATGTACTAATCGGTAGAATGGCCAACCGTGTAAGAGAAAGAGAAGCCATAATTATGGAAGCCATTTTCAGGTATCACCCGATGTTGTCCGTAAGAACATTCAACCCTATTAATGAGATTAATTTTAATTCGCAAATTTCAATTGAAGGGGGAGATATTCTTGTAGCTCGGCAAGATGTATTGATTATCGGGAACAGCACGAGAACAACAACTCAAGGAATTGATTACATCCTGGAAAAGATTAAAGAACAAGGTGAAATTAAACATTTGATTATCCAAGAGCTTCCCGAAGAACCGGAATCTTTCATTCATCTTGATATGACATTTACATTTCTCTCCGAATCGGAAGTGATGATATACGAACCGGTGATTCAAAATCCGAACAGATATAAAACCGTACACATAGAAATAAATAATAGTAAAGTTAAAATTTGCGAAGCAAGGGATATTCTGGAAATTTTAAACAAGCTGAAGTTTGATGTTACACCGATTGCATGCGGGGGGCAAAAAGATCCATGGACACAGGAACGCGAACAGTGGCACAGCGGCGCTAATTTCTTTGCTATGGCACCCGGCAAATTGCTTTCATACGGAAGGAACGTTTATACTCTCGAAGAATTGAACAAACGGGGATATGAAATAATTAAAGCAAGAGATTTAATTAAGAAAAAAGTCAACACAGATGATTACAAAAAGTACGTTGTTACAATCGACAGTTCCGAGTTATCCCGCGGCGGAGGCGGATGCAGGTGTATGACAATGCCTGTTAAACGGAAACTATTATAATTATGGCAGCGATCACTTTTAACATTGGCAAAATAACTAGAATTATTTTTATCCGGCGGCCTGAGTTGTATCCGATTTGCATTCGGATAACCATGCAGTAAGAAATTCTAAATTTATCGAAATAGGAGTCTTGCAAAAGATATGACTCACATAGTACAGCAATGACCGCAATTGATTTTTTTGAGAATTGTTTTTAATTATCCATTAATATTCGGATTTTTTGATATAGATTTATATGCTATTTTTTTCCATATTGATTCAACAGGATTTATGCGGACTTATTTTTTCTACATAACAATTATTTTTTTTACAATTCTAATTTCTTCTTCATTAGGCCAAGATAACCGTTATGAAATTAGGCGCACATATTATCCTTTCGGCGAACAAGTTGAAACCGAGGGAGAATATGTTAATGGTATTAAACATGGATATTACCGGGAATATTACCAAAGCGGTCAATTGTGGAAAAATTGGATTTTTGAAAACGGGAAAGAGAACGGCATCTCCACATGGTACTTTGAAGACGGAACCCTAAGCATGAAGTGGAACTATGTTGACGGTCTTTTGCAAGGCTTGTCAAAATGGTATTATGAAACCGGTGAGCTTTGGGCTGAGCCCAATTACGTAAACGGCGTGCAGGAAGGATTTTCGAAAACATATTACAAAAGCGGCGCCCTGCTTGCTATTTGGAATTATCGTAACGGTGTGTTGAACGGATTATCAAAAATATTTTTTGAAAACGGTAAAGTAGAAGTTGAAAGAAATTATCTGAACGGTACATTGGAAGGTATAAGCCGCGTTTATTATGATTTCGGAGCAGTTGCGTTAGAAGCGAATTATTTGAATGATCAACTTCACGGCGTATCTTATATTTATTATGCCGACGGTTCAATCAAAGTTATTGATACATATAACCACGGACAAATTGTAAAACGTGTTAGGTACGATATAGTTGGAAATTTTGAGAAGGTTGAAGAAAATTTTAGCGAATTTTATGAAATTGGAATACTCAAATCGGAATTGAAATTTAAAGAAGGGACTATAAACGGGATAAATAATTATTACTACGAAAGCGGTTTCCGAAAATCTTCTCTTAATTATAAAAATGAGACTTTAGACAGCACCTGTGTTACATACCACGACGGCGGCGCTCTTGCCTCAATAATCAATTATTACCGTGGTATAAAACACGGAACGGCGCAGTACTTCAATGAAGAAGGTGTCTTGATTTCCGAGCAGGTTTTTGTGTCCGATATACCGAATGGGGCAGCTAAGACATATTATGAGTCAGGAGAATTAAAGTCTTCAAAATTTTATAATAACGGAAATTTAGATGGCGTAACTACTTACTATTATAAAAACGGGAAGACATGGTCGGAAGAAACTTTTAGGAAAGGAGTAAAAGAAGGAATTTCAAAATGGTATCATTATAACGGCGAGATATCAGACTTCTGCACTTACAAAGACAACTTGCTCAACGGAACATATTTTTTATATTCTGAAAACGGCGCCTTAATAAGAAGAGCTGAATACAATAACGGTGAGCTGTTAAGCGAAGCTGTTTTTTAACGATGGGCATTAAATTATCTTCGAATTAAATATTACAGTAAAAACAGTACCCCTTCCTTTTTTACTATCGACACTTATTGCACCATTATTAATTTCGACGTACTTATTTACAAGGGCCAAGCCAAGTCCGGTTCCCTCAAATTTTCTTGTGTACCCTGATTCTTCCTGTGTAAAAGGAGAAAATAATTTTGGGATAAATTCTTTAGCAATACCCTGCCCGGTATCTTTTATATCAATAGCCAGTTTCCCATTCTTTTCGTATAACCTGATGGTAATCTTCCCTTTAGCTGTATATTTGATCGCGTTGTCAACCAGGTTGATAAAGATTTGTCCGAGTGTATATTTGTCTCCCCTTATTGATGTTTTTATAGTATCTACCATAAACTCAAGTTTCAGATTTTTATTTTCGGCTAAAAACTTAAGTTCATCAACAACGCTGGATAAGACTTCTTTATTAAGATCAACAATCGAATAAATCGGCTGGTATGTTCCTGTGTGTATTTGGGACATATTCAAAATCAAGTCAATAGTACGGATAAGTCTCCGCCCTCCTCCTTCAATAATTTGAAAACTCTCTTTCAACTGATCAGAAACCATTTCAAATAATTCTTCTTTCAGCAGAGAGCTAAAACTTAAGATAGAGTTAATGGGCGTTCTAATTTCGTGCGACATTTGCGCCAGGAAATCTGACTTCAACCGGTCCGATTTCTCGGCTTCTTCTTTCGCTCTTTTTAATGTTTTCTCTACATTATATCTTTCCGTAATATCATATGCAATTCCCATTGTCCCTTTTATATTATTATATTCATCAAAGATCGGAACAAAGGTTACTTCAAACTGCACACCATAAAAAGTTACGGTTGAACTAAACTCTTCCCCGTTTAGAGCGCGTTCAATATCATAATTAATTTCGCTCATTCCCTCGAAATAATTTCGGCTTTGTTTTCCTATAAGATCAGCAGATTTAATACCGGCTGTTTCAAAAGATCTTCCTTTGGCTAATGTTATTTTGCCTAATTTATCTAAAACAAAAAATACAACCGGCAGGTTACTAACAATGGAATTAAGCATTCTTTCGTTTTTTTCAATTTCTTCACGCGCAAATTTCTCGAAAGTAATATCGTCTTCAATTGAAATAAAATGGGTAATATTACCTTTACTGTCTTTGATCGGAGCAATTGCGGTATGAATCCATAACTGGGAACCGTCTTTTCTTTTACTCGGCAATTCGCCGCGCCAAACATTCCCGCTTGTAATTGTATCCCAAAAACTTTTATGAACTTCCGGTGAAAGTGTATCCTTCTTAAAAAAATTCGATTTGAAACCGACTAATTCGTTTGTTCTATACCCTGTAATCTCGGAACATTTGGGATTCACGTACTCAATTATTCCTTCGGTATTTGTAATAATTACACTGGTTGGGCTTTGTTCAACTGCGGTATATAATTGTCTAAGTTTCTCATCCTGATGTTTTTTCTCCGTAACGTTTTTTAGAGTAGCAATAGTTGCCATCTTGCCTTCATACCTGAAAACACCTGCATTAATAATTACATATATATCGAGATTCCCCTTTTTATGTTTAAGTTTCAATTCATATTCCGAAGGAACACTTAGCCCTTTAAGTCTTCCTTCATAATTTATTCTAAGAATTTCTTTGTAATCATCGGCAACCCAATCATAAATCAGTTCTCCGTCCAAACCGCCATGGGGAAAGCCAAGTATATCAGAGAATGCTTTATTCGAATAGATGATTCTTCCTTCTTGCACAAGTACCACACCATCCTGCATATTATTAACCAACAAGCGATATTTCTCTTCAGATTCAATTAGAGCTTCTTCCGTCATTTTCCTATCGGTAATGTCATGAATGATTGCATAGAATAATACTTTATTATCGATAGACAGCGAATTTAAATAGACTTCGACATTGCGGATTTTTCTATCAAAGGTTTTGTGCAAAGAATTATAATACTTTTTAACTCCGGATTGTAGATCAATAATTGAGCCGGGCTTGGATTGTAAAGTATTATCAATATCATAAAAATTGTATTCAGCCAACTTCTTCGGATCAAATCCATAATATTCCACTGCAGAAGGATTGGCATCAATAACTTTACCGGTAGCCGCATCAATCAACAGCATAATTGCCTGATTTGCATTAAACATCTGTTCGTAACGTTTTTGAGATACGTCAAGCTGCTTTGTTCTTTCAAGAACTTCGGATTCCAATCTTTCTGTATATTTAATTCTCTTATGATACTTGAAGCCTAAATACCAGGCAGTTGTAAGACCCAATAGAACTAAAAAGAAAAACCACCATTGCAGGTAATAAGGTTTAAAAATATATATTTCCGCCGAACTAACTTCATCACTCCAAAGACCAAATGAATTTGCCGTGCGAACTTTAAAGTTATAAACCCCTCCGGGAAGGTTTGTATATCTAACATGAGGGTTCTCAGAATTTGACATTAATATCCAATCTTCATCAAATCCTTCCAGTTTTATCAAATAAGAAATATCATTTTCATTTAAAAATGAAATGCCTTTAAAATAGAAAGTTAGGTTATTATTTTGATAACTTATTTGGTTGACTTCATTTAGCGACAAACTTAAATCGCCGGCTGTTACGGAATCAAGAAGAACAATCGGCTTTGTATCAACATCAATAATATCATCCGCTTCGTTGTATTTTGATAAACCAGCCGAAGTACCAATCCAAAAATTACCAAACGAATCAGCATACCCTGCATCCCGGTTTGTTTCGATACCTGCAAGACCCTGTTTTTTTGTAAACTGAAAATAATTAGTACCGTCCCATTTGAAAACACCCGAATTGGTACCGAACCATAAATTATCATAACCGTCTTTTGAAATAAAGTATACCGGAATATCAATCTTGAAATCATTATCGTAATATTTTTTCAAGGTGTCTGCCTCGATAATATATAGACCTCCCTGTGTTCCGCACAGAGTTTCCGAATTATTAAAAAAGATTGAGTAAATACTATTTGCATTCTTTTGAGTTGAAGATGAAATTATTTTCCAGCTAAGGTCGTCTGATTGCTTGGCAACACCTGAATTAATTGTAGCAATATACAATTGATCATTTCTATCAAAAAATATTTTTCTAAGTCCAATTTTATCAAAGATAGGAGGTAAGGGTATTTCGTTTAAGCTGCCAAGTGAATATTTCAGCAAATTTTTTCCGGTTATGGCAAATATTTCACCTTTTGAATTGGATTCAATGGAAAATGCAAAGTGACCATTAGCCCAAAACCAATCAATTTGATTATCTGGATTCAATCTGCCAAAACCGCTTCCTTCATATGCAAACCAAACATTACCATGTGAATCCGTACATAAATCCAATACTCTATCCTCGCGAGTCTGAAATACATCTTTTCCTTTCAATTTTATTGTACTGAATTTATTGTTGTAAAGTAAAGTAAGCCCTCCGTTATGGCCTAAAACGTATTGCCCCGGTATTCGTTCGGTAATTGCAGAAACTTCATTATCAAACAAACCTGATTCTTTATAAAAATTTTTGAACCCGGTTGCCGATATTTTACCTATTCCTCTATGTCCGCTTATCCAAATATTATTTTCTCTGTCTTTATAAATCTCGGTTGAACCGTCGGCGTATATTACGTCTTCACTTTTGAAAATCCCCGATTCCCTTGTTCTTAAATCAAAATGAAACAGCTTATATAAGTTAGAGAAAATAATTCTATTCGAATCTATGGGTAATATTGAGTAATATTGCTTCTGCGGCAGTTGTTCAAAAATAAAACCACCACCAACAAAATGGTAAGTATGATTTAAAATATATCCGAGAGCATGCCTATTCATGATCCATAGTTTATTACCGTCGGGTTTAACTGCAATAATAACTTTTGACGGCAGCCCAGGAATATCCGTAAAAGTATTGTCGAATCCGTCATTCGTAAAAATTGATATACCGTTATCGGTTGCAAAATAAAATTGTTCGTTTACGACACAGACGTCATGAACAACGGAGCTTGCGAGACCATCCTTTTCCGTAAAATTTTTCCATTCACCATCATCATAAATGAATACACCTCCCCCTTTGCTAATAACAGCTGCTTTTATTGTTTCTCCTTTATCAATTAGATCGAAATTAGAAAAATAAAAAGTCCGATCTAAAGTAGAATTAATAGGAGGAAGTTTAAGCCACCCGTTTCCGTTATAAACGAATAGGCTAATCTGGGTATCTTCAGATAAAGCCCAAATATTCCCGTTAGAATCAGTTTTTATTTTTATAAATATTCCGGATAAGATACTATTTGTGTGATCGAATATTTTCCAATCGTAACCATCATAAACAATTACACCTTTTTCGGCAGCGAACCACATCCTGCCGTAAAAATCTTGTGTAACCGAGTTTACTTTAGGATCGGGTAATCCATCTTCACCTGTGTATTGTTGAATAAAATAGGACTGGGAATACAGGGCGCTTGATAAAAAAAAATAAAATACAATTAGATGTTTTATATCTATGTGGAATTTATACCGCAAATATTTGGCCTTACATTTTGTTGATAATATTTCTCTTAAAATAAGAATAAAAATCTATTTGCAAACATAAAATTATTATAAATCATACACATTGGCAGAAAGTGTTATTAATGTTTCGAGTTCTAAAATCAATTGTGAAATTGGAGTTTATAGGAAAATATAACGTTACTGAAGTAATGTAATCCTTGGTTTTTCTTGAATTTTTTCTTTTAGCCCAGGTATAAAAAACAAAAAAGAAAAGTATAAAGTGATAAGTATTACAGCAAAAAGGAAGGATAAAAACTCAGTTGGAGAATAATTTGAGAAAATACTTAATCCGATAAAAATACCTGCAAATAGTAAGATAAGCGGAACACCGTACAAAAGGAGCGACGCCTTGAATAGCGCCGAACCTTTCACGGCAATTTTAACTCTATCTCCGGGTTTAACCTGAATAGAATCTTTCAAATGAAGAATGTTCGAATTATCATCTTTCGGTTTGCATATTAATTTAGCGGAGCAATGCTGGCATTCACCGCTGCTTATTAACTCAACATCAATTTCACCGTTGCCGGCTCTAACAACTATTCCTTCTTCTACTAATTCTTCACTGTTCATTATGCTTCTACTTCATTTGTAACCGGAGGTATCACAGTAACGGTTTTATTTAACTGTGCAATAGCGCCGGTTTGGCATTTATCAAAAGGTATTAAACTTTCATTCAACTTTTCATAATCGATAACAGCAAGGAAATTATCCATGTTTACTCCCCCTTCGGATTTACGGGCGCAGATACCGCAGCCGATACAGGCAACAGAACAAACGGACTTTGCCGTTTTAGGATCGTCATGGTTCTTACAAAAAACGAATACGTTTCTATCTTGCGGATGCATTTCAATAATATTCTTAGGACAGGCTTTTACACACATCCCGCATCCCGTACACAAATCTTCTATCACTTCAGGGATTCCGTTTTCATTCATAATCATCGCGCCGAACGGGCAAGCGGTAACACAATCGCCCCCACCCAGACAACCGTAATAACACATCTTGCTTCCGCCGGAAACAACATTCATTGCAGAGCAGCTTAAAGGACCATAATACTCGGCAAGTTTTTTAACTGCTTCGCTGTTACCACCACGACATAAAATGCGAGGTACCATTTTTATAGTGTCGCCCGCTTCCAGCCCTAACATTAAAGCTAGTTCTTCGGCCAAATCTTGTCCGCCAACGGGGCACCCGGTAACTCCGATTTTACCGTCAACCAACTTAACCGCGAAGTCGTAACAACCGGCATTACCGCACGCGCCGCAATTGGCGCCGGGAAGAAGGTCATTAATTTTTCCTATCAAGGGATTTTCTTCAACGCGTAATTTTTTATCCGCAAATGCGAGGCCGCCGGCGAATATTAACCCGAGACCCCCCATGGTTGCAATTGCTATAATAAAAGTAATTTCCATTTTATCCTCTATATGATTTTATCATTGCCGGATTAACCGGTAAAAAATAAATCACCAACTTTTTGTTTAGATCATTCCAGAGAAGCCCATGAATGCAAGGGCTAAAATACCCGCAACAACCAATGTAATAGGCACACCTTGGAATGCTTTGGGTACATCCGCTAATTCAAGTTCTTCGCGGATACCTGCCATAATCAACAATGCCAAAGTAAAACCAACGCCGGCGCCAACACCAAAAACGATACTTTCGATAAATGTATATTCACGCATTACCAACGCAAGAGCCAATCCTAAAATCGCGCAGTTTGTTGTAATCAATGGCAAGAATATTCCCAACGCTCTGTATAAAGGCTGACTAACTTTTTTAATTACCATCTCAACGAATTGCACCAATGACGCAATTACAAGAATGAATGAAGGGATCTGTAAAAATTCAAGATGGAACGGAGCGAGTATTGAATTCCATAAAAACCAGCTGACAATTGCGGTCAATACCATCACGAATGTAACCGCCAAGCCCATCGAGAAAGCGGAAGATATCTTATTGGAAACCCCGATGAAGGGACAAATACCATAGAACCATGAAAACACGAAGTTGTTTACTATGGCAGCAGAAAGAAATATTAGTATCAGTTCCATATTATGCCTCCTGCTCTGTAGCTAGTTGTAATTTCGCTTGTTTATATTTTTCTACAATTGAAGCTTGTTCGGCTTTTTTTCTTTTTTCCAAATATGCATTAGCAAATCCCATCATCAAACCTAATGTTAAAAATGCCCCGGCAGGAAGTATCATGATCAACCATTGTTCAAAACCATCCGGAAGAACCTGGTACCCTAAAATTGTACCTGAACCGAGAACTTCACGGATTGAACCTAATGCGAATAACGCAATCAGAAATCCGGTACCGTTGCCCAATGCATCTAATATCGAACGCAACGGACCATTCTTTGACGCGAATGCTTCTTGTCTCCCTAATATCAAACAGTTAACAACAATGAGTGGAATGAAGGGTCCCAATGCTTTACTTAAATCCGGAAATTCCGCTTTCATAACTAAATCTACAATAGTAACAAACGTTGCTATAACAACAATAAAGCTTGCAATACGAACCTGGTTAGGAATAAGCTTACGTATTAAAGAGATTATTAAACTTGAAAAGACAAGTACGAAGGTTGTAGCCAACGCCATCGCAATACCATTGATTGCAGAAACAGTTACCGCAAGCGTAGGACACATACCGAGCACTTGTTTGAATACGGGATTGATATCCCATAAACCCTTTATATATTCTTGTAAGAGACTAACTTTCTTTTTCATAAGTTACCTCTCTCTTTTAATTCTTTTAATTTCATAATACCGCCGTTAAGAATAGCCACTACAGCTTTTGATGATATTGTTGCTCCGGTAATAGCTTGAATTTCATTATCCTTTGTTGGAGGAATGCCTTTAACATAATCAACTTGAGGATTTGTGCTTAGGTTGATGAATTGTTTCGTGAAAGGCTCTTCGGTTACTTTTGTACCTAGACCCGGAGTTTCAGTCTGCTCTAAAATCTGAACTCCAACCATCTTTGATACATCATTATTAAAACCTGCCATAACGCGCATATTGCCTGCAAAACCGTTTCCTTCATAAACCATAGCATAACCGATTTGCGCGGTTGAGTCATCAAATACTTTATATAGTTCGAAATCAACGCCTTCAACTCTTTCATAAGTTTTTCCGCTAGGCTGTACCACGAAAATTGCTCTTTCGGTTTCTGCTTTACGGTGAGCGGCTATTTTAGGCGCGGCCCATCCGCTCAATTGTGAAAGAACTCCGCCGGAAATAACGCCTATTATAAATAGCGTTAACAACATTTGAATTACATTTTTCATTTTGCCTCCCCGAAAATTCTAGGGCGTGTATAACGATTTATATGAGGAACAAATGCATTCATAAACAATATTGAATACATTACCCCTTCCGGTAACCCGCCGAATAATCTGATCGTAACCAGCACCAGCGAAATGCCGAGCCCGAATATCCACATACCTTTCGCGGTCAATGGTGATGTAACCCAATCGGTTGCCATGAAGAAAGCGCCGAACAGGAATCCGCCGCTGACGATGTGAAATATCGGTGTTGGGTATACCGCCGGGTTAATGACCCAGAATATTCCGCCGAAAGCAATAACACCTGCCAACATTGCGGCAGGAACTCTCCAATTAATAACACCGATTGCAATTAAGAATATTCCACCGATAATGATTGCCAGCGCCGAGGTCTCACCTAAAGAGCCTCCTACGTTACCGAAAAACATTGAAGTTGTATCGGCAAAAATTTTGTCGAATTTGAAAGCGGACAATGGAGTTGCGGTTGAAACACCGTCAACTGCAAAGTTGGGCTGTGTCCAAGTTGTCATTGGAACCGGGAAAGCCGCCTGCAGAAATGCTCTTCCTACCAATGCCGGGTTGAAAATGTTATAACCCAGTCCGCCGAAAATTTCTTTACCCAACCCGATAGCGACAACGGCGCCTATAGCGGTAGAGCTTAATGAAAAGTTCGGTGGAAGAATTAATGCAAGCAAGAGACCGGTAATAATACCGCTTCCGTCTAAAATTGTAATTTCTCTTTTACGAATCGCTTTAATAGCGGCTTCTGTACCAACGCAAAAACCTACGCTCACCAATACAACCAATAGTTGTTGCATTCCAAAAAACAGAACAGCAGATATCAATGAAGGTATAAGTGCAATCACCACCAGCCACATCGCTTGTTTTGTCGACCATCTGGAATGTACATGCGGCGAACTTGTAAGTTCGAGTTTGTAGGTCGGGTTTGTGGTTACTGTTGTCATATTGTTCTTCTATATATCTCCGTTATTCTTGTAATCCTAATTAGGATTTTGTGATATGTCCGATCCGCTTCCATAAACCGTTAAAACGGTTAGGTAAAAGAATCTCCTTCTCAAACCCACGGCTAAAGCCGTGGGTTAACATTGATCTCAAAATCTTGAAACCGTTTCACTTGTCCGCCTTTGGCGGAACGGTTTTTCATAAATAATCCGGAATGCCCAAATTCAAGCCTTCAGATTATTTAATCAAATCATCATTTCAAAAAATAAAACTTGCTCTTACTCATAACAGGACAGTATAAGACTAAAGTTACAAGAGAGTAAGAGCAAGATAGGGTTTATGCTGTTTTTCGTTCTCTTTGAATTTGGAGCACCTTTTGTTTACCTAATCTCAACCATTGAACCAGAGGAATATTTGCGGGGCAGGTATAAGTACAGGTCCCGCATTCCATACATACAGTAATTCCTAGTTCTTCAGCTTCTTCATTCCTTTCCAATTGGGCTAACCTTGCCAAACGTGTCGGTACTAAATTCAAAGGACAAACGTCAATACATTTGCCGCACTTCAAACAGGGAGTTTCTTCGTGATCATTAATTTCTTCTTCGGTTAAAACAAGAATGCCGGAAGTAGCTTTCATAATAGGTGCAGAAAAATCATGCATCGCAAAACCCATCATCGGGCCGCCGGCAATAACTTTTTTAGCGTTGTCGTTAAGTCCACCGCAATATTCCAATACGTCTGCCAATGGAGTACCAACACGCACAATTAAATTTTTAGGAGTATTAATACCACGTCCTGAGACCGTGATCGCAGCAGTAATTTGAGGTTCCCCCTTAGCAATAGCGTCATGGATGGCAACTGCCGTGCCGATATTTTGTACCACAACACCAACATCTAACGGGAGTCTACCAGGAGGAACCTCTCTATCTATGGCTGCTTTAATAAGCATCTTTTCCGCCCCCTGAGGATATTTTGTTTTTGCTACAACCACTTCGATGCCGGGATAATTTTTAACCGCGTCCTGCATCACTTTAATAGCCTCGGATTTATTATCTTCAATCCCAATTCCACCTATTTCAACTCCGAGAGATTTCATAATTAATCTTAAGCCTGACACAACCGATTCAGGTCTTTCGAGCATAAAACGATAATCTCTTGTAAGGTAAGGTTCGCATTCACAACCGTTCAAAATCACATAATCAATTTTCTTTTCCGGTGGAGGAGTTAATTTTACATATGTAGGAAAAGCCGCCCCTCCTTGTCCTACTATACCTGCAGCACGTACTCTTTCGCGAATCTCTTCAGGTGAAACAGCATCGGGATTCAGCTCGACCATAAATTCATTTTCGTTCTCTTCTGCAGCTTCAATTAGAATTCCGTCTTTAGGGAAACCATTCATAGTGGCCCCGTTAACAATCTTCTTTACTTTCCCCGAAACAGAGCTATGAATCGGTGATGATACAAAACCATCCTGATCGGCAACCAATGTGCCGGCTTTAACTTCTGCTCCTTTTTCCACTACCGCCTTGGCAGGTTTCCCAATATGCTGTGTAAATGGAAAAACAATCTCTTTCGGATTGGGCATAATCTCGAATGCTAAATTTTCTGTCAATTCTTTGTGTTCTGGTGGGTGAACACCGCCGTGGAATGATTTCGCGTTTTTCAATATCGTCATAGACCGGTTTGTGAATGTTCTTCTTAAATATTTAATTTAGACACTTCGTTATCCACAAACTGTGCCAAATTTTATGCATTCACGGCATAATCTTTAATTGCTCCAGTGAATCGTAAATGCATATTAGTTTAGTTTTATAAAGGATTAGCTATGGAATATTTTTCAAATCTGGTAAAACCGTTTTGGCGGTGAGAAATTAAAGACGCTAGGTATGATATTGGATTTTAGAATGTCGTTACGCATAACTCGCGGTTAGTCTTTTCTTTGTTTTGCATTTTACAAGAGACGGTATTTTATTATTTAGTTTTTTAATATTCACATTGATATCCTTCTCCCCCATATTTATAGAAATCAGTTTCGCTATTTTGGAATTATTATCTATTGATCCCCCTGCATTAACAAATTTAATTCCTTTGCGTTCATATTCTTTCACTTCATGGCTATGTCCGTGTAAAACCAGTTCGACTCCATTATCTTTGAATAATTGAATTAATTTTTTCTTCCCCCTTAGCTTTAGAGTATAGCTTTCTATCCTGTTCCAAACTTTACTTTGTGAACTTGTTGCTTCAATATTATTTTTGTAAAAATGATGATGCGAAATTATTATTTTGCGTTTGTCCTTGAATTCCCACTGGGTGAAAATTTTCTTTAATGCCTCAATCTGTTCTTTCGATACTATACCATTGGAAGCAAACGGATTTTTCAATCGCGAATATTCGCCGTTGGTATTTAAACCGATCAACACAAAATCTCCGATGACTTTTACAAATGGAAAGAGCCGGTTCCGCAAGGGATAAAAAGCGGTAACAAATAACTTTTCGAAATGATCGACAAATCTCTTAACTTTTTCCTCGTAATTTACTTTCAAACATTTTCGCGGGAAGTTTACAACGTCAAATGCTGTCTGCACACCGCCGAAGATATCGTGATTGCCGATAGTGATTGTCACTTTATCGGAATCAAGCAAGTTATGTTCGACCAATATCTTTTTCAGCAGTTTGAAATCCTTTGTTCGACCGTTGTCGCTGATGTCTCCGCTTATTACGAGATGATCGAATCCTTCTTTAACTGCAAGCTGAATCAAGTCTTTTGTTTTCTTTATGTTGCCTCTCTTAAAAAATGTATCAAAATGAAGATCGGAAAGATGAATTATTTTCAAAAAGAATTTCCCAATAATTTTATAAAAATTTTTCATTCAAAAATACTCTTTTACTGTTAACCGGGCATGAAGAAAACATTAAGTTATTGTTAAGTCATTTATACCAGGTAAATGTTCTGCAAACGTGTTTTAATGATTTGCCGGGAAAGCCGATCTTATTCCAACCTCGCTAATGGAAATTATCAAAAAGGGATTAGTGTCAAAATGCTGACAGATAACCTTCATTAAGTACCTTAAATTTACCGGTATAAAAAACATCAACAAAAAAAAAGGAAAAATAAAATGAAACAAAATATTTCAATTAAGTCGGCTCTAACTGCAGGCTTTATCGCTACAGCCGCAATGACGGCATTTACTTTTATGGCCCCATTAATGGGATTCGAGATGAATATCCCAAAGATGTTAGCCGGAACAATGGGCGCACCGATAATTGTCGGTTGGATTGCTCATTTTATGATTGGTGAAATTCTTGCCGTCAATTTTGCCGTTATCTTTCTTAAAAAATTAAATAAAGCTGCCGATATAAAAAGCGGGGCTATTTTCGGACTAATTCCTTGGCTTATTGCTCAAATAATGGTAATGCCGATGATGAACGTTATGAGCGGTGGGAGTTTTATAGATGGATTGTTTTCAGGCTCAATAATGATCGCGATGGCAAGTTTAATTGGACACTTAATTTACGGAGCAATTTTGGGGGGAATTTATAAACCTAAAGCAATCACAAATAACGCAACATCATAACAGGTGAAAAAATGTTGAATAAAACAAAAATCCGTACTATGGGAAAATTTAATAGGAAACAGAAAAAAGTTTTGCTTACAGGGCTGCTGATTATTTCGGCAGCCATAATAATATGGCTCTTCTTCGGGGGTGAAGTATTCACAAAGACGGAAGTCTTGATTGAAAAGCAAGATGAGTTTCTCGGCACTACTTATAAAGAGTGGAAAAGTCAATTTGTTTTAGGACTTGATTATACACTAGGATTTGCTGCATTGGTAACAATTATGACATCAATTCTTACATGGCAGCTAAAAACAAAACGGGTTGAAGAAAAGTGATTAAAAATTTTATATATGGAAATATGCAAATAGTCCCGGCTGTTACAGCAGATCAAATGAAAGAAATTGATAGAATTGCTATCGAGGAAACCGGGCCAAATCTTTTCCAGATGATGGAAAACGCCGGGAGAAATTTGGCGGAACTCACCATAAAGATAATGGATAAAGAAAAGAAGAAAAATATAATTGTATTAGCCGGAACTGGGGGTAACGGAGGGGGAGGAATTTGCGCCGCAAGGCATTTAGCAAATAGAGGTTATCAAGTTAAAGTTTGTGTGTCTGAATCAAGTAAACTGAAAGATGTACCCAAATATCAACTGCATATTTTGAAATCTACCAGCGCAAAAATTATTTCCATTGAAGATTTGCAAAATGAAAATCCGGATTTAATTATTGATGCAATAATTGGATATAGTTTAGATGGAGAACCAAAAGGAAAAGCGCTCGAATTGATAAAATGGGCTGAAAGTAATCTTGGTATTAAGATTTCGCTTGATGTGCCTTCCGGGATAGACGCGACTGAAGGGAGAAAATCGGAATATTATATCAAGCCCGATTTAACATTAACATTAGCCTTACCAAAAACAGGTTTGCTGCCGGAAGTTACAGGCGAATTGTTTTTAGGGGATATTGGGATTCCGCAATCAATTTATAATAAAGTGTTCCCCCGCTACTCACAACCAATATTTGCAGAGGGTTACATAGTTCAATTGAAAGAAGCAATGGAATAAATGTGACTTTGTCAAAATCTTGACAGAAGAAGATAGCCGACAGATGTAAATTTACTACAGAAATTAAAAATACAATACACATAAAAAATATATAGGAGTAATAAATGAAAAAGTTATCAGTATTATCAAAAGAGAAGGCTTCGGAACAGACAAAACAGATATTCGAAGGAATTGAAAAAGCGGTAGGAATGCTTCCAAATATCTATTCAGTTATCGGAAATTCTGCGAATGCGCTTGGTTCGTATCTCACATTTTCCGAAGCGCAAAAGAACGGCTCATTCAATGCAAAAGAAAGAGAAGCGGTGTTCCTTGCCGTTTCCGAAGAAAACGGATGCTCTTACTGCGTATCTGCTCATACAGTTATTGCAAAAATGAATGGTTTCAGCGAGGATGATACATTAAATCTTAGAAGCGCCGAATACCCTGATCAAAAATTGAACGCGTTATTAAAACTTACTAAATCAATTATTAAAAACAGGGGAAATGCAGACGAAAATCTGATTGACTCATTTTACCAGGCTGGTTACGATGAACAAGCCCTGGTTGATCTAGTAGCTTTAATAATAGACAAAACATTTACGAATTATATAGGCAGACTTGCCAAACCGGAGATTGATTTCCCGGCAGCACAAAAATTAACTAAAGAAAATGCAGCATAAAAAAAGGACACAAAAATGAAAACTAAAATAAATCTAATTGTTTTATTCACATTACTATTAACCTTAAGCTTAAGCGCACAAACTTTTTCCGTTGACTCTCAAGATGGAAGAAATCAAGCACAATTTGTCTCAGATGCTCCGTTCGAAAAAATTACCGGGTTATCAAGCGGATTGGATGCAGTGATAATGATAAACACAAAAGATGTAACTCAAAAACCAATGGGCAAAGTGAAAGTCCCGATAACTAATATTAAAACCGGTATTGATCTCCGTGACGAACATTTAAGAAGCGAGATGTGGTTAAATGCCGAGAAATTTCCTTATGCAGAATTTCAGCTGACAGGAATTAAAAATCCATCTTCAAAGGAATTGAATGACGGGCAGAAGGTAAAAGTTACATTGGTTGGCAAATTCAGCGTTCACGGGGTTACAAAAGAAATAGAAGCGCCTGCAACAATTACTTACTTTAAGGAAAGCCAACAAACAAAAGCTCGTACTCCCGGAAACTTGATCGTAGCTAATGCGGAATTCGGCATCAAGCTCTCCGATTACGGTATTAAAATACCCGATATGGTTGTAGGGAAAGTTAATGAAGAAGTTAAAATTACTACAAACTTTGTTGCAAGCGATGCTAACAGCACAGCTAATCCCTGCGCAACTTGCGACCCAACTAAAAGTGAAAATAAATGTAATCCGTGCAGCGTTAAAAAAAGCGAGATGAAAAATAATCCTTGCGCCGTCTCTAAAGACGCTAAGAAAGCTGCTGCTTGCAATCCGTGTGCCCCAAAGAAATAATATCACTAATGCGAAAGTTATGAGTTAACTTTCGCATTTACTTATTTAACCGGTGAATGAAATGGAAAGAAGAAAATTTTTACAAACAAGCAGTCTCTTGATTTTAGGTTTATTTTCTACAACCAGTATAAATGCCGTTTCCATACTCGACAGAACGGTTGCTGCAGGAAATAAATTCAAAGAAAAAATCATCTCAACTATAGACATGTTGAAAAGAGAAGGGACAAATCTTGTAAAAAAAATAATGAACGGAAAAGAATACGAGTATAATCCTTACACGCATTACCCTTATGACGGCGGTATAAAAGATGAAAAGACAGGATGCCAATTATTCTTTCATTTTCATAGAGAAAAAGAATACGGTCACTTCCATACATTCGCCGCCGACGAAGATGGCAGTCTTGTTCATCTTGTCTTAATTTCAATGAGTGAAGAAGGCAAGCCGATAGGACTTGCTGCTGTGAACAGGTGGGTAACCGGGGATAAGTATGTAAAGGCAAATGTCTTGAAAAGTCTGGCTGATAATTTTTTTGTGGAACCGGCGCTATTCGGTGATACAAGAATTGTTGAATTTGTAAATGACATTTTTAAGGCATATAAAGAGGAAATTTTCCGGCTCTTTGATGAAAGGGATAATTGGATAAAAAATTACGTAGACAAAAACTTCAGAGAACCTTTCGAGGATAGAGAATTTGAAGTGCTTGCATTTAGAAAAATAGAACTATAATATTATAATTATTGTTATCAGGAGTAATAGATGAAGAGTAAAATTTTTGCAGTAGTGCTTGTGATTATACATTTAATGTCAGCAGGGAAATTAATGGCCGAAGATAAAAACAAAATCGCTAAAAATGCTGAGGACATATGTCCGATTAAAATTGGAGCAGAAATTCCCAGCGCGTTAATTAGTACTATTGAGGGTGTTGAAATTAACTTAAAAGAAGTAATCAAAAATCAAAAAGCAGTTGTCATATTTTACCGCGGCGGCTGGTGCCCTTATTGTAATTTGCATCTAAGTGAGCTGCAGAAAATTGAAGTTCAGCTTATTGAGATCGGTTATAAAATTATTGCAATAAGTATGGATACTCCGGAAAACCTTTCCCTAACTTTGGACAAGTACGAAATGAAATACGAGTTATATTCCGACAGTAAAGCGAACGCAAGTAAAGCATTCGGAATCGCTTTCACGGTTGAGAACGATTATATACAAAAGTTGAAAAGTTTCAATATGGATTTGGAAGCAAGCTCCGGGGAAACACACCACATTCTTCCCGTCCCTAGTGTGTTTATCTTTGATGAAAAAGGAATTGTTCGATTTGAATATGTTAATCCGGATTATAAAGTGAGAATAAGCGGTAAGCTCCTTTGGGAGGCGGCAAAAATTTATAAATAATATTCATGGTGCGTTATGAAACTCTGGCTAAAATTGACAATACTACTGACAATAATTATAAATATAGTAATTGAAATTGGTATGTTTACGCTTACCCCCAAGATCGAATCTTTCGCGGTTAACCTATTAGGGGATAAATTGAAAAGCATTGCCGCTTCAATAGCAGCAGGTATAGATGGAGATCAATTTGTAAAAATCAATATTTATGATTCAACAGCCGTGACAAACCCAATTTATAATCACATTCAAAAAACTATTGAAACAACAAAAGTAAATTTAGAATTAACAAATGATCTTTATGCCATATCAATTCTGGATAATAACAGCATTTCTTTTGGAGTAGTGCTAAATAAAACATCTTTCGGACGTGATACATTACGACAGTTAAGTGAAATAGGAAAAACCGCCGCCTATGATGTTTATGAAAAGAAGGAATGTGTCTACACCAATTTATATGAAGATAGATACGGGAATTGGCTTTCAGGTTTCGCGCCGATATTTGACTCTAACAAAAAAGTTGTAGGAATCATTAAGTTGGATCAAAGATACAGTGCAATCTATGAAAAGTTAAACGAAATTAATGATCAAATTTTTATTGGAAGGATTATTTTAATCCCGGTTACAATACTATTAAGTTTTATTTTGGCAAATGTATTTATGATACCGATTAATAGAGTAAAACAGAGTATTCTGAAAATTGCATCGGGCAATTATTCCGAAAATGAACCGGTAAAATCCGGCGGTGAGATTAAAGAATTGATAAACGCTTCAGAGACTTTAAGAAAGACATTATTTGAGCAGCAGCAAAAAATCTTTGAGACTATTAAAGACTTAGAGACTGCTAAATTGAAAGCCGAGTCATCCGATAGAATGAAAAGTGAATTTTTAGCTGTGTTATCTCATGAAATAAGAACGCCGCTTAATGTTATTTTAGGTAATATTGAGGTGATGAAACTTGAATTAGATGAGAGAGTTTTGGAAGAATTAAAAGAAATAACTGAAGAGATTAAATTCGGGAGTAACCGCTTAATTCGAACTGTTGAGATGATTGTTCTTTATAGTGAATTAGCATCGGGAAGTTATAATAAAAAAGAACGGTTTTTGAATGTTAACCCAATATTTTTTGCAACAGCCGATTTGTTCCGAAATGACGCCGCTATTAAGGGGATCGATTTTAAAACCGATTGTTCGGCAACAACAGGGATGATAAAAGCAGATGAAAGTTTATTGGAAGAATCTATAAAACAAATTGCCGATAATGCGGTTAAATTTTCTAATTCAGGTGAAATCACTTTCTGCATCATGGATAAAAAAGACGCAGGAATATGTCTATTGGTTCAAGATAACGGTATAGGTATTTCACCCGAATTTATGAAAGAAATATTCAAGCCGTTTCGTCAAGAAGATATGACTTATTCAAGAAAATTTGAAGGGAACGGTCTTGGTTTAGCGTTGGTAAAAAAATGCTGCGACGCAAATGGGTTTGATTTAAAGATCAGCAGCGAAAAGAATAAAGGGACAACAGTGGAAATTCATATCCCCAAAGAAAAACTTTTTGATATATAAATGCGGAGCGGAATCATGACTAATTGGATCAATGTCGGGAGCGCCGATGAATTAAAAAAAAGAGAATTAACCGAAGTATTATTAGGCAAAACAAAATTAGCCGTCAGTTATAAAAACGGAGAGTTCGGAATAATTTCCGGGGTGTGCAACCATGTTGGCGGTCCATTGGGGGCGGGACATATTGACGGCGGCTATGTCGTTTGCCCATGGCACTTTTGGAAATTTCATCATAAAACCGGAGAAGGCGAACCGGGATACGAATCGGATAAAGTTCCTTCTTACAATTTTAAGATAGAAGATGGAGAGATGTTTGTTGATTTGGATTCGGCGACAAAGAGGAACAAACTCCCCCACCTGCCTCATCCACTTACTCGAAAAATTCAGAGAGAACCCGGCGGTGTTAGACTTGTGGGAATTTCTACAACTGCTATGAATAAAAATTTTCCCCGGTACAGTACATCCGATCATTTGCTTGAAACTTCCCTTGAATACGCAAAGAATTTAGTATGCGAAACAAAACTTTTCAAATTGAACGAGATGAAAATTCGGACTTGTGAAGGATATTATTCAAAGTCTGCAAAAGCGTGCACGTTCCCATGCACAATCACTCAAATTGACCCGGCTGATGAAATGGAAAAAATCTATGAAGCATTCGTACATTGGGGCGATGCATTTATAATTTCAACTCCTATTCGCTGGGGAGCTGCAAGTTCACTCTACTTTAAAATGGCGGAACGAATGAACAGTATTCAGAACCAAGAAACAATTGCAGGTAAACATTTGCTGAAAAATAAAATTTTAGGACTGATATTAACCGGCGGGCAGGATAATGTGCAGGGCGTAGCGGGAAGTATGCTGAGTTTTTTTGCGGAACTCGGCTGTCAATTTCCGCAGTTTCCGTTTATTGCACATTCACGCGGGTGGAGCGCCGAGGATATGGAAAACAACATAAAGTATGTTCAAGAAAGCAAATCATTGAGCGACGGCGCAAAAGCATTAGTAGATAGAGTTTACGAAATGGCAAGCTTGATGATTGGCGAAAGTGCACTCCAACAAAAATTTGAAAAAGGAGGAAGAAAAGCTTCGAAAGACCAATAAATTTAAAAGTGATATTCAATATCCAAACAATTATTAGTGATATTAAGAAATTCGTATTAATTTTTGTAACAATTAAAAGCTGTTTCAAGAAATGTTCAATTAAATTGGAGTTAACTTGAATAAATATCTTTTTTTTACTTGTTTGTTAATCGCATCTATAGTCTTCCCACAAATAAAAAACCCCAAAAACATACCTTTCGATTGGAAAACCGATACAATGAAAACAGCAATTGATATATCCGAATTATCAATTGTATTACCCCGTGGTAGTTTTCAAGCGCTAAATTATCCGAAGTTCTTCGACAAGAAAGAAGGACTAAATCACTTCCTTCTCAAAGAGCCTGTTATCTCCGTTGAGATAGATGGTCTAGCTAAAGCTTATCCTTTAAACATGCTCTCTACCCATGAAATTGTTAATGATACTTTGGCGAATATTCCCATTCTGTCCACTTTTTGCCCCCTTTGTAATTCGGGAATTGTCTATGAAAGAAGACTTACAATTAAAAACAAAAATTATCTTCTCGATTTTGAAGTCTCAGGGATGCTTCGCAAAAGCGATATGGTTATGGCAGACAAACAGACCGAAACCTGGTGGCAGCAGCTGGAAGGGAAAGCCATAGTTGGCGAACTTTCCGGGGCTGAACTGAGTGTAATTCCTTCTTTAATTTTATCCGTTGAAGAATTTTTTAATCGCTATCCGGAAGGGAATATTCTTTCAAATGCCGAGGCTGATTACGGTATTAATTACTATACAAATTATGATGACCCGGATAATAAACCGTATGATAGATTCTTTTCTCCCGAAGATATTGATCCAAGGCTTCCGGCAATGGAAAGGGTCGTTGATATTAGAAGCGCCGGCGAATATAAAGTATATCCATTTTCTACCGTTGAAAAATCTGGCGTCATTAACGATGAGTTTAAAGGGAAATATGTTACGCTGTTTTATCAGCCGGGAACTATATCAGTCCTCGATAAAAAAGATATAAAAGATTCTAAAGACATTGGAATGGTTACGGTTTTTAATTCTGTAATTGACGGTAAAGTTCTGAAATTTATAAAAGAAGCTGATAAATTCATTGATGTAAATTCAAATTCTGTTTGGGATATTACAGGAAGATGTATTCAAGGTAAACTGAAGGGTAAGGAATTACAAATTGAACCCCACGGAAATCACTTTGCATTTGCGTGGCTGGCTTTTCATCCGGAATCTCACATTTATCTAGAGTAATATTCGAAAATGTTTTTTATATACGACTCTTAATCTTTTATCAAAGCGCCGTAGAGGTGTTAATGATCGTTAAAATCTTCCGTTCACATTTTAACACCGAGGTGTTTTTCGGCATTTTAATTCTTTTATCAAATCAACACATTTGTCAAAATCTTGACAGAAATCCTGTGACAGTATGTATACTTTAAATTAACAAAAACGAGCAAACTGTAAGATTATTACACAAAAAAAGTGGAGTACATATGTCACAATTCAAAATTCACAATGCAGAAACTGCACCGGAAGAATCAAAAGAATTATTGAAAGGCGCCGAAAAGCAATTAGGATTTGTTCCCAATCTTTACGGAATAATGGCTGAAGCCCCGGCTGCACTAAAAGCATATAACGGATTAAGTCAAAATTTCGAGACATCCTCATTAAATGCAACGGAAAAACAGATTGTATTACTTGCTACAAGTTATGTTAATAAATGTCATTACTGTGTAGCTGTTCATTCTACTGTTTCTCAAATGCTTAAAATTGATAATACTATTATTGACGCAATAAGAAACGGTGAGCCGATAAAGGATGAAAAACTTGAAGCACTTCGTAAATTTACTCAGGATGTTGTTGAAAGAAGAGGATGGATTAACCAAGAAGATGTTGAAGCGTTCTTAAATGCCGGTTATTCAAAAGCTCAGCTCTTGGAAGTTATTGTCGGCGTTACTCAAAAAATATTGAGTAATTATATAAATCACATTGTTAAAACACCGCTCGACGAAGCATTCCGACCAAATAAGTGGGAAAAGATTGATATGTAAATTTGGTTAATTAAATATCCTGATCGATCTTTTATTGTTGGTCAGGATATTATTTTCACATAAATATATTAGAGATACATTCCATGTAAAAATAAAAATGGAAAACCCGATAATATTTTAGGACCTATATCGTCGCTTTAATTTAATAACAGAATTTTTGAAAAAATCGATTACTAAACTTATTCTACTTTAATCTCTTTATTTGCGCTATAATCAAAATTTGTCAATACTCGGCGTAAACGTAAAAATGTATTGGAGATTTCTAAGCATTTGCTTAGATTAAGATAAAATTATCCGAGAAAGTTATAACATGCCGAGAAATAAAAATTATGACGAAAATCTGGTTTTAGAAAAAGCATTAAATACTTTTTGGGGAAACGGTTATAAAGCAACTTCGATTAGAATGCTGGAAAAAGAAATGGGAATAAACCAGTTTTCGATTTATTCTTCTTTTAATAGCAAAAAGGAATTGTTTCTCAAATCAGTCGGAAAATATCGTGAATATGTTCAACAAAATATTTACAAGGATTTATTAAAACCGGATTCCGGACTTGCTGAATTGAAAACTTTTCTTTTGGGTGCCAGTAATTCCCAAACAGCAAAATTTAAATTTAAGGGTTGTATGATTGTTAACACAGTAGCGGAATTGGGAAACAGCGACCCTGAAATTGCTAATAAAGTTGAGTCCTACTATAATTTTATTCGAGAGATGCTAAAAAATATTTTAATTACCGCAATCAAAAAAAATGAAATTTCTCCAAATATAGATGTGGAACAACAGGCAAATTTTTTTCTTGGTGTTATGCAAGGGCTCTCAGTTGCATCAAGAACTATGGATACAAAACAGATAAACGATTTTATATCCGTAGCAATAGCACAAATTGAGTGATTTTTTTATCCATTTGGGGCTGTCTTAAAAATCGTAAAAGAGCAGACTGAGCGAAGTCGAAGTCTGCTTAAGATCTCAAAATCAAGGTTCGTCTTCGCTCACCGTGGTGAGAAAATGAATTATGAGACAGCCCCCAAAATAATTGGAGAACTAATGAATTATTTTATTTTAACTTTACTATGGCTTGGTCTTTCTGTGTTTTCTTTATCAGCACAAGGGGCTGATAAATCGATGGATATTTCACCTTTACGAGAACTTGGAGAAATAAAAGAAATGAATGAACAACTTGACTCATTGGTAATTTTGTGGACTTTGGGTGATCCCAATGTTGCGCTTAAAATGGTATTTATGTACGCAAAAGCTTCTATTAAAATGAATGGTGGAAATCAATTAATCTTATTATATGGGAACCCTCTTCTAAATTAACAAGTGAGAACAAACAGATACAAAACGAAATAAAGGAAATGTAAAAATTGGGAATTATTGTTGAGGCTTGTAAAGCCTGTGCAGATCAATACGGAGTCGCTGGTAAATTGGAAGAACTGGGAATAACCGTTAAATATATGGGTAAACCGTTAACCGATTTCCTGAAATCTGACGCTAAAGTGGTTACATTCTAAGAACATAATAATGAGAAATTAATATGCACAAATTCAAAATTCACACATTGGATACTGCCCCGGAAGAATCGAAAGAAATCCTAAAACAATCAAAGGAAGGCGCCGGTTTTATTCCGAATATGCACGCAATTATGGCTGAGTCGCCTGTTTTGCTTAGAGCATATAAGGAGATGGGAAATTTATTCAACCAAACATCATTTACTCCGGTTGAGAGAGAAATAATTGAGATGACAATCAACCAGGTAAACGGATGCATTTATTGTGTAGCAGCTCATAGTTACTTCGACCGGTTATCAAACTTCCCCGAAAATATATTGACCGCTATGCTGGAGGGAAAGCCGTTTGATGATTCCAAGTTACAGACACTAAGACTATTTACAAAATTAGTAATAGAAAAAAAAGGGTGGATTAATTCTGAAGAAATTGACACATTCATGGCGGTAGGTTACTCGAATGAACAATTACTTGAATTGATTGTCGGCATTACTCATAAAATTTTGAGTAATTATGTTAATCATATTGCGGGGACACCAATAGACAAACAGTTTTAGATACACTACGCAGGATAAATTATTATGGGATAATTGTAATAGGGAATTAAGTTACTCTGGGAATAAAGAGATGAAAAAGAAAAAGAGAAATAATGAGAAAAGCTGCAATAACTTTACGAATAGTATTATAGAAAGTTCTCCTATACCGATTATAGCTGTTAATACTTCCGGTAAAGTTTTATTGTGGAATAAAGCCGCAGAGAAAACATTCGGCTGGAAACAATCCGAAATTATTGGTAAACCTAACCCGATAATTCCCAAAGACCGTAAAGAAGAGTTTGAAGAGTTATTGACCAGATCGCTAAAAGGTGAAGACGTAATCGATTTTAACACCGTAAGAAAATGCAAAAATGGCGCTGATATACATGTAAGCATTTCAGTTAGCGCATGGAAGGATGATGAAGGAAATGTAATCGGCGGCATTGCACAGATGATTGATATCACAAACAGAATATTGGCGGAAAAGTCTTTGTTTGAAAGCGAAGAACGTTATAAAAACTTATTTGATAGCATAAGAGACGCCATTCTTGTTGCTGATACAGAACGTAACATTATTAGCTGTAACCCCGCATTTACTGAAATCTTTGGATATTCATTTGAAGAGATCGTAGGTAAAAAAACTTTATCGGTTTATGAAAATGAAGAACAATTTCTCGAATTAGGGAAAGCCTTAAAAGAACATTTTGGCGAAGAGCCGTTTCTATATACCGTTAATTATAAAAGAAAAGACGATTCTGTTTTCCCGGGCGAAACAGGCGTCTTTTACATGAAAGATAATGAAAATAATGTAACTGGATTTATCGGATTAATTAGGGATATTTCCGTTAGAGTAAAAACTGAAACTGAGCTAAAAGAAAGTGAAGAAAAATACCGCGAATTTTTCATGAAAGACCTCACCGGTGACTTTCTATCAACCATCGACGGAAAAATGATTGACTGTAACCCGGCATTTTTAAGATTAGTAGGTTACGAATCGATTGAAGAACTTAAAGGGCATTCTCTTTTATCGCTGTACAAAAATAAGAATGATAGAGATGAACTTGTTGAACTGGTTAAAGAAAAAAGGGAATTAAGTAATTACGAGACTTCATTAGTAAGGAAGAGTGGAGAAGAAATACATGTTTTAGAAAATGTTGTTGGTGTGTTTGACAACAATGGAAATTTAACTCATCTAAGAGGATACATTTTTGACATAACAGGCAGGAAAGTTGCGGAAGAAAGGTTGCAGCATGTTCACTCACTTCTCTATGCAATTAGGAATGTTAACCAGCTTATTGTTACTGAAAAGAATATTGATACATTGATGCATCGTTCTTGCGAAATTTTATTGGAAAGCCGCGGCTACTCGGCTATTTGGATTGGATTGACTGATGATCTGAAATCTTACAATAAATTATTTTCCTATGGAATAGGTGAAGAGTTTAACAAGTTTTCTGAAAAATTAAGAGCTGGAAAAATTCCAGGCTGTTTAACCGATTTATCTTTAGAACAACCTTTTATTAAAATTGAGTCTGTTGAGGAATACTGTAAAACATGTGCTATGCTTCCTTCGCGTAAAGGTAAAGGAATAATTGCTTCACTTATAAAACATTTAGATAATATTTACGGGGTTCTTTACATAATTACGGAAAACATTGATCTTTTTACGGAAGAAGAAGAATCGCTTATCGAAGAAGTATCCGGTGATTTGGGTCTAGCAATTTTTATTCAAGAAGAATCGAAAAAAAGAGAAGAAGCAGAAATCCGGCTGCAAAAAGTAATGAATATTATTCCTGAAATCTTTATAATAGTTGGAAGTGACAGAAAAATAAAGTTTATAAATAAAGCAGGGCTTGACGGTTTAAGAAAAACCAGCAGAGAAGTATCCAATCAAAAGCCGCAAGATATTTTGCCAAAACCAATTGCTGATGTCGTATTACCGCTGGAGCAAAAAACATTTGATACAAAAAAAGAACAAGGCATTGAGGCGCTGATTGAAATAGGGGGAGATAAACGATGGTTCAATCTTGAGTATTATCCTTCATTTGATGAGAAAGGGAATGTTAAAGAAATAGTCGGCGCAATAAAAGATATAACTGAAAGCAAGTTTTACGAACAACGGTATATTCAGTTAGCTGAAGGCATTGCTTCAAAAGTCGGAGAAGAGTTTTTTGATGTTTTAGTTGAAAATTTATCAGAAACATTAAATGCTGATGTTGTGCTTATAGGAAAAATTGATAAGAACAATCAGGATATGATAAATACAATATCTGTTTTTCAATTCCATAAACATGTGAAAAATTTCACATACACGCTTAAAGGTACGCCTTGTGAAAATGTTGTTAACAAAAAATTATGCAGTTATGAAAAAGATGTAACAAAAATTTTCCCTAGCGACCGGATTTTAATTGACCTTGAAATTGAAGGTTACATTGGCACTCCCCTTTGGGATTCAAAGGGCAACGCAATCGGAATTTTAGTTTGCCTCTTTAAGTCGCCGATCGAAAATGTAAAAATCAAAGAATCTATAATTCACGTCTTTGGATTACGCGCTGCAGCTGAAATTGAAAGGTTGGAACAATTATCGGAAATTCTCAAACAGAGAAATGAACTCGAAGAAAATGAACAAAGATATCGTACCTTAGCTGATAACGGTCAGGCTTTAATTTGGACTGCAAATTTGGATAAAAAGTGTAACTACTTTAACAAAGTATGGCTCGATTTTACAGAACGCACTTTAGAACAAGAATTAGGCGACGGATGGACTGAGGGTGTTCACCCGGATGATTTAGAACGATGCATCGATATTTACATAACAGCTTTCGACCAACGAAAACCTTTCAGCATGGTTTACCGTTTAAGACGTTACGATGGTGAGTACCGCTGGATTCAAGATGACGGTACACCACGCGTTGACAAAGACGAAAATTTTATCGGCTATATCGGACACTGTTTAGATGTTACCGAACGCAAGAATGCCGAGGATGCTCTAAAAGAAAGTGAAAACAAATTCCGTTCTTATGTAGAAAATGCATTCGATGGAATTTACGTAATGGAAGAAACTCATTACAAGTATGTTAATAAAAGATTTTGTGAATTAACCGGCTACTCTGAAAGAGAACTAACCTCTCTGGGTTTCGACTATAAGTTACTTTTAACCGACAAAAGCACAACCATAGTAGAAGAAAGATACGAAGCAAGAAAACTAGGTAAATCTATTCCTCAAACTTATGAAACGGAAATTAAAAGGAAAGACGGTACAATAAAAGATGTTGAAATAAGTACTGTTGGCATAGGTGAAAAAGCTGATTTGAAGATATTGGGTTTTATGCACGACATCACCGAACAAAAACAAACTGTTAAGAAAATTAAAGAAAGCGAAAAACGATTTCGTTCAATTACGCAAACGGCAAACGATGCAATTGTTACGGCTGGCAGTGACGGTAAAATTATAGGGTGGAATCCATCTGCTGAAAGAATGTTCGGTTACACCGAAGAGGAGGCATTATATCAATCATTAAGTATAATAATACCGCCAAAGTATTTGAAAAAACATTTGGAAGGAATGCAGCGTGTAATAAGAGGAGGTGAACATAAGGTTATTGCAAAAACAATCGAATTGGAAGGTTTGCCTAAAAACGGAAAAATCTTCCCAATTGAACTATCTTTAGCCGAGTGGGAATCTGCCGGTGAAAAATTTTATACAGGTATCATGCGCAATATCTTTGAAAGAAAACGGGCAGAAGAAGAAATTAAGAAACTTTCAAGGGGTGTTGAACAAAGCCCCGCTTCAATAGTTATAACCGATTCCGAAGGAAATATTGAATATGTAAACAAAAAATTTACTGAAATTACAGGTTATAGTTTTAAAGAAGCAATAGGTAAAAATCCGCGGATACTAAAATCGGAGAATAATGATCCCAATACTTATAAAGACCTTTGGACAACTATAAAAGCCGGCAAAGAATGGCGCGGAGAATTATGTAATAAAAAGAAAAGTGGCAACTTATATTGGGAAATGGCTTCAATTTCGCCACTTAAGATTAATGAGGGAAAAGTAACTCATTTCATCGCCGTTAAAGAAGATATTACTGCGCAGAAAAAATTAGTTGAAGAACTTACTGAAGCGAAAAAGAAAGCCGAATCTGCAGATAAAATGAAATCGGAATTTCTTGCACAAATGAGCCATGAGATTAGAAGTCCACTTAACGCAGTATTGAGTTTTACAGATATAGTAAAAGAGGAAACGAGCGAAATTGAAAGTGAAGTTTTAGAAATAGCATTCCCTGCAATTGAGTCATCGAGCAAAAGAATAATTAGAACTGTTGATATGATTTTGAACATGTCGGATATTCAAACTGGGACCTATACAATTTCCAAAAGATTATTCAATCTAACAGATTTATTAAGAAATTTGGTTAAAGAATACGAAAGTAGTGCTCAACAAAAAAGACTACAGCTAAATTTTCAAAGTGATGTTGATAATGCTGAAGTTGAAATGGATGATTATGCAGTAAATCAAATATTCGCAAACTTAATTGATAACTCTATTAAGTATACGAATGAAGGATTTGTCGAAATTCGATTGATGAGAACAAATAGTGATAAATATATTGTTGAACTTGAAGATAGCGGAATTGGGATTTCGGAGGAGTATTTACCTGAATTATTTTCACCATTTTCCCAGGAAGAGCACGGCTACAGCAGAAAATTTGACGGCGCCGGTTTAGGAATGTCCCTGGTTAAAAAATATTGCGAGCTGATAAATGCAGGAATTAGCGTTGAGAGTAAGAAAAATATCGGCACTAAATTTATAATTGTCTTTAGTTAAAATAATTTTTGAATAAAACTGGCCGTTGGAATTAAAGGGGCTGTCTCAAAAGCGCTGTAATGTCATTTCGAAGGAGCAAAGCGACTGTCCGTAGGACTCCCTTGGAGAGAAATCTTTTGAATTTATGCATCTTTCAAAGATTTCTCCCTGCGGTCGAAATGACACCATGAGTTTTGAGACAGCCCCAAATGTTTTTTAATAACACACCCATTATAGGTAACTAAGTATTTTGCTTTTTATCTTTTCAACGGTTGGCAATCCTTCCGAATAATATCTACATGCAAGAGCCGCTATTTCCGGTTCCGGGTGATTTTCAAAATCTTCCCCGTTTATCAACAAAGTAGGCGAGCCCCTGAATTTCATTTGAAAAGCTTTTTCATTTGAGCCAACTATAACTTCATTATACTCAATGTTATACAAATCTTTAATAGCTTCTTTAACCCTTTTAATTAATTCGGGTGCATTTGGACAACCGCTAAAATGTTGTAATTCTATTTTAACGTTCATATTAATCCTTAACGTCGCTTTAATATTTATATCCACCAACTTCTTCGACAGAGAATTCAACTCCGAGACCTAGAGCGATGCGGTTAACAAAATTAAAATAGCTGATAATCAAGTTTGCTAACAAAATATCCTCATCATTCCATCCTAAAGATTTTAATTTATCAATTTCAGTTTGATCAATTTCATCCGGCCAGGTGGTTAAAATTTCAGCATAATAAAGTAATAATTTATCCTTAGGTATAACCTCAAGACTTCTAAAATCATTGATGAAATTATTAAGTTTATATTTATCCTTCCAATAAAAATTCAGAGCCTCTGCATGATGATTAATGCAGTATTCGCATTTGTTTGCAACAGATACAACAACAGCAATCATTTCTTTCAACTCGCGTGAAAGATTTGATTTTCCGAACATTATGGATTTGTATAAGTCCATATGTTTAACCATAGCATCCGGGTTTAAACTATGTATTTTCATAATGTTCGATAATTTACCGCGGGATTTACTAATTCCCTCGTAGACTTCTTTTAGCCGTTCTCCTGCTTCACTCTGTTCAATTACTTTAATAAAGGGCACAATAACCTCAATTCAGTTTTTTAAATAATCTTTCTTCGTCAATATCGCCGTAAGAAAAAAGTTGCTTATCAATCACTAAAGCCGGCGTAATTGAAATTCTCTTATCTCTATAAGAGCCAATATCAATAGTCTCAATGGTTATTTGAGGGTGTGTATTGCAGATTCTTTCAATAACTTTTTTAGCACGGTCACAAGCTTCGCAATTATCCGATATTATCAGCGTAATATTCATTTTGTTTTTAATTACAAATATGAAGATTCAGACGCTCTAACTCTGTCAAATTTTTTACATAAATCAAGAAATTATTTTTTTTATTTCATTTACGTCGTTGATTACAAGCCTGCTCCGGTCGAATTCAATTATTCCTTTATTTCTTAAATCAGCTAAAAAATAATTTACAGTTTGCCGTGAACATGCTGTAAGTTCGCCGATATTTTGATGCTTAAGAAACGGTTTAACAAAAATCTGGCTCCCCACCTTTTTCCCGTTTTTTTCTGCATATCTCAGAATAAAAGAAGCAATTCTTTGGTCGGCATCTTTAAATATTAAATCCTCAATTCTCTCGGAAAAACTTTTTAATTTTAGTCCCAAAATTTTAGTCAACTTCAAATTGAGTTCCGGATTTTTTACAATAAATGAGGCCAAGTCATTTTTATTGATAGCACAAATCAACGATGGCTCAACAGTTAGAGCGTAATCGGTACGCTGCCCTTCGTCTAAATAAGCCATTTCGCCGAATATTTCACCGGGATTGATAATTGCAATAATTTTTTCACTTCCATCCGCTAAATACTTAGTGATTTTTACGCGGCCTGTTTTAAGAAAATATATTGTTTTGGACGGTTCATCGGCAAAATATATTGGTTCATTTTTACTTATTTCTTTATCAGTAACAAGACGATTTAGTTCCATCATTTTGTCATTAGCCAACCCGTTGAAAAGGTTGAAATTTTCCAAGTACCAAAGCTTTGATTTTTCTGCCATAATATTCCCAATTATTTATAACACCGCGCAAAATATGAAAATTATTAATTATTTATCTGGATATTCCTAATTATATTCTTTGCCCAAATTAACAATTTAATAACAGTATCTTTATACAAATTTCACGAAATTTGGATTGTTCATTAACATTCTGATGATTTCTAAATGGGAAAGAAAAAAATACTCCTCATAGGCGGTTCCTTAAATCAAACTTCGATGATGCATCAAATCTCTAAACACCTTGCAGATTATGATTGCTATTTTTCCCCATACTATACGGATGGATGGCTGGACTTTTTTGTTCAGAAAGGAATGACAAGCTTTACAATACTTGGCGGCAATTTTAAAAAGCATACGGAAGAATATTTTCAAAAGCACAATCTTAAGATTGATTATAAAGGCTTACAAAACGATTATGATTTAGTGCTTACATGTTCCGATTTAATTGTGCCCCAAAATATTCGTGATAAAAAAATTATACTTGTACAAGAAGGAATGACTGATCCTGAAGATATTCCATTCTATCTGACGAAATATTTAAAGTTTCCAAGATGGGTTACTACTGCAAATACAGGGATTTCCGACGCGTATGATTTATTTTGCGTTGCTTCGGAAGGTTATAAAGACTTATTTGTTAAAAAGGGGGTGAACCCGGATAAAGTTCGTGTAACCGGAATTCCGAATTTTGACAATGCGGTATCCTTTATTGAAAATGATTTTCCTCATAAAAATTTTGTTTTAGTTGCAACTACCGATATGCGTGAGACATTCAAATATGAAAACAGGATCAAGTTTATAAAATATTGTCTGAAGATTGCAGACGGGAAACAACTCATATTCAAACTTCACCCGAATGAAAATTTTGGAAGGGCTGAAAAAGAAATTGCCGAGCATGCCCCCGGCGCACTGGTCTTTTCATCCGGCAATATAAACGAGATGATAGCAAATTGCGATGTTCTCATAACGCGCTTCTCTTCGGTGGTATATGTGGGGATGGCTCTTGGTAAAGAAGTATACTCGGAATTCGATATGAACGAATTACGAAGATTAATGCCTATACAAAACGGAGGCACTTCTGCGCATAATATTGCAAACGTCGGAATCGAACTTCTTGAGAATAGTATAAGTGCTGAACAACAAGTTGAGCACAAAGATTTAATCAATTCATAATTAGATAAATGAATAATCTCAACATAGTCACGGTTATACAAACAAGGATGAGATCGTCACGGCTACCGGGCAAGGTATTAATGCCGATACTCGACGAACCGATGCTGATCAAAATGATAGAGCGTATTAAAGCGGCACGTTTTGCGGACAATATTGTTATCGCGACATCGACCAACAATGAAGATGATAGAATTGTTGATGTGTGTAAGGCGTACAATTTGGAATGCTTCCGCGGCCACCCAACCGATTTGCTCGACAGACACTACCTCGCAGGTAAAAATTACAATGCCGACGCTGTGGTGAAAATCCCTTCCGACTGCCCTCTGATTGATCCGAAGATTATTGACAAGGTTTTGCAATTTTACATCGATAACTCATCTGCATATGATTACGTGAGCAATCTTCACCCGGCAACTTATCCCGATGGGAATGATGTAGAAATATTTTCATCCGATGCATTGGAATCAGCTTGGCGCGAGGCAAAAAGAGATCTTGAACGGGAACACACAACTCCCTTCATTTGGGAACGCCCCGAAAGATTCCGCATCGGGAATGTAAAATGGAACAACGATACCGATTATTCTACAACTCATAGGTTTACTATTGACTATCTGGAAGATTATCATTTCATTAAAGCTGTTTACGAAGAATTGTATGCAAAGAATCGCTATTTTGATTTAGACGACATATTGAAATTGCTTCATGATAAACCGGAGATTTATCATATTAACAGCAAGTATGCAGGGAAGTATTGGTATGAAAATCATTTAGATGAATTGAACCACATTGATGAATATAAAAACAAGTTAAATAAAATATAGGTCGCTCTTATTATGCCGAACAAAGTAGATTTCAACAAAGAATATCCCGGAATTGAAAAATCTGATTATTATTATAAACGGGCTCTCGGGTTAATTCCGTCCGTAACCCAAACTTTGGCCAAAGGTCCTACACAGTATGTTAACGGAGCTTCACCAAAATATTTAGTGAAAGGTAAAGGCGCAAGAGTGTGGGATGCAGACGGAAACGAATTTATAGATTTGAACATGGGAATAGGGCCTCTCTCGCTGGGTTATGCTTATCCCGAGGTTGACAAAGCAATCGTTAAACAACTTGAAGACGGCATTACTTTCTCACTTATGCACCCGCTCGAAGTTGAAGTAGCGGAACTGATTCGCGATGTTATCCCCAACGCCGAAGCTGTGCGTTACAGTAAAAGCGGCGCTGATGTAACCAGTGCTGCAATAAGACTTGCGCGAGCATACACAGGAAAGAATAAAGTTTTATGCTGCGGTTATCACGGCTGGCACGATTGGTATGTAAGTGTAACAGCACGAAATAGCGGCATCCCCGAAGCGGTAAAGAATTTAACTTACACATTCCAGTACAACGACATTGAAGCATTCAAGAACTCCATCGATGATGACATAGCAGCGGTAATTTTAGAACCGGTTGTTTTTGAAGAACCGAAAGATAATTTCCTTCACAAAGTAGCTAACATATGCCAGGATAAAGGCATTGTTCTTATATTCGATGAAATGTGGACAGGCTTCCGGATGGCTTTGGGAGGTGCTCAAGAATATTTTAGAATTATACCAGATCTTGCAACATACTCTAAAGCAGTTGCCAACGGTATGCCAATTGCTATGCTTACAGGTAAAAGAAAAATTATGGACCTGGCTGAAAATGATATCTTTTTCTACACTACATTCGGAGGCGAAGCACTTTCATTGGCTGCCGCAAAAGCTACTATCATTGAAATTAAAAATAAGAATGTTCCGAAATATTTGGATGAGAAAGGGAAACTCCTTAAAGAAGGGTATAATAAAATTGCAACCAAATTGGGAATGGAATATACAAAGGCAATCGGCTATAATTTTCGATCGTTGGTTACCTTTAACGAGAGCGCCGGTAACCCGCTTGAATTAAAATCACTTGTTCAACAAGAAATGATAAAAAGAGGAATCCTATGGCAGGGATTTCACAATATGTCATACTCCCATAAAGATGAAGACATAAGTTATATATTAAAAGTTTACGAAGAAGTGTTGCCGATTTTAAAGAGCGCAATCGAAAAAAATAATGTGCATGAGTTACTCCGCGGAGTGCCGGTTCAACCGGTATTTCGTAAGACAAGCGAATTCAATACAAAACCGGTGAACAAATAATTATGGAATTGTTTGAACTTAAGAATAAAACAGCGATTGTAACCGGCGCCTTGGGATTGCTTGGCAAACAGCATTGTTATGCTTTATCCGAAGCGGGAGCCAATGTTGTTGTAGTTGACTTAGATGAGAACGGCTCCAAATATTTGGCGGAATCTCTAACGACCGATTCGATCGGTGTTAGACTGGACGTGACCGATCCAGATTCAATCACTTCATTGCGCGAGAAAGTAATCGCAAAATTCGGAACGATAGATATATTGGTTAACAATGCAGCAATCAACGACAGTTTTGAAAATCCCAAAGCCGCATTGGAACAATCAAAATTTGAAAATTACCCGTTAGAGTTATGGCAAAAATCAATTGACGTAAGTCTCACAGGTGTTTTCTTATGTTCACAAATTTTAGGTTCAGTTATGGCTGAACAACGATCGGGCAGCATTATCAATATCGCTTCAACATACGGCATTGTAGCTCCGGATCAGAGATTATATATTAACAAAAAAGGTGAGCAGGCGTTCCACAAACCGCCGGCTTATTCGGCAACCAAAGGGGCTATTATTTCTTTCACTAAATATTTAGCCGCTTACTGGGGAAACAAAGGTGTGCGTGTTAACACTCTATCCCCCGGCGGAGTTGAAAATAATCAAGATGACTTTTTTATAGAAAGTTATTCAAAACGAACACCGTTAAACAGAATGGCGAAACCGACCGATTATAAAGGAGCTCTTGTATTCCTAGCAAGCGATGCTTCAAGTTATATGACCGGGGCAAACCTTGTGATTGACGGCGGCTGGACTTGTTGGTAAAAAATCAGTTGTTGATTTAAGGATCCATTATGAAAAATATTCCTAACGAAATAATAACTAAAGCAAAAAAAATAAAATTAATCCTTGCCGACTGCGACGGCGTGTTAACCGACACGGGAACATATTACTCCGCCGACGGCGAAATAATGAAAAGATTTTCAATTAGAGACGGGATGGGAGTAGAGAGACTTCGCAAATACGCCGGAGTGGAAACCGGTATTGTTACCGGTGAAGCATCCGACGTTGTGAAAGCCCGCGCTAAAAAACTAAACATCACCGAATTACATCTCGGCGTTAAAAACAAAGCCGCAACACTTGTTGAAATTTTGGAGAAAAATAATTTAACAGCGGAAGAAGTTGCATTCATGGGTGACGATACAAATGATATCGACATCATGAAACTGGTTGGTTTAAGCGCCTGCCCGGCAGATGCAACCAAATTCGCTAAGGAAATTGCTGACCTTATTGTAGAAAGCAACGGCGGTTTCGGTGCATTCAGAGATTTAGCGGAAATAATTATCTCATCACAAAACAAAGGTACTTAAATGCAAAAGGCCCTGGTTAACATCGGGAATAAAATCGTGGGGGAAGAGCAACCCGTTTATATTATTGCGGAAATCGGGATCAACCATAACGGCTCAATTGATATCGCAAAAAAATTAATCGACGGCGCCGCACTTGCAGGATGCGATGCCGTTAAATTTCAAAAGAGAACTCCCGAACTATGCGTTCCACCGGATCAATGGTACATCGAACGCGAAACTCCATGGGGCAGAATGACTTATATTGAATACCGTCACAAGGTGGAATTTAACGAAGAAGAATATGCCGAGATTGACCGTTACTGTAAAGAAAAAAATATTCAATGGTTCGCATCCCCATGGGACGTAGAAGCAGTAGACTTTCTCGAACAATTCAACCCTGTTGTTTATAAAGGATCCTCCGCTTCTTTGACAGATGAAGAACTCCTTCGTAAAATGAGAAGCACGGGGAAACCTTTGATGCTTTCGACAGGAATGTCTACCGTAGAACAAATTCAAAACGCTATTGCTTTGATAGGGCACGAAAAATTATTGATTGCACAATCAACTTCATCATACCCGTGCAAATTGGAAGAACTAAACTTGAAAGTCATTCAAACATATAAAGATTTATTCCCCGGCATACCCATCGGTTATTCGGGACACGAAACAGGTCTGGCGCCAACATATGCCGCAGTTGCTCTCGGAGCAGCTTTCGTTGAACGTCATGTTACTTTAGACCGTGCCATGTGGGGCAGCGACCAAGCTGCTTCGGTTGAAATACAGGGCGTTGAAAGAATGGTGCGCAATATCCGCGATATTGAAAAAGCGCTGGGTAACGGTATTAAAAAAGTTTATTCAAGTGAATTGAATTCAATAAACAAATTACGCAAGATAAAAACCGATACCCCGTAGAAAAATATTTAGGCGATATACTAAAAACATAAGTTCGTTTCCATATACCGCAAAATTTTTATAAGTTGGAAATCTCTTTATCTTTCGGATACCTCACCGAATAAACAAATTTCTTCTTCACTATTTCAGCAGGGGATATTTCCATTTTCCATTTTACTATGCCGGTATTTTTATCGAGCTCTGCCCCCGATTTATCCTTAAGTTCTACTTCAATATCCTCATTCTGAGAGATCGGAATCTGGTCTTCCATCACCAATTTGATACTACTCTTTTTATTGTTTCTTACTGAAAATTCATACCCGAAAATTCTTTCAACATCGCTGCTTAAGAATTTATCTTCGGTGAAATCCTGAAGTACATTTCTTGATACAATAATATTCTTATCGCGCCCCAGAGATATAGACATCTTTTCTTCGGTAGTGTTGGGATTGATGAATGTATTCCCCACAAATGAATTTTCGAAGTAGATGTTGGCTTTACCCGGCAGTAAATTGTATTCACTCCACTCGGTCAGGTATGCAATAAGAAAAGCATCGCTGTCGAATTTCGGCGCGCAGTAATATTCATATGCCGCGGGAACACTCATTTCCTGAAGCATAACAATATGCGGTTTACCGTCGGACGGGATCGAGTATTTGATGGAAGGAACAAACTCAACGGCCAATTGATTTTGATTTACCGAGATATAATCTGCCATCGTTTCGGTTTCAACATCTTCGGCTACCATAGGAGCCGCAGCGACTTGCATAGTTTTTTTGAGCATCTCTCCCTTTCCATTTGTTCGCATACCGTAATAATTTTCAAAATCTATAAACCATGGATATAACTCAGGTTTGCTTCCCCCTTGTCGTGCATCTCTTGTCGATAAGATTATGCTTGCATCGTTCCAATCGATTCCGCTGCTTTGCCAAACATCCGCATTGTAAAACAATTGAGCCGGATAATTGATATCGTTAACACGCACGTCATATTTGGGAGACCATCCCGCGGAAAATATCATGTAAGACAAATCCATTTTAAGTGAGCCGGATGATTTAGCCGATACAGTAACAATAATTTCGTTGACCGGCATGCTTTTCATTTTGTTAATTTCATTAAGTTGATTTTCAATACGCCTAATATTGTTTTGTGTTTTCGCAATTGCCAAGTCGGCATCGAGAATAGAACTCTTTAGAGATGTAAGCCGACTGTTGAAAAACTCGGCCATACTTTTCAATTCGCCTACCGATACGTTTTTATCTTTACCGCTTAATACTTTATTAGAAAGTAAAAGGTCGATCTCCGCATTCAAAACATCCTTCTCGTTCTGTTTATTGCCTAAAGCATATTTATAAATACGCAGGGAGTCTTCCAGCATAATTGTATCTTTAGTTTTTTGTTGTGCCTTCAGATAGTTGGTTCTCTGCACAACCGATAAAATTATGCCGTCCCCCTTTGCCGAAACCTGTATGCTGCTTTGATCAATCCCTGCTGGTAGATTTGAGAATACAACTTCATTCATTCCTTTATTGAGATTTACACTCGCTGAGTGGCTTAATTCCGCCCCCCGCAGAAAGACTTTTACCGTTGAGAGTTTGGAATCAATATTAACTTCTCCTGCGCCGAAGAGAGATGATGCGAACAGAGTCGCAATGATTACCGCAATTTTTAGATTCTTAAACATTTGGCACCTTTGATATGTTATTTATAACTGCAATAAAATAATCAATCTTTTGATCAGATTCTTCATCAACAAATGGCATGTCGGGTTCCTTTTATTCAATCAAACTTTGTATTGAGCCTGTCTTTAATTATTTTTATATCGCAATATTAATTTGGTCGATTCATTTTGATTAAAAAGGTTACTTCAATTTAATGAAAAAGCTTATTATAGATATCCTGAAAAATAATTTTGCCGTAATATTACAAAGTTGGACACTAAAAATATTAGACAACTTAAAAAACAAACTCTCCGAATCTCAAATAAGAACTTTTGTTGATAGTAGTATCAATACTTTTATTGAAATAATTGAGGAGTCGGAATACCGTTATGCCGATCAATATTTAATTGATATTTACAATCTTTTTTCGAGTGCCAATCTAAGCTTACTTGATATAAGTCATATTTTCAGCTGCGGCAGATATTCGTTATTATCTGCTATTGAAGCAAATAAAACTCATAATTACGACCCTGTAATGCTCCTCGGATTCTTGGATGAAATGTTCGAACAAATCTTTGCCCGTTACAGTGTAATCCATCAAGAAGCGCAGATGAAAGAATTGGCCTCCGATAGAGACCGGCTGGCTAAAAAACTCGACATGAATCAGCAATACTTGAAAAATATTTTGCATGCTTCCGATTCGGCAATAATGATTGTCGACGACCAGGAACGCTTTATTGCATGGAGCAAGGGAGCCGAAGAAATTTTCGGTTATACCGAAGCCGAGGTTTTAAACAAACCCTCAACACTTCTTCTCCCCAATGAAAGCAAATATTTCAACGAATTGAAACATATACAAACAGAGGCAAAGAGAAGCGGATTTTTAAAAATTTTAGAGACCGAAAGAAAAACAAAGAGCGGTAATATTGTAACAGTCCGGTTAAACGTGACCAAGCTCCCCAGCCCGCAAGGAGAATACATCGGGCGAACGATAATAATTAATGATTATACCGAAGTCAAGAAATTACAAGAGCAGGTAGATCAATCGGAGAAACTTGCCGTTATCGGTCAACTAGCTGCAGGTATAGCTCACGAAATAGGCAACCCTCTTGCATCTATTTCTTCATTAGTACAAATTCTGCAAAGAAAAAATGAGGATGATTTCACCAACGAACAGCTGGCCGCTATTAAAGAAAACATTGATAGGATTTCGAAGATAGTAAGAGAGCTTGTTGATTTCTCCCGCCCCCCCAGCGATCAAAAATCCGTTATTCAAATTACAGATGTAATTAAAACCGCTATCGGTATTGTTAAATATGATAAGCGCGTTAGAAAAGTTAAGTTCGACACAGAACTCGCCGCCGATTTGCCCAAGGTGAATATTATTCCCGATCAACTGCTGCAGGTGTTTGTAAATATCCTAATCAACGCTCTTGATGCAATCGAAGGTAACGGGCTGATTAAAGTAAATTCATCACATGATGATCAGTTTGTTTATATAAAAATTTCAGACGACGGCTGCGGCATACCCGAAAAGATTATCGATAAAATTTTCCACCCCTTTTATACTACAAAGGAAGTTGGTAAAGGAACAGGGTTGGGACTTTCAGTTAGTTACGGGATAATAAAAAAATTCAGAGGCTCAATTTTTGTTGAAAGCGAAGTTAACAAAGGAAGTACATTCACAATCAAATTGCCTTTTAAGCAAAATCAATATTAGGAGTTCGTATGTCTATTAAAATATTAATTGCTGACGATGAAAAAGCAATCCGCGACGCGCTTAAATATGTTTTAACCGAGGAAGGATACAACGCGGATACGGCCGTTGACGGTGAAGAAGCTTTAAAAAAAATTGAAGATGAGCAATACGATATTGTTATCTCAGATATAAAAATGCCGAAGTTGGACGGCATGGAAATTTTGAGCAAAGCTGCCGAAGTTTCCCCAGGCACATTTTTTATAATAATGACCGCATACGCTTCGGTACAAACGGCAATTGAAGCATTACGTAAAGGAGCTTACGACTATTTGATAAAACCCATAGAGTTTGATGACTTGATGATAAGACTTAAACACCTTATCGATTTCAAAAAACTTGCTTTGGAAAATAAAACTTTACGCCAGCGCATCTCTTCCGAAGTAGGATTCGAGAAAATAATCGGCAAAAGCGCCCCCATGCAGAAAGTATTCGATTTGATCAAACAAGTGGCTCCAACAAACAGCAGCGTAATAATATTCGGTAAAAGCGGAACCGGTAAAGAACTTGTAGCAAAAGCAATACATTATAACAGTCAAAGAAAAGACGATATTTTTCTCCCCATAAATTGCGGGGCGATTTCGGAGAATTTGATTGAAAGTGAATTGTTCGGTCATAGAAAAGGATCGTTTACAGGAGCTACCGAAGATAAACAAGGTCTCTTCAAAGTAGCCGACGGCGGAACCCTATTCCTAGACGAGATAGGCGATCTTCCGCTGAATCTCCAAGTAAAGCTTTTACGCGCTATAGAAGACAGGGAATTCTACCCGGTAGGGGGAACTAAACCGGTTAAAACAAATGTTCGGATAATTGCCGCAACCAACCAAGACCTTCATGAAAAAACAAAGATCGGCGAATTTAGAGAGGACCTATTTTATCGTTTAAATGTGGTGGAAATCAAACTTCCTCCTTTATCCGAAAGAAAGGAAGATATACCGATCCTTGTAAATCACTTTATTGAAAAATATTGTATGGAGATGGGGAAAAAAATTCTTAGTGTTGATAACGAGACAATGAAAATTTTTATGTCGCATGATTGGCGGGGCGGTGTTAGAGAATTGGAAAATATTATAGAACGAGCCGCAATTTTCTCAAAGGGAGATATGATTACAGTAGATGCCCTTTCAGATTATTTGATAGGCGAAGATACAATTCACGGTTATCCCGATATTTTGAAAGATGCGCTGAAAGATTTTGAGCACGAACATATCTTAAAAACCATAAAAAAATATAATTACAATAAAGAAGAAGCCGCAAAAGCATTGAACATCGGTCTTTCATCCCTTTATAGAAAAATGGAAGAATTGGGTATCCCCACCAAGTCTCCAAAAGATTAGGAGAATTGACGGGGATAAAAAGGGTATTTAAAATTCCACGCTGATCCCGATAGAGGGTAAAATTCCAATAGATGATTGATCGTCAAGTTTACCTTCCCGGTAATTCCAACGAATCGAGTTGGAGTTTTTCCTGTTATATATATTTTGAATATCAAGATACGTAATTAAACTCCATCCCTCGAAATTCCATTTCCTGTCAATACGAATATCAAGACTGTGCAGCACATTCAAGCGTTTTGTATTATAATTATCAACCAGTTGTGTTCCGTCATTTTGATAAGGGGTATATGGATTCCCGGTTGCAAGGCGGAATTTTATACTTGACTGCCATTTATCGCTGAAATAATAACCGGCGCTAATATTAACTATCCATGTTTGATCGTAACTACTAGGTCTTTCTACTCCGTCCAACGCGGTAAAGTTTGCCTCGCTGTATGTTACGCTAAGCAATGCATAATGTGACACTGCCGAAGATTTCTTCTGCATTGAAAACTCAAGCCCTCTTACATTGCCAATGCCTTCACTTGTCAATTGTTCCAATCCGAATGAACCGAAATTATCTTCTACACCGCCATAACCTGCCCCGGTATTTGCAAGTACTAAATATGGTCTACTCAAACTTGTTGGATAGTTACTGTATTTTTTATAGAATCCTTCCAGTTTGAACCGGATATCTTCACGAAGTTTATGTTCCACTCCAAAGATAAATTGGTCTGTTCGTATCGCTTTAAGATTTTTGTTCGACTCATCGGCGGCAAGCCAAATATAAGATGGACTCTGATAGTAAACCCCGCTGCTGAATGTAAGACTAGTAATATCCGAAAGCATATACGCGGCAGATAAACGTGGACTAATATAAAACTTTGTGTTGATAAAATTATAGTAATCCAAACGGGCGCCGATACTGTACCTAAGTCTGTGGAAGAGAACATCGCTGTACTGAGAATACAATGCATACTTTGCAAATCGCTCCGACATTGTGAGTGAGTTCAATGCCAACGAATCGCCACAAGTTCGCCTTTCAATTCATTTTCCCCTTCTCTGGACTGATTAAGAAAGATAGGCTGGAAAAGTGTATCCCTTTGAATGAAATCATAATCTACAAAATTGCGGCTTAAACTCAGGGTATAAAATCCCTTACCAAATAAATGTCTATATGAAAGACCTGTAACATACTGGATTTGATCGTTTGATAAAATCCTGGAATTGTCGTAAATGTCTTCCGATGTTTCATTATTGAACCGCACATTATCAAATGCTCCGATGAATAAGTAACTTAATTTATTCTTATTGTCGAAATTGAAAGTAGCTTTCGAAAGCACGTCATAATACTCAGGTACAAAATTGAATCCGGCTGCATTAAAAATAAAATCGAGATAACTTCGTCTTGCCGAAAAAATAAAATTACCTTTATTATTTATCGGTCCTTCAAGATTCAGCCCGAACTGCGAAGCCGAAATTGTAGCTTTGCCGCCAATACGGTCGTTTCTGCCTTCACGTAATTTAATATCGAGCACTGATGAAAGTTTATCACCATAAATTGATGAAAATCCTCCGGATGAAAAATTGGTTTCCGAAACATAATCCAGGTTTATAAAACTAAGCGCTCCGCCGGTTACACCTTGGCTTCCGAAGTGATTTATATTCGGGAAAACAAAACCGTCTACAATGTAAAGATTTTCCGACGGAGCACCCCCCCGAACCACCAAATCGTTTCTGCCAGGGCTGGCTTGAGCAACGCCGGGTAATACCGATAATGCACGGATTACATCTTCAAAACCGCCGGGAACTCTTCTAATTTCCTCGTACCCGAAACTTGCAAGACTATTTGCTTCTGTAGGCCTCATATCGAAATACCCGGCGGAAACGGTAACTCCGCTTAATTCAATTACCGTCTCCATCATTTCAAATTCAATGAAGGTCGGCCGCGCCGAATTCACAACAACATCGGTTTTCACAATCGTCTCAAAACCTATTGCCGAAGCTCTGACCCTGTAACTCCCCACTTCCACATTTTTTATAGTGAATTCCCCGTTAAAATCCGATGCATCGCCCGAACCTAATTCCATTACGATGATATTTACACCTATTAACGGCTCTTTTGTTATTTTGTCTACTACTTTCCCAACAATTGACCCGCTTGCTTGGAACGCATAAAGATTCCCGGACATAAAAAGGAATACAAATATCCAGATTTGAATAAATAGTTTCATGATTTTTCATCTCATATTTTTTACGTGATAACAAGATGCTGATAAATGAAGTTCAATACAATCGTAAAATTCATTAAGAATAATTTAATCTGTAGTATTAACATTTTTTTTTATATTTTAATCATTATCATAATTGTGAAACAAAATGGATTTTAAAGGAACAGATTTCTCTGATTTATGCTCTATAGCCGAGCAATTGGACTGCTATATATGGGGTGTCGATCACTCCAATGGCCGGCCGCAAAAATTCTTTTCCAATTCATTGGAAAAACTTCTCGGCTATAGCATTTCGGAATTGCATGGTTTGCAAGATGGCATTATCTCTATTATTTCGGACGAGGACCGCCAAAAAGCTAAAATGAAGCTTACCAACGCCGGACATGATCAAACAATTAACAGAACGAACCTTATATACCGTATTGTAAAAAAGGATAAAACCAAAATTTGGATTAAAGAGAAATTAAACATAGAAAGGAACGAAGCCGGTAAAGTATTAAAAACCATCAGCCTGGTTTTTGATATTAACGATGTAAAAGAGGAGACAACAGAACTTAATAAATCTATTGAAAATTTAACCGAAATGAACTCGATTAAAGATAAATTCATCTCAATTGTTTCTCACGATCTTCGGGCTCCTTTTACAACCCTGCTGGGTTTTACCGAAATTTTATTGAATGAAGAAGACTTACCCCGGGAAGAAAGAGATGAATATTTATCTTATATCTATGAAGCTTCGAAATCACAACTGCAGATGATTAATTACCTGGTTGAATGGTCGCGTCTGCAAACAGGACGCACGAAAATTGAACCGTGCAGATTAAACGTGAAAGACATAATTTCAAACTGCGTTTCAACTTTAACTGGTATTGCAATCAGAAAAGATCTTGAGATCAAAACAAATATTCCGAATGATTTATATATCAATGCGGATGACCGGCTTATTAGTCAGGCTGTAATTAACTTGATTAGTAATGCGATCAAGTATTCTGAAAACGGGAAGAAAATTCAAATCAGTTCTTCAAAGTTTAAAGAAGGCAGAATAGAGATTGTTGTAAAAGATGAAGGAATAGGTATACCGGAAGAACATCAATCGAAACTCTTTAAAATAGATTTTAAATATTGTATTCCAGGAACAAAAGGGGAAAAAGGAACCGGCCTTGGCTTAGCCCTTGTGAAAGAAATTGTTGAAAAACATGAAGGAGATATTTGGTTCTATTCTCAGGTTGGTGAAGGGAGTGAATTTCACTTTACAATCCCCGAAGCTAAAAATATAATAATGCTGGTGGAAGATGATGAAAAACGCCGGTTGGAAACTAAAACTATTATTGAAAATACTCTTTCCGAATTTGAGGTCCTAACTGTGGAAAACGGTTATAAAGCATTGAACATTGCTCAGGAAAAAATTCCTTCAATTATTATAATAAATCACGATATGCCCTTGATGGACGGTATTCAATTTGTTGAAACAATGAAAAATAAAAGCACGCTGAAAAATATCCCTGTTGTTGTATTGATAAACAATATAGACAGCGAGACATCAAAAAAATATACAGATCTTAAAGTACGGCAACTGATTAAAAAATCGGATGACGTCAATAAATTAACTTTCGTAATAAAAGAAAATATTGTTTAATTTTCTTAAATTTCGTCTCACCAAAATCAATAAACTATTTTTCACATCCGTATAAAATTCAGGCGATTATTATAATGTCGGGAGAAAAAATTATAAAGAAAAACTGGTACGCATTTTATACGAAGCCCCGTCATGAATTCAAAGCCGCAACCCAACTTGAAAGCATCGGCATGGAATATTATCTCCCGACAATTACCAGGCTGAAACAATGGAGCGACAGGAAAAAGAAAGTAACCGAACCTATAATGCGTAGTTACATCTTCATAAAGTGTGATGAAAGAGGAAGACATAATGCTCTTCAACAAAAACAGATTGTAAGTACTGTTAGTTTCGGGGGAGTTCCGGCAATTATTCCGGATTGGCAGATTGAGAATCTTAGAAAGCTGTTGGAATACAATCCTAAAGTTTTCATATCAAATGTTCTGGAAGCAGGCACCAGGGTAAAAATTATGGACGGCCCTTTTAGCGGCGTAGAGGGGATTGTTTGCTATCACCAGAAGGAACGCACACTGGCCGTTACAATAGAGACTCTCCACCGCTCAATTATGGTCATTTTGCCCCCGGAAAGTGTAATTAAAAAAGTCGATTCTTAACCTTTTCCGTTCATCTTTTTTTTATTAAATTGTTTCTCAAATACCAATTTGCAAATTTTTCAATAAACACTAAATGATAAATCAAAAAGAACTTAGCACACTAAAAATCGGCGATAAATTAAATCATTTTTTTGTCGTTAATAAATTCGAAATTAGATCCACTAAGGCAAATAAACCTTATATTGATCTTGAACTTCGCGATTCATCTTCGGCTCTGTCGGCAAAAATTTGGGATAATGTAGATTCATTAAAAAATCAAATTGCAGCCGGAACTGTTGTTAAAATTAAAGGAAGTATTGGAGATTACCTTGGAGCGCCGCAAATTAATATTGATACCATTATCCCGGCATCGGATACCGATAATGTTAACACAGAAGATTTTTTACCGAAATCTTTGCGTAATTTGGATATCATGCTTAGCGAATTGAACGATAGAGTAAACGAAATACGGAATCCTTATCTCAAAGAATTAATCAAGGTTACACTAACAGGTGAAAATTTTACGAAATACTCGAAAGCCCCGGCCGGCAAATCATGGCATCATTCATATATACACGGTTTGCTGGAACACACTCTTGAAATAATTAAAATATGTGATTTGGTCTGCAGCTTTCATGATAGGATTGACCGCGATTTGCTGGTCTGCGGCGCCTTACTACACGATTTCGGGAAAATTGAAGAACTAACATTCGACACCAATTTTGATTACACTACAAAAGGTAAATTAATAGGGCACATAGTTTTAGCGGCAATGAAAGTGGAAAAAAATATTAACACTATTGAAAACTTTCCCGAAGATTTAAAAGATCAGCTGATTCATTTAATATTAAGCCACCAGGGAAAACTTGAGTATGCCTCGCCGGTTGAACCGAAAACTCTTGAAGCAATTGTACTTTATCACGCTGACGAACTAAGCGCTAAAACAAACGCATACCTTAATGCTATAAAAGAAAATGATAATACGGAAAATAATTGGACGCGATTTTTACCGTTAGCAAATACTTCTCTATTCTGTCCACAAAATAATTCGGGCAACAATCAGGGCAAAAAATAATTATCACATAATTTAATGAGGGCAGCAAAATGAAAATGAAATCTATCAGTTTTACATTTCTTCTTCCTCTTTTTTTCTTTCTTATTACATCTTTATTATCAGCTCAATCGGTAGACTCTCTTATTCAGAAAGGGGACGCTCTGTATAAAAAATTTGATAATAAAGGAGCTTTAACTGTTTTTCAAAAAGCAGATAAGCTTTATCCCAACAACTGGGAAGTTCTATGGCGCCTTGCAAGAACTTACACGGACATTGCAGAGCATATGCCTACCAGCACAGACGCACAACTTGATGAACAAGAAGCTACTTACGAAAAAGCAGTTGAGTTTGCCGATAAATCGGTAGCGATTGCCCCGGATCAAGCGGCTACTTATACAAGAAGAGCTATTGCCAAAGGAAGACTTGCGTTATTCCGCGGGGTATTTACAGGCGGAGTGGGATTGGCTAACGATGTAAAGGATGATTGTGAAAAAGCGATTGCTCTTGGAAACGGCGGAGACGAACTTCAAGCAATAGTTCATTACGTTTATGCACGCTCTCATCATAAGGTTAGTGAAAAATGGGCTCCTGCAAGAGCCGTACTGGGTCTAGGATGGGCAGATATCGATATCGCTTTCGAAGAATATAAAAAAGCTCTAAAGCTCGATCCGGATTTAATGATGATTTATGCAGACTATGCCGAAGCTCTGATAAGCGAAGATGAATATGATACGGCAAGAGAAATGTTGAACAAAGCCCTAAAATGCCCCATACGTGATGAAGACGATGAGAAGAAAATTGTTGAGATTAAAAATCGCCTGAAAGAAATCGAAGACGAATAAAGAGAGTGTAATATTGAAATTTGATGAAATATTAATAGAAAAATTGAAGAAGGCAGAGAATGTTTTATTCTTTACCGGCGCCGGTATCTCCGCGGAAAGCGGAATCCCTACTTTCCGTGGAGAAAACGGAATATGGAAAAAATTCAAGCCGGAAGAGCTTGCCAATTTCAATGCTTTCATTTCAAATCCTGATTTGGTTTGGGAATGGTATCAATACAGGCGTAAAATTGCTTCCCAATCCGAGCCGAATCCGGGGCATTATACAATAGCCGAATTTGAGAAGCATTTTAAAAATATAACGGTTGTAACACAAAATGTAGACAACCTTCACCGCAGAGCCGGGAGTAGTAAAATATATGAGCTTCATGGAAACATCGAAAGAAATTTTTGTATCGAGTGTAAAACTTTCTATGATTCCAATGAAATTAAAGTCTCGGAAAAAGTACCACGTTGCGAAAACTGCGGCGGTCTGATACGCCCCGATGTTGTCTGGTTCGGTGAGGCATTACCGCAAGACGTTTTTACTGCCTCCGAAAAGGAAGCGGAGAATTGCGATATTTGTTTTGTTGTTGGAACATCTGCTGTTGTTTATCCCGCTGCATATATTCCGATTACAGCAAAAAGTTCAAAAGCTTATATGGTGGAAATAAATATTGAACCGACAGAAATAACGCGTGCATGTGATATTTCTTTATTCGGTAAGTCGGGAGAAGTATTGCCGAAACTTTTGCAAGAAGTAATAAAGAGATAATTCAATTTGAAGAAGAAGTTGCTAAAGAGTAACTTCTTCTTCTGCATAAGCGGTTTCCGTTTCGAAAACTTTTACTTTTATTTTTGTAATATTCTCCGGCAGATCGGAATTTTTAATTTTTCCCAACAAATAGAGAGAAATATTTTCTGCCGTTGTTTCATCATCTATGATTACATGACGTGAGTTTATCTTCTGCAATATTTCAATCAATTCTGTATCTGCTATATTTACAATTACCGAATGGTCAAGATTGCCAATTATCGGTTCAACTATTTTTTTGATATCATAATAATCAATAACGATACCGTTACTATTCAATTCACCGGTAAATTCGACTAATAATTTATACGAATGCCCGTGAATGTTCGTGCATAGCCCGTCGTGAAAAGGAAGTCTGTGCCCCATCTCCCATCTGAATTCTTTCGCTACTTTCATCAAACACCTCTGGTTTCGGGTTTCCAAATATATTTATGAAGCTGGAGTTGAAAGCGTACATTTAGTTTATCTTTCAAAATCCACTCTGACAATTTATGCGGCTCTAATTTCGAGAATACCGGTGAAAACAGAATTTCACATTTGTTAAATAGATCATATTTTACGATAAGATCTTTTGACCAATAGTAATCTTCTTCAGTGCCGATTACAAATTTAATTTCGTCATCCTGCTTTATATGATTTAAATTTTCATACAAATTTTTATTCGACATTTTGCTGGAAGGACATTTCATATCCATAATGATTTTAACACGCTTGTCGATTTGACTGATAGGTAAGCTCCCCCCGGTTTCCAGCATAACATCGAATCCCTCGTTGCACAACCGCGTCATTAACTCATGAGATTCCTTTTGCACTAAGGGTTCGCCGCCGGTTACTTCAACAAGTTTAGTTTTAAATTTCCTTACTTCGTTGATGATCTCCTCGATTGAAGCGTCATAACCTTCACTGAATGCATATTCAGTATCGCAATATGAACACCTAAGGTTGCAATATGTAAGTCTCACAAAAACACATGAAAGCCCGGCCCGGGTGCTTTCTCCCTGTATCGAGTGGAATATTTCATTTACTTTAAGCAAATTTCATCCTTCAAAAAATAAGATAAGTCATTCTTGGGCTTGAAAAAATAGTAATATAATTGTAATTAGTCTAATTTTATGTCTCAATTTGGGCTTAAAGTTTATTTTTGTAAGAAAAGTTTGATTTAAAATAGCAATAATAGTATATTTGTTGACTTTCAAACAATAATTTAGGACAAAAGATGGCTCATCACGAATCGGCAAAGAAACGAATTAGATCGAATGAAAGAAGAAGGGTTAGAAATAAAGCTGCCGCTTCTAAAACAACTACTTTAACTAAGAAAGTTCTTGGTACAACAGACCTTGAAGAAGCTTCAAAATTGTTAGTTGAAGCGGTCTCGCATATTGATAAAAACGCAAGTAAAGGTCGTTTGCACAAGAATACAGCTGCTAGAAGAAAATCAACTTTAAGCAAGCATGTAAACAAACTTTCTGCTAAGAAAGAAGACTAATTCAGTACAAAATAAAAGTTTTTAAAAGCAATACGGACTTATGTCTTTATTGCTTTTTTTTGTTTCCTGCCTTTAATTTTTCTTAAGTAATCCGTTGAATTATTTTTCTCCCAATTTCTTAATTTCCACCGGAAATCTTTATATTATGTTGATAAAAAAAAGATAGTATATAAATGGATGACTCAACACAACATACATATTTTGACGATCCAAAAAGAAGTTTACGCGATCAAATCCTGAGCCAACATGATGAATTTGCAAACTCTCCAATAGTAACACAACTCCTTGATGGAATTCCAGAACCTGCAGTTATAATAAATGAAACGAGACAGATAGTTGCATACACTTCCAAGGTAGAAAAACTTATCCCCGCTGAAACCCTAGCAGGAATACTGGGATTACGAATAGGCGAGCTGCTTAACTGCATACATAAAGATGAAAAACCTGCCGGTTGCGGTACAACAAAATTCTGCGCTCATTGCGGGGCAGCAAAATCAATAAAAATAACACGTGAAAAAATTAAACCTTATGTTGAAGAATGCCGAATAACAAGTAGCTCTGACAATAATGAATCAGCTTACGATTTTGAGGTACACACAACACCTCTTAATTTCAACGGCAAAAACTATACTTTGTTTGCAATACGTGATATTTCTGGGCAAAAGAAAAAAGAAGTGCTGGAAAGAGTATTCTTTCACGATGTACTTAATACAAGCGGTTCAGTGCATGGTATTGTATCTCTTTTGATGAATGAAGAGTACTCCGAAGATAAAACCGAATTATTGAAAGCATTATTCGAAAGCAGTGAACAGCTGATTAATGAAATTGTTACTCAAAGAGATCTCCGGTATGCCGAAGATGGGAACCTGGGAGTAGATCTTATACAAATAAGTATTAATGATATTCTCAAAAGGTCATATAATATGTACCGTAATCACGTTTTGGCCGAAAACAAAAAATTGCATGTCGAGTATTTGAAATCCGATTTCTTTTTAACTACAGATAAATCTCTTATTCTAAGATCTCTGGGAAATTTAATTAAGAATGCTCTGGAAGCTTCCGAAGTAAACGGGATGGTTAAAATATATACTTCTGAGGATAATGATTCAATGTTTTTTCATATTTTTAACGATCAAATAATCCCGCAAAGTATTCAAATGCAGATTTTTCAAAGATCATTCAGCACCAAAAACGAAAAAGGACGCGGAATAGGAACTTACAGTATTAAACTCATTATTGAAAAGTATTTGAACGGTGAGGTCAGCTTTATTTCCGACAAAGAAAACAAAACTGTATTTACAATAAAATTACCGAAGAATCATAATACTGATAAATAAAAATAGGTGACAGATGAAAGGTTTAATCAAATTTAATTCATTTACTAAAAAATCCGCCGCACTATTTGTCCTTGTAATTTTTATGGGAATGATCCCCTCGGCCCCCGAAGAAGGGATGTACCCGGTAACGGAAATTAACAAACTTGATCTTAAAAACGCCGGTTTGAAAATCGACGTTAAAGATATTTTTAACCCGGACGGTATAAGTATTGTTGACGCACTTGTTAGATTGCCGGGATGCACAGGCTCGTTTGTTTCTCCGAACGGATTAATAGTAACTAATCATCATTGCGCGTTCGGCCAGGTAAACCGCGTAAGCACAACAGAACATAACTACCTAGAAAACGGGTTCCTTGCTAATTCATATGAAGAAGAAATTCCTCTTGATAATTACTATATAAGAATCGCTTCTTCATACGAAGACGTATCCGAAATAATTCTTAAAGACATCGATAAAATAGAAAACCTCGCTGAAAGAGGATTAGAAATTTCCAAAAGACGACGTGAGTTGGCTGAGAAATACAGCGATGATGAAAATGCAATCGATGCAGAAGTATCGGAAATGTTTGTTGGTAAAACTTATGTACTGATTAAATACAAAATCATAAAGGATGTCCGCCTCGTTTACGTTCCCCCGATTACAATAGGTAATTTCGGCGGTGAAACGGATAACTGGGTGTGGCCTCGTCATACAGGGGATTTTTCATTCTACCGCGCATACGTTGCACCCGACGGGTCCACAACTACTTTCAGCAAAGAGAATGTTCCTTTCAAACCGGAGAGATATTTAAAAGTAAATCCCAACGGTGTAGACGAAGGAGACTTTGTATTTGTACTCGGTTATCCTGCAAGAACATTCCGCCACCGCCCTGCAAAGTATGTTGAGTTTCAAGAAAAATTTCAGTTGCCTTACATACAACAACTTTACAGTTGGACAATTAATCTATACGAGGAACTTGCAGCCGGTAACCCGGAATTGGAGTTGAAATACGCCACACCGATAAAGAGATTAGCCAACACCGAAAAGAATTACCGCGGCAAACTAAAAGGGTTGAGAAAAATTCAATTAGTAAAACAGAAAGAAAAAGAAGAAGAATTGCTGCAAAGTTTTATTGACTCCGATCCCGAGCTAAAAAAAATTCATGGTACACTTCTTCCGGATATTGGCGCTATATACCAGGATCTTTTTATCTACGGGTTAGCTGATCAATGGTTCGGTCAATTGGAATCACGTTCCGGTGTTTACCAGGCTGTCGAATTTCTTATAAGCTATGCCAACGATCGCCTTCTTGCCGAGAATCAGCGCTCAGAAAGGTTTGATGAAGAAAATCTTTCGAGAAACTTGAATAGGATCTATTCAACATTTGCTCAATACGATGAACCGTTTGAAAAAGCATATTTGACCAAAATGCTTACTGATGCCGTCAACTTTGGGAATGTTGAACACATAACCGCAGTAGATAAAATAGTTGAAGGAAAAGAAAACAAAGAAAAAGCAATCGATCAATTTGTAGACTATTTAACGTCTGGTACAAAGTTATTGGATAAAAATAATTTTATTTCGCTAATTGAAAAATCTCCCGAAGAAATACTGGATTGCGAAGATCCCCTTTTCAAATTCGCCAAAAGTCTTTATGACCAAAGGCAATATATTACGAACAGATATTTATCTTCAAACGGTAAATTGAACAAGCTTCTTTCACAATTGATTGACATAAAAAGCGCATGGAGAAAAACAGCATTTGTGCCCGATGCCAATTATTCGTTGCGTTTTACATACGGTTACATAAGAGGTTACGATCCCGTTGATGCGGTTCATTACAATCCGATCTCTACAATCGACGGTATCATAGAAAAATCTTATACCGGGAATCCCGATTACAAAATTCCCGACAGACTGCGAGAGCTTTACGAAAAGAAAGATTTCGGTAAATTCTATAATGAGAAGCTGGGCACGCTCCCCGTTGGGATTTTATATAACATGGATACATCGGGAGGTAACTCCGGTAGTCCTATACTTGATGCTAACGGCGATCTTATAGGATTGAATTTCGATAGATCTTTCGATGCAACTATAAATGATTTTGCATGGAATGAATCCTACAGCCGTTCAATCGGTGTAGATATCAGATACATTTTATGGGTAGCCAGCAAGTTCAGCGGTGCAGATACACTTGTAAAAGAAATGGGCGTTGAATTATAAAATCATTTTTATGAGGGTGTCTCAAAAGGAATTGTTCATTAAGTAAATCCGCGAAAATCCTTTGTAGCAGCGGTATCAGTGTACAATATTTTCAATAAATGTGACTTTTGAAACACCCTCATGAATTCTTAAATCGAATCTAATCTTAATTCTACCTGCATGAAAAGTGTCATATCGAACATCCCTCCGAGTGGATGATACATAACAAAACCACCTAGAATATTTTTTAATGCTAAATTCACTCTGATTCCATTTTCCAAAAATGTTTTTTGAATTGAAAAGTCGAGCAATAAATTATTATCAACCGTTTGATTGTATTGCCCGCCGGAATTTTTTGAAATACCTTCATAATCAGGCCAATATGTTTCCGATAAATATGTAAATATACACATCATCCCGAACGATGAAACCGGCCGGTAATCTACAGAATATTTTAACGTATGCTGAGGGAAGGATTGCTGGCACCCGGAAAAAGTATCCGTACCGGAAAAATGAGGAACAAACCTGTAATACATTTTTTGTTTTAACGTAGATGTAATATTGTGTTCAAATTGCGTTCGGAATCCTGCTACATTCCCCTCTTCGGCAACAGATAACCGTGTAACCGGGTTGAACGTAATTGAATCCGGATTATAATAAACCTGCCGATTTTCAATATATGTATCAAAATATTTTCTGTAAAAACCCCCCAGCATTATAGAAAAATTTTCCCCTGCGTTGAACATAAAATCAACTTCAGCCAAGATTTGTTTTGAAGATTTTATTTCATCGTCTATCGTGTAACTCATCGAGTAATCATTCATAAAATTGTAACCCTTAGAAGTCCAATACCATAAATCGTAATCTTCTTCAGGCAGCCTTGAAGAATAAGAAAAACTCATGTTTATGTTTACATCTTTATTCGGATAATATACCATATTTGTACCGGCTTTAAGTGCAGTGCTTGTACCGTCGAATACAACTCCGCCGAATAGGATGTTGTCTAATTTTTCCCCTTTGAATCCTTGAGTCTGACCGTTAATTCGTATTAAGGTTATTGCCTCACTTTCAAGTTTATAATGTGTGATCATTTTTATATGGTTGATTCCCAAACCAAGTTTTGTAGAGTGCGCAGATTTGCCGTTCACGATTTCAAGATACCCGTCATAGTTATTTATATTCCAATCGAACAGGTTATCGAAAGAAGGCATCGTCCAATCCAAAAGACTGGATGAGAACTTTACATTGTAATTAATTCTTGTCTCATCCGATAAAATGAAGTTACCGTTTAATCCCGCGTGAGTAAATTTAGATTCAACGGGAATTTCCATCCCGAAAGGTTTGAAGAAAAGTATGTCCGAACCATAACCGGGGAATAATACCGGGTCCCCGGTTTCAGTCCGTGTAATAAATAATGAATGACTTCCTCCCAAAAATTTTGCGTCAATCTTTAGAGAAGCCCCCATCATTCTTAATTGTTTGTATTCCCATGGATAAGTGCTGAATCTGTTGTTGATTTTCGGATCGGTATAAATTTGAAGGTGATGTTTTAATCCAAGTTTGAGACCCAGTTTTTCACCCCCGAAATTTATACTTGTCCAATAATAAGGCCCAATTTGATCTATATTCGGAGCTTCTGTGTTCGTGTATGTGTATGGACCGGGATCCCCGGTTTCATTTGCACTGGCAAGCGATGCGTGAATGGAAAATCTTTCCGCCGCAGGGAGAGTATGAATATGTATTATCCCGGTTTCATTGAATTCACCATTAATAATTCCCGGCGCAGTAAATATTTCAACAAAATCAATTTCCATTATACCTATTGGAAGAAGATTTATGTTTTTTATGTAAGGAAAATCGAGATTAATTTTTTGATTATCGACTAGTAATATCCAGTTCTGTTTCCAATCGGGAGTTATGCTGTTTATATTAAGCTCTACCCTGTATCCGTCTATTGTTGATATGGATGCCGAATTGATTAATTGAAAGAGATCCGATAACCTTGCCGCACCGGAAAGTTGAATATCATCCTGTGTTATGATTTCTTTGCCGAATGAAAAACGTTTTATATCTTTTACTTGCGATTGTAACAGGGTTGAAAATAATAATAATATAATCAGAGAGTTTTTCATTTTAAAAACTCCCTCAACCATCCGGGAGCAGTGAATGCTTTGCTAATGCCTACCCCAAGATAAAGAGAATTCATCCTTGGAAAAGTAAATACTGTTAAATAGCGACCGTTGAGATTTATGCTCCAACCCTCAGCCAACATTACATTTATTCGTGATACAAGTCCAGCGGTAAATTCAGTTTCATTTAACAAATTTTTATCGGTAACAATCGCATTCTCGTTAAAAATCATTTCAGTAAGTGCAATTCGTCCTCCCAGTGAAAAACTTACAGGGGACAATAGAATTAATTCATAGTCCCATTGAAGATAAAATTGCAAGTTAGTAAAATCGGGAGCTTCATCAATATAGCTCTTAAAACCGCTATACATTATACCGGTCTGAATAAAGCCAGCATAAAATTGTGTCGCAATATATCCTTCGGCTCCAATATCGGGTTCCCAGTGATGCTGGAAATTGCCGTAATTGTAATCTTTAACCGCATTGATCCCAATAATTATTTCTTTAAATGCGTTATTGTTTAGCTGAGCGTTAATATTTGAGATAGAAAATAAATTTAATAGTATGATGGAAAAAACTCGTGTGAAAATTTTTACTTTCAAAATTTGCCCTGTTAAACTGAGTAATGGTAAACATCAAAAGAAAATAAAATAAATATACATAATCCGGTGTACAAATTTTACTTCAAAAAATTGTGGTTGCAATTTATTACATCTTAATTTTTCCTATAAAAATATCTCCCGTAAATATTTGCAACTTAAGCGGAAGATACTGATTTTATGATCCAATTAAATCCAGTAGTTGCCGCACCCGGTGCGGCGCTTATTTTTTGCACAAATATTCTTACTTATGCCGAGCGAATCAATTAGGGGAACTGCAATTCTTTGTGACAAAAGAGGAACAATTATAGATTGCCTTAAAGACGACCTGGGAATATCGAGTAATTTTCCATCTGGAAAACTTTTGGGGTCCTGTTTTTCTACGGATCAATTTCACAAGGCATTGGAATTCAGCATTCATTTGAAAAGCAGTAAATCAACTTTCAATTGGGAGATGTCCCCCGGGAGCGGAGATAAACGGCTTATCTTTAATTTCGGCGGAGGTTCATTTAATGATCACTTATTGATTGTAGCTACCGAAACGCAAAATTCATCTGAAATATTGTTTAATGAAATTGCCGGTTTAAATTCAGCTACAGGAGCCGATCTTCCATTAAAAGACAACATATTGAAATTAAACACACGTGAAAATGCATGGTTGATGATTGACGAATTAACCCATCTCAACAATGAAATTATTAATTACAAAGAAGAAATTTCCAGGAAGAATAAAGAACTGGAAGAATTGAGCGCAACTAAAAATCAATTCCTAGGAATGGCTGCCCATGATTTGAGAAACCCGTTGGGTAATATAAAATCCTATAGTGAATTTCTTTTGGATGATAAAGAAAACCTTACAGAAGAACAAATCGAATATATCCAAAGCATTAATTCCCTAAGCCAATTTATGGTTGGTCTTGTAAACGACCTGCTGGATATCACAAATATTGAATCCGGTAAATTCAAACTCGAAATGCGAAATGTAATTTTACGTCAGCTGATTGAAAAGAATATCAGGTTTATTCATTTATTGGCAGAAAAGAAAGACATAAAAATTATATTCACACCTTATAAAAACCCGATTCAAATTACACTGGATCAAAGAAAGATTAACCAGGTGCTTACAAACTTACTTTCCAACGCGGTCAAATATTCTTTCCCCGGGAAAAATATTTATATAAGTACCGCAATGAATAATGGTGATGCTGTCATCTCAATAAAAGATGAAGGACAGGGTATTCCTGCCGAAGAATTGCCCAACTTGTTCAAACCTTTTCATAAATTCTCTGTAAAATCTACTGATGGCGAAACGAGCACCGGTTTGGGATTGGTAATTGTAAGAAAAATTGTTGAAGCGCATAACGGAAGGATTACGGTTGAAAGTAAAATAGGAATAGGATCCAACTTTACTTTCACCTTACCTATTAAAGGGATATCTAATTAATAGAAAAACTTTCGATTATATTTATTACAGAACAAACAAAGAAAATATATAAATCAAAATCTCGGCTGTTATACCCATAAGAATTGTAGCCGTAGTGAATAATTTTAACGATACATCCAAATTCAAATCGGAAAATTTTGTTACTACCCAGAAATAGCTATCATTAGCATGTGACGCTACCATCGACCCAGCCCCCATCGACAAAACAGCAATAATAGGGCCCATACCTGAATCCAAATGTAATTCCGGGAGTAAAGGCATTATTAAAGAAGCAGCTGTTATTACCGCAACAGTAGAAGACCCTTGAGCAGTTTTCAAGCCGGCTGAAATTAAAAACGGGAGAAATATTCCAAGCCCAAGCGGGGCAAGTGTTTCGCCTATTCCGTCGCCTATCCCGGTAGCTTTTAATATCGCTCCGAAGGCGCCGCCGGCAGCAGTGATAGCTAAAATGCTTCCTGCATTCTTTACACCGTCACCAAGCCAATCGTTTAATATCTCCCCCTTCCATTCTTTGATTAATATGAAACTTACTGCTAATCCAATCATCAATGCAACAGATGGATCTCCGATGAACGAGATGGATTTCTGAAATAGATTATTATCAAGTGCACCAACAAAAAGTGAATATAGAGATTTAAAAGCAATCAAAGTTATCGGTAATAGAACGGGTAAAAACGACAAAAGAGGATTCGGGAGATTGCCATTCTTCATAATATCTTCACCTTCAATAGTATCGAAGGTAGCCGGGACATTAAACCTCTTGCCATATGTATTAGCCCACGCGAACCCCACAAGCGCAGTAGGAATGGCTACAAGAAGTCCTATCAGCATCAATTGCCCAAGATCAACACCAACTATTCCCGCAGCGGCGGTTGCCCCGGGATGCGGAGGTATAAAACAATGAATTGCTAAAAGGCTTGAACCAAGGGATACAGCCATAACCGCCATCGACGTTTGCGACCTTGCCGCAATTGATTTGTTCAACGGGCTTAAGACAACAAATCCCGAATCGCAGAAGATGGGTATCCCGAAAATCAAACCGGTTAAACTCATCGCAAGGGATGAATGGTTTTTCCCTACACGTCTCAAAATGAAATCTGCCATTGATACAGCAGCGCCTGTCTTTTCGAGTATTACTCCCAAACTTGTACCGGCAACAATAACGATCCCAATCGCGCCAAGTGTATTACCAAAACCTACTTTTATAGTTGTAATTATTTCATCTGATGATAATCCGGAAAAAAGCCCAACACCCAAAGCAGCAAGTATAAGTACAAAAAATGCGTGCATCTTCACTTTTGCAGTCATAAATATTATAAAGACAACACTTAATAAAAGAAGTAATAGTAAATAATGTACTTGCTCCATAGAGTTCAATCCTGTTTTAGTTGACTGCCGGAATCATATTACTCGATAATTAATTTTGAGACAATAACTTTTCTTTCACTTTTTATTATGCCATACAAATTTAATGGATCGGAATGATCCCATGCAATTCCCTGTCCAAAAATTTTAATCGGCAGAATTTCTACCAATTCAAGGATGGAACCGGCTTTGGGAAGTTTCATAGTATATACTTCGGCGCCGTCGTGCCCGGTGCAATAAAGCAATCCATCCGGACCCCAAGAACCTCCTGAGTTGCTCATAGGAATAAATTTATCGGAGACTTCTTTAGGGAAAACCCATGCTTCGATCATGCGCCATTGATCATCAAATTTTACAACGGTTGTCCATCTTTCATCCGTACCGGCTTGTTCTTTCCACTTGCCGTAATTTGCGAATCCTGCCCACCAAAATCCGTCATACTTATCAATCCATGTGCAAGAACCCCATTGTATTCCAAAGCTATGCGATTCAACGTGTTCTAATGTTTCCGTATCCCAAATCTCAACAGAACTTGTCATCGGCACCTGAGGATAATTTGAGTGGGAACAATATAGTAATCCGTCAACAATCACTCCGCTATCAAGGTGGATAAATAATCCGTTTTCTTCACCTTTCCACGACGCAACCAGTTCCCCCGATTCTTTGTCATATTTACCAATTTCCTGCGTACCGACAACATATATATAGTTTGCATCTACTGCAATACCCTGCCTTGCTTCGGGGGCATTTAGTTCTTTCACTTTAACAAATTTTTTACTCTGGCAGAGTGCATTACTACTTATAAATAATAAAACGAAAAACGTAAAAAATATTTTATAAAAAGTTATAGTTTTCATTTTTACTTCCCAATTTATACCACGAATATGTAATCATTTTTTTAGGATTAAAAATAACTTGTTGAATATTATTCCTCAAGTTTATAATCCACCGGAGTTATGCCCAATTTGCCTGCAGTAAATATCATTTGGCCAGTATCATCCACAAGAACATAATCCACCCCGGCATTAAATAAGTTTTTTAATTTTTCGGGAGAATTTGTCCCGTAATAATTTATTTTTACTCCACTCTCTTTTAATACTTTTACCAATTCACACAAGTTCGTATCTGCTCGTTCCGTCAATTGAATAAAATCGAATTTCAACGAAATTGTTTCGTTAACATATTGCCGGGGAGTATCAGCTCTATCCATATTGCAAATTTTAAGATTTTCACTAATATTTTTCACTACATCAACCATATTCTTCTTCACTGCAATTACAGTTTGATTTACCCTCCCGGCCTCTACAATGATTTCAGCAACTTTTTGTGCAGCTTCTTTACTTTTTTTGATATGGACATTCAACCAAATATTTTTCGGCATTATTTCCAAAACCTCTTCAAAAGTAGGTACTTTGATCCCGTAGAATGTTGAATCTTTCCAACAGCCTGCATCCAAATTTTTTATTTCTTTTAAAGTTAACTCTGAAATCAAACCGCTTCCGTTTGTAGTTCTATCAACGGAGGGATCGTGAATTACAACAAGTTGATTATCAGCAGAAAGCCATACATCGAACTCAATCATGTGGACACCCTGGCGGAGCGCTTCTTTAAAGGCAGGTAATGTATTTTCAGGATGCGTATATCTTGCTCCGCGATGTGCGCAAATTCCAAGTTCCGGCAGCAGCTTTTGTGAATAAACCAGAGGGCTGCACAAGAATAAAACTATTGCGTAGTGAAATATGTTTTTGGATAAAATCATAATTTATTCTCTCGGTTTAACATTCCAAACGGTTAAGGCAAGAAGCATCGAAAGAACGGAGGCTCCGATCCAAAAAATAAATGCATTATCAAAATTGTATACCGCTTTACCCTCAACCATCATTTTTGTATCGTCAATTAAAAAGCTGCTTATCAAATCTTGTGTTGCGGCCCCGATATAACTGAATAATCCTATCAGCCCTTTAACGGAGCCGGCAACACCTTTGGGGAAAACATCAATTGCAACCAATCCTGCCAGAAATACTATTAAGCCGCCTATGCCGAATCCGAATAAACCCAGTGCGATTGTATCTAATATTTGATTACCAGGGGGAATAACATAAAGCATTACCAACGAAGCAATTTCTGCTAAACCGTAAATGAGAGTCGGAATATTTCTCCTCGAGTTAAAAAATTTGTCTGACAGATAACCTGAAAAAACCGCGCCGATAAAACCCAGCACAGGATAAGCCCCCATCGCAAAACTGGCATCTACAAGTGAGTAGTGTTTCACTTCCTGTAAAAACAATATTCCCCAGTTGTTAATAGCATATCTTGCCGAATACATAAATGCACTGCTTAAACCCAAAACCCATACTATTGGGCTTTTAAAAACAAGTAAATGCATTTTGGAAAGTGGTTCCTTTGTAGGTTTACCCGCTGAATAATCTTTTGTATAATCAACAACATGAGGCAGTCCATAGGTCTGAGGTCTATCCGCTAAATTTCTGAACATTACTATCGATACTATGATACATACTATCCCGGGGCCAATAAACCCCCAGCGCCAGCCCAATATGCTAATTAAAAATGCCGTACCGACAAAAGTTAATCCTTCTCCAATATTATGAGCCCCTGCCCAAATTCCGTAACGAGTTCCCCTTTCTTTATTGCTGTACCACTGGCAGATAGAAACGACACTGGGAGCGGAGCCGATTGATTGGAACCACCCGTTAAATCCCCAAAGAATTACAAACACAATAAAATAATTTGTGAATCCAAAAAGAAGGTTTACAACAGCCGATAACAATAACGCGGTAGACATAAAGCGGCGTATGTTTGCATGATCGGCTAAAATTCCGTTTGCAAATTTGCCGATTGCATATGTATACAACAAAACAGACCCGATTATACCCATCTCGGTAACATCTAGTATTCCTTCATCCAGCAAGGGTTTTTTGGCAACTGATAAACCTAACCTTGTTGTATAAAAAAAGGCATATCCGAAAATCAGGGTAATGTATAATCTAAGTCGCTTCTTTTCATAAAGATTCTTAATTTCATTTTCATCTTTAATTAAAGGTAAATCAGCGCCAGTTTTAAAGAAGTCTAAAATCTTTCTAATCATACTTTCTCCTGTCAGACATTTCAATAGACCTCTCTCCCCGGTCAATGAAAAAAGTTTTTATCGAAAAAAAACGATCCCTTTGAATAAACGAATGAATTAACTAATTGATTTCCATCCTTAATCATAATTTTCAAATGGCAGGAAGAAGGGGTTCACTTCCTGCCATTTAATGAGGCTGCGGAATTATATTACATTTATAATCTATAAGTAATTCCGAGTGTTCCGTAAGAACCGAATCTTGCCCACTGTTGTACTTTGGAATAATCTTCCGTAGGATCCCCGAATCTCTGACGCTCTTGCTGATTCGTAAGGTTATTAAGCTGTAAGAAGAGAGTCACGTGATCCATAATTTTTTGAGATACCGATATATCAAGATGGTATTCGCTTTCAAAATATGAATCTGTATAAACATCACTGCCAACACTTTGCAAAATATCATCTCTGAAATTATTTGAGATGACAAAGGATAATCCTATTTCCGGGTTGTCATACATTAAAGCTAAGTTTGCAATGTGTTCAGGACTGCTTCCCATCGGAAGTTTTCTGCCACCCACTTCAATCTCTGCTTTTGTATAAGTGTAGTTGGCATAGATACTGAAGTTTGATAGAAAAGGAACGTTTAGGAAATTCAATTTCTGATTCAAAGCCAACTCAATACCGTAAATAGTGGCATCACTATCTCCATTTATCGGCATTCTAATTTCATACTGTTGAGTTCCTCCTTCGTAAGGAAGATCTTCAAAAACAGTAGTACTAACAATAATATCTGTCATCTTTTTGTAATAAATACCTGCACTGAACAATCCTAAATAGGATGTATAATTTTCAAACATTAAATCGAAATTCATGGATTTCGTAGGTTCCAAATCGGGATTACCTCTCGAAATTTCTCTTTCATCATCATCTCTGAATTCTACAGGCACAAGTGATTTATAATTCGGTCTTGAAATACCTGATGAGTAAGCGAATCTTAAATTCATATTATCATTAAACCTGTATGTAAAATGAATTGAAGGGAGAAAACTTGAATAGCTTGCTTCGGCTTCTTGTTGATTTGCAGATTCGATTGCCAATGTTTTATAATTGTTTGTCGTGTTCTCAAATCTTGCACCCGCCAAAATGCTGAATTTGTCATTAAAATTAATAGTTGTCATACCGTATGCGGCAATTACAGATTCGGAGGCATCATAATTGTCATCAGACATATCCAAATATTTATTTGTTTCAGCCCCCAAATAACCGACTTGATCCGGCTGTACAACTACATCTTCAAATCCCCACTCACCTTCACCCAGCACATGGTCTTCGGCAAATTTTTTCATTTCGAGTCTAACTTCCTCAAACTTCACACTTTTACTTAAATATTTTCCACCAAATTTTAATTTGCTTTCTCTATCCATTAATTCTATCGGGAATTCAATATTAAATAAGCCGGCAAGATCCGCATCTTGTTTCAATTTATCGTCAATTCTTATTCTGTTCAACTCAAGCGATTCAGCTTGTCCGGGGAATTCGGTAGAGGGACTAAATTCTTTAATTTGATCATTTGTATAACCTGAAAAATCAAAATCTCTTTGGAATCTGAAATAAGTTCTTGCAGGCATATCTTCCTGGGCTTTAATCCAGCTTGCCTGGTAATCTAATTTTATACCGTCGAAATTATGATTACCTCCGAACATTATTGTACTTAAAGTTTGATCTTCAAGTCTATTTCTAGTTTCTTTTGTTTCTTCAGCGTCATCAATTACCCATTCATTAAGTCTTCTGATTTCATCATCGAGATATTGATTGTGGTTAACGTTTAAAAATATTTTATTGAATTCGTCGAATTTATATTCGGTGTTCAGGTTAATACCCCAACGTTGTCTTTTAACATCATAATCATTTGAGTGCTGTGCAAAAATATGACCGGCAGATAGATCGTCATATTCAAATTCTCTTAATGTAGATCCGCGGTTTGTTTTGTAATAGCTTGCTGCAAAAAGTACACCTAGTTTATTATCGAAAAATCTTGTGCCACCGTAACCTGAAATATCGATAATATCATTTCCATACTTGTTATAGTCTGAACTTTGGGCATTATATCCACCGCCAAGATTTACGGCAAAAACGCCAGCGTCCGGCGCTTGTTTCATTTGGAAGTTAACATTACCGCCGATTGCGTCGCCGTCTATATCGGGAGTTAATGCTTTTGTAACAACAATATTTTCCATTAAATCCTGATTCAATAAATCCAACCCAACAGCTCTTTCGGCATCAGGATCGGGGGCAGGTATTCTCTGTCCGTTCACGGTAAGTGAATTATATTCGGGAGCAATACCTCTAATCTGAATCATCTCGCCTTCGCCCTGATCATAAGCGATTGATATGCCAGGTATTCTTGAAACAGTTTCGGCCGCGTTTCTATCAGGGAATAATTGAAATTGCTCCGATGAAACAACATTCTTAATATTAGCAGCATTCTTCTGCTCGTTAAGAGACTTTGCCTGGCCGCGCGTTAATTCACCGTAAACAACCGCAGTTTGTAATTCAGTTGTTGTTTCCTGAAGTGAAAAATCAACAACAACAGTATGATTGCTTTGAACAGTTACTTCGAGTATTTGCTCTTGATACCCTAGAAAAGAAGCTTTCAATTGATAAGTGCCCGGTTCAATTTTCGAAAGCGTGTAACGCCCCTGTATATCCGCCGCGGTTCCGGTTACCGTATTCATAATTATAACATTTGCACCCGGCAAATATGAACCGGATGTTGCCTCGGTTACTTTACCCGAAATCTTTCCATAATTCTGAGCCGATACGGAAGACGGGGTAAAATGAAAACCGATAATAAATATTACCATAAGAGTAAATACCCTTACTCTCTTTGTAAAATTTGTAGTTTCTCTTAACACTTTACTCTCCTCGTTGTGAATGAAAATTTATTTTATGGTATTACACATTTCCTTAAGAAGTGTTACCCTGATAAAATCACTTAATTATTTCCAGAAAATCAATCACATCTCCATTAATATCGAAAGCTGTAAAGGATAATTTTTTACCGGAGATTTCAACCGTGCAATAATTATGAACAAGTTTACAGTTTTCACATTTTCTAATCATTTTGCTGTTGGAAAGATCAAGCTTTCCTCCTCCTCCCCCAGTAACCACATAATTTACCCCGTTAACCTTTCCGCGGTCGTAACCATGCACGTGCCCTGAAAATGAAACATCAACACCGTATTTTTCAAATAGCGGGACCAGGTATTTTTTGCAATCCGGGTAATAATCCTGTGAACTAATCACAAAGCTGGGAACATGCGCCACTACAAAAAGCCACTCAGCGGCTTGTGCTTCTTTGGAAGACAATTGACTCACCAACCACTCATATTGTACGCTGCCTTTTGAGATTTCGGCATAGAATAATTTATCGGGGTAAGCTGCTCTTCTATTATCAAGAAAAATGAAAAAGCTGTTTCCATAAGAGATGGAATAATAATTTTCGTGTTCGGGTTCGGGGAAGGCGAAGTAGTCGTAGAAAAACTTACCATCCAGCTGGTGATTTCCAATTGAAACATAAACCGGTTTACTGTTGAGTATTCCGGCAAGAGGATCGAAAAATTCAATGTTCCAATTTTCTCTTGCCCCGTACTGCACTGCATCGCCAACGTGAACAATCAAATCAAATTCATGTTTTTCAATCTGTTTTATAATATCCTTATGCCTAAGGAAATTCAACTGTGTATCGCCGTAGGCAATAAACTTAAAATCGGTTTTTTCATTTACAGCTGATTTGAAAGAATACCATTCACTTGTTAAATCACCGGACCGAACCCGGTAATAATAGTATGTTTCTTCAGTTAGACCTGATAATTCAATTTCATGGTTGGTTACTTTGTTTTCTTTGTTGATTGTAAATTCCGGTCTTTTTGAGAGTCCATATTCTACGCCTGAGTTTAGCGGGAAATTTGTTCCCCACATAATCGTCGCTTTATCATCCAGAACACTTTGAATATATGGGCCGCGGTTGATTACGGCTTCTTTATTCTTTGGGATAATTTTCAGTTCATTATATACTTCAACATAATCAATAAACATTCCGGCATTGGCGCAAGACAAGAAACCGATTTTACCGGATGACAAATCACCGTCATATGCTTCTAGAATTTTATCATTGTCCAAATAAACAATGAGGGTATCATGGAGAGCGGAGAGAGCAAGCGATAGACTGCAATATGCATCGTTATTTTTGCGTTCATCTAAAACTGTGAAAACTCCCGATACCCTCTTGCCGAGACATGTAATTCTTCTCTGGCTTGAATGTAAAAAGCAGTAGTAATTATCTTTATCTTTATAGCGAAACAATACGCCTATGAAGTCATCGTCGGTAGCTATAAATTCTGTTTTCAAAAAATAGTTTTCCCAATTAGACTCACCGGCGATAATGTGAGAACCTGTCAATTCCTTTACATTACCTATATTGGAATTTTCAATTAAGAAGCCCTGCTCGATATGCCAGTTGGAAGGTTCATCGGTGATTTCATCAATTACTTCCCACCCGGTTGAAATCTCGGATTCATTAAAATAATCATACCATCGAGGTGTATTTGCAGGTGAAGTTGCAGGTATAGTTTTATCATCCAGCGCTTGCGAGTGGAGCGCTTGAATTCCCCCGGAAAGAAACGCTAAAATGCAAATTGATCGTATCATTATCATAAGGTGTTTTGTTCAATTTTACAAAAACAAGAATTAATGAAAATCAACTGCCTCTAATAAAGGGTCCCTCTAAAAACTAATTTTTAAACAACGGAATATTGGTTCATGCTGCCAAACCGGGTTTTCAAAGAATGCTAAATAAAGTTTTTAGTGATACCCTAAAAATAATTTACAGAACCGTACAGTATCATGAGGAACAATAAATATGCCATTCCGGGTGATATCATTTTATTAAGAATTGGACTTAAAACTTCACTTTATGAATAATGAGCGGAAGTTTATCCAAATGAATAAATTCCAATTCCCACGCCATCGTGGGATGAGCGTGGGAAATTTTCCACAAATTTTATTTAATTTTATAATGTTCAATTGCCCTTTGCAATGCACCATGGTATTCTTTAGGAAGGTTTTTAAAGAGAGAATTTTCATTTTCTGCGGCAGCTTTGGCGGTAATGTTATAAATATACCCCTCAATTTTTTGTTTAATACTTTCTGTTGATTTTTCAGCATGATCATCCGTAATCAATATTATTGCTTGCTCTAAATTCCAATTTGAATGTTCAAGAGCTTTTAAACACATTCCACGTAGATGATGAGACAATGTTCTAGACCCTGATTTAAATCCTAATTCTTTTTCACATGTTTCCATTTTAAACATGTTATGGCGAAGCACGTGTAATTTTTCATTTTCGTTTTTACTAAATAAAATCGTATTTGATGAATCATCAATATTGTCTGCGTGATCTCTTTTATTCACTATCGGGAAATGCCTTGAAAATATCTTGGAGCCGCCGTCCATTCGCGCCCCTTCACAAGCTATTTCAAGAAGCACTTTCAATTCACCTATGTTGCCCTCCTTATAATCGTGCTGCATTAATAAATTGACTGCTTTTTCATCTAATTTTAAAATCACTTTATGCTTATCACAATATTGTTTAATAAAATAATCAGCAAATAACGGGACGTCCGATAATCTTTTTCTAAGTGGTGGAATTTCAATTTTATTAAAACTAGCCCCCATCCTTCTAAACAAATCTTTTCTGAACCTTCCTTCTTTTACAAGCTGCTCCAAATCCTGGTGTGAGGCAAAAAGGAAACGTACATCCGCTGAGATATTTTTTGATTTACCCGCGGCCGTATGAAACGAAAGTCCGTCTACAACGCGCAATATCTGCGCCTGAGATTCCAGGGGCAGCGCATCAACATCGTCAATCACTAAAGTTCCCCCGTCGCAGTCTTTTATTATTCCGTCCTGCCCGTTTTTATCGATGCCAATAATTCCATGGCCGTAACCATACCCAAACAATTTCCCCGATACAATCATCGGGTCTGCAGCGGCGAATTCCGAAGCAGGGAAAACATGGAACGGTTTACTTTTTCTTGGACTTAATTCGTGTATTACATATGCAAGCGCAGATTTCCCCACGCCCGATTCACCGCAAATCCATGTGGGGATTGTCATTTGGCTCTGGGGAATTACCTGGCGAAGTACTCTTAAAAACTTTGGATGATTACCTATGCAAAGAGTATTTCTAACTTCTCTCAGTTTGGGATACTCGGTTTCATACGACTTAAGTTTTTCCTCAAGTATATTATCCGATTCCATCTGATAATCGTGGTGCCAATATGATCCCAATTCTTTTTTTGCTTTGTCTAACTTTTCATTAGCCAATTCCAAATCCTGTACATACTGCTTTATTTTTTTTTCTTTTACTTTTAATTCAACCGCTAATTCATTCATACCCTTAGACAAACTCTCAATCTCAATGATCGAACTCTTTATTTCAGGTACAGTATAATCACCTTTGGCTATCAGCGCAAAAGAATCGTTAATTTTATCAAGCGGTTTACTCATAGATTTTGCAATGATGAATGAAAAGACTACCACTCCAATAGAAATAAATGCCGCCAGAATTAACATCCCCCGTTTTGAGGCTTCATCAATATTTTCAATTTGTTCGGTCAATCCTAGAGACTTATCCATGAATTGTTTTAACGATGTGCCCACAGTTACCGCGCCAAATATTCCGTTTTTACTATAAGGCCCGGTTGAATAGAAGATAGGAGCGTATGCGCGAGTTCTTACAATCCCTTCCACCTCGCCATAAATGCCCATAGATTTCATTGTTGTTAAAACCGTTTCTCCTCTTTGAATTCTGTTAACAATCCCGCTCATCGGTTCGTTGGTTTCAATGTCTCTAAGCCTCCAATCCATGTGCAATAAATTAATTGGAATAACACCGGCGTCATATTTCCATTTAGGTGTTTGGGCTGTTAACGGCTCAATAGGTGTTCCCTCTTTGTCCAAGCCTCTTATATCCCAAAGTTTTTGATGCGAAATTATCCATCCTTCATCATCAAAAATATAAGTATAGCTCCCTGTTTTATATTTACTAACAAGATTTGATTTCTCAATCGATTCGTAATTAGTAAAATCGAGAAGGTGTTGATGATCAAGCGCAATCATGCAAAGACCGTCAAATTGCCCTTCTCCGTCGGTCAATTTCAAACAAAAGCGTATTAACCCGTCATAGTTTTTTCCCTGTTCAAGTTGTTCGCTTCTGCTTACATACCAGCCGGTCAGGTGTGTTACATAAATATCCGTTTGACTATTCCTCGTATCCGTGAAATATGTTTCGGATTTATAAGTTGTATTGGCGGGATCGCTTATATTTTTAAGAAATTGTTTCGGTACAATTTCATTGCCGATAATTTTAATGATTTCATTCCCTTCTTTATCAATATACGATACTTCTTTATACAGGGGAAGGTAGATGTCCTTTGAGTTTACTTTTCTTAGATGATTTCGAGAATATTTCAAATATGATTCGGCATCGCGTTTTAATATCGAAAGGTCTTTTAAGTCAAGGTCGCATGCATGTAAAAATTCCGAAATCCTATTGGCCAGGTTTTGTGCATTAGCTTTGTATAGCTGAATTGTTTGTTCAGTAACGGTAGATTCAATGGATTCTTTGGATAGTTCGCTTGTTGTATCTAAAGAAGTAATTGATTGATTTATAAGAATAAATATAGGAATGAGCGACAATAGTATCAGCAGAGTAAGAAAAACAAAAAAAATTTTGAACCGAATTTTGAAATATTTTTTCATTGGATTACCCGATTAGAAAAATAATTTTACATCATCTCCGCAACATGGAAATCAATATAGTTGATTTTTGATGCAATTATCAATAACGGAATCATCACTTGATGCTAAAATTATTTTTATTCCAATTTCGCAAATTGCTTTTATATCTATTAATTAGGATAAGCTGCAAAATCGATAATTTAGACTTTTATGAAAATGCAATACTTTTATAAAATTGATATATATTTGGCACTACAATTTTTGTTAACGGAAAAATATTACGATTGAATAAATATTCAGAAAGTTCAGCAGGTAATACAACAAGTAAGAAACCTACCTCCGAACTCTCATTTGAATCTACAATGGGGGATGTTTTAGGAAAGAGTAGGATTCGTGTTTTAAATTTAATTATCCCTTACAGTATAATAGTGATGATTATATTTGCTGCTATCTCTTATTACAATGCGAAATATATCATTACAATTCTGGATTTCATCACAGGCATTTTATTACTCTTCTTATTTATTCAATTACGTATAAAATCCAATTATAAATTTGTTGCTCATGCTGTTATAGTAATACTGGGTCTCCACTACTTATACTTGATTTATTCCGGCGGCATGCAGCAGATGGGGTATATATGGACATTTTTATTCCCCGTTGGTGTTATGTTCTTCCTCGGGAAAGATAAAGGGTTGATATACTCTTTTGCCTTTTTGTTTTTCGCATCAATCCTTTTGTTTACAACTTCTGCCTATGATAATTTCGGGATTGAATTTGAGATCAGGTACATAGGAATTTATTTTACGTTTGCAATAATCTCTTATGCATTTGAGCATCTTAGAACAAAACTGAATGATGACCTTATCAGCAAAAACAAACTATTGATAAATAAAATAAATGAACTAAAGGAAAAGGATAAAGCCCTTACCGAAGAAAAAGAGAATGCTTTAAAAGCGGAACGTCTCAAATCCGAATTTCTTGCCCAGATGTCGCATGAGATAAGAACACCCATAAACACGGTGTTAAATTACACTTCGCTTATTGAATCGGAATTGAAAGATAAACTTCCCAATGATCTTGAGCATAGTTTTGATTCAATCAACAACGCTTCCGCAAGGCTGATTAGAACTATAGATCTAATACTTGATTTGTCCGCTATCGAATCGGGGGCATTGGATATAAAACCTGAAAAATTTGATCTCACAACAGGCATTGTCCTTCCTGTAATAAATGAATTTAAACAATCTGCACACAAGAAAAAATTGAGTGTCGAACTAATTTACGATCCATTAACTCCCTGTTTAATTTTTGCGGATAAATACACCGTCACTCAAACTTTTACCAACCTGATACATAATGCAATTAAATATACCGACAAAGGAAGTATAAGAGTTGCCTGCACTAAAAAAGTTGACGGCATTTTAGTTGAGATTACGGATACCGGCGTGGGTATATCTCATGAATACTTACCCAACCTCTTTGAAAAATTCAGCCAGGAAACACAAGGTTATACGCGCAGTTACGAGGGAAACGGGCTGGGATTAGCCCTGGTAAAAAAATATTGCGATATAAATAATGTTAAAATTGAAGTGACTAGTAAGAAAAATATGGGGACTACATTTAAGCTTTTTTTCAATCAATTATTTTAAAACCCCCTCTATATTTTAGAAATTTCATTTACGTTCTCATTTCTCATTCAACTTCCGGGCTACGCGAGATAAATGCGGCTGTTTTATTTCTTTTAAAAAAGAAGAGGTTGTATTAAAAATCACATTTATGAAAAAAAAAAGGAATACTTATACCGGTGATACAAAAGATTTTCGAGGATTAAGTTAATGAACAGCTCCTTTGAGACGATCTCCATTTTGTTAGCCGGTCTTCGTTCCAAAGAACAGTACTTCGACGGACAGGCACGCATGTCGAACTCTCACTTTAAAACAACAACACCCCGACCAATGCCGGGGTGTTGTTGTTTAGTGAGCGCGCCTGGGCTCGAACCAGGGACCCTCTGCTTAAAAGGCAGATGCTCTACCACTGAGCTACGCGCCCGATGAAAATTAAACCTCTTTTTTCAGAATTTTAGATCATGAATATAATAGTAATTTCACAAAATTCCAATAAAAGCATAATTTTTTTACCTATTCTTGCCAATCCATTTCTGAAATGTGTGATTTTTAACAAAGCGGTGAAATAATTCAACATTCTCTTCAGATAATTATGTTTTATGGTTTTAATACGATTTTTTTTTATATTATTTTTTAATTCCAACTAATGATGAAAATTATGAAAGATGCCAAAATCCTAATTGTTGACGACGATGAAACTTTATGTTATTTGCTTAAAGAAGAATTAGTTAATGAAGGATATACTGCCGATATAGTCTACGACGGAAAATTTGCTATTGAAAGGTTAAAAAAGAAAAATTATGATTTAATCCTTCTTGATCTGGAGATGAAAGAAGTATCGGGAGAAGAAGTTTTAAAATATGTACGCGAAAACTATCCATATATACAAGTCATAATACTTACGGCCAAATCGGAAATTCGTACCGCCATAGAATGCATAAAAATGGGAGCATACGACTTCATTACAAAACCTTACGAGTTCGGACAGCTTGTAGTCTTGATAGAAAGAGCATTTGAGCATAAGAATCTTTTACTTCGTAATACAATTCTCACAACCAAGGTTCAGCAGGCAGTGCCGCATGATATAATAGGTGAGAGCAAAAGTTTGCGCGATATTTTAAAGCTTTCGGATAGAGCGGCCAAATCAGAATCTAGCATACTTTTACAAGGCGAGACAGGCACCGGGAAAGAATTATTTGCAGAATTTGTCCACAAGAATTCCAATAGAAGTGAAAAACCTTTTGTCGCCATCAACTGCGCATCGCTCCCCGATCAATTAATAGAAAGTGAATTGTTCGGATATGAAAAAGGAGCATTTACAGACGCTAAAAGCTCCAAACAAGGATTGGTGGAAATAGCCAACGGCGGAACGTTGTTTCTCGATGAAATTGGGGAATTAAGTTTAACACTACAACCCAAGCTATTGCGGTTTCTGGAAAAGGGAGAGTTCCGGCGTGTTGGAGGTGTAAACAATCTTAATTCTAATGTGAGGGTAATCGGCGCTACCAATAAAAACCTGATGGAAGAAGCCGAAAACAAAAACTTCAGAAAAGATTTACTCTTCCGGTTAAACGTGATAACATTAACCATTCCTCCTTTGAGAGAAAGGGATAATGATATAATCATTCTTGCAAATTATTTTCTTCAAAAAAATTCCCCCATCCGCTCTGTTAAGAAATTATCACCTGAAGCCGAGAAGCAATTGATGAAATACAACTTCCCCGGCAATGTGCGGGAACTTGAACATGTAATCGAGAGATCTATCATTTTTTCCGAAGGGGATACTATAAAGATTAAAGACCTCAATCTTCCTCAAAGTGACTTTGTAATGCAACTGCTTACGGTTGAGTCTGACGATAATATAAAAACGATTGAAGAAATTGAAAGAGCGCATATTTATAAAGCGCTTACAAAACTTGAGTGGAACAGGGAAAATACCGCCAGGGCGCTTGGTATAAGTCAGAAAACCCTCTATTCGAAAATCAAAAAATACAACTTAAAATAAGATGAATAACCCGGGTAATAACGGATTGAATTTATTTTCAAACGAGACTTTCAAACTTATTCTTGATAATCTCAATATTCCTTTAGCCGCTGCCGGTACAGACAACGTTATAATTTGGACTAATAAAGCTGCGGAAAAATTATTTTCAAGTTCATTAACCGGTATTGATTTTATTAAGCACTTTGACCTGGATCAAAACATAATTACCGAAGTTACACACCCCCTTCTTAAAAGTACCAATACCTTATTGACTATAACTCCTTTGATTAATGAGGGAAATGAAAAAGTATTTCTTCTTGCTTTTACCGGTGAAAGTCCAGTTGCACAGGAGGATAATTTTAGGACAGCGCAGAATTTGGCACATGATCTCAATAATATTTTCACCAACATATTGAATAGTGTTGAACTCATCAAACAAAAGTCCTCTGAACCGTTGAAGCAATTATCTCTATTGAATACGATCGAAAGTAATTCAATTAGAGCCGCTGAGATAATTGAAGATGTTCTTGTTAAAGAGCACCAAGATACTTATACGAAAAGAAAAATTAATTTGGATAGTTTAGCTACAGAATTCATAAACAATATTAAAACTACTCTTTCGGTGAATATTGCGCTGGTAGGAAATACAGGGAATTCTATAAAACCGATATACGGTAAATACTCGGATATATACCGCGTATTAATGAATCTATTTATCAATGCCAAAGAGTCTATACATGGTGATGGTAAAATTATTATTGAAACAAGCCAAACGACATTAAGCGAAAAGGAGTCGTCTCATTTAAAAATACCCACGGGTGAATATGCATCAATCGTTGTAAAAGATACCGGCGAGGGAATAGACGCCGGTTATATTAATAAAATTTTCTCTGCCGATTTTTCGACTAAGAATAAGAAACATAAGTCCGGCCTGGGATTAAATATAGTCAAAGAAATAATTGAGAAACATGGCGGAAGCATCTCCGTGAAAAGTGAACGCGGTAAAGGAACGGAATTTACTCTTCTTTTTCCCGCCATTATAAAGTCAATACCGCATGATGAAAATAAAAAAGAAAAAACAATTCTTGTGGCCGAAGATGAATACACATTAAGAGAATTGCTTGTTGAACTACTTGAATCTTACAACTACAAAGTTATAACCGCCGTTAACGGGATTGAAACAATAGCAAAAATTAAATCAGGGGTAGATATCGATTTGATGATTATCGACAAAAAAATGCCTGAGCTAAACGGAACGGAATGTATTAAAAAGATTAGAGAATTGAATTGCGGTATCCCGGTAATTTTAGCTTCAGGATCCCCGACAGATGAAAAGGACAAACTAATCAATCAACTCAAAATTGATAAAGTAATTAATAAACCGTATGATTTTGATTATCTTCTTTCTAAAATAGAAGAGTTAATCGGTTGATTTTTTTTCTCCTTCGGATTGTATATCTATCATTTTTAAATTGTTAACGTAATCCGTAAAAACCGGTTTTTTCATAGCGGTTAATTTTTCCAACACTCCAATGATGGTTTTTGATGCGTCTTCAATAAAATGCACCCTTTTCATAACGGCATCTTTGGCAATTTCTTCTTTACCGATCTCTCTTTTAATTGCTGCGATGGACAAATTTATCAAAGTTAAAGGCTGTTTGATTTCATGGTTTGCCGTAAGAACAGTAGCCGTAAAAGTATTTATCTTTTCGATCTCCATTAATACTTTATTTGTTTCGCTATATCTTAAAGCAGAATTTATGCGGGCCAACAGCTCAACCCTATTGAATGGCTTTTTAATATAATCAAAAGCTCCGGCTAAAAGTCCCTCTTTTACATCTTGTGCGTCGGTAAGAGCGGTAACAAGAATAACAGGGATCATCTTAGTGCTTTCCGTTTCGATTAGCTTTTTGCATACTTCATACCCTGACATACCCGGCATCATTATATCGAGAAGTATTAGATCAGGGTGTTCTTCAATACTTTTTCGCAATCCTGTTTCACCGTCATATGCAGTAATAATATCATATCCTTCCCGCTCCAGCCTGTCTTGGAGGATAAAAACATTATCCGGGTGATCATCAATAATTAATATTTTTTTCATTTTTACCTGATCACTTTTGTTTTAACAATTTCTGAATTTTAAATGCCAATGTATTTGTATTCAACGGTTTTGTAATAATATCTGTAAAACCGTTTTTCTCAATTACTTCTTTATTATCCAGCATTGCATAAGCAGTTAATGCAATTACCGGAAGGTTAGGGAATCGGCTGTCGCTCCTAATTCTTTTTATTGTTTCAAAACCGTCCATTTGCGGCATCATAATATCGAGTAAAACTAAGTTAGGGTGAACATTATTAAGAGTCAATAAACATTCTACACCGTTACGAGCATAAATTGTATCGTAACCCAAATCCCTAATTATTTCACCAATTGTAAAAAGTGTATCGCTGTCATCATCAACAATAAGAATTCGTACTTTAGGCGCGTCCAGTTTGGTATCATCTCTCTTTTCGATTACATTTTTACCGGCATCTTTAAAATCATCAACAATTATACTTTCTTTCATTTGTTCGCTATATTCAATGCTCAAACGGTCTCTTAGAACTTTTAGAACGTCCATCGGGTGATGTTTAGCTTTAAGAGTAACGGCGGTTAATTTATCCGATAATTCTTCGGCATCGATAGGCGTAAGTTCTCGATGCGTACATGCAAGAATCGGGATTCTTTTGATTCCCCCCGTATGTTTTAATTGGTGAACAATATCGATCGTATCGGAATCATCAGCCAATAAATTAATAATAATAGCTTCCGGCAGAAATCTTTGTATTTTATTTTTAGCTTCATCCGGCTTACCGATATGAATTAATTCATATTCATTATTTTTAAAAAAGTCCCTCAGAAGTTGAATATTTTCTTCTTGATTATCTATGACTGCAATTGATCTGATTTTTTGATGCGAGAAATTTTCAATGAACTCCAGTTTCTCGCATAATTCTTTCTTAACCGGTTTGGTGAAAATATAATCGAAAATACTTAAGCCGTACCCCACTTTTTTATCACCAATCACTGATATTAATATAACAGGTATCTCTTTTGTTTTGGGGTTGACTTTTAATTCATTCAAAACCAGCCAGCTGTTTCTTTTATCTAAATTAGCGCTAAGAATAATGGAGTGAGGTTTTTCTAGACCGGCATATTCTACAGCCTTTTCAACATCAGCAACACAGTGAACATTGAACTGGTTCAGCGTCAAGTAATCGGTAATAATTTTTTGTGTATCGCTATTCTCATCAATAACAAGAATGGTTTTGACTGCAACTGCTTTAATATTATCACCAATTTCAGCACTTTTTTCCAAAGCAATTTCAAGCCTTTCCAATATTACATTTGGCAGGTATACATTAAATTCCGTCCCCTTATCAATTTCGCTTTCAAATGAAATATTACCATCCATTAACTGAACATATCTTTTGGCTATTGCCAGGCCAAGTCCGGTTCCGCTGTAACGTCTTGTTGTGCTGCTGTCTTCCTGGCGAAACTCTTCGAAAATAACATTCTTAAATTCTTCGGTAATACCGATGCCGGTATCTATTACTGATATGTGTAAATCTGAATTTTGCAAGATGTTGACAACGATTTTAACTGCCCCCTTTTCTGTAAATTTAACGGCATTGCCAATTAAATTAATTAAGACTTGTTCGATTTTATTTTTATCGGCATCAAGTAAATAGTCGTGGCTGTTGTTATATTCAATTGAGAATTTCAGATTCTTTTCCATAAAAAGAGGTTCAACAAAATCGCGCAGTTCTTCAAGGAACTTACTAATTAAAAATCTCTCTTTCTTAATCTCCAGCTTACCCGATTCAATTTTGAGAAATTCCAAAATATTGTTTATGAGGTTAAGTAATTTCTGACCGTTCCTTAAAACAATATCCAGCCTGCTTTTATTATTAGGAAGTATTTGCTGATCACGTACAATCAACTCAGTAAGCCCGATAATAGAATTAAGTGGTGTTCTCAATTCATGTGAAATATTAGCAAGAAATTGTGATTTTAGTTTTGTCAATTCAACTGCTTTTTCTTTTTGCTCTTCCAGCTCGGCGGCTTTTTCTTCTAATTTTTTATGAAGAACGACTAGTTGTTCGTTCTTTTCCAATATTTGTTTATTCTGCTCCTGATAATCATTATTCAATTTTTTCAATTCATCAATAATAATTTCCAATTTCTCAAACGAACGCGCATTGTTTAAACCGATTGCCAATTGCTCTTGAATATTTTCGATATATCCCCTAATATTTCGCTTTGGAGGGAGTTCGGAAGCAAGCTCTAATATAGCAATCACTTCTTTATTGTATATTATCGGTGCTACAATCAGATATTCAACTTTAATCTCCGTAATACCTGTCTTAATTACCGGGTAATTCTTTTCAAATATCCGTTCAATAAATTCTTTTTCATTTATAGCCCTATCGTAGTAATCTACTTCGCTTGAAGGTTTTGCATGTTCTTTGCTAATACCGTAACATGATAACAAGCGCATATTATTCTGTTCAACAAAATACAAAGCCCCCAGTGATAACCCTGAAGCTTTTAAAATCTTTTTGAGCACCGCATCAGATACTTCATGAAGCGTAGGATTCTGATTGAGCAATGTTATGAATTCGGAATATTCATTTTCAGTATCGCTTTTTAATTTTAATTCGTCCAGCATCCGGTTGAATGCGAGACCCAACCGCCCGATTTCATCTTTAGAAACAATCTTAACTCTTGAGCTGAAATTTCCTTTACCTGCAATTTCAGCTGCCTCGCTCAGGTAGGTAAGCTGTTTTCTTAACTTTGCAGTGAAAAGGAGAACAAAAATAAACGACAATGCTATACCCGAAAGCAAAATGATAAGGAGTATAAAACTCATTGTCCTGCTAAAATCCACAGCTTCGGATGAAATGGAAAAGATTACAAATCCGTACTTTATATCGGTTGTGAGATATGATTTCGGATTATAGTAAGATGCCAGGAAATCGGCAGTGTTTAATTCTTCATAATGGAGGTCGTAAACATTTTTGAACCGCAGTGTTTTAATTGCCTTGATAATACTTAAGAGATATTTTTCGTTTTCGCCGGGATGGGATAATTCAACAGGAGCCTCATTAACAACAAGGGCAATTTCACTTCTGATTTTTTGCGACATTTCTTCCAAGAAAGCGGAAGAAATTACTTTACCGTAATAAACTATTTGTCCGTCCTTGAATTGCTGATACATCAAAAATATGTTGGAATTGTCGCTAACAAAATTTCTTATCCGCCGAGAGCCGGTATTGAGAATAATGGATTTCTTTACTTTAAAATAATTCCGAGCAATTAAAGAATCGTTCTCCAAAGTAAAAACGAAATCGATCTGTGTTGTATCCAAATCTACGGAAGGAATGTCTTTGGGATTGCGGAAAATTTCTCTGAAATTATCTTGTATTCCCGCGATGGACGACTGTAATTCGAAAATGAAATCGTTTGAAGAATTTAAAATTGCGCTTGTGTGCTGATCTTTTAAAATTTTATTTGTTAAGGAATAGAAAACCAATGTAGAAGACACTGATATAAGAACAACAATACTGAATGTTATTAATAAAAGTCTAACATTAATTTTCATATTCTTCTTTTTGTAATACTCTTCTAACCGTGATTAAAAGCTCATCAAGATCGTAGGGTTTGCTGATAAAATCATCAGCCCCCAACCGGGCGGAATCAATTGCGCTTTTAACATCGGCGTATGCAGTTAATACTATTACTTTTACTGATATTTTTTTCTCTTGTAAAGTTTTTAAAACATAAAACCCATCTTTGTCGGGCATTTTTAAATCCAATAGAATCAGATCTACCCGTTTTCCCCCTTCCAGATATGCAAATAATTCATCCGCACCGTTAAGATAGTAAGAGTCGTATCCCACTTCTCTTAATTCTTCCGATAACACTTTACAAAGATTAATATCGTCATCAACTACTAAAATAGATTCCATATTTAATCCTCATCCGGTTTTTTAACGGTTGACTTATACTTTTCCAACCATTTAGCGTCATTATCGATTTTGTCTCTAATAAGGTCTTGTGCTTCTTTTTCAAGAATACGCTCTTTAAGAGTAGGCACGATTTCAGCTTTAACAACAATTATAATTTCTTTTTTTGTAATCTGTTTTTGGTCATAACCGAATATATATCTCAATCCGAAGAACCACCATGGAAGATCGCGTAAAATAGGAATACCCAACCTTCTATTGGTTTCTTCATTTACAAATAAACCGCTAATAACTTTCTCTTCCCCGTTGAGCATTAATACTTCCGTATTAGCCTGTGTTTTTCTAATCTCGGTAGTAATTGTACCGGGATCAGCGCTGCTTCTTTCGGCGGTTAATTTCAGCAGAACATAATCGACCCCTTCTTCGGAATATATGTAAGGAGTTACTTCAATGATTGTACCTGTAGCATAAAATCTATCGATAATGTTCCCGGCGAAATCTCGTTCTTTAATAGAAATATCGGAACCAATTTGAATTCTTCCTTTGTTTTTATCTCTGACTGTAACGGAAGGGCGGGCAATAATCTCTCCGATGTTTTCACTTTCAAAAAATCTGAAAGCAGCAGTAGCAGAGCCTTCAAAACTTCCCATAGTAAATTCCGTAGCGGAGTTCATCCCGAAATCGGGTGTCTTTTGTGTAGTACCGTCTTCACTTGTTTCTTCCTGCTGCGGGGTAAACGAAACAAATTCACCCCCAAGGGAGAGACCGCTTTGAGATAACAACCATTGCCAGTTGATTCCTCTTTCTCTCATTTCTGTAACGTTTGCTTCAAAAAAGAGAGCGGTAATTTTCACTTCCCGCTCCGAAACCGGGGCGTAAATATCTGCCGTTAATGTAGATGTAGCATCAGTAATTTTCTTAACAATGATAACGTCCGGCTTCTCCTCATAAATCAACTGATTGTATTGGACAATAATAATCAGTGCTTTTTTATAAGGCATCTTGTCTATCTCAATGCCAATAGGTTCATTAAACCCGGCGGTACTAACAATTCTTTTACCGGTTAATTTTTCGCTTATTGTACTAAGAACTTCAACGGCTTTATCAAAGGAAATATTTGCCGAGAGAGTGACAAGTTCATCGGGGTTAACATACCCGCTAAGCTTTCTGCCCAAGTCTTGTTGTGCAAAGATGGGCAATGCTAATACAAGAACAATCAAATATGTTGTTAAAAGTCTCATTTTATTCGTCCGGTGTTTTTTCTTTTTGCAATGCTAAAGTTACTCTTTCTATGATTCCGCCTTTATTAAGTATGAAATGAACCTTGTTGCTGTTGTAATCAATCTCTGTAAGATAACCGAGGTAAACCGGATCTCCTTCCCATAATAAGAAAGTATTGCCGGCAGCATCTGCCAGGTATGCCCCGTCGGGTATAAGAGCCAATAATTGAGCCACTTGAACATCTAGTAGCTTATCCAAGTTGGGAGGAATTTCGTTTCTTATCAAAGGATAAAATATATCGTATAAAGGATTAGGAACAAGCCGGTTCTCTTTAGAATCCGCGGCCGTAAATCTATCGTTATCGGCAAAATAAACGGCGACTTCCAAAGTGTAATTAACCAAGAAATGGGGTACCCCGTCATCATCCACGCGGATAAAATTATTCAAGTTGGTTTTAGTAACTTTTTTAATATGCTTACTTTGCTCGATAGCATAAATAAGTTTATACAAGTCGTTAAATTGTGCAGTACCGTTAAGGTTATACCTGTAATAACTGAAGTACTGTTCTGTTCTCATATCAACATATTCGATATTAACATATGAGAGTGGAGAGAAATTAAGACTAACGCTGTTAACAAAATCGAAAAAGCTGGATTGCGGCAGCCGCACCGGAATATTATATTTTCGAAGTGCCAAAATTGAATCTAATTGAACCACCCTAACCTTTAATGAATTCAGCTGGGCTAACAACTGCTCGGTATCCAATTCATACATTTTCAATTCATTTACCTTGGCCTGCCGTTCTTCTATTTTACCGCCTTGGTAGACAAAACTGAAAACTCCGCCACCAATAACGATTAAAATAAAGATTATGAAAAGGATTATAGTATTTTTTGTCTTGGCATTCATTTATTCCTACTGGTTATCCCCAATTTTGAAATTTAATGTATATACAAACGCGTTCCGCTCCCTAAGGGGTTCGTATAAAATGCTTTGCAGCAGTGAAGCGCTGTTGTACTCTGCAAATTCAGTTAAAACACTTCTAGATAAAGAATATCCAACCAGGCGTACTTCGTTGGATTTAATTGTTTCCAATTTAGTTACCCAGAAATTTCTTCTTCTTTCAATGAAAGTAGAAATTCTATCCAAAGAATTGCCCCATATTTCTGCACCGGAAGCTGCAGAATCCAATATTGATTGAGTAAAATCAAAACTATTGATTTTCTCGGTAAGGGGGGCCATTTGGTCAACAATAGCTTGGTTTTGTATTTGTCTTTGCGTCAGATCATTTATTTCTTTATCCAACCTTTCAACTTCACTAAAATTAGTGAGTATATCATTTGTAAAGAAGAAAGCGGCGGCAAAAATCAGCGGTAGTAAAATATAGGCATGCCACCCGAATTGGAAAACTTTTTGACGCTCTTGAACATCTTTCGGGAGAATATTAATTCCTTTGTAGGATTTGCTTAATTCGTCAAAATATTCATGAGCCACTGAAATAGGAATAGAAAATGCAGAAAGACTGGTTACCTCTTCATCATCTAAATCGGTTTTATCCAATTCATCAAATTTTAATTCGGTAACGTTAGCTTCAGGAAAAGTGCCGTAAAAAGATAAGAGAAGATTTTCCGATCTGTCTTCACCGCATAATATGATGTTGTCTAATTTGGGAATACCGCCATTCTCCATTTCCAATAAAATTTTGGAGAAATACACATCATAAGTTGAAAGGTTGTTTGTGCCGATGTCTAGTGTGGCTCCCAAATGCCTAAGCTTTTGACCTTCAAGAAAAATCAGTTTACTGTACTCTTTACCGATGTAAATAATCAAGGAATAATCTTCGGGGAAAAACTTTGTTGTTTTCGAAACATAATATGCTAATGAAAGATCGGCTGTTTTAATCGTTGGTATTTTGTAAAATCTCCTGTGATTAAAGCTTGCCAACGCGTTAATATAACCGACGCATGGAACATCACCTTCGAGAAAGACGTTTAATAAAGATTTTTCATTGAGATCAATGTAGTCGATTGAAGTCGGATCAATTAAAATCCCTTTGGATTCCTGAATTTCATTGATCATTGAATCAATCAATTTGCTTTTTTCAAGTTCCTTGTCGCCTTCGTAAATGTGGAAATTAGCCGCAGGTTCAGTTACGATGGGAATAAAATTTGCTTTGCTAAGTTTAATACCTTTAAGGGCATTTGCAGCATATCCAACATCGTCCGCTCCGTCATCTCCTCCGTCGGCGGTTCCGAATTCATCAAAAGAAATATCCCCCGATAAATCATCCCCGCTGAAATCGGGCATAGCGCCGGATTCTTTTTTGGATGTAGACTTAACTCCGGCAGCATTAGTGGAGACAGTCTTTAGGATTTTAATTTTATCCTGGACTTTGGTGAATACAGCTAATTTTGTGTCATTGCCTTCGCAATAGACGCATACAATTGGTTTCATTTATTATACCGCTTGTAATAATTGCAACATTCTAGTTTTATTATTCGCATAGGATATTGTATTCTCTTTGGAAATCTTTTTCGATCTGTAAAGTCTTAAAAGATCCTGTTCCAAAGTAACCATTCCCTGCGGTGATCCCTGCGTAATCATTCCGTAAATTTCACTAGTGTTATTATTTTTAATTGCAGCTTTAACACTAGGTGTTACTATAAGCACTTCCTTAGCTAATACGCGCTTACCGTCTAAGCTTGGTACTAATTTTTGAGATACAACTGAAATTAGCACATCCGCCATTCTATTCCTAACTCTTTCTTGCTCAACAGGATTAACCTCCGCAATGATTCTGTCTATGGATTCAACAGCAGACGAAGTATGCAGGGTAGAAAATACTTTGTGACCGGTATCGGTTACTTCCAATGCAGCCATAATCGTATCAGGGTCTCTCATTTCACCAATAACTATAATGTCGGGATCTTGGCGTAATGCTTGTATAACACCTTCTTTAAAAGAAAGCACGTCTCTGCCAACTTCACGATGCCTAACAATAGCTACATTTGATTTATGAACAAACTCAATAGGAGCAGCAACAATTACAATATGAGCCGGATCTGTTTTGTTGTGGGAATCTATAATTGCATCCAATGTTGCAGATTTACCTGATCCGGTAATACCTGTAATAAGTGAAAGCCCGAATTTTATAAAACTATGGCTCATACTCTTTACTGCATATGGGTGAAATTCCAATGATTCGAGAGGTCTTACCTGCGCTGAGATAGCTCTCATGTTTAATGCAAGTGTATCAAGATCAAAATAAGTATCCGCCCTAAATCTTACATTCTTCTTTTCTTTTTCGTAAAAGAATGTGTAACTGAAATCCAAGTTTCTGCTTATAAGCAAATGTTTGCATTGATTGGAATTAAGCAGGCTTAAAATAAGAATTGATCCTTCATCAGGAGTTAATTGCGGAAGTTCCTGAATTCTTTTTTTCGTTCCGAAAACTCTCAGCCATACATAGCCGTCGCAGCCATGCCCTCCAAGCTCAATATCGGATGCTTGCAATTCGAGCATTTTGGTTAATATGGCATTGGCATATTTATGAAGCGCCAGTTTCTGCTCCATCGGCATATCATTTATGTTGTCTACTAAAAAACTAACTCTCTCAGGGCCGAGTGCAGTCTGAGGAATTTTTGCTGCAAAATTCGATAGTATGTTTTTAGCTTCGTTTACCATATGTTAACCGCCTGATTATTTGACAATATATGAAAAAAAGAATGAATTATTCTTCCATTGTGGCGCCGATCACTTCATGGATTGAGGTTAAACCCATCTTAGCTTTTTCCAACCCGGACTCCCTCAGGTTAAGTGTTCCGTCTTTTCTTGCTTGAATTCTAACAGCATCTTCATCCACCTCTTCTCCGGCACCAACAATCAACTGCCTAATGGCTTTAGTAAAATAGAGCGCTTCATGGATAGCCATTCTTCCTTTATATCCTGTATTATTACATTTTTCACAACCAACGGCTTCATATACATCATACTTTTTCCATTCATCAATGTCAAGATTCGCCGCTTTCATTTCGAGTTCGTCGTACTTAACGACTTTTCTTTTACAATTTTCACATAACCTTCTAATAAGCCTTTGTGCAACAATAATATTAATCGCGTATGCAATAAGAAACGGTTCAACCCCCATCTTGAAAAGACGAGCAACGGCGCTTGGCGCGTCGTTTGTATGAAGGGTTGAAAATGTTAGGTGTCCTGTGTTCGCAAGTTTAATAGCCGTTTCAGCTGTTTCTTTATCACGCATCTCCCCAACAAGAACTATATCGGGATCATGACGAAGAATTGACCTTATAGCCTGCTCGAAGTTCATTTTATACCCTATCTTCAACTGACGGGCTCCTTCAATTACATACTCAACCGGGTCTTCAACAGTAAGAATATTTTTTTCCGGTGTAATTACTTGGTAAAGAGCAGCAACAAGAGTTGTACTTTTACCGCTACCGGTAGGTCCAGTTAAAATAATCATTCCTTGCGGCTGGTTGATTGCTTTTTCAAAAGCGTCTTTAGCATAATCCACCAGACCCAGTTTGCTAAGATCTTTTATTACTTTTCTATCGTCGAGAATTCTTATTACGATACTTTCAAATTTATTTTTTAATTCGGTGCCCACCATAGGTAAAACGGAAACTCTGAATCGTATAATATGACCATCTATTTCTCTTTGAATAAAACCGTCTTGTGCTTTTTCCCTTTCAAATCTGTCCATCCCTTTAGAACGATCTTTCACAACGGCCATAACTGCTTCGGGAAGAGTATTTTCTTGTGTATGCCAGTTTCTTAGTTTACCGTCTATTCTAAAATTTATTTCTGTTTTATTCCCGCTTTGAGGTACTATGTGAATATCGCTCACTCCTTTGCGAACACCTTCAATTAGCGCCGCTTCTACCAAGTTTATTAGTGCGCTTTTATTGATTTCGGCATCAAGTTCTTCTTCATTAACCGATGCATCTTCGGTATCAACTGTAAACTCTTCATCCGACTCTTCAATCATTTTGAGATATTCATTTTCGGTTGGAGCAAGCAGTCCGATTAGTTTATCATAATCACGCTTGCGTAAGTAATTTATCTCAAATTTTTTAACATTCAGGCTATAGGCGATTTTTGCGAGCGCCCTATCGGTCGGATCAACGGCGGCTAAAATCAATTTATCTTTAATACGATCATCGAACTTAAAAGGAATCACCCTATGCTTCAGAAGTAAATTTTTAACTTCATCGCCATTTTTCTTCATATGATTTTTAATTTCATTAATTCTTTCATCCGGCAGATCATCCGGATGAATATTAAGTTCTTTAAAAGCATAAAGAACCGCCACTTCTCTGAAAATAGTATCATGATCAAAATTGAATTCTTCAACAAGTATTTGGGCTAAATTTCTTTTAAGCTTGCCTAGGTCGGCTTGTTTAAGATGAAGAGCTTTCTCTAAAATTTGAGTATCGATTATCCCTTTCTTTAAAAGAAGATATCCAATTTTATCCGTCATTTCAAGTTGTGCATCAATCATATATATGTCTCAATTATGTTACTTAAACTACAGGTGATTTAGGGCTAATTGTTGCTGTTTCCGCAGAAACAAGTGTTAAGCCGATCATAACAATCATTATAACCATAGCAATAACAACCTGGATTAATTCAATTACACTTTTCAGTCTAAACACTGTTTCGCTTTCGTAATAATTAGCCAATTGTAAAGCTGTGTTTTTAATAGTACCGGTTTCTTCACCGGAGTGAAATCTTGAAATTGCGGTATCGGTAAAAACACCTGCTGCTTCGAATGCTTCCGTTAATCCGGCTCCTCGTTTAATCATCATGGGGATTGCCACATTTTTTATTTGCTGTTCAAAATAAGTATTCCCCGCAGCTTCTGCTGCAATTCTGATCGGCTCAATGCTTTCGGCAGCGCCGCTATAGAGAGTATAGAAAACTCTGCAGAAAACTTCGATAACCGTTTTATGAATAAGAGAGCCCATTATGGGGAGTTTCATTATATACCTATCAACAAATAGTTTCCCTTTTTTAGTAGCTGCAAATCTCCACAAGACAATAGGAGGAACAATTGTAAAAACAAAAACCATCAGAAAATTAGCCATTAAGAAATCACTTACCTGAAGAGTGGCCGCAGTCATAGGGGGTAAGGGGATGTCGAACTTTACAAATAATTTTGCCGTCTCCGGAAAAATATAGCCGACATAAAAAAGTACAGCTAAAAATAAAACAAATAAAGTAACAAGGGGGGTTATCAGGGCACTACGGAGACTCTTTCTAAATTCCTGTTGGCGTTCAAGAAATTTTGCGGTGGCTTTGTAAATTTCCGACATATTACCGCTCTTTGATGCCAAACCCAACATGTAAGCCGTAAACTTACCGAATATTCCCTGATATCTTAAAAACGTAGCCTGGCTATCGGCTCCTTTTTTTAAATCGGCATTAATTTGCCGCAAGGTTTCTTTTAATGTTTTGTTCTCAATGTCATTTATTAACAAGGTAAGAATTTCACTATAAGGAAGTTTTTGTTCCAATAATTCGGCACTGATTTTTACGAATGAAACGATATCCTGTGTTGGTGGTTTTAAGCTAAAATCCAATAACTTCTTATTAACTGAAATCACCTCATAGCCTAATTTCCTAAGGGCTGTGGAGACTTCCTCTTTAGTGAAAGCCCTTTGCTCACCAGTGATTGGTTTGTCTTTACCTTTCCTAATTTTATAAAGGAAGGTAACTTTTTTCTCGATGGATTTTATTTTTAGTTTGTGCTTATCGGTAAGTTGATGCACCTTCTTTTTGGCTTCACCATAAGTGTTAGCGCTAAGAGTTCCGCCGATTGGCTGGCCATTAGGTTTTTGGGCGTTGAATCTAACTTCAATCATAACATTACTGTTTTTTTAAAAAAAAGCCGATAAAACATATATATGTTTTATCAGCTTTCAATTTAATAAATTTTTATAAAAAAGTTAGTTATTAATTGTCGTCGATGTGATGGAGTTTGGTCCGACGATCATTGTCGCTTTAACCTCCGATGTCCCATCATTTCCATTTTCATTACCTACGCCGACAATTGTAACAGTTTGTGCTGCAACGGTAGCTGAATATGTACCGTTACCGGTTGTGTCTAATGCTGCAGGAATAGTCCAGCCGGTAAATGTATTACCACCACCACCTAAAGCAGCAGGTTTTCTGTAAAATTGCTGAGCCATTGATGCTAAGTTTGTTAAATCGGAAATAACAGCGTCTCTGTTTGTCTGAGAACTGCTAGCTGTAAATACGTTGATACCTACTACAACAGCGATACCAACAATGATGATACCAAGAACGATGAGTAAAAGTTGTTGCTGACCCATTTGTAACTCCCAAAAAATGTTAATAAAGTAGTTGGTTAATTCATGTTTTATTAAGAACGAATTATCATGCCAACAATATACGGGGTTTTAACCGCATTTTCTAATGATTTCTGTTAACATTCAAGAACATGGTAACATTTACATGTAACATTGCCTTGTTTTTAATGAACCACCACCGTAGTAAAGTCATCCGCATAAACAGTCATAGCTACTTCAATTGAATCGCGTCCGGTAACTACCTCGTTTCCTACACCGGTTATAATAATATTATCATTGTTTACCACAGCACTATATGTACCGTTTGCTGTAGTAGACAGATCTGCCGGAATATTCCATCCCGAAAAAGATTTTCCACCGCCTCCTAAAGCAATAGGTCTTCGGTAATATTGTTGTGCAATTGATGCTAAATTCACACAATCATTAATTACATTATTTCTTTTCGCTTCAATAGAGTGGGAAGTGAATAGATTGATTCCTACAAAAACAGCAATCCCGACAATAATAATTCCTAAAACCACTAATAATAATTGCTGCTGACCCATTTATCACACTATTAATTGTTTGAGAAAAGACATATCGGAAAAATTCTAAATCATTTTCCCGACTCAACAATTAAGCAAAAATCAATCCATTAAAATAATTTGAATGAGATAAAAGCTACATGGGTATGAAAATACAAAAATTATTCTAAAATCAAAGCAAAAAAAATAAGTTTCGGAAAAAATCGAGCTGGGACAAAAAAAGACAAATACAATTTACATGTAATATTTACCTGAGACCGCGGATTTTTTAGTCCCAGGTAAATTAAATTTATTTTCTAATTTCGATGTGGAGTTCTTTCAATTGTTCTTCACTAACTGGAGATGGACTGCCATCCATTAATGAAAGTCCGCTTGTAGTTTTAGGAAATGCAATAACCTCTCTTAAAGATGCTTCCCCTGCAAACAACATCGCAAGGCGATCGAATCCGAAAGCAATTCCGCCGTGAGGGGGGGCCCCGTATTGAAATGCCTCCATAAGAAATCCGAATTTTTCTTTTGCTTCTTCATCCGATATACCGAGCAGCTTGAACATTTTTTCCTGAACATCGCGGGTGTGAATTCGAATACTTCCCCCTGCAATTTCATTACCATTTAAAACAAGATCATATGCTCTGGCTCTAATTTTACCCGGATCAGTTTCCATTAATTGAAGATCCTCAACTTTGGGAGATGTAAAGGGATGATGCATTGCATAAAATCTTTTTGTTTCTTCATCCCATTCCAGTAAAGGGAAATCCGTAACCCATAAAAGGGACGGTTCGGAATCTTTATTAATCAATTCCAATCGCTTTGCCATTTCAAGGCGGAGTGACCCCATTATAGAAAGTGTTTTTAATTTCGGACCCGTAAGCATAAGAATCAAACTTCCATCAGCGGCATTCAGTTTATTTTTCACATTATTTTTTTCTTCGTCTGTTAGAAACTTTGCAATGGGGGATTCAAAGTTACCTTCTTTTATTTTTATCCAAACCAACCCGCCTGCGCCTAAATCTTTTACAAATTTTGTTAATAAATCTAATTGGCTTCTGGAAAAATCTGCACAACCTTCCGCCATCAATGATGTTATGATACCATCATTTTCTATAGAATCTCTGAACATCTTAAATTCAGATTTGGAAAAAACATCATTCAATGTTACGAATTGCATATTGAATCGAAGATCAGGTTTATCACTCCCGTATTTTTCCATAGCTTCAGCGTATGATAAACGGGGTATAGGAAGTTTTACATCGTACCCTTTTATGTCGCTGAACAGCTTCTTCATAAATCCTTCAACAATTTCAAATACATCTTCAGCGTCAACAAAGGACATCTCAACATCTATTTGAGTAAATTCATATTGCCTGTCGGCGCGAAGATCTTCATCCCGGAAACATTTTACAATCTGAAAATACCTATCGAACCCGGAAACCATCAATAATTGTTTATAAGTTTGAGGAGATTGAGGAAGAGCGTAAAATTTTCCTTTATGAAGACGACTAGGCGTTAAAAAATCTCTAGCTCCTTCCGGTGTGCTTTTCATTAAAACCGGTGTTTCAATTTCAACAAAATTATTCTGGTCGAAATAATTTCTTGTAATTTGATACATCCTGTGGCGTAATCCAAGATTTTTCTGCATCACTCCGCGGCGCAGATCAAGATATCTGTATTTCAATCTCAGTTCTTCACTTGCTTCAACATCATCTTTAATCTCGAAAGGTGTAGTTTTCGCTTCATTCAAAATTATTAAGTTATCAACGATTATATCTATTTGACCTGTTTGCATCTGCAAGTTTTCCATACCGTCGGGGCGTTTTCTTACCGTACCTTCTATTGAGATAACAAACTCGGTCCTAATTTTTTTAGCATAGTTGTGCACATCTGAATTATTCGTAGGTTCAAAAACAACTTGTGTTATGCCGTATCTGTCTCGCATATTTACAAATATTAGCTGCCCTAAATCCCTACGTGAATCTACCCAACCGTTTAATACAACCTTTTCACCGACATTTGTTTCTTTCAATTCGCCGCATGTATGCGTTCTTTTTTTGAAATTCATTTCAAAAGCAACCTTATATTTTTCAATTTTAAGGTAGAAAAATAAGGAATAATCGTTGGGTAAACAAATCATGTCATTTTGAGAGATCTTTACTAAATTACGTACCGGTTTAGATTTAATTCTAATTTAGGACTCGAGTAATGAAAATAATTGTTGATGAAAACATACCATTCGCCGAAGAAGCCTTCTTACGGTTTGGCGATATTATACTTTTAAACGGGCGCAAAATCGAAAACTCCGTTTGTAAAGATGCCGATATTCTAATAGTAAGGTCAATTACAAATGTTGATGAAGAATTACTCAACGGATCAAGTATTAAATTTGTCGGAAGCGCCACAACCGGTGCAGACCACATCGATACCCGATATCTTTCCGAAAATAATATCGCGCATTACATTGCCGCAGGCTGCAATGCTTATTCAGTTGTGGAATACTTCTTTTCAGCAATCACTCATCTTGCAATTGAAAAAGGTTTTTCATTCCAAGGTAAGAAATTAGGTGTTATTGGTGTAGGTAAAATTGGGAGTAAGGTTGCAGCAATAGGTAAATCGCTTGGATTTGAAATCATCAAAAATGATCCTCCTTTGAAAAGGGAAACCGGCAGCGATGAATACCGCCCATTGGAGGAAGCGTTAAATGCAGATATCATCACTTTCCATGTTCCCCTTAACAAAACAGGTATAGATAAAACTCATCATATGATTGATAGTAAAATGCTGGAAAAGATCAGACCCGGAACAGTAATCGTTAATTCATCACGAGGCAGTATAATTGATAACGAAGCGCTCAACAATAGATTGGTTGCACACAATGATTTACTTACAGTTATTGATGTTTGGGAGAATGAACCGACAATAAGCAAAGATCTATTAAATAATGTGAATATCGGGACTGCACACATTGCAGGTTACTCCCTTGAAGGTAAAGTAAACGGAACGGTAATGGTTTATAATGAGTTGTGCAAATTTTTGAATCAACAACCAGATTGGCAGCCCAGCCTGCCAATTGTTGAGAATCAATCTTTGTCAGTAAAATCTCCACAAAGTATTGAAGAAATTTTGAGTATACTAATAAAAAATATATATGATATCATAGAAGATAATTCACTTCTTAAAAAAGGAATTAACATGTCTACGGCAGAAAGAGGAATTTATTTCGATAAATTAAGAAAGAAATACGGAATAAGAAGAGAATTCAACAATTATAAAATTATTCCCGAACAACTTAGCGAAAATATAATTGCGCAATTAAAAGCTCTGAGATTCTTGGTAAAATAGAATTTCACTCCAATTATTTTATTTCATCACAAGCATTTTCTTAGAAATTCTTTTACCCGCAGCGGTTAAAGTATAACAATAAACACCGCTCGCCAATTTAGATGCATTGAATGATACATTGTACTCTCCTGCAGGTTTTATAGTATTTACCAGAGTAGCGATCTCTTTGCCTAACATGTTATAGACTTTTAATACAACTTTACTTTCAACAGCCAATTGATAATTGATTACAGTTTCCGGGTTAAACGGGTTGGGATAATTTTGATAAAGTACAAAATCTGATGTTACGGGAGAATCATCTTCCGTATTTGCAATTGTATTATTTGTTGCTAAATCGGCAAGTGTACCAATTGCAGCCTTGGACATTTTATGAAAATAATCAAGCGCAAATTGATCTATCTTATCTTCACTCGAATGATATTTACCGTTTGTATCTCCTCCTTCTAGATCTTCTATTAATAAAATTGCCGGGTATCCGTGCTGGATAAAAGACCAATGGTCGCTTCTATCGGTGCCCGGATGAAAAGTATCAAAAGTGAGGTTTAAATTGTAGATAGAATTATTTTCAACCATTTTATCTGCCATATATAAGCATTCCGGTTTAATAGTTGTATGGATGTTTGCAACATAATCTCTATTGTAATCATACCCTATCATATCCAGATTAATAACACCCATTATCTCATGATTGTTCACTTTTGCGTATGCCGCATAGTATAAACTGCCAAGTTTCCCCATTTCTTCGTTATCGAAAAATGCATAACCAATTGAGTATTCCGTAGGATGCTTTGATAAAATCCTTGCAGCTTCAATAACTGCCGCACATCCGCTAGCGTTGTCATCGGCGCCGGGGGCTAATCCGTAAGATGAACGGCTATCGTAATGAGCGCTTATTATAAACATTTTCTCCGGGTAAGTAATTCCAGGCTGAATAGCGTATATATTTTTTCCGTTGATACTGAAGACTTGCTCCATGACGTTTAAACCATATCCTTCCAGCTTCGTGTGAAGATATTCTGCCGCCAAATCATTCCATTGACTTTCTGCATCCCTAGAATAAATTGTTACTTCTGATCCATTTATTGTAACCGGCTCATCCCCCGATAATATTTTCACAACATGACACAGTGAATCCAAATTTACATCATTAATAATAGTAGTAACAAAGGAGTTTGCCTGAGCAACCAATATTATTTGATAACCGAAAACAAAAAATAGAGTAATTAACTTTTTCATAATTATTCCGTGTGAATTTGTTTATAACTTATTGATTTGACATTCTAACAGCAATCCTATTATAAAGCCATGCATATTTTATTGACATGAATAGAATTTATTTGCACAATATCTAAATATAGCTTATGTTGTGAGGTGAAATTATGATATTAACTTATTAATTAAGGTGGATTAACATGGATGCCATAGATATTAAAATTTTGCAAATTCTCCAGAAGGAGGGAAGAACAAAAAGGAATAGTTTAGCCGAAGCAGTAGGACTATCGCTCCCCTCTTTAAGTGAGCGGCTTAATAAACTTGAAGAGCAGGGTATTGTTGAAGGATATTACGCCAAGTTGAATAAAAAGCATTTCGGTTTTGATATAATGTCATTTATCCTGGTCATAATGGACTCTTCAAAAAATTACAACAAACTTGTAGAACAAGTGAAGAAAACCCATGAAATACTGGAATGTCATTCGGTGCTTGGGCAAGGTTCTCATATTCTTAAAGCGGTTGTAAAAGACACAGCCGCTCTTGAAAAATTGCTTAGCAATATTCAATCATGGCCCGGTGTTACCCGGACTATTACAAATTTCGTTTTGTCTACAATCAAAGAAACAACAACATTACAGATATAAAAGGAGAAACAATGGCTAAGAATATTTCACCGGAACAAAAAGTCTTGGACTTAATAAAAAAGCAGAACATCAAGTTCGTTGATTTCAAATTCATGGATTTCCCCGGTCAGTGGCAGCATTTTACTGTGCCTGCTTCGCAATTAACAATTAATTCGTTTGAAGACGGTTTCGGTTTCGACGGGTCATCGCTACGGGGTTGGAAAAGGATAGACGAAAGCGATATGCTAATAATTCCCGATTCTTCAACTATGTTTTTCGATTCATTCATTCAAGCGCCAACGGTAAGCATGATATGCGATGTTTATGAACCGGCTACCAAAGAAAAATATTCCCGCTGCCCGAGAAACATCGCCCAAAAGGCCGAAGCTTACCTAAAATCTACAGGTATCGCAGACACAATCTATTTCGGACCCGAAGCGGAGTTTTTTATTTTCGACGATGTCCGTTTCGATTCTACTCCCAACAGTTCTTTTTATTATGTCGATTCTTCCGAGGGGAGATGGAATACAGGAACCGATGAAGGACCGAACCTTGCATATAAACCAAGATACAAAGAAGGTTATTTCCCCGTTCCACCGACGGATTCATTAAACGATTTACGAAATGAAATGTGCGAAAGATTAATGGATGTAGGCATCGATGTGGAAGCACAGCACCACGAAGTTGCCAGCGGCGGTCAATGTGAAATCGATCTCCGCTTCCAGCCATTGTTGGTTGCAGCAGATCAATTGCTGATGTTCAAATACATTGTGAAAAATACGGCCAGAGCAAACGGCAAAACAGTAACCTACATGCCCAAACCGATTCACGGCGATAACGGCAGCGGAATGCATGTGCATGCCAGTTTGTGGAAAAAAGGGAAACCATTGTTTGTGGGCAACGGGTATGCCGGCCTTAGTGAAATGGCAATGTACTTTATTGGCGGTTTATTGAAACACGCCGGTTCTTTACTCGCATTTACAAACCCAACAACTAACTCTTATAAACGGCTTGTACCCGGATTTGAAGCCCCGGTACGTTTAGCTTATTCGCAGCGTAACAGAAGCGCGGCTATTAGAATACCGATGTATTCAAACAGCCCTAAATCCAAACGCGTTGAATTTCGATGCCCCGACCCGGCGGCTAATCCTTACTTGGCTTTTTCGGCAATTATGCTGGCCGGGCTTGATGGTATTCTAAACCGAATTGACCCAGGTGATCCGCTTGATAAAGATATTTATGATATGCCCCCGGAAGAATTACAAAATGTTCCATCTACACCAGAGTCTTTGGGAGCTGCGCTTAGGGCATTGGAAAGTGATCACGAATATCTCCTTAAGGGGGATGTTTTTACGGAAGATGTTATACATACATGGATAAATTATAAAATAGATAGAGAAATTAGGCCAATGGCGCTTCAGCCCCACCCGTTTGAGTTTGGTCTTTATTATGATGTATAACAAGTGGCTGTTGGGAATATTCTGAAAGAGCGGTGCAATGCCGCTCTTTTTTATTCGGGTATTATTATTTCATGAGTACGCATCGAACGGGGAAATTGACTTTTCAATCCTTCGCGCAGGGCAATGGCTGTGCCTAGAAAATATTCGTTATACTTAACAACTTTCTGACCGAAGTTTTCATTTATACTTTTAATCGTTCCCCCCGTCAAGTATGTTTTAAGTTCCTCCTCCGATTTAAGTTCGATAATATTTTTAGTGATGTGCGATTGCAGCGCCCGTGCCCCGTTAGTATGCAGATGTGCATCGTCAACTTTATCAATATTACCAAATTGTATTCCTACACGATTAAAGAGACTCAAATTATCGGTATTCCACTTCTCATTAATAAAGTAGATATCCGTATTTTTAATTATATACTTAAAATTGTTCAATACTTCGAAAGAAATTCCGAATTGATTATGAATATTGTTCAAATATTTGTTGATCTTAGCACTTTTGGGGGATAATAGATTCAAGCCCCTATCTTTTATTATTTCTTTTTTGTTGGCAAGCGTATCTTCAGTCTTACGCAGCTTTGTAATAAAAAAACCTTCCGAGTTAATTTCCCACGGGATTATCCGTCTGGTTTTTGACAGGTCTTGGTGAAATTCCATATTGTTATATTTAATAAATCCGGGATGCGATTTAACAGGTAATTCTATATCAACAATTTCCATCGGATAATTTTTCAATATTTTATTTACTACATATTCATTTTCTTCAACCGTCATTGTGCATGTAGAATAAACAATCTCCCCGCCAACCTTAAGCATCTTTATTGCGCTGATAAGAAGACGCATCTGTAGCTCTGCTATCTTGTCCACTTGTTTGGTGTTCCACCAATTACTCACTTCCCCTTTTTTCTGAACAATGCCCAATGCACTGCACGGAGCATCTACCAATATTTTATCGAAATATTTTTCGAATACTTTGCTTAATAATTCTCCTTTGTGAAAAATTATTCCCATGTTAACGAGATTTAATTTATCAACATTGAATACTAGTCCTTTCATTCTTTCCAAGGAAATCTCATTCGCGTAAAACGTTCCTTTGTTTTTCATCATAGCGGCAATCTGTGTAGACTTTGAGCCTGGGGCTGCGCATAGATCGAGTACATAATCATTTTCTGTCGGGTTTAGTATCATAGCGGGAATCATTGAAGAAAGACTTTGTATATAATATTTGCCGATGGCAAACTCCACCGTTTTACCAATATTTTCCGCTCCGCTTAAAATCTTATAAGCATTCGGCACCTGCTCAACTTCCTCAAGTACAATATTGTATTTCTTCAGTTGATCTACAATAAACCCCGGTTCATGGTATAACGGGGATATCCTCATATATGGGGTATAATCACTGTAAATATATTCTTCATATTTTGCCCGGAATTCTTCGCCGAACAATGAAGTCAAATAATCGGATATGTTTTTGCTTAGTTCTATCAAAATAATGAAAGGTTAATAACGCTGGAGGTTTAGTGAATTAAAAATGATATTAGATACTTTTAAAAAACTCACGGCTTCCGGGAACTCTTTCTTGTAATCGGTTTCCATCTCTTTCAACAAAGAATCCAAATACTTTTCATAATTTTTAACTGCTGCTTTGATATTGTCGTTATTTTGGGGAATAACAATCTGTTTCGGGCGAAGTCTTGTTGCATACAAAATATATTTGGCTTTCAAATAGTTGTCGGTTGTGAAATAAGTATTTCCGTCGGCGTCAATAATTTCATAGGAATTAAAAAGCTCACTAAGCATTAATGACTTTCCGGGAAGTTCTAATTCAAATACTTCATTATCTTCTATAAAATCCGCCGGGAAAGATTTCATAAGTTCTTTACCGATTTTATCTTTCCACTTGGTTATATATTCCTTTTCATTCATAACGGTTTGTTTATATATTTGCCGGTTTTCGTCTGCTGCGCACCATAAAAAATATTCCCAATAAAATTAATGGAAGACTAAGAATCTGCCCCATGTTTATAAGCATTTCCCTTTCAAATAATTCTTGGTTTTCTTTGAAGAATTCTATCGAAAAACGAATAGCAAAAAAGACAGTAAGAAACAGACCCAGCAAAAAACCGTTTTTCAATTCTTTGCCTTTGGATTTATAGATGAAAAATAAAATCCAGAAAACGATGAAATATGATGTTGCTTCATAAATTTGTGTCGGATGACGCGGGATGTCGTCAACTGAAGTAAAAATAAAGCCCCAAGTTCCATCGGTCGGTTTACCGACTATTTCTGAGTTGAACAAGTTACCTGTTCTAACAAACAATCCCGAAAGGGCAACAGGCATCGTAAGCCGATCGGCTACCCATAAATAAGTTTGATCTTCACGTTTCCTAACATAGAAATAGACTGCCGTAAATAATCCAACTCCGGCGCCGTGGCTTGCCAATCCCCCTTTCCAGACTTGAAGTATTTCCAACGGATTGCTTAAATAATATGATGGATTATAAAAGAGGCAATGCCCCAATCGAGCGCCTATAACCGTACCAAGAACCATTAACCAGACTAAATCGTTAACGTCGTTTTCCGGTTTGCCTTCACGTTTGAAAATCCAGTACATCAGCTGGTAACCGATTATAAATGTAAGTGCAAACAACAACCCGTACCATCTTATGGTGAAAGGTCCGAGCGTAAATAAATCAGGGCTAACATCCCATTGAATCACGATACATCTCCATATTGAATTCTAATTAGATATAAACTTGTTTTTTCCTTTCAACAATATATTGCTTAAAATAGTTGATGCAAAATAACAAAAGACAGCAACAATTATTATTGTGGCGCCTGCTGCTAAATTTAGATAATAGGATAACAACAAACCAGTAAGTGTAAAAAATATTCCCAGAATTGTAGACGTTATCATCATCGCTTTGATACTATTAACATATCTTATACTTATCGCGGCTGGTATGGAAAGGAGCGCAACTACTAATATAATTCCTACCAGCTTAAGCAATATTACTGTTGTCAGCGCTATTATAACTAATAACAGCAAATACAAATTATCAACAGGCAAACCAAGGGCGCGTGAATAATCTTCATCGAAAGTAATTGCTTGAAATTCTTTGAAAAAGAATATTACAAGTAACATAGTAACAATATCCAGCAGCAGCATTCCGAATACATCCACTCTTGGAATAGTAAGTATGTTGCCGAATAAAAAGCTCATTAAGTTTGGTACATAACCGGGAGTTAGTCCTATAAAAATTACACCCAAGGCCATACCGAACGCCCACATTATCCCGATCAATGTATCTTCATGTTGTTTGTTCTGCCGTCTTACAAATGAGATGAAAAAAGCTGCGGCTATACTGAATGCCACCGCCCCCCAAAACGGGTTAACTCCCAATAAGAAGGCCAATCCTATTCCCCCGTAAGCGGTATGAGCAATACCTCCGCTTATGAATACAATTTTCTTAACAACAACGTAAGTACCCACTACACCGAACGCAATGCTTGCCAATATACTGGCAATAATAGCATTTATCATAAAATCATATTGAAATATCTCAAACATTATTGTGAATTCCTTTATTGTGTTCATCCAAAACACGGTGGGGCACGCCGTGCGCAATCAAATCAACGGGACAATGATAAGTTTGCTCCAGCATTTCTTTGCTGATTCCTTTTGAATCGTGGTAATATAACTTTTTATTCAGACATGCAATTTTTTTTACATATGTTGAAATTGCGCCTATGTCGTGCGAAACAAGAATAATAGTAATCACTTGATTGAGATGTTTCAGCAAATCATAAAATGATTTACCTGTGGTGCTGTCTACGCTGGCGGTTGGCTCGTCCAGCAATAAAATTTTCGGCTTGGAAGTAAGGGCGCGTGCTATTAAAACTCTCTGCTTTTCACCTCCTGAAAGATTTCCAACCAGGCGCTTTTTATAATCCATCAGGTTAACACGTTCCAATGATTCATTAACAATCGATTTGTCTTCAGCCGAAAAGCTTTTTGCCAATCCCTTTTTTTTGAGTCTCCCCATCATTACAACATCCAATACTGAAATGGGGTAATCGGCATCGAAGTTTGAAAATTGCGGAACGTACCCGATTAGTGAACGGTTTTCATCAGGAGATTTACCGAATATAGTAACTTCTCCTTTGCCGGGTTTTATCAATCCGAGAAGAACCTTTAACAAAGTGGTTTTGCCTCCTCCGTTCGGGCCTATTATTCCAAGAAACTCATTTTCGGGAATTGAAAGATTTATATCTTCCAAAATAGAATTCCCTTCAATATTCACATATATGTTTGTTGCTTTAACAGCTTCCATATATCACTTCAAATATTCTTTTAATTTATTCCGTATATCCTCAAGGTTGGCTAAGTAATCTTCCGGTAAAGGATTGATTTTTACCATCTCCGCGCCTATCTCATCGGCAACAGCACTTGCTGATGTCATATCGAATTGAGGTTCTACAAATATTGCTTTAATATTATTTGCTTTCGCATAATCTATCACTTCTCTTAAATCCCCCGCTTTTGGTTCTTTTCCTTCCCGCTCAATGCTTATTTCTTCAACATTATACCTAGAAAGAAAATACTTCCATGCAGGGTGATATACAAGCATCTTTTTGTTACTCACTTCACTTAAGACGCTTCCAATTTTTCTATCCATCGAATCGACTTTGGAAATAAATGCGGCTGCATTCTCTTTAAAATATTCCTTATCTGCAGGGGATATTTCAGAAAGTGCATCCGAGATATTTCTGATAATTGATTTCACTTCTTCCAAACCAAGCCACATGTGAGGATTTCCATCAATAATATTTATTCCCGCCGAGCAATCGACTACTTTAATATTTTTGTTGTTCGATCTGATATTTCCCATCCAGTTATTCTCGATAGTAAATATTTCACCCACTCGGAAATATATATCTACCCCGGCAATTTCTTTTACTTGGTTGAAACTCGGTTCAAAATCATGCGGATCTGTTCCGGGGGGGGTTAAAGTTAAAACCGATATTTTTTCTCCTCCAACTTTTTTCACCAGGTCGGAATATGGATTTGTTGTAACGGCAGTATTTATAATATTATTCACACCTGCCGGTACTTCTTTTTTACTGCATCCGGATAGCGGCGCTAATAGAAGAAATACAACAATTAAGATTCTTTCATGCATTCGGGGCATAATCCTGCAAACTCCATCATGTGATTTGTAATTTTAAATCTCGTCATTCGTTTTATATCATCAAGAATACAAACATCAATCTTTTCAATCTTACCGCACCGGTTGCATAAAATATGATGGTGTGGTTTTGATTGTGTAAGTTCGTACCTGATCTGCTTGTCGAGCATATTTATCTCTCTCACAATTTCCAACGAGAGGAATAGTTGAATTGTTCTAAAGACACTCGCAAAGTCAATATCAGTACAATTACTGAAAATTTCACTAATACTCATCGGTTGAGAGGTGTCATTTAGAATCTCCAGCACCATTTTTCTGGGGCGGGTCACTTTTGCCTTCGATTTTTGCAAAATTTCGATACTTTTTTCCATGCCGAAACATATTTATTTTTTTTTCTAATTGCAAATTACTTGCATTAAGCTTTTTTGTCAAAAATTTGTATTTTAAAAATCCCCAAAATTGCAAAAAATAGCCCTTTTTATACTCCGCTAAATTGAGAATAAATGCAAAAAAAAAATAAAATTCAGTATTTATACTGATTGATTTTTACTTGAAACCAGTTATATTTGTTAAGTTTTCAATGTGATTGACTATGAGAAAATCAGATTTGGAAAATCGTTTTAAGAGAGTTATAACAGATAGGTACATTCATTGCACCGAATACCAGGATAAATATTTCTTGATGAAAAAAATCATGGATATTATCCCGTCTCTCGATGAATCGTTGGTATATGCTATAATAGATAAATGCAACCAACAGCTTAGCCTTCCGGCCAAACGGGAAGATTTTATAAAGTTACTAATTAACCAAATTTTTCCTATCTTGAACGAAAAAGCTCGATTAGAATGATTTTTTACCTGGCACTTTTACAATCAAACTTGGTCGATGAAGCAAAAACGCTTCTACAACAACTACAGAATTTAAGCAACCCGATTTACTATTCAATATTCATCGCGATTGTTGTTGTCTTTTTAACAATAATCTTTTTCAAATATATTTACATTCCTGTTCAAGAAAAACATGAACTTGAAAAGGGGAATCTTGAATTAAAAAATTCAAGAATTATGGCTCTTTTTGCCGAATTGGACCCTGATCCGGTTATTCGTGTTGACCTTAATGGAATTATTATAAAAACAAATGATGCCGCTCTGAAAATAGACGAATCGAAAGACATTATAGGTTTAAAAATCAATTCCCTTTTACCCTTTCTAGATATTGATATTGGAGAGTCCATAAAGAGCAGTAAATCTTCCGTCTATACTTGGAAGATAAATAACAAATTTTATTCAATACTATTCCGTGGTAATTCTTATTTGGAAATCGGTCAAATTTATTTCCGCGATATTACAGAACAGAAAAGAGCACAAGAGGAATTAATCGCTTCGCAAAAGCAGTTGAAAAATCTTTCAAACCATCTCCAAAATATTCTTGAAGAAGAAAGATACAGAATTGCCAGAGAACTTCACGACGGGCTGGGACAGAACTTATCTTTAACAAGGCTTGAAATCAACAACCTTATTTCAGAAAACCATTTAAACAAAACAGCGGCAGAACTTAAGAAAATCGTTTTATCCATCGATTCAACTATTACCGAACTGAAGGGAATTTCACACAGATTAAAACCGAAGGTATTGGAAGAAATGGGATTGGAACCTTCTTTAAATTCATTGGTGGCAGAAGTATCGGATAAAATGGATATTAACGGAGCAATCAATTTTGTCGATTTCGAAATAAGACTTGAGCCGAAACTGGAATTATGTATTTATAGAATTGTGCAGGAAACTCTAACCAATATTATTAAACATTCAAACGCAACTTCGTTCAGTGTTCAATTGATAAATAGCAAAAAAATGATTAGAATTATTGTATCCGATAATGGGGTTGGATTTGATCCTTCAAAAGTACAAAAAAAAGAAAATGAATCCGGAGGAATGGGAATAATTAATATTCAGGAGAGAATTATTAATTACGACGGCACTTTACAAATTGACTCTACCCCCGGCAACGGAACCATAATAATCGTGGAAATACCAAATAATAGAGTATGATGGAAAATAACAATTATATAAGCTTGTTGATTGCAGACGATCACCAGCTCTTCCGCAGTGGTATTACCAGCCTGCTTAACGATGTGGATGATATATTAATAGTCGGTGAAGCACAAACGGGAAGTGAAGCTATTGAAAAATATTTTAAACTGAAACCGGATGTAATTCTTCTCGATATCTCCATGCCGGACAAATCAGGGGTAGATGCTTTGAAAGAAATCATTGCAATAGACAGAGATGTCAAAGCTTTATTCCTTTCTATGTATGAAGGAGACGAATATATTTTTTACGTGTCCAAAATAGGGGCACGGGGTTTGTTAACCAAAAATATAATGAAAGGAGAACTTATATATGCAATTAGAAGTGTATATAAAGGGGAGATGTATTTTGGAAGAATAATGACTGACGAAGATCTAAAAATACTTTACAAAAAATATAAAAAATTGGCACAAGCGGAGATCGATGAATATATTGCTCTATCACGAAAGGAAAAAGCTATCCTAATTCATATTAGTGAAGGAAAAACAAGCGCTGAAATTGCAGAGATTTTAGACCTAAGTAAAAGAACCATCGACTCACACAGAATAAACCTTATGCACAAATTAAAAGTAAGAACCTTATCGGAATTGATAAACTATGCAGTTAGGTTTGCACAGGCCAGGAAACTTTTAGCCGATACGGAAAAATAAAGAGTAAGCAAAACTTCAAAACATGGCTGTTGGATCATACAAATATTTTATTCTCATAAAAATATTCTTAAGATTATTATTCTTTATTTGATTATTATATTTCATTTGATTTTGATTCCTATTCCCGTTTCCCTTTGGAGACTTAAAAAGGAGACAAATATGAAACGAACATTTAACTTAATCTACGCAATTCTGATATTGCTTATTTTTAGTTCTTCGATTCATGCTCAGGTTGTAGGACAAATTTTCACAAAAGAAGAAGCGAATAAAAAATATGGCCCTGTTAAAGAATTTGTAACTTTCCCTGCAAGAGAATTACAAATAATTCTAAACAAAGCGAATGATTATGTGATGTTTAATATATTGGATAAACAACTATATATTCTGAATAGCAAGAGAGAAGTTCTTTTTCCTTCCGGGGCAAAAGTAGATGAACAACAAGTATTTTATTACTTTAGTAAAAGTATAATAGAGGGATTGTTAAATTTTGTTGAGCGGCAACCCAATGTTCAGGTTGAATTAAGGGAAGATGTTTTGTCAATTACGTCAGGGAATTTTACTCTTGAACAGATAATTCCTTGCCCTCCATTCTGTCCATAGAGAACATTGATGGAAATTTACGATCTAATAAGATATGTATCGTTAGTTGTATGGCTTTTCCCCCCTTTCCGGCAATACATGGGAAAATATTTTTATTATTTTCTTATTCTCGCTTTAACCGATCCAATTGCAAATTTAATGTTACTTATCAATTTAAACCCACTAATTATTTATACACCTTCGAGTGTACTCATGTTGATTTCTTTATTGGACTATAAAATTAAAGAATATAGAACAATTTTTATAATAATCGTTTCAACTCTTCTGTCATATATTATTACTTTGTCCCCCATAGACTACTTCATGTATTCGCAATTAATAATTCACTTTATAATCACTTTAATAGTCGTGAAGATTTTCTCGATATCTGTCTTTGAGAAAAAGGAGTTAAATGTTTTTATAGTAATGCTGTTTTTCTATCAGGCATTAATGGTAACGAGAACTATTGCCCTTCTTGTCGAGTATTACTCTGGTCTTGCGTTTTTATATATAATTGGCACTTTACAAATATTCTTAGCAATATTTTTCACAATCTTCAGGGAAAATTCGAAGATAGTTAAAATTAAACTTGTCAGGTGAACAGATTGAATTGACACCTGCTGAAAGAGACTTTACAATCAAACTGATACTTTTTCATTCACGAATGAACCAATAATTACACTATGTCCTTATATTCATACATCCTTTATGCATCAATACTTTTTTGGATATTTCCGGCATTCCGGCAATATAAAGGGAAATATTTCCTTTTTTTTCTACTTCAAGCTATTGCTGATCCGATAAGTTTATTAGCAAACTTTATTGGAATTCAAACCAATATTATAGCGTTAGCGGTCTTTATTCTACAGGCTGTAGTTGTTATTAAATACGATATTTCTAAAATGACAGTTTTTATTCTTATACCAATTATTTTAATTGTAGCATACATCGGAGGCTCATTAAATTATAAGTGGAATTTATGGATTCCGATAATAACCAGTTCTATAATTCTCTTTATAATTTTAAAAACACTATCAATGGATTTATTTTATAATAGGACACTCAACCTTTATTATATAATTTTTATAATACTTGAAGGAACATACATTACCAGAATAATCTCTGTCTTAAATGAACTGCAGACAGGCATACAGTTCCATTTTCTTACAGGAATTTTTCAAATTCTCATTGCTTTGTTCTTTTCTTTCTTTAGGGAAGACAATCCAAAGATTTCATTTTCTCTAAAATAAGCTGTGTAAATTGATTAGCTTTCAAGATAGCCGTCAATGTTTGTAAAGTTGTTTCGTAAATTCTCTATTACAAAAATTAAAGAAAAATATTTCTCTAAATTATCTATGTATCTATTTTTTTATAACAAACACAATTTTTCAAATTTTTATAGAATATTTTTTATAATCTCCGTGGAAGACACACATCTTTTCCAAAGAAAGCTTAAGCGGCACTCGGTAAAATCCGGTAGTAACTAATCCTTCCAAATAAAATCGAAAAGAAGATAACCTGCCGTTAGCATAATAACATCATAGCAGATTAATACCGCAAGTTCCACAAATGCTTCTTCCAGTGGTTTTCCATCCATAGAAAATTTTGTGAGTTCAAGAAGTGTTAAGATAAGTGGCAATAAAATCGGGAAAGACAAGACCGGGTATAAAGTTCCCTTGGAGCTGGCTTTTGAAATAATTGCTGCAATAAGTGTTGATGAAACAGCTATACCGAAATTACCCAGTAGAAGTGTAAAAGTAAAAAGTGAATAGTTTTTTATTATGAAAGATTCGAAAAAAATTGAGAACAATATTGTGATTACAAAATTCATTAAAAACACCAGGAGCAGGTTAAATATCAACTTGCCGTTAAATATTGTAGAAGGAGCCGCGATAAGCTGAAGCGTCATTGCGGTACCTCTCTCTTCTTCCGAAACAAATGCACGCGAAAGTCCCGACATTGCAGAGAAAAAAATCACCACCCATAGCAAACCGCCGGTAAGATAATCCGATATCTTTTCAGTACCGATGGAAAAAAGTATTACACTTGTAGTTACAAGAATAAACATAGCAAGCGCGTTGACGGCATACCTTGTACGTATCTCCGATTCCCAATCTTTCCGAAACAAGTAAAATGCTTTCATTGCCTGCCAGTTTTCAATTTATAATTTTTCAATTGTATAATTTCATCGCACAATGCAAGGTCGCTTTCCTCATTGGATGCGATGATAACAAGTTTTTTTTCCGCTTGTTTCCTTATAATTGCATAAAAACTTTCTTTGCCTTCTATATCCAAGTTTGAAGTAGGTTCATCCAGAAGAAGCAGACCGGGAGAATGAATCAGTGCAAAAAGAAATTTAATTCTCTGTTTCATACCGGAGGAATATTCTTTTAACAAATCCCCTTTCCGGTTTAGAAGATTGAACCCGGTTAATATTTCGTCTACCAATACTTTATCGTATTTCACTCCCCTTATGCGTGCAAAATGACGAAGGTTTTCCTCAGCGGAAAATTCATCATACAATACAAGGTAAGGAGATAAAAATCCAATATGATTGTGAAGTTTTTCATCGGTTATGGTTTTACCCCCGGTAGAGTGAATTACCTTACCGGAAGTTGCCGAGATAAGCCCCGATAAAATTTTTGCAAGTGTCGATTTACCCGACCCGTTGGACCCCGCTATACCGTAAATACGCCCGCTTTGGAAAGAGTAATTGAGATCTTTAAAGATCAATCTTCTTCCGAAAGTCTTTGTAACATTCTCAAGTATTAATTTATAATCACTCATTATATATAACTATCTTTCCTTTTTTCACCGAGTCCCCCGATTTTGTAACATAAATATAAATACCGGTTGATAATTTGTCTCCGTTATCTTTACGCCCGTTCCATTTAATAAATTTTTTCTCACCCCCGTAAAGATCGGCAAGACCAGAATAAATCAAGTTCATGCTTATCGAGTAAATATTCAAATCTGCATTTCCGCTTTCGTTTGATGCCGCCGGTATATGAATAAAAGTATGATTAGTGTAGCTAAAGGGCTGCGGGAATGCATATTCGTCATCCGTACCTGACGGTATTTCACCGTCCGATATTTCATTGTTAAAAATAAAGCTCTGCCTCAGGTAGTCTAGCATAGAACATTCAAGCACCGAATAATATTCGGAATTAATTCTAACTGCATTTGATTGATATTCGGTTACAATTTTATGGCGTAATTCCAAATGTGGTTTATTTGCATGTATGCCGCTGACAATATCTGCATTTGTAATTACGGTTACAAGTGTATCGTTGTTATCAACATAAATCATAAAATTGTTTGAGACTGGGGCTGAATTTACAATCATAAAATCTGTCCCGGAAGGTTCTAGCTCATAAATTCCCATCGGTCTGATTAGAGGATAGTTAGCCGCTTCTTCAAAAAATTCTCCCGGTTTTGCACGGTGCCCGGTAAAATAAGTCCATAACCCGAATTGATTCAATTCATTTTTAAAAGAAGAGTTATATTCTTCAATAGCAATTGCATTAGCTTCCAATGCCCTGTTGGCGGGCATCAGTTCCCAAATTCTTTTAATTATATCGAAATCAAATCTATCTTTTAGATAGATATTCCAAATAGCTAAATCATAACCATCCAAACTGGTATTCCTGGTTGAAAAAGTTTTTTCGGGATAATAAAAATAAAAAGGCATGTAAGCGTAATAGTCGTTAATATAATCGAATACAAATTCTTCCATTGCCGCAGAAGTTATCTCATAATAAAAAATATCGTTCGACCGGTAGATGTAATTACCAATTTGAATAGCGTGATGAAATTCATGTGCGACTGTAACTTTAGCGCCATTAATTCCTTTCGTATAATAATCATTTCCGAAATCGTTATCTATTACCATGAAACTTGTATGCTTATCACCTGGAAGATCTGTTTCCGGTTGGGTGTAACCATACATTCCCCTGCTCAAATTTTGTATATATACATCATACAATTCATCTCCTCCCAGATTGCCGTCTGATGGCGGAGCCGGGTACCCCAGTTGTTCAACCTCAACGGAATATACAGTGTCAAGCGAAAGAGCAAGTTCATTAATGTCATAAAGAGGTGCATTTGTTCCGGTCAAATCGTAATGGATGCGGAAAAGCCCCGCTGGTGTAATAATGCTGGTTTGAGCAGCTGGACGCTGAAGAAATGAAGATAAAACTCTCTGTTCCTCTTTGGAATAGTTATGTAGATTTCTTTTTATTTCGCTTACCATTGCGAATCCGCATTTAACATGCGAAGAATCGGCCATAGTTTTTCTGTCATGTCCGGCTGTTTTGTTATCAATCCGAATATTGATAAACGCGTTGTAAAGAGAATCTAGATTTTGCCCCCTCGTTAGAACCACCGGTTGAATAAGAAATAAAAAAAACAGTATATATTTTGTCATTCGATCCTTTTTAGCTTTATATAATTCGTAGTCAGTTCGGCATAAGCCAAGTACGTTTTACCGAAAAAGAGATTGTGTACAAAATAACTATTGCAATTCATTGATTCAAATACTTTGGCGAATTTCAATTCAGTTGCGGTATCCGGTACTTCGGAACGGAACAATGTGCCATTAATATAATCATAGAGATATAAAAAGCTTGTCCGATCAACGGGATTGTGAAACACCTGTAGATGATTTTTAGAGTCAATCGAATTAAGATTTCCTTCCAGCACTGCATTTATGATTTTGAAACCGTTATAAAAATTAACAATCGGCTTTTGGAAATCGTTAATTATACTCACAGGTAATTCTTTATCTTTATAAATAAAGTCAAAAGATTTTACGAAGACACTGTTGATTGAGATTTCGGAACAATTGAAAGCTGCAATTACACTTGATTCTCTATGCTCTCCCTCCAGTGTAAGTCTGCCGTTCTCCATGATTCCTTCATTGATTCTCCAGTAAAAAATTGAGAGAGTATCCCCCTGTATCAAAGAGGCATCGGTTATATTCGAAATCAAATCATGATATACATTGGCAAAGTATTTGAAATCGTGATATTCATACTCAACCAAACCTACAATACCGTTATTATTAGTAAGCACGTAAAAGGACTTTCTTCCTCCATGATTGCCTTCTTTGAATTTAATATCCATAATCGGTGAGTAGGTATATAAATAGTCCCTTTTATATTTATCGGTTTCAAAATCTATGTTAACTATCTCAATAAATTTGCCCCCGTGGGTATAGAGGTAAAAAGTTCTTTGATTTTTTCGTGTATCGTCTATTAAAATATTTTCATAATTATCTGATAATGTATATGAATAATATTTTGAGAACAACTTATTCTTGTCGTTAATAAGTACAATAAGATTATTGTTTAGCTCATCCACAAAGCAAATATCTCTTGTGCCGTTGACGAAAGAATTAGAAGAATAAAGGGAAGCGGGAGAAGCGGCAATTGCTATATCAATTTCATCCGTTAAGCTATCCATTTTACCGATTATTTTAATCATGCCGTTATCGTTCAGTGCCGCCAAGTAATCTCTTCCACTGGATCTGAATGCAATCATGTCTTGCAAGGCATCATCATGCATGTAGTGGATCGGGCTGTAAAATTCACTATCCGATTTTGCAAATTTGACAAACAAGTTGCCGTCACTCCGGTTCATATAAGCTATATCATTAAGCCCGTCGGAGTTAAAATCCCTCACAATGAATTTATCTGTAAAAGTACTGGTTTTAATTATTTCTCTCTGTTCAAAAGTGGAAACAGAGTCTCCGAATAAAATTTGTATTCCCTGCTGGCCGGAGTATAAAATATCGCGGAAATCGTCACCGTTAAAATCCATTATTTGAAGTTCACTAACCTCTTCTCCGATTTTAATAGAACGGTATTCTCTAAATTCAGAGAACTCGATATTATAAAAGAATTCAATTGAGTTTGAAATAAGATCGATAGCAGCGATATCTGCATAACTATCATAATCCAGATCAATAAATTTCGCGTCGAGAAAAATTCTTTTTTCAACAATCTTGGTTTCTTTTAGAATATAATTTTCTTCTTTCAATATAGATAACCCGTGGAAATTTGCGCCGGAAATCAATGCTTCATTTTTACCGTCGCCGTCTACATCCCCAATGTCTATATTACTAGGATATGAATCAAATTTGATTTGATTTAATATTCTCATAGTACCGTACTTGCTGAATGAGACAAGCCCGGCAAGACGTTCTTTGCGAGAAAGAAATATATAAAACCTATTTTCTTTATTTCTGCGGTTGAGAGGGACAAGATTGTCGATGGTGAAATATGAAAATTTTTCGATTGGTTTGGATAACAATTTTTTTTCTTCCCCCTCGTGAACAATGATAGTTTTGCCGTCTACACCGTAAAGAAGGAAGTCGGAATATTCATCAAGATTATAATTGAGGGATTTAATTTTTGTAAAATACCTATTTGTTTCAATAGAATTTATTTTACAAAAACCGTTGATAGGAATTTGAGCGGACAAATTCATATTAAACGCATAAAGGAAAATTAGGGAAATAATCCCATTAGGTAAGTGTCTTAAGCCGATTTTGCCTTCGCTGTAAAGCCGCTTCAAATCTACGTTTTTCATTTTCGGTTTCTGGTATAATCTCAAATGTTTCAACAGGATTGGTATTTTCATCAACGCTAACAAAAGTTAAATATGCAGAATTTGAATGTACCTTCGTCCCTCTAACATGCGATTCTGCAAAGACTGTAACTCCAACTTCCATAGAGGTTCTGAACGCCCTGTTGACGCAGGCTGTTAAAGTTACAACATCACCCAACTTAATCGGGTGATGAAAATCAATTCTATCAACCGAAGCGGTAACACAAACACGCTGTGAATGCTTTGCGGCGGAAATGGCAGCGCAGATATCGAGCCAATGCATCAACTGACCGCCCAATAAATTACCCAGTTGATTTGTATGATGCGGTAAAACCAGCTCGGTCATTGTTACAATCGAGTCTTTTACCTTTTTTGCTCCAGTCTTGTCTTCAGCCATTATAAATTCATTAAAGTTTTTTCAAGACTTTTTATCTCTAGAGAATATTGATGTTCGGGATACCTGCTGTTGAAAAGACGAATATCCGTTAATGCGTCTGTTTTTTTATCTTTACTAACTTCAATCAATATCTTTTTGTAAAGAGCTAACGGGGCATATTCCGTATCGTGATATCTATCGGCTACTTCCCCGAAATATTTTAACGCCGCATTATAATATTCCATCTTTTCGTAAATAATGCCGCTGAAATATTCTTTTTTTGCAAGCTTATTATTTAACTCTTTTATTTTGCCTTCTGCCTCATCAACTTTTTCATCCGTCGGGAAAAAATCTATAAAAGCTTGAAATTCTTCAATCCCTTTTTTTGTGTATGCCTGATCCAATGCATAAGGTGGAGATAACTGGTAATAAGCCTCGGCCAGCATGAACTGGGCTTGTGGAACAAAGGGACTTGTTGGTATATCTCTTATTAACTTGGAAAATTCGTAAACTGCCAGCAAATATTGAGATCTTTTGAAATAAGTCATTGAAAGATAAAACTGTGCATCGTCATTAACCGGGCTGCCGGGATACTGCAATAAAATAGATTGCAGCTCTCTAACGGCCAACTCATAATCTTCACTTTCATAAAGAGAATAAGCATAATTAAAATGTTCTTCAGGTGAATAAAGAGTTGTATCGACTTTTGCCGAACAACCCCATAAAATTACCATCGCGAAAAAGATTAAGGATTTTCTCATAGTCTCTGTATTTTATTCGTAAATCAAAGTGTTAAAGATACGGAAAAATAAGGTGTCTAAAAATATTAAATTCAATCACTTACTTCTAACTGTAAAAAATAAAATTACAGTTACAACTGCCGTTCCCACTGCAATTAATGGTTCGATTATGGAAGAAAAAAAGGGTTCAGTGGGTATTTCCCCCTTTGTGAAAGGGAGTGATTGATTTTCCAGAATTTTTATTTCATCGTACTTTACTGTATCTATTTTTGAAGAATTTACATTGTTTGATTGAAAAATTTTGCCGTCGCGTTCAATGTTGAAAGAAGAGTTCAAACTTACTTCTCTTTCAACAAGATAATCTCCGAAAAGACCATCGCGGAATGTTTCATTATATCGAACGCCCGCGTTACTCAATGTGTAATTAACAATTACATCGGCTGTTTGTTTATCTGTTGTTACCGTAAAATTTTCTTTTACAAATATCCCTATTAAGTTACTCTTGAAAATTTCAAAATCAGCTGGGGAGGAAAATTCAAGAAAAATAGAGGGATTTTCGCCAGGGAAAAGTTGTGAAATTTTTGAAACCGATTCTTCGACTAACCCAGTCATCGAATTTAAATTACTCCCCTTCTGAGCATAATTATTAAATGCAGAAAAGAGTAGTATGAACATCGCAATATTTGTATAAACCGATTTCACTAATAATTAGGACCTATATGTTCCTCTCAAATTAAAAAAACATATTACTAATAGCCATGAATAAAACTATCTTCTCCCCTGAGCAATTTCCCGCAGGCGTTTGATTCTTTCTTCAATAGGAGGATGAGTTGAAAATATTTTTGTAAATGATTTTGACGATAAAGGATTAACAATAAACATATGTGCCGATGAGGTACCTGCGTTTTTCATAGGAATTCTTTTACCTGCAAGCGATAATTTCTCTAATGCAGAAGCTAATGATAATGGCTGCCCGGATATTGCCGCGCCTCCTTCATCGGCCATGTATTCTCTTGAACGTGAAATTGCAAGTTGAATGAGCAGGGCTATAATAGGTGAAAGAATGATAAGTATTAGTGATGATATTCCGCTACTGTCGTCACGGTCGCGCCCGCTGCCGAACATAGCGGCATAACCTGCCATCCGTGCGATAAATGTAATTGTACCTACTAATGTTGCCGCAATAGTACCGATTAAGATATCTCTGTTTTTTACATGGATCAGTTCATGACTGATTACACCGGCTATTTCGTCTTTATTTAAAATACTCATTAATCCTGTTGTTACAGCAACAGCTGCATTATCGGGATTACGCCCGGTCGCAAAAGCATTGGGATTCGGATTATTCATAATATAAACTTTCGGCATTGGTGTAAATGCTTTCTGCGCAAGTTTTTCAACAATATTAAAAAGCTCAGGATAATCGGATCTGGAGACTTCTTGCGCTCTATACATTTTCAATACAATTTTATCTGAAAACCAGTAAGACCCGAAATTGAGGGCAAGTGAAAAGAAGAATGCAATCATCATACCGGTTTCACCCCCCAGCGCCGACCCAACAAATAAAAACAAGACCATCATCAATGCCATTAGGAATGCGGTCTTAAACGAATTCATATTTTCCTCATAATTATTTTATCTAATTTAACTACATATAAGAGAGCAGTCAAGCATGCATCTCGGTGCAAAATTAATTTGCTGTTCTAACATTTAGTATGCTATATTTGTTCCATAGTATTAATCCTCAAAATGGCTTGCACTTATTTTTAATTATACTTAATATCGATTTCCAAATAGAGGAGATTATGAGAAGATTTCAAATTATTTATTCGCTTTTATTCGTCATTTTCGTTTCGGATTTATACGCGCAAAACACATTCGAGTTTCTTCGTTTGGATACTAGTCCACGTGCTGCTTCACTGGCAGGAAGTTATGTAGCTAGTAATGATGATCCGAACGTGATTTTTTATAACCCGGCAGGAATAAGTTTATTAACCGATATACCTGTTTCATTTTCCTATATGAGCCATTTGCTTGATATAAACGTTGCCAGTATTTCAGGGTCTTATGAGTTTGAAGATATTGGCAGATTTGCCGCCGGTATTCAATATATAAACTACGGCGATTTCACAGAAGCCGATCAATTTGGGACCAAACTCGGCGAATTCGGCGCGGGCGAAATGGCCATGCTGGTGGGTTACTCAAACCAGCTTGATGAAAATTTTTACTACGGCGCTAATGTTAAATTTATTTATTCCAGTATAGCCGATCAATCCGCCGCCGCTTTTGCAATGGATTTGGGATTGCATTATTCCATCCCCGATTCAAAATGGAATTTCGGATTTTCCGCACTTAACCTGGGGGCGCAAGTATCATCTTATTTTGATAAAAAGGAAGACCTTCCAATTGATATTCGTGCCGGGGTATCTAAAGAATTGGAGCATATGCCGTTTAGATTTTATTTCTCATTTAAGAAATTAAACGAGGATGAAGGAGAATTTTTCGGAAGGTTTAAGAAATTTACGTTCGGCGGCGAGTTCAGACTCAGCAACACAATAAAACTTAGGCTCGGTTATGATAATGAAAAACGTAAAGAATTGAAGATCGGAACGACAGCAGGATTATCAGGTTTCAGTCTTGGCGTTGGAATAAATGTTAGCGATTATTTAATAGATTACGCTTTCTCATCAATGGGTTCAATCGGGTCGTTGCACAGAATAGGCATTTCCACTACGCTTAAAAAATAATTATCTTTTGTAAGGATTTTTAAGATAGCGTTGTGCAATTTTATGCGATTCGTTTCTTTCTTTTAAATCGAGAACCTCGTTATAATATTCAACTGCTTTTGCGCGGTTTCCTAATTGATCGTAAATCATTCCAAGGTAAAGTACGTTATTTATCCAGAACCCGGATTCTTCATCTTCATCGATACGGCGTGATATATCGAGACTTTCTTCAAAATACATTCTTGCGGAGTCGGGTTCGTTCTTCAATTTATAATCCATCCCGATATAATATGTTGCCTCCCTTTTTACTTTTTCAGAATAACCTCTTTTGCCGGAGACACACTTTGCCAAAACATTCTTAAAAATTCCTGCTGCGGTTTTGTAGTTCCCTTTGCGTACGTAGATTCTTCCGTAATATCTTTCAAATGCGGGATTATCGGGAAAATCATCATAAAGCATTTTGGAATATTTTAATGCAGAGTTAGCATTTTCTTCATAAAGATAATAACTCGACATCAAAAAGTAACGGGCTTCTATCTTGGCATACTTACCGTTCATGGCTACATTTTCGAGCTGCTTAATTCCTCTGGCTTTATCACCTTGCGGAAAGAAAATCATGAACGGTTTTATAACAGGATATTTTTCCGGCAGCACTGCCGCGAAGTAATTGTAGATTCCAAATCCCAATTGGACATCAACATTTGAAGAATCCAATTTATAAGCCTCATAAACCAATGGAAGTGCGTCTTTACCGTCGAGTGCAGCATTAAAAAAATCTTGTCTTATTGAAAGGAGTTTCCCTCTGAAACCAAGAGCGCCCCCCTTAAAGAATATCGCGTCTACATTAACCGGATCATCATCAAGAATTTCATCGCAGAATTCGATTACATCATCAATCTTGTCGTAAAATTTATCATCCAAATTTTCATTATCGATATCAATCATTATTCGCCACCAAAAGATCATCGTGTCAAAAAATATTCCGGCAGGATGCTTGGGAAATTCTTTCTGCACAATTAGGAATGTTTTGTGTGCATTTTCAAACTCTATGTTATAAATTTGCCGAACACCTTCGGTGATAAGGGAATCGAACCGGCTGGTCTGCCCTAAAACAAATCCAGCCGTTATAAAAATGATTACTAATAATTTTTTGACCAAGGAATCAATCCTTTTGATTATTTTCGTTTCGGTCTGTAAAGATGAGTACTTTCGCCGAAAAATACTTCAGCCGCTTCCATCATCGTTTCCGATAAAGTAGGATGCGGATGAATTGACAAAGCAACATCTTTTGCCAATGCCGACATTTCAACCGCCAGCACTCCTTCGGCAATCATCTCACCAGCATTAACGCCGACAATTCCAACGCCCAATATTCTTTCCGTTTCGGGATCGATGATAAGTTTTGTAACGCCGTCGTTTCTATCGAGCGTAGTAGCTCTTCCGCTGGCCGCCCAAGGGAAACGCGCAACTTGCACTTTTAATCCCTGTGCTTTCGCTTCGTTTTCTGTTATGCCTGCCCATGCAAGTTCCGGATCGGTAAATACAACTGCAGGAATAGCTGCCGGTTCAAAAACTACTTTGTGACCAGCGATTGTTTCAACGGCAACTTTACCTTCCGCGGAAGCTTTATGCGCCAGCATAGGTTGACCAACAATATCACCGATAGCGAAGATTGCCGGGTCATCGGTGCGTAATTGTTTATCGACAGTAACAAAACCCTTTTCATTAACTTTGATTTTTGTATTCTCCAAACCGAGTCCGGCAGTAACCGGCTTTCTGCCTATTGAGACCAATACCTTCTCAAACAATATTTCGTTTACTTCGCCTTTATCGTTTTCAAGTTTTACCATTATTCCGTCAGGTTGTTCCGTCATGGCAATAACTTTAGTCTTTAGATATACCGCTTCCATTTTTGCTTCAATACTTCTAGCAAGGATGGTTACCATGTCTTTGTCAGCGCCAGGTAGTAAGTTCGGCATCATTTCAACTACTGTTACTTTAGTGCCCAATGCAGCGTAAACCGAACCGAGTTCAAGCCCGATATATCCTCCGCCAACGACAAGCATGTTGTTCGGAATATCTTCCAAATTAAGTGCGCCTGTTGAATCGATCACTCTCGGTGAAGAGATATCAATACCGGGTACAGATGCGGGAACCGATCCAGTAGCTAGAATTGCATGTTCAAATTCGATTTCTTCATTACCCCCTGCCATCAATTCAACGGAAAGTGAAGTTGAACTTGTAAACTTTGCTCTTCCCTGAACAAAATTTATCTTTCTTTGATTAACTAATTGCCCGAGTCCACCGGTTAATTTGTTAACTACACTTTCTTTCCACTCACGTAATTTATCCAAGTCAACTTTAGGTTCGCCGAATTCTATTCCCCAATTTTTGGCTTCTTTAGTTTCGGTTAATAATTTTGCTATGTGCAATAAAGCTTTAGAAGGGATACAGCCGCGGTAAAGGCAAACGCCGCCTGGATTCTTTTCCAAATCGATCAATGTAACTTCCATCCCCAAGTCTGCGGCTAAAAATGCCGCGGCATAACCGCCGGGTCCTCCACCGATAATAGCTAATTGTGTTTTTAGAGACATGATAACTCCATAAAATTTATAGATAAAAGTTAACCGCAAAGGGCACAAAGTTCAAGCAAAGATCGCAAAGAATTTTGCATCTTTGCGATCTCCGCGCCTGCTTAGCGATCTTTGCGGTTAATTATATTTATCCTTCGAGTGATAACAAAAAGGGTTCTTCAAGCGCGTTAACAATCCATCGCAAGAAGCGGATGGCGTCGGCTCCGTCAATGATTCGATGATCATATGAAAGAGAAAGAGGCATCATTAAACTGGGCTCGAAATGTCCCCCTTGATAAACAGGTTCGAATGAGGCTCGGGAAACACCCAATATCGCTACTTCCGGAGAATTGACTATCGGTGTAAAATACGTGCCGCCGATACCGCCGAGATTACTGATTGTGAATGTGCCTCCCTGCATCTCTTCGATTGTAAGTTTCTTGCTTTTGGCTTTAACCGACATTTCATTCAGCTCAACCGATAATTGATTGATGTTCTTCTTATCGACATTTTTAATGACGGGAACTAGGAGTCCCCACTCGGTATCAACAGCAACACCGATGTTGTAATATTTTTTGTAAATGATTTCATTCTTTTCCATATCAATGCTGGAGTTGAATTGAGGGAAAACTTTTAACGCGGAAGCAACTATCTTAAGAAGAATTGCAGTCACTGTCAGCTTGCCTCCCATTGCTTCAATCTTTTTGCCGAATTCTTTCCGAAGTTTTTCAAGTTCGGTTATATCAGCTTTATCGAACTGTGTAACGTGAGGTATTGTTGACCACGCATATGATAGATGCTGCGCAGTTTTCTTACGAATATTGCTCATTGCCTGATTATCAACTTCTCCCCACTTGCTGAAATCGGGTAACGGTTCTGAGATAACTCCTCCTGATGCCGGTGCTTGCTGTCTTCCTTCGTTCAGGCTTTTGGCAAATGCTTTTACATTCTCAACAGAAATTCTTCCACCGGGACCTGAGCCTTGCACTTGATGTATATCTATGCCTATTTCCCGTGCAAATCTTCTTACAGACGGAGCCGCCGGAGCAATCTTTTGGTTGGTAGGTTTAACAGGCTGTTTGTTGGCAGGTTGCAAGTTTACAGGTTCAACAGGTTTGGCAGGTTCTGCAGGTTTGGCAGGTTCTGCAGGTTTGGCCGGTTCTGCAGGTTTGGTAGGTTCAGTACTTTTAACCGGTTTTGTCTCAGCGCCGCTTTCGATCAAGAAGAGTACATCACCCACTTTTGCAGTAGTCCCTTCTTTAATCAATACTTTGCTGATTACTCCTTCAACATCCGATGGGACTTCAACTGTTGCCTTATCCGTTTCAATCTCAAATAAAATCTGATCTACTTTAATTTGATCACCTTCAGTAACAAGAATTTTCACAATTTCGGCCGATTCAATATTTTCGCCTAATTCGGGGAGTTTAAATTCAATTGCCATTTTTCAATCCATGTTTATCTTAAAATTTATGACTTTACCGGGTTGGGTTTATCCGGATTTATTTCCAATTCTTTAGCCGCCTTTTTCAGAACAGTCGCTGTAATTTTCTTTTCTTTAAATAAAGAATAAAGTGTTGCATAAGCAATATGTTTGGCATCCACTTCAAAAAAGTCTCGTAATGCTGCACGCCCTTCACTTCTTCCGAATCCCAATGTACCGAGAGAATGCAACGGACCGGGAAGCCATTTGGAAATCGAATCACCCAGAATCTGCACATAATCGGATGCTGTAACAAAGACACCGTTTTCTTTAGCAGTAATTTCTTTTATGTAAGGTACCTTTGACTCTTTCTCAGGATTCATCATGTTCCAACGCTCTGTTTCAAGTGCATCGAAGTGAAGATTTTTATAACTGGTAACGCTCCATACATCGGCGGAAACGTCATATTTCTTCTCCAGAATTTCCTGCGCTTTGAGAACTTCATTCATGATTGTTCCGCTCCCCATCAAGTGCGCTTTTGCTTTTGCATCTTTCTTTTTCGATTTCTTGAATTTATACATCCCTTTCAATATTCCTTCTTTAGAATCTTTCGGCATCGGAGGCATCGGGTAGTTTTCATTCATAACTGTCAGGTAATAAAAAATATCTTCCTGCTTTTCATACATTCTATAAATACCGTCTCTTATAATTACAGCAAGTTCGTATGCAAATGCAGGGTCATAAGTCATCAAGTTTGGTATTGAGTACGCAAGCAGCAGACTATGCCCGTCCTGATGCTGCAGACCTTCACCTGCCAATGTTGTTCTCCCGGCGGTGCCGCCCAGCATAAAACCTTTAGCTCTCATGTCGGCGGCGGCCCAAGCAAAATCACCAATGCGCTGGAAACCGAACATTGAATAGTAAATGAAAAATGGAATAGTGTTGACACCGTGTGTTGAGTAAGCCGTTGCGGCTGCAATAAAAGATGACATTGAACCTGCTTCGGTAATTCCTTCTTCCAAAATTTGTCCGTCCTGCGCTTCTTTATAATAGAGAAGACTGTCGCGGTCAACAGGTTGGTAAAGCTGTCCGACGTGAGAATAAATACCGATCTGGCGGAATAAAGATTCCATACCGAACGTGCGGGCTTCATCGGGAACGATTGGAACAATCAGGTTGCCGAGCTCTTTGTCTTTCAACAGCTTCGATAATATTTTAACGAATACCATAGTTGTAGAAACTTCACGCCCTTCGGTTCCTTCATAAAATTCTTTGAACAATTCTTCAGAAGGAGTTTTAAGAGGTTTGTTACGAACAATTCGTTTTGGCAAAGACCCGCCTAAAGTTTTTCTTCTCTCTTGAATATATTTTATTTCAGGGCTGTCATCCGGCGGGCGGTAAAACGGAGCGCTGGCAATATCATCATCCGAAACCGGGATTCCGAAACGCGACCTGAAATGTTTTAATTCCTCTTCATTCAATTTCTTTTGCTGGTGGGTGATGTTCTTTCCTTCGCCTGCTTCACCGAGTCCGTAGCCTTTTACCGTCTTCGCAAGAATTACAGTCGGAGCTCCTTTATGATTTACCGCAGCATGAAACGCCGCGTAAACTTTTTCGGGATCGTGCCCGCCCCGTTTCATTTTCATCAATGCTTCGTCGGTATACTGCTCAACCATTTCTTTAAGCTCGGGATATTTACCGAAGAAATTATCACGAATATATTTTCCGTCGTGAACAATGAAGTTTTGAGATTCACCATCGATGATCTCATTCATTCTTCTTACCAACTTACCTGAAGTATCCTTTTCAAGCAACGGATCCCAATCGCTCCCCCAAACTACTTTAATTACATTCCATCCCGCACCGCGGAATACCGCTTCGAGTTCCTGAATAATATTTCCGTTGCCGCGTACCGGGCCGTCTAATCTTTGGAGATTTGCATTGATGACAAATATTAAGTTGTCAAGTTTTTCGCGCGCTGCCAATGAGATAGCCCCTAGCGCTTCGGGTTCGTCGGTTTCGCCGTCGCCTAAAAATGCCCAGACTTTGTTATCGGTTTTGGGTTTAAGACCCCTGTCTTCCAAATAACGATTGAAGCGCGCCTGGTAAATTGCCATGATAGGACCTAGTCCCATCGAAACAGTAGGGAATTCCCAAAAGTTGGGCATTAACCATGGATGGGGGTATGACGACAAACCGCCGCCGGGTTTTAATTCTCTTCTAAAATTTTCGAGCTGCTCAATCGATAATCTTCCTTCAAGAAAAGCGCGGGCGTAAATACCGGGTGACGCGTGCCCCTGAAAGTAAATTTGATCGCTGGGCTTATCATCTTTTCCTTTGAAAAAATGATTGAACCCGATTTCATACAATGTAGCCGCCGATGCAAATGTGGAGATATGGCCGCCGATACCGGGTTCTTCGCGGTTAGCACGTACCACCATCGCCATCGCGTTCCATCGAATTAAACTTTTTATTCTGCGTTCAATTTCCCTGCTACCGGGAAAGTGAGGTTGTTCATTTTTATGAATTGTATTTATGTAAGGAGTGTTGGCTGTAAAAGGCAGGTCTACACCTTCCTGGTGCGCGTATGTGTCTAGGTCGTGCAATAATTGTTTAACTCTCTCGGGTCCACTGGTCTGAAAAACATACTCAAGCGATTCGAGCCATTCTCGTGTTTCCTGCTCTTCCAATTTTTTATCAACATCTTTCTTGATTTCGTCCATCTTAAGGTTTCCTCTTTCTAATTCTTATTGTTCCACAAATTAGGACGTTAGGTGATAGTTTGTTTTCTAAAACCTAATCTAATAAATTTTCGACTAATTAGTTTTTGTTGCAATCTAAAAACTAAACATTTAATGTGATGATATAATTCCCAAGGGGATTCTAAAAAGTGAAAAATGTTAGAAAAGTATTAATTAATGTTCCCACGGGGCAACTTCCAACTTCGGGATTTTTGAACCTCGAAGGTTTGGAACACAATCAAAAATTCAGAATAATTTCATCAAGTTTACGTTGCGGCACATGGTGTGTTTGTTCATTTTAGTGACAAAGTTGAGATAAGTCGAATTGCTACTATTAAATCAATCCCAGAAACGAAGGATAATTTTCATTTGTAATTGTTAGAAATTCAGCATCCGGGTATGCCTTTGCAAATGCCAGTGGTGTTTTACTCTTCTTCTGTTTCCATTTAAATTCATAAGCAAATAGTTTACCTTCTCTTTCTTCGATCCAATCTATCTCCTGTCCATCGTAAGTGCGCCAAAAATAATTATTAGCATAAACAGCCTTATAGTTCTGATATTTTATCCTCTCACTTATTATATAATTTTCCCATAAAGCGCCGGTATCATTTCTACTTTCTATTGGATTGAAATTATTAATGATAGCATTCTTTATACCGTTATCGTAAAAAAACCACTTCGGTTTCTTAACAATTTCTTTTCTAAGATTCCTACTAAATCCCTTAAGTTTATGTATTACAAAAACTTTTGAAAGCAAATCTAGATATCTTTCTATGGTAGATTTATTAATCGTCAACTGCCTACCCAATTCTTCATATGATACTTCATTACCCATTTGAAGAGCTATTAATTTAAGAAGATCAAAAAGTTTGGATGAATTCCTAATTGTATCGAACATTAAAATATCTTTCAGCAAATAAGAATTCATTATTTCTTTCAGATATTCAATTTTATCTGCACGATTTTTATAATTTGCAACTTCAGGATAATTGCCAAAAATTAATCTTTCTTTCAAATTATCGTATCTCTCAATAATCGTCTCATTCTGTGTGAATTCTAATTCTGATAGAGGAAATAAATTGAAAGTTCTTTTTCGTCCCGTCAGCGGTTCGCCGGTTAAATTTGTTATGTCAAATGCTGAGGAACCGGTTACAATAATTATTAGCTTAGGGAAAGAATCGACAATCAATTTCAGGATTGAACCAATGTCAGGTATTTTTTGTGCTTCATCGATAACAAGATTATTCACATTCCCGAGAAAGAGTTTGTAATTCTGAACACTCTTTCGCTTTAATTGGTCATGCACAGAAATATCTTCGCCATTTAAGATTAGATGTTTACCTGGCAAGTCATCAAGTAATTGTTGTAATAGAAAAGTCTTCCCAACACGTCTTGCCCCGAGCAAAACGAACACTTTTCCAGGTTGAACTGAATCTAAAATACGGGATTTAACCGTACGAGCATATTGCATTTTTGTTAATTCCGCTATCTAACTGACGGAATTTACATTAATTCCGTCGGTTAAGCAACTCAATTGTCATTTTAATGCAGTAATAATGATTTTAATTCAAATATTATATACTGAAGTCTAATATTATCTCACTCAACAAACGTTTCGGCACATGGTGGGTCTGGTTTTCGTCTCGCCAATATTTTATGCTGCCGTCATCCGGAAGATCTTCAAGTACAATTTTTTCTTTCGGTTTGCCTAAGGCAATAACATGGAGAATTTCATACCGCTCAGGTATATTCAGATTTTTTCTCAATTCCTCTCTTGAAACTGAAGCGATGATACATCCGCCCAATCCTTTTTCAACAGCACCTAGAAGAATGCTCTGTTCGGCAATTCCATGATCAACACCGAATGCTTTTGATATTTCAGTATCACCTAATATTATTATGTATGCTGATGGGCGCTCTCCTTCTTCTGGGCCAACCCATTCAGATAAATAACCAGCCCATTTTAGTGTTGGAAATATTTTATCATTTTTCTCAGCATCACATGAAAGGATATACTTCAAGGGCTGCTTATTAGCGCCGGAACCTGACATTCTCGCTAAGTCGACTAATTCTCTCAACGTGCTTTCATCAATTTTGTGGTTCTGATAAAATCTTCTGTAGCTTCTGTTTTTTAGTATTAGGTCGCGGATCATATTTTCTCCATAAAATTTTGAGCTTTATAAACCACTCCGCTTGAGGCGGACAAGTAAAGTGGTTAATTTTGTAGGTGTTGTATTTTATATCCCCCGGTTAAAGAGTATGCTGCGTAACGTCCTAACTGTCATTGCGAGCGAGGAACGAGCGAAGCAATCTCAAAATTAATTCATATCAATGCCTTGGGATTGCTTCACCCCCTAAAGCAGGGTTCGCAATGACAAAATACATTTTCTACCACAGACTTTAAAACCGTGGGTTACTATTTATTTTGTAAAATGTTTTTCTGCTTCTCTCAGGTTTTCTTTCTTGCCTAAGTCCAGCCATGATGTATCATCGTGGCGGTAGGCTTTTATTAAATAATTCGGCGCCAAGCTTAAGAACAAATCAATCACCGAGAATACATTTTCGTCAGGCATATAATTAAAAATCATCGGGTCCATAATTTGTATACCGCTGAATGCCAGGGCTTTCAATTCACCATCGGGGATGCGGGTTCGTATTTCTTCACCGGTCTTCACATTTTCCCAACCGCAGAGAATATCGTGTTCATCAAACAAAAGATAGCGCGATGATGTTCTTTCTCTCACTGCTAAGGAAACCAGCACTTTCGATTCTTCATGTGTCTTATAAAATTTTCGCAAATCTATATCGGAAATAACATCAACATTGTGGACAAGAAACGGAGAGCCGCAATCAAAAAACCATGTAGCGTTTTTAATGCCCCCTCCTGTATCGAGCAGTAAATCTCTTTCATCGGAGATAGAGATGTTGGCGCCGAAATTATTATTCGCCTTCAAGTAATCAATCACATCCTGAGCAAAGTGATGGACATTAACAATAATATCATTTACACCGGATAATTTTAATCTTTCAATCGTGTGTTGAAGAAGAGTCTTCCCATTAATTTCAACCAATGCTTTGGGCTTGTTATCGGTGATTGGTTTTAATCGGGTTCCGAGTCCGGCTGCTAGTATTAGGGCTTTCATGTTTCCAGTTACTGGTCTCTTGTTTCAGGTTACTTGTCTAGTTTACAACTGTTTATGATTCAGTATAATATTCAAATTGTTTCTAACTTTGAGATGTTCGTTTAATCTTTCAGCGCAATAGACTGAACGGTGCTGGCCGCCGGTGCATCCGAAGTTTACCATAAGGTTGTCAAATCCTCTTTCCAAATAATTTGTTATAGATTGATCTACTATCGCAAACGCATTATCTAAAAATTGTTTTACTCCTTCTTCCTTCTCTAAAAACTCAATGACGGGTTTATCACGCCCGGTGAGTTGTTTGTATTCATCGTAACGCCCCGGGTTATGAAGTGCGCGGCAGTCGAACATAAAACCACCGCCGTTGCCTGACATATCGAGAGGCAATTCTTTTTTATATGAAAAACTTGTAATCAAAATATTCAACTTGCCGGGTTCGGTTTTCACATCTTCATATTTTTTCAACTCGCCGGAAGAAATCAGTTCTTTGAACACCCGATACAATTCCGGGATGGCCAAGGTTAAAGCGGAATTTTTTAGTACCCAATCCAAATTCTTTAACGCAAATGGAATGCTTATTAAAAAGTGCCCTTTCTTTTCGTAGAAGCCCCTATAACCGTAAGCCCCCATTGCCTGCATTATTCTTATTAAAACAAAACCGTAATAGTATTTAGTGAAAACTTTTTTGTTGATAGTAGCATAATTACTTAAAACCGACATATAGTAATCGAGCAATTCCTCTCTTACATCAAAAGGGATATCGGCTTTTGAATCGAACAACAATGATGCGATATCATAATGCAGTGCGCCGCGGCGTCCCCCCTGGTAATCGATGAAGTAAAGATTATCATTTTTAATCATTATGTTGCGGGATTGAAAATCGCGGTATAAAAAATATTCACGTTCCGGCTGCAATAGAAAATCGGTGAATGTTTGAAAGTCATCTTCGAGCAATTGTTCGTCGAATTGAATCTTGGCGAGTTTTAGGAAATAATATTTGAAATAATTCAAATCCCACATAATCGACTGCTTATCGAAACATGAACGGGGATAACATATTTTGTAATCCAATCCTTTGCCCCCGTTAACCTGAAATTGCGGCAAATAATCAATCACTCTTTTATACATTATTTTTAATTCAGTCGGGAAATCATCGCCTTTGCGTAATTCGCTCATGTAAGAAAATAATGTAGTATCGCCCAGATCTTTGATGAGATAAATATTATTTGCAAGGTCTTCGGCATAAAAACGAGGCACGGGTAAACCTACTTTGTGAAAATGAGTAGTTAAATTTATGAGTGCAATGTTCTCGCGCCTGTCTAAATTAACAACTCCAATTGCAGATTTGTTTTTACTTTTTATTCTGTAATATTTTCTATTGGATGCAGTGGGAGGAAGTTTTTCTATCGATTTAACTTTCTCCCAGCTCCAATCTTCAAAAAGTTTTTTTAATCCATCTGTATTTTTCATATGTAGTAAATAAATATTTCGATCAAAGAGAATTAGTGTTCATAAATACTGCCGCCGATAAACTCACGCAATACCGAATTGGACGGCACAGCTGATTCATCGGCTACCGGAACAACGGCTTTCAATACTTTATGCAACCGTGAGGCACGAATATACGCATCTTCTCTTAACGGATTGCCATTATATTCCTTTTCCCATCGAGCAAAATCCTTCAACAACCTGTTTGCATAAAACGCTATTTCATAAGGCATACCGCTGTTAATAATATAATCTGTTGTATTGATGTATGGGAAAATATTTCTCATTTCACTCGTGCGCACATAATGCCAATGCTCGAGTGTCTGCTGAGGTTTATAGGCACGATGTACAGAATCGCGAAGCATCCGGCGTATCAAACGAAGATCGGTCCAGCGAATATATTCATCATCGGGGCCTTTCATTTGTAGTAATGGTTCAAGATACAATTTGAATTTTTTATCGTTAGGAATATCTTCCGTCATTTTGGGATATAATCCGTGAAGGCTGTCGATCAAGAGAATTTCGTTGTCTGCAAGTTTGAACGGAGTTTGGTTTAAGTGACGTTTACCCAATTTAAAATCGTAGTAAGGAATCATTACTTCTTTACCTTCGGTTAACTGAACCAAGTGTTGGTTGATCAAAGGTAGGTCGAGGGCTTGGGGTGTTTCGAAATCGTAATCGCCGAATTCATCTTTAGGATGCATTTCTAAATCGAAGAAATAATTATCGACTATCAGCGCTTTGAACTTAAGTCCGTTTTTCACAAGGTATTCTTCGAGCTTATATGTTGTAGTCGTTTTACCCGAAGACGAAGGTCCGCTTATCATTACCATTTTAAGTTGATCGATTCTTTCGATAACAAGACTTGCAGCAAAGTTAATATCTCTTTCGTAAGCTTCTTCAGATTCTTCAACCACCTTCGCAAACTCACCGTTATTTATTCTTTCATTCATGGAATCTATTGTGTGCAGTTTATGATCGACCGCCCAACCTAGTGTGTGATATATTTTCGACCATGGTATATTTTCCGAGGGTTTGAAAGAATGACTTTCTTCCTCCTCTCTTTTGCGGATTCTTTCTTCACGATAGATAATAAATTCTTTTGCTACCTTTGCATGTTTATATTCAATCAGCATTTTTTCAACCGCGTCTTGGATTTCTTCGACATGCAGGATGTATCCTTCGGGATATTTTTCTTCAAGATAATTTATAACATGCCCGGCAAGTTCTTCCGCTTTTTGTTTATCTCTTCCCCCCACAGCAACAGCGGCGCGGTATATTACATTTATAATTCTTGTCGGATTAAAATCAACTATTGCGCCGTTTCTCTTGGCAACTTGATTGAATTTACCCATAATATCATCCTTCATTTTTAGTTTTTTTTATCTATACAATCTATTTGTAAATTTACCAGAATCGGAGCTGAAACTCAAAGAGTATAATTACATTAAACAAAAAGCCCGTTCCAAAATCAAGTTTGAAACGGGCTTTGAAATTTATTTGGTCGTCCTATCTATTCATTATTGTATTGTTGGATATGTTTGCTTATTAAGTTGAAAAGATGTGAATAAACAAACCGGTTACCTGTACCGCGCATTCCATGATTGCCCCCCGGATAAACCATAAAATCGAAAAACTTCTTTGCCTTCTGCAATGCCGATACCAGCCTTACAGTACTTTGATAGTGTGCGTTATCATCCATGTCACCGTGTATCAAAAGTAACCTTTGGTGATCTTCCAATCCATCCACAAAATTCAACGGGTTGGATTCTTTATATCCTTCTGGATTCTTCTGCGGGGTTAGCATATAACGTTCGGTATAAATTGTATCGTACAATTCGTCTTCACCACCGGGAGCAACACCTATAGCATATTTGAATACCGATTGTCCGCCATACTTTACGATCGACATATAAGCATTATAACCGCCGTAGCTCCATCCCCATATACCGATTTTGTTTTTATCAATATAAGAAAGTTCGGCAAATTGTTTTGCGGCAGCTATTTGATCCTGCGGTTCCAATGTTCCAACCGCTTTGTAATTTGCACTCAAGAATTTTTTACCATAACCAGGTGTACCGCGGTTATCAACACACGCAACTATTATATCCAGCCTTTCGACTAAAACATTGTGAAGCATACCGAAAAACGGATCGTAATAATCGGCAACACTTTGTCCGGCCGGGCCGCCGTATTGATACATCAACAAAGGATATTTTTTATTTTCATCGAAGTCATGCGGTTTAATCATGTAAGCATACAATTGTGTCCCATCCGCTCCGGGTATAGTAAAGAATTCCCAGTCAGGCATATTATACGTTTCCATGGTTTCGAAAAGATTTTCATTGGCTACTAGAGTTTTGATTTCCGATCCTTTGCTGGTGTGGAGTTTTACAACATTAGGTGTATTATAATTAGAATAGGAATCGATATAATAATGGAAATCTTTCGACATGTCGATATTGTGTGTCCCTTTACCTTCCGATATTTTTACAGGATCACCTGTGTCTTCAAACAATCCGACTTTGTATAAATGTCTTTCAAGCGGAGATTCTGCAGTGGAATTAAAGAATACAACATTATTATCAATATCTGCTCCGTGAAAAGCGCTGACTTCCCATTCCCCTTTTGTAATTTGACGAACGAACTCACCATTGTTTTTATAGAGATACAAATGAGCCCAGCCGTCTTTGTCGCTTAACCAAATGTAATGTTCATTATCGGTTAGATAATAAATTTTAGAAATATTACTGAACTCAATCTCAACCCATGTGTCTGATGTTTCGGTCATTGTTGTGTTTACTTTACCCGTGGCTGGATCGGCATACAACAGGTCGAGTCTGTTTTGATCTCTGTTCATTCTGAACATCCAACAGTATGACTTGCCGTTTATATTAGGTGTCCAGCCAAAACGCGGGATGTATTCGTTTTCTTCATCATCGGGGCGCCAGGTTTTTGTATCAAGAAAGCTTATCTTCTTTGATGCTACATCAATAATCCCCATTTGAATATCACTGTTCTTTTCACCCGGGTAAGGATATTTGAATGTTAGTATCTTCGGTTTCGCCAGGAGATAATTAATTAAGTTATATTCATTAACTTCCGATTCATCGAGCTGAACGAAAGAAATATATTTACTGTCGGGGCTCCATTCCCAGCCGTCTCTCAAGTGAAATTCTTCTTCATAAACCCAATCAGTCGTTCCGTTAATGATACTGCCATCCGATCCGTTATCGGTGAGTTGTGTCTCTTTCATCGTTGTGAGTTCAACCATAAATAAATTTCTATCACGAACAAATCCAACATATTGCCCGTCGGGGCTGAATTTGGCGAACATTTGGTAACCTTTCTCGCGCTGACTTACCGGCGTGAGTGTTTCTGTATCAACATCATAGATATAATAATAACCTTTTGTATTTAACCTCCAAACAGGCGCCGAATCTGAATAGATCAATATTTTTGTTTTAGTAGAATTGTATGCATATTCATCGATTCCAATAACTTTATCAACATCCTCGGCATGTAATTTTGATCCATCGAGTATAGTTGTGTATTCATCATCTTCTAAATTATAGCTCATAATATCTGTTGCACTGGTTTCGCTGTTTGGTTGGATGTATGTAATCACCGGCCCTTCATCAGCCCAGACACCTCCTTGAAACTGCTCACCGAAGAAGATGCCTTTCTCAAATAAATCTTCAATTGTTAGATCGAGTTTTTCTTCCTGAGCAACGACCATTTGTAGTTGAGCAGCAAACAACATCAGTATAAAAGCATATATGAGCTGCTGAAACAAATTATTTCTCATAGTGCAACGCATTTTATTTCTCCTATTTTAAATTGGATTTGTTCAATGCAACGGGAACATGTGGCAAAATTGTATAAAGCAGTAATGAATTCAAGTTCCCCCCGAACTTTATAATTATTAATAGACAGCTATTTCGACGATAATCATGGGTATTTGTTCAAAATATAATCCAATTCCTGTTAAAAAATTAGGTCAATTTAACGGTCCCTTCTCTCCCCGAACAGCCTTTTATAGATAAAATTTCCGAAGCTATTTCCTCTATTGGTTTGTTGGTAACATTTACAATCGACCATTTGAGATTCTTCGAATAAAACTGACGCGCGTGCATTAATTCAATTCTTACATATTCTTGATCGGCGTAATCGTGGGTCACACCTTTTAGATAATCGTGCCTGGCTAATCTTAGGCCTGCAAGCTGTCTTGCATTTGTATCAAGGCAGAAAACTCTATCAGGGGGAAGATCAAACAATATTTCCGGGGGAGGGTGCTCAATGGTTATGGGAACATTAGCAACAAACCATCCCTTTGTTGCGAAGTAAATGCTGAGGGGAGTTTTAAAAGTTCTTGAAACACCGAGCAGTACGATTTCAGCCGACTTTAGGTCTTCTACTCTCTGGCCGTCATCATGCCGTATTGCAAATTCCATTGCCTCGATACGGCGGAAATATGATTTGTTCAATTTGCCGAAGAGTCCCGGCATTTCAGTCGGCGAAGTTGCGAGTGTTTCAGATAACCTTGAAATGAGTGGTCCCATCAAATCAATGGTTTCCACGTTATTCTGCCTGCTGAATGTGATGAGCAGATCTCTTAGAGAATCGGTAACAATTGTATGAACTATAAAACCCTTCGCCTTTTGAGCTTCTCTTACTACTTCACGCACTTTTGTTTTCGTTCTTACTTTTGAACGGACAATAATTTTAATTTCAGCCCCCGGGAACTGTGCTAACGCCGCATTCAGCGCTTGTTCAGCAGTGCGGCCTGTACCGTCTGAGGCGACAAATATCTTGTTCATCTATTCCTCCTTTTGATTGAGGAAATTGCAATAAAAAATCTCTGCCGCTGTTGTGATGTACAAGTATACATGTAAATAAAACCAATTGATTATTTTAGTTCCGCCGTACACTCCGGGCAGCGCGTAGCTTTTATTGATATTGTTGAAAAGCAATATGGACATTCTTTTGTTGTCGGGGCCACAGGAGGTGCTTCCTCTTTCCGCTTAAGTGAATTAATCCCTTTAATAAGAATGAACACGGCAACAGCAACAATTAGAAAGCTGACAACAGTGTTAATGAAAACACCGTAATTTAATGTTACCGCACCTGCGCTTTGTGCATCAGCTAATGCAATATATGGACCCGGAACCGAACCTTGTTTAAGAACAATAAATAGGTTTGTGAAATCCACACTGCCAAGTAACAAACCGATAGGGGGCATGATAACATCGGCTACTAATGATTTTACAATCGTACCAAACGCAGCACCGATAATAATACCTACTGCCATGTCAACCACGTTTCCCCTCATAATGAATTCTTTTAATTCTTTTAACATTCTGTTGTTCCTTTTATATCTGAATATTTCCCTTTATTAATTTTGACCGATACTTACTAAACCGGAAATGTTTATTCATATAAAATTAACTGTACTGAAAAATTTATTCGATACTTGAAAAAAATGTTTGTGCAATTAAGCCGGCAATCGGGGGGAAAATAAACGTACTTGCCAACCTAATCAGTGTGAATCTCCATCCGAGAATACCTACTTCCATCGGGAGACGCGCTATTGCCCAGAGCGACCAACCGGTAAGGTATGCTACCAATGTACCGACTCCGGCGCCCGATTTAAGGAGCGCGGCAACTATGGGTAGACTTACATACGGTCCGCCTGGTGAAAGTCCCCCTGCAACAGTACCGATTATAATTCCCCTGAATCCCGATTCTTCACCGATCCATTTGGCAATTGCTTCTTGAGGAATAAGCACCTGCACCATACCGGCAACGATGAAAGCAAACAACAACAGCGGCAGGACTTCTATTGTCATATTCATAGCCGATCTTAGTCCTACTATATGTTCTTCTTCTCCCTTAAAATATCCTACGGCTACCAAAGCAACCGCAAGCGCACCCATAATAATCGTGGGAACCAGCATGTTCGATTTCCTTTTTTTAGTCGTCATGAAAACTCAATTCAAGATTTGATATAATAGTGGTATTATAACTTCTTTGTCATTCTTAAAACCGATTTATCGACAGTAAGTTTTTCCAGGACATCGGGGACAAATCTTTCTGCAAAACCGGATATAACCGAAACCACAAACAACGAATGGATATTGCCGCTTAATAGTCCAAGTATCAAATTAGCTTTACTCATTACAATTACTATTCCGCCGAAGACCATCCCGAGGAAAACTCTTACCGCGCCAAGGAAAATTAAATTAAGAGGAGGAACAAAAGGATCAACAACAATCGACTTATTACGATGTACCATTGACACCGATGCACCGAGGATACCCCCGATTGCTCCCAATACAATATTACCCGCAGTTTCGGCATAAATACTCAATGCGTAATAAATTATCAGCAATAAAATCGACATCCCCAACGATGAAGACAAACCGTAAATTAGGAAACGTGCCCTTGCATAAGCATCGCTTCTCTTTTCGATGAAAGCCTTTATTGAATCAAAATATTCCAACATACTCTTTTTTGTAGGTGCGCGAAATGCCGCTACTAATGAAAATCCCACTAGTGAATTAATCTGGTTGTAATGTGAACGAGGAAGAGTTGTTTGAACAAGCCCTTTCAATTCTTCAAATTCAACCACCATTTTTTGCAAAGAGTCGGGTAAATTTAGATAACTCCAATTCAGGTTATGTTTATTATCCTGCCAAACAATAAATTCGGGACTGTACCCGTAAACGGTTTTAACTTTTCCTTTTTCTTTTATGAAATCGCGGGCAACCTTAAAGTAAGCAATACTTTCTTCCCCTTCTTTGGATTGAAGTGACGACGTAAGCGCAGCCACAAGTAATGTGGTAATTTCCTGAGAATAATTACCTTTGAAATATGTTGCAACATCAGCGGTAAGTCTTTTATATTCATTAACCGACGGTTGAAGCCTTGGAGGCAGATTATGAGTCTCAAAACAGATTCTATTATTTTCCGTTCCATAAATAATAAAGTGATCACCTGAAGAATAAATACGATCAATCTTTAATCCTTTCTTATTAACATCTCCTATTTTGTAATCTGATATTCTATTTCCCGATGGAATACTGTCGGTTTTAGAAGAGGTCTGCAATTTTTGTTTACCCATTTTTGTTCCCGATACTTAATTCAATAAATACATAATTTACATTCAGGAGGAATTAACGGAGTAACTTTGTCTTAAGTTAATAAAAATTTATTTGTTTGGTAATAATATAATTGATAGGGAGTGCAAAGTTATTGAACGGGCAATTACAATAAAATTATCTGTAACTGCCCGTAAATTCTAGATTAGATTAGTAAATGTTTCGGCTAAATCTTCAGCAGTTGTATTTTTGAGCGAAGGGTTAATTTTTAAGTATAATCCCCCCCAGTCCTTGGCGGGTCTCATTATATTTATATTGTTGGCTCGAAGTTTATCGCTATATTTTATTATGTCTATACCGGTAATGTTCAGTTTTACAATGTGCGTTCCTTTATCCAAAGTTTCTATTTTGAACGCTGATTTTTTTTGAAGAATATTGAAAAACTTATCAGCTATTTTCAAAGCCGATTTATATTCATCGATATATCCATCAACATACTGCAAGGCAACTGCAGCAAAAGGCCAAACATTTGGAAGCCCCCCGCCGAACATTCTGCGAATGTGGTAAAGATCTTTGGTGAATTCTTTTGGACCGGCAAGAACCGCTCCAGATGCGGCATTGAAACATTTGTAAAGTGATGTATAAACCGTGTCGAAATATTGTGCGTATTCAGAGGGATGTTTGTTCAAGTGAGCCGCTTCGGCAAAGAGACGTGCGCCGTCCAAATGCATTTTAATATTTTGCGATTTTGAATATTCTGAGATTTCTTTTATTTCTTCAAGGCCGAAGCTCCGGTCCCATTGGCGCCTTACGGGGGATTCGATCGAAATTACACCGATTGGTGTTTTAACTCTGCTGCCTGCGGTTTTTTCAACTAAAGCATTAACATCCTCGATACTGAAAGTCGGGGAATCTTTCCCCAGCGTTATAAGGTTCAGTCCGCTTAATGTTTGGCAGCAATCGCCGGAATCGTTGTAAATGTGACTTTCCGCTTGAACGATGACGCGTTTGTTTGACCCGGCCAGCTGCCGCAATGCAACATGATTTGCCAATGTACCTGACGGGAAAAATACCGCGCTTTCTTTTCCCAGCCAACCGGCAAATTTATCTTCAAGTTCTTCTACTACGCCGCCGCTGGAATAATAATCCGGTTTTATCTTCCCTTCATCTGCAAGTTTGAATAAAATATCGGTGTATTCTTCCGGTGATAAGTTCAACCCATCGTAAACAAAATCGATTGATTTGCTCTGTGCAGGTTTGCGCATCGGTGTTGAGCTGGTTAAAGGAAATGCATTCACTGCCCCGGCAGATGCAGCCAGCACGGAACCTAGCTTGATGAAATCTCTACGCTTTAATTCTCTCATAACTTTCCCCGATTGATTTACGACTAAAGATACAAATTAATGAATTCAGTATAAAAAGGTTGTAAACGGTTAAAACCGTTTGGGATTCTATATTTTTTACTCTTAACCCACGACTTAAGTCGTGGGTTAAGAACAGTTTACTAAAAATTGCAACCGTTTCTCCGAAGGAGTCCATTGGACAACGGTTTTTATTTTTTATCTCAAATTGACTTTTTAAAATTGTTCTAATTAATAATTACAAATCTTTTAGATATTCTGCGCCGTCGAGTTGTTTCACTTGTCTCACTATCCATTCCGCACGTCTGTTTACATATGCCGAAGGGTTGCCGGCAGACATTCTCTTCGGACTCGGCAGCACAGCCGCAAGAAGAGCAGCTTCGTGCATTGTAAGCTTTGCAGCTTTCTTGTGAAAAAATTTCTGCGAAGCTGCTTCAACACCGTAAACACCTTTACCGAATTCCGCTATGTTCAGGTATACTTCCAGAATTCTCTTCTTTGACCAAAACGATTCAACATATAAAGTAAGATAGGCTTCAATACCTTTACGAATAAAACTTTTACCCGGCCAAAGATAAATATTCTTTACAACCTGCTGTGTGATTGTGCTGGCGCCCCGCATACGCCGGTTTTTTTTACTCATCACTTTCGATATCGATTCAAGATCAAATCCAAAATGCGAAGGGAAATTCTGATCTTCCGATGCAACCGCCGCAATGGGCATGTTGGGGGATATCTCCTCCCAATCTACCCAAGTATGAAATATTTTATCTGGTGCGTCTTTAGCAGTCGATAGTTTCGCTAGAATAATAAATGAAGTTGTCGGGGGATCGATCCAACTGAAAGGGAGAGTAATTAATAATGAAAACGCAAATACAATTGCAAGGGCTTTTAGAAAATAAACGCCCATTTTTTTAATTATTTGTTTTCTATCCGGCACAGTGGAATTCGCCTATTTATGATGGTGAAAAATAAATAGAAAAAATGAATTCCAGCAGAATATTATTTAACCGTATCAATTAATTTTAAAATAGAAAGAGTATGTTCGATCATTTCGAGAGAACCGTGAGCTCCATGCCCCGAAACTACGATTTCGGCATCGGGATACTTATCTAATATATTTTCAGCCGAAGCGGGCCATTTTCCAACATTTGCGTGACCGAGAAATCCAAGGTTGTTAAATTCAAATCCCTTTACCATGCACCCGCCGAAAAGTATTTGTCTATTGGCGAAATAAACAACGACATTGTCTTCCGTGTGGGCAGGTCCCGGGTAATATATCTCCACTTCTTCTTTCTCAAAATATAATGTCAATCCCTCTGCCGCTTTGAAAATATGATCCGGAGGTGCCAGTTGAAGATTAGTAATTGTGTTTATCATTACTGAATCGGTAAGTCCGTTAAGCATGCGTGGAATTATGTTGTCTTTGTCTTCATTAAATAATTTTAGAGTCATATCGGAAGCATAAACGGGGAATCCCTGGTTGATCATGTAATGGTTACCGCCTAGGCAGTCAATGTGAAAGTGGCAATTGATAACTGTTAGGTTAACATCGCCGTACTTCTCGCGCATCCATTCTACCAAAGCCTGCGAGCCGGTGTTTTCGATAGGTGTATCACACAGGACAAAATCTTTTTCTCCAACGCGCACAAGGAGTGAGTTAGCCGGCCATGGGTAAGTGTGCACAACACGAAATGCGTCTTCCGCAATCTCGACCAGCTTCATTTGATCGCCCAACTTTATGATTTTATTGTTTTGAGAATATCCGTGGAAATAAAAAATAAATAGAAGCAGGTTTAGCAATAGCAAACGTATAAGGTTCATTGTAGCTCCTAAAATATTTAGTGAATATTAAAACTTGTCTCTGTATTGAAATTATGAACCTCTAATCAGAATTAAATTTACTCCACCAAATAACAGCAGTACGTTTCTTAAACCTATTGTGTACAATTCCATCTATCGCCATGTCTGTAAAATACTTGGTTACGATTTCTTTTGTTGCGTTGTCGTCTTTACCGAGTGTTTTGAAATAATGAATATAATATTCTATTTGATCGGTTAAAGGATTTTGCTTGTCTTCTTTGGTTTCATAGACTTTCATATTCGGCATCCTTCCCGATGTGTACAAAACAGACAATGGGAAAAAAGCAATATTACTGATGGAGGGATGCGGTTTCTTGAACACCAACTCATAAAGTTTATGCCGCACCGCGAATAGATTGTTATCGTAACTTGTAACTAGAATACAATATTTTTCAGCAGACCTTTCCATCTTGAATAACAACTCGCTGTTCTTTACCGCAGGTGTAAATGCCGCCAATACAATATCATATTTTTTATCCGATTCGTAATCTTGAAATCTTTGGTTGATACATTCAGGTTTGGAGAGATTAAGTTTAGCCAACCACTGGTCCATTTCGTCCAGCATCTTGTCGGAAGAGTCGAGTGCAATTACTTTGCATTCTCTTTCCAATAAGGGGATAGCAAAACTCCCCGTGCCGCATCCGATGTCGAATACACTATTGCCTTTTGAAATTAAGTTTTGTTCAAAAAAGAAATCAACGAGTTTTCTTCGTTCATCAAGCAATGATTCGAATGACATGGAATATCTTTTGCTTTGTTTATCCCAAAGCTTTTTCCATTTGTCGCCGTTGTTGTTATTGGAAATGTCTTCTCTCTTCCCGTCCGCGTTCAGCCATGCCTCTTTCCAAAATTCAATATCCAACAACTTATTCGGATCAACGCTAATCTTCTTTTCTTTCAAAACCATCTCCGTTAAAATTCCATGCCATATTATAAATTTGTTTACTATTTTCCAAGAGCACACAGATGACGCGGATTAAACCGATTTACACGGATACTCTGTGTCAATCTGCATCATCAGTGAAATCAGCGTGCCATTAGTGACTGATTACATCTGTCATCTCTTTATAAAACTTGGCCTTGGCAGTCCCGAACCATCCGTGATTGAAGAACTTGCTTTTTATGAGGGACTATTTCTTTCGTCAATCTGTGGCACTTTACCAAAGCATATCGTACTCTAAAAATCAACAGATACCTAATTTGAAATTATCTCTATCACCTCTTTGCAAAACTTAGTTAAGAACACCAACGTTTCTTCTATCGATTCGAAATTGTTTTTCATTTCGAATTTCATCGAATCTGCGCCTTGTTTGAATGCAATCGTTTTCGGATAGTAATCAACAACAAACTGCATCAGTTTTACAAACTTAACTCTATAATAATCTTCTTTTCCTTCTTTAGGAAGAATAAACGCTATCTTTTCCCTTTGAATTACTACGCGTTCGAACAAAGCGAAGCTGGAATAAAACCTAAGTACGGCAACATTGATCAGTTGTTCCACAACCGGTGGAATTTTACCGAACCTGTCTTCCATCTCTTCTCTAATCTCATCTACTTCTTCTATTTTCACCATTGAAAAAAGAGCCGTGTAGAAACCGAGCCTATCTGCCTGTTCCGGCATATAATTTTCGGGTATGCCGATTTTAAAATAAGAATCTATTGTTGAAGCTGATCTATCGAGATGAACCGATAAATCTTTGAATACATCTTTAAATTCACTCACTTTCAATTCTTCCACAGCTTCGTCGAGAAGTTTCATGTACATCTCGAAACCGATAGTATCGATGAACCCGCTTTGTTCGGTACCCAGCAGGTTTCCTGCTCCTCGGATTTCTAGATCCCGCATAGAAAGGTTGAATCCTTCTCCAACATCTGTATATTCTTCAATAGCTTGAAGTCGTCTCACTGCTTTTTTGGTAATCGTGTTAAGTGACGGGACTAGAAAATAAGCGTATGCCTGCCTGTCGGATCGCCCTACGCGTCCACGTAACTGGTGCAGCTCCGCTAACCCGAAGCGGTCTGCACGATTAATAATAATTGTATTAACGTTCGGTATATCTATACCCGATTCAATAATCTTTGTAGATACAAGCACCTGCGATTTTTTATTCATGAACTCATAAATAACTTTTTCAAGCTGCGATGGCTTCATCTGACCATGAGCAACGGCAATATTAATACCGGGCAAATATTTTTTCAGGTAACCGGCAATTTTTTCTATAGACTGTACCCGGTCGTGAATAAAGAAAATTTGTCCGCCACGGTTAATTTCTTTTAAGATCCATTCGCGGATTTTAATTATATCAAACTTGTCAACTTTTGTATGTATCGACTGACGGTTAGGGGGAGGAGTTCCCATGATAGAAAGATCTCGAGCTCCCAGCAGCGACATATTCAGTGTTCTGGGTATTGGTGTTGCAGTTAATGTTAATGTATCAACATTCTCTCTAAATTGGCGAAGTTTTTCTTTTGCCATCACACCGAATCGGTGTTCTTCATCAACAATTAGAAGTCCCAAATCTTTGAACGCAATATCTTTTGAAAGAAGCCTATGCGTTCCTATCACTACATCAATCTGCCCCCCTTTCATTTTCTTAACAATTTCGGTTTGCGCCGCCTTGTTCTGAAAACGCGACAACGCAGCAACTTTAACCGGGAATTGCGAAAGCCGTTCACGGAATGTATTGTAATGCTGCTCCGTTAGAATTGTAGTAGGTGCCATTACGGCTACTTGTTTACCATCATTTACTGCTTTGAAAGCGGCTCTTACTGCGATTTCCGTTTTACCGAATCCTACATCACCGCAAACCAACCTGTCCATCGGGTTTGCCGATTCCATATCCACTTTTACTTCTTCGGTTATCTTTGCCTGATCGGGTGTGTCTTCATAAAAGAAAGATGCTTCGAGCTCTTTCTGCCAAATGGAATCCGGAGAAAATGAGTAACCTTCGGCGGCTTTACGTTTAGCGTAGAGTTGTATCAACTGCCGGGCGGCTTCTTTGATTTTCGCTTTAACACGTTTCTTGGTAGATTTCCATTCGTTGCTGCCGAGTACCGATAGATTCGGCTGGGCATTGTCCTGCGAGGAATATTTTTTCACAAGCGAGAGATAGTTCAAATTAACATAAACAACTCCCCCTTCTGCATAAAGTATCTTAATCGTCTCCTGCTCCACCATCCCAATCTTTATCGTTTCCAACCCGGCAAAGCGCCCGATGCCGTAATATTCATGAACAACGTAATCCCCTCTTTTAATGGAAGCGAATTCTTTTGCGCGTGATTTTTTGTATTTCCGTTTTGATGATACCTTTGTACGGAAAGGTTTATTGAATATTTGATAATCGGTGAGTACAAGGTAATTATATTTTTTCGCGTAGAAACCCGATTTAATAGGCAGCACTTCTATTTTAATTTTTCCTTCTTCAAGCAATTGTGCAAGTTCTATCTTAAAATCACTTAATAAATCAAACAAACGTTTCTTCTGAAGTTCATTTTCAGAAGTAATTATTATTCGATTCCCCTTGCCCGTATACTCTGTTAGTACATTAAAGAGCAATTCGAAATTGGAGTTAATTACCGGTGCTTCGGATAAATGGAGCTGAATTCTATCAGGGGACTTTCCCAAATCCTCTTCAATTATCCACCGTGCTTCTTTCTTAAATAATTCCTCTATATTGATTTCATTAGCAATAAAATTATTGCGGATTACTTCTTTCTCAATAACTTCTTTATCGGATGTATATTCTTCATAAATTTCCGATTTAAGATCATCATCTATATCTATTGGGGCCGCCGGTTTATCTATTTTCTCTTCCACTTTAATATTTAGTGAATTGTGAAGATCATAATCAGATACAATGACAACAGGATCGTACAAATAATCAAATATATCCGCCGTATATTCTTTCCCTTCCGAATCAATGGCAGAAGCAAGTGTGATTGAATCTATCTTGTTTGAGGATCGTTGGCTTTCCGCGTCGAAATGTCGTATTGATTCTAAAAAATCCCCGTCATATTCAAGTCTGCTTGCCTGCTTTTCACTATATGACCAAAAGTCAATAATTGATCCGCGTACGGAAAAATCCCCCGGGTTTTCAACATATTTTTCTTTTTGGTAGTGAAGTAGCATTAAGTATTCAATAAGGTCATCATAACCGATCTCTCCCCCAATCTGCACAAGTGTTGTTTTTTTCTTCATATCTTCACGTGAAGGGAGTTTTGCTTTCAATAATTCGTATGATGAAATAAGTATAAATTCTTTCATCAAGTTTAACTTTGTAATGACTTTTTGAATTGATTCGCTTTCCAAATCTTCTATAGTTAAGACAGAATTTCCTAATTCAAGAATATCCAGCTCAACTTTGATCTCGCTGATTTCTATTGAGTTATTGCAGAGAATTAAAATTATATTTTCTTTGGTAAAGAGTTCTCTTACAAACAATGATTTGGTTGAACCATAAAAAGGAGTAACCGCATTTATCTTTTTGATCCGTTGTGTAATTTTTCCTTGTAATTCTTCTATTTCGTCGAATTCTTTAAATATCTGTACTAATTGAGAGGTCATAAATTCCGATTCCGTTTTAAAATAGATATACCTCACCATAGCACAAAAGTGCCGGTGTTGCGTTTACAAATGTAGGTTATGTAACCTAAAAACAAAAGAGCTGGTTCATTGGAATAGAATTTTTATTCCCTCAGGCAAACATAATACTAATTTCTATCAATCTTGTTTTATAAGGCACATTTTTATATTATTTTGCGAATGTAAATTGTATTCACATTCTTAAGGATCCTGCCATGGCATATCTGAAAGCTCCACGTCCCAAAGAACTGAACCCTGATGAATTAAAATGGACCTGCGCACCAAAGAATCTAAATTATGAATCTATTGAAACTATTAAACCTATTGAAGGAATAGTTGGACAGGAACGGGCACTTAAAGCGCTAAAAATCGGCGTCGATCTTAAAAGCCCCGGATATAATATTTTTATTACAGGCCTTTCAGGCACCGGTAAATTTACTACAATAAAAAAAATGCTTGAGACAATAAGTCCGCAGCGTGCACAGTTAAAAGATTATGCTTATGTTAATAATTTTATCGATCAGGATCGACCAACCCTTTTAACATTCCCTGCCGGGAAGGGGAAAAATTTTAAGAAAGATCTCGCCGATGTTATCAAATTTCTGCAGGATAATATTCCCCAGTTGCTTGAGAATGAACCTTTTCTGTCTTTAAAAAAGAAAGTATTTGCGGAATTCGGGAAAACCCAGCAATCTATTATGATGAAATTCGAAGAAAAATTGAGAAAAGATAATTTCACACTCGGGCAGGTGAAAGTTGGGGAATTAACCAGACCGGAAATATTAGCTGTTATAGAAGATCAACCTGTTTTTATTCAACAGCTTGAAGAATACATCAAATCGGAAAAAATTACAGAGAAAAAAGCCGAGCAGATTGTAAAGAAATATTCAAGTTACCAGGAAGAACTTCAATCGGTTTTCAGAAAAAGTATGAAAATGACTCAGGAATTTCAAGAACAAGTAATGCAGATTGAGAAAGACGCGGTTGCCGATTTGGTTAATGTATCGATTGACGAGATTAGTAAGAAATTTAAAATCAAAGAAGTTACCGGATACTTAAAGCAAGTTGCCGAAAATATTTTACAAAACCTTGATGTTTTCAAAGGGCAAAGACCAGTGCAGGAAAAGACAAGCGAAGGATACATCGTCGATTATCTTAAAGAGTATGACGTTAATTTATTATTGGACAATTCACTAACCAAATCGAATCCCGTTATTGTTGAAACATCCCCCAATTACAGCAACTTGTTCGGTATAATTGAAAAACACAGCGACGGTTCCGGCGGGTGGTATGCCGACTTTACCAAAGTGAAAGCAGGTTCGCTGTTAAGAGCCAATGACGGCTATCTTGTAATAAATGCAATGGATGCCTTTAATGAACCGGGCGTTTGGAAAACCCTTAAACGTGTTTTGATATACGGTAAACTCGAAATACAGGATATGACAAACATCTACCAGTTTTCACCCAGTATCTTGAAACCGGAACCGATTCCCATCAACACAAAAATTATTATGATCGGCAATAGTTATATTTATTCAATACTATCCGGCAACGAAGAAGATTTCAATAAAATTTTCAAAATCAAAGCCGATTTCGATTATGAGATGAAAAGAACCGATAGCGCATTGGTAGAATATGCACGGGTAATAAAAAAATTAATAGATACCGAAGGTTTACTTAATTTCGATAAAACCGCAATTGCCAAACTGGCCGAATACGGCGCGCGCTATGCCGGTTCTCAGAAAAAATTAACCACAAGGTTTGCATACATTGCCGATATGGTTAGAGAAGCAAACTTTTGGGCGTTAGATGTCGGTGAAAAATTTGTATCCGCTTATCAAGTTGAACAGGCGTATGAATCAGCCCGCGAAAGGCACAGCCTGCACGAATCTAAATTCTCCGAGATGATTAAAGAGGGGACAATACTCATCGACACAAAAGGGGAACGTATTGGGCAGGTAAACGGCCTGGCTGTCTACGGAAACGGGCTATATTCATTCGGCAAACCAAGCAGAATAACCGCATCAGTTTCGTTGGGTAACGGTACGATTATTAATGTTGAGCGCGAAGCCGGACTAAGCGGCAATACACACAACAAAGGCGTGTTGATCATTTCAGGATATTTCAGAGAAAACTTCGGTCGGAAGATTCCACTTTCATTTTCAGCTAGTCTTGTCTTCGAACAAGGTTACGGTTTGATTGACGGCGACAGCGCATCAATTACAGAAATTTGCGCACTCCTTTCATGCTTAGCGGAAATACCGATAAAACAATCGATTGCAATTACCGGTTCGGTTAACCAAAAAGGAGACATTCAACCAATTGGAGGAGTGAATGAAAAAATCGAGGGCTTCTTCGACGTATGCAACGCAGAAGGACTTACTAAAAAACAAGGAGTTATTATACCTATTCAAAACATATCAGACTTAATGCTGAAAGATGAGGTATTGGAAGCCGTAAAGAATAAGAAATTCCACATTTATCCTGTTGAAAAAGTTGAAGATGCAATAGAAATATTAACTGGAGTAAAAGCAGGTAAAAAAACGAAAAGCGGCTCTTATGAAAGAAATTCTCTTTTCTGGAAAGTTGAAAAAAATCTTATTGATATGAGAAAGAAAATTAAGTATACCCCTCCAAAGAAAGCGGGTTCTGCAAAAACAAAAAATATAAAGAAATAATTGGTGAGGAAATTTTGCAATTCGCAAAGACAAAAATATTGGCAACTCTAGGCCCGGCGACCGACACAATAGAGAAATTGGAATCACTTATTGATGCCGGTATCGACGCAGTACGTTTGAATTTCTCGCACGGTAATCATGAGTATTTTGAAAAACTCTTTAAGACAATACATCAAGTTTGCGTTAAAAAATCAATACCTATTGCTACATTGATCGATCTTCAGGGACCGAAGATTAGAATAGGCGAGCTGTACGAAAATGAAATTGAAATTCAATCCGGTAATACAATTGAGATAAGCACAAAAGCAGTAACGGGCAGCAAAGATATCATTTCCACTTCTTACAAACATCTTGTGAAAGATGCTTCGCCGGGGGATAAAATTCTTATAAACGACGGTTTGATACATCTGCAGGTAAAAAATAAAAAAACCGATTCCCTGGTGTGTAAAATAATCGAAGGTGGAATTTTAAAACCAAGAAAAGGAATGAACCTCCCCGGTATGAAATTAAGCACAAGAGCAGTAACGAAAAAAGATCTGGATAATTTGGAGTTTGCGCTTCAGCATAGAGTTGATTACATCGCTCTCTCTTTTGTTAGAAGCGAAAAGGATATACTCTTTCTCCGCAAATGGCTTGGTTCCAAAGGATTTAATAAACCGATAATTGCAAAGATTGAAAAACCTGAAGCCGTAGAAAACTTTGAAAAAATTTTAGATGCCGCAGACGGCATCATGATTGCGCGGGGCGACTTGGGGGTTGAACTCAACCCGCAGGATGTTCCTGTAATTCAAAAAAATATTATAAGACGCTGCAACTCTGTTGGAAAGCTTGTTATTACGGCAACTCAGATGCTGGAATCGATGATTGAAAACCCGGTGCCAACACGAGCCGAAGCTTCGGATGTTGCAAATGCTGTTTGGGACGGAACTGAAGTAGTTATGCTGAGCGGCGAAACTTCCGTTGGGAAATACCCGGTTCAAGCAGTTAAGACAATGAACGAGATAATTCTTAAAAGTGAAGCACAATCTCATATTCAATGCAAAATTGATCATGAAATTCCCAGACTACTGGCAGATAATCTTTTCGATTCAACCGGGAAAGCCAATAAAGATATTGCCGATAGAATCAATGCAGCGGTAATCGTTGTTTTCACTCATTACGGGCGAAAAGCAAGAGTTATCGCAAAGTTCAGGCCAACCGCTCCAATTATAGCGATCTCGGATAAATTCGAAACTTTGAATGAGCTTAATTTGCATTGGGGCATAAGATCTTTTTATGTGGAAAATTTTTCCGATGAAGAAAATGCTATACGTATAGCTACCGATATTATTCGTAAAAATTCTTTGGCTAAAAAAGGAGATATTGTTTTGTTAACTTCCGGGGCCCCGATTATTGATACTGCCAGAAAGAGCTGGGTAAGATTTTTAATTTTTAAATAAATAGTTGTATAAATGCGCTATGCAGGAAGAATTTAAATTAGCCCGTTGGTGGGAAATTGCCGGTAACGGTAAAATTTTATGTACACTTTGTCCCCGTTACTGCACAATCGGCGAAGGGCAAAACGGATTTTGCTATATCCGCAAAAACATAAAGGGTAAATTATATTCCATTGGTTACGGTAAACCGACAGGATTCGGTTTAGACCCAATTGAGAAAAAACCGCTGAACCATTTTTTACCCGGTTCACAAATTCTAAGCTTCGGTACGGCTGGGTGCAACTTGGGATGCAAATTCTGTCAGAACTGGACTTCAAGTAAAGCCAAAATTGAAAACGCCGGCTCAACTGATGCAACTCCCGAACAAGTGATAGCGCTTGCCAAAAGATACAATGCCCCTTCCATCGCATTCACATACAATGACCCGACAATTTTCGGTGAATATGTTATCGATATTTCCAAAATTGCCCGCGAAGAAGGGCTTCGTTCCGTGATGGTAACGGCCGGTTATATTGACAAGAACGCACGCAAAGATGTTTATCAATTCATCGATGCAGCCAATGTTGATCTTAAATCATTCTCCGAAGACTTTTATTGGAAATTGACCAACTCACATTTAAATGACGTACTCGATACATTGTTATGGTTGAAAAATGAAACGGACGTATGGATTGAAATTACTACTCTCCTGATCCCCGGTGAAAATGATTCCGAAGATGAGTTAACAAAGTTGATCGACTGGGTATTAACAAATCTAGGTCCCGATGTTCCCCTTCATTTTACCGCTTTTCACCCGGATTTTAAGATGCGCGATAAATCCGTAACTCCATATGAAACACTAAACATGGCCCGTTCTACAGCGATGAAAATGGGAATCCGTTATTGCTATCTGGGCAATGTCCACAGCGAAGAAGGGAGTACTACTTTTTGTCATAATTGCAGTGAAAAATTAATTACCCGCGATTGGCATTCAATTTTACAGATGAATATTAACGACGGCTGTTGTCCAAAATGTGGTTCAATTATCCCGGGAGTCTTTAAGCCATAAATGAATTTACTAAATTGAAAAATCAGCATTTGAAGTTATACGAAAAAAAAGATTATGTTTCTCTAATACTTATTATATTGATTCGCAGTTTATTAGTCTTTAGAAATAAATACTAAATATAACATTTTGCTAATTTTAAAATAGGAGATGAAATGAAAAGAAGTAGTATGTCTATCATTTTTATTTTATTGTTTGCTTTTTTGAGTAATAACATGAATGCCCAGGGAGAACTTGGTGTAGTTGGTAAGATATTCAGTAAAGTGGAAGCCGACAAGTTATTCGGAAAAGTTTTGGAATCAAAAACCATCATGTCTGAAACACTACTTGACGCACTGAACAAAGTTGATTATTACATCATGTTTAAATTGGAAGACGGTCAATTTGCAATCGCTGATAAATTCAGAAATCAAATTACAGATACAAAAGTTGATCTGAAAGCCGATGATGTAATGCATATTTATAGTAAAACAAAAGTTGCCGAAGTTATCTCCAATGGGGGAGAATCTTTGACAACAATTGAAATTAGAAGTGAAGTGATGACTATAACAAATGGATTATATACATTGGAAATGTCTATGACATGTCCACCAATATGTCCTTAAGGATATGGAAATAATAACTATCTATAAGATTCTTTTTTACTCGACTACAATTATTTGGTTGTGGCCTCCTTTTAGACAATGGGGAACTAAATACTTTATTTTTTTTCTAATACTAGCCTTATCAGACCCAATTGCTCTTGCATATAATTTGTTTACGAACCAAGGCTTTCCTTTGTTAGGTTATGTTTTGTTAAATTATGTAATGTTGTTATCTATTTGGAGCAATAGTTTTTTTAATAAAAATAGAATTTTATTACTGGCTATTATTCCATTTGTGATTTTGCTGGAATTCCTCTTCAATTTACAAAATGTTAATCTTTTTACTATAGCATTTTTGTTTTTTATGATGTTTTCATATGTCCTTCATTCGTTTATAACGAAGGTTGTACAAACAATGGAAATAAATTTATTCACAATTATATTACTGTTTTATTTGCTAACTGTTGTCTTAAAATTCACCATTATATTACTTGGAATAACAGATGCAACAGCATATTTTATTATTACTTCAATCTTCCAGGCAATCATCGGACTCTACTTTTCAATCTTTAGAGAGGATAACTCACGATTCATTTTTAAGCTTCGATAATCCGCTTATACTCTCTTTATTGATTTTGCTGATGGTGTTTTTGGTAAGTTATATTTATTACAGGTATATCATCATCCCGATGCGTAAAAAACACTTAGTGGAAGAAGAGAAGATAGCCCTTCATCATGCTGAGCTATTGGCGCTTTTTGCGGAACTCTCCCCTGATGTAATATTTCGTATTGATTTATCGGGAAAAATAACACTTGCAAATAACGCGGCCCACCGTATATCTCCTGAGAAAGGAATGCTGGGTGAAAATGTTGTTTCCATTTTACCTGAGTTGAAATGTATTGACATCCCGGATATAATAACTCAAAATAAAATGTTGGAGTTCAACTCTACCATAAATGAAAAAGTATATCAATTTATATTAACAGGAGTTGCAAAAGCAAAAGTTGGACAAATTTACGGAAGAGATATTTCCGAGTTAAAAGCTCAACATGAAAAATTAGCTCGAGCATTAAAAAAAGCAGAAATAGCCAAAGAAATGAAAGCAGATTTTCTTTCAAGAATTTCGCACGAGATCAGAATGCCGTTAGCGGCAATTCAGGGTTTTTCGCAGCTTATTTTGAGCGAATTAGACACAGGTATTGACGAAGAATACCTCTACATGTTCAGATCAATAGAAAACAATAGTAAGAGATTATACAGAACAATCGATCTAATACTGAACATGTCGCAAATCCAAACTGGAGATTATGAACCAAAGTTTGAACAAGTAGATCTTTTCCCTATACTCGACAAACAGTTCAAAGAGTTCAAATCTCTGGCTTTTGAGAATAATATAAAATTCACAATGAATTCCGAAGTAGGAGAATCGGCAATTGTTAAGGCTGATTACTATTCAATTGAACAGGTATTTGTAAACCTGATTTATAATGCATTTAAGTTTACACCGTCGGGTGAAATTTCGCTACGTATTTATAAGAATGAAAGCCGGCTGTGTGTTGATATCCAAGATACAGGAATAGGAATTTCAGAAGAATACCAGAAGAAAATATTCACTCCGTTTTCACAAGAGAAGATGGGTTACTCACGTCCTTACGAAGGAACCGGTTTAGGTCTAGCATTGGTTAAAAGTTTTGCAGATATGAATGAAGCTGAAATAAAAATAAAAAGTAAGATTAACGGGGGGTCTACATTTACTGTAGAATTTGGAGAAAAATTATATAATGAATCAAAAAAAAAGTAACAAAAAACTTCTTATAATTGAAGATGATGAACAAAATTTAAAATTCTTGGTAGCATATCTTAGCAGATACTTTTCAATAACAACCTGTGATTCGGATATTGCCTTTTACGAGAAGATCAAAGAAGATGTTTATAACTTAATTCTAATGGATATATCCATCAAGGGAGTAAAAAACGGTTTGGATTTAACCAGAGAATTAAAAAGCAATCCGGAATATTCGAATATCCCTGTAATCTTTTACACTGCACATGCATTACATAAAGACAGAGTAAATGCAATGGAAGCCGGCTGCGATTTATTCTTAAGCAAACCGATAGATAATAACACACTCTTGAATTCATTATTCAGCTTTTTAGAAAAAAGGGAGTTGTCTTTAGAAGAAAATAAAAAGCCCGGTCTTTAATTGTACCGGGCTTTTATCAATATTTCTTTATTTTAAGTCCCTGCACTATAGTCGGTCATATAAACTTCCTGCTCTTTACTCAGTTTATCCATTTTAAGCCCCATAGTATTTAATTTTACTATTGCAATTTCCTGGTCTTGCTTAACGGGGATATCATGAACAACCGGTTCGAGTTTTTTACCTTTCTTATCCAATTCGGCAAGTCTCAATTGCGACATAAATTGATTAGCAAAAGACATATCCATTACTTCGGAAGGATGTCCTTCGGCGGCTGCCAAATTTACCAATCTTCCCTGAGCCAGTAAATAAATTCTTCTACCATCTTTCATCACATATTCTTCATTGTTGGTTCTAACTGTTCTCTTAGATTTTTTCAACTTTTCCAAATCGGGAATATTTATTTCGCAGTCATAATGCCCGGTGTTACAAACAATAGCGCCGTCTTTCATACTCTCGAAATGATTTTTAACAATAACATCTTTCACCCCGGTAGCGGTAATAAAAATATCACCAACTTTAGCGGCTTTTTCCATAGGCATAACCTGGAAACCTTCGAGAGTTGCTTTCAAAGCAGCGGTAGCTTTAACTTCTGTAACAATAACGTTTGCACCCATTCCCTTTGCGCGCATTGCACAACCTTTGCCGCAATGCCCGTAACCGGCAACTACAAAATTTTTGCCTGCCAATAAAACGGAAGTGGCTCGTAAAATACCGTCTAACGACGATTGGCCTGTACCGTAAACATTATCAAAATCCCATTTGGTTTCAGCATCGTTAACGGCAATAACAGGATAAAGTAATTTTTTATCGGCAGCCATTGAGCGCAGCCTATGAACGCCGGTAGTTGTCTCTTCGGTACCGCCTATAACATTTTCGGCCAGTTCCTTGTGTTTGTTATGGATTGTAAAAATGAGATCGGCGCCGTCATCCAAGGTAAGGTTCGGTTTCATGTCTAAAGTTCTATCAATGCACCAGTAGAATTCTTTTACATTCATTCCGTGCCAAGCATATATTTCCAAACCGTTTTTAGCAAGTGCCGCGGCAATTTCATCCTGAGTTGATAAAGGATTACAACCGCTCCAGCTTACTTTAGCGCCGGCAGCTTTTAGTGTTTCAATTAAAACCGCCGTTTCTTTAGTTACGTGGAGACATCCAGCAATTTTATATCCTTTTAATGGTTTTGTTTTGCTGTATTTTTCTCTAAGCGCCATCAATACAGGCATTCTTGATTCAGCCCACTCAATTTTTCTTCTGCCGTCGGCAGCCATTTTGATATCTTTTACTTTGTAACGTCCTGGTTTATAATCCATATACTAACGACTCCTTATCTATTTTATTTTTAAATACTTTTTAAACTTCGGTACCAGATCCAATTTCTCCCATGTAAAGCCTGCACCGTTTCTTCCGAAATGCCCGTACGAAGATGTTAATTGATAAATTGGTTTTCTTAATTTCAATCTTGATATGATTCCTTTCGGAGTCAGGTCCACAACGTCTTGAATCATTTTTGCAATTTTTGAATCGGCGACAATCCCTGTGCCTTTGGTATCAACAAAAACCGAAACCGGTTGTGCAACACCAATCGCATATGCAAGCTGAACTAAACATTCTTTAGCAATCTTAGCTCCGACAACATTTTTAGCAATGTGTCTTGCAGCGTAAGTAGCGCTTCTATCTACTTTTGATGGATCTTTACCCGAAAATGCTCCGCCGCCGTGAGGCGCCCAGCCGCCGTATGTATCAACAATTATTTTTCTACCTGTCAAACCGCTGTCGCCGTGAGGGCCTCCTATTTCAAAACGGCCAGTCGGGTTAACATAATATTTTGTTTTATTATCAAGCAGTTCCGCAGGAATCACTTTCTTAATAACATGTTCAATCACATCTGTTTTAATAGTCTTTTGATTCACATCGCCATCGTGTTGTGTTGAAATAACAACAGCATCCACACGCAAGGGATTGTGGTTTTCGTCATATTCAACTGTTACTTGTGATTTTGAATCGGGTCTTAGATAAGGCATTAACTGAGATTCATTTTTCCTAATATATGCAAGGCGCTGCACTAATTTATGAGCGAACATAATAGGCATAGGCATAAGTTCAGGGGTTTGATCGCATGCATACCCGAACATAATACCTTGATCCCCGGCGCCCCCTTTATCAACACCCATTGCAATATCGGGCGATTGGGAATGAATAGCATTTAAAACACCGCACGAATATGCATCGAATTTATATTCGGCTTTCGTGTAGCCAATTTTTTCTATGGTTGATCTAACAACATCTTCAATATCAACATAAGCTTTTGTTGTTACTTCACCTCCAACAACAACCAGGCCCGTTGTAACGAAAGTTTCGCAAGCAACTCTTGCATTCGGGTCGGTTTTGAATATAGCGTCTAACACACCGTCAGAAATAGCATCACATACTTTATCGGGATGCCCTTCTGAAACAGATTCTGATGTAAATAAGTAGGACATTTATACCTCTCAATTAATTACTAAAATTCCATTTCAGATGAATCGCCAAGATTCAACTGTTTATACGTACCTTTCACGACAGCGTTACTTCCAATAATGGAATTTTCCAGTGTAATCTTTTCTACAATTGAATTGGAATTAATAATAGAATTAATAATTATGGAATTTTCCACTTTACAATTTTCCGCTATGGTTGTATAAGGACCTATTACACAATTCTTAACTTCCGCGTTTTCGGCTATGAACACGGGGGGAATAATCGTAACATTATTTATTTCACGATGTTTACTCTTCTGTGATAATAAAAACCGATTTGTTGAAAGAAGAGTTTCCGGTTTACCGCAATCGTACCAGCCTTCAACCGGGAAAGTTGTAATTGTTTCCCCTTTCTCAATCATCAATTGAAGTGCATCGGTCAGCTGGTATTCATTTCTTGTTTTAATTTTATTTTCGATAAGTTCTTCTAAAGCATTTACAAGAAGTTGGGCATCTTTAATATAATATAAACCCACAAGAGCCAGTTTAGAAACAGGAGTGGAAGGCTTTTCAACCAGTTTAATGATTTTATCCCCTTCTTTAATCGCCACACCAAAACGGCTTGGGTCTTCAACAATTTTTACACCCAATGAAGAATAACCGGTCGATAAAACATTTTTCAAATCCACATCAAAAATCGTATCCCCCAATATTATAAAAACATCTTTATCTTTAATTGTAGGAACTGCCGTATATATCGCATGCCCCAGCCCCAACAATTCTTCTTGTTCGACAAAAGAAGCATCCAATTGAGGATAGTTCTTATTTACATACTCAATAATCATTTCACCAAGGTAGCCGATAACAAAAGTTGCCTTAGTTATTTTTTCTTCAAGCAATTTATCGATGATATGACCGATGATAGGTTTGCCGCCAACGTTTAGCAACACTTTCGGTAATGCGAATGTATGTGGTTTAAGTCTCTTGCCAAATCCTGCAACCGGTATAATTGCTTGCATATTTCACCATTAATCTTTCTTTAACTAAAAGGCAAAGTTAACCAATTAACTTATATTATGAAACCTTGTTGATTGTTTTATTATAAATTAGTTAGATTGTACTGTGAATGATATTATTGGAGAAAATGATGAACATCAATAATCGAATTACAAAAATGTTTGGAATAAGTTATCCCATAGTGCAAGGGGGCATGGTTTGGGTTTCCGGATGGAAGCTTGCATCGGCTGTATCTAACAATGGGGGGTTGGGTTTAATAGGGGCCGGATCGATGAAACCGGATTTATTAAATGAACATATTAGGAAATGCAAAGATAGCACTGATAAACCATTCGGCGTAAATATACCTCTCCTCAGAGAAGATGCAGGTGAATTGATAGAATGTACCATAAACGAAAAAGTCGGCATTGTCTTTACATCTGCAGGAAACCCGGCAAAGTTTATCGATATATTAAAGCAGCACAATATAAAAGTAGTGCACGTGGTACCGTCGGTTAAACATGGTATAAAATCAGCCAGTGTGGGATGCGATGCTATTGTCGGTGAAGGTGTTGAAGCCGGAGGACACAACGGCGCCGATGAAATAACAACCTTATCATTAATTCCCCAACTTGTTGATGCTGTTGACATTCCGGTTATTGCTGCCGGGGGCATTGCAGACGGAAGAGGAATTCTTGCCGCGCTATCTCTTGGAGCTGAGGGGGTCCAGATCGGGACACGTTTTGCTGTTTCGGAGGAATCATCGGCGCATATTAATTATAAACAAAGTGTTTGCAATGCTAAGGATAGCGATACTGTGTTGGTAATGAAAAAACTAGGAATGGCAAGAATTATTAAAAATGATTTCAGTGCCGAAGCTTTGATGGCAGAATTACTCGCTAAAGATACTGAGGAGTTAAAAAAAATACTTGGTAATAAAAGAGAAAGAAGCGGAATCTTCGAAGGCGACACACAGCAAGGTATGATGGAAGCCGGACAAGTGTCAGGTTTAATAAAAGATATACTACCGGTAAAACAAATAATAGCAAATTTTGTTAGTGAATTTGACAAAGCATTATTGTCTCTAAAGTAATTTTGATTTAAAGCACTCTTTAAGAGAAATCACATCTTTGTGACGAGAGTATCATCCGCCACCGAAATCACACAATTTATTTGGATCTTATTGTATTTTAAATTCAGAGATTCATTAAGAATTAGTTCTTTCATTCTTCTATAACTTTTACTACATTATTCAACATCTGAGAACAAAATATGTACGACGTGAAAACTTCCGAAAAGATTATTACCTACACATATAAATTTGTATTCAACAATGGAAATGAAATTGAATACGTTATGAATTTGGAGCCGGACACTTTAAGGTTGTTGCGCACAACAGGGTCTGAATCTCCTTCTTGGACCGAATTAAAAAACTTTAAATGCCCCCATTGCCCGCTTAATCCCGATGTACATAAATATTGTCCGGTCGCCCTCAACCTTGAAGACATAATCAATTTTTTCAGCGATATCCCATCCTATGAATCGGTGAAAGTAATTGTTTCAACTGAAGAAAGAGAATATCATAAGGAAACATCTGTGCAGGTTGGGGTTGGAAGCATTATCGGTATAATAATGCCTACCAGCGGATGCCCAATAATGGGGAAATTAAAACCGTTGGTTAGATATCATCTCCCTTTCGCATCAATTGACGAAACAGAATTCAGAGTTTTTTCAATGTATCTTCTTGCCCAATATTTACAGATGAGAAAAGGAAAGAATCCCGATTGGACGCTGGAAAGTTTAAAACAACTTTATGCCGATATTCAAAAACTAAATGTAAATGTAGCACAGAAAATTGCAGATCTTGAAGCGCGTGATGCAAGCATTAATGCTGTTGTTGTTTTAAATAATTTTGCCGATTCGGTTTCATTTTGCCTCGATGAAGATGATTTATCGGATTTTGAATTTCTATTCAAGGACTTCTTAGGCTAAAAATATTTCATTTGCTCATTCCAAAATTTTCTCCCGGAGATTTTCCTGCATACATGGTATAATTTATATTTGGCATTTATTACCATTATTTCCTCCGTAAACCCCCTTTCAATGCATTAGAAGATTCAATTTAATATATTTGTTTGTTCAGTAGAATCGAAATCACAAATGAAAAAAGTAATAATCTTAGGATCTACAGGGTCCATCGGCGTCAGCACACTGGAGGTGATAAAAAATCTTCCGGGTGAATTTGAAGTTGTAGCTTTAACTGCGAATGAAAATATTTTATTGCTCAAAAATCAGATAGCCGAGTTCAAACCTTCCGTTGTTGCTGTTAAAAGTGAAACAAAAGCATCCGAACTTAAAATTATGCTTAACGGTCAATGTGAAGTTATTGACGGTGAAGTTGGTTTGACTGAAATTACTAAAAATATGGATTACGACATTCTGGTTTCCGCTATGGTCGGATTTGCCGGACTCGCCCCAACTATCGAAGGGATCAAACGAGGAAAGAGAATTGCTCTTGCAAATAAAGAAACACTTGTGGTTGCCGGAGAGATTATTATCGACCTTTGCCGGAAATATAATGCCGAACTATTACCTGTCGATTCTGAACATAGTGCAATTTTTCAATGCTTAAAAGGGGAATCCATCAATGAAGTCAATCATCTTATATTAACCGCATCGGGAGGACCTTTTTTAAATAGAGAAATCGAATCACTAAAAAATGTTACCGTGGAAGAAGCGTTGAATCACCCAACATGGAACATGGGGAATAAAATCTCGATTGATTCTGCTACAATGATGAACAAGGGATTGGAAGTTATTGAGGCCCACTGGTTATTCAATATTGCAAGGGAAAAAATAAAAGTGGTTATTCATCCTCAATCTATAATTCATTCGATGGTTGAATTCATAGACGGTTCAATTAAAGCCCAGTTAAGTACACCCGATATGCGGCTCCCGATTCAATATGCTTTAACTTACCCTGAACGAAAAGAAAGTAAATATGTTTCCACAAATTTTCCAAGACTAGACAAACTGACGTTTTTTGAACCCGACACTAATAAATTCGAATGTCTCAAACTTGCATTCGATGCAATGGGGGAAGGGGGAATAGCTCCCTGCGTGTTGAATGCCGCAAATGAGGTGGCTGTAGATAAATTTTTTAAAAGAAAATTAAAATTCCTGGAAATTCCCGAAGCAATCAAAAAAGCATTAGATTATATTCGTAATATTAATAATGTTGATCTCGAAACCATTTTTGAATATGATCGTCAAACCAGGGCGTTTATTAATAATACTTACAATTAAGGAGATACGTAACGGATGGATTATATAATATATTTTGCAATAACCATTGGAATACTTGTATTTGTTCATGAATTCGGTCACTTTGCCGCTGCTAAGCTAAGTAAAATGCGCGTTGATATATTCGCTATTGGATTCGGTAAAAGACTTTTCGGATGGAATAAACTTACCGGTTTTACTTTCGGGGCTTTGCCGAAAGATTTCGACGGCGAAGGGCACACCGATTACCGATTATGCCTTCTTCCCCTCGGTGGTTATGTTAAGATAGCCGGAATGATAGATGAAAGTTTCGATACCAAATTTATGAATGAAGAACCCAAACCATGGGAATTCAGATCGAGACCCACTTACCAGAAATTATTTACTATTTCCGCCGGTGTTCTTATGAACTTGCTTCTTACACTTATAATATTTTGGGGAATGAATTTCTTTCAAGGGAAACAAATTATTAAAACCACACAGATCGGGATTGTAAGCGAAGAGAGCTACGCAGCTACTGCTGGGTTTGAATCAAATGATAAAATTTTATCCATTAACGGTAAACCCGCAGAATATTGGGAAGACGTTGTTAACGGATTATTATTGAACAATATCGGAAACGACATTACTGTTGATGTATTAAGAAATGATTCTACCGTTACAATTACACTCGACAAGAAATTTTTATCGGATATTTCAAATGAAAGTTTCTTTTTATCTTACGGTGATACAAAACCGTTAATATCAGAAGTTCTTAAAGACTCTCCCGCAAGCGACGCAGAACTTCAAGCAGGAGATATTATTCTCGAATTAAACGGGACTATAATAAATAATAATAGAGAAGCCACGGACATTATTTCCACTAATAAAGAAGTTTCTATTCCGGTTGTTGTTCTGCGCGATAAGGATACGGTTAATGTTGCAGTTGTTCCGGGTATTGACGGTAAAATTGGCGTTGGTCTTGTAGATATTTACACCGGTCCTTTTGAATATAAAGCTTACGGTTTCTTCGGATCATTTTCGCAAGCAGTTTATAATATAGGACAATACACCATTCTCACCTACTCAATGTTGAAAAATGTGATTGTTGGGGATATTGCTTTCAACCAGGCATTCGGCGGTCCGGTTAAAATTGCCAAGTATGCAGCACAATCTGCCGATTCCGGAATCGGTTCGTTTATATTCTTCTTGGCAATGCTCAGTCTTAGTCTGGCTATTATCAATATTCTTCCTTTGCCTGTATTCGACGGCGGACATTTTGTGATAATAATGGTTGAGGGTCTGTTGAGAAGGGAGCTGCCGGTCAAAGTTAAAATCGCGATTCAAAACACAGGCTTTATTTTGATATTATTATTGATGGCATTTATTATTTACAGCGATATAATCAGTCTATAGAGAAGTACTTAGAATTATCTGCATATAAATCATTTATAATTTTGGAACAAAGTGGGAAGATCTTTTGGGGTTTTCCCATTTTTATTTTTATCCGCTCTCCTTTCTTTTGATTCCAAAATATTTTCCCATTTACCAAAGTTAGTATAAATTATTTGGGGGAATAAACAATAATTGGTATTTACGATTTGAGGATAGAATTAACCATGAAAATTATTTCATTGTCGATTTGTCTTCATCAAAACAATTGGATGATTTTAATATCTATATTAAAGCAACCGACCTATTCAATAAATCATACACCGATATAAGCGGCATTCCTCTGCCGGGGAGATTAATTACGGTGGGAATGAGTTATTCAATTTACGGAAATTGATAAAAGGGGAATGGTTTTCATTCCCCATAATAATTTTGTGATAATTATTTAAAAACAAATTTTACAGGCACGGTAACTTTCACTTTCACTGGTTTACCTCTTTGTTTACCCGGATTAAATTTCGTTTTCATCACTGCCTCCATGGCGGCTTCATCGCATCCGGCGCCGATACCTTTCCTTACTTCCGCTTTAACAACATCGCCGTTTTCATCAACATAAGCATAGACGAGAACCGTACCATAAACACCAGTTCTTATAGCAAATGCCGGATATTCCAGTTCTTGAGCAATAGAGGCTAATCCTCCCACGGGTGTCGGGTTTTCTTCCACTACTTCGAAATAAACATTTTCAACTACCGGGTCGCTATCCTTGTAAGGTTCCGGCTTCTTTGGAAGGTTGACATTGTAATCGATATCGGTATCGTTGATCTCAACATCGGGGATATCCATATCCAACGGCGCCTCTATGGGAATAGCCGGTTTCGGAGGTGGGGGAATAAATTTATTCTGTTGAGTCGGTACAATATCAGTCGTTTTGATCACACCCTGCGGCGGTTCAATATAAACATTACCCGCTTTGAATTCAGGCACAAACTTAAACGCCGCAATAAGTACAAACAGAGAGACGATAATACTTATACTGAAGATTCTATGATAGCTTCTCTTCAGGTCGAAACGGGGATTTTTTCTGAGCGACATACTACCCCCTGCCTATTAGTTGCAAAATTTTTAATTAGCAACACATACTAACTTAGGTCGTCCATCTTTTGCCGGCGGATGTCATGTGTCGTTTTCTCACAAACACATTTAAGTTTTTTACAAAACGTATTAAGATAAGTTCCTGGAAGAAAATGGAGAATAGATAAATGGGGGCATGGGTGTATGAGTGCTATTGATAGATAAGAAATTGTTTAAAGATTTCACCCCGTCCCGGACTTAGACAAGCCCAGTCAATGGGACGAGGGTGAAATGACATTTGAATAAATTTTAAAATCAGCCTTTAATTCTAAATACAATCGGAAGTGATACCTGCACTTTTACCGGTTTGCCTCTCTGCCTGCCCGGTTTAAATTTGGTTTCAAGTGTAGCTTTTACAGCGGCTTCATCGCAGCCTGCTCCAATACCTTTAAGCACCTCCGCTTTTGTAACTTTTCCGCTTTCATCAACAAACGCGCGGATAAAAACTCTTCCCTGTACGCCTGCTCGTATAGCAATTTCAGGATAGGTTATTCTAGCTTCGATACCTGCGATGCCGCCGATAGGCTCCGGCATATCTTCAACGGCAACAAAGAATACCGGCTCGGTTTCTTCCTCTTCCACTTCCGGCGGCGGAGGGGGCGCAGATTCAATTACCGCATTTTCATCCAGATCGGTTTCACCTATTTCGATATCCTCAAGCACATCGTCGGACGGGGCTTCAATAGGAATCGGCGGTTTGGGAGGCGGAGGGGGTGCGGCTTCTTGTTTTGTATGTTCTACATCTTCAACTTGTACTAATTCTTGCGGGCCTTCCAATTTCAAATCTTCTTTTTCAAATTTAGGAAAAAACTTAAAAGCAATTACAAGCATAGCCAATGCAGCTATGAGACTTGTTTCAAATACTCTTTTGTACTTTCGTTTGAGATCGACTTTCGGATTTTTCTTTAAAGCCATAATTCCCCCCTATATAGTTTTGTATAGTCGTATTTTGTTGGTGGTTTTTTACTCGAGTTTAAACTTAATCGGTATAGAGACTTGGACTTTTACAGCTACGCCGTTTTTTCTACCCGGTGTAAATTGAGTTTTCGAAACAGCATCTTGTGCAGCTTCATCACATCCATATCCTATGCTTTTTATTATTTCGGTTTTCAATACATTCCCTTCTTCGTCGATAAACGCTTTTATGAAGACTGTCCCCTGCACTCCATTCTGTTTTGCCTGGCTAGGATAAGTTATCTTAGATGCAAGAGTTTGAACTCCTCCAACAGGTAATGGTGCTTCATCAACATTTACCTCAAATTCATCTACTGCTTTAGTTACTTCCTGTTTGGGATTTTCCTCCAGTTTTTTTTCTTCTGCACATCCGAAGATGAAAAATACCAATATTAGTGTTACTATTATTCTTTTATACATTTATTACCTCATAATTTTGCTCTAACAACAATTTGATTATCCGGTGTAGAAACCACTTCTGCCGCCGGTAAACTGTTATATAATAATTTCATAATCTGGTGTTGTTGATTTACCTGTTCAACTTTTGCTTCATATTTATCTTTGTAATTAATTATCTGAGAATATAAGAAGAGCGAAATAAAAATCAGGACAACAGCTGCCGAGTAAGATAGAACGGTAAATAGATTTTTATTAAAAAATCCATGATAGCCTTTATTCACAGGTTTTTCCAAAGAATATAAAATTCGCTCTTCAAGATATTCCGGAAAATCTTCTACCGTATCCTGGATTGCGTTTTTGATGGCATTAAGCTGTTTGAAATATTTCCTACTATCTTCGTCTTGAGCTAAATGAGTGAAAAGCAGGGGTTCTTTACTTTTCTCAAGCGCACCGTCAAAATATCGGTTGATCATAATATGTAATTCCGAGTTATTCATATTTCACCCGCCGTTATAAAATTTTTTCAAATTTATTAATAAGTTTTTGCCGTGTTTTATATAATCTGCTCTTTACCAGGTTTTCGTCAATTCCCATAACCGCCGATATTTCCTTATAACTTAACCCCCCGTATTCTTTCATCAAGTAGACTTCTCTTTGACCTATATCCATTTTATTCAATTCGGCGAAAATCAGGTCTTTCAACTCTTTTTGTTCAACTTGGTATTCAATATTTTCATATGATTCCAATTCAATATCATCCGTATCGGCAACGTTGAACTGATCTACTTTTATATGTTTACCTCTGTAATAATCATAAATTTCATTCCTGGCGGTCTTGAACAGCCAATAGAGGATACTATCCTTGTTTCGTATTTTATCAAGATTTTGATAAAGCTTCATGAAAACATCTTGCACAATATCATCGCACACCATTCTGTTTGATACCATTTTTAAGACAAAGTTGTATATCCGTACCTTGTACCGGTTATACACCAGTGTAAATTCTATCATATTATTAGTATCACGTGACAATAGTTTCTTTCTCCTGCAAGAGAAGATGGTTTAAAAGTCGAAAAGTTGCCACCAAAATAAAAGTTTTTTACAATATTATATACTGCATTGTGTGCTTAAGCTTACTATTGAAGTATTATTCTAATTTATTTAAGAGATGATAAAACGGAATTCTGAATTGTAAAAAGGCTATCGGCGGAAAGTTTTCCAACAGATTTTATTTCGGCAGAAGATTCATAATAATATTGTGCAAACCTGAAAACGGCTACTCTAACGGGTAGATCTTCTTCATTTATATAGCGATATGCCGCAAAAGGTCTTTTATTAATATCGAAATATTCATCATCCCCCGATTGTTTGAACCCATTTCCCAGAAGCGCTTTTCGGAAAGTTTTACTGTAGTTAAGAGCCGCTTGCAAATCATCTTTTTCTTTGATTTCTCTGTATGTGTGTTCGTCTATGTGAATAGGAGTAAATATTATTGTGGATGAGAAATCTTCTTTGATCAGCCATAGATCAATGCTTCGTGATTTGTTTTCATCAACAGAAATCCAGCCTGCCGGTATGTTTACTATAAGATCCGTATTAATTGAACGGGCGCAATCACTTGTCAAAGGATAATCTGTTTTATAGATTGATTCACGCGAAGGAGTGCAAGACACGACTGCTAGCAGCGTAATAAAAAGAACGTATATGAAAAATCTTTTCATTTTCAATCCCGAAAGAATAAAAAAGGGAGAATTAAATCTCCCTATCAAAAATAATTTTTATTTTTATTCGTTCAAATTATATGAATCACTTTATTTCTTTTATTCACTTTTCCTTAAAAATCTTGGTTCTTCCAAAGTGAGCATCATAGAAATTCTATATGTATCGGGGAGCCTGTCGGGTTCGGCTTCGTTTATCCTTGCATAGGAAAAGTCGATATCGAGCTTAGGTAATTTTATACCTGCCCCTATGGTAAATTGCTTAACATCATTATAACCGGCTCTAACCGAGAATAATTTTTTATACATATATTCAAACCCGAGATGCATATCAAAACTAACCGGACCGATATTAAAGTTGGATGCAAACTTCCTATTTTCAAACCTTACATCCAAATCCAAAGCCGGCATAATTTGACCTCCTAAAAAGTCAATCCCGTATGCAGCTCCGATTTTAAGAGTGGGTGAAACCAGTTCGTTACGCCCTGTGCTCCAAGCCACCAATGTAGTTGTTACGTCCTGAATGTTGGCTCCGAGATAAAGATTTTCCACCGGCGTATATACCGCACCAATATCGAACCCAACACCGGTAGCGCTGAATTCCGCCAGGTCTCTTCTTATAATTTTTACATTAGCGCCCCAATAGAAATTATCGGAATGGCGTTTTGCAAATGTAAAAAAGAAAGCCCAGTCGGTATTATTGAATTCCGTAATCTGTGTGTAATCAAGTCTGTCGGTATTAATATCTAAAATACCGTCGCCGTTTGCGTCCCACAATGCGTTTCTGGTGTCCGGTATTCCATCCACACTTAAACGGATTGCGCTTACACCTAAACTCATATCTTTGCCCCAGGGGATTGCAACAGCGGCATAATTATAGTTAACCAGGTCGCCGAAATGTTCTTCGTGCATCAATGCTATTTGAGGGTAATCTAAGCGTGCAAGCCCGGCTGGATTCCAATAACCGGAAGTAACATCACCGGCAATTGCCACCTGCGCTCCGCCCATTCCCAAACCGCGTGCACCAACACCAACCGCCATAAACTCACCGGCATATTTGCCTATTACCGTTTGAGCCGATAATGAACTTAAACTCAACAGCAAAAATGATAAACCGAGAACTATCTTCTTAATCATCGCTTTTCCTTTGCTTGTTTTAGTAGATGGTAGCATTGTGCGATATATTTCCCTCAACTTTTTTATAAATATTAACTAAAACATAAATTTAATTGACTATCGTGTTTGGACAATAAATTTAATGCATAATAATGATAAAAAAAACTCAATTAAAAAATAATAAGTGATTTATCATAACCATCCGCATTTTTGAAACCAAGCAGGTTAAGCAATGTACCTGCGATGTTTGTTAAACCGGGATGTTCAACTTCGGCCATTTTGTATTCTTCTTTATAACCCGGATCGTAAATGATAAAAGGAACAGGATTCAACGTGTGCGAGGTTTTCACGTCTTTCTTCCCGTTCTTCATCGTAAACATTTCATCGGCGTTACCGTGATCTGCCGTAATAACCGCTATACCGCCAAGTTCGTCAATCACCGGTAAAATTTCAGATAAACATTTATCAACGGTTTCAACGGCTGTTATTGCCGCTTCCATAATTCCCGAATGGCCGACCATATCGCCGTTGGGAAAATTTACTCTTCCGAATTTATATTTACCCGATCTCAGTAACTCAATTGTTTTTTGTGTGATCTCTTCGGCTTTCATTTTCGGCGCTTTGTCGAATTGAATTTTGTCGGATGGAATTTCCATGTAAGTCTCCAACTCTTCATTTATATAACCCGAGCGGTTTCCATTCCAGAAATATGTAACGTGCCCGAACTTTTGTGTTTCAGAAATTGCGAAAGAATGAATACCCGCATCGCATAAATATTCGCTGATTGTGTTATTAATTTCAGGCGGCTGAACTAAAAAATTACTTGGTATATGAAGGTCGCCGTCGTATTCCATTATTCCTGCATAAAATACATCAGGTAGGCGGACGCGGTCGAATTCATTAAAATCTTTTTCTTCGAATGCGCGTGAAATTTCTATCGCACGATCACCGCGGAAGTTGAAGAAGATTACGCTGTCTCCGTCTTCAATTGTTCCTACGGGATTTTCATTTTTGTCAACAATAACAAACGAATCCAGGTATTGATCCGTTATCTTAGGGTCTTCGTTATAATATGTTTCAATTGCTTCGGCTGCAGATCTGAATTTTCTAGCGACACCTAAAACATGCGCATCCCATCCCCGTTTTACCACGCTCCAGTCGGCGTTGTAGCGGTCCATGGTGGTTATCATTCTACCTCCGCCGGAAGCGATTTTGTAATCGTAATTTTTTGTTTCGGAAATTTTCGCTAACAATTCTTCAAGCGGTGTGATATAATCAAGCGCGGTTTTTTCACCAACATCGCGTCCGTCTAACAATGGATGGACTCTTACTTTTGCAACCCCTTGTTCGGCACATTTATTTACCAAAGCGAATAATTGTTTTATGTGGGAGTGAACATTGCCGTCCGAAAGTAATCCTATGAAGTGAACAGTACTGCCTTCTTTGCCGCGATTTATGATTGTTGACCATTGTTCGGTTTCAAAAATATGTCCCGATTCAATTGATTTATTTACGAGCTTCGCTCCCTGTGCGAAAACTCTTCCCGCGCCGATTGCATTGTGGCCTACTTCGCTGTTTCCCATATCTTCTTCCGATGGTAAACCTACAGCAGGCCCATGTGCTTTTAATTGTGTATATAATGGGAGCTTCATTAGTTTATCAAGTGTTGGAGTTTTCGCCAAATATACGGCATTGGTTTCATCTTCTTTCCCGATACCTACACCATCCATCACTACAAATAATACCGGGCCTTTTCTTCCTGTAAATGATTTCAATTTCTCTAACATGATCAAATCCTTTTATTTTTAAAAACAAAGATAAAGTATTATTCGTTTCAAAAAAAATTTGTAAGAAATCATTGCCTCGATACTCTAAAGTAGTGTGAAGAAAAAAGTTTTTACAATTTGATAAAGGAGACTGGAAAATGTGAATAGATCAATCTTAACTATCCTACTATTTATGGGGTAATGCAGGCCTCAACAGACTCACAAACAATTTTGAAGAAGAAAAAAAATGTCTTATAATAACTTCAAAAGACAATACTCAAATACGGAACAGTCTAATTTTAATATCATAGAATTTATTGAGAAATGAAACTCGAAGAAAAAGAAAAATTATTTACCGAAATGATAAGCGGTTACAAAGATAAGATTTACCGTCTTTGTTACGCCAACTTATATAACAAATCCGATGTTGACGATCTCTTCCAGGAAGTTATGTTTAATGTGTGGAATAACATTAACAGCTTTCGGAAAGAATCGAACATCAGCACGTGGGTGTACCGGATCACCGTCAATACAGCGATATTATTTAACAAACGAAACATGAGAAAACATCAGATATTTAAAAGCCATGACTCTCACGATTTGGATCAGTTTGAACAGCCCGAATTACCGTCAATAAACATGAATGAAGAACTGGAACGGCTGTACAAATACATTAACACACTCGATTCACAAGACAGACTCATAATAACACTCATGTTGGAAGGTGTAAGTTATAATGAGATCGGTGAAATTATCGGGATAACAACAAATTATGTGGGAGTGAAAATCAACCGGATTAAATCATCTTTGGCTAAGATGTTCAAGGAGGAGAAATGAATAACAACATAGGTCATTTGCAAAATATCTGGCAAAATCAAAATTTGTCGACGGATAAAATAAATTTCGAATCTCTCATTCCTAAATTGAAAGCATTCGACAAACAGGAAAAGAAAAGATCATCATTCAAAATTATTTTATTAACTATTGCCGTTTTGTTTTTATCGGGACAATTATTGATTGGAATAGGAGCAACACAACTTCAGTTGATTGCTGTGGTAATCATTGTGGCGGCATCTTTCCTTACGATGAAAACTTATTGGCATTTACAGAACGAGTTAAGAGGAATGGATCTTTCTAAGCCGACGGCAATGGTAGTTGACAAGGTCATTGACAACATACACAAACAGCAAAGATTTTTCAAAGTCAATTACTTTTATTTTGTATGCTGTCTGACAGCAGCTATAAATATTTCATTTTATGATTTTGGGTTGCAGCATAATGAAGAACCCAGTTTATCATTGCACCTTGCCATAACTGCATCAATACTGGTGGGAGCTGCATTGGGACGATTTATAAGAAGATCAATCTTCAACAAAGAACAGAAACCGGTATTGGAGCAATTAGAAAAATTTAAAACCGAAAAGGAAAATTAAAATGTCTATCAAATCAAAAATATTTATTATGTTATCAGTTGTAGTACTTTTTGCACTTACTATTCTCGTTCTGATTTCATCGAGCAGAATTGGATCATTTTCCGTTATTCATTTTATCATGGGAATTGCAACGGGCATGACGGCTGTAACATTGGCTACATCGTTGATTTTGCTTATCAAAAAAGTTATACGCATCGGCATGAACAAAATATTTTATAATGCGGAATCGATTCTTATGCTTATGGTATTCAGTTTATCGGGCTCACTCATACTTTTACTTTATGATAATGAAACTGCCGCATTAACAATTATCGGTACTCTCTTCGCAGGTTTAGCTGGATTGCTAAATGGTTTGTTTATCAGGGAACAAGTTTAATGGAACGAAAAACCTCCGAGGTTCGCGGAAAACCTCGGAGGCTTACAGTTTTATTTACAAGCTTTCTCTACTTCTTTAACCGTCTTCGGAATGTGCGGACCTATCACTTTAGCTCCGGTTTCTGTAATAATAACATCATCCTCAACTCTGAATCCGCCGATGCCGATATCTTTAACAACCTTGTTATAATTAATAAAGTTTGCGTGCTTCTTTTCGGCTTTCCATTGCTCAATCAGTTCGGGAATAAAATAGAGCCCCGGTTCAACAGTCATCGCGTGCCCTACTTTTAATTCTTTACCCATTCTCAGGTAAGCAGTACCGAATTGTTTGCTCCGTTTATATTTATCATCATACCCAACGTAATTTTCACCGAGTCCTTCCATATCGTGAACGTCCAAACCTATTTGATGACCGAGACCGTGCGGCATGAACAATGCATGCGCGCCTGCTTTCACAGCTTGGTCAATATCCCCTTTCATGTAGCCGAGGTCTTTCATACCCTGCGCAATAATTTTCACTGCAGCCATATGACAATCACGGTGAGGCATGCCCGGTTTCATCATAGCGATGACTTCGGTGTTTGCTTTTAACACTATCTCATACAATGATTTTTGAAGCGGTGAGAATTTACCATTCACTGGGAAAGTTCTTGTAATATCACTAGCGTAGTGAAGCGGAGATTCGGCGCCGGAATCCAACACAAGCATATCCCCTTCTTTCATTAAATTCCCATGATGATGATTGTGCAGTGTTTCAGGGTGAATAGAAAAAATTATCGGGAACGAAGTGCCGTTTCCCATCGAGAGAGCAATGCCTTCAACCAGTCCGAAAATTTCCTGCTCCAACAAACCGGGTTCGGAATATTTCATTGCGGCCATATTCATTTCGTAGCTGATCTCAACAGCCATTTCCATCTGTTCAACTTCTTCTGCCGTTTTGATTTCTCTCTGTGATACAACCGCTTTGATTAATTGTTCGGAAGCTTTTTCGTTTGTCTTTAGGGCATTAATACCGATCAATTCTTCCAACCAAATTTTATTTTCAGCTCTGTATTGAGGAAGAAAATGAATCTTCTGTTTTTTCGCCTTTGCGTCCTGCAAATAAGTCGGAAGTTTCTTCAAAGGCATAGTTTTTTTAACGCCGACCATTTCAGCTTTCTCAGCCGTCTTTGGCGCGGGGCCTGTCCAAATAATATCCGACATTGTTAGATCGTTGCCGAAAATAATTTCTTTGTTGTTATCTACATCGATAACCGCGGCAACATTAGGTTCATCCAATCCGAAGTAGTATAAGAAATCACTGTCCTGTCTGAAATGATAAGTATTAGCCGGATAGTTCATGGGCGATTCCATATTACCGGGGAAAAAGATCAAGCCGGTTTTCATAAGCTCTTTTAATTTTTTTCTTCTTTCGATATAAATATTGGGATCAAACATTATAGACTCCTCTAACTATTTATTTTAGAATTCTGCATGTTCGGTACGTCTGATTATCTCATTTTGCAGATCAAGATTCAAGTCCACAAAATAATCGCTGTAACCCGCAACGCGCACAATCAAGTCGCGGTAATTTTCCGGGTTGGCCTGTGCAAGCCGCAGGGTATCGGCAGTTACAACGTTGAATTGTATATGATGACCATCCTTTTTAAAATAAGTTCTGATCAAGTGTGCAAGTTTTGTGATTCCGTCTTCATCTTTTAAAAGCTGCGGCGTAAATTTTTGATTGAGCAATGTTCCGCCGGTGCGCAGATGATCGATCTTCGCAGCGGAATTTATCACCGCCGTCGGACCGTTGACATCCACACCCTGCACGGGGGAGATCCCTTCGGATAGAGGCGTGTTCGCTTTTCTACCATCAGGTGTGGCGCCGATAACACGACCGAAATAAACATGAACAGTGGTGGGGAGCAAGTTAATTCTAAAGTGTCCCCCTTTGGTGTTCGGCCTTCCATCCACTTCATTAAAATATACTTCGAATACATCGCGCAAAATGTCGTCTGCATAGTCGTCATCGTTACCGTATTTTGGTGATTTGGCAACCAATGTTTGGCGCAGAGTTTCTTCCCCTTCAAAATTTTTGGCGACAACTTTAAGAAGTTTCGCCATTGTAATATTCTTTTTATCGAAAACATTATATTTAATCGCCGCCAGTGAATCGGTGATTGTAGCCATTCCAACGCCCTGCACATAAGATGTATTGTAACGCGCGCCGCCGGCATGATAATCTTTGCCGTTCTTGATGCAGTCATCTATTAATATAGATAGAAAAGGTGTCGGCATATATTCCGCGTATAACCTTTCAACTATAATGTTTCCTTTAATTTTTATATCAATAAAATGATGGAGTTGTTTTTTGAAAGCTTTGAACAACTCATTGTATGATTTGAATTTCGATGCGTCCCCCGTTTTGATACCGATCTTCCTACCGGACCTTGGATCAACACCGTTATTCAATGTAATTTCCAAAACTTTTGGGAGGTTAAAGTAACCGGTGAGAATATAGCTTTCTTTACCGAACGCCCCGGTTTCCACGCATCCGCTCGCGCCGCCGTTGCGTGCGTCTATAATTGATTTGCCCTGCCGCACCATTTCCTGAACGATCGAATCAGTGTTGAATACCGAGGGTTGTCCGTACCCTGTCTTTATAATCTTTACCGCTCTTATCAAATACCTGTCGGGATTTTTTTTACTCACCTGCACCATCGAACTTGGCTGCAAAAGTCTCATCTCTTCAATCGTATCAAGAATCATGTAAGTCATGTCATTAACGGCATCGCTCCCGTCTTCTTTAACACCGCCAACATTTATCAAACAGAAATCTGTGTAAGTGTTACTCTCTTGTGCGGTAACGCCGACCTTTGGAGGAGCGGGTTGATTATTAAACTTGACCCAGAATGATTGGAGCAATTCGCGCGCGCGTTCTTCGGTTAAAATTCCTTTTTCAATATCACGTTTATAAAATGGATAGAGGTGTTGATCGAGTCTTCCGGGATTGAATGAATCCCATGTATTGAATTCGGTTATAACACCGACATGTACAAACCAGTAATACTGCAAAGCTTCCCCAAAAGTGTTGGGTGCGTGCGCAGGAACGCGATCGCATATAGCCGCCATCTGCTGCAATTCTTTTTTTCTTGCTTTATCTTTTTCAACAGCCGCCATTTCGGTTAATTTTTTCGCATGACGCCTTGAATACCAGATTATTGCATCTGCGGCAATTTCCATTCCTTTAAGTTCTTCCCGTTTGGCAAATGCTTCGGGATCGTTGTAAAAATCGAGGGACTTAATACTCTGCTTTATATCTTTTTTGAAATCGATAAAACCTTTTTTATATATTTTATCATCAAGAACAGTATGCCCCGGAGCGCGCTGTTCCATAAATTCCGTAAATACTCCGGCGTAATATGCTTCTTTCCATTCTCTATCTACACTTCCGAGAATCCTATCTCTCATTGAGCGTCCCGACCAGAAAGGAGCAACTTCTGAGAGCTGCTTCTGCATAGTATCTTCATCAACAGAGAAAGAAATTTTTTCCCTTGAGTTAAGTAATTCAAAATCGCTTCGGCTGTGTGTGCATATCTCGGGGTATGTTGGTGTGGCTTTCGGGGCGGGGCCGCGCTCGCCGACAATCAGTTCTCCATCATTAATACAAATCTCCTTATTGCTGAGAATATGTTTAAATGCCATACCGCGTGCAACGGGCAAAGATACTTTATCGGCTCTTCCGCTCTTGTAGAAATCCGTTATCAGCAATCCCCTTTCCAACGACACGGATGGCTGCGCGTCCAAACTTTGCTGCCGTAATTTATTTATGCGATCGTTCATTGATTAACCTCCGATTTTACAATTAAAACCATTCTCAACAAATAATAGTTTCAGTTCCTCCATCCTTTCGTCGGGTGGAGGTTGGGTGTTCTTTAATCTTTGTACCATGTCCAGTTTTTCTTCTTTCCCTTCGCCCAACTTGTTGTATTGAAGTATACTAACATCTTTAATCGTTTCAAGCGATTTCAAAAACTTTATTACCTGGTTCAAATTCTTTTTGGTATCGGTGATGTTAGGGATTATAGGAACACGGACATTGATATATTTACCTTTCGTTGCGAGACGCTTCAAGTTTTCTAAAATTATTTTGTTGCCAACGCCTGTGTATTGCACATGCAATTCATTGTCCATCAGCTTAAGATCGTAAAGGAATGTGTCGACTTTATCGAGTATCATCTCAAAAGATTCGTATGCCGCGTGCCCGCATGTATCAACCGCTGTGTTAAGATCTAATTTTTTACATTCGGTAAGAAGCGCGTTTAGAAAATCGGGCTGCATCATCGGTTCGCCGCCGGAGAATGTAACGCCGCCGTTTGATTCGTCATAGTAATCGATATCTTTTTTTACTTCACTCATTATCTCATCAACAGTAACTTCCCTGCCAATAACATCTTTCGTCTCTGAATAGGAAAGATCAAGTACCTTTTTACGATTAACTTTTACAACTACCTGCGGATCAAGTTTTTGACTTTCGGGATTGTGACACCAAATACATTGCAGCGGACAACCTTTCATAAAAACAGTTGTGCGGATACCGGGCCCGTCGTGGATGGCAAACTTTTTCAAGTCGAATACAATTCCTGTTTGCGTTTTGCTATCTGGCATTCATCAATCCGCTTTTTATTAAGTAAAATTATGTAAAATTTGTATTAGATGAAAAAGAGGGAACCATTTTGGATAGAGTGGATTGGATCAAATTATGATAACTCGAATTCATTTGAGTGATTCACTCTTCATCGTCATCACCTATCAATCTATAAAACGAATGTTTTATTCCCGGCGACAAAGTTTCCGTGTAATGTGGTTGAGTGAGATGCTCGATTTCGCATTTCAATTCTGAGTACTTTTTAACAATTGAGAGAATTGTTTGAAAAGCGGTTCCTCTTACGGAAGGGCTTTTGTGTATCTCTTCCCAAATGGTCATGCAAATATCAAATAATACTCCTTCCTGGTCTTCGTTCAATTCTAAACGATTTAGAATTTTCAACAACTCGCGTTGGTGTCCGTCTCCCTTTTGGGGAAGGGCCGCGAGGATAGCGTCCACATGCGGCAATAACCGCGCATCGTTTCGCTCCATGAAATTTCCAATCAGCCATGCCGCGCGCCAGGCTTGGGGTTGAACATTGCCAAGTGAAACATGAACCGTTTCTTCAAATAGACCCGGGTGTTTTTCAAGAAAAGAAACCAGGGTTTGTTTCCGCAACCGGCCTGTTAAAATATTTTCGAGTGATTCGTTCATATTAATTTTTACCAACCCATCGAATTTGTTGAAGTAAAATTTAATCAATATTATCAAATATAACCCGGGCGCCTAATTGTCACGTGCTGATTCCTTAGGGAAAAGTCTATGCTTTATTAATTGTATTATTTAATATATTTTGGGATAAAAATAGAAGAGTACTATGAACCAAGAATTGTTATATCATTTTTTCTCGGATGATGATTTTCTCCGCATTTCAAAAACAATTAAAGAAATGGAAAAAATCACTGCCGGCGAGATCCGTGTAGCAGTGAAAGAGGAAAAACCCCTGCTTAAAAAAGGGAAAGATATCCGCGCGCTTGCCGAAGAAGAATTTTTCAAACTGAACATGCACAACACACGCGATAAAACAGGAATACTTCTCTATTTGATCTTGAGGGAAAGGCAATTCTACATTCTTGCCGACGAAGGCATAAACGCTAAAGTCTCGCAAGAAACTTGGGATACGGTTCGTAACGAGATGCAAGAGGAGTTCATGTCAGGGCATTTTGCAAACGGACTCATAACCGGTGTGAAGAAAGTCGGTAAAATTCTCGGCGAACATTTCCCTGTTAAAGCCGACGACACAAATGAGCTATCGAACAAAGTGGTAATGTAAAACAAAGCCCGACTCTCCGAGAAGAATCAGGCTTTACCCCACCTTCTTCATGCCCCCATTCTTAGAGATTCTGCATCCAGATTTCTCTCAATTTTTTCTGCGCCTCGTTTAATTCCTCCATCGGTTCAAAGACGTGGCGTAATTTTCTCCGTTTCAATTTACCGTTGAGTTCAATCTCCTCGCCGTTGCGTCTAATCTTCAGTTTAAAAGGATCTCCAATTACCATACTATTCTTTCTATCGACCAATTCGCGAACGTTCTGCATAGTTATTTTTTCATCGAACAGTTCCATCAATACATCCCCGTCGCGCAAACCATACTCGGCACCATCCGTTACACCGGCGGCAATAAATTCCATATTTTCATTCAGGCCGAAGTTAGTCCCCAATGTCGGTGTGTCGGAATCGGAATATTTGTAGGGAATATATTTTAATCCAAGCTTTTCAAAATATTCCACGATCGGGAGAGGTTCTGTACCGCATATATATTTCTCTATAAATGTTCTTATTTCGGGATAAGTTTTTTCAACAATTATATCGAAAAATTGGTCTTCGGAGAAGGGCCTGTTCACCCCGTACTCTCTAACCAATTCCATTAGAAGTTCACGCAAACCTTTTTTGTAACCTGACAATTCGAGAAGTTTTAAGTCAAGAATAGCGGCCGTAGCTGCTCCTCTGTTATAAAAATTTATGAATGTTTCTCTCCCCTTATCAGTATAAGAACTGCGTCCCATATCACACAACGAAATGTTGGGATCAAATTGATCTGCGTTCGATAAGTATTCAGAAAATCTCTGCAGGTATTCATCGAGGGTATAGCTGCCTCCGCGCAATCTTGAAATCGAACAGCCCCACTCTGTAACTCCTTCATAAAACCATACATGCTGAGACGGTTTCGGGTCAACATAATTGAAGTCATGTATATACTCGCTGTGAGCGTGAAGCGGGGTTAGGATATGTAGAAATTCATGCACCATCGTACTTTGTATCTCGGAAAGCGAAGCCGGGTCGGCCGCTAAGAAATAGAGCGAGCTCTGATTATGTTCCAACGCGCCCCCCGCGATGTTATCGTTTTTCGCGAACATTCCCATCGGCAGCAGACACATCAAGAAGGTATAATTATCCACCGGCGAGTAACCGATAAAATCACTCGAGGATTGGAGAGTTGACTCAACAATGTTCATGATGTTTCTTGCCGAGAACATTGTATCGTGAGCGAATGTGTAGATATCAACAGCGATATCATTGACATATGTCGTTGCTTTTGTTAAGTCTCCTATCAGTATCGGTGAGTCGGCGAGCTTATCATAATCATCGGCATAATATAAATTGTCGCCGATTTGTTTCAGAGGTGTTCCCAAACTCCAATCTTCATTATAGTCGACTTGCAGAGTTATCGGAGCATTCTGTAATTCTTCAAAGTATCCGAGCACGCCGAACGTGTTGAATATTATCATCCCCTCTTCGATTGATGTTCCAACCATTGGCCAAATTCTGTTATCTTTTAAATCGGCATCTGCGGCGTCTTCTATTGAGTAAACAATTTTAGCCACAGCAGCCGGGTTGGATACTTCGTATTGATTGGTATTTATTTTTTTAACTGCTATGATATTTTCTTCGGCATCATAAGCATCGAATGATTTTACAAACCTGCCGAAATCGCAGTTGCGATATATACCCGGCGCTGTTGCTGCAAAGTTGAAATTTTTTTTCGATCCACTCAAACCTGATGGATAAATCGTAACGTGAAATAGATCGTCATGGTAATTTGTTAAATCTACCCGGTACTTTACATATTCTTTCTTCTCCTGCGCGTAAGAAAACGAAACGAGAATGATCGACATGACTAAAAATAATTTGAATAATTTTTTCATAATTTCCCCTCAATTGATTTTCCTATAAAAAATGAACATGCCCTGAGGCCGTCATCAAACAGGGATTTGGACACTCCGCCCCATGAAAAGTTTCGTCTCAACATATGAGAAATCATTCTCATTTGTCAATCTATTTCGAAAAACTTTACTCTCATTGCGATAAAACATTAATAATTGTAAAAAAATCACCTAGTTTTGCAACAAATAATGAAATTTTACGTCGCAAATATTTTTAACCAAGGAAAATAATGGCTGTTCATCTATTCATAGCGGGAACAATTATTTCGGTCTGCTTCGGCGCGGGATTGTTTATCTATATTAACAGTATGAAAAAGGATTACCGGGATGAAACGCTTCATCACCTGGGTCGGTATATAATTTATTTCAATATCGTAATGGTGATCCTGCTTACGGTTGAATATCTCAAAACAAATCTAGAACTCCCCGGCGATGATAAAAAGCTGATTGCATCTATCTTCGGCGATGCATGTTTAATCTTCTGGCCTTTAATCTATACATCAATATTAGGCACCCTTCTCGTTCTGCTGAAAAGTAAACACGCCCGAACCATCGGCACAGTAAACCTTATCGTGTTAGTGGTTATGGTATTAATAATTATTTTGAAAAATTTCTTCTTCTACGAAGACAAAATCAGTTTGTTCAATTCGCTCTATGATTCAATCGGAATCGGTATTGATCTACTTGAAATACTTACTTTGGTGTATTTTCTACTTGTCAGCATCAGACTCACCGACGGGGATAGAAAAGTTTATCAATCCAGTTTCGGCTGGCTCTTCCTCGTTAGATACGTGTTCGATATCCTTATGTTCTACATTCCTATTTATGTTTTCAATTTCAAGTATGAATACTTTATATCGTTCGCCGCGGGCTCAACATTGTTCGTGTTCAATATGATGCCGTTGATATGGCTGAAATATTACTTCAAACCTTACCAAGAAAAAAACAAACCTGTCGAAGGAATTGTGTTCGATGAATCGATCGCCGAACAATACGGCGTTTCACCACGCGAGAAGGAAATTATCATTCTAATATTGGAAGGTAAATCGAACCGGGACATAAAGGAGGAATTATTCCTATCCGATCACACAGTGAAAAATCATATCTATAAAATTTACAAGAAACTGAACATAAGCTCACGTTATGAGTTGATCGCGCTTTTTAGAAGTTAGACCTTCAAGGTTAACAGATACAGGAGTATGACTCAACCCTTGAAGGTCGTTGTGCAAGGGAATCTTTCCTTTCTTATCTTTGTTAAATACGATATGAAAACAACACGCAGAAAATTTATTAAGAATACTTCAGCCGGATTACTCGGCGCATTGTTCGTACCGGCTTTTATGAAAGGTGACGAACTTTCAAAATACCCGGCGCAACTGAATTACAAACCGAACCCATCAGAGTGGGATAACAACAAAATCACCATCGCGTGGATCGGGCATTCTACGATGCTGATTAATTTCTACGGCAAATGGATTTTAACCGACCCGGTTTTGTACGACCGAGTCGGCGTTTATCTATTCGGCGGAACAATCGGACCGGAACGCTTAACCCCACCTGCATTGCGAATTAATGAGATCCCCAAGCCCGATATAATTCTCCTTTCGCATGCGCACATGGATCACATGGACTACCCGACATTGCGCGACATAACGGAAAAATATCCGGGGGAGATTGACGTAATCACCGCTTACCTTACACACGATGTGATAAACGACCTGCCGTGGAAATCCCTTAACGTAATGGATTGGAACGACAAACTTACATTGCAAGACATAAAATTCCGCGCGCTGGAAGTTGAACATTTCGGGTGGCGTTACCCGTGGGAGAAAGACCGCTCACGAGGATTTATGAAAGACGGACGAAGTTACAACGCTTACTTAATTGAATACAACGATAAGAAAATTTTATTCGGCGGCGATACACGCATGACCGATAAATTTAATGTTATAAAAGACGAACAGGTTGATATAGCAATGATGCCCCTCGGCGCATACAACCCGTGGAAACGAAATCACTGCAACCCGGAAGAAGCTCTGCAAATGGCGGATGAAATCAGCGCGAAATATTTTATACCGATGCACACAAAAACATTTCAACAGGGGAAAGAACCCTTCATGGAACCGATCGACTGGATGAAACGATCGGCACAGAATTATAATCTTAAAATCGGATTGGAAGAAATTGGGCAGACGTTTGAATTGAGTTGACAGCCCTACGAAGCCGGTTTGGGGTGAAGGAGGAAAATTGGATGGACGTTTGAAGTGAGCTAGCTGCCGGTTTCTAGCTTCTGGTTACTGTTCGCTTGTATCTTGCCGCGGCGTAGTCCGTTTTGTTAACGATCCCGAGTTGGTTTTCTGTTTTGATGATTTGTTCGCTTTAAATTCTTTCAACGCAACCTTTTTCCTTTTGGAAAAATCAATTGCTTCTTGTAAACCTTGTTTGATACTTTTATAAACTAAACTCATAATTGGCACATAATCAAAAACTTTTAAACGTGTTGCTATCCTTTGCCCAATTTTTCGAGAATGCTCTGTAAACCAGGCATTGTAGGATTACTATCATGACTTAACATGCCTGTATCGCTACGACTAAACAATGATTGTAAGACCAATCCTCTTTCTTCATTTGCAATAGCACCTTTTTCAATAAGAGCTAAATAGACAAGAGTTAGTTGCTCACGTTCTTCTGCATCTCTCTGTAGATGGAATGAACTAAAAATTAATTTTGTGAATGTACGTGCTATGTAAGCAAGAAAAGATATTATACTAAAAAATATTATAATCCCACGTACTGCTTGAGGCTCTCCATTGAATAGCTTGTAACCAAAAGCTACAGGCATATCATATAATACCATACACAACATTAAGACACTTACTAATATCGTGACTGAAAGAAAACCCACCCAAATCATACCGCTTTTTTTGTATTTTTTTGCTCTATCTTTCCAATATTGAACAGGTCCCTCAAGCTGTAGCTTTTTTGTGTACAATTCCTCTAAATCAGTTAACTCTTTTCCCTTTGCGGTATAATAGTCTTCAGATTTTTTCTCATAATCTGCCAACCAGGTTACTAAATGTTCATTAATTTCATCTCGCCATTCATTTATTTCTTGTTTAAATTTTTCATAATCGCTATTTGACCTTAGTAACCTTTCTGAATATTTCTCAGAAAGTATGGAAATTGATTTTCTTTCTGCGTTTCTTCTTTTATATAGTTTATCCTCTTTTTCAGCTTCAAAAATAATAGCCTTGACAAGACCAAGCACTTGGTACTTATCACTAATATGCCCAAAATCATAATTAAGGAAATATTGGTGTGCTATAGCAGCTTCTCTTAAATTCTCTTTGTAAAAGTCTTTTAAAAAGTGAGCTTTAGGTGAAGTAGAAAAAATTACTTTAAAACTGGAATTTCTATAATACTGTTTAATTGCATCATTATGAAAATTTCCCAGTGCAGATTCTAAATCTTCATATGCTTTATTATCATATGTTTCTAAAATTTTTTGTAACTGATTTGTTGAATTGGCAAAATAATTAACATACTCATTTACAATATCATTTTTATTTTCGATGGTATTCCAAAATTCATATTCAGCTTTAAAAAATTCGTATAGATTTTTAACTCCCACAATTTCCTTATTAAAATCAGATACTTCATTTATCAATGTCAATCTGAATTCACTTAATAATTTCTCTTTTTTAACTTTTTCGTCCATGCGTCACCTACTATTTCATTCTGTAAAAACACAAATTATAATGATGGTATACCCAATTTTATTTCCCTTAGCTAAATCGAAAAGAATATAACAAAAAATACATTAATTCGAATCAGTATAAGTACTGAGAATCAAGGAAAAAGTGAAAAGGATAAGAAAGAACGGAAATCGGGTTTAATGGAATTGGGGATAAGGTATAGTTTGTCCTCCGGACTGAATGGCGGTGGAGGATGAGCAGATTTTTGAATTGAGTTAGCAGAGGTAGTTAAATTTATGACTGTACGGTTAAATTATAATTCTTTTATGATACCGTAAATTGCATAGCTTTTCCCTTTTTCAAGCGCCCAGCTTGCATTACCGTAATCAAAGTGCCAATACTCTTTTATATCAACAACAAAATCTTCTTCTTCAAAAAGACCAATTAATAATTTCCTATTCATCTTTGCTTCCGATGATATGTAAGGATGGTACGGGTAGCATTTATCGCTAAGTTCAATTTTATATCCGTCATTCGTTCCAAAATCCATTATGCAATTATTCTTCAGGTCATAAATTAAAGCATCTACAGAGCCGCCTGTTGTATGCAGTGATTTTTCCGGCGGGGCAATAAAATAAGAGACGAATTCACTTATTTCCTCAATTGACTTACCGGGATATTCTTTCTGCAGAGACTCAACCTTGTCTTCCCACAAAAGACGCTGATGTTCAAAAGATCTCCATACCGAACGGATGATCAATGTTTTTTCTTCTTGGTTTAATTTTCTGTTTATACGTTCAATTTTTTCAGAGACTGCTTCCCTAACCATATACCCATAATCTTTTTTAATAGAGGGTTCGAACACAAAATTACAATCGGAATCTTTTAAACTGATCAGCCGGCTGTTATTTTCTTCAACCGTGATGGTTGGAAGTAGTTGTTTATGTTTTCGATATTTTTGTTCAACACTTTCGCAATATTCTTGAGCATTAATAAGTTTACCTCGACTTTTTTATATACGTAAGGGGATGTCATGGCGGAAAGCAAAGCTGCGTAATTCAAATCAAACTTTACTTCGTCGCCTGTTTTTAGTTTATTTTTCTTTGTATCAATTATGATGTGATCGCTGCTGGCTCCGATGATTTCAACATCGGATCTGGGTGTAAGCCCGGATACATTTACATCCTGCAACCCGATACCCAATATAGCTCGATTCATCTCACCCGTGTCATTAAACTTCGGGATATTGCCAAAAGCATCTTGGGCAATTTCACCGTAAGGCAACGACGGCTTCGCTTTCGATTCAATTACTTCCGCGGTAAGTGTAAAAGCTTCTGTGTAGAGTCCGGGTATTGCTTTTCTGTGGAGTGTTTCACGCCCCAAATAAATCGACTCTCCCAAACGGAGGTTATTGATTTTTCCCACATCACTTGCGTACATAAACCAATCATAATTAGCGGAGTTTCCCCCGGAAACATATTGCAATTTAAGACGGTACTTTTCTTCAACACGTTCCGCTATAGAAGATAAATAATTCATTTTTTCTTTATCGGGTTTGATACCGCCGAAACATGCAAGGTTCGCTCCTATACCAACAATTTCTATATTGTTAAGCTCCAATACTTGAATAATTATATCATCCAAATCCAAGGGCATAATCCCCTCTCTTAAATCTCCCAGCTCAACCATTAAAATTATTTTATGCGTGGTGCTGAGTGTACCTGCATACTTTGAAAGCTTTTTTATAACCGATATATCCGAATTCAGACTTATATCCGAATATTTCACAACAGCTTCGGCCTGGCTGAGGAAGGGTGTTCTAAGCAGCATGAATTCCGCTTTAATGCCCGCCCTGCGCATTCTTCTGATATTTAACAATCTCGAATCGGCAAGAACACTTATCCCGCTTTGCACTAAAGCAGCGGCAACACTGGGATTACCGCATACGGCTTTTGTAACGCCAATTATTTCAATCCCCTTTGAGCCGTATAGCCGGTTCAATGTTTTCGCGTTATGCGCAATTTTTTTCAGGTTAATTTCTATTCTTGGGGTTGACATACCACCGACACTTTTTTTTGTAATTCGGGAAACACATCGAATAAAGCCTGAATAAGTTTATCGGAACCGTGCTTTAAGACGTCGGTAGTCGGAAGTTCATATTTGTATTCATACTCAACAATGGTTTTATTCACTTCCTCATCCGTCATGTCTTCATGGTTCAGCGTGATGGCAATTACCGGTGATTGTGAAAACACTTCCAGTAATTCTATTTCACTTTTAAGATCCGGCATTGGTATAGCAGGATAATCGCAATGGTTTATCCTTCTCGGCGGATGCTGAATAATAATAGCGTTGGGTACGGCTCCTCTTATAATAGCGCTGGAAGAGGTAAAAGCAGGATGGCTTAAAGCGCCCTGTCCTTCCACAACAATTATATCGGGATTGTCATTTTCGTAAGCGTTGACAACTGCATTTTCGACTTCACCGGTTGCAAAACCGGAACTTAGAACATCCACAGCAACGCCGTATTTTGCCCCTTGCAGCAGACCCGTTTGCCCCGTGGCAATAAACGACGTCTTCAACCCGGCATTTCTCAATGCGTCAACCAGTTTTACCGCGGTTGTCCTTTTTCCAACGGCGCAGTCTGTGCCAAGTACGGTTATTACAGGTGTTTTAATATCATGTATACGCCCGGTAAAATTATGCAGATCCTTTCTCGGAGGAGCTTTTCTAATATCAAAAATCCGAACATCATACTTTGCGGACATCTCAATAAATTCTTTATCTTCAGTAAGGAATTCGGGCAGACCGTTTACAATATCCATCCCCTTTTCCATCGCGGTTAAAATTATTCCTCTTTGTTCTTTATCAAGAAATGATGCGAGGGGAGCAATGCCGTAAATAAAATACTGCGGGGTAAATCCTAGCTTATCTATAGCGTGATCCAAATTTCTGAATACCCGGATGCCGTTTTTTGTTCCGTCTAGATATTCACCGGCGTCGCGGCCTTCTTTTGTGCTGTCTATAATACCTAGTATTTTATATTTTTCGGAATGCCTCGCTAGACCGTTTGCTACTTTACCGTCTATCTGTCCTAATTCATTCTCACTATATACTAACGCATTTGCTTTCATAATCTATCTCTTTTCTTCTAATGATTGATATTATTTTTATTCGATATCTAGTTTGGAATTTCGAAGTGTTAAGTTATCGATAAGAGCTACTGTTAAATTGAAATACGATTCAGTTAACGCATGGTTAAATTTTTGATTTTCATCAGCTGACTTCCTCATACCCGCTTTTTATAACGGTAGACAACATTTTGAATCTTACATTTGCTTTTGTTGTGTTACGAGTATTTGCAGGTATTATAATAGACTCGCCTGTTTTAAGGAGATTGGAAATGTCGTCGATTACAATTTCGGCGTGACCGTCTATTACTTGAATAAAAGTGTCGAATGGAGATTTCTCTCCGGCTAACACTTCGCCTGCGTCGAGCGCTGAAACGCTGATATTCCCCGTCGGCTTTTTAATTATTGATTTGATGATTACCGAATTGGGAATGTACTCGATGATTTTATCGGTTTTCTGAACTTGTCCCTTTTTGATTTCGCTGTCTTTCATATAAAATCTGAAATGATTAATTACTTATCAAAGTAGGGATTCATTTCATTTAAAGCGTTACACTATTCTTGAAAACTCTTACACATATCACATGTTTTCCAGGTTGTGCCTCCGTTTTTGCTTCATTTGCTTATAATAAGAAGGAGCAAGCCCGGTTACTTTCTTGAATTGGTTTGATAGATGCGCCACGCTGCTGTAATGAAGTTTGCGGGATATTTCCGTTAGGTTGAGTTCGTCATACAAGAGGAGTTCCTTCACTCTTTCAATTTTACGATTGATTATGAATTGCTGAATTGTAATTCCTTTTACTTCCGAAAAGGTGTTCGCCAAGTAAGTATAATCATAACCGAGTTTTTCGCTTATGTAATCGGAATAGTTTATTTCAGGCAATTCATCCGAATAATGTATCATCTCGGTAATTACATTTTTTATTTTTTCAATCAGTATGCTTTTTTTATTGTCCAGTAATTCCAAGCCCGACTTGAGCAGATTTTTTTTTAGTTGTTCGCGCTGTTTTTCCGTTATGTCTTCCAGAATTTCCACCATCCCAAGATCAACGAGCACATATTTCAAACCGAGTTTTGTCAGCTCTTCTTTCACCATCATTTTGCAACGCAAGCTTACCATATATTTAATGTAAAGTTTCATAACACACTATACTCATTAGTAATGATAATATAAACAAATTAATTCTCTACAAATCGGATTAGATGAAATAATTCACAATTTTGAGGTAAACTAAATAATCCTACGAAGCTGTTTTGTATAAAAGAGGCTTGTTCTCTTTAACCGTTCATTGGCGAAGATGGATAGGCAGACTTTCACTCGTCATCTGCCCGTTTATATTTATTCAATTGCATGCATTTTGAAACAACAATAAACTACCGGGGAACATAACCGTTTATTTCTTTTCTTTTTTATTTCTCACTTCATATAGGTCGATTCTTCTATCAGACCAGTTTAATGTTGTTCCACTCTTACGGTGTCTCTTCAATACTTCGAGATCAACATCATGGATAACAACAGTTTCAACATTCGGAGTACATTCGGCGGCAATGCCGTCGCGTGCAAAAACGAAATCAGATGGTGTGAATATCGCTGATTGCGCATATTGAATATCCATATTTTCTACCGCGGGTAAATTACCAACATTACCGGCGATCGCAACATAAATTTGATTCTCAATACATCTCGCCTGAGCGCAATATCTTACTCTTAAATACCCTTTTCTTTCGTCTGTACAGAAAGGAACGAAAACAATCTGAGCTCCTTTCTCAACGGCTATCCTGCTCAGTTCGGGGAATTCAATGTCATAACAAATTTGAATATTAATTCTTCCCAAATCGGTATCAAAAATTTCCACTTTATTTCCCGGTACAACTCCCCACCATTTTCTCTCATTAGGTGTAATATGGATTTTATATTGTTTCCCGATTTCTCCATTCCTTTTAAAAAGAAATGAAACATTGTAAAGTTTATCATCTTCCAGAATAAAGTGAGAACCACCGATAATATTTATATTGTAATTAACAGCTAAACCCGCAAACATATCCAGAAAGCGAGGAGTAAATCCGGCTAATTCACGCGCGGCTAAACCTGGTCTCTTATTCTCTACAAATGATAATAATTGAGTTGTCAGCAATTCGGGGAATACTACGAAATCTGATTTATAACCCGAGGCAACATCAACAAAATATTCGCACTGTTGGGCGAATTCTGCAAACGAAGAAATCTTTCTCATTCTATATTGAACGGCACATATTCTAACCGGACGAGATGAATAATATCTTTTATGCGGGTAGGGGGTGTAGTTTAAGTTAGTCCACTCTAAAAATGTTGCATAACCCCCTGATTCGGTATCCGAATCCAGATAATTTGGTATTAAGCGTTTTAAAACAAAGCCGTTGGCAATTTGAGTTGTAAGAACAGGATCGTAAATTGCTTTATCTATTACTTTCTCAATATACTCTTCTGCCGAAAGTTTATCTTTGTGTTTCGAGTATTCCGGAATCCGGCCACCGATGACAATTCTCATCAGGTTTCGTTCTTGGGCTAATTTCTTACGGGCATCGTAAAGCCTTCTGGCAAGCTTCATACCTCTATATTTCGGATCAACCATAATTTCAATACCGTAAAGCGTATCACCATCGGGATTGTGATTGGTAATCAATCCTTTATTACTTATTTCATACCAAGTTTGATCAGCTGCGTAAATGTCAAAATCTGCAATTAGGCTTGAAGAGGAAGCAATTACTTTGCCCCTATACTCAACGCATATTTGTCCTTCGGGGAAAATACTAAGTTGGCTTTCAATTTGATTTTTTGACCAGGGAAGCATTCCGGGGAATGATTTAAGCTGGAGCACAATAAGTTGATCATAGTCTTCTATTTTCAACGGCCGCAATTTTATTTTTTTTTGAAAAGATTCCACATTTAATACCGGCATAATAACCTCTTAAATATTAGTGGCTTATAATTCAATATAATATACTTCATTAGCAATAATGAAAAATTTATTTTGTTTTTTTCGACTTCTCTTTTCCCCCAATCTGCTGCACCAAAATACCGCTTACGATAAATACAAGTCCCACAATTGACGAAGTATAAATCTCTTCCCCCAAAATGAATGCGATGAAAATGAGAGAAACAAACGGAGAAAGAAACGCGAACGTGGATGTCTTTGCCTTGTTAGCGCTGAGCTGTAATCCTTTCATGAAAAGAAAATATGTTATGCCCATTTCGAACAAACCGGAGTAAAGGGCGCCGAGCATGTATATTTTATTTTCGACATGGAATGAGTCGAACAACGCAACGTAAATGCCTGTCAGTATTGATCCGACTAGAAACGCTCCGAACAGTTTCACGGAATCGTCTCGTTTGTCGAGGAGTTTGAGAGTCCAGAACGAAGCCCAAATCAACGAACTTCCCGTTGCCAGTGATCCGCCGAACATATTGTGAAATTTTAATCCGAGTAAATCTCCCCGCGTAGCAATAATCAGCACACCGACAAACGCAAGCATTAAGCCCAAAATTATTTTCGGTGTTAACTTCTGCTTTAAAAAGATAGCGGAGAATATCGCGATTGCGATGGGCCAAGTGTAGTTTACAGGCTGTGCTTCCTGCGCCGGGAGAATTGAATATGCTTTGAACAATACCAGGTAATAAAGAAAAGGATTGAGCAGACCGAGCAGAATGTTTTTCATCAGCGCCTTCCCTTTCAACAGATCGAAAAGCTGACCGGGGGCGATGCGAAAAGCGAAGAAAAATAATACAATGCAGCTGCTCACGGATGAATAAAATAGTAACTGTGCAAATGTCATCCCCTCTAACGTCAACTTAAACGCCGTAGCTACCGTTGACCAAAACATTACCGCTGTTAATGTGAAGAGAACCGACTTGGTTTTGTTATCCAATTGCTCAATGCCTTTCTTGATGTTGAGTGATAATTACCGTTAACATCCGGTTAATGAAAACAATTCAAATTCTTTCGAAGCATGTAATTCCAAATATTAATAAATGTCTTCGCGATCCCGATCAACTTATCGGCAGACAAATTATTCAGGAGAAGCAAAATCTATATTATGTAATAAAAAATTGAGATTACGTCGTCTCGAATTCGTTGGGACCCGCAATGACAAGTACTGTTTTAACTATACTGCATTTTAAAAAAAATGAATATCTTACAGCTGCAATAAAATTCTCTATTCAAATATATATTAATGGCGGTGAGTCGCAACGGGATTTTACGCGGCGGTTGCGCAACAATTTTCACGAGGAACAAATGGATATTCTTAAAGACGTTACATTGAATGCGGTACAAATAATACAACTGATGCTTGCCCCGGCTGTTATGATAAGCGCATGCGGCCTACTTTTGTTGGGCATTAACAATAAATACTCTATTGTAGTAAATAGAATTCGTCTTTTAAATGAAGAAAGGCGTAACTTACTTTTAAAAGCGGATGAAAAAACATTGCCAACTGAAATTAATGTCCGCTTGGAAAGTATTTCAAAACAGCTTCACTATTTATCCGTAAGAATCAAAATAGTTCGTAACACAGTTCTCTCTTACGTGATGGCGGTTGGACTTTTTGTACTTACTTCACTTCTTATAGGTGTTTCGTCTTTCCTAACGATAGAAAAATTGAATTTTGTTATCACTGCCACCTTTCTAGCGGGAATGATTTCTGTCTTTGTCGGCGCTGTATTTGCCGGAATTGAAATAAAGAAAGGATACGAAATAGTTATTTTTGAAATCGAATCTCATGAATGACACCGAAAAAATATCTAAAGAGAATCTTCTTAAACCTGAGAATATGATTCTAATGTACGCGCGCGGGGCATTCCCTATGGCGGATGAAACCGGTGAGATAAACTGGTACTCCCCAGAAAAGCGAACGATTATCCCTCTTGATAATTACAACTATCCCAGGTCCCTTCGCAAGTTTATGGATAAATCCGGTTTCGAATACCGATACGACTCTGATACAATCGAAGTTATAAAACAATGCGCAGATAGAGATCTTACATGGATATCGGATGATTTAATTAGGGCCTATAAAGGATTGGTTTACCTTGGGCATATTCACTCCATTTCAGTCTTTAAAGATGATTTACTTGTTGGAGGACTCTACGGAGTTACTTACATGGGGGCTTTCTTCGGAGAGTCTATGTTCTCCCATGTATCGCAAGCATCCAAAGCCGCGCTAATCAAATTAATTGAGCGGCTAAACACAAAAGGATTCACACTTCTAGACGTGCAATTTAAAACCTCCCATCTAGCTATGTTCGGCGCAATTGAGATCCAACTGGAAGATTTTAATGCACTTTTGATGAAAGCCTATTCGGTTGATGCATCTTTTTAGAATGAGTATATATAATAATTATTTCATTAAATATCTTTAATCCGTATTTTTACTTATCTATTTTAACCAATCATGGGCAGAGTGTAACAATGAAAAAACAATTTCAATTTTTATTTTTCTCTTTAATCGTGTCATCTTCAATGATGATCAATGCGCAGTCAATCGGGGGAAGTTTAATGTTGGGTATCCCTAAAGGTGAGTTTAAGGAAAAAGTTGATAGACTTGGATATGGTTTCCAGGTGCAGGGGACACTTTGGTCCCCCGGTATCACCGCTCCTTTTACAATCGGCGCAAATATGGGCTATATGATTTATGGTGAAGAAACAAGAAACACCCGTTTAAGTCCCGACATTCCGGATATTGGCGTTGAAGTAAATCGCAGCAATAGTATTGTTAATTTCAATTTATTGTTTCAAGTTTGTCCTTTTGCCGGTCCGGTTAAGCCCTATATCGAGGGATTATTCGGCGGAGCTTATATTTTTACAAAAACCAGCGTTGAAAGCGAATGGTCAGATGAACCTGTTTTTGAATCTACCAACTTTGACGACTGGACCTGGAACTACGGAGCCGGAGCCGGTATGCTTATTAAGTTAACCGAGGGCGTAGGGGATTTCGGCGTTCTATATCTTGATTTAAAAGCCCGTTACCTTTTCGGTACCGAAGCTGAATATCTCCGCGAAGGTGATGTAATTATTAATCAATCGAACGGAAGTATTACTTATAATGTATCGAAATCAAAAACCGATTTACTAAAAATATATATCGGTATTGTTGCAGCAATTTAATAAATATTTTTTTACATACTTTTTTTCATACATCTGCGACCTGCTCAATTTTATTGTGCAGGTCTTTATTTAATTTGAGGAGGTTTTTATGCCGGTAGTTGATTATAAAAAATATTGTGAAATGCTTGAGAATGCGAAGAATAATAAATTTGCATACCCGGCAATTAATGTTACATCTGAAATCTCGGCCAATGCCTGTTTGGAAGCTTTTGCTGAAATGAAATCGGATGGTATTATTCAAGTTTCTACAGGTGGGGGAGAATTCGCCTCCGGAATCGGTGTTAAAGATGCCGCTCTCGGGGCAATATCTATTGCCAATCATGTTCATCTTGTTGCGGAAAGATATAATATAAACGTGGCGCTGCATACCGATCATTGCCAGGCAAAAAAAGTCGATTCATTTCTTCAACCCCTTTTAGCCGAATCCAAAAAACGAGTTGAGCTTGGGATGAAACCTCTTTTCAATTCACATATGTTCGACGGGAGCGAATTGCCCCTTAAAGAAAATATGGATATTGCCGAAAAGCTTTTGAAACAATGTAAAGAATTAGGAATTATTCTTGAAGTTGAAGCCGGCGTAGTAGGAGGAGAAGAAGACGGCGTAAGCAACGAAAACGCTCCAGCCGAAAAATTATACACAACCCATGAAGACATGTTATATGTTTACGAAAGACTCTCCAAAGTTGACGGGGGCAAATATATGTTTGCCGCTACATTCGGAAACGTTCACGGCGTTTACAAGCCGGGCAACGTAAAATTAAAACCGGCAATACTTAAAGCTGGTCAGGATGCAGTTATTGCCAAGTACGGCGAAACTGCCAAATTCTATTTAGTATTCCACGGCGGAAGCGGTTCGTCACTTGAAGAAATTCGTGAAACTTTGGAATACGGAGTTATAAAAATGAACGTGGATACCGACACGCAATATGCCTTCACCCGCCCGATTGTTGATCATATGTTTAAAAATTATGACGGCGTGTTGAAAGTAGAAGGTGAAGTCGGCAACAAAAAATTATACGACCCGCGTAATTATCTGAAACAAGCCGAAAAATCTATGAAAGAAAGAGTAATTCAGGCTGTAAAAGATCTCCGCGGCGAAGGGACTTCTCTTCTTTAATCCTGAGCGGAGCGAAGGATCTCAAAATCGGATTTGTCTACAATTCCACATTGAGATTCTTCGCCCTCTCGGAATCTAAAAATATTTACACCGGGCTCAGAATTAACATGACATTATAATTCATTCTTCATAAATTACTCTTCACATTACTACCGTAAATTTTGTTGCCAACTGATCAATGTTTTTCAATCAATAAATTTGTCTAACTCAACTTAAAGAGGAGGCACGATATGATAGAAAAAATTAAAGAGTATTTGGGAAATGATGCCGAAGATATGTTAACCTACAAAGCAAAATTCCCGAAAGATCAGCTTTATCTTCCCGGTCCCGATTTTGTTGACAGGGTATTCGCCCTAACAGATAGAACACCGAACACATTGAGAAACCTGCAAACAATTTTCAACACCGGCAGGCTTGCAGGTACAGGTTATTTATCGATTCTGCCTGTGGATCAAGGCATCGAACATTCCGGCGGGGCTTCGTTCGCGCCTAACCCGGTTTATTTTGATCCGGCAAAAATTGTTGAGCTTGCAATCGAAGGTGGCTGCAACGCTTGCGCTTCAACATTGGGAGTGCTGGGAATGGTATCGCGTAAGTATGCGCATAAAATACCATTCATTGTTAAACTCAACCATAATGAACTGCTTACTTATCCAAACAAGTATGATCAAATAATGTTCGCCGATGTTGACCAAGCATTCGACATGGGTGCTGTGGCAGTGGGAGCAACAATATATTTCGGCTCTGAAGAGAGTTCAAACCAAATTATCGAAGTTAGCGAAGCATTTCAATACGCACATCAATTAGGTTTGGTTACAATACTTTGGTGCTATTTGAGAAACCCGGCATTTAAAACAGATAAAGATTATCACGTTTCCGCCGATTTAACCGGGCAGGCAAATCATCTCGGCGTTACCATCGAAGCCGATATCATCAAACAAAAATTGCCGGAAAACAACGGCGGCTATAACGCGATAAAATTCGGTAAAACAAATAAAAAGGTTTATTCCGATTTAACAACCGATCACCCGATCGATTTAACACGCTACCAGGTAATAAACAATTACATGGGAAGAGCCGGATTGATAAACAGCGGCGGCGCTTCCGGCGATAATGATTTTGCCGAAGCCGCAAAGACCGCGGTAATCAACAAACGGGCCGGCGGTATGGGATTAATTTCAGGACGCAAAGCGTTCCAACGCCCAATGTCGGAAGGTGTTAAGCTGTTAAATACAATTCAAGACGTTTATAAATGTAAAGATGTGACTGTGGCGTAAATAGACGTAGGGGCACGACACGTCGTGCCCCCATATTTTTATTTTAATAACAACATCTTCTCGCTTTGGGCAAAATCATTAACCTGAATAGAATATAAATAGATGCCGCTTGCTAAATCAGTGCCATCAAAAATTACTGAGTGACTACCCGCCTCTTGACTAGCATTTACCAATTCAGCGACTTCTTTCCCGATAGAATTATAAACTTTCAAAATAACATAGCCTGCTTTCGGTATGTTATATCTTATAGTCGATTGAGGATTGAATGGATTAGGGTAGCTCCCAACAAAATAGTCTTCTACTGCCTCTTTTGCCGTAGCTATTTGATAACTATGATCTTCCTGCTGAATATTTTGCTCGATAAACCCGTAGGCAATATTTTCAAAATATGCATCACCTGATGTTGTTGTTAAAGAGTAATACGGCCTTACATCATATTGTAAAAGGGGATCTGATGTGCTGCCCGTTCTCACGTAGTCGGATTCTGTCCATTCTTCCACACCATGGGCAACATTGGCTAAAAATACGGGAGTCCCTGAACTGCCTACTTTTCTATATATTTTGTAGGATACTAAACTGCTTGGATGATCGTTCCAATTTAGCTCAATCAATTGTCCCACAGAACTTGGGCTTGTTAACTGCCGTGACCAACCAAGCGGTTTCGCGTTATATTTTGCGGTATAAGTATCATTGCCCGAAGGTTCGAACGGAGATGTTTCTTGTGTTGGCGAGCCGTTTTTGTACCATTCAATAAATGTGAATTGAACATTATCAATTGTCTGGCTGGAAACAGAAGCTGAAAATTTTTGAGACCTAATAACAACAAAATTATATGGTGAGTTTCTTAAATTATCATTGACTGTGATTGTTCCACTGTTACCATAACCTGGGAGTTCATTTTGTACGGTTATATCGAAAGGAGTATTAAAATAAGCTTTATATGTTGCGCTTGTTTGTGGTAAGGAATAAATATTTGCGCTTGTTAAAGGTTGACCTTGATCATTTTGCCATTCTTGAAAATCTCTAAAAAGATTATTAACGGTTTGGTCTTCAGCTTTTACTGCAGCGGGCCAGTTGTAGCTACCGAAATTTGTCAAATTAAACGGAGAATTTTCTTCGGAGTAATCTAATTCATCATACTTAAATTTAAGATAACCTCCTCCGTCAATTTCATCAAAATCATTTTGAAGTGTAATATTAAAATTTGTAAACTTCCCTTCCTCTTTTAAATCTACCCCTCTTTGATTGCCCGAAAGAGAAAAATCTCCTGATGTTGAATTGTAATCCAAATAGAAATCATATCCCAAACCAGATTCCAGGTTTGCCGGTATACCTAATTTACAAAAGTAATCATCTTCTCCAAAATTATCATTCCCTTCGATTACCACAACCACAACAATATCTTCTGGAATTGATAGAGGATTCCATGGCGCTACATCAGGACATAATTCTTTCCCGTCCGGGTCGCTATTAATATCACAACCGAAATTACAATTACAATGTTCTGAATCATCCGACCAGCCATATTTCCATTGAGAAATTGTTCCCGTTGATGAAAAATAATTGTATAATATTATCTTTCGAACGACCCAGTCCCCACTGTTATTCTTAACTCTAAATCTCCATTCAAGGGGGTGAGATTGAATTGAGTTTGACAAAAACATTAAGACAATAATTGAAAAAAAATAAGCACTTTTTCATTGTACCTCCTATTAGTTTGTAAAATAAATTATTATAATAGGAGTGCAAACATTAATGGGTTTAAACCCATTATCCCTGAATTATCGTTTGCACTTGGGGGGAAGCCGGTTGTGCGGCTTCCCCTTTTATTTATTTCCCGTGAAATATGTAGGTACGCAATCCATCACGCCCTACTATAAAACATTCATTTGTATTCCCCCATAATTCTGCCATTGTTGCATTGCTCGAGAACTCTTTTATAATTTCAAACTTATTATGCGCATACAGAAATATTTTACCATATACCTCTGCCAATAAATATTCTTTCTCAACACATTCCCAAATACCATAAAATCCGGAATTTAGTTGATATATATTTTTCCAGCTCCCATCTGAGTATTCATATATACCTCCTCTTCCAGTGGATAATAATCTATTATCACTACTGCAAAATAATCTACCACTTCCCCATTTAGGTGGTTCTTCATAAATATAAAATGAATCCACAAGTATCCACTCGTTGTTTTCATTTATATAGATAAATGACTGAGGTCGCTCTGTCTTATAGGCAAGCGCAAACAATGTTTCATCAACTTTTTTTATACTTTCAACAATAAAGCGTTGACCCTCGAATACGTTCGCCTTTATCGTATCTAATTTCCACTCATTTCCATTCTTGTGTATTACAATTCCATTCTCACCGCATGCCCATAAATCATGTTTACTTGTTCCCCACACATCTTCCAATTCACTCCTGGTTTCAAATTCATAGCTTTGCCAAGTATTACCATCGTAATGAATGAGTTCGCTTGTTATATATCCTCCCTCTGCACTATATGCACTGCCTCCTGCAATCCAAACATCATGTTCCGAAAACCCATAAACTTTATTTCTTAATCCATTGTATAATCCGTAATCTCTCAAATCAATAGCAGCCCATTTATCGCCATCATAATGATAAATATTAGGCCCGGCATCAGTATGACCACAAACGTAAACATCACTCGAAGAACTGCCCCATATAGATGACATAAGCATTTGAAAAGCTATTGGATTCGGGTTTTGAATTGTATCGACCGACCACGTATAATCGCGCGGGTCTTTAACAAATGATTCCGTTGGGCTGGAGCAAAAATACATTAGGCCAGGTATGCCAATTAACAAAACAAATAGAGGTATGTTTCTTTTCAGAACTTTCATGAAGTAATGAACTCCTCATCATCATCCTGCCATTCTTCAAATACCCGGCTAAACCCTTGCCAGACCTGATTATCAGCACGCCCCAAAAGCGGCCAGCAGTGACTTCCTAATGTCCAATTCCCAGGTGAATTTTCTTCATCCTCCTTATACCCATCTGTTATGATTTCAACAGCACCACCGCTAAAGTCATTCTGCAGGGTGAATGAATATGAACTTCCGGTATATTCCCCTTGACCATATTCTGTATGTGTTCTATTTCCGCTTAAATAGAAATCATTCGTATTTACATCATAATGAATCTTCAAATCCCATTGATTTCCCATTTCAAACCTTATATAATAGGATTCGTTTGCATAGGTTACCACAACCACAAATTCTCCACTATAAAATCCCAATGGCCCAAATATTTTAATAAGCGATTGGGGATAAGTTGTGGAACCATTCTGATCTCCTAAATCGCAGCCGCCATTGGCGTTTGCATCGCCAATAAAACTTTTTGAATAACCACCGGCTATCCAACTTAACTGGTACGTATTGTCATTATAGCTGTAGAAATCGACCCACGCTACTTTGGGATCATTACCATCTAAAATGAAAAAATACAATTCGTACATTTCAGCATGTAGAGAAGCAGGTAAGATAATTGAGATAATAAAAAACAAAATTTTTTTGTTCATTTTAAACCCCTATTGATTTTTAATACAGTAAACTATTATTATAGGGGTGCAAACGAGACTGGGTTAGTAATAACCCGTGAATGGCAATTATGTTTGCACCCTGGGAAAGCTGTTACCGCAGCTTTCCTTTTTATTTTCCGTGTAATATTAGAGTTTGGTTTTTATGCTGTCCAATAACAAAACATTCTTGTTCATTACCCCACAGTCCCTTCAATCCAATTTGGTCATCAAAGCTGTAAATGTTTTCAAAAGCTCCGTTTTCATATAAATATATTGTCCCTCTAACTTCCGCCAATAAATATCTATTCCTTACACACTCACGAATACCGAAAATACCAGTGTCCAAATAGAAAATATTTTCCCAATTACTATCAATATATTCAAATAAACCCCCGCTACCAGTTGAATAAAAATGTTTCCCGTTACTTAAATAAAACAATGCCCTTCCCCATTTATTAATCCCTTCATCACTTTGAGCTGAATCTAGTGTTATCCAGTTATTTTCTGTTTTTTTGAAAAAATAAGAAACACTTGGCATGTTTTTGTATCCACCTACATATGGTATCCTGTTTAATTCAATAATGTTCTTAAGGAAATAATCCCTCCCTTCTTCTACATGTATTTTGATTGTATCAACCTGCCAGTCAATCCCGTTATAGTGAATTACGATTCCATCTTTCCCACAAGCCCAAAGGTTATTAGAGTCAGTACCCCAAACGTCAATCAATTCGCTTCTAGTTTCAAATTCATAGCTTTCCCAATTTGTTCCGTTAAAATGAATAAGCTCGCTTGTTTTATACCCTCCTTCAGCACTATGCCCTAATGCGCCTGCAATCCAGACATCATTTTCTGAAAATCCGAATACTCTATTTCTTATACCGTTTCTTAAACCATAGTCTGTTAGATCAATCGCATCCCATGTCTCTCCATTAAAGTGAAAAATTTCAGGTCCTATATCTGTGTGTCCGCAAATGTAAACATCGTTTTCTGAGCTCCCCCATATAGAGGACATTAATGTTTGAAATGATCTTTGATCAGGATTACGAATTGTATCTACCGACCACGTATAATCTCGTGGATCTTTTACCCAGCCGGGCTCAGTAGGACTGGAGCAAAAATACATTAGGCCAGGTATGCCAATTAACAAAACAAATAGAGGTATGTTTCTTTTCAGAACTTTCATGAAGTTCCCCCTTACTAAAATTATATACTGCTAATTTTTTTAACAACATACAAAAAAGTTCGTTCAATTGAATCAGTACAATTACCATTTCTTGTTTTAAAGAAACCGTTTTTTTTGTGCAAAAAGCAAGTTTTTGGGAAATAGGTACTAGGTAATTATACCTAGTTGGAAATTATGGGAAAGTAATATTGGGATGATTTTCTTAAAAATTGATGGGAATATATGCAGTTGGGGCAACTCATGTTTATCCGCCTGGGCGGGAATTGTCCCTTCTGCGTATAATTAAAATTTATTCTTCATTCCCCAATAAGAAATCCGCTATCTGTCCCAATTTTTTCACGTCAACATTACTGTATGAAGGCATAACTACATTGGGGAATTGTTTTTTGTAATCCTCAAATCTTTCGTCACCGCTGTACGATGCCGGGTTACGGAGGTAATTAATCAATCCGTCTCTATCCCAGTGTTGATCTAACCCTGCAAGTGCCGGCGCTAAGTTAGTGCCTTGCAGATCCGTACCGTGACATCCTAAGCACCCGGTATTTTGCAGCAATGTAATACCGTCTTGTGATGAAGTCTGTTCTGTATTATTTGAAGGATAATAATCTTCTTCATTTATATCGGTTTCCTCGCTCTGTGTCAATTTAGCAAGAAGGAATAGTGCAACAAATACGCCTAAAAATAAAGCTACCCACTTTTGTGCGTTGGTCATAATTATAAACCTTTCTAGTTATTTGATTTGTAAAGTTATTAGTAAGCAGAATTAAATACAAATTGATTAAGAAAAGAAGAATAGAGAAACCATTTTTGCTTAGAAGCTGATAGCATTCAGCTTTTAATGGAAAATCAAGTCCGTAGTTTTTGCAGCAAAGAACCTAGCATTTTCTTTATCTCGATAACTTCACTATCCAGTTCATTATAAGCTTTGTTTTTGATCAAACCAATATCTTTTGAAAACAAAATTAGATATTCAACTTCACTGGCCGATCCAAACGCAATTTGACAAAACCGGGCAAAGTCTGCATCAGTATACTTGCCGCATCCTTCTGCTATGTTGGTTGGAATAGATAAAGATGCTCTCCGTATTTGACTTGTTAATCCATACAATTCCTCTTTGGGATACGACTTGGTTGCTTCATAAATATTAAGTGCAAATTGATGGGCTTTTTGCCAAACATTCAAATTTCTAAAATCCTTCATTTCAACCTCTGCAATTATTTATTCAATTTACCAGCTAAAAGCTGATAGCTAATTGCTGACCGCTGAAAGCCAATCACTGAAAGCTAAATGCTGACAGCTAACTGCTGAAAGCCAAATGCTAATCGCTGAAAGCTCTTTTATGTCTCCTCCCTCAACGCCTCATCGTAATGTTCTTTATAGCTTTTGATGGATTCGAAAATTGATCGGGCAATGTCGGTTTGACCTTTGGTGCTCTTTAGGTATGCTTCGTCCTGGCGGTTGGATAAGAATCCTGCTTCCACCAAAACACTCGGCATTGAAGCTCCAACCAGCACATAGAAGCCGGCTTGTTTAACTCCTTTGGATGGGATGCTGGAATACTTCGTCCATTTGGTGTTTAAGAAATCGGAAAACTTTTCCGAATAACGCATGTAAGACGAATGTGCCATGCTTACAAGTATAAAGTTTTCGTCTGTTAATTGTTTGTACCTGTCCGGATTTTCTTCGTATTTAATTACGCTGTTTTCAAATTCTGCAATTGCTATAGCTTCTTTTGTACGTCCCGGTCTTAATAGGTAAACTTCGAATCCGCGTGCGTCGCTCGGTTTCTTCGCTGCGGAATTACAATGAATAGAGATGAATAATTTTCCCCCATTCTCATTTGCAATCTTACCTCTTTTGTAGAGTTCAATAAATGTATCGTCTTTACGTGTGTAAACTACCTTAACACCGAAAAGATTTTTTTCAATCATATCCCCTAACTTTTTCGCAATAGCCAGGTTAATAACTTTTTCTTGTACACCTGATACACCGATAGCTCCAGGATCTTTTCCCCCATGCCCGGCATCGATAACAACAACATCAAACATCCATTTCTGTTTGTTCAAGTCGAGACCTTCATCTCCTGCGGTGAACGTCTCATTATGTACCGTTATCAGGAGATCGTTACTGTTAATTTCCTGGAATGATTCGGATGTGGCGAATCCCTCTTTCAGTTTAAATTCTATTTGGATATTACCCGAAACATTACGCGTCTTGAAGTCTTTTACAAGTCCCGCCCCCACTGTTTGTGAAGTTAATCTGGGTTCAACAGTAACGCCCGATAAAAACAAATATAAAATATTGTTATTAATTGAACTACGGTAAGCATTGATCTTTTTTTGTGATTTCAATCTAATCAGCGTACCGTTGGCTTTTTCTTGGATATCGATACCGTAAATATCATAAGTCGATTTAACTGGTCCCGATGTAGTTGCTACGGGTTTTAAAGGCGCTTGAATATTTATCTTATTTTCACCTTTTAAAAAAGCCAGAGTGTTAACCGGGTTGTTGGTAACATTTATATGTTTCGCCCCATCGTCGAATGTAAGTTCTTTCTCCGAAGCTAAATTCAAATATTGAAGACAATATACAATCGGGATGTAAACATCATTTTTAAGATACATCGTTGAGATGGGTATCTGGTAAATGAACTGCGAATTATCGCTGCGTGAGACCAAAACAACAAATTGGTTGCGTGCCGTAACTTTCAAGCTAAAGTTGCTGAACTTAAGTTCGAGCTTTGCCGTTTCGTTATTGTAATAATAATTACCCGAAACAATTTTTGCCAGCTCCCTAGCCGACACAAATGTTGTTCCTTTTCTATTAAGATACGGAACGTACTTGGTATCACCGTCAACCGAAACGGAAACTTTGAGAAGGCGCTGTGCATTTATAACCGAAGTCAATGCAAATAGAATTATTAAAATATACCCGACTTTACTCATATTAAAATATTTTTTAACCGATAAATGGAAGAAGAAATCCACTCTTCTTTTTGTAATTTTCAAACTCATCATCAAAATGTTTAGCAAGCATTTTTTCTTCAAACGACGCACGCAAAATAAAAAGAGGTAATTCTAATAATAACACCAATGGAACAACCAGGTAACTCATCAGTGCAATCCCTGCACCAAGATCACTTAAAATTTGACACAGATACTGAGGATGCCTTATTACCTTGTATGCACCGGAAGTATGAAGTTTGTGATCTTTTAATATTACAACCTCCTGAGAATAACTATCTCCCAATGATTTGAATACTTTAATCTGCAGCCATGAAAAAATAATAAACAAAACCAAACCGGCGGCGCGGTGATATAAATAATCATTAGAGTTTTCCGGTTGTAAAATTCCGATATCGAATACTCCCAATACTATCAATAATGTTATTACGGCCGACACATTAGGAGGTGTTTTTTGAAGATAAGATTTCGGTCTTTTAACTACTTTACTTAATGATGTTTTGATTCCCTTCTTAGCGGCTGATATCTGAGAGGTCATCGTAACAAATAAATTAATTCCGACTAACAGATTGATAGGATCCATAATTCTCAGAGATTTATTATTGTTGAATTAAATATAACAACTTTGGAAATAATTGAAAGAGCAGCGAAGCATAATAAAATGATAAATAGCGACAATCATGAAATATTTATATATTACCCTTTAAAAATATCATTTGTCAAAACCTATCACCATGCAAAACAAAAAAATATATTTAGCCGGGCACACCGGTATGGTCGGATCATCAATTTATCGTCGTATCAAAAAAAACAACCATAACAATATAATAACTAAAGATATCAGCGGACTTGACTTAACACGCCAAACCGATGTCGAATCATTTTTTGAAGAAAACAAACCTAATATCGTAATAGTTGCCGCTGCTAAAGTTGGCGGCATTCTCGCTAATGATACTTACCGTGCACAGTTTATTTATGAAAATATAATGATTGAGGCAAATATAATACATGCTGCATACAAAACGAATGTGGAAAAATTAATTTTCCTCGGTAGTTCATGCATATATCCTAAATTTGCCCCGCAACCCCTTAAGGAAGAATACCTGCTAACAGATACGCTGGAACCGACTAATGAGCCTTACGCCATTGCAAAAATTGCAGGAATAAAATTATGTGAAAATTATTATAAACAATACGGGTGCAATTTCTTTTCGGTAATGCCTACTAATCTCTTCGGCCCTTATGACAATTATAATTTAACCACTTCCCATGTTCTGCCGGCACTGATAAGAAAATTTCATGAAGCTAAAATCAACAAAGCCGATAGCGTGGAAATTTGGGGAAGCGGTAAACCTAAAAGAGAATTTCTATTTGTTGATGATTTAGCCGAGGCAGTTTATTTTCTTATGGACAAAGTAGAAGCAAAAGATTTATACGAGAAGGGGCTTACACATATAAACATCGGTACAGGTGAAGATTTATCTATTGCCGAACTTGCAGGAATTATAAAAACAATAACCGGTTTCAAAGGTTCAATCAGGTATGATTCTTCTAAACCGGACGGAACGCCTAGAAAACTTTTGGATGTTTCGCACCTGAATAAACTCGGATGGAAACATAAAACTTCATTGCAAGAGGGAATTTCAAGCACTTATGATTGGTTTGTAAATAACATTGCCAACAAATAAATAATAAACATAAAAATGAAAAAAGCACTTATAACAGGAATTACAGGGCAGGACGGGAGTTACTTAACCGAAATTCTTTTAGAAAAAGGTTATGAAGTTCATGGTATGATTCGTAGAAGCAGTTCATTTAACACCGGGAGAATTGATCATCTTTACAACAATCCCGAAATTCTGGATAAACAATTGTTTCTCCATTACGGGGATCTTGTTGATGCCAGCAATATGAACCGTCTGCTCGAAAAAATTGCACCTGATGAAATTTATAACTTGGCTGCTCAAAGTCATGTTAAAGTTTCTTTTGAAGTTCCTGACTATACAGGCCAGGTAGACGCACTTGGAACATTACGTTTTCTTGATGCAATACGTGAGACCGGGTTGAAGCATACCAAATTTTACCAGGCCTCTACAAGTGAATTATACGGGAAAGTTCAGGAAATTCCACAGAGCGAAACAACCCCTTTCTACCCCCGTTCTCCCTATGCAGTAGCAAAACTTTATGCATTTTGGATTATAGTAAATTATCGCGAAGCATATAATGTTTTCGCCAGCAACGGAATTCTTTTTAACCATGAATCCCCACGCAGGGGCGAAACATTTGTAACAAGGAAAATTACGCGAGCAGCTAATAAAATATTGCTGGGAAAACAGGATAAATTAACTCTAGGAAATTTAAGCGCAAAAAGAGATTGGGGATTTGCACCTGAATATTGCGAAGGTATGTGGAAAATTCTTCAGCACGAAAAAGCAGACGATTTTGTAATGGCCACCGGAGAAACACATACCGTACGTGAATTTACCGAATTAACTTTCGAAGAATTGGGGATTGATCTCGATTGGCAAGGTGCCGGTGAAAATGAAAAAGGGATTATTAAATCATTTCATCCCGATAGAAATCACTATATCGCGGATAAACTTAATAAACTTACAGATTTGAAACCCGGCACTACAGTTGTCGAAGTCTCCCCCAATTACTACCGGCCTACTGAAGTTGATATTTTAATCGGCAATCCAACAAAGGCCGACAAAGAATTAGGGTGGAAAGCATCAACAAAATTTGAAGATTTAGTTAAAATAATGGTAAAAGCCGATTTTGAACAAATTTTAAGACGCGGTTATTAAATTTAAATAAAGTTAGAAACAGGTAATAATTACATTTGGAGATATAACCTCTCTTTTATTTCGCTGAATTTTACATTTTTTTTCAACAGGGTAATAATTCCTGTGGATATTACATAATTACCTCTTTTATATTATTATTCCCTTTGAAAATGGTTGAAAATTACCATTTCTTATCTAGCACTAATATTGATTCCTTTAATTAAGTTTTTAACAAATTTTATAAGAAAAGTTTTATGGGCACCGGACAAATGATGATTACTATCTCGGCTATGCTGCTTCTCTCAATTGTTATTCTGAGAACCAACAATAGCTTTTTGATAACTGATTCAGTTTTATACGATACCAAATTTAGTGTATTGGCTGTTTCGATAGGGACATCGTTGATTGAAGAAGCCAACAGCAAAGCATTCGATACCAAAACAGACAGCGCGTCTGTAACTTCATTGGGTGAGTTGACATTACCATCATTGTTGGGACCAGAAACCGGGGAGGTTGCTGCAAATTACAACGACTTTGATGATTACAACAATTATTTAAGAATTGATTCATCAATGCCCTCGGCGGTTTTCAGTATTGACTGTAAAGTAAATTACATCTCCCCTGCAAACCCCGACGGTGTTTCGGCTACAACTACATGGCATAAAAAAATAACAGTTGTAGTTACCAGCCCTTCAATGACAGACACGGTTACTATGTCATCAATTTATAGTTATTGGTTTTTTAGATAAGGCAAAATAATGGGATTTAGTACATTAATAGACATATTCGGTTCAACAATTATTGGGAGCGTTTTATTCCTCATTTTATTGCGGTTAAATGATGCTTCGGTTGAGAATACTTACAAAAACGGGGGTGAACTGATTGTCCAGCAGAATCTTGTTGAAGTTGTTCAATTGATAGAATACGATTTCAGAAAAATTGGCTATTGTTCGGATTGGACTAAAATCCCCGATCCTTCCAGTGCAATTATTGAAGCTGATTCCACTAGTATAAAATTCCTAACCGATGTTGATTCGGATGACGAAGTAGACACCCTGCATTATTTTCTTGGAACAAAAAGCGAACTGAGTGAAACGCCGAATCCCAACGACAGGCTGCTTTACCGGATTTTAAATAATGCAGAACACAGAGGTTCAAATTTGGGAATAACTCAATTCAACCTGCTCTATTTTAATGCTATCGGGGATACAATCGATTTCCCCATCTTAATCCCTGGCGAAATATATACAATGCAAATTAATGTTACTGTTGAAAACACAACCGGTTATAACAATCAATATACAATGGCATTTTGGCGGCAGATTAGACTTGCGGCACGAAATCTAAAAAATAGGTGATATAAATGGGCGGCAAAGCAAGCTTGTTTTTAGTATTAGGATTTAGTTTAATATTCCTGGTTGTAACCCACAACTTCGGGAATTTATCCGTCCGTGCTGTAGATAATATTTCAGACTATTTCGAAGAAACAATCGCCCACAATATTGCAGTCAGCGGTGCTAACATGGCTTTAAATGAAATTTTTTTAGATGATTCATGGGTTGACGGTTACGACGATTTAACCTTCAGCCACGGTATCATAAATGTAACTATTGCAACAAATGGAACGGAAAAAACAGTTACATCCGTAGGAACATATGCCGGAATTGATAAAACGGTTACAGTAAAAATGCAGCCCAGCAGCTTTGCAAAATTCGGATGGTATATTCAAAATATGAGTTCAAAAATCTTCACTTCGGGGGATACCGTATATGGCGCATTTCATTCACAATCCACTCTTAACATAGACGGAAGCCCTGTTTTCTTCGGGAAAGTAACTACACAAAAAGGCTTTAGCCCCGATCCAAAATTATGGGAAAGCCGCGGTTACGAACCCAAGTTTTATGGAGGTTTCGAAACCGGCGTGGATGTACCTTTTGAAAACAATTATGATTTTAGTCAACAAAAATCCGCTGCTATCGATGGTGTTACTAATTTAGGCGGGTCTTCATTTTTTGAAAATACCGACCTTTGGATGAAGTTTAACGATGATGGAACGCTGACCTATCGAACCGGAACAGGAGCCGACACAAGTTCTTATGGCCCCCCGAGCACTTTGCCCCTTACAACGTTTGCTCCCAATGGAATCGTTTATTTAGCTAAAGGGAATATTTATATGTCGGGTACGGTTAATGGACAAATTACAGTAGTTGCCGGGGAAAGTTCCGGTTTGGGTAACGGGAATGTCTATCTGGTTGATGATATAGTTTACAAGGAAGCTCCGATGGTTTATGCAGGTAACAATGATTATGAACCGACTTCTGCTACAGACATGCTGGGTATTTTAGCTACCAACAATCTTATCATTTCAGACACGGATGCAAATGAAATTGATATTAAAATCGATGCCTCGGTATTTTGCGCTCAAGGGGGAGTTCAAGCAGAGAATCTTTTAGGCCTTTCTGATCAAGGAAGGATATTTTTACGCGGCGGAGTAATTGCGGCAAAAGAAGAACAGGTTGTTAAAATTGAGAACGACGGTACATTTAAAGGATATAAAAAACATGTTGTCTTCGATGAGCGATTTCTTTTAACCGTACCACCATATTTCCCTCTTACGGATAATTACGAAATCGTATCCTGGCATGAATAATCTTTCCAATAATTATTAACCTTTTACACTCTATCATCTCTTATTGCTTATCTATTAGCATATTATTACGCATTCAATTATTTATCACAAATCACATCTCTATACAAAAATTATTCTAATGCTTGCAATATATTACTAATAACAATATATTAATAGCAATATATTGCTAGTAACATATTATGAATACAGGTCAAATGTTGCTCACAATCGGAGCGATGGTTTTGCTTTCAATGGTCATCTTAAATACAAATAGGAATTATTTAAATACGACCATTTTTATGCAAGAAACAAAATATGGAGTTCTTGCAACTTCTCTTGCCACATCTATAATAGAAAGAGCGAGCGGCTTGGCCTTTGATGAAGAAACCGACGGGGCAGCGATTGGTAATGTAAATAGCCTAACTAAGGCGAACAAACTTGGGCCTGAAACTGGAGAAGTATTTGATACTTTTGATGACTTTGACGACTTTAACGGATACAGCTTAATCGATACTACCGAGTTTTCCGCAATATTTAACATCTCATGTATCGTTAATTATGTTAATGAAAACCAGTTGAATGGAAGCACTAATTCCAGAACGTGGCATAAGAAAATCACAGCTACAGTAACAAGCCAATTTATGACCGACACAATCAGAATTTCATCAATATTCAGTTATTGGTTTTTCAGGTAAATTAATTATGGGCTTTAGCACACTACTAGATATATTAGGTTCAATTATTGTTGGCGGACTTCTACTAATGATACTTTTTAGGATGAATGATGCTGCAGTTAAAAATACTTACATCAATGCCGGGGAATTGATTGTCCAGCAAAGTTTGGTTGAACTTGTTACGGTGCTTGAATACGACTTCAGAAAAATTGGTTACTGTGCCGATTGGAGTAAAGTGCCCCCCTCCTCAAGGGCAATACTGGAAGCCGACTCAAACAAAATTACATACCTAACCGATATAGATTCCGACGGAAATTTAGATACAATGAGATATTACTTGGGACCAGAATCGGAATTATTAAATACTCCCAATACAAAGGATAAAATACTTTATAGAGTTGTAAATAATGCAACACCAAGAGGAGCAAACCTCGGCGTTACTTCATTTAGTATGATTTACTATAATCCATTAGGAGATACATTATCATTCCCAATTACTCAACCCGGTCAGATATATACAATTGAAATAAATCTCATTGTGGAAAATTATACCGCTTATGATAACGAATACAACACTGCCTTCTGGAAACAAATACGATTAGCTGCAAAAAATTTACAAAATAGGTAGAGAATAATGGGTGGCAAAGCTGCAATATTATTGGTTCTAGGGTTCAGTCTTATATTTTTAGTTGTTGGATATAACTCCAACAGGCTTTCTCTTAATGCCGTCGATAATTATACAAAATACTATAAAGAATCGGTTGTTCATAATATTGCAACCAGCGGCGCAAACATTGCAGCAAACAAAATATTTATGGACCCAACTTGGTCGGCCGGTTTTCAAAATCTCGATTATCAAGGGGGCACAATTGATGTAAAAGTCGATATACTTGATGCTTTTAAGAACATTAGGCAAATTACTGCCATCGGGACTTATTCCGATGAAACTCACACTATTCAGGTAATTTTACGCCCCAGCCGATTTTCCAAATTTGCTTATTACTCTGAAATTGAAGGAAATATTTGGTGGACTACAAGCGATACGGTTTGGGGACCTGTACACATCCAAGACTATCTCCGCGTTCACGGTCACCCGGTTTTTAAAGGAAAAGTTACTATCCAAAAAAGAATAGACAAATACGACAGATGGTCGGACCCTATACTCCTCGGAGGTTTTGAAGATGGAATCAACCTTAACCTTCCCCCGGATAAAGTAAAAGATCTTGAAGTTGATGCAGATACCGATGGTTATAAATTCGAAGGGCATAACGATGTTTATCTTCAGTTCAAAGGTGATAGTCTTACTTATAAATTTTCCGAACATGGGGCGGAGACAACTGTTTTAGTAAGTAATTTTTCTCCAAACGGAATAATCTATGTTAAAAGCGGCAACCTACATGTTAAAGGTGTTGTTAAGGGGCAATACAGCGTTGCCGCATGGGGTTCATCTTCGGGTAAAGGAAGAATATATATTGACGATGATATTGTATATAATACAAATCCCAAAACCGATCCGTCATCAACGGATATACTAGGAATAATTGCGCGAAATGAAGTCTTTGTAACCAATAATGCGGCAAATCGAAATAATATAAATATTTATGGCTCAATTTACAGCGAGAAGGAAGGTTTTGGCGCCGAAGACTACGATAGTCGCCCTGTAAGCGGTTCAATCAATTTATACGGAGGTATTGTTCAAAAGAAAAGACAACCTGTCGGAACTTTTAATTCTCGAACAGGCCAGACCAGTTCAGGCTTCTTAAAAAATTACAAATATGATGAAAGATTAATGTATACTACTCCCCCCTCTTATCCGGCTACTAATTCCTTTGAAGTGGTATCATGGTATGAATAAATAGGCTCCTTCATCAATAGGATATCTACAAAATAAGTAATTACTATTTAGCCCGGTTTTACTGTTTGATTATTTTAAATATTCTTTTTCGTAAATTGATTTTTATTTCACAAGTAAATCTAATTTTATAAAAGCACAATCAAATGTTAAAAGAATTCTATAATGTCAGAACTATCCTATTAGTACTACTAATTGCGGTTCTGCTTATATCTGTATTAGGATTAATTATTGTTGTGAAAATTCAAAATGATCGAGCTGACGATTTTACATTGGAACTAAAATCTCAACACGAAAAATCCATTGAAGAAATGTTACAAATAAGCACAATTGAGTTGCAAGATTTAATTTATTACGAGTATGCCCAATGGGATGAAACCGTTTATTATGTTAAATCTCCTAATAAACAATTTGTGGAAGTTAATATTGATTGGTTAGTAGAAGATTATAAATTTGACGGCATCTGGATTCTTAATTTGAACAAGGAAACACTTTATGCTAATAAGAGCAATAACATTAAGTCTATCCCTTTAGCCGAGGATAAAATTGAAAAAATATTCCGTGATGAAAGAGAAATATTTTTCTATACTTATATCGATAATCATGCAGTAGAAGTCTACGGATCCACTATTCACTTTTCCGGTGATAATTACAAGAAAGGATCTCCGTTCGGTTATTTCATTGCCGCTCGTGTCTGGTCGGATAGTATGATATCAAAATTTCAGATACTTTCCAATTCGGAAATAATTATTCTCCCCCCCGGGGTTGATAAAATCAGTAAACCTGAAATGAATAAAGGAATTTTGAAATTTACAAAGGAAATTTTTGCGTGGGATAAAAAACCGGCGGCAATACTCGAAATAACAATTAAATCGAAAATTTTGGAATCCTATCATGATTCTTTCAACATGATACTTGCCCTGTTTATTGTTACCTATTTTATTGTTGTATCACTATTTGGGATTGTACTTAAAAAAGCCGTTTCAAATCCTCTTACCAGGATAAATGAATCACTTGATGTTGGAAACAGCGAAGGAATAAAGACTCTTACACTGAAAAATAATGAGTTTGGTAAAATCGCCAAATCGATTGATACTTTCTTTTCGCAAAAAGATGCTCTTAATTTACTTATCAGAAATAAAAATCAAATTGAAGAGGAAGAAAGAAAAAGAATATCAAGAGAACTCCACGATAGTATAGGTCAAATGTTAATGTCAATTAGACTCAACCTTACCTCTCTAGGCCAGACGTATAAGTTGAGTGATAAAAAATTTTTCAATATTAAAGAAGGATTGATTGATGTTGCAAATGAATTAAACCGCATTATCCATTCATTGCACCCGGTGGATTTGGAAAGGTACGGGCTTGTAAATTCTATAACTATTCTTATAAAGGATGCATCTGAAGCAATCGGTTTTCAAGTCGATTTTAAAACAAGTGAATATATTTCCAGATTACCGTTTGAAATAGAACTAGCGATCTATAGAATTATACAGGAATCAATAAGCAACATAATCCAACATTCAAAAGCGTCCGAAGCTTCTGTTGAAATTAACGAATATAATAGCCATATCACATTATTAATCAGCGATAATGGGATTGGTTTCGAGAAAAACTTAAATTACGGTGATCAGGATGAAAGAATTGGGAAAGGGCTGATTAATATAAAATATAGAACCGAAATTTTCGGGGGAAGCTTTGATATAGATTCCAAATATAATTCAGGAACAAAAATAAAAATTACTATCCCCATTAATAAGCATGAAAACAAAAATAATAATAGTTGACGATCACACTGTATTCAGAGCCAGTTTGATTGCATATTTACAAAATTACCCGGAAATGGAATTGGTTGGAGAATCAGTCGACGGAACCGATATCTTAAATATTTTATCCACTCTTAAACCCAACATAATTTTAATGGATATTGCTCTTCCTTCGGGTAACGGTATTGACATTGGTAGGCAAATAAAAGCCAATTACCCTGAAATTAAAATACTTATACTTTCGATGCACTTGAATCCAAATTTTATTTTTGATGCGTTAAAAGCCGGGTTTGAAGGGTATGTTACAAAAATGTCGGATATCGAAGAAGTTACAAAAGCAATCAAGACAATCGCAGACGGAGGTGAATATTATTCAAAAGATGTTTCGCAATATGCAATGCAGAGTTATCAAAATTATCATTCAAAAAATAATCCGGCCGATAAACCCCAATATAATCTGACTAATCGGGAAAGAGAAATTATTAAACATATTGTTAATGGATTAAACTACAGGGAAATAGCCGAAACACTAAATATCAGTCAATATACGGTTATCAATCACCGGCAAAATATAATACAAAAACTAGGACTAAAAAGTAATGCAGAATTAATTAAGTTTGCAATCATTCAGAAAATTACTTGATTAAATTCCACAGGTGAAATATTTTCTTAAGAAAGTAAATTCGCCAACGCGTTTTTAACTTCTTGGAATCTAAAGTTGTATCCTGCTTCAATAGTTCTCTTCGGTTTTACATGTGCGCCTTTTACCAACACATCCGCTCCTTCACCAAATAAGATTTTCAAGACGAAAGAAGGAACATGGAAAAAAGATGGGCGATGCATCACTTTCCCCAATGCACTGCAAAATTCCGTCATCGTTACGGGATGTGGGGCAACTGCGTTTAACACTCCGGATACTTCGGGATTATCTAAAGCATACAAGTATATATTCACTACATCTTCTATATGTATCCACGGGAACCATTGTTTACCATTTCCCAAAGGACCGCCTATGTAAAATTTGAAAGGAGTCAACATCCTTGCTAATGCGCCTCCCCGTTTATCGAGCACAATACCTGTTCTTATTCCCGTATATCTTAAACCAAATTCTTCAACTCTTCGGGCTTCACTTTCCCATTCTTTGGTAACTTTGGCTAAAAAGTCGGTGCCCGGTTGAGAACTTTCATCAAATTCAGAAGTCTCCGAAGTACCGTAATATCCGGTAGCAGATGCGCATATAAATACTTCCGGTTTCTTATCGCTATTTGCGATTGCTTCTGCAATGGAACGAGTGGTATTTATGCGGCTATTAATAATTCTATTCTTGTGATTTTCGCTCCAACGGCGCGCCATTACATTTTCCCCGGCAAGATGAATTACCGCATCTGCTTGGCCGATATACTTTTCCCATGTATCCCTGTTATCTCTCCATTCCACGTATTCTTGTGCTCCGTGAATAATCTCCTTTGCTTTTTGCGGGGAACGGGAGAATATAATTACCTCATTCCCCCCGGATATCAATTTGCTTGACAATTCCCTCCCTATAAGTCCTGTTGCGCCGGTTATTATAATCTTCTTAGGCATAACTTTTCATCCCTATTATTTGATTAACATAACAAAGAGATTTAGCTTTAGGTTTCGTATTTTTGATAGTAATGTTGAATATACATTTTACGAGTACAATATTCCAAAAAATAATTTTGAGTAACCCTATTATGGAACAAAAAACTTTTTACAGAAACGCACGTGCCTATGATATCGCTTTTGGAGACAGAGATTTCCCGGATGAATGCGATTTCCTTGAATGGTGTTTTAAAAAACATTCCGGATTAAAACTAAAAGAAATAGAAGAAAAATCTTTTCTTGAAATGGCAAGCGGTCCTTCCCGTCACGCAATTGAATTTGCCAAAAGAAATTGGAGGGCTGTTGCTTTAGACAATTCCAAAGATATGCTTGGTTATGCGGCTGAACTCGCTGTTAAGGAGAATGTAAAACTGGAAACCGTTGCAAAAGATATGACCAAATTCAAACTCAGGAAACCGGTTGCTCTAGCAGCTACTATGATGGAAAGCATAGCTCATATCACAACCAACGAACAAATGATTTCACACCTTAATTCGGTAGCCGATAATTTAATACCAGGCGGTATATATGTAATTGAAGCCACTCACCCAAACGGTTTCTTTCCAGATGAAGAGGTGAATAAATGGATCAGCCGAAACGGGAATATGAAAGTTGAACTTACTTTCGGCCTTCCTACCGATCATTATGATTATATCACCCAGATATGGAATGTTACCACTATCATGAATATCTGGAACGGTAATGGTAAAAAATATACTTCTAAAAGTAATTTTAACTTGAGATGGTATCTTGCACAAGAATTGAAAGCGCTGATTAGTTTATCCGGCGCATTTGAAAAATACTGGTTTTATGGAAATGTTTATTCTATTCCTCCTCATAAATTCGATAATTCCGACGAATCCGATTCAATGATAATCGTCTTAAGAAAAAAACAATAATTTCACAAACCGTATTAGCCGGGTGAAATATTAAAAAATATTTAATTTGCGGAGAGATATTTTGAGGGTAATCTTTTGTTTACTTTGGGTAATTTCATCTGTTAACTTTTGTTTTGCTCAACAAGCCACCCTTAACGGCCTTATTCAGAACGCTTTCACCGGTGAACCATTGTCATTCGCCAATATTCGCTTAGACGGAACTTCAAGAGGCACTGCCGCAAATACCGAAGGTTTTTTTGAAATGCGGCTAGATACAGGCTACTACCGTTTAATTACATCTTTCATAGGCTTTCAATCAGATACGCTTAATTTTAAATTTCTTGATGATGCTTCTGTCACCATCGGTCTTAAGCCGGTAACAATTAACCTACCCGATATTGTTGTGCTACCGGGGATTAATCCTGCAATTGAAATTATAAAAAAAACAATAGCGGCTAAGCACAAAAGAAATGAAATATTAAATTCTTATATGCTTGAGGCATATACAAAAGGATTAATAAAAACTACCAAAGATATTTCCACCGGCAATAACAGCGTTAGCCTTTCTATTTCCGGGAAAGATACTGCCGATTTGAAAATTACCGGAATTTTGGAAAACCAAAGCCGGGGATATTTTAAAAAACCGGATAAATATAAAGATGAAATAATTGCACGCAAGCAAACCGCAAACGCCCCCTCTACAGTTAATCTATTAACCGGCGGACGGATGCAGCAAAATTTTTATACCGACAATATTGAATTTTTCAACCGCCCGCTGCCTAGTCCCATTAGTGACGATGCCCTTGACTATTATTATTTCATGATTGAAGACCGCTTGGCTATGAACGATTTGAATATTTTCCAAATTTATTTTCTTCCAAGCAATGAATCCGATCCCGGGTTTGAAGGAAGAATTTTCATTGCCGATAGTATTTTCACTTTGATTAAATTGGATATTAGTTTGAATAGAGCCGCCAACCCCGGCGGTCTATTAGATACTGTTGCAATTTTTCAACAGTTTGTTCCTTTCGACGATAATATTTATATGCCTATCGATTACCGCCTTTTTGCCGAAGGAAATTTTCTCGGCATCGCTAAATTCGGATTTGAACTTCATTCTATTTTCTATAATTATGAAATCAACAGCCCAATAGATGACGAGTTTTTCGATATGGCCGTTCTAAGTGTATTGCCTGAAGTCGATAAAAAAGACTCTACTTACTGGAAAGATATTGAACGAATTCCCAACACTACAGATGAAATCATTGCATATGAAAGAATCGACAGTATTAGCAGCGTTCCGCGCAATTATTGGGACAATTTTTCTCTCTTATCAACTAGAACTTATTTGGCCGAAAACTTCGGAATCAACGGACCATTATCACTCTATCATTTCAACGTGGTGGAAGGTCATTCAATAAATTTTGCTGTCTTCGCCGATAGAGCATTTGATAAAAGATTTAACGCTGAATTTAATGCGGGGTACGGCTTTTCGGATAAAAAACTTAAAATGAATTTTTCCGCTGAATGGTTGTTCGGCCAATACCGTACTACTTCCGTTTCATTTAATGCCTATAATCGATTGAATGATCTATTCAGCGAAACCAACTACTACAACCGGCTAACATCAACCCTGACCAGCTGGCTGGGTAAATATGATTTTAGAGATTATTATTATACCAAAGGTTTTAATTTATCCGCATCAGCCGAAGTATCACCAATATTGGAAATCAACGCAGGCTTTTTTAACAAAACAGATAAGAGCGCGATTAACAATACCGATTTTTCAATATTCAATACTTCCAAAGAATATACACAGAACAGAGCAATTTATAATACAAAAATAAACGCCGTTACGGCCGGAATAAAAATTGATTTCAGAAAATATATTGAAGACGGTAATTATAGAATTAGACTTTCACGCGTAAATGCTTTCCCTGTAATAAGGTTTAATGCTGCTTTCAGCAATTCGAGTTTATTAAAGAGTGAACAAAATTTTCAAATGTATAAGATGAACATAACAGGAACCTTAAAAACCCTTAAATCGGCTCAGCTTAGTTATGAATTAACCGGGATTATTTTCAACGGCGCCGTCCCCTTTCAAATGCTTTACGCGCTCCCCGGTAATATTGAAAACGCCGGGAAAAACTTTACATTTAGAACCCTCAAAATAGGTGAAGCCGCCGGTGACCGCGCTTGCACAATTATGATTGAGCATGATTTTAAAGACGAACTATTTCGACTTCTTAATATTCCCATATTAAAAAATTTGGAACTGAGCCTTGCGCTTCATTTTAATATGGCTTGGACAAATATATCGAGTGAAAGTTACAAATTATTACCAACGGAAAGTTACAAGGTTTTTTTAACTCCTTTTTACGAAGCCGGATTCAGCATCGGTCATATGCTGATACCTGTGGAACTTGAATTCACCTGGCGATTAAATCACATGGGAACTAATGATTTCGTGTTCGGTTTTAATACTTTTGCCTTATAGTTTACATTTTCTATATTAATGAGAACAAAAAAATATTGTACGCAATTGAAGCCATATGCAAACCAAATCATTAAGTATTTTTTTATCCTGATCTGCATTGTTATTTTTCTTTACTTATGTAATCAATCCAACTTTGTTCAAGACGATACATATATTACACTCCGTTACGTAGAAAATTTTTTAGACGGTAAAGGACTGGTGTTCAACCAAGGGGAAAACGTTGAAGGATACACAAGTTTCCTTTGGGTAATGATTCTCTCCGGTATTGCATTGACCGGAATCAATCTCGTTCTAGCATCGCAAATGTTATCCCTCACATTCGGAATTGCTGTTATTCTACTTACATATTTTGTTTCCGACAAGCTAGTGCTTTTAAAAGCTGAAAGATCTAAAAATTACTTCAATTTAATTCCAGTTTACCTGCTCGCTCTTACCGGTGCGGCAAGTTATTGGTCTGTAAGTGGAATGGAGACTTCTCTTTTTTCATTTTTGGTTTTACTGGGAGTTTATTTCTTTATCGGCTCCGAGAATAATAATGCAATCAACATAAAATTTTCTATTACGTTTCTCTTGGCTTCATTAACCAGGCCCGAAGGTATGTTCGTTTTTGCTCTAATAATATTTTATAAATTTATTTCTTCAAAGGGTGTTTGGAAAGCTATTCTCATTGAACTTGCCATTTTACTTATACCTTTGTCTCTTTACCTTTCATTCAGGTTGTTCTACTACGGATATCCATTTCCCAATACTTTCTACGCCAAAACCGGATTCACGGAATTTTATTTGACAAGGGGACTAAATTACTTCTGGGATTTTGCAAAATCCTACACGCTTTACGGTTCTTTTCTGCTTTTACCTGTCTTTTTATGGAAAGCAAGAAGTATTAGAGAAACACAAATGTTGTTTTACTTTTTATGTATTGTTTATATATCTGGTATAATTATAATTGGAGGTGATGTTCTACCGATGCATCGTTTCTTTCTTCCCATTATTCCTCTAATTTATATTTTAGTCGCCAAGTCGCTTCAGTATTTGAATTCCATTTATGCAAAAGATAACCTTATTAAGAAAAATTTATTTATAGTAATTATATTTTTTATAATATCCGCAGGAATAATAATTCATAAAAACGAGAAAACGAAACTCAACCTAGTATATAGAACTGAAATAGGTCTTGTTACAAAAATGAAAGTCTATGCCGAATGGTTAAAAGAGCAACAGGAAAAACGAAGTAGCAGGTTAACTGCTGCCGCTTCAACTATAGGGGCTGTCGGTTATTTTTCCCAAGCAAAAATTATTGATCTTCTTGGTCTAACGGATGAATTCATTGCCCACAATCCGAAAGAATTGACCGGTTTAACCGAAGCGGCGCCTTCAACCTGGCGTGAGAATCACTACAACGCCGATTACGTATTAGATCAAATGCCCGACTATATAATCTTTCCGGCAGGAGCCAAACCAAGCGGATTCCCGGAATCAGCCGTCTTTGTTAATGATAGATTTATTACTCAATATTACGTGGAGTTGATTTACTCAACGGAGTTACGACAGCTCCTTCCTATATTTACAAGAAGAGGCGATTCTCAAATTGCAGAGGCTGAACTTAAATATGATTCATTGGATTGTGATGAAAGGTTTATTCCTCATTATATCAGGGCAAATAATTTACTTTTATCTTATATACAAAATAAAGATACCAGTTATATTCCTCGTATTGTGAACCTATGCAACAAAGCCGTTGAGATTTGTCCTAAACGTAAATATATTTTTTATACATTAATTGGGATGACATATTTTCATTCCGGGCTTAAGGAACAAGCAAAAGACTATTTAATACAAGCTTCTCATTTCGATGAAATGAATTCTATCCCTCATTTCTATCTGAAAAATATCTTTTCCGAAGAAAACAATAACGAACTAATGATTTACCATATACGGAAATTAAAGAATTATTCTCCCGACTCTTTACCGCAATTATTGTAATAAATTCCTTCCAGATATCGATTTGATTCAAATCAAGATGAACTTAATATCAAAGGGAATTGTTAATTTAATTATTAAAATTATCGTATTATTAAAGAAGCATGATTCGGCTTGGTCAAGAATCTTGTTTATTTTATTAGTAAAACATGATTAATAACAAGAATAGAAAATAATTACCTCCGGTTTTTAATTGACATTTATACTTTACTATCAGGTTCATTAATAATTGGCGGTTATTCCTATTATCAAAATGAAGATAAAAAGATTGAGATCAACCCTGGGTTAATCGACTTGCAGATTTAAGCCGAAATTATTTTTTGCATGTACTGCCGCATAATATATGTCATTAGTAATGTTGCGTTATATAATTATAATTGTTATTCTATATTGTTGTTCGGCTCTTTTGATATACTCAGTTGTTCTCTGCTTGCGCTCTGATTTCTATAAAATAAATAAGGTGTTTAATACATATTGTGAGGTTTAATATGGATTTTTCAGTTGACTACACAGATGAAATTGCTCTGATTGATATAACTATCACCAGAGCCGACATCAGGTATGCAGAAAAATTTAAAAATTTTGTCGAAGATATTATTAAAAACGGATTTAAAAAAATTGTGCTCGATTGCTCCCGCATCCAATTCATGGATTCAACATTTCTGGGCGCCTTAGTTGTGAATTTAAAAAGAGCAGCTGTTGCCGGGGGGGATTTGAGAATTGTTGCATGCAATTGTAAAGATACTATGGCATGGACACTTTTTGAAACAACCCGTATGCATAAAGTATTCCAAATTTTTGATTCGCTTGAGGAAGCTAAAAACAGCTATTTAAAATAATAATTGAGTTGATTTTACTAAATCAAAAATGATAAGCAATCGGAATTTGCTTTTTATTTATAGCCCAAAATATTTAGCAATTATAAAAATATAATGGCGTGATATGAACGAAGTAAAAAAAATTCTCCATTTGGAAGATAATATTATCGATGCGGAGTTGGTTAAATCTCAATTGAGAAATGATGATATTAAATACGAAATTCTAAATGTGGAAACTAAAGAAGAGTTTATTTCGGCGCTTGAAAAAAGTAAATTCGATTTAATCATTTCAGATTATACTCTCCCGGCATTCTTCGGTATGGAGGCACTACGAATTGCAAAAAAGAAAACCCCCGGTACACCTTTTATTTTTTTTTCAGGAACAATGGGCGAAGACAAAGCTGTTAACGGTTTACGAAACGGGGCTACCGACTATATTGTTAAAGATAACCTAAGTTTGCTTGTTCCCGCATTGAAACGCGCTTTTCATGAAGTTGAAGAGACTAAAAAAGCAAAAGAAACTGAAGAAGCGTTATTATCAAGCGAAACAAAATTCAGAGATCTTTTCGACAATATGAGCAGCGGTGTTGCTGTATATATGGCTGTTGATAACGGTAATGATTTTATCTTTCTTGATTTAAACCAAGCCGGTCAAAAAAATAGTTCTGTTGATATAAACGAAATAAGAGGTAAACGGGTTACGGAAGTATTTCCTGCCGTTAAAGAAATTGGTTTACTCAATATATTCCGGAATGTTTGGAGAACAGGTGAACCTGAAATTCTACCCAGTATTTTATACAAGGATAATAGAATTTCGCAGTGGGTGGAAAATTATGTTTACAAGTTGAATTCTGGAGAGATTATTGCGGTATACGACGATATCTCAAAAAGAAAAGCTGCCGAAAACGATCTTCGTGAAAGCAAATTACAATTAGAGATGACCATCAAAGCTTCTAATACAGGTTTGTGGGATTGGAATCTTCTAACAAATGAAGTTTATTATTCACCGGAATGGAAAAGTCAAATTGGGTATGAAGACCATGAAATTTCCAATAATTTTTCGGAATGGAGAGATCGTGTCCATCCTGATGATCTTGAAACCGCCTTATCTACTGTTAATAATTTTATTAAAAATCAGTCCCCTAATTACGAAAACGAATTCAGGTTTTTACACAAAGACGGCTCCTACAGATGGATTCTTACCAGGGCTTCATTAATAAACGATAATGAAGGCAGACCCATTAGGATGCTTGGTTCCCATCTTGATATTACCGAAAAGAAAAAATCCGAACTAGCTTTGCGTAAAAGCGAGGAGCGGTATAGAAATCTCTTTGAAAATATGCTTGATGGTTTCGCCCTTCACGAGATGATCTTTGATGAAAACAACAAACCGTTAGATTACTGCTTTCTTGAATTGAATCCTGCATTTGAAAAAATGACAGGTTTAAAAACCAATGATATTGTCGGCAAAACCGTTTTGGATGTTATGCCCGATACTGAACAATACTGGATCGATTCCTACGGGGAAGTGGTTAAAACAGGTATCCCGATAAAATTCAATAATTATTCAAAGCAATTGGATAAATATTTTGAAGTAGTTGCATTCTCTACTGGCAACAATAAATTTGTAACAATCTTTTCGGATATAACCGAAAACAAAAAAGCCGAAGAATCATTACGCGAAAGTGAAACAAAATTTAAAAGTTTAGTCAACAATTCTCCTAATGGAATTTATCTAACCGATCAAGATGGTAAATGTATTTTTGTTAACCCGGCTTGGTGCAAAATGGCAGGGTTAACCGAAGATGAAGCTATGGGGAATGGATGGGTAAACGGCCTCCACCCGGAGGATAAAGATTTGGTTTTTTCCGGTTGGGCTAAAATGATTAAAACAAAAAGTGAGTGGAATAATGAATATCGTTTTAGAGATAAAAATAATAAAATAACTATTGTCTCGGGAAAAGTTACTCCAATATTTGATTCAAACGATATATTAAAGGGTTATCTTGGGACTAATGTAGATATCACAGATCAGAAAAATTCTGAAATTGCACTTAGAGAATCTGAAAAAGAATTACACCTTTTGGCAGGTCACCTGCAATCTGTTAGAGAAGAAGAACGGGCGGCAATTGCCAGGGAGATTCATGACGAATTAGGACAAGTGCTAACTACACTCAAAATGAGCATTTCATTGATGGGGAAAGAAATTTCTCATGATGGAAAAATTGACCCCGGTTATCTTAAGTCAGAATTAGCCGGGATGATTCAAATAATAGACAACTCCGTTATACGTGTTAGAAAATTAATTACTGAACTTCGCCCCGAGTTACTGGATAAACTTGGTTTGCTTCCTGCTTTGGAATGGCAAGTTGAGGAATTTCAAAAAAAATCCGGGATTAAATGTTCCTTTAAAAGTAACGTTGAAGAATTGGATATATCCCCTGAAAAAGGGATTGTTATATTTAGAGTAATGCAGGAAGCCATGAACAATATAAGGCGTCATTCAAATGCTGCTGAAGCATCAATCACATTAGATGCGAGTAATGAAGAAGTTAAAATGCAAATTATAGATAACGGAAAAGGTTTTTCTCAAACCGCTTCTGCTCCTAAAAAAACATTCGGTATTCTGGGAATGAGAGAAAGGGCAAGTCTCATTAACGGCAAATTCAATATATCAGGAAGTGAAAAAGGAACTATCGTAACTCTAATAATACCGTTATAGATAATTATTTAATAGAAGCAAAGAATTGGAATGGAATAATATTTTAATTACTATTTGAAAGGATTGCTATGATACGAGTTTGCCTGGCCGACGACCATAACCTGCTGAGAGCCGGTTTAAAAAGAATTATTGATTCCGAAACCGGTATGCAGGTAGTTGGAGAAACTAACGATGCACATGATGTTATAGACATTGCACAAAAATGTAAATGCGATATTTTGGTTTTAGATCTTTCAATGCCGGGGAAAAGCGGGATAGATGTTTTAAAAGATGTAAGGATTACTCTACCTAAAATTAAAATTTTAATTCTAAGTATGCACCCGGAAGAACAATTTGCTAAAAGAACAATAAGAGCAGGGGCATCCGGTTATTTAACCAAGGCGGCTGCACCGGATGATATTATTACCGCAATCAAAAAAATTGCCAGCGGCGGAAAATATATCAGCTCAAAGCTTGCTGAAATTCTTGTTAATGATTTCGACAAAACATCCGATAACCCCGCTCATGAAATTCTTTCCGAAAGAGAATTCCAGGTTTTATGCTTAATTGCTGATGGTAAAACACAGGTGGAAATCGCCCAAGAGTTAGCTCTTAGTCCTACAACAATCAATACATACCGGAACCGGATCTTGACTAAACTTAATTTAAAAACAAATGCAGAGTTGATAAAATATGCTTTGAACAACGGGTTGGCGGAGAAAACTCCATAATTGCATAATCATTAGTTCCATTTTTTCAATAAGCATTTCACAAATCATTTCTCATGCTCTGTAGTAAAAATACTACATAAAAATCATCTCATAATTACATGATTTATTTCCCAAATGTGTTATTTTCTTTCTGAACTTAAGGGAATTATCTTGAAGAACCGAATTACAATATTCATTGCAGAAGATTCACCTAATGTAAGAGCTAATTTAAAAAAGATTATTGCGTTAAATAAAAATCTTGAACTTATTGGCGAAACTGAAAATGTTGATGAGGCAATTGCGTTTTTCAGCAAAACCAGACCCGATTTATGTATCATCGATATCGGACTAACTAAAGGGAGCGGAATTGATTTACTGAAATATTTAAATTCTTTTTCCAAACCCCCGTTGACTATTATTTTCACAAATTATGTTTCACCTCCTTACCGAATTATTTGTGAAAAAATAGGTGCAGATTATTTTCTCGATAAAACAAAAGACTTTGAAAAACTTCATGAAATTATTACTAATTACTCTCTCTGATAATCTCTTTTTTGTAGTATAAATGCCACAAAATATTCAGATAAAATCTTACAAGATTATCATTATTTCACCTATACCCCGAATGCCACCTACATATTATATTTGTCATAAAACCAGTGAAGTGAAAGATGAATATCTTAGTATTTGATAAATCTGAAAAGACCCGGTTGGCAATAAAACGTGGAATTACATTTACACTCCCCTTGTCCGATATTACCGAAGCGGATAATAATGAAACGGTTGTTGATCTAGTTAACAGAGAAAAATTCGATCTTTTAATTCTCGACCTGGATAACATGAAAGGTAATTTGCTCGATGTTGTTGAAATTGCAGAAAGATTTAACAAAAGCTTAGTCATTATCGTTCTAACAAATTTTTCAAACCCTAAAGTCAGTGAGAAATTATTGAGGAGGGGCATAGCTCATTATTACAACAAAGTTGATGAATTTAGTTTATTTATAAATGCTCTTCATTCCCTTGCTCTGTCAAAGATTAGGATGCAGCATATTCCGTCATATAATGACAACCACCAACTTGCTCAAGTTGCTGATTATACGAAAGTTAAAAACCTTTAATAAACGGGGAGTAAATAAATCGTATGAACGATAGCTACATGAAAATCATTTATTACGAAACTCCGTTTTCAACAAGTTTGAACGCTTTACAAAATATTACACATGCTGGTTTTTATTTTTTAAAGAATGAAATTATCATCGACTCTAAAATTAGAATTATTGATTTAGATAAAGGAACCTATGATTATGCTCTTAAAGCTTACGTATATACCAACAATCGGATAAACTTTCTGGATTCCATATATCCAAGTCAGATAATCTCGAGAGGGGAAGGATGTGATAACATTTATTTATCGCTCCCCGTCTCGGGTTATCTCAATTATTCGAAATATTATCGTCAAAAGAATATATCAACAAGCGCCGGTCAATATGTTTTCTATCTGATCGAGAATGATGAAATGTTTAGACAAGGATTCCTAGAACAAATTATACTCCCTTTGGAAATTAAAAATGGTGTTCACGGGATTCACCAGGTTAGATCAATTGCAGCATATTCATTCACAACACAAATTATTCGGGATCCTTAAAAGAATTGACCGGCTGTTTTTCAACAATTTGTTATAATCTCTTTTTGAATGTAGAGTTCTCATTTTAATCTACCCCGTTCTTAAATATTTTGTTAAATCGATATCGTTGGGTATTTGAGCGTTTTAAAATTTTCAACCAACGATAGCAAAAGGTAATTGAAAAATAACCTGCACATTTAACGACACAAAAATTGGTTAAAATTGTTGGGAATCTTTGATATTGCCTATCGTAAGCCTTCAGTGAAAAATTGAAAGGAAACGAGCCTTATTTTTGCAAATTAATTGCTATCGTTGGTTTTCTTATAATTTTCATTCCCCAAATATAAATTCCAAGTACAGAAAAACCGGGATAAAATAATTTGGCTTATTTTCCCGTGTAGTAAAAATCCGTCATAATTTTCAAATTTTATCCTACATATTTTCTTATCCCGATTTATTATAATGGTATTGAACTCAGTGAGTTCTTCATATAAATTGTTTTAATTAACACCCAAAATTACCCGAAAGGTGGTAATAAAATATTACCATCTTTTAGGTCCTCGGCTAAAAGGGGATGGATGCTCATCCCCTTTGTTATTTTAAAAACACCGACACATTTTGCATCAGTTATAATACTTATTTAAGCTAAGCGTGAAATGCCGATCATTATACAAATCAATTTTTCAGTTACCGAATAAAAACTTTTTTGACTAAATTCGTCACATGGCTGAACAGAAAAAAGAAAAACGATTAAAGAAAGAATTAAAGCTGCTGGATATTTATGCGATTGGCACCGGGGCAACTCTTAGTTCCGGATTCTTCTTATTACCCGGTATTGTAGCAGCAATTGTAGGACCTACATTGGTTATTTCATATTTATTAGCCGCTTTGCCTTTAATTCCAGCTATGTTCAGTTTAATCGAACTTTCAACCGCAATGCCTCGTGCAGGGGGAGTTTATTACTTTTTAGATAGGACGTTGGGCCCTTATATGGGAACCATTGGAGGATTGGGAACATGGCTAGCATTGATTTTGAAAGTAGCTTTTGCTTTAGTTGGTATGGGTGTTTATATATCGATTTTCATACCCGATTTCGAAATAAAATATTTAACAATTATAATAGCTTTTATTTTAGGAATTATTAGTCTTTTCGGCGCTAAAAAAAGCACTAAGCTTCAGGTCTTTCTTGTAATAATTATTATCGGCTTTCTTGCCGTCTTTATTTTAGGCGGATTAATTGAAATAGAGCCCGAAAATTTTACTGGAGTTTTTAACATTGAGTATAATTCCATTTTAGCAACTGCCGGAATGGTTTACTTGAGTTACATGGGAATAATTAAAATTGCCAGTCTCTCCGAAGAAGTTTATCAACCTGAAAAAAACTTACCGTTAGGAATGATATTAACAACAATATCGGCTGTAATAATTTACGGTTTGGGCACAGCTGCTATTGTTGGGTTGGTGCCCATGGAAAATTTGATAGGTGATCTTACACCGGTTGCAAGCGCTGCGGAGGTTGTTTTCGGGAAAGCCGGTAAAATCGTAATAACTATAATTGCTTTATTAGCATTTATATCGGTTGCAAATGCAGGACTGCTAAGCGCTTCTAGGTATCCTATTGCAATGAGCCGTGATCATTTATTACCGAGAGTATTCAGACGACTAGGGAAAAATGGAACTCCTTTTTATTCAATTATTTTAACAGTTTTTATTATTGTAGTAATACTCTTTTTTTTGGATGCATCGGGAATTGCAAAGCTCGCCAGTGCATTTTTGTTGTTGATGTTTGCTTTTGTTTGTTTTGCTGTTGTAATTATGCGCGAAAGTAAAATTGAATCTTATGACCCCGGTTATAGATCTCCTTTATATCCTTGGATGCAGATAATAGGTATTATTGTTCCTTTTATTTTTATAGCGGAAATGGGTCTGCTTACGATTTTATTCACCCTAAGTCTAATTATTGCATGTTCACTTTGGTATTGGTTTTATGCAAGAAAAAGGGTTGCCCGGACCGGTGCAATTTTTCATATCTTTGAACGCCTTGGCCAACAAAGATATAAAGGACTTGATAGTGAATTGCGTGGTATATTGAAAGAAAAGGGATTACGTGATGAAGATCCGTTTGATGAAATTGTCAGCAGAAGTATTGTATTAGATCTAACTACAACCATGACTTTTGATAATGTTGTATCCGATGTATCTAATAAGTTATCGCGTATAATCAATCTTAAGCCTGAGGAAATAAGAACCCAAATAATGGATGGTACGAGAATCGGGGCTACACCTGTTACACACGGTGTGGCTCTACCACATTTCAGAACCGACCGATTGGAACAGCCGGAGATGGTGTTGGTGCGCTCCAAAAACGGTGTGAAAGTTCCTTTATTTAATCCTTTAACTCATGAGGAAGAAGAGAAGCAATCGGTTAATGCAATCTTCTTTTTGGTTAGCCCCGAAAAAAACCCTACCCAGCATTTGAGAATTTTAGCTCAAATAGCCGGTCGTGTTGATGACGACAACTTTACAATGGAATGGCAGGCGGCGCAAGACGATCAACAGCTTCGCGAAGTAATGTTAAATGACGAAAGATTCCTTTCTCTTTGCATCGAGAAACATTCTAAGACTTGTGAAATGATTGATAAACCGTTGCGACAGGTTTATATGCCGAAAGGCTGCCTGGTAACAATGCTTCGCCGTAGGTATAAAGTAATTGTCCCCAACGGAAATACTTTCATAGAAGAAGGAGATCGTCTTACTATAATCGGTGATCCAAACGGTATGAAAGAGCTGAGAAAATATTATATAGACGAACGTGTCTCAAAAAAATTATTCTAATCGAAATCCCTTTGTAAACCTATTTCTCTTGCAAAGTTAATAACATCCGGAAATTCATTCTCGGTAATTGGGCGGTTTAATTCTTCGCAGTTATGTGCAAGATATGCAGGCTTGTATTGATCCATTATATTCACACACCAGTCTCCAACTGTTAAGCCAATAGATGCCGATAAACTATTTGAATATTTTATGTTACAGCGAATTTTCTTTATTATTGATTCGATAATCGATATTGGCTGACTTTGCTTTTATATTAATTGTATTACTAAAGAATTTATAAAAATGATAAATTTTTCAAAGAACTTGATAAAACTGTTTATACACTTGATTCAACCACAATAGATTTATGCATGTCTTTTTTTCCCGTAGGCAAAGTCTAGACGAACAAAATCAATTTTAGAGCAGATTTGAAATCTACACTACTTTAAATCATTTTTTGTAATTTGGAACAACAATAAACCAAAGGATGAATGATGCGGAAATTTTTGTTAATACTCTTCATGTTAATTTCACACACAATGTCTGCTCAAGCGAATGTTGAATTATTTGCCGGCACAGGTGAGGCCGGTTATGCCGACGGCAGTTTGAACAAAGCGATGTTCAACGGTCCGTTCGGAATGTGCATCGATAGCGATGGTAATCTTTACGTTGCGGATATCGGCAATAACTCCATACGTAAAATAGACAGTGATGGAATTGTTTCCACATTTGCCGGATCGATTGATTCCGGCTATGTTAACGGCGCTAAAGGGGACGCGTTGTTCTATCAACCCACCGGTGTATGCACAGACAACAACGGCAATTTTTATATCGCCGACTTCTTGAATCACTACATCAGAAAAATCGATGCGCAAGGGAACGTGACAACCATCGCCGGAAACGGTGAGCCTGGATTCAAAGACGGTACAGGCGCCGAAGCACAATTTAATTATCCGCGCGGAATTGTTGTTGATTCGAAAGGCAGCTTGTACGTCGGCGACAGCTGGAATCACCGCATAAGAAAAATAACACCGGCAGGAGTAGTGACAACATTCGCAGGTTATAATGAAGAAATCGGCACCGAGAGCCGCGGTACATTGAAAGACGGCAACGGTGAACAGGCAAGGTTCGGCACTCCATGCGGATTGGCTATCGACAAAGATGATAATATTTATGTAACCGACGCACTCAATCACGCGGCGCGAAAAATAGATACGCAAGGAAACGTTACCACCATCGCGGGTAACGGAACAGCCGGTTACAATGACGGCAATGCCGACGAATCATTACTCAACACACCGACGGAAATTTGCGTAACAAGCAACGGTACTGTTTACATTGCCGATACATACAGCAACAGAATCCGCAAAGTAACCCCAGATGGAAAAGTATCAACAATCGCCGATGCGGATAACGGCATCGATTACCCGCGCGGAATAATTATGAATGAGCAAACAGGCATGTTATATTTGGTAGATTTCAACCACAACTGCATCAAATCAATCAAACTATAATTTGAGAAACCCGGTTTCTTTGGTAGATCAGAGAAACCGGATTTTTTGATTCACTGCCTACCTGCCATGGCTTAGAGTCTGTCCGAGAACTTAATACTCGGCAGACTGAGCGAAGTCGAAGTCTGCAAAACACGATAAAATTCGGGTTCGTCTTCGCTCACCTTCCGTAACAACGAGGTTCTCGGACAAGCTCTTAATCGTAGCGGACAACCGCAAGAACTCTACAAAACCCGGATTTTAGCCCAAATTGCCAATCCTATCAGTGCCAGCACAACCTGGTCGTGGCGGACATGGGGATGAATAAAAATTATTTCTATCTACGAAACATTTCGTAGTTATGTGTCGTCTAACATTTCGAGACAAAGGAAACGAAGATGAAAAAAGAGCAGTTACAGAAACCAACCGAATCGGAACTTGAGATTCTGCAGATATTATGGGCAGACGGTCCCTCCAGCGTGAGATCGGTAAACGACAAGCTGAACGAAAAGAAACCGGTCGGCTACACCACCACTCTTAAGATGATGCAGATAATGTTCGAGAAAGGATTGCTTGAGAGATTCAAAGAGAACAGGGGACACACATACAAACCTGTCTTCAACCGGGACGAGACACAAAGCCTGCTGCTGGATAAAATTTTGGAAACGGCATTCGGCGGCTCGGCAATGAAACTGGTAATGCAGGCGCTGGGGAATCACAGTCCGTCCAAAGACGAAGCGAAAAAAATAAGAGAACTTCTCGATAAAATTGAGAGGGGGGAAGAATGAACCTGCTTAACGGATTAATATCCGAAGAAATTATTTCGGCGCTCGGCTGGACTATCGTCCACTCACTATGGCAGGGAGCGCTTGTGGCGGTAATGCTGGCATCGTTGCTGGTGATTTTGCGTAAATCTGAATCGCGCATTCGCTCACTTGTTTCGATAGGCGCACTGGTGATATTCCTCGCGCTTACGGTGAGGACGTTCATCGATACGTATAATCAATCCATCGTGAGCGGCGGTGAAAATTTTGTGCTTGTGCAGGAAAGCGCTGCTGTTGAGCAGCCGGCAGAATCCGCGCAAATATTGCAAGTGTCAATGGAAGAGAACTCGATCATCGACCGCTTCTTTGCTGCTGCGCGCGAAGCAGGAAATTATTTCAAGCGGCATCTCAATATCATTGTTACGTTTTGGCTGATGGGGGTTCTGCTTCTCACGCTGAAACTCATCGGCGGGTTTACTTATTCGCAGCGATTAAAAAATTATAAAACATTTCCCGTCTCTGAAAAGTGGGACAGAAAATTCAACAAGCTGTGCGAACGGATCGATCTGCGCAGGCCCGTTAAGTTTGCCGAATCGGCAATAGTAAAAGTACCGGTGGCCATCGGATACCTTAAACCTGTTATACTTTTACCCCTCGGCACATTGACCGGATTACCCGCGTCGCAGGTGGAAGCGATACTCTTGCACGAGCTTGCTCATATATACCGTGCCGATTATATCATCAACATTATTCAATCGATAATCGAAACGATCTTCTTTTATCATCCCGCCGTCTGGTGGATGTCGTCTGCCATCCGCAAGGAAAGGGAAAACTGCTGCGACGATATCGCGGTGGAAGTTACCGGCGATTCATTCAACTACGCAAAAGCTCTTGTGAATATTCAAGCGTTCGGATCGGGAGAGTCGGGTTTGGCGATGGCGGCAATAGGCAAAAACGAAAAATTATTCAGGAGAATAAATAGAATGATACTAAAACAGAAAACACCCGGTTTGAGCGGAAAGCTCGGCGCCGCTGCAATTCTACTTGTATCCTTGTTTGCGGCTACATTGATATCCTGTTCCTCATCAAGCAATGATGAGTTTATCAGAGGGCATAAAGAATTTTCACATCTCGAAGAGATTGAAGATTTTACAACCTACAAAGAAGGGGAGAAATATCTTTCATTCTACGAAAAGGATTTCGGACGCAGAGTTCATTGGGAAGTCTATTTGGAAGACGGCGAAATTGTAAAGTTGTACAAAAACGGCGACCGTATCCCGGATGATGAACTAGACGACTACCGCGGCATGATGGATAGAAAACTTACCGATCTATCCGAAGATATGATCAACCTGAAAGAAGATTTAGCCGATATGGAAATAGACCTCTCCGGTTTGGACGATGAACTGCTGACATTAAAAGAAGAACTTCGTGATCTTGATTGGGAAGCAGATCTTCATAGAAGTGAAAGAACGAGAAAAAGCGAAAGAGCCCGTTCCAGAATCAGAATGGATTTTGATAGAGGAGATCTGCGTGAAAGTCTCAGAGAACTGAGAGAGGAGTTGAAAGATCTTAAAATCAGCATAAACGACGAAGATATTGACATAGATTTTGATACCGATTTTGACTTTGATTTCGATTTCGATCATGATATCGACATAGATATTGATCACGACATCGACCATGCTTTGAGCGGCATCCGCTTCAATTTCGACGATGACGATTTGCGCATCAACCTTGAAGGGCTGCGTGAAGACCTGGCAGATATGAGAGTAAACTTACGCGATTTGAAAATCAACATTCCCGATCTTAGCGATATCAAAATAGATATGACCGAACTCAACAAAGAACTGGCCAAGCTGAAAAGATTTCTCGATGAATTGAAAGAGGAACTTGTTGACGACGGACTGATCGATGATGTTGATGAACGCTTTACGTTAGAGTACGAAAACGGAAGCATATATATCGACAACCAAAGATTGTCCGATGACTTAACGGAAAAGTATAAAAAGATGTACGAAGATTACTTCGGTAAAGAGCTGAATGAAGACTCGATATTTAGGATACATTAGAAGTTTGTTGAAACTCAATTTCAGATAAAAGAAATTGGGTTTCTTGTTTGTTACACTTAATGCCCGCCATTACCAGGTCCTGGCGGGCATGATGTAATTTTTTCTATTTCACAAACACTTCGATAGCTTTAGAGAGACATTCCACTTCAATGGGAGTGCTGCCGAGAAGTTGTCCGTCGGGTGTAAGAAGTTTCGGAATGTCGGTTTCCATCTTGATACGTTTGGCCTGTATCGATTCAATCTCCGGCATGTGTACATGATCTCCGGTAAATATTTTGGGCAGCGCTTTCATAATTCTACGGCGCGTTATTTTATTTGCCAATGTAATGTCGAGCAGTCCGTCGTCAATAACGGCAGCAGGCGCCATCAAAAAATCTTTCCCTGTGTATCGCGTGTTTGATATTTCAACAAATACGTTATCACGTTCAAGTTGTTTACCGTCGACTTCAATTTTCAATTTATATGTCTTCAACTTGGCAGTTTGAACGAATACACCAACCATATATGATAAATGACCAAGGAAATTTATCTTAGCCGCTGTCTGCGCTACATCCGCAACGAAGCCGAATCCGAGTATATTCAAAAAATATAATTCCTCATTTCCCATCTTGAATTTGCCGACGTCCATCATCCTGGTTTTGTTTTTCTTAATCGCGTCGATTGCGTCTTTATAACTCGGCGGGAAAAATCCCAAGTCGCGCGCGGCAGCGTTTCCTCTTCCAATAGGGATAACAGCAAGCGGGATTTTCTTACCCGACTTATTAGCGAAATAACCGTTCAAAGCTTCGTAGACCGTTCCGTCGCCGCCGGAGACCGCGAGCGCGTCGTAATTATTTAGATCGGCTTCATTCACTATCGATGTACCGTGCCCGGCATATTCGGTTTGTATTGCGTCGAATTCGATACCCGATTCTTTCAGGTAATTAATAATTTTAGGGTAACTCTTAACGCCGTTATTATGACCGGCCGCCGGGTTGTTCAAATATAATATTTTCATTTCCCCTCTCTTAATGGGTGCAACGATTGAAATTACCAATTATCCAGCGACTAAAGAGCGGGTTGCACAACCAAATAATAGTGCTCACGTCAAGGTATGGATCTTGACGTACACCTCTTTGAGTTTGCATCACACTCTGAAGTCGCGGGCTACAAATTAATATCTATTCCGTATAGTGTTTAATTACATTGGCTATCGCCGCCTGACATACTTTGCAGAACGGGGCCTGCTTTGTGAACATTAAACAATTTGTCATTGAGCGGTACAAGCCTGTCGATATATAGCCAGCTCCTTCAAATACTCCAACCATACCGGCGTATTTGCTGTTGTTCAAATACTCGGTTACCCAATCGGATTGTTCTTTATCTTTTTTTGCGTAAGCTTCTTCGGCTTCTTTAATTTGATCGGCCGGGGCTTTGGTTTTTTTCAATTCGGCTGTTCTGCTGTTCATCTCGCGTCTTACTTTCTGCCATGCATAATCTACTTCGTCATATTCTCCCTTTTCCCATGGAGTCGGGATTTCGATGCCGGGTGTAAGCAATTCTTTCCATTTAACATTTTCTGGATCAAGTAATCTAGTTATGTTAGGTTCCACCGGTTCAACTCCGTCGGGATAAAAATTATCATACGCAGTTGCTGAAGTATAATATTCGTCAGCTAGTCCGCCGAATGAATGCCCGAACTCATGAGTGAAGAGATACTCTGCGAATTGATTATCCGATGTGAATGTGCAGAAGAAATTATAAATACCGCCGCCGCCGTAACGGTTGTGATTAACCATAATATAGATTGCGTCGTAAGGAACATGTGCGGCTAAGTCGCGCATTGACTTGTTGTCTTCAGTTAACAAGTATCTTTCCGATCCAAGTGAATTGAACGTTGCATTGAGCACGGTGTTTTTGAATATGCCGGCTCTCGGTTCGTCTACTCCGGAATCTTCGGAAGGTTTGAATACACCGTAGATGTTAAATTTATCTTTCAAATTGTTGTACGGCTCCAATTTGAAAAATGATTCGGTAAATCTTTTCAGATCGGAATTGAACTTACTTTCTTCTTCGGCAGTGTAACCTTCTCCTAAAATCACAACGTCTACTTTAACATGCGGATCGCCGCTGTAGTGACTCTTTACAACTTTCACCTCGTTGTCGGCGACTCTGTCTTCAATAATCATCACGTCGTTCGGATCAATAACCGCGCTGAATACTTCGTTAAGCTGATTCATCTTATCTCTTTTTGTAAGAACAAATTTGATTTTTGCTTTGGGGTATGGAATGACCACACTTTCGTGATAGGTGCGTTTGATACCATCGGCAGCGTCGCCGCTTAACTGGTATTCTTTAAAATAGCTGTCGAAACCTTTTGAATAAATCATCACGCCGGATGCGGCGTTGTAAATCTCAACATAGTAAGCGCCGTTGTTGAATTCATCAATTAGATTTTTAAGACTCCCCGCCCAAATGCCGTATTTGTAGACTCGATCGATTGTTACATCTTCCGATGTTGCGTCCCCGATATGGAAATAATCGATTCGCATTGTTTTATCGATAAAGTAATCGTCGAATTTGATATTGCCGTTTGCTGTCAACAACACGGGGGCGAGAAACATAATTATAAATAAAAATTCGAGTGACCTCATTTCATCTCCGTCGATAGTTTTATTGAAATAACTCCCATAAATTAAGTAATAAATCATGGAGTGCAAAGAGGAAGTGTAATCAAAATTATTTGTACAAATTTCATGTTTTGCGCAACAGGAAAAGAGATTAATTGTATAAAACGGTAATGAAATTTGTATCTTTCATTTGAATAAATTAGATATCCGGAAATCGAAATGACTAAGCTCAATTCTTATATTGTGATACATATGTATGTGAATAAACTGTTAAAAGAGTTGTCGACTTTTTTTTTGTTCACATTAACCTACGGCTTAAGCCTGCCTTGCCGGCAGGCAGGCCATGGGTTAATCGGCAAGTCCAAATATCCACAATTCGTTTCAACGGTTTTTAATAAATGGTTTGTGCGTCTCATCTTAGTAGTAATGAATGTCTATATTCCTCTTTTCGCGCAGGAGGGGGGTTTTCAGATAGCAAGATTGAAATACAACGGCGGCGGTGATTGGTACAACGATCAATCGGCTGAAGTAAATCTTCTAACATTCGTCGCGGAGAAAACCAGCATCATCACCAAACCGGAATATGTGTTCGTGGATATTTCGTCCGACGACATTTTCAACTATCCATTTTTATTTATGACCGGGCACGGCAATGTTGTGTTATCCGACTCCGAAGCGGAGCGCTTGAGAACTTACCTGGAACGGGGGGGCTTTCTATACGTAGACGATGATTACGGTCTCGATAAATCATTCCGCCGCGAGATGAAAAAAGTTTTCCCCGAATCGGAATTGATCGAGCTCCCTTTCAGTCACGGCATTTATCACTGCATGTACGATTTTGAATTCGGACCCCCGAAAACACACGAACACGATAACAAACCGCCGCAGGGATTCGGATTGTTTGTCGATAAAAGACTCGCTGTGTTTTACACATACGAAAGCAACCCAAGCGACGGATGGACAGATGCCGAAGTATACAATGACCCCCCGGCCAAAAGAGAAGAAGCTTTGAAGTTCGGTACCAACATTGTTGTGTGGACGCTTACCAATTGATGTGAAGAATGTATTTATGAATGGATGTATGCATGGTTGAACGGAAGAATAAAAATGAATAGAGATCATCTAAAAAATATTAAACATAGACTTGCCGCGGTTGTGAGAGAAGAGATACTGCTTTCGCTTCTCGACGGTTTGTATAAGTTTATCTTTATTCCGGTAACGCTGTGGCTGATCTTTGTACTGTTTGAATATATTTGGGAATTCGGTTCGAACGGACGCACTCTACTGTTTATACTATTTGTCGCAGCCACACTTTCGTCATTTATTTTTTTCATTCTTCGTCAGGCCATGAAGTTTTTTACCGCGATCGATTATCATTCTACGGCGCAAAAAGTCGGGAAACACTATTCCGAAATAAAAGACGATCTTTTGAATGCAATGCAATTGGTCGAAGAGACAAACTCGAATCACTCCCCCGAACTTGTAGACGCCGCTTTCAAACGTGTTTACGATAAATCAATTGATCTCGATTTTAAAAAGATCGTCGACTTTAAGCCGGTCTATAAAAGTCTTGCAGCAGCATTCGGATTTTTCACTATTATATTTTTAGTTCTGCTGATTATGCCGGGACTGCGCGCCGCCGCGTCACGGTTGATCGACTACTCGCAGGAGTTTATCCCTTCTCCGCAAATTTTGTTCGATGTAAAACCGGGAAGTGTTTCCGTCACAAAAGGAGAGAATATAACTATCCGTACGGAAGTAACAGGTAAACAACCGGAAGTGCTCACACTCTATTGGCAATCAACCGAAGAAACGGAATTTACCGAAAGAAGATTAACATCCGAAACACCCGGCATGTTCACTTATGAGTTTAGAAATGTTCGCAGCGGTTTTCAATATTACGTTTCAGCAGAAAACAAACTGAGTGAAATTTTCAACATTACAGTCGTAGACAGACCTGTGATAAGTAAATTAGAATTGACGATAGTTCCCCCCGCTTATTCCGCGCTTCCTATTAATTTTCAAAAAGATAACGGCAACATTACCACTCTCACAGGCAGCGGCGTTACAATTAATATCTCATCAACCAAGCAGCTAAAGAGTGCACAGCTTATATTCGGCGACAGCACAAAAACATCGTTCAATGTGAGGAGCTATGACGCTTCGGTTAAGATTACGGTGATTAAAGATTCGGAATATTATATCGCTTTAACAGACGCATCCGGCATTAGTAACGCGAGCCCTATCGTTTATTCGATAACGACAATCGCTGATCAATTGCCGGCAATAGAAATCGTATCACCGGAGAAAGATGTAATGCTCACTACTTCAAACGCGTTACCGCTGGTGGTTTCGGTTACTGATGATTTCGGATTTGAAAAACTTACATTGAATTACAGATTATCCGTATCAAAATATGAAGAACCCTGGAGCGAGGAGCGGAAACAGGCCATCACCATTAACACGAAATTGCTGGAGCAGGATGTTCATTACGTTTGGGATTTATCGCGGCTTGTACTTGCCGAAGGGGACGCCGTAACTTACTATCTCGAAATTTTCGATAACGATAATGTAAGCGGACCGAAATCTGCCCGTACACAAACTCAGACCGTGCGTGTTCCTTCGATAGATGATCTCTTCAACGAAATGGATAACTCGCGCGATAATGCCGAAGAGAAACTGGAAGATGTATTGAAAGATGTCGAAGAACTCAAAGAGGAATTTGAAAAACTGAGCAACGAGCTGAAACAGGACGCCGAAGAAATTACATGGGAAGAAAAAGAGAAGATTGAAAAAGCTGTTGAAAAGTTTGATGAGATAAAAGGAAGTATGGAAGAAATCCAGAAACAAATTTCCGAAATGCAGCAGAACGCGATGGAAAACAACCTCCTTTCCGAAGAGACAATGGAGAAGTACGCCGAACTTCAAAAATTAATGGAGGAATTGTCGAGTCCCGAAATGCAGGAAGCATTCAAACGGATGCAGGAAATGCTCGAACAATTGGGACGTAATCAAATTCAGCAATCGTTCGAGAATCTTCAAGCCAACGAAGAATATTTTCAGAAGAGTATCGAACGGACTATAAATTTGCTAAAGAGAATTCAGATAGAACAGAAAGTAGACGAACTGATCAAACGAGCCGAAGACCTTGAGAAGAAATTGGAAGAAGCGCTTGAACGAACCGAGCAGGGAAATCTCGATGATAAAAAAACAAGCAATGAACTTTCGCAGAGGCAGAAAGATATAACGGACAACATCGAAAAAACCGGCGACGTGATGAGTGAATTGAGCGAACTGGTGAATCAAGTGGAGGAAATGCCCGCCGATGAAATGCGGAAACTGATGGATGAATTCGAAAAGCAGAAAAACGAATCAACTTCCGAAGAGGCGGAACAAAACATAAAACAAAACGACAAACCTTCCGCGATGAAAAACCAGAAGCAGTTGTCGAAGAATATGCAGTCCCTATCGCAAATGATGAAAGATTTGCAGCAATCAATCCAGCAGCAGAACCAGATGGAAGTGATGCTCGATATGCTGAAAATTATCGATAACCTGATCACCGTGTCGAAAGATCAGGAAGCTCTGACCGAAGAGACAAAATTGCTTATCCCGTCATCCCCCGATTATGACGCGATTCCGAAAAAACAGAATGATATGATTATCAACCTCGACAAAGTAACAGAACAGATGGAAGCCCTATCCCAAAAGACATTCGCGATAACGCCCGAAATGGGGAACGCTATCGGCAACGCGAGATGGCAGATGATTCAGGCTATCGGGTTTTTGCAGAGGCGCCAGAATACAACCGCGCCCCAGATACAGAAACAGGCAATGGGCTTTGTAAACGAAGCCGCGCTGTTGATGCAGAGCGCGATGAATCAAATGATGAGCGGCGGACAGGGGGGAGGCATGATGTCTATGATGCAGCAGCTTCAGCAAATGTCGCAGCAGCAGATGAGTCTGAATCAAATGACAAAGATGTTGAACCAAGGGCAACTCACACAGCAGCAGATGGCGCAGCTTCAGCGGCTTGCAAACGAACAGGCTCTCATCCAAAAATCTTTGCAGCAGCTCGACCGTGAAAGCAAACAATCGGGTGAATCGAAAAAGCTTGCGGGGAATCTGGAAAAGATTATCGACGAAATGCAGGAAGTGATTCAAAAGATGAACTCGCGCAGTATCGATGACAACCTGATTTTAAAACAGGAAAGAATCTTATCCCGCTTGCTCGACGCGCAACGCTCGATGAATGAAAGAGATTATGAAGATAACCGCGAATCACAGTCCGGAACCAACATCAGCAGGCAATCCCCCGGCGAAATAGATTTATCTACACAAGAAGCACGCGACAAACTCCGCGATGAGCTTATCCGTGCATTGAAAGAAGGATATAAAAAAGATTATGAAAATCTTATCCGCAAATATTTCGAAGCGCTGGAGAAGGAACAACAATTAAAGTAAATTCCTTCTACGTAAAACACACTACGAAAATTTTTCGTACCACTGCGAAAAATTTTCGCATCAGGTTCAATTAACTGATGAATTTAACTTGAAATATCAGCATATTTATCGGCACATGTTTTGTACTCTTTTTGATTTTGGAATATTAAAGGGAGGGATAAAATGGGATATGCATTCCGTGCTATTTTTGTACTTTCCTTTTTGGTCTTCTTGATTTCATGTAGTAAAGAAATTTCCACTACACAACCCGTTGAAACAGGCAAAGGAAAAATTATCGTTGACTCAAATCCTCAGGGGGCTGAGATATTTCTCAACAACGAAAATACAGGGTTAGTAACTCCCGACAGTATAATTGATCTGGAAGTCGGGACATATAATGTCCTATTAAAAATGGATTTGTTTCTGGATACTTCTTTCACAATTGATCTTTCCGAAAATGAAAGACAAAGTATTTACGTGGATTATTATTCGCATCCGAGAAACTTCGGAACAATTGTTTGCAATACCAACCCTGAAGGGGCTTCTATTTTCATCAACGACTCAAGCACTGGATTGAGCACCCCCAAAACAATACAATTCCTTTGGCCCGGCAATTATAAAGTAAAACTAACCTACCCCGAACACCGTGCCGATAGTACAAGTTTTACATTGCAAGCGAGTGAAATTCAAAACATTAACTTGGTCTTGCAGGACACTTCTGTTTGGGTGGATTACCATATGTTCAATTCAGATTTCCCGACAATGCATGCAACTTGTATTGAGATAGACCATAATAATACAATATGGGTTGGGACAAGAAATGCAGGATTAATTAAATATCAAACCAATGAGTGGACACAATATACTTATCATAATTCCGGTTTGCATACACAATGGATTAAAAGAATAGCAATTGATAAAAACAACATAATTTGGCTTGGAACATCAACCGGATTAGCCAAATTTAACGGTACAAATTGGACTATTTATACAAAAAACAACTGCGAAATGCCGATTGAAGACATTGAAACGATAGCAGTAGATGATAATAATAACATTTGGTTAGGGAGCTGGGATATTAATGAAAAAGGGAGACTGGTAAAGTTTGATGGAATAAATTGGACTATGTATCCAACGCCTAGCCTGCATGGAATTCAATCTTTAGTTGTAGATAGAGATAATAATATTTGGGTTAGTGCTTACACACAAACTTTCGTTTTCAATCAATATGAGTTTATCGATCCTCCTATAGATCATATAATTTTCAATGAAAGTATGATTTCTTCGAGCCTGATGGATGAAGCCGGAGTTTTATGGTTTTGTATGAAAACATACTTTGGAAGACCCAATATATATTACTATGACGGAATAGAATTGGGTGCTATCAATATTCCCGATATAATAATTACTAAAATTATAGATTCACCTAAAGGAAATAAATGGATTACTTGCTGCGGTGAAAGTACTTCAGACGGTCAACCTGCAGTTACCGATCCCCATACGGAAAAAGGGGGAGTAATTAAAATAGATCCCTACCTAAATGTGTCAAGGTTTACTTATGCAAATTCCGATTTGACTGTCAATACTTGCTCCGATGTAGCTGTTCACCCCAATGGTGATGTTTGGGTAACTCTTAGATACGGCGGTATTATCAAATTCAAAGACGGGGATATTATTAATTGAAAATTCATTATAATTTCTAAATGGTAGATGAAAAAATATTTTATGTTGTTTCTCGCTTCACTAATTTTAACTAATTCCTGCGAAGAAAATTTCAATCCTTACGTCAGCAGAGAAGAATCATATATTCTTAATTGCATATTAAATCCCGACAGCTCAGTTCAAACCGCAACTGTTTCGCACAGTTATGAATATTATGACATCGATCCGTATAATTACACTATTGATCCCGCGGTAAGCGGCGCGTCTATCAGAATATCCTACGACAATAAAGCCGAATTATTTACCGAAGGAAGAATTGAACGAGAAGATAAAACCCGTTACGGTGACTCGGCCGTTTATTATTATGTAAATGATTTCTCGGTCGTTCCCGGGAAAGAATATATAATCGACGCTCATCTCCCGAACGGTAAAAGACTAAGGGGCAAAACGAAAACACCTGACGAAATCGAGTTTAATTTATTTGAATGCGACACTCTTATTCCTCCCGTGAATAAAGATTGGGTGGGCGTTTACTGGAACACTCCTCGTCAGGATTTATATGTAGCTTCTGTTTTCAAAGTATATTATTTCAAAATTGAGGAAGGCAAAAAAGTCCGCTACGAGAAAAGAGTCCCGGTGAAATATATAAAAGAAGGAGACGAATACATCCCATATTTCCCCGAGCCCTCATACGCGAGTATGATATTTGTTGAAATGGACGCTTTCACCAGAGCTTTGCAGGAAATTTCAGAAGGTGATACGGATAAACAAAACTACATTATTTTGGCTTTCATTCTTGAAGTAAGAATTTACGACGAGAATCTTACAAGTTATTATGCTTCAATTAATGAGGTCCCGGAGAGCTTTACATTAAAATTGGACGAGGCTGACTATACAAACATTGAAGGTGGATTAGGTGTTTTCGGGTCATACATTAAACAACGAAAAGCCGTAAAGTTTAGTCACGCCTACATTCAATCATTCGGATATGTACCGGGTTTAACGGAATAACCGGATTATTATTCAATACTAATAATCATCAACTCTTTATTTTAATTCAATTCCCATTTTTCATCAACCTCTTTTTAAAAGAAGAATACAAAAAAGATTATGAGAACTTGATTAGAAAGTATTTCGAAGCGCTTGGGAAAGATAAACGATAATTTTTAACGGAACGCGGATTTATCATAACAATCATAATAAATCTGCGTTCCATTAATTAACTGAGCATAATACCCTAAACGTATGAGTTTGTGAGACAGTTCATTAATCCCAATCTAAATATTTATCCTCGCCGAGGAGCTCCTGCATTCTTCTGCTGATTACGAGTTCTTTGTTTTTCTTCCTATAATCCATTGATACTTTTAATTCTTCCAGTTCCTTTTCCAATTCGGCAATTTGATATTGGCGGTCTTTTTCGCGTAGTTCGAATAATTCGCCAAGTTTTGTTTTTAATTCCGATTTAATATTTGCTTTATCCGAAGCTTTTACCTGCTGGTATTTGAATGCAAGTACTTCGGTTTTTATTTCGAGATTACTAATCTTGTTTTGTCTATCGTAAATTTCTTTTTCGCCGGCATTAAGATGCATGACTCTAAAATTAGAGTACTGGGTTTCCATTAATAATTCGTAATACTTTTCTTTATCGAACTTTTTCATTTCCTGCAAGTCGGCTTTCAAATCCTTATCCAGCTTATTCAGGTATTCTGCTTCTTTCTCTTTAGAGATATCGTATAAGTATTCATACCTTTCGGCGCGCGGCGGTTCAGGACGTCTAAGGACTTCCTGCGCCGTCATTTGGGTTAACGGTAAGCCGATAAACAAAAACAACAGCAATCCGATTTTGATTTTGTTCATTTCAATTTCTCCTTTATTATAATGATTCATTTTTCATGTTGTCTCTCAATTTTTCGATCCTATCCCCGATCGATTCAATTGCTACATCAAACTTGTCTTTGGTAAGGCGGTACATCTGGTATTCCAAAGTATTTTCTGTTTTCATTTCATCTATGGAATTTCCCACCTTATCAAGTTTGGATGTAAGATCATTACCCTTCCAATCCAGCCGGGGTGTTTGTTGAATATTGTTACCGTTGGGCTTCTCTATTATAAATGTGAGTAATACAACAAAAACTATAATAGCGGCGCCGAATGCCAGGCGGTAACTTGTGAGAAACGGTAAGATTATATTGCTTAAAAATTTATTGATCACCCCGGTAAAATGATTTCTTTCCACCGCGGCTTTCGCGATCATCTCGTTATATATTGACTCACTTAATTCAAATTCGTTCGACCCGTTATAAAGCGACAGGGCATGCAATGAATTGTCGAGCATTTGTTTTAGTTTGGGATGTTTATCGATTTTATCTTCCCAGAATTTCATTCTTTCAACGGGGAGGCTTTCGTCGATGTAAAGCCACATCTCGGTTTCGAATTTTTCGAGCAGTTTAATATCATCAGACTGCATTACGCACCTCGATAACTTTTTTTAATTTCTTTACCGCGTAGCTCATATGAGCAAGTACGGTATTGAGCGGTTCCCCCGTAATCTCCGCTATCTCTTTGAATTTCATTTCACCGTGCTGCCTTAATAAGAAAACTCTTTTCTGCCTGGGAGGTAATTCATCAACGGCTGTGTTGATCATGGCTTTGAGTTCTTCCGCATCCAGCCGATTAACCACTGTGATGTTGTCGCTATGGTCGGGCAGCTCGCCGGTTGTCATCACGCTCTTTCGTGTTTTTGTTTTACGGTGATTATCCAATGCGGTATTGTGCGCGATGGAAAAAAGCCATGATGAGAATTTGTTTTGTTCGTTGTACCCGTTCATACCTTTCCAGGCTTTAATAAGCGTTTCTTGAAAGAGATCTTCGGCTGTCATTTTATCGCCGCACAATTTCCACAGGTAAGAATATAATTGCCGCTTGTAACTGTTAATGAGCGGACCGAAAGCGGAATTGTCCCCTTTCTTGCATCTTTCAATCAACCCTATTTCCAAATGATTTCCCATATTTTCAGTGTTTCTATTACGGTAAACGAACGGGGGGTAGGTTTATTGTATTCTCTTGTGAAAATAATTTAACTAATTCTTTGCGGACTTTGCGCCTTCTTTGAGCCCTTTGTGGTATTAAATAAGACTCTGTTTCTCGCAAAGAACGCAGAGTAAATTACTTTTATTTTATTCTATACTTATTAAATTCTTTGATCAATTCTTTCGATCCGGCGCCTAGGCTAATGATAGTACGCAATGCTTGTTCTGCCGGGTAATCTATTTTATGAACATATTTCCCTTTAAGGTGGTAAACAAATCCGGCGGTTGGAGCGGGACCGGAAGGGACGAACACCGTGTAGCTCCCGTCATCATGCTCGTCGGTGATGAACGCCGTAACCAATGTTTCGTTACAGTAAAGATTTACAAGCGCTACGGATTTGAAAAGTCTTTTATCGGAAGAAAAAAGTTGTATTACGGTTTCTTTAATAATTTTATAAAATGGAATTCTTTTTAAAACATTCTCGTCGAATTGATGAACAACAAAACGCCCTGCTCTAGTTTTTACAATCAATCCAACAATAAAAAAAATCAGCAATATTACAACTATTGCCAATGCAGAAGCAATGAATTCACTCATCCTTACTGTTTCAACCAGCAGGACTGTTATCGGGCGGACTTTATCGGTAATAAAGTAATATAGCCCGTCCATAACAAAAATTAATATTACAACCGGCAAAACGACTAAAAAGCCGCCGAACAATGTAGTTTTGATAAATGATTTCAATCGTTCCATAACTCACTTCCCATACAATCGGTGTTAATTTTTATATAATAATTTTATATCTCTTTCTTTCCCCTTCTGCCACCAATCGATCGGCACAACATTCCAGTTGCGAGTCGCTTCAGGTTCAACATTTTTTTTCTCTTCAATCCATTTCATCATATAGTAGCGCAAATCTTTTTCGGTTGAAGTGATAATGCGCGAAGTCAATTCCTCTTTCGGAATTTTAGCTCCTTCGGTAAAGTGATTGCCCCCCCCGTTTCCCCTGTAGGAATTTACCGCGACTTTATATTCAGCTTCAAGTTTAAATTCCGATCCCTTCTGCATTGAAGTAATTGTTACTCTTTCCCCCGCGGGTTTGGAAACATCAACCGTGTAATTTAATCCCGCACCGGAATCAAAATTGTAATACCGGTATTTCAATTGGGGCGAGCCGCTCCGCTCGGATAAAATCAACTCACCATTTTCATCTTTGTCGAAACACAGCAAGTGATCGTTTTCATCTTCCATCGTGTTGAACCAGAGAGAGTATGAATATTCGAGATAATCTTTAATCTCCCTCCCTGTCATCCGCATTGTGTAAAGAAGATTTTCATAACGGTAGAGGTTGAACATGTCGCGTACATAAACGGTGCCTTTGTTAATTCTGCTCGACATCGAAAGGGGTGCCGCGAATGAAATATCGGCGCCCGTTAGTTCGAGTTGAATGCGGTGGATCAAACCCACGAAAGGTGAATCGCCGAACATCGACTCGCGCGATGAAATTGTTTCGGTAAAAGTCCCTATTGGTTTGGATACATATTCCTGAACTTCTCTAAACTCACCGTCGAAACGGTTCATAAAATAATCGTCGGGGAGATAATCGCTCATATCCAGCGTTTCCCCTTTGATCGATTTCGTCCAGGTTGAATTCTCTTTATTATAATTCATAACTATATTTGCAACGGCCACCTTTTTTGCGCCTGCGGCCGGACCCATAATCAATACATCGTTTCCGCCGGGACCTTTCACCGTGTAGTTCCACGTTTCATGATCATGCCCAACGAAAACCACATCAAAGCCGGGTACTAGTTCGGCTACCAATTGAGAAGCGTTTTCATTCAACGGAATGTTGCCTCTTTGATTGTTGTATGTATAATCTACGCCTGCATGAAAAAGACCTACAATGAGATCCGGTTTTTCTTTTTTCTTAATAATCTTCACCCATTTTTGGGCGGTAGTAATCATATCTTCAAATCGAATACCTTCCCAGATTTTTTCGGGGAGCCAATTTGGGATGTGCGGAGTTATCAAACCGAGAACTGCAATTTTTATATCCCCCGCCTTAATAATATGATAGGGTTGAAAATATTGTTCACCTGTTTTTTCATGAACGGCGTTTGCAGCTAACCATGGAAAGTTATATTCGCGTTTTACCCTGTCGTACACATTGTGCCCTGTTTCAATATCGTGGTTGCCTATCGATGCAGCGCTGTATCCCATAAAATTAAGCGCTTCGGCCGCTATGTGAGGCACATCGGTTTTTTCGAAATTGTAATAATAAACCGCCGGCTGCCCTTGCAGTAAATCACCGTTATCAAGAAGAATTACATGCTGCCCCGGTTTTTCACGCTCTTCACGTACATATGTATAAACTTGGGCAAGTGAATGATCCAGCGGTTTGTTGTTTATAAAATCGTAAGGAAGAATCGCGCCGTGCACATCGCTGGTTTCAATCAGCTTTATCTTTACACTCTGCGCCGTAATACTGTTTATCGCTAGCAGTAATAAAACCGGGAAAAATAAAAAGAGTCTTTTATTCAATATCTGCTTACCGGTAATCATATAGCACCCTATGATACTTCATTATTTTTTATGAATGAAATGCAATCACTCACCCAAAGACATGACTAAAATAAATAATATTAAGCTGGGGTTAAAGAGTAATCTTATCGATATAAAATATCGCAGAGATCTTTAAACCGACCTCTGCGATATTTTTTGGGGGGTAGAATTTTATAAATTCATATTAAATAGCGGAAGAATTTTAAACGGCGCGGGATTGTTTTTTGCTATGTTGAGTAGACCGATTTGTACCCCTTCCAAAACTTCGGCAACATTAAACAAACCGATTGTTAAACCGACCTGTTTACCGTAAACTTTATTGTAACCTGCAATAGAAACACCTGTTAGGTTTTCGATCTCGCACCATGCGGCGTTAATGTTTATGCCGGTAAAATCGAAGACTTCTGTTTTATATCCTGCAATGTTCAGACCTACAACGTCTCCTTCCGCGTATGACTGACCGAGTGTAAAACTTAAACCTCTAATATTCTGCTGTGCTACCAACGCAAGGCCTGCTATACTTACGCCGATAATATCTTCCTGTGCAACAAGAGCTGCGCCCCCGAAATTGAGACCAGTGATGTTATCCTGACTTACAAGCGCCAGCCCCCCCACGTTAACACCCGTAATATTTTTCTGCGAAACCAAAGCCGCACCGCCGAAATTAATTCCTTCTATATTCCCCTGCGCAACACAAGCAAGCGACCCGAAATTTAACCATTTCAAATCCCCCTGAGATACAAGAGCTAAGCCCCCAAAGTTTACCCCCTCAATATTCCCTTGGGAAACATTTGCAAGGCCTGCAACATTTAAACCTGTCATATCACCTTGGGAGACTAAAGCCATACTTGCCAGGTTGATTCCCCACATTTCTTTTTGTGTTACAACAGCGAGTCCGCCGAAGTTTAACCCGTATGCCCTTCCTTGCGAAACGACGGCAAGTCCTCCTATATTAATACCTTTCAGGCTTTCGGTTGTAATAACAGCGGCGATACCCAGGGCCAATCCGTTTATTCTTGCTGCTGCCGGCGCCCCTCCAATGGCTATACCGTTAATTTCGCCACGCAGATCTTCTACCGGTTTCCAAAATGTTATATTGATACCGTTAATCGTCCCGAGGTCGCAGTCTTCAAAATTGAGACGAATACCGTTGAAATCCCTTGAGTTGCCGAAACTGAAACCGAAATTATTTATTGCCAAATCTAGACTGGCATGCGGACAATCCCGGTAGTTGTAGTCATCATCGATATTCAGCGTATCTTGCTGGGCGAATTGCTGTGCAGAAAAAACCGACAAAATTGTTATTGTAAGAAATAAATATCTCATGAATATACCCCCGTTATTTTGCCGTTTTAGACTTATCGGATCAATAAAAAGTTACAAAATTAAAGACATTTTTGGCATTTATGTTTATTAAAGGAAATAGCACAATTAGTAATCTTCTTTATTATTTCTTTTTCGGAAGAAGTAAAATAAAAGGAATTGCGCCGAAGGCAATACCGGCAGACAACAGATAAGCATTTTCCATCCCCATCCAATCGGCAAGCAGCCCAACCAAAGGAACGCACAAACTACCGAATACGAAATTTATAGTCATATAAATACCGTTAATAAATGAGGGGCGGTCCGTTTCAATTTCATTAATTATTGCCAATGTTACCGGGGTTACTGCAAAAAGGAAAAGGCCAAGTAAAATAAGAAGCACAATTGTAAAAATGCCACCGATTGATACAAACAAGTACATCAGAATAGGAGAAAGTGTTGCAGTGATAAGTAGTATGTTTTTTCTCCCCAGTTTGTCGGAGATTGTACCTGCCGAAAATGTTCCCGCTGCGCCGGCAAGCTGCAATACGGATAGGGCTATTCCGCCTGCCCAAAGTGTCTCCCCCTTTTCTATCAGATAAGTAGGAAGAAATGCCGTGAGAGCCGATTTCATTATCGATGTAAAAAAGAATATCCCGGCAATTATTAAAAATGTTGGGTAAAATTTTCTAAGTGTTGTACTTATCGAAGTCTCTTTTTTATTCTTCTTAAATTCTTCTGATATCTTGACGTTCCTAAATTTTATAAATAGCATAAACGACGCAATTAAACCGAATGGGATTAATTTATAAGTCCCTTCCAATCCCCATAGAGAAACTGCTCCTAAAATCACAAGCGGTGATACGGTTCTTGCAAGTTCTCCTCCGAACATATAAAAACTCATCCCTTTTCCTATCCTGTTTCCCGACACATGTTTAATCATTACGGGGGAAGGAACATGGAACAGCGATGAACTTATCCCCGATACGAAGAGTAAAATCACAACAACAATATAAGACGGCGCCGCCCCCATCAAACTCATTACTATTGATGTGACGGACGGAGCTATAATCAGAATATATCTAACCGGAAGCTTATCCGCTACAAGTCCGATTAACGGGTTTGCCAAAGAAGGCACTCTTTGAAATACCGACAGCATTCCGGCCATTGAATATGAAATACTTAACTTCTCAATAAGAAGAGGAAGAAGTGGAGCTAGGAAAGACGAGAATACATCGTGAAGATGATGCGCTATCGAAATGGTAAGAACATTACCGAACTGGAACTTTTTTGGCTTGTGCATTTATTAAGAACCTGGTTTGAAATATAAAAGAGAATAACCGTTAAGATGTCGAACTTAACCGTAAAAATAGTAAACTAAGGGGTTAGATCGAAATTTGGAATAATACATCAATTTTGCTGTTTGTAATTTGCATAAACTTTACTAAACTAAACAACTTAATTCAAGGCACTATAATCAAGTCCACATAATATCGTCAAGCGGGAGGACTAATGAAATATTTCCTAATCATGTTATTAACCGGAATTTCTTTTATATATCCGCAGGCGCAGGCGGAAAAATCATCTTTAATTCAAACAATCATTAATCACACGTACAATTACGAGTTTGATAAAGCCGATAAACTTATTAATGAAGGATTGAAAAAATTCCCCGGCAGCCCGAAGTATTACTTTTTATATATCGGCAATGAAATGATAAAATCGATGAAGTACCGGGATGAAGCAAAAGTAAAAGATAAGCAAGGCATTACAGATTCAATCAACAATCTTATCATTCCATTCGCCGAGAAGGCAATTGATAAATTTGAAGACAACACAAAAACTCTTGAAGATAAATTTTTCCTCGGTTGTATTTACGGTTACTTAGGGAGGATTCACGGTATACAGGGTTCATGGATGTCGGCTTTCGGCACAATTAAAACCGGAAGAAATATTATGGAAGAAGTACTGGAAGCAGATTCTACATATTACGATGCTTACCTCGTTCTGGGAATGGTTAATTACTTCGCCGATAGAATGAGCGGGGTTGTTGGTATTGTAGCAAGTATTCTGGGGCTTTCGGGGGATAGAGAAGTTGGACTTAATTATCTAAAAATCGCAGAGAAGAAAGGTATTTATACATCTGCACAGGCAGCGTACATCCTGCTCGAACTTTACACACGTCTTGAAAATAATGAATTCGCCGGTATTCCTTACTTTGAAAGATTCGTAAAACAATTTCCTAAAAACGGACATGTTAAAAATTGGTATTGCAGAGAATTAATGGATATTAATATGATCGACAAAGCAGCCGAAGTGATTGCAAACGACAAAGATGGAGTGATTGACGATTATGTGATGGCGCGCTTCTATAATAAAACCGGTAATTATAAACTATCCAACGAGCGGATAGAGCGAATAAGAAAAACTAAAGAGACCTATTACAACCGGTATTACGAGCACGCTTTATTCTTAAATGCAATGAACTATATTATGCTGGACGACTTAAAAAAAGTAAATGAAATAAAAAACGAATTAAGTGAAAATTTCCGCCCCGTTTTTGATGAATTGCTTGCGAATAAATATGCAGCAAAAGAAATTTCGAAACTGGGAGAGTTAATTGGACAGCGCGGCACCGAAGCGGAAATTCATAAAATATTCGCTTCTCCGCCAAAACTGAACGGTGGTGATAAATTCCTCGCCGGTATGCTTGAATATTATAAGGGAGTTAATTATTTCCAATCCCGGAATTATTCTGAAGCCGCAAATATATTTAATAAATTGAAATCATCTAAAAACGATTTCTTCACCGTGGAAAGTGTAAAATATCTTCTTGAGATTTATTACAATACCAACATTTCCAAATCAAAAGCGAAAAGTCTAATTGAGTTTATCGACGACCTGGATAACGAATCCCTGGCATACAGGGCAAAAGATATTGAGAAGAAATATAAGTTATAAACAGAAGTAATCAATCAGCCGGGTTTAATTAAGATAAAACCCGGTTGATAATGTAAAGACCCGATGTTTTACATCCAAATTATGGGGCGAATTGTCGTAAGAAGAAAATGATAAAGTATATCTTAATTCGAACAATAAATCTACGTTGTCTATTTTAATTCCCGTACCGGCGCCGAATACAATACCGTAATCGAATCCTTTTACATCATTTATAGTGATAGAATTAGCCGTTACGTCTTCCTCCACCGTAATTTCGGAATTGACTTTAAGCGCACCGAAAGGACCGATAAACAATTCCGGTTTGAAAAGGTCTTCCGTTTCCGATCCGAAATTATACTTAAAGAGCAGCGGCACTTCAAGGTAAGTAAACGCCAAAATAAATTCGACATCAATTTCATTAATTACTACCTCATCTGTTACTCCTTTGGACGTATAGTTTAACTCAGGTTGAAAATAAAACAAGCCGCTCATCGGTATACGCGTGAAAAGGGCCGCCGATGCCCCGGTTTTAACATCATAACCTTTGGAATCATCACCGTATAAACTTGAGTAATTCAGCCCCAGCCTAGCTCCCCAAGTAAAACCGTTTTCTTCTTTTTGCGCCGTGGAAAACGAAGATATAAATAATGTAATTAATAAGGTATATATGTATTTCTTCATTTGATTCTCTTGATAAGTGATTTACACGCATTACTATTTGCAAATATCCTTGAGCAATATAATTTATTTCTTCCGATAAAATAGAGTAAAATTTTAGTGTGCGTATTTTTTACCCTTTTTAACATCCGGAAAAATATTAATCCGTTAAGATTTTTGAAAAATTAAAGAGACGTGACGTTGCGAATTTTGCCTAAGTCAGTCTGCCGATAAGGGAGTCAATCTTGTTTTATAACTAAAAATCCAGATTGATTTTGCTTCTCTCTCCCCGCAAAGACAAATTTCCAAATTTTTCAGAGTTCTCCCGTTATTAAGCAGAATAAGAATTATGGCAATTCAACTCATTCTGATTCAATTCCAATCAACGTTATTTCCGGAGTTGAATTGTAACGCACCGGCGATAATGAAACTCCCAATCCCCGGTTTACAATCATCAGCATATCGCCGAACCGGAAATCCCCTTTCACATATTCCGTTTCGATTAGGGTTGGAGCAAAATTATAAAAAGGGAATAGAATAGTTATCTGTCCCCCGTGTGTATGCCCGACCAGCATTAAGTCGTAATCTTTTTTATGTGCTTCATTAATAAGGTATTCTCTCGGCTGATGTGTGAGAAAGATTTTTAGATCGTAACCGGCTGAATGATTTGTGAGACTGTCAAGTTTAGTGCTGTCGATTCTTTCTACATATGTATTGGTGATAAATGTAATCCTGACTTTTGCAGTATCGATATCGATTGTTACTTTATCGTTATCAATCATCTTTACGTTTACACTTTCCAATGCCTTGGTCACGTCGTTCACGCTTCTTTCGTATTCACGCCGGTACATCCAGTTGTCGTGATCACCTACGCATGAATAAACTCCGTATTTTGATTTGATTTTACCGAGATACTCAGCCGATATATTCAAATAATCGGAAGTGCCGGTAATAATATCACCGCCGATTAAAACCAGATCGGGATTAGTATCATTAACCTTATCAATAAAATCCTGCAGACGCCGGGGAGTTGTAAACTGGTCGGCCTGAACATCCGAGATGAATGTGAGTCTGAATCCATCCAACGCTTCCGGCAGTCCTCCCTTTTTGTATTCAACTATCCTTGTGGATATGCTGTTCAAATCATAAATAATCCTTGCAGGTACGTAAACCGCCGCTGCCGCCATAACAACAAATACCAGTCTCATATGATACAATCTTATTTTATCTCTCCCCTTCTTCAAGGGAATAAATAAAAACAGTTTAATCAAATCTGCCGGGATTAAAATTACAAATACCTGTATTACCGCAATTATCCAAATCCAAAACGGATATAGAATTAGATATTCGTAAAAAAAAGAATCGGGTTGCGCTATGCTTTCGGTTTGGGCAATACGCGCGTAAGTCCAAGTAATAATCACTGCAAGCGGGTAAAGGTTGAACCAGGTCAAACCGATAATTGCAGTTAGTTTTATTTTCTTGCGCGATAGAGTAGGAAACAAAACCTTGATCGAGCGGAGGCCTTTTCTTACTACATAAAATTCAACCAGAACCAGAAAGAGTATAAGGATAATCAATCTGAGAGCAAAAGACATAATTTCTCTGTTTTAATGGAATTTACATTTTGTTAGATGTGCAAATATAAATCATAGTTCCCCTATTTTCCCCCGGTACCCAATATTTCCCCGATGAATTTATTCATCCGTTCGTAATGCGTGCCGGGCCAGTAGAGTTTGCCGCAATTCCGGCAGATAAAATATTTATCCTGCATTGCTTTCACTTTAGGGGGAATCTGTGCCAACACTTTTTCTTTATCTATTTTCTCCAATATTCCGTTGCACTTCAAACAGCGGGTTAATTTATTTATTGATTTAGTGAGATCAAATCTTTCAATTATTTCCGTGATTTGTTTTTCAACACCCATGTTTCGAACGTAATAACCGTGCGTTACTTCTTTGCGTTTAAGTATTCCCAAATCTTTTGTTAAGATAGTGCGCTTTTCCTTCAATGAAATTCCGACTATCATTTCATCGGTGTAGTTGTTTTCGTAAGCGGTATCCAAACCCAGCATCCGCATGTATTTGGCAAGCTTGCCTAGATGAACATCAAGCACAAATTTCGGGTTGCGCAGCGGCGCGGGACGAAGATGCTGAACATCCGAAATGTCGAACGATTCGAATACCGGGTAAACGCTTATATCATCCCCGTCACTTACAATGCAGGTAAAGTCGACCGATTTCCCGTTCGCGAGTATTAAATCAACTTCCGTGTGGGGAACGCCGAGCGATTCGATCAAATCTTTAACCGAAGGCCGGTCTTTGAATGAATGTGCGAAACGAATCCTCCGTAGTTTAGTAGGGAGAAAATCGTTCAGTTCTTCGTAAAATCTTATCTGAATCTGTTTCATGTTGATACTGAATTGGTTGGAGTGAATTTAAGAATTTTCATAGAAATGTGAGAGAGAAACGGGGAATTTGTTACAGCAGCTTCAACATATTCCCCGCCGAAGTTGCCTTACTCAAATTTGTCAACTAAAACTTTATGCGTGCTTCATTTAGCAGGATATGTTATTTTGATTTCCGAAAACCGGATGTTTCTATTTCTTTATTAATCGTTCATAAGGATAAGGAAGAATATATTGAACCGGAACAACATCTATGCGGCGGAAGAACAATTCCCCGTCCCCTTTTACGTGCTAGTATTCGACATACTTCAGGAATACACCAAATTACCCCGGCTTGTTTTGTACATCATCGTATCGCTGATTCCCTACTTTTTATATTTTCCACTAGCCGATATCTTTGGGTGGACACGCGACGGCTACACCGATTACTGGATTCGTCTCAATTTTTCCGGCTGGGCTTTGGGATCGTTCCTGTTTATGAATTACATCTACGCAAAATCGAAAACATTATTCCCCGTGTTTATATACCTTTGCGGTAATCCCTATAATAGATATCTACTTTACCGGGAATACAAAAATATTTTCAAGAGCCGCGGACAGTTAATCATCACCATCGGTGTAGCGGTGCTCACTACCGTAACAGGAGTAGTGATGAACATGGGCTTGCCGTACGAACCCAAATTTTACATTACCATCAATTCATTTATTGTCGGTTTGATAATAGGCCCCGGGCTTTGGTACTCGATCGGATTGGGAAAGATGATTCAAACTGTCGGCAATATGCAAAACTTAAAAGTAAATTCGTTCAATCCCTATTTCTCAATCGGTATCGGCGAGCTACCGAACCTATCCAGCATCTGGTCATTCTGCTTTTTCGGCGAAGCAATTCTTGTTTATGTTGGCTTAGTCTTCCCCAACTGGCAGGGGAGCGAATCGATAGTTGGAGGAATACAAATTTTTTGGCTTCTCATATTCCTAGGCGTTGCGTTGTTCAACCTTATCAATCCGATGAACGCTATTGCCAAAATAACCGGCGACGCCAAAACGAAATTACGCTTAACAGTATCGGAAAAAATTTTCAACCGCATCGGTAAATTGGAAACCGACGACGATTCATTCATAGACGAAACGAACAACATTTACGCTCTGCAGGAAACATACGAGAAAATTACCAACGCAAAAACCAGTACACTGGAACTACCTGTAATATTGCGTTTCCTTGCCGCGACAATTTCCACACTGATAATTATTTTTATTGAGCACCTTGATAAATTACTCACATTTTTCGACATAAAACTATAGGCGCGTAATGTACGATGTTACAATTATAGGAGCGGGACCCAGCGGAAGTCTTCTCGCATTTTATCTGGCCCGCAATAATTTTTCGGTTTTACTGATTGATAAAAAAACTTTCCCGCGCCCAAAACTCTGCGGCGGCGGAATTTCTTATAAAGCTTACAATATCATCAAAGATATTGTCGATCTCGATTCGATCAACAGCTGTGCCGTTGAAGGAGCTTTTCTATCTTATAAAAATGAAGATCTTCGCTACGTGGGTCAGGGTTCTTACAAATCATATTCAATTCACCGTTCGGAATTTGATGAACTGCTCCTTACTGCGGCCTTAAACGCCGGGGCGGAAAAACTTATCCCGGCAAAGATAAATGAAATCAACGAGCTCGATGATCACGTAACATTGCGCATCGAAGAGGGACAAACCATCAACACACGCTTCCTAGTTTTTGCTACAGGCGTTAACGGAACATTGCACGAAAAGCTCGGCTATACCGGGAAACGTCAAATTACCGTGGCTTTCGAAATTGATATCTTCCCCGAAAAAATTCCCGAACCCCTGAAGAATAACACATTATTCGATTTCGGCAGCGTTAAAGGGGGATACGCATGGCTGTTCCCCAAACACGATAGGATCAACGCCGGAATTTATTTCCATAACAATCCGAAACCGGGCAAATACCAATCGGATCAAATTAATGATTTCCTCAAACTTTTCGATTGGGCGGAAGGAGCAAAGAAGTCAATCCCGAAAGGATACCCCCTCCCTTACAATTACGATTACAAATATTACAACACTCACCGCACATTGCTGGTGGGAGACGCCGCCGGAACGGTGGAAAACTTTTACGGCGAAGGAATCTTCTACGGATTATCAAGCTCAGGCATTGCAGCAGACGTTCTAACCAAAGCGCTGAGACAATACAAACGGATTGATGATTATACGAGCATACTTAAAAGAGAAATCTTAACCCATGTGAAATACTCCCGCGCCACTGCGTCTCTGTTTTACAGATACGGACGCTTCGGTTATTACAACATGGTTCGTAACAAATTAATGAATTACTTTTACGGCGAACTTATACACGGCAACATATCGCAAAGGAAATGTTTTTATTATTCGGCGCTCACATTACCCCTCTCTCCCCTCTCCGGTAAAGTAGACATTGCTCCTTACAATGATATAGGTATGAGGAAATAAATTATATTTTAAAATAAAGAAGTACATTTATACGCGGGGGAAATATGTTCACAGATAAAAGAAGCAAAGCCGTAATTTTTACGGCGCATTGCATTCATAACCAAAATTCAATTTCAGACGGCACCGCCGATTACCCCGCATGCATCAAAGAAGTTGTGGAATTGCTGACGGCAGGCAATGCCGGTGTTGTGCAGCTCCCATGCCCGGAACTTAACTGCTTGGGACTTGACCGGGGAAACGTTGACGGCGCCTTCTCCCCCGTTGCCGTAGAGAACACACGTATCCGAAAAGAACTATTAAAAGATAACGCGCGCGAAAAACTTAACCCGCTTGTGCGGTATGTTGTTTACCAGGTTGAAGAATACCTCAAACACGGATTCGAGATAAAAGGAATAGTCGGCATCAACCGCTCCCCCAGCTGCGGAATTGAAACAACCTCCGACAATAACAAAGAAGTGGAAGGGCGCGGTGTATTCATGCAAACATTATATGACGAACTAAAGGCAAGAAATATTTATATCAAATTCATCGGGATAAAAGCGGAACAGGTTGAAGAAGCGGTTAGTAAATTGAAAGAGGTAGTGTTGGATTAGAAAAGAGGAGACTGAATACGGTATGGAAAAATACCATCTCAAATCCGGCTTCAGTAGGGGGAAAGATCTTTATAGCCTGCCCAAAGAGAGAGAGAGTTCAAGTTTAAGCCGGAAACATAAACCTGCAACCTTTCAACCTGCTTACCTATACCCCCTTATTCTTTTTTGCAATTTTCAGTAGTTATACTGATTCGGTTTAAATTTATTTTTGTTATATTCTTTCAACTATTAGACAATTCTGTAATTTCGCTATGGGTTCTCACATAAAAAATATTTACCGCCAAACCGTAACTCACAGGAGTCCTCAATGAAATCATTCTATCAGTTATTCTTAATTCTTTTTTTAACTTTTCTTTTCGGGTGTAAGCAGCAGCAGACTCTCACGATGAACGAAAAAAATATTATTGAACAGGAAGTAAAAGCAGCTTTCAATCTGCTTGTTGATGCGTTAAATCAAAAAGATGCCGACGCATGGTCCCGGAATTACAGCCAAGGCGAATTTGTATCCGCGTTTGCGATGACCGATTATTACAGCAACAGAGCCGAATGGATTGAAACAATTAAAAAATATTTTGAGATGAGAGAAAGCCAAAATATGACTCTGACCAAAGTACGCGTGACACCCCTTTCTCAAACTTTAGCTCTTATGACCAGCGAAGATAATACGGAAATGTTATTTACTAACGGTGAGACTATGAAAAGCAGACATGTTTTCACTTTGGTTTGGTCAAAAGAAAAAGACGGGTGGAAAATTATTCATTCACACGAATCATGGATAGATGTAACAAACAAATAGATTCGTGAAATAATATTTTGTGATGTTCGTTTATTTTTAATTATAGGGATAATTACATATTACCGGACAATTGTATTTGCCTAGTATTAATCAATACTAGACTTGTTTTTCTTATAATAGGTAACTTTTTACAGGTAATAGACAAAAGTAATTTACACCGGTTCATTCGGATAATACATGGTTATATGGCTAAGATAATTGTATGGGTAAACAAGAATTTACATATTCGGCAAAAAGATGTTTTGAAAATGCAGAGCGAATATTGGATGATGCCATTTGGCTTTCTGATGCAAATAAAATATCGAGTGCATACGCTTTATCAATAATTGCGCAAGAAGAATATGCCAAATCATTCCTATTCACTCTTTTAGAAAACGATGTTATAAAATGGAATAGTTTTATTAACCGGTCAATCAAAGACCATACTTGCAAGCAATTAATTGGAATTATTATTGACCATTTAAACCCAGCGTGTGAAGATTTTGGAGAATTTATTAGTGGTTCTAAAAGAGATGATTCTATTAGACGAGCTTTTGATGCAATTGATATTCTGCGACACGAAAAAATTGGAAGATGGAAGTCAAATAATTGGATATGGGATGAAGAACCCGTGTATGATGTTGATGTTAAAAAAGTATTTAATGGTAGTATAGATAAAAAAAAGCAAGATGCCTTATTTATCAGAGTAGATAAAAATGGTAAAGTAGTATTCGAACCGACTGAAATAACAGTTCAAGATTCTGAAGAAATGATTGACCGTGCAAGAAGATTTTCTGTGGTTGTGAAATGTATCTTGCAAAGTGATAAAGGTTCGCTACTCGATTACGATAAAATAAAAGAAGTTATCACCTTGCTATTTGAAAATGTGTAGTAGTCAGCCATATAACCCGCAAATCAAAGCGACAGCTTTAAGCATTGCGGCATTTGAAAAGTTATTGGCATTAGTTGTAAAAGTAAATTGCTCTTTGTATGTAGTTAACAAAATTAATTAACAAATAAAATTCGGCATAGCTTTTCAGTGTTGCATTGTTGTTCTGGGCGGCGGCTTAGCGGCAACGCCTATCGTAGGAATATAAATTAATGTGTTCTATTGTAAATCAAAATAATATTGAGAGTGGAATTAGAAGATGGCGACAATTGGATCATTGGCCTGCTGATTTTCATAATTCTTTTTATCGTGAGTTAAGAGAACTGTTGGTACACGGTCTGGATAAAGATAATTGGGAAATAATTGTGAACCATTTGTCAAGATGGAAGGCAAATAGACCAAAATCAAAAAATTTTATTTATCAACAAGGTTTACATCAGCTTAATAACTTGAATGAATTTCTTCAGCAAGTAAATTCCACAATTGAAAACTCAACCTGGACTGAAATTGAATTGATATTCCAATCAGCTTGTTCGATTAAAAATGTTGAAAGCCCTGTATTTGCAAGTAAACTTTCTCATTTCATTTTCCCAAAGCTGTTTCCAGTAATAGACAGAAAAGTTATTGGTATAGATTTTATGCATTATGGTAGCTACTGGAATTTTATTAAAACAAATTGGAACGAAAGCACATATAAGGAATTATGTAAAACTATATTATCAAATGAAATCGGTGTAAATATTTTTGAACAATATCCTTGGCCAACTAAAATCACAGAAATCTGTTTAATTGGTTTTAATACGGTATAACCTTTTTAATAAGCAGAAAGTCCCACCTACATTAAAAAACAATCCCGGCGGGCAGGCAATAGGGTATAAATATTCCTGGCAAAACAAATTGTTAACGTTTTTTCACATACAACAAATATTTATTTTGATCACTATCTCTTGCCTTAATAAAGCGGTAAATTCCTTTACGGCGGTTATTTTAAAAAACTTAATGATGGAGCGGGAAAATGAAAAATCTATTACGGTATTTGGTTTTGATATCTTTCTTCTTTGGCGGAACGGAGGGGCAAAACTAAATAATTATTCGCTTCCCTGCTGCAAAGATAGAAATCGTTATGTAACTAAAAATTCGAATCAAATATTTGCTTATATTTATTAGCAAATTAATAAGGGAAAAAATATGTCTGAAATACCAATTGCTGAAGTTTTTGGATACCCTATTTCAAATACTGATAAAACCGCAGAGCGTTTTCGAAAAAACAAACTTTGCCCTTTTCATAATAAAGTGCCTTCTTGTACGAAGAATAGTGCAACTAATCCATTAGGCGTTTGTAGTATATCCTTCGATAAATCGAAAATTATTACGTGCCCTATCCGATTTACAGAAGATTGGGTTATAGCTAGTGATGCTGCGAAATTTATTTTTGATAATGATACTATTGAAAATGGTAATTGGACCACATTACGCGAAATAAGAATTAATGATTTGAATGGTAAAACTGCTGGAAATATTGACTATGTTCTTGTATCCTATGACGCAGGCGGTAAATTATTAGATTTTGGATCGCTTGAAGTACAAGCTGTTTATATCTCTGGAAATGTAACAAAACCGTTCAATTATTTTTATCAAAATCGTGGTAAAAAGTTAATTAACGAATGGAATTCAAAGGATTCACCTAGACCAGATTTTTTATCATCCTCTAGGAAAAGACTAGTTCCTCAGCTGATATTTAAAGGTGGCATTCTAACTAATTGGAATAAAAAACAAACTGTTGCATTACAAAAAGACTTCTTTGAAACGTTGCCGCAATTACCTGAAGTCAATACTCCTTCTGAAGCAGATATTGCTTGGTTGATATATGATTTAAAATATAACGAAGAAAAAGCTGTTTTTAATCTCTTTAAAGAAAAAATAATATATACAAAATTCAAACTCGCTCTCGATGAAATATTGACTCCAAAACCTGGCCTAATATCATCGTTTATTGAAACACTTCAATCAAAACTTGACGAACAGCTTGAAGAAACTTCGCCCGATGCACCCACGCTCAATGATTTAAATAGTGAAGGATAATATGGGCCAGTTTAGTCAATATGATATTTTTAACTTCAAATGTGATCTCAAAGCACCTAATGTTTCACAAGTACCCAAATATAGTCCTTTTAGATTCCCCGGAGGTAAAACTTGGTTTTATCCTTTCGCAAAAGCTTGGATGCAAAAACAGAAAAACAAAGTTTTAGTTGAAACGTTTGCCGGTGGTGCTAGCATAGGATTAGCATCCGTTATTGAAAATTGGGTAAGTGAATTAATATTAGTTGAAATTGATCCTCAAATATTTTCTGTTTGGCGAACAATTATTGAAGGTAATGCACTTGAGCTAGCGAAACTCTTACTGTCATTTGAACTGAATGAACAAAATTTAGAAGAACAATTTAATATTGAGAATCCGAACAATATTCAAATAGCTTTTAATACTTTATTGAAAAATAGAATAAATCACGGTGGTATTTTAGCTTCTGGTTCGGGAAAATTGAAATATGGTGAAGGCGGGAAAGGGATACTTTCTCGATGGTATCCAAAAACACTAAGTCAACGTCTTCAGTTAATTCATAATTTCGCAAATAGAATTACCCTTATTCAAGATGATGCTATTAATACTATAGAAAAATTATCTAAAGATAAATCCAACATATTTTTTATCGATCCTCCTTATACTGTTGCTGGAAAGCGTTTGTATGATTATTACAAGATTGATCACGAAAAACTTTTTCAGACAATTAGTAACATATCAAGTAGTTTTATCCTAACATACGACGAATCACCTTTCATAATAAATCTTGCTCAAAAATATAATATGCCTTTTGAAAAAATATTAATGACTACTACTCATCATAGAGAAAAGTATGAATTAATAATTAGCGACAATCTAGATTGGTTATAGTTACATAACCTCTTTAATCCGCCTAAAGACGGGCGGACAGGTAAGCAGAATTTATAAGCCTTTTGTGAACGTCCCGCATACGCTGTAAAGCAGCTTCCGCCTTCGAGAAAATCACTTCGGCGGGTTGGCACAATTTAATAATTAATTTCTTTCCTATTGGGAAGATAGAAATGGTTATGCGTGTAAAATTGTTTGCAATAATAATTACTTTAAGTTAGTTTTAGACATGATATCAAACGAAGACAAATATCAATTACTCGAAATTGCTAAAAAGTACAATGTTTCTAAAATTTACCTTTTTGGCTCAAATTTGGACTCCGGAAGAGAATCAAATGATATCGATTTAGGGGTTGAAGGAATTTCAGATTCTTTGTTTTTCAAATTTTATGGCGAATTAATTTTTTCTCTTTCCAAACCTGTTGATGTGATCGATCTTAAGAAAAATTCTCTATTAACTTCTTTGGTTAAATCCGAGGGCATTTTAATATATGGTTAGATTATCGCAGAAAATTCAAGCAGAATTAGAGAATCTTGACGAAATCCTCAATGAAATGCCATCCCATTCAAGTCTCCCCAATTTATCTACACTCGAACTAGCCGGAGTTGCAGCACTTTTACATAATTTCTACAATGGTATTGAAAATATTTTAAAACAAATTTTTGTATCACAGAAACTCACATTGCCGGAAGGTCAATCTTGGCATAAAGATTTACTGGAAAAATCAGTAAATGAAAATATAATATCAGGAGAATGTAAAAGTTACCTTGGACAATATCTGGCATTCAGACATTTCTTTAGCCATGCCTATGCACTTGATTTATACCCTAACAAAATGGAACCATTGGTCGAGAATTCAGAAAAACTTTATTTAATATTCAAAAACGATATTAAAAAGTTTTTATAAAAGGCATGCATAACATGTTTAATCCGCCAAAGAACCAGGGTGCCTACGCCACGGCGCACAGGTCGGCAGCCGGCGTGTAGGTTAGCAGATCGGTTTGGGCTTGTTTTAATTCAGTGCGAGATAGTCGGTAAATTAATAAAACGTGAGCATTACATGGAAGCGCCAAAAAATCAAAAAGAAGTTCTCGAATTATTTAAGCAGGGTCCCGCTGTTCTTGAAAATGCCGTTGCCGGTTTGAGCGAGAGCGAGCTCGATTATGTTCCGGCAAAAAATGGGTGGACCATAAGGCAGATTGTTCATCATCTCACCGACGGAGACGACCTGTGGAAAACAGCAATAAAGATAGCGCTGGGGAATGAGAATGCCGAGTTCTCTCTTCAATGGTATCTTGCGCTGCCGCAAACGGAGTGGGCAGAGCGGTGGAGTTACGGTAAACGATCTATCGATGTATCGCTGGCAATGCTAAAAGCAGTTAGAGAGCACATACTCCAACTGCTGGAAAACAATCCCGGCGGATGGACAAAGTCGGTTCGGTTCAAAGGCAAGGGAGAAATTGAGACTGTGCCTGTCGGTTTCATTATCAAGATGCAGTCGGATCATATCGCTCATCATGTAAAACGGATCATGGAAATTCGTGAAGAGATTACGGGGAAATAATCTTACATTGTACCTATTCCGGCGGCACCGTTATACGGCGTAAAAACCATCTTAATAAACTCATTAAGTAAGACTATATTAAGACCAAAAAAAGTCTGCATTATGAAATTAAGTGAATCAGTAAAATCAATTAGTTATTTGAAAGCTAACGCGGCTGACCTGATTGATGAGATAAATAAAAATCAAAATACTTATGTTATTATCCAAAACGGTGAGGCAAAAGTCGTTGTTTAAGACATCAAGGGGTATGAAAAAATGCAGGAAACAATGGCGATGCTGAAGTTACTGGCGATGACAAGCGAAAAGAATAAATCCGCCGATGATGTGTAACGCGGACTGCTTTACGGAAAATTCAAATCCTCTGGCAAATGAACCGGCCGTAAAAATATATTAACACAGCCAAAGCATATTCCGCTTTTAAAGAAATTTTCCTACAGTAGCATATCTCTCCGAACGGTATTAACTTTCTCCTATCCATTGAATAATTCAAAGAGATTAAAATGAAACTCGCCCTCATACAGCAAAAAGCGTCGCAGGACATTCAATCAAACATCTCAAAAGGTTTGGCTTCAGTTAAAGAAGCCGCGGCAAACGGCGCCGACATTGTTTGTTTCGCGGAGCTTGCGTTTACACCTTTCTATCCGCAGAAGCCCGCGGGCAATAATGTTCTCGATCTGGCAGAACCGGTTCCGGGCAGTACAACCGATGCATTCGCTGCGCTGGCAAAAGAACTTGGCGTTGTAATTATATTAAATCTCTTTGAGCGCGACGGTAATAAAACTTACGACTCCTCCCCTATTATTAATATAGATGGAAAAATTCTCGGAACCACACGCATGATTCACATTACCGAATACGAATGTTTCCACGAACAGGGTTATTACACCCCCGGCGATACGGGCGCGCCGGTTTACGATACGCCGTTCGGCAGAATCGGAATATCGATCTGTTACGACCGCCACTATCCGGAATACATGAGAGCACTTGCATTAAATGGTGCCGAAATTGTTTTCGTTCCGCAAGCCGGGGCAGTAGGCGAATGGCCCGAAGGTTTATACGAAGCGGAGATGAGAGTGCATGCTTTTCACAACGGATACTTCACAGCGTTGTGCAACCGTGTAGGTAAAGAAGAATGTTTAACATTTGCAGGCGAATCTTTTGTGTGCGATCCGGAAGGAAAGGTAATCGCGCGCGCCGGCGAAGGGACCGAAGAAATTTTATACTGTGATGTTGATCTCGAAGCGGTAAAAAAATCTCACGCCCACAAATTATTTTTGAGAGACAGGCGGCCCGGGTTGTACAAAGAATGGTTCGGCAAGTAATTCAAAAGGACGAGATTCGTTCCGCAACTTTATTCATAATGTTTTATATTGCGGATAAATATTCTTATTGCCCCCTACAATGAAACGACTATTCAATATATTGTTGTTTGCCGCACTGATTTATCCCGGTTTCTCCAAAGCTCAGGAATTCATTATTAATTCATATAATACCCACGACGGTCTCGTCCAATCATCCGTCGCCGATATCTTTCAAGATAAGTACGGGATGATGTGGTTCTTTACTGAAACGGGAATAAGCGCGTTCGACGGCATCGAGTTTTATAATTACATCGATTCGGTTAGTCTGTTTGATTCATGGCTAGTGAAAGCATGCGCAGATTCTTCGGGCAACGTTTTCATGCTCAATGTAAACGGTGAGGTTTGGCGCTGGGACAAAAAAACATTTGAACGCGTCAACCTTCCGAGGGACATTGCCGTAACAACAGTCAACGTATCGGAACAAAATGAATTGCTGGTCGGCACGATCAATGCCGGGCTTTTCATCCGGCGCGATGATGAATGGATAAGCATAACAAACGGTATGGGGCTTTATTCTGATTTGGTAACTTCAATTTCCGTGATGAATAATATTACCTTTGTTGCCTCTTCAAACGGACTGAATAAGCTGATCAAGGATAAGCCGGTAAAACTTTTCTCTTACGATAACCTGAATGTACGCGCAGTGCTGCTTGACTCACGCGGAAGATTTTGGCTTGGAACGGGTGGTGGATTATATGTATATGAAAATAATAATCTTCACCGCGTAAACAATTCCCCGGCGCTGATTGAAGATCTCGGCGAAGACAAATGGGGTAACATTTGGATTGCCGGACGGAGGGGACTTTTCAGAATAAGCGGAGAACAGGGGAACCACGAACTCGTACCGGTTATTACCGACACCGACTCCCGCACCATATATATAGATAGAGAAGGAATTGTGTGGACCGGTTCAATCGGGAAAGGAGTTTTTACGATCAAGCATAATTTATTCAAATCGATAAAACAGAAAAGCGGATTTTCATTGAGATCCCCTTTCCCGATTCACGAAGATGAAGGCGGCAGAGTCTGGATAGGTACAGATCACGGTTTGGTTACATTCAGCAATCGTACTTGGCAGGTAATAGAAGCGCTGAAAGGAAAGATTGTAATCAATTTGTTCGAAGATGATCGCGGTGATTTATGGATTATCAACCCGGCGGAGATTTACAAATATTCAAACGGCAGACTGGAATTGGCTGTCGATTACGAAGCGCTCCCCAGCAGTAAGAGATTTGTGAGTCAATTGAAAGACGGTACGATCATCATCGGCACATCGGATGACGGTTTGTGGGAATTATCGGGAGACGAAGTAGTCAAATCGGAATTAAATAAAAAACTTAACGGCGAAGTTTTGTATTCATCGTTTAAAGATTCGTCGGGCAATGTATGGATTGGAACAAACAACAGCGGGATCATCAAAATCGCTGATGGTGAAATTATAAAATTAGATTCGGGAAAAGGAATTACAGCGGAATATATCTTCCAATTCAGCGAGGATAGAAGAGGCAATATATGGGCGGGTACTACCGACGGAGTTTATGTGATTGACAAAGAGAATAAGATAAACAAATACACTACCGAAGACGGCCTGGTAAGTAATACATGTTATTCGATAATTGCCTATCAAGACTATGTGTTCGTAGGAACATCAGACGGATTGAATTTAATTGACGGCAACGCGATTGAATTATTCACTTCCGCAGACGGATTGCTCAACAACGACTGCAACACCGGCGCGTTTTTGATCGACTCCCGCAGCAATCTCTGGATTGGCACGTACGACGGAATATCGATTATGCATCTCCCCGGGTTGCTCAACTCAAAACGAACCATTGCCTGTGCTATCACAAAAATTTCAACCGGCGATACAATATATGATCTTATTCCCACATTAAGTGAAAGCTCCGAAAAACATTTTGTTTTTTCATCAAGCGATGAACCGATAACTATTACAACTGCTGGGTTGTATTTTACACGTTCTACAGGGATAAGTTATAAATATAAAATTCTAGGCGAAGGCTATGAAAGGGTCGTTACTACAACAAATAGGAAATTGGAATTGAGCAACTTAGCTCCGGGTGAGTATGAAATAATCGCCGAAGCAAAAACCGCCGGTGTACCGGCAGTTGAGAGCATCAACAAACTGCGTCTTACAATCGAGCCGCAATTTTATCAAACAACTTTATTCTACCTTTTCTTGGTTCTGCTGATTATGTCCGGTGGGAGTGTATATCTCTACATTAAAGGGGCGGAAAAAAAGAGACGAATTGCCGATAAGTATAAAACATCATCACTCACAAAAGAAAATTACAATAGGGTTCGCGAAAAAGTTACAGCTTCGTTTGACGAAGAGAAAGTTTATCACGATCCCGAACTCACACTTCCGAAACTTGCATCCGAACTTAACATTCATAAAGAATATATCTCACAGGTAATCAACAAAGGGTATCAAAAAAACTTTAACGAATTTGTTAACTCATACCGCATTGAAGAAGCGAAAGTATTGTTGACACAAACAGGGAAGGATAAACTAAGCATTCTTAGTATCGCTCTCGAAGTTGGCTTTAATTCTAAAACTACATTCAATTTGGCTTTCAAAAAACAAACCGGGCAAACCCCTACCGAATACCGTTACGCCAACACAAAGTAAAAAAAATTGTGGTAATCTTTCATCTCTTTTGTACAAAGTAATGATCTTGAACGACAATTGATTCGCCTAGCATTATAATTGCGGCGTGATTCTCATGCCGCTGTTACGGCAGAAGAACCAAACACAAATGGGATGAAGTACGAACAAGACTTGGTAGTGATGAAATTAAGAAATTTTTACTCGCCGATATGGAAATCGATTTTATTGGTTTCACTGGTAATGTGGGGCTGCAGCGAAAGTCCCAACGAAAATCTGAACCTTCTTGAAAAGATAGAATCATTCCCGGGGGTGCAGGTTATTGAAATGAACCCGACAAACAATTTTGAAAGACAATTCGAAATTCGTATCACGCAGCCGCTCGATCATAATAACCCCAGCGGGGCGCAGTTTACGCAAAAAGTATATTTGTGGCACAAAAGCGAAAACGCTCCGATGATTCTTTTAGCGTCAGGTTATACAGCCGAGCCCCCCGATTATCTTTCTGAATTGGCTGAAGTAATGAACGCCAATCAATTAAAAATTTGTCACCGCTATATGGAAGGGGCCGAACCAAATCCGATGGATTGGGAGTATCTTACCGAGGAACAAAACGCGAACGACGTTCACCGTGTTGTCGAAATGTTTAAAGAAATATATCAGGGTAAATGGGTAAGCTTCGGCGGAAGCAAAAACGGGCAGTCGACTCTATTCCATAAAAGATTTTTCCCGGATGATGTTGACGCTACCGTCGCGCTTTACACTCCGATGCCGTTAGGTATTGAAGATCCCCGGTTCGATTATTTTCTTGAAAATGTTGTTGGTACTCAGCAGGAAAGGGATAGAATGAAAGATTTTCAGAGAATGGTTCTTGAAATGAAATCTTTTCTGATCCCCTATTTGCGCAACTTTATAAATAATTCCGAATATCATTTTTCATTAAGTCCCGAACTGATATTGGAATACGAAACATGCGAATTCTCATTCGGATTCTGGCAGAGCTCACAATTGAACGTGGATGACCTGCCGCCGCGGGGGACATCCGCCGAAGATGTTTACAATTTTCTCACCGAACAATGGGGATGGGAATATTATTCCGATGAACTAATCGAATTCTTCTCTCCCGTTTATTACCAGGCCTACACCGAATTGGGCTGGTATAGGTTAGTGAACGACCATTTAACCGATTTATTGGCAGCCGATCCCGAGCCGTCCTACTCCAAGTACTTCACTCCCCCGAATACACCGTTGAATTATAATCCCTCGATTATGCAGGATGTTATTACATGGCTTCAGTCGGAAGGGAATAATATAATTTACATATACGGCGAAATGGATCCTTGGACGGCCGCGGCTGTCGAATTGACCGGGCAGACAAACGCGCTTAAGATTATACAACCCAACTCAAACCATCTTTTGCGCATTGAGGATTTGGATAATTCCGGGGAGGTATATTCCAAACTGGAAGAATGGCTGGGGATCGAGGTTAATTGATTTTATGGGGGGAGGAGATTGAACCCTGTGTGTGATTTGCAAATGCATAGCATTTGTAAGTAATAATTTTATATTACAGTCGGCATCAAAAGGGGGCGATGTATGAACTGTTTGAAAACACACGGGCGTTTGATCTCCTTTCATTTTTTAAGGCACAAAGAATTTGACATTCTCATCTCACATTATGAAATTGCATTCTTTCAAAGATACTTCGCTTTTGTTATTCTCAAATCCATATTTTTTTCTTTTGCATCATATATTCCCGCCGGTTTTAAATGTCACTCAAATGATGATATTGATTGTCTTCATTTAAAAGATAAATTCAATTTAGTAATGGGGGAGGATAAATGAACACTTACGAGTTAATACGAAAGAAAAATTTTTTAAAACTATTGGTCATTTCGATAAGTTTTCTTTTCAGTTGCGGTGATGATCCAAACGGACCGGGGAATTCCGGATACCAATATGAACAACCCGTCGAAACAATCGACGGCTGGGAAACCGCAACATTGAGCAGTGTCGAAATGGATCCAGAGCCGGTAGAAAATCTTGTAAATGCTGTTGAAGATTTTACTTATATAGAAATCCACTCTGTGGTAATAATCAAAAACGATAAACTTGTTTTCGAACATTATTGGGGAGGGCACGATTTTGGTTACGCGAGTCCCAATTATCTCGGCGGATATTTAAACTTCAATATGAATACACGCCACAACACTCACTCAACAACAAAAAGCTTTACTTCCGCGGTGGTCGGCATTGCAATCGATAAAGGATATATCGGCAGTGAAGATGATGTTATATTCGATTACCTCGGTGAGGAATATGATACTTGGAAAACAGGGGGCAAAGAATATATTACCATTAAGGATTGTTTGATGATGGCGAGTGGTTTAGATTGGAATGAAAACGATGTAAGTGTAAGCAATAACCAAAACGACATGGTGCGTTTTAATCAAAGCTACGATCCTATACGCTATTTATTAATGAAACCCCTTGTAGGAACGCCAGGAGTCACTTACTATTACAACGGCGGAACAGTTGATCTTCTTGGCGTTATAGTTGCAAATGCTACAGGTCGGTCCATTCCGGAATTTTCCAATGAAAATTTATTCGCACCGATGGGCATAACAAACTATAATTGGCAGACGCTTCGGCCATCCGGAATTACATGCTGTCACGGCGATATTTATATATCGCCAAGAGACTTGGCTAAATTCGGATATCTTTTTTTGAACAACGGTCAATGGAACGGAGAGCAGTTGGTTTCCACCGAGTGGGTGGAGAAATCGACACAATTTCATATCAATCCCGGCGTTTACTGGGCTGATGGTTACGGTTATTTATGGTGGCTCCGGATTCTTCGGGCTAACGGGCATACATATCATTCACTTAAAACTATGGGCTGGGGCGGGCAGGAAATTTTTGTGTTTAGGGAATTGAATATGGTTATAGTTTTCACCGGCGCAAATTATGTAAGCGATCCTCCTTGCGATGAGATTGTCGAGAATTATATTTTACCGGCATTGCAATGAAGTTATAACTAACCACCAAATGCTTAGTTTATACTTTCTTAATGTTAATAACTGAAAAGTGAGCGCAACCCAAAAGCATTGTTCTGTTTTACTATTAATATACAAATTATTTTTTTTATAGCCTGCGATAAAGTAACCGAGTTACCGCAAATATCTATTACTGTTTAACAACAACAGAAGCAGCCAACATTGCTTTGTCTTCTGCAATTACTGGTAGTAATGTTACATACAACTGCGGCGCTGTCATTGCAGTAGCCGATCTCGATTAAGACGGTTATCAGAATTTTGTAGCCGGAGCATGTATATTTGTTGATTTGCTTTAGTGGAAGAATCAAATCGTCACATCGATTGATGACGACAATGAACTGCCTGAAGGGTTCGAATTAAAATAAAACCACCCAAGCCCTTTTAATCCAACAACGGAAATCATACTTCGCCGATGTTCTAATTTGCATGGTGTGTTATGCTTTACACTACTGTTCTAATACTGGAATTTATGCCGGTTATTTACTCATCTCACATTTTGAACATAAGCGGTTTTTGAATCTGCAAACATGATCTCGGCAGATCTAAAAAAGAACTGTGATTATGATAATTTTTATTTAAATAACGGTATTGAAAAAAATATGCATAGTTATTTTATTTGATTATTTTTCCAACCATGACAATAAATATAATAAAGGGAGTTCTATGATAAGAATTTTGTTTCCGCTGTTTTTTATTTTATTGAATATCCAGGCATTGGGACAAAGTGAAGTAATCTACCCTGCGGAAAATCCTCTTTATTCTATAATTGTTCCCAAAGGGTGGACGGCTGTTGAATATAGAGATTATATTAAACAAAACCAGTCATCCATCTCCGGAGAAAGTATAAGTTGCTCTTGAAAAAGAGGTACTATATTATAAAGATATTGCAAGAGAAATTGAAAAGATAGTTGTTGATAAAATACATTACAGCGAAAATTCTTTCATTAACAGTTCTAAAAATTCATGCACACCAATTCGTAAGTTTATTATATTGTTACAATTTTCACATAATAAGATCGGCAATAGGTCCCCCAAAATCGAATAAATTACACTTATCCATTTTATCCCACATATTGGCTTAAAAAAAAACAGAAAAAATCTCTTGCTTAAGAATATATTTTATAATAAATTTTCGGTGAGGTATATTGTGAAAATTATCACGAAAAACAAAAAATATACTTTTCCCGCTAATGTATTCTACCCACTTACTTTTACAAGTTCTCCAAGTTTTTTAAATATAAATATTAAATCATACTGATGAAGCATTTGCATAATCATCATGTATGATTAAATGCAATAAACATTTCCTTATAAAGAGGAGAACTGCTTTATGAACCGAATTGAAACTTTTATTATAATTTTAGTAATTGGATCATTGTGGGGTTTTCTCGAAATGACGATGCTTCCAGTTTCAATTTTATGTGCGATAGGATTATTCTTCCTTGTTCTAAGTAGAAAATTAGTCGATGTTCCAGGAACAAGCGTTATACTTGGTTTGATAGTCTGCTTTTACAAAACTTACAGTGATCATTTTTTTATCTGCCAATGGGCGGGCGTGATGGCCCTAGCAGGTTCTTTCGACCTTTACACAAGTTTAATTTTTAAAACTAATTGGCAGAAACCTATTAATACTGCTGCGATAGGATTTTTTACCAATTTAACAGCGCTTGTGATTTTTGTTTTATCGGTCACATTTATTTTCAAGGAACCTAATTGGGTTTCAGGGGGAATGGAACGCATTATTAATTATTCCTTAATAAGCATACTTCCGGCTGCTCTTTTAAGCGGTTTTATAACCGCTAATCTCGGTTTACTTGCAGGGAGCAGATTAAATGCAATTCATACCTCAGTGTATAAAAAACTATACCCAATGGTTTATTTAACGGCAGCAATTTTGTTGTGGATGGCGGCTTCCATTAATTGAGATACAAACAAAAATGATTCTTAACGCAAGGAAGTAAATGCTAGCCGAAACAAGAAATATTATCAAATGGCAATCGCCAGGAAACACAATTGGGGAAGTTACCACCAATTATGATTCTGATTGGATTGCAAATGAATCCATACTCACAATTTTTGTGAACAACGAGGAACTAACAAGTTTTTCTTGCAGCCCGCTTAATCTTGATGAAATGGCGATCGGTTTTCTATTTTCAAGCGGAATAATTTCCAACCTTAACGAAACTGAAATTTTGAAATATTGCAATACCAGCAACACAGTGAGCATCACATTAAAGAAAAGCATCCCTTTTGATATTAATGATTGGAAAAAAAATCAAACTCTTACTTCGGGATGCGGACACGGAATATCCTTAAACATGAAGTTGGCGAGAACCAACATTTCTAGAATCACAAATTCATTACAAGTCGGTTCCAAATATATTTGTAAATTGTTTTCAGACTTAAGACACATTTCACAAGGATATGAAAAAACAGGGTGTATCCACACCGCCGCACTAATAAAAAGACAAGGTCCATCTCTAATCAGGGAGGATATCGGAAGACATAACGCAATTGATAAAGTATTGGGCGCAGGGATCAAGAGCAAAATAAATTTTTCAGATTACCTTTTATGTTGTTCGGGCAGAATATCATCCGATATGTTGTTAAAGGGAGGCAGGGCCGGTATTCCAATTATTATTTCGAGGGCCGCCCCTACAAGCCTCGCGGTTGACATTGCAATGGAGCTGGGTATTACTCTTATAGGCTTTGTTAGGGGTCTGCGGTTTAATATTTATTCTCATCCCGATCGTATTTCTTTAACCGACAACCTGAACGAAATTAATATTGATGAATTAAGCGAAATAAATGCAACAACTTAAAGCAACAAGTTATTGTACAATTGCTAATTTAAAATCTATGGAGGGTTAATGAAATCAGTATTCACAATTTTAATTGGTTTGTTTCTAAATGCTTGCATATTTGGGCAGGGTTTGGAATTAAAACCATACGGCTTTGTAAAAGGTGATGCCGTATACACTTCACAAGGAGTTCTTTCGTTCGGTAATCCAAACCTTTCAGCTCCGCAGCTTGCAAACGGTGTTGAAGAAGCCGCTACCGGTTTTACAGCTAAACATACACGTTTCGGATTGAAAGGAACAACCGGCGATGCTGTTAAAGTTGGCGGGCTTATTGAATTGGATTTTTTCAGCGCTAATGGATTTGACACCAATGTCAATCCCAGGATCAGGCTTGCATATGCTTCTGTTGTGTGGGATAATGTTGAGTTAAGGTTTGGCCAGCAATGGGATCTTTTCTCACCCCTAAATCCGACAACAAACAATACCAATGCAAATCTTTGGTACGGAGGCAACCTTGGATTCCGCCGCGGAATGGTTCAGATGATCTATAAAATCCCTGCTGAGAATTTACAACCAACCGTGCAATTGGCAGTAGCTGAAGGAGCCCGTGAAGCCGGAACCGGAATTGGAGACGATAACAAATCGGTTTTACCTATGGTGCAAGGACGCATTTCTGCTAAATTGCTTGAAAACAAAACTGTTGGATTATATTTTGTTTACGCCAATTTCTCCCCCAAACCCGATTCATCTACTTATGATTATAATGCCTTCGGCTTTGGCGTGGACTTTACCTTACCATTCCATCAATACTTTCAGGTTCACGGTGAAATAAATATGGGAACCAACCTAAGTAATGCCAATTTTTTTACGATTGCTGGGAACGGGAAAAAGGACGACGACAGAAAGAACATGAGTATCTGGGCTAACATTACTTCCAAAATAAGCGATCGTTTTCACTTAGTTATTGGGGGAGGTTTTGATAAAAACCAAACCGATAACATTGTAAACGGAACAACGGAACAAAATTTTGTTATCTACGGCAATTTAATATTCCCGATCACTAAAGAATTTTCAATCGCTCTTGAGCTGGGTAACATTACAACAAGCATTAAAGGAGCAGATGATAGAACTGCATTGGTCGGAATTTTATCGGGCAAATTAAATTTTTAATTTTAATACGGGTATAAATTGAAACAACTAAATGCAATAGAAAGCAACATGGAAAAGCTTAGCGCTTTTTCTTCCGATCTCGCTGAATTTTTTACAAGAAAGGAAAAACTTTCTCTTCTGAAAAAATTCCCTTTAAGAAGCGAACCCGAAATTACAAAGCTAAAACTTACCGAAGGTAAATATTTGCTTAGCCCCTGCGGCGTTGAACTTCAAAAGAGTGAATGCAATCTCCTTGCATCGGAGCTGATTGAATTATTAAAATTACATTTGCCGGAACGCGGAAAAGATATTTCAACCATTGCCGATATGCTGATTAACGAACAAATAACCGCGCATAGTATTCTTCAGAAAACTTTCAAAAACGAAGGCAACGAACTTCGTAAATTAATCCGCTTACACGGTCTTGCCGAAGACCTGGTTACTTTCTTTGCAGTTTATCTTGCAAGACCATTCAGGGAGCAAGCCGCTTCTTACTTACTGGAAAAAATTGACACCCTGAATTGGCAGTACGGTTATTGCCCGGTTTGCGGTCACTGGCCGGCGCTTGGAATTATTGATCCTGAATTAGGAGAAAGAATCCTTTGGTGTTTATGCTGCAACACTAAATGGAAATTCAAAAGAACACAATGTGTTTTCTGCCTAAATGAAGATAATCAATTGCTTGATATCATTAATCTTGAGAATGAAGAATCTTACAGGGTTCATGCTTGCAAAAAATGCGGCAGGTATATAAAAGAAGTTCGCATCAATCCTAATGCGGAAAATTTTTCATTTGATAAATTATACTTAGGAACACTTCCGCTTGATTTCATTGCGGGATCGGAAGGATACATTCAAGAATCGATACTTACCGTAAGATATGACAATTCCGACGGGAATGAATTTTTAATGTACCGTCAGAAAGCTAGTGATAAAAAAATTAAGGATAAATTGGAAATATAATCGAGATAAATCAAATTAATAAAAGGAATATGCCTATGAAAATTTCCCGACGTGGCTTTTTAGGTGCAGCAGGCGCAGGTACTTTAGGAGGAACGATTTCACTTTTCGGCCTTCCTAAAAGAACAAAAGCGGCTGACTTACCGGAATTAAAAACCGTGCACTCCAATGAGAGTACAACCATCTGCCCTTTTTGCGGTGTTGGTTGCGGTCTTATTGTTTCAACACAAGACGGAAAAGTGATTAACATAGAAGGCGATCCCGACCACCCGATTAACGAAGGATCTCTTTGCTCAAAAGGTATGTCGCTTTTCCAGATAGCTAATAACGAAAGAAGATTGAAAAAAGTATTATACCGTGCCCCCGGTTCATCGGAGTGGGAAGAAAAATCATGGGATTGGGCGCTCCCCAAAATTGCACAACGTGTAAAGCAAACCCGCGAAGCCTCCTTCATTAAAAATGAAGGGGATAAAATTGTAAACCGAACCGATGGAATAGCATGCCTTGGCGGCGCAGCGCTTGATAACGAAGAGTGTTATCTCTATGCAAAACTCGCCAGGTCGTGGGGAATAACTTATTTAGAGCACCAGGCTCGTATATGACACAGCTCAACAGTGGCCAGTTTGGCTGCTACGTTTGGAAGAGGAGCAATGACCAATCATTGGATAGATTTAATCAATACCGATGTGGCTATGGTGATGGGCTCCAATCCTGTAGAAAATCATCCTATTGCTTCTAAATGGCTCAGAAGAGCTAAAGAAAAAGGGGCTGTTATTATCAATTGCGATCCCCGCTTTACTAGAACTTCCTCTTTTGCCGATATTTACTGCAAGTTACGAAGCGGTACCGATATCGCTTTTGTTAACGGCATAATAAATTTTGCTCTTCAGAATGAATATATTAATAAAGATTACGTTCAAAATTACACAAATGCTTCTTTCATTATTAATAATAAGTATGAATTTAACGACGGTTTATTCAGCGGATATAATCCTCAAACCCGCGCTTACGATAAAACAAGTTGGGCTTATGAATTAGATGGAGCAGGTATTCCCAAGCAGGATAAATCGCTCCGGCATCCCCGCTGTGTTTTCCAATTGATGAAAAAACATTTTTCAAGATACGATTTTGATACCGTCTGTAAAATTACAGGAGCTCCAAAAGATACATATGAAAAAATATGTAAAGTTTTTACTTCAACCAGCGCCCCCGATAAAGTTGCTACATGGCTTTATGCAATGGGAACAACGCAACACACACATGGCACCCAGAATATCCGAACATATGCAATACTCCAACTTTTAATGGGTAATATTGGTCTTGCCGGCGGAGGGATTAATGCAATGCGCGGAGAATCGAATGTGCAGGGTTCCACTGATATGGCGTTGCTTTTCCATCTTATTCCAGGTTATCTTGCATCTCCAACCAAGAACGATCAATCTCTCGAAGAATACTTAAACAATTATACTCCTAAAACAAAGGATCCGAAATCGGCAAATTGGTGGGGCAATTATCCGAAATATATTACTTCACTTCTAAAAGCATGGTACGGCGATAATGCCAAACCGGAGAATGATTTCGGCTTCAATTACCTGCCTAAACGGAGTGCAGATTATTCACATATCTCTCTTTTCGAAAAAATGTATGAAGGAAAGATAAAAGGATTATTCCTCTTCGGGCAAAACCCTGCCGTAGGCGGACCGAATTCGAATAAAGAAAGAGCCGCTCTCGAAAAATTGGAATGGATGGTTGCGGTTGACATATTCGAAACAGACACTTCCGTATTTTGGAAACGACCGGGTGTAAATCCTGCCGATAATCAAACGGAAGTATTTTTACTCCCCGCTTGCTCATCTGTTGAAAAAGAAGGAAGCGTATCAAATAGCGGAAGATGGGCCCAGTGGCGGTATAAAGCTGTTGAACCTATCGGAGAATCAAGATCGGATCTTTGGATTCTGGATGCGCTGCACAAATCGATTAAAAAAGAATATGCAAACGGCGGTACTTATAATGAACCAATCGTAAATCTTAATTGGAATTACGGCAACGGCGATGGAATTGATTTCCACAAAGAACCCGACGTTCATATTGTTGCTAAAGAAATAAACGGATACTTCCTTGAGGATAAAGTTGTTAATGATAAGCCGTTTAAAAAAGGCGATCAAGTTCCGTCTTTCGCATTTCTACAAGAAGATGGTTCAACATGCTCTGGTAATTGGTTATACTGTAATGCTTACAACGGCCCTACAAAAGAAAACAACAATATGGCTCGTAGAAAAAAAGCGGATGCAATTAATAATATAGGTCTTTATCCCGAATGGGCATGGTCATGGCCTGTTAACAGGAGAATCATATATAACAGGGCTTCGGTTGATTTGAAAGGTAATCCGTTAAGTCCAAACCGCTGGGTTATCAGGTGGAATGAAAATCTGAAGAAATGGGAAGGCGATGTTCCGGATGGAGGATGGCCTCCGAATGAAAAACATCCGTTCATCATGAAACCCGACGGTCATGCATGGCTGTTTGCGGCTAATCTAAATGACGGACCGCTTCCCGAACATTATGAACCTCTTGAAAGTCCGGTTAATAATTTTATATCCAGCCAGCAAGTTAACCCTGCCGTTAAGCTCTGGTACAAAACTAATCCGGAAGGAAACCCGGTTGGCGATAAAACAAAGTATCCTATAATCGGAACTACGTACAGAATAAGCGAGCATTGGCAGGCCGGGGCAATGACGCGTAATATTCCATGGCTTGCCGAGCTGGTTCCGGATGTATTTGTTGAACTCGGGTTGGAATTAGCCGAACAAAAAGGAATTGCAAACGGCGATAGGGTTGTTGTTGAAACAGCCCGCGGTTCAATGGATGCCTATGCGCTTGTAACACGCCGTTTCCAACCTTTCCAAATTAACGGCAATGTTGTTCACGAGATCGGTGTAATTTGGCATTTTGGATATTCCGGCTTAGCAAGAGGCGACAGCGCAAACCTGCTTACTTCACATATTGGGGATGCCAACACAATGATTCCGGAATATAAAGCTTTCCTATGTAATGTTAATAGAAAGGCAGGAGGTGCAGTATGAAAGCATTGCTTATAGATTCTACCAGGTGTATAGGATGCCGCGCATGTCAAGTTGCCTGCAAAGAATGGAATGAACTCGATGCGGAAAAAACAACTTTCTTCGGCGGTAGCGGATATCAAAATCCGCGCGACTTATCCCCCAACACTTGGACTCTTATTACTTACAACGAAGTTGAATATAATAACAATTTCGATTGGGTATTCGGCAAACTTCAATGTTTCCATTGTAATACTCCAGCTTGCGCTTCTGCCTGTCCGGTTCATGCATTGGAAAAAACCGAAGCCGGCCCGGTTATTTATCATGCAGATATTTGCCTCGGATGCCGGTACTGCCAATTAGCATGCCCGTTTAAAGTGCCAAGGTTCGAATGGAATAAAATTATTCCTGAAATTACAAAGTGCTCTTTATGCGCCGACCGGGTGGCTGCAGGTTTAGAAACCGCCTGCTCCAAAGTATGCCCTACCGATGCAATTGTTTTTGGTGAAAGAGAAGAACTTATTCAGGAAGCAGAAAACCGTATTAAAGCAAATCCTTCAGGCTATATCAATCATATATACGGAAAGGATGAAGCCGGCGGAACTTGTGTAATGCATATTTCCAATGTACCATTCGAAGAACTCGGATTTGATACAAAAATTCCGATGGAACCAATAATCTATAAAGCCGAACATGCAATGAAACCAATTCCTTACGTACTGACGGGTTTAGGTTTAATTTTAGGTGGAGTTGCCTGGATTGCAAACCGCAAAAATGAACTTGAAAAAGAAACGAAACCGGGAAAGGAGGGTTAAAACTATGAAAAACTATTTAAGCCGACTTTCAACCGGCGGAAAAATTGTATGGTTCCTCGCAATATTCGGGCTGGTACTTATCGCTTTCCGCTTTGCTATGGGATTAGGGGCGGTAACAAACCTTAACGACGGATATCCATGGGGTTTATGGATTGGATTTGATATTTTGGCAGGCATCGCCCTTGCTGCCGGCGGTTTTGTTATGGCAGGCATAGTTCATCTTTTCGGAAATCACAAATATCACGCTTTATCAAGGCCTGCTATATTAACCGCCCTGCTTGGATACTTATTATTCATATTCGGATTATTTTTCGACTTGGGCAGGCCCTGGAATTTATGGCGGGCAATTTACTCGTGGAATCATACTTCGCCGATGTTCGAAGTTGCATGGTGTGTTATGCTTTACACAACTGTGCTAATACTGGAATTTATGCCGGTTATTTTCGAAAAGTATAAATTCGATAAACTCCTTGCTCTTTGGAAAAGCCTGGTTCCCTGGGTTATAATAATCATGCTTGGGATGTTCACACTTGCTATGTCCTATTCTTTTGTATGGGCTTTTATTGTGGCGGCAATTCTTTTAGTTTGGGAAGTATCGATGCGCATGGGATGGATGCCGCGCGATAAGCAAATGCCTATTCTTTTGATAATGGCGGGAGTTATGTTCTCTACAATGCACCAGTCTTCTTTGGGCACTCTGTTTTTGCTTGCCCCGCTGAAACTGCATATCCTCTGGTACACTCCGGTTATTCCTTTATTCTTCTTGCTCTCTGCTATCATGGCGGCTCCTGCAATGATAACATTCGAATCTCTTGTGAGTGAAAAAATTCTTAAACACAAATCAAGATTCGACCTGCTTTCGAACATTGCAAGATGGATGCCTTATTTATTAGGTTTTTATCTGCTGTTCAAAGCGGGAGATATTATAAGCCGTGATGCTGTTTTTGCTATGTTCACATTCAACGCCCAGTCTCTGTCATGGTGGCTGGAAATATTAATCGGAGTAGTAATTCCTCTCCTTCTTTACTTAACGCCTAATATTATCAAAACAAAAAACGGATTATTGTGGGCTTCAACTTTAGTAATTATAGGTCTTGTGTGGAACAGGATAAATGTTGCAATTGTTGGAATAAACGTTGATAAATGGGAGACTTATTATCCCCTCTGGACAGAACTCTTTATTACAATCGGTGTAGTTTCAATGGGATTAATCATTTTCCAATGGGCTGTTGAAAATCTCCCGGTTTATGAAGACAAAACTGTGCCCGTAGGATAAAAACTGAAGTATGAATTTAGACATTAAAATTCATCTTTAGATTTTTATTGAAGATTGTTCGTTATTAAAAGCCCGGTTTTAAAAGACCGGGCTTCTTAATTTACATTCAATTTATTCAGCTTACGGTTATTATATTTTGATGAGCACAATAACATAATTGCCGCATGAAATAATTAGGCGGTACAGGCAGCAACTTCCGCACAAAAATATTTTTGATGACATCCCCCTTTGATTTGGTTATTTTGTAACGTTCTTTTCGCCGTTAGTTTATTTTATATTGAAGTATATTTATATAAAAAATGTTTTTCGTTTTTATTAGTGATGTTTGCCGGGTCTTTTGACTTTGCAAGGGAGATGATTTACCTCCCGGTTGATAATCCGTTATTCACCCTACATGTTCCGGAAGGGGGGAATTATTCAACATATTGCGAAGACTCCGTACTTTCAATTGCACCAAAGGGTGAATCGGTTATTTGCTCAATTCACATTTTGAACACAAGCGATCTTCTCTAAGCGGTTTTTGAATCTGCAAACATAATCTCGGCAGATCGAAAAAAGAACTGTGATTATGATAATTTTTATTTAAATAACGGTATTGAGAAAAATAAGCATAGTTATTTTATTTGACTGTTTTTTCGATCATAACAATAAATATAATAAAGGGAGTTCTATGATAAGAATTTTGTTTCCGCTGTTTTTTATTTTATTGAATATCCAGGCATTGGGACAAAGTGAAGTAATCTACCCTGCGGAAAATCCTCTTTATTCTATAATTGTTCCCAAAGGGTGGACGGCTGTTGAATATAGAGATTATAAAGTTTTGGAAATATATAACAAGAATGAATCAATTATTTATTCAATTTATGAATTAGGCACTCCTCTTTTATTCGAAGCGGTTAAAAGAGCCGATACCGAAGCTGAAACCGAATTTATAAATTATAAATACGGAACAGCCGTTGACGAGGATATAAACGGAATAACTTTTCATACTTTTTCAGGAACAGGCGCTACTGAAGACGATGAAATATTTTTTATCAAAGTAAAACTCTTCCAGCTGAATAACAATTTCTATATGATATATTACTCAGCCCCGGAAGAGGAAATAGACTATTTCCAAATTGAATTGGATGCGATAAATAATTCTATTAAAAAATATTAATTATAGAAATAAGATTAGTTTTTCGCTTTGTTAACCAGTTAATCATATCTTTTGTGCCGTATCTTGCATATAATCCGAACTGCGGTATCCAGTAAACCGGAGTACTGTATTACATGCGTGGGAGGAGATTCACTTTAGTTATATTTTATTATCTCCAACCTATTGGGGTAAACCCTGCGGTTTTTTTGACCGATTTGAAAATAAATATTGCCGAATAATGTGTGAAATTTTTTTTAAATAAAAGTCAATGCTAGTTAATAAATGGTATAATAATCCAGATCTAAAAGCTGATGAATTAACATTATTTATTAATACAAAATAATTTGTAATGTGTTGTTTAACCAACTTATCCCCCTGCCCGTCCTGATAAAGTAAATCGGGACAATTTGTTTTCAGTGCGGCGTTATCGCGGCGGATTTGTTGATACATCCTCCGGTGGAAAAATTCGGCGTTTATTCATGGGCTGATTACGAGGAAATTATAGAAATCGGATATCAAGAGGCCAAACAGCAAATTGAAGAGTGGCGGAAAACTCCGGGGTATTGCAACAGAAAGTAGAAATACAAAAATTCTCAGGCAGTCATTGAGAGCGGAGATATTATAGGAGTTTATGTTTGGAACAAAGTAAAAAATTATTTGTGCTCCTGCAGTCCGTTTCAGATGTGCTTTTCCCGGCGGGGTTGGGAGAGAAAAAAGTTGAAATAAACAGCCGGGGCGTTGACGGCGACACACCATTGCATGTGATAGTAAATCGAAACGATATCGAAGGAGCAATATTATTGATCGATGCCGGTGCTGAAGTAAATGCCGTAGGTGATATGGGAGAGACACCTCTTCACGTTGCAGTAAGTCAAGAAAATATAGACATGATAAAACTCCTTCTTGCCACCGGAGCCGATGAGAACGTCAAATCGGAATTCGGACTTTCGCCAAGAGAGTTAGCTGAATCGAAAGGGGATAACTTTCACGAATTGTTCATGTGAAGTATAAGTTAAAACAAAAACTGTATTTGACTTGAACGGGCATAAAAAGGTAATTAAATTTCACTCGATCAATTTTGATTGGGGGAAAAATGAAATCGGGTTCACTTTCACTTTGGATAGCTTCATCAATTATTTTGTTTGTTTCCTGCAGTAATAAAACTGCAACTTATTTCACTGTTCCATTCAAATTAGACCATAACCGTATACTTGTGGAAGCTGAAATGCAGCGCGCAGACGGATCATGGCGGAAAGCCCTCTTGTGGGTAGATACCGGCGCACCGAATTTTTTTATGAGCAAGTCGCTCGCGGTCGACATTGGTTTAGCCGATTCTTCATCAGAAGGAAATTTTGAAATATCTCCGCCGCGTAAAGTACGCATCGGTGCAATGGAAGTTAATTTTGATTCAGTCTCGGCAAGTGTAATGGAACAACTCTATTGGATTTTCAATACGATGCACATAGACGGCAACTTACCCGCTACAGTCTTACAAAAATATCATGTTGTTTTTGATTACCCGAACCGTCAGATGACGATAGCAACACCGGGAAGCATTCAACCACACGGTGAGAAAATTCCGGTAAGCATCAATAAAGAAACCGGTATTGTTCAACTCGAAACATTTTTTGATAACCGCCGCTATGAGTTTGCGCTTGATATAGGCGCATCATATAGTTTTACTTCGGAAAGTATTTTGAAAAAAATCAAAGAACATAATCCGGATTGGCCGCAAATGACCGGCTCTGCCGGTTGCGCCAATATGTGGGGTTGGTGGCCGCCGCATGAAGCCGACTGGTTTATTGTCCGGATACCGAAGTTGCAGCTCGGCAACATAAAAGTTGAAAGCGCAGCTATAGTCGGATTGCCCGATAAAGTAATAGGACCATACGATATTGGTACTTGGTATTCCCAAAAGACCGCGAATCCCGTAGCGGGATTTCTCGGGCCCAATGTTTTCAAAGCGTTCCGTCTTGAAATAGACTACACTAACAGCGCGATCTATCTTGAGAAAAATTCTACTTTTGATTCAAGCGATTTGGATATGGTGGGTATTTCAATTCGACTTGAAGCAGACGGCAATTACAGTGTGGCCGGTGTGGTAAAGAAAAACGGTGCCCCTGTAACAAAAGATATTCTGACGGGAGATATATTATTACAGGTCGATGATCTTGATGTAAAAGATAAAACAATGGGTACTGTTGTTAACGCGTTGAGAGGGAAACCTGGTGATAGTAAAACATTGCTAATAAGTAGAAACGGGCAACAGCTGCAAATAACCGCTGAAGTATCGAAGTTTCTTTAGTTATCGATCTTAATTATTGCCCGCCATAAAATTTGTGACGGGCAATTTTTACTTCAGCGTAATTACAATCTTTCCTTTAACTCCACTCTCCTCAAGCAATTTATGCGCTTGAGCTGTTTCTTCCATAGAGAATGTTTTTTCGATGTGGACAATCAACTTGTTTTCAACAATCCAATTCGCGAGCTGCGATAAGTTTTCTTCCGAGTAATTCGCGTTAGCTATCAACACTTTTTTACCGCCGAACAATTTGGATACTATCGAATGAAAAATAATACCTGGAGAAGGCAGCGGGGTAAGCATAACACCGTTATCTATCAGTGAATGTTTTACATCGGCGAATGTAAGATGGGCGTGCGCATCGTAAATCACTTTATACTTTATACCGTTTTGCGTGAAGTTATCTTTTTTATAATCTATAACGTTATCGGCACCGAGCATTTTTACATATTCAAAATTCTTTTCGCTGCACACGGCGGTAACTTCGGCGCCGAATAATTTCGCGATTTGTAATGCAAATGATCCGACACCGCCGCTGGCGCCGTTCACCAGCACATTGTTGCCGGATTTAATGCCAAGATTCTTCAAGTTATGATATGCCGTAGTTCCCGCTACGGGTATTGCAGCCGCTTCTTCGAACGATAATCCTTCCGGCATTAAAGCGAGGTTGTTTTCAGGAGCCGCTACAAACTCTGCATTACCGCCGTTCTTTCCAAACAACACATGCACTGCACCGAATACAGCATCACCAATCTCAAACTTCGAAGCGCCGCTCCCTCTCTTTACAACTATACCCGAAAAATCCGTTCCTAGTATGCGCGGGAATTTTCTCCCCGATAAAAATTTAGTCGATCCGTTTCTTACTTTATAATCCACCGGGTTTATAGATGTTGCATATACTTCGACCAACACTTCATTGCTTTTCAATACCGGTTCGGGTAAATCCCCTATTTTGAATTCATCTACACCGCCGTACTTTTCTATATAAACCGCTTTCATAACACACCTTTATTTTTATCATTCAATATACTGATCATTTTGCAAAAATTACATTTCAAAGATTTTGTCAAACAATATCGGGTAATAATAATACTATCGGGGCACTTTTCGTGTTAATTTATAATTGCTTTAGAGAAAACAAATTATATATTGGGTGATAATATAATGCAGGTTAAATTCCGCATATTCTATTTACCCTTATATTTTAATTAACCGGAAGCAATATGAATAGATTAGATGAACTGCGCGGGGAGATTAACAATTTAGATAGTAAGTTGGTAAAACTCCTCTCCGAAAGACGCGAGTTGAGCAAAGAAGTAATTAAAGTAAAAAATGTCGGGGACAAACCGATCCGTGATAAGAAACGTGAATCAGAAATTTTGAAAAATATTATTCAGAAAGGTAAAGAAGTTGGATTGGATTCACATTATATAACGCGCGTTTTTTATGAAATTATTGAAGACTCCGTACGTTTGCAGAATAATTTCGTGCATAACCTTGAAACACAAGACAATCAAAATAAAACCGTTTCAGTTGCAATTCAGGGCATTGAAGGAGCATACAGCTATCTTGCCGCTAAAAAATATTTCTCAGCGCAGGGGATATCGTTGAAATTCTTCGGCAAAACCAGGTTTGATGATGTAATCAAATCAGTTGAAAACGGTGAAGCCGATTATGCCGTTCTCCCAATCGAGAATACAACATCCGGCGGTATAAACGAAGTATATGATTTACTTTTGCACACAACCCTCTCGATTGTAGGTGAAGAAAAATTTCATGTAAAACATTGCCTTGCTGCCGTTGAAGATATTCCAATTAAGAAAATCACAAAAATTTATGCACATTACCAAGCGGCGGCACAGTGTAGTAAGTTTTTGGATACGCTTACCAATTGCAGCATAGAATATTTTGCAGACACCGCAATGTCGGTAAAGAAAATTAAAGAAGAGGGAATCCCTACTCATGGGGCAATTGCCAGTGAAGAAGCTTCCGAATTTTTTGATGTAAAAATTATCCGAGACAACATCGCAAACCAATCGGAGAATTACACCAGGTTTCTTATATTAAACAGAACCCCGGTAGAAGTGGACGCGCGGATTCCATCCAAAACTTCACTAGTTATGTCTACCCCCCAGGAAGCAGGCGCGTTAGCCGAAGCATTACTTGTCTTCAAAAAGTACAGCATCAATCTCACCAAACTGGAATCGCGGCCGATAATCGGTAATCCGTGGGAGGAAATGTTCTATCTCGATTTCGAGGGAAGTTTGAATGATGATAAAACCCGACATCTCCTTGATGAGCTGGGTAAGTTCACACGCTTCTTTAAAATACTCGGCAATTACCCATCGCAGGAAGTGCGGCGGACCAAACTCGATAAATTTGTTAATCCAGATATGATAAATACCGCAGACATTGAAACAAACAAAACCGAGGAGTTATCATCATCTAAATCGCCGGCTAAGCCGAAAGATTACAAACTTGCCAGCAGGCATTACAAAGCCGAAGATACCGTGATAACAATAAAAGATGTCGAGATAGGGGGTGATAATTTTATTGTGATCGCCGGTCCATGTTTGGTAGAATCTCAATCGCAAATAATGACCAGTGCCGCGGAAGTCAAGGAGCACGGTGGACACATTCTGCGGGGAGGGTGTTTCAAACAGCACACTTCTCCTCATAATTTCAACGGCTTGGAGTTTGAAGGGCTCAGGCTTTTGAGAAAGGCAGGCGATCAATACAACCTTCCGATAATAACGGAAGTGCTTTCACCCGAACAGGTTAGAGAAGTAGCGGAATATTCCGACATTCTTCAAATAGGCGCGCGCAATATGCAAAACTTTTCATTACTTAAAGAAGTCGGCAGAGTACCGCGCCCTGTTATGTTAATTAGAGAAACAATGTCTTCGCCGGATGAGTTATTAAATTCCGCCGAGTACATTTTATCGCAGGGCAATCGGCAAGTGATTCTTTGCGAAAGTGGAATAAGAACATTCGAAGTATCCGCACGCAATACGCTTGATCTGAGCGCAATCCCGGTATTAAAAGAATTAACACATCTGCCGATAATTGTAGACCCATCTAGCGCAGCAGTTGAAAGAAATAAAGTTATCCCGCTTGCTAAAGCGGCGAAAATTGTCGGTGCTCACGGTATAATGGTGGAAATACATCCCGAACCGGAAAAAGCTTTGAGCGAGGGACAGCATGCTCTTTATTTCAACCAGTTTGAAAAGTTGATGAACGATTTACAAAAACTTTAGTGTGATAAACGGTTTTTAAAATGATATTGGAGAAAGCAATGGACCAGGATAATAATTTTGACGTGATCATTATCGGTTCAGGTATAAGCGGACTTTCAAGCGCTTCTATTTTATCACAGCTTTACAATAAGCGGGTACTTGTGCTGGAACGCCATTGGAAAATAGGCGGCTTTACTCACATATTTAAACGCGTTGGCAAACATGGAACATACTAATGGGATGTCGGTCTTCATTTAATTTCGCTAATCGAAAAAAATTAAATGAAATGTTTTTTTACTGATTAAAACTAATTCTAAAAATGCTGCCAGAGTTTACTTTACTAGTTACACTTATATCAGCATTGTTTATTTCACAATATTTTTTCACTATGCTTAGCCCTAAACCGGTACCTTCGAATCTTCTAGTATATCCAGATTCAACCTGTGTAAAAGGTTCAAATAATTTATTAACTCGACTTCTTTCGATCCCAATCCCTGTATCTTCAACTTCAACTGTTAAGTGGTCATTTTTATCTCTATCTATGCTAATTTCGATAAATCCCTCTTCGGTATATTTTATCGAGTTATCGATCAGATTCATAAAGATTTGTGATACTGAATATTCATCTATAAACACATTACAATTATTTGTGTTCTTTCTTATTCTAAGTTCCAAGTTTTCATTATCCGCCTTTGCTCTCATTTCCGAAAAAACAGGTTTTATTATAGCTTCATATAAATCCATTTCTTTCCCTTGAAATTCATATGTATCAAGTTGGAGTTCTGACATATCTAATGTAAGATGAATTGTCCTTATGAGTCTATCACTAGATTTTGTGACACTATTTAATATATATTTTAATTCATCATCTACTTGATCAAATAGCTCTTCTTTCAGCAAATTGATAGCATTTACAATAACGTTTAATGGTGTTCTTATCTCATGGGAAATTAGAGCTAAAAATTCAGATTTAATCCTGCTCATTTTTTCAGCTTTTTCTTTTGCCTTTATTAATTCAAACTCTCTCTCTTTTTCTTCACTGATATCAAGAGATAGTATGAATATCCCTTCCGGAGCTGGCTCAATGCTGAAGTAAAACCATGCTACTGAACCATCAGGATAAATAAACTTATCTTCGAATTTCTGAGATTCTCTATCAATCATACATTTTTCCATTATTTTAAACAGCTTCGTATCTTCAATCCCGGAATATTTTTCAGACACTTTGTGACCGATTAGTTCTTCTCTGGAATATTTACCGTATTTACATGCTGAATCATTTAAATAAATGTAACGCCAATCAAATCCAATAATTTGATATCCCTCTTTCATGTTCTCCAATGTACTTCTATGCCTGTATTCACTTTTTCTTAACTCCTCTTCCGCACGTTTTGTTTCAGTTATGTCTTTTACAAACGAGAAGACTATTTCTTTACCTTCATAAAATCGAATATTTATATTAACTTCAACAGGAAATTGAGTCCCATCTTTTCTTTGATGATAAGATTCAATAACTGTTGTCATTTTATCTTTAATTTCTATTTTATACTTCTGCCACTTTTCTTTTGTAAATATAGGATCGATATCAAATACTGTTAGTTTATATAGTTCTTCCTTGGTATAGCCTAAACTCTCACAGGCTTTCTTGTTAGCATAAACAATACGTCCTTCCGGTTCTTCAATTCTAAATACAGAAATTGAAGAATTTTCAACGCTAAATTGGGTGAGTAATAATCGATTTTCATTTTCAATATTTATTAGAGAATAAGAAAGATTATGAGATAACCCAGTTAAAAGCATCTGTTCCTCATGTGTAAAAAAATTATCATGATTAGATAAAAATCCAATTATACCTTTAGTCTCATTAGAAAAGTCAATTTCGAATATTGCTAGTGACATTATACCATTATTTAATAATTCATTTTTTGTTTTTTCATCTAAAAATGAATCACTCAAATAATTGATAATAATACTTTTCCCAACCAAATCTGTATCTACACATGATTCCATTAAGTTTGTTAAAAATATTTTAATATTATAATTTTGCTCAATGCCGGAGCTATATGCTTTAAGTTTATATTGGTTTGATTCTTTGTTTAGAGATGATATAAAACATAGGGCAAAGCCAGCCACACTTGTTGAAACTCTAGATATTTCTTTCAATAATACGTCTTTATTTTTATTCTTGATGATTAATTCGTTGATTCTGCTTAATAAAACATATGTTCTATTTAGTTTTTTAATTTTATCTATCGAATCATATTGTAACTTGTAATAATATAAGTTTCTGCTGCGCCACGTGAGAACAAATGCTACTCCCATCGTAAGCAATAAAAAGAATTCTAACACAAAAACAACAGTCATATTATCATTAAGCTTCATCATTATTTCGTCCATATCTACTTTTGTAATCAAGATACAATCTAAATCTTCAAGAGGAGTTACATTTGCTAATACTTCTTTCCGACGGTAATCCATACCCATAGTTATACCAGAAAAACCTTGGAAGCCCATGCCAGCTGTAAGTCTTGGTGTATCTACTGGTAGCCTTAGTCCCAGTAGTCCATAGTTTGAATGTCGTGGCTCATTAAGATATGTGATATAATTTTCTTCTTTACGTACTAATAAAACTTCAGCAGTATTACTGTAGTAGGGTATTGAGCCTAATAAATTAAATGAATCTATAAACGGATCTATACTAAAAATAATAGATAGTTCAACAATATTTCCATTTGCCAACCTAAATTCTACAGGCGTGAATATTTCCATATGTAGTTTATTACTAATTTCATGAATTAATAAATTTGTAAAAATAATTGTATCTTGTTTGACCGATTCATCGATGTATTTCATAAAATCTTCATCGTTTTCCACATGCTGCCCTAGTGATAATATCAATGATTTATCAGCCGGATTTATAATTTGAACAGCTATATATTTATGATTTCTCATCATCGGTAACAGCCAATCTTTTACTTCATTTTGATGTTTTTTCGATGCCTGAGATTGAAATAACTTTTTTAATATATTGATGAACGTTTCATTTCTATAAATGAATTTTGCCTCCGATAACCGTTCTTTTCTGTATTCAGCAATTTGACGAGATTCTAGGTTTGATATTGACGTGAGTTTGTCTTTATTTTCCTCAATAATATTCTCTCGTTGTGAAGTGTAAAACCAATAGGTCATAACAAAAATGAAAATTACAAGAAAGACAAACACTGTTGAAAAAATAATTGTTGATTGCTTCTCGGGTTTTTTAAAATTTTTCACTATGCTATTTTTTTGTTTAAAATGACTATACCAACTAAACTTGATATTGATTCAGCATCGGTACATTGTTTTCATCCGGATTAGAATTAAATATACAAATAGTCAATTGCCAATAGATTAAGATTTAATGTCGAAAGATGTGTGTGGATGACATAAAATTTTAGAACTCTTTATAATGGGATATAATATCCCAAATAATATCTGTAATGTCAAGTTTTCTACCAAATGTACTATAACGTCGGTTTTATAGACATAAAACCCAAAAAGCTCACTCTTTCTTAAAGAATGATTACTATTTCTTTTTAATTATCCTTCATCTCACGAATTAAATCATCAAGCTTATTATTCAATATTTTTTTACATTTACAAAAGAGACATCTAAACGAGAGTGGTCACTATGGACAAGCTAGACGACCTCCGAAAACAGATTAATGAAGTGGATAAAAAAATTATCGGGTTGCTTTCCGAAAGGAACAGATTAAGCATTGAAGCGGTGAAAGCGAAAAGCATTCGAAAAGCTCCGATACGTGACGAACAACGCGAAGCAGAACTCTTGGATAATGTTATTCAATTAGGCTCCGATTCCGGATTGGATACTGCTTTTGTAAAAAACATCTTTATAGAAATAATATACAACTCTGTTGAAGTGCAGAAAAAATTTATCCGGGACATTCAATAATGAAACATGAACAAAGTTATGACGTGATAATTATCGGTTCAGGTATAAGCGGACTTTCAAGCGCTTCTATTTTATCACAGCTTTACAATAAGCGGGTACTTGTGCTGGAACGTCATTGGAAGATAGGGGGATTCACTCACATCTTTAAACGCGTTGGCAAACATGGAACATACTATTGGGATGTTGGTCTTCATTACATCGGTGAGATGCAGAACGGTACAATGACACGCGCGATGTTCGACTTTGTTACACAGGGGAAAGTTAAGTGGCAGAAGATTAATGATCCGTTTGATATGTTTGTTTATCCCGATTTTACATTCGGCGCACGAACCGGAAAAGACAACTTGAAACAGGACATCAAAAATTTATTCCCGCAAGAAGAGAAAGCGATTGAAAAATATTTTCATGATCTGGAGAAAGTTTCAAACTGGAATACGCGCTACCACATGGCAAAGATGCTCCCCGACGGTATTAAAGTTATTTCCGACTTGTTAAAGAGCCCCGGCTCAAAACTGGCATTGATGACAACCAAATCATACATGGACGAAACATTCCGCGATGATAAATTGAAAGCTTTGCTCGTCTCGCAATGGGGAGATCACGGCATGCCCCCGTCTAAGAGTTCTTTCAATGTCCACTCAATTATTGTTAATCATTACTTGAACGGAGGTTATTACCCTGTTGGTACTTCGAAAACTATTGCCGATAGTATTATCCCTGTTGTTGAAAATGCGGGGGGCAAATGTTTGGCTAACCACACAGTTACTGAGTTGATAATTGAGAACGAGAAAGTGATTGGCGTTAAAGCGATTGAAAGCAACAGAAAAGAAGAGAGCGGCAAAACGGAAAAAGAATTTCATGCCGATACAATCATATCGAGCGCCGGAGCTGAAATAACATTTACTAAATTGATGCCTGAAAATTATAAAGTCCCTTTTGAAAAAGAAGTGATTGAGTTTCCTTCAAGTATGAGCCATGTTACGTTGTACCTCGGATTGAAAGATGATCCGCGTAAGCTTGGCTTCAACGGTGAAAATTATTGGATCTATTCATCTTACGATCACGAGGATATGTTCAACAATAAGAATGAATTGGTAAACGGCAAAGTATCGTCATGCTATCTTTCTTTCCCATCATTGAAAGACCCTAATGCGAAAAGTCACACAGCCGAGATTATAGCGTTTATGGATTACGAACCCTTCAAACAATGGGCGGATAAACCCTGGAAAAAACGGGGTGAGGATTATCAGTCGCTCAAAGATAAGATAGCCGGTTCTCTTATTGAGCTTGTTGACGTTGCGTTGGGGAAGGATGGACGTATGGGGTATAAATGGATAAGGGACATTATTGATGTCGCGGAATTATCTACACCGTTGAGCACCGAATTCTTTACGGGATATAAGAACGGAGCGATTTACGGTATACCTGCTACCCCGGAACGTTATAAAACCGGGTGGATCGGAATCAAAACTCCAGTTAAAAATCTATTCATGACAGGTACCGACGCCACATCCCACGGAATCACCGGAGGATTGATGGGGGGTGCGCTCACTGTTGGAACAGCCTTCGGCGGCTATATGAAAATTTTCAGAGAGGCTATGAAGTTTCATAAAAGTATTTCATAGTGAATAGTTTTAATTCCCTTTGACTTGAGAGTTCTAAATAACCTATACCACCGAGGTCATAAAGATCATTCAACAACTTGCAACCTTGCAACATGTAACCTGCAGCCTGCAACCATACAACCTATCCCCCTTTTTTTCCAAAAACATTTAATTGCAATATTTTATTTCCTTTACCTATTTTTCCATATGCTATTACTCTGAAAAATAAATTAAGTCATTCAAGGTTCGAGATGAAAAATAAAAAAAGCATTTTATTCTGGTCGGTTGTTGCAGTTGTTCTGGCAGTAATAATTTTAACAAAAGTTGATTTCAGCAGCGAGAATTCATCAGCCGCGGCGTTTAACCCGGCGGCAAGGCAAACAAGCGTTAACGCTGTAATCGTAAAACCCAAACCGCTGCAGAATATAATTTTCTCAAACGGTACTTTAATAAGCAATGAAGAGGTTTTAATTCAAAGCGAAATATCGGGGAAAATTACCCGCATCGAGTTTGAAGAAGGAAAACGCGTTAAGAAAAACGATCTATTAATAAAAATAAACGACGCTGATCTTCAAGCTACATTAAAGAAGAATCAATCGCGTGAAACATTGGCGCGTGATAAAGAATATCGTTATAAACAATTGCTTGAAAAAGGATTAACCAGTCAGCAGGAATACGATGTAGCTTTAAGCGAATTGAACTCCGTTATTGCGGATGTCGAATTCACACAAGCCCAGATCGCAAAGACTGAAATCCGCGCTCCTTTTGATGGAGTTGTCGGTTTACGTTCTGTTAGTGTGGGAAGCTATATTTCGCCATCGACAAAAATCGCCACACTACAGAGTATAAATCCCATAAAAGTTGATTTCTCGGTTCCGCAGAAATATTTCAGCTTAATAAATGAAGGTAAATCTATATTCGTTAAACTTTCTTCGACCGATAAAGTCTACAACGGGAAAGTATATGCGGTGGAACCTAAGATCGATCAAAACACACGCACGGTACAGGCACGCGCTTATGTTCCTAACGAAAGGAGTGAACTTACTCCCGGAGCTTATGTAGAGATAAATATTCTTCTTGAAGAATTGAGCAATGCCGTGATGGTGCCGACCGATGTAATCGTTCCCGATATCGAAGGGGAAAAGATATATGTTTACAAAAACGGGAAGGCCGTCCCCGTACCGGTTGAAGTAGGAATCCGAACCGAAGATGAAATACAAATCGTTTCCGGTTTATCAGTCGGCGACACATTAATAGTGTCTGGCATAATCCAACTGCGCCCCAATTCGGCTGTGAAACTGAGTTCTATTAATTAATCGAATTAACAAAATTTTATATAGATAAAAATTATGAGTTTATCATCAGTAAGTATCAGACGTCCGGTCCTTGCGATTGTAATGTCTTTGGTAATCGTGCTCTTCGGTATAATCGGTTTTACCTATTTGGGTGTGCGCGAATACCCGAGCATAGATCCCCCCATTATAAATGTATCTACAAGTTACCGCGGCGCAAACGCGGATGTAATCGAATCGCAGATTACCGAACCGCTGGAAGAACAGATTAACGGTATCGCGGGAATACGTTCACTAACATCGCAAAGCCGAGACGGGCGAAGTTCAATCACCGCAGAGTTTGATGTAACAGTTGATCTTGAAGCCGCGGCAAACGACGTTCGCGACCGTGTGAGCCGCGCTCAGAGGAACCTCCCCCCCGACTCCGAACCGCCGACTGTTTCAAAAGCGGATGCCGACGCGATACCGATTGTGTTTCTTAATGTTCACAGCAATAAAAGAAGTTTACTTGAATTATCCGACTTAGCACAGAACATATTTAAAGAACGTCTTCAAACAATACCCGGTGTTGCACAGGTAAGAATTTGGGGAGAACGCCGTTACTCTATGCGCCTTTGGATGGACCCGGCAAAACTTGCAGCTTACGGAATTACTCCGATGGACATCCGCGCAGCGCTCAACAGGGAAAACATTGAACTCCCTTCGGGTACTATTGAAGGAGCCAATACCGAATTAACAGTGCGTACACTCAGCCGAATGACTACGGTTGATGAATTTAATAATCTCATCATCAGAGAATCCGGCGGCGCGCTTGTAAGATTTAATGATGTAGGTAATGCGGAGCTTTATCCCGAAAACGACAAAACACTTCTGCGCCGCGACGGAATTCCTATGGTGGGTGTTGTGCTGGAACCTCAACCGGGGGCGAATCATGTAAACATCGCAGATGAATTTTACAAACGAATAGAGCAGATTAAAAAAGATTTACCCGAAGATGTGGGATTGGGTATCGGTTTCGACATTACAAAATATATACGCCGATCAATAACCGAAGTTGAAGAGACGATTTTCCTGGCGTTTGCTCTGGTGATTCTAATCATCTTTTTGTTCCTGCGCGATTGGCGCACAACAATGATACCTATTATTGCAATACCTGTTTCATTAATCGGATCATTTTTTATAATGTACATGGCCGGATTTTCCATCAACGTACTGACATTGCTTGGACTTGTACTGGCCATCGGCATCGTTGTAGACGACGCCATTGTTGTGCTTGAAAATATTTACAAAAAAATTGAAAGCGGTATGAACCCGGTTGAAGCGGGGGTGAAAGGAACATCCGAGATTTTCTTCGCGGTGATTTCAACCACAGTTGCGCTTGCTTCGGTATTTCTTCCGATAATGTTTTTGGAAGGAATAACCGGACGTTTATTTGTTGAATTCGGTGTTGTTATTGCGGGAGCGGTTATAATTTCTTCATTTGTTGCATTAACGTTAACACCTATGTTGAGCACAAGAATATTAAAGGCGCGCGAAAAGCACAGCCGGTTTTACTATAAAACAGAACCATTCTTTACATGGCTTGAAACATCCTACCGGAAAGCGCTCGATGCTTTTATGATAAAAAAATGGACGGCATTTCTAATTATGCTGGGCTCCCTGGTTATGATTTATATTATCGGCTCCAATATTCCTTCGGAGCTTGCGCCTATTGAAGACCGCGGCGAAGTTCAGATCCGTTCAACAATGCAGGAAGGCACTTCGTACCGGTTAATGGATTTTTATATCAACAATATGTCGAACATTCTGCACGATTCGATTCCCGAGATCGAATCAATGATATCACTAACCGGCGGACGCGGTTCAAACAACAGCGGTTTTGTGAGATTAACATTGACCGACGCTTCAACGCGCGATAGAACACAGCAGCAAATCGCCGAAGAAATTACAGGCATAACCCGTCAATTGAATGATGCGCGCTCATTCGTTGTGCAGAGTCAATCAATTTCAACACGCCGCGGCGGTCTTCCTATTTCATATGTGGTGCAGGCCCCCGATATCGAAAAGCTCCGCGAAGTAATCCCCCCATTTTTAGAAGCGGCACAAGATGACCCGGCATTCGCGTTGGTGGACGTAAACCTGAAATTCAATAAACCTGAAATCGTTGTTGAAATCAACAGGACAAAAGCACGCGAACTTGGCGTGTCGGCTTTGGATATCGCTCAAACACTACAGCTTGCATATTCGGGGCAGCGTTTCGGTTTTTACGTGATGAACGGAAAACAATATCAAGTCATAGGGCAGGTGCTCAAAGAAAACAGGAACAAACCGATTGATTTGGCATCGTTATATGTTCGCAACGGACGGGGTGAATTAATTCAGCTTGATAATCTAGTAACATTAAGCGAACGGAGTAATCCGCCGCAGTTATACAGGTTCAACCGTTATGTGAGCGCAACATTCAGCGCTAGTCTTGCGCCGGGTAAAACCATCGGTGACGGAATTGAAGCAATGGATAGAATAGCCGACCAAGTGCTGGATGACACGTTTTCAACGGCGCTTGAAGGAGCGTCGAAAGATTTTATTGAAAGTTCGTCCTCTTTGGTTTTTACGTTTGTACTTGCGCTGGTATTAATTTATTTAACACTTTCCGCCCAGTTCGAAAGTTTCCGTGATCCTTTCATTATCATGTTTACCGTACCTCTCGCATTGGCAGGTGCGGTATTTTCACTGTGGCTGTTCGGTCAAACACTTAACATCTTCAGCCAGATCGGGCAGATTATGTTGATCGGGCTCGTAACAAAGAACGGTATATTAATAGTTGAATTCGCCAACCAGAAAAAAGCCCAGGGCTTAAGTGTGGTGGATGCAGTAAAAGAAGCGGCACGGCTTCGTCTCCGCCCGATATTGATGACTAGTCTTTCTACCATACTCGGTACGCTGCCTATTGCGCTAGCGCTCGGTGCCGGCTCCGAAAGCAGAATGTCTATGGGTATTGCCGTTATCGGCGGATTGATATTTTCAACATTCCTTACATTGTTCGTTATACCGGCTGTATATTCATACTTCTCGGAAAAAACAAAAGAAGTAAGCAACGTTTCGGTGGGGGAAGTTGAACAGCAAATGATTTCTTAAATCTAAACCTGGAGATCTTGGTTGCTGCTTTTTGAATCCTTCTAAGCTTTATTTTTAATTGGTTTAAAACATATTAGTGTTAACAAAACAAAGCTCATAACAATAATAAATTCCGCATTTTATGTCCCCGTGTTCGGTATTAATGCCAGGTTTAATTCCAGTGATATGATTTGGTCTCCATACAAATCTGAGTTTGAATTTGTTCTGATCGAAGAAGAGAACTTGGCAAATCTGTCGTTCGAGATGGTAATCCAAAAGTTTAAGCCTTTCTTTGAAAAGTTCTGCAGAGGGAATTAACTTTTAATCCCTCTGCAAAAAGATCTGCGTTGTGGGAATAGAAATATTTTGAATAAGAATGTCACATCAAGTTGTTGTGCAATAGATAAATACTTTTTACAAGCCGGAAAGAGAATTGACAATATACTCTATTGCTTCCGAATGTAACTCCTCTGCTTCCGGTGTGCCGAAGTAGAGAGACATAAAGAAATTAACATTATCAACGGTAAATATTCCGATCTCAATATTACAAAGCCCAACATCAGGCAAGTTGCCTGAGCCTGACATAAACACAAAATTGATGCCGTTAAATTCCCCTTCTTCGGGATCGTCGTATTGAAGATCTGTAAACATCCCTGAAACGGATTCGTCCGCGGCGTCGATGGCATCTTCAATTGCCTTTTCGGGCATGGCAACTATCCCGTAATAAATACTTTCATCAGCCGGGTATGACTCCAAGGAAGTTTCGTCCAGTTTAACCAGCCAATCATTTGGGAATGAAATTGAAAAAACAGGGTCTTCCGCCGGGTAGACAAATTCCTGCTGAGCGAAAGAACTTGTATAAATAGAGATTGCTATAAGAACAAATAATATTTTTTTCATAATGAACCTATATTAATTGAGGGGTTGTCTTTTGTTTATTGAATTATTCATTGCATCTATTTCTATCTGGTAGTATTCCATTTTTTCAAGCGCCCCGGAGTAGTATATCATAAAATAGTGGTTGGTTTCCGGCTTGAAAAGCTTTGCTTCAAAATTGTGAATCTCGTTTTCACTAGTTGTACCGGAGCCCGAAATCCGGTGGAACACAATTCCGTTTAACTCCTCATCCCGAATATCGCCGAATTCATGATTTACGAATTCAGTTTCGGTTTCCTTATGTATTCTTTGAACTGCTTCGAATAGATCGACGGTTTCCAATTCATAGATGGAATAACCGATTGTCTCGTCTTTATTGTAAATCTCAAAAACTTTATACTCCTTATATTCAGCCGAACTCCATCCTTTGCGAATAACGCTTGAGTACAAAGGATTGTCCACCGGAAACGAAATTTTTTCTTGTGCATTGCAAAATGAACCGATCATAAAAAGTAATGCAATCAAAAAAAAAATTCATTTCAGAACTCCCTTAAGAAGTAAAAAATGTTTCTATTGTTTTTCGATATAATTGTTCAATTCAAAGATATCAATTTCATTGTATTCTATATCTTCGGGAAATCCGTGATAAAAAATCATAAAAATGTTGCCGTTGTCTATTTGAAACAACCTGGCATTGAACTGTAGATAATCATAATCTTGCGTAAGACCGAAACCGTAATATTTGTAAAATGTTATTCCTTTAATTTCTTCTTCCGGTTGTTGGGTTATATCGTGCTCATCGAATATAGTGTCGGCTTCTCTGTGAATTTCAAACACAGCTTGAACAAAATCATCCGTATCCAAAACTTGTATTGAGTATATGACCGTTTCATCTTCGGATACGGCTTCCAGCATCTTGTCTTCATAATAAATTCCGTATGTCCACCCATCCGGAATTGAGATTGTAATTTTAGAATTATTAACCGGGAAGAAAACAGTTTCCTGCGCAAAGCAAAATGTGCTTACAAAAATCAATGCAGTAATCAGAAAACATTTTTTCATTTGTATTCTCCTGGTAATTATTAATAATAATGCGAGAAGAGGATACGGCAAAATAACTAAATGATTGTGAGATGTCATTAAATATTTGTGAAAAAAGCTGCGGATTAAAAACCGGCCGGCGCATTCAATTATACTGGGGATGAGGATGTTGATTTGGCGAGCGTATTATTAATTTGTTTCTGCTATCGTTTTGAATATAGTCGTACTCAACTTTAACTGTGAATATTCTTTTGAGTATTTAATTTTTTTATTGCCTCCTTTTCAAACGGATTAAGGGCATCTCTAAAAGCTTTATTTGGCATTCTTTGAAAAACCAGTTTGGCGGCATGAACCGGTATTCCGTAGTTTAAAAATTAGTTTTTAGAGGAGCCCTTAAAATATACGGGGGGCAACAAATAGATAAAATACAAACGCGTTCGCACCGATAAGTAAAATATTCCCCGTAACGGTGTCTATACCAAACCTTTAATCGGTAGACAGATCCTGCGTTGTATACAGTTCTCCTCGAAAGGTAACGCTCCCCCGTAGTTTATTTAATTGCAACTTCAATCGGTTCGCTTATGAAAATTATTTTCAGATTTTTAAAATTTTCCATTATCCTTCATAAATATACCGATGATTACAACAGCAATCTCCCTGCATCAAAGTTTTATCCCGCACCATTCTTATTTTCGGATTAAATCCCTGTGCCCATGCATAATCCCCCCAGCAGACCCACGCGTAACCGTAATCCCCCATTTTTGCATCAAGGAATGTTGAAGCCCAAATGCATTCGGTAACTTTTAGCTCGAATGCTTTTTCCGAGTCTTCAACAATTTCCTTTTTTAAAGTGTTTGCATACCCGGAGCGAAATTGTTCTACATAAGTGTTTAATGTGTTATCCGGTGATCTTTCCGCTTGTACTTTACCAAGCTCGGTTAATCTTTTAGTTGTTGTCTTCTTGAGGAATTCAATGGTTTTTTCTTTCCCCATTTCGCCTTCAAGCGCTTTCATCATTTCCATTGAATCGCGGTAATTCATGGCAAAAAATTGGCGATAGGTTAATTTTCGTTCAAACTCGGTGTCGAAAATGCCCTGAGCTTTCGGTTTATCCTGCGGGTATACCGCTTTCATCATACCGAAAATATCTTTACCGAATGCACAGGTAAGCGCGCATGCAGGGACTGCTTTTGTTAAGAAATTTCTGCGGCTGGTTTGGTGATTAATTAGACTTGTCATCTTTCCCCCTTTGTTTTGTTTGTTTTATAAAAATGAAATAATCATTCTTAATTCATTTTATGGTTTTATACTAATGCAAAAAAATGATTCAATTAAAAAGAATCGACCGGAATCGTGTTTTCGGACTTTTTAATAGATACTATTTTGAAGAGAGATGAATGAATAAATGCCGACAACGGCTTATCGGGAGGCGTTACTTTTCTGGTATTTTTTAGGAGTCATTCCTGTCTGCTTTTTAAATGCTTCGTAAAAAGATGATTTTGAGTTGAATCCCACACTATACGCGATTTCAAGTATTGTCTGTTTACCGTTCGATTGATCGGTTAGTTTACTAATGCATTCCTGTACACGGTACCCGTTAATGAAATCGTTGAAATTTTTATTGAAGCAATCATTAATTATCTGTGAAAGACAGCGGACCGGTATTGATAATTTTTCCGATAGTGCAGACAAGGTCAGCTCTGGATCCATGTATGGTTTTTCGCTTTTCAAAAAGTTTATTAACTGAGATTTATATTTTTCTTTTTCAGCTGCGTTTAATTTGGAACCGTTATATTTTTCAAATGATGAAAAGAGTTCCGATTTTCTAAGAGCAAAAAACAAAATGGTATTTAAAAAGAGGAACATTGCCAGAAAATATAAACTTTCCCTGTACGGACAAAAATCCGGGTAGAACTGAACATTTGTGAAAACAAAAGTCTGGAGTTTCATATTCCAGATAAAAATGTAACCGACCAAAAATAATCGAAGCCAGGATATTTTCGTATCCCTGGTACGTGAAAAGAAACTTTTTAATGAAAGATTGTTTTCCTTCAATAATTTTAAAATCAGCACTAAGTAGATTAGTTCTTGAACCAACAGGCCGCCGCTATAAAAATACCTTATTGAAAGATGATTAGGATCAAGATTGAATGGCAGATAAAACTTGATAAGAAAAAATATTAACGACGTGGCAAAAGGTAAAGCATGTGCGGTATCCCGCTTAGTTAGAGAAAAACCACGAATGATTATTGATTTTATATAGAGATAAAACAACGGTCCGATTAAAAAAGCAGCCTGGTTTATTATAAAAACAGCTTTCCGGTATCCGATAAAATAAACATACAACACATCGCTTTGCGTTAAAGAGAAACCGATATTAATTGTGAAAGAAAGCAGGAGAGAAGCAAAAATATTATTTGTTGTCCTATCGCCCCTCTTATTGGTGAGGAAAAAGATCACCAGAAAACAGGATTGGAATATTGCGATAAGGCCGATGATATCACTTATTAATAATTTCATTTCCCCACAAACAAATTATTATAAACCCATATTTGGTATGATTGCAAACGGCGAAAGATAATTTACCATTAAGACGCATTAAGCACAAATGAGTTAATATTTCTTCGAATTATTAATATGTCAGGAAGATTATCCTATAGGCGCGGCCCCTTGCCCGAAGAATATTATTTACGCAAATTAAGCATAACTATTAGAATATTGATCCGGTTAATAATGAAGTATGATTTGAGAGAACAAAAAGTTGAAGGGAAGACTTATTCCTTGTTCGGCAACTCCGAAGTAACGGACGGTTATTATCAACTAATAAGTAAACTAGCAGACGAAATTCTTGGCCATACCTCCGGGATAAATAATGCAATTTCGGAATTGGACAAATTTATCCGGCACCAAGGGCATTTGGTAAAATTTAAAAGCTCCTCCTATATTGAAGAATTTTTCCCAAGGCTTAAAGATTCTCTTTCCGTGTATACTCCGAATGTTAAAAGTCATTTAAATGAGTTGTCGCTTTATAAGAGAGTTTTTGATAAGAGACTCGGTACAACAGAAGATCAGTATCATTTATACATGCTGAAGATTGAGCTGGTGAATAGACTTTACAAAAATGATTTTATAAAATGCAATTATAAAATCGCGTTACTTCCGCATTGTTTAAAAGACCTCAGCAAAGAATGCAAATCCGAGGCTGATGATTTTGATTATACCTGCAAGGGATGTTCAAAAAACTGTTACATAAATGCAGTAAGTCAATTATTGAAAGAACACGATATCCATCCTTACATCTGGATGAAGGCCGATTTAAAAAAATTACTGTATAAATCGACACGGCGGTGCCATGTCGATCAAGTAGAAAAAAATCTTGGCATATTGGGCATTGCATGCATACCGGAACTTGAAAGCGGGATGAGAAAATGTGTGAAAGCGGGAATCCCGGTTGTGGGGCTCCCGCTAAACGCCAACCGGTGCGGCAGGTGGTTCGGTGAATTTTATGATAATTCAATAAATATGGACCGTCTTAAACAACTATTTACTTGACGATAAATAACATATTGTCTTTTTATCTATAGGTCCAACTTACATTCCATTCATTAATTTCACATCAAGCAAGAATTCATCTAATCGTTTATTAAATGCTTCCGGTTGTTCAATCGGCAATAAGTGACCCGCATAGGTAATAATTTCTCTTGTTGAGTTAGCAATGCCTGCATTTATCGCACCGGCGTGTGCGTGTACATCGGGGATGTCATATTCGCCAACAATAATAAGTGTCGGGATTTTTATTTCGTTTAATCTTGGTAAGCCGGGTTGTTCGCGCTTGGTAAATTCATGTCCCCCTTTTCTCGGATAGTTTCGAATAAGTTTTAAAACTTTTTCTTTGATTGCCGTATTGCCGGAATACATTTCATAAGGATCTTTGGTTACATAATAATCGCGAATTTGTTCTTCTTCAGTCAATCCTTGCGGTAAATGTCCGCCCCTTGTGTAGAAATGTTTCGTTGAAGAAAATCCACCGACAACAGCGCCGACCAACACCAGCGAGTTAACCTTTTCGGGATGCTGCAATGTAAAGTCAATAGCAAGTCTTCCGCCGGAGGACATCCCGATCAAACATGCATTATCAACTTTAAAGTAATCGAATACTCTATTCAGATCACCAACATTTGAAAATTCTTCCGTTGCGGCTGTTGAATTTCCGTAACCTCTCCTGTCGTAACGTATCACTCTGTGATCTTTGGAATAATATGAAAACTGTTCATCCCATATGGCGCTGTGAACCAACCCATCATGAATGAACACAATTGTGGGGCCTTCGCCGGCTGCCTCGTAATACAGTTTGTCTTTTCCAACATTTATAAATCCGGAAGAAGACGATTTGCTGCTTTGCGCTCTTCCGTCAATTGAAAAACAAATCATAATTACAACAGCCAAAGTAAACGTATAAAAATATCTTTTCATTTCTATTCCCCGACTATTTTTATTACAGACTCAAGTAATCGATATAATATAATATTTTCAACGATAAGCTGTTTATTTGCGGCGCTTCCCATGTGCTCTGCAAGTTGTTCCAATAACCTATATTAACATCATCGTTTTGGTTATAGATTGCATTTTTCCAAACTAGAAGCAGTTCGCTGCCCGGTGCAAAATTCCACTTGAATGTCATATCAATATTGAACGCATTATAATTGATGTCGTGGTTACCGGCATAATTATTTTCCAACAAGTATCCGTCATCCTGCAAGTCATAGAAAGAATCATAATCAACTTGCGACCAGTAGTGGCGGAGTCTGAAATTTAAAGAAGCCCGATTTGTGAAAATGTAATTCGCCTCAATTGTGTTTTCGAAGATGCTTCTATTTCGCTTACCGAATCTTACGATGCCGTTTTGAACGTCTTTATTTACATATCCCAAATCGTTTATTGATTTCATGAAGAAAGTCCTAAATGATAACGAAAGCCGGTCGTTGACCCGCAGAGTAGGAACAAACGAGAAGTTATACGAAAGCCAATCAAACTTCCATGAATATGATTTGTTGATTCCTCCCCCGAGTGAAAACCATAAATCCTTACGTGTATCGCTTGTTACATGGAAACAATTATGAACATATTTGGGGAGGTTGAAGACCCTGCCCGGAGTTCTTGCTTCTTGAAAATCTTTTCTTTCAATAGGAGCAATCAAAGCGTGCATTGCAACTGTATATCGGTTTTCCAAAGTAGTCGAAATCTCATAACTTATTCCCAAATCCATAAACTTACCCGGATTGAATAACCTGGTTAAATCAATATCCAGACTATTGTGCATTTCAAGGAAAATACCGAACGGTTTGTAGATGTGATGACTAATGCCAATATTGTTTTCGAGTATATTGTTTCTGTAGAGATATCCCATATCATTCGGATTATATTTATCACTCACAAGATAAAACCACCAATTGTATCGAAATTCACCTCCGATTTTACCTACATTTGTTTCCAGCTTATAACCGTAATCGCCGTTGCCGTTTTGATGTACCTGGCTCAATGCGCCGATACCGTTGACTCTGTATTTGTTATCGCTGTCTATAAATCTAAAATCTGCTGCAGTAACATTCGCCATATATCCTTGGCGCCAAAGGTTTGTGTTTACCAAACTCAAATATGAATTGTTCGCAAAAGTCTGATCGAGAACAATAATATTATAATTAGTGAATGGCTGAGTTTCAATTTCACGTTCAATGCCTGTCGTTGTATCTTTAACCGTTGCGTAAGTGTTGGATGTCATTGAATTCATAAACCCTATGCCAAGCCCGCCGGGTGTACGCCCCGATATTTTCGTCGAATTTATCAACCTTGTTTCCGCAGGATTTTCTTCTATTTTTTCATTTGTGTTTAATTGACTTCCAACACTGTAATAATCAACCGGCGTTGTGCCTATTCTACGTGAGTAAAAAATTCTCCCTTTATTAAAAAGTTCTGTTCCTTCGGTAAAGAATTGTCTCTTTTCATTGTATTGAATTTCATATGGAGTAAGATTCAATTCTACATCATCTGACTGCACCTGTCCGAAATCGGGAATTAATGTGGCATCGAGTGTGAAGCTTTCATTTATACCATATTTAAGATCCATCCCGCCGTTAAAAGAATATCCCCAGTCATCATTTGTGTTTTTTTCTATGTACCCGGAAACGTATGGCATAAGAGAAAGTCGCAGCGGGGGATTAATATCTTTAATGCCTTTCAACGTTCCGCGGTGTTTCCACCATTGGTCCAGCTCGTTGCTTATATAACTCCAGTTTGCCCATTCACCGTAGCGCGGAATGTAACGGAATATTTGAAAACCCCAATCCTGAACTTTTTCGGTAGAAAAGCGTAAGGCGGAAAAGGGAATTTTAATTTCGGCAATCCAGCCGTAATCGGTTATTGAGGATTCACTTTCCCAAACCGCATCCCAAGCTTGCTGAAAACCTTCGGAGGAAATTTTCATATCCGATTGCACACCGCGGATTGAAACGTTGAAATAAAATGCGTTGATGCCGTCATCGAACGGGCTGACGTGTACGGAAATCAATTCGGCATTTTGATCATCCATATCGTCCCGGTTACCGAGTTCGGTTCGCATGCTGTCGGGGTGGTCATCGTAAAATATGGCTCCCACGTACAAAGCTTCGTCATCATAGCAAACCCTTACTTCACTTTTCTGCGAGCAAGGAGTGCCGTTGCCGGGGAAAAATTTAACGAAGTCGGTTAAGATCGGTAAGTTTTGCCATGCTTCATCGTCAAGTTGTCCGTCAATTGCGGGCGGATTGGTAATACGAACTGCTGGAGTTTCTTTCTTATTTTCTTGTGCAAGAGATATGATTGAACCGATGGATAGAATGGTGATAACAACAAAGAGCTTCTTCATTTTCCCCCCTTGGAAGATAGAATAGTTTCTTGATATAATGTAAACGGAATCGATACTTAATTATTGTATTTAGCAGTAATTTTATTAGATTAGAAAGAACTTGTCAACTATCATTTTTATGAAATCGGACGAATATTTAGACACCTCAGAACGCAATTTGTTGCCGAAAAATTAAAGATTCTTTGATTTTTTAACAAATATTTGTCTTTCACAATTCAGCAAATAAATTCTTATATAATTTCAGGTGTAAGTACTAAAATACCGCTTTTCTATTATTCGTGTAAAATACTTTCCGGAATATTAAAATTCTCAGGCGAAACCTCATTAATATCTACATTCACCAAATCGGCATATAAAACTTCACCGTTTTTGCCGGGATAGGAAAATTTATGTGGAAACACTATACCCGCAATACTTTTGTAATCGTGGTAGTATCTTTCCCAGATTAAATTTTTATCCATCACCTGAAATTGAGCCGAAGCTTTGACCAGAAAGAACGTTTCTTTATTAATATAATAATCCATTGTTATATTTCTTGGCAGGGAGGTTTGCAGATGATATGTGTCTTTAAAATTGATCATTACACTGTCAACTAGTTGTGTCGGGTAATCAAAAAATGCCGGGAAGGTTAGTGCAATCTCAACAACAAAATCATTTAATTGATCTTCCGGGACAAATTGAGGTTCTTTGTTGTCTTTATATCCTTCCAGAAAACAAGCTTGCTCTCCGTCGAATACAAGATTAAATCTCGGATTCCTGCTTTTATTCGGACGCATGATTTCAAATATACTCGGAGTATTTCCATGATCGGGATACACTGATTGATAGCTCAGTGTTTCAATCTGATTAATTTTATCGTATCTTCCCATAGCTTCTGCGGCTTTTGCAATAATCTGTTCTGCAGTTAAAGTTTCATTTTGCGCCGAGTAATTTGTGAACATAGCAGCGCATAATAATAAAATAAAAGTAATTCGCTTCATAGCAATTAACTCCTCTAATAGTTGTTTGAATTTCTCGAGGTTAATGTAGTGTTGGTTTGATATTCGAGCAATAGTACTAAAGTAACTTTTTGATCATGTTACGTTGGTACGCCGGCAAAAGGATTGGAAACTAGAAACCTTATCCCATACCCTTGAGCAGATTAATATTGCGCGTTTCGCCGGCAACGATGAGTGCGTCCCCCTTTTGGATTACGTAATCGGGATTGGGGATTACCTTGATTTTTTCACTCTTCTTGTCTTTGGATTTAATAGAAAGTACATCCACCCCGTATTGGGCGCGGATGTTCAATTCGCGAATAGACTTACCGTAAAATTTATCCGGCGGCGTTACTTCCGCAATTGCATAACCTTCCATGAAAGAGATGCTCGTCTCTTCACCTTTCATCATGATACTGCTTGCAAGCGTCGATGTAATATCGCGTCTTTCAATTTCTTTTTGATAGGCATCTTGTATGTCTTTAAGATATATCATCCCGACAAGTTTTTTTGAGTTGAGTTTTTCAATCACCGGTATCGCTTCAAGATCATACTTACGCATAATGTCTAACGCGGTCTGGCAGTTGTTGTCTGGGGTTACCACTTCAAAATCTTTAGTTGAGATGTCGTTCGCTATCAATATATTCTGCAGGGAATCTTTTTCGAAGAGATAATCTTTAATTGTACCGATGGAGATGATTCCCGTTAACATTCCTCGTTTGTCCAGCACGGGGAAGTTTCTCCCTCTTTCCTGAATCATCTTGTTGACGACTTTGCTGAAGTTATCCGAAACTTGAAGTGACGGGAAGTTGCTGTCGTAAACTTCTTTAACAAAGATCGATTCCATCACGTTGATTTCCGCCCCTTCTTTGATGTTGATGTTGCGGAGAAGAAGTTTCAATGTGTAAATCGATTCACGTGAAAGTTTGGTTGATAATATCGTGCTGATGATGCATGTTATCATCAAGGGGAGAATGATCTTGTAGTCATTAGTCAATTCGAAAACGATAATAATTGCAGTAATGGGGGCGCGGGTTGTGCCTGCAACCAAACCTCCCATTGCAACCAAAGCATAAGCGCCGGGCGTGGCGGTAATATCGGGGAACCATAAATGTACAAAGTAACCGAAGAATGCGCCGAGTGTAGCTCCCATAAAAAGTGACGGCGCGAATATACCCCCCGATCCGCCGGAACCTAGTGTAAGCGATGTGGCGAATATTTTAATAAATATAAGGGCGGCTGCAACTTGCCATAAAAGATCGCCGTGCAAAGCAAGGTTAATCGTATCGTAACCGACTCCCATAACCTGCGGAAAAATCAATGCAGTTAAACCGATACCCAATCCGCCAATGACAGGTTTAAATGGTTCGGGAAAATTGAGTTTGTCGTCAAAAAAATCTTCCGCAAAATAGAGGACTTTGATAAATAGGTAGGAAACCAAACCCGCCAGGGCTCCCAGCACAAAATAAAATATAAGTTCGTTTGGAGAAACCAATTGATATTTAGGAACTTGAAATGCTGCGAAGTTGCCTTCAAAGCTGTGCGAAATAACAGTAGCCATCACGGATGAAATCACTATCGGTGAAAATGAAGCGACCGCCCAATCCATCAAAATAATTTCAACAGCGAACAAAGCGCCGGCAATAGGGGCATTGAATGCGGCTGCAATACCCGCAGCGGCTCCGCATCCTACAAGTGTTTTCATCCGCTTGCTGGGTACGCGGAAAAACTGTCCAACCGTAGAACCTAGGCTTGACCCGATTTGAATAATAGGCCCTTCTCTACCAACCGACCCGCCGGTACCGATTGTTATAGCGGAAGCAAAAGCTTTTATTACCGCAACACGCGGCCTTATTTTTCCCCCTTTTAAAAGAATGGATTGCATCACTTCCGGCACGCCGTGCCCTTTGGCTTCGGGAGCAAAGTAATGAATCAACGGCCCGACAATCAAACCGCCGAGTAGAGGGATAAGTAATTTTACATACCAGGGTGAATCTATAATATTCTGAAGAAGGCTAGCATCGCCGGGAAATGATAAGCTTGATATTTCAGTGATTAACCATCTAATACCTATCGCTGCAAAACCGGCAAGCACTCCAATAATAATGGCAACTATTATCATGAAAGTATGCTCGGTTAGTTTTGCTCTTTCTATAAGTTCATTTTTCTTTTCAGTGAGATAGGAGAAGGATTTGATCACAATTTTTTTCACGGCAGCTTTTGCTTGATGAATGAGTATAGTTATGATGCAAATATATATTTCACAGAACTTATATAAAAGTTATAAATTAATTTTATTGTGCAGCGAAGTGATTAATGTAATTGGTGAAAAAAAAGTAGACCGAGTCGGGGGGATGCTCAGTCTACTTTATTCGGAAGCAGGAAACCGTTGATATTATGCGCTTATGATCTACGATACCCCGCTAGCTGTGTTGAATTATTCAGCAAGCTTTATGTTGAGTTTCAACTCGAAAGGGCTCGTCATGTCGCCCGATGGTCCGCCGCCGGATCTCATACCGCCCCCCATACCTCCGCGGCCACTTCCCGGCATTCTACCTCCGCCTGGCATACCGCTTCCGCCTCCTATACTTCCGCGGGTACCTGTCTCCGGCATACTGAATTTTCCGGTCTCAAATTTCATTTTTAAATTTTCTCCGCCGTATGCGTTTATTATGATCGGTGCAGCAGCGTTGGCTCCGTACGGAATACGGAGTTCGTAAACAAGCTTACCCATCGATAACCCGAGCGCTACTTGAAATCCCAAGGGGTCATTAACCGGGTATACGTATAACGGAAAATCATCTTCATTGACTATCTGCAATTCTCTCTGGTTCAAGAGAAGTTCTTCAACCCTTTTATTCATCCCTTCGGGATCTTCCATATTTTGATTTTGCCCCTTTTCAGGAGGTCTCATTTTAATTCGATCAACACTAACCTGCATCGGATATTTTATACCCAGAATTTTTCCGTCAATCGGTTCAACCCATGAAGTTAATCCGAAGGAGAGTATCTTCATAATTTTACTCCTGTCGGAAGTTTCGAGACAGAGATAAACATATTCGTTATCATTCATAAATCCCACTGCGCATTTTTGGTCTTCTATGTATTTCAGCTGATTCTCCCATTCGAGCGGATTACCATCGATTATAATTTTACCCGGCGCGGGTGAACTGGTAATCTCTTTTACTGACGAACATGATGAGAGAAACAACGTGATAAATAAAATTGCGAATAATGGAATTATGTTAGACAAATTTTTCATCTTGTCTCCTTTGAATCATAAATAAAACAATATGCCTTGAAAAGCAGTCCATTTATTTGGTGCTATTGGATGAATAAAAACAATTGAGCTTGTTCCTGAGCTTGGACACTTATATAAGAAAAGAGGTTTAAATAAAAATAGGGTATTAAATTTTCTCCATTAAAAGGAGGCTGTGCTATTCGTATTGAAATTTCGAGGCAAGAAGTTCATACAGCCTGCCGGGTAAAATTCCTATCAATCGAGTTAATTGTACAAGTAAAAATGGAAATTGAATAATTCTTTTTTTCTTTTTCAATCCGCGAACGATGATGCGCGCCGCTTTTTCGGGGCTCATTATGAAAGGCATCGGATGTTTATGATTTGCCGTCATTGGGGTGTAAACAAAACCGGGTCTAACGGTTGTAACTTTTACATTGCTCGATTTCAATTCGATACGCAGACCTTCCAGGTAGTTGGTTACCGCCGCTTTACTAGCGCAATAAAATCCGCTGCCGGAGTAACCCCTGTTATCGGCCAGGCTTGATACACCAACGATCCATCCTTCTTTACGTTTTAGAAATTCGGGGAGTAATTGCTCCACCCAGTAAACAATGCCCATGATGTTGGCGCCGAATGTTTGCTCGGCAATCTTGGAATCAAATTTATTAGCAGTTATTCTTTTACTTACTCCGGCGTTTAATACCGCGATGTCAATCTTGTCGTATTCGGTCTTAATTTTTCCAAATGCCTCGATCACTTCATTTTTAGCGCTTACGTCACATTGAATTGCGGTTATCTTGGTTTCAAATTGCGCAAGCTCTTTTTTCAATTCGTTGAGAAGTTCTAATCTGCGGGCAATGAGAATAAGATTGCATTTTTCTGCGGCCAGTTCAAAAGCAAGGGCTTTTCCTATTCCGCTCGATGCGCCGGTTAGTAAAATAGTCTTCCCGGTAAAATCCATTTAATCTCCTACCCAGCTGGTTATTATTGCAGTAAATATAAGGATATAATTTTTATACCGAATATTTATCTTTTATTTCTCCTTGAATGAATTCATTTTTGCTTAGGCAATTATTCAAATATTTTACTGGGGGGAAAATAATGAATCATTTTCAGCAATCAACAAACATCAAGCGTTTTATTTTTATTGTTGCTCTTTTTTTAATTCAATTTCAATCCCTTAATGCACAGCAGGTTAAAGTATTGTTTATCGGCAGCAGTCTTACCGCTTTTAATAATCAACCCGGAATGTTTTATGAATTGGCAAATGCAGCCGGGAAAGATGTTTACGTTTTAAATGGTGCCAGGGCCGGGCATAACCTAACGGATCATTTGTCGGTAAACGAAACACTCGAAAAGCTGGGGCAGGAAGAATGGGATTATGTTATACTTGAAAATGGAGATTATGGATTGATGTCGAGCCTGGAAAAGGAAAATGTTTGGGCAACAGTGGATGCTTTTATAAATATTATAATATCCAACCATGCCGATACTAAAATAATATTTTTTATGGACTGGGCTATGAAGAATGGCGTAATGCAGGATGGAATCTTTTTTTCTTATGAGGCATATCAACAAAAAATATATGAAGCAACATTGGAAATTGCCGATAATAAAAACCTGATGGTTGCCCCGATAGGAAGCGCTTGGCAGGATGTATTTACATCTTCCAATGAACTTGAATTATATGCCCCCGATAACGGTCACCCCTCATTGCTCGGTTCGTATCTCGGCGCTTGTGTCTATTATTCAACCATTTTTCAAGAGAGCTGCAGCGGGAATAGTTTTATAAGTAGTATCCCCCAAGAGGATGCATTATATTTACAAACAACCGCTTCGTCAACGGTTCTTGAAAATCTCGAACTATGGAATTTGATAACAGGTGTCGATAAGGAAAAATGTTTACCCGTCGATTCATTCATACTCTATCAGAACTACCCTAACCCGTTCAACCCTTCCACGAAAATAAACTTCTCTATAAAAGAAACCGTCGATGTGAATCTCTCGATTTACAACTCTCTTGGAGAAAAAATATATACAATCATCAATAACATGGAATTGCAAAGCGGGACTTACAGTTATAGCTGGAACGGTAAAAATAATTCAGGCAATATTATGAGCTCCGGAATATATTTTTATTCTTTAATTGCAGGACCGTCCAGCAAGACTAAAATGATGGTACTTTTAAGATAGTTATTTATCCGGGTAAAATAGTCTAAAATGATTTTTTGTTTGTTTCCTTTCTTAGGATTTACTTTTTTTGTTGTCTATATTTCGACCGGTTTAACCGATCGATAATTCGGGTGCTTAATCTTTATTCATAATCGTAAATTTATTATCTTTAATAAAAATTATCCCAATACTATGCCCGGCAATTTTTTCGAATTAGACGATATCGCTGTAAATATCGAAGTTGTTTTAACCAGGTTCGAATGTGAATTATCGGAGTGCAAAGGGGCCTGCTGTACTATGGAAAGCGACTTCGGCGCTCCGGTTGATGAAGAAGAAATTGATATTATCGAAAGAATTTTACCTATAGTAAAAAATTATATTCCGCCGGAACATTATAAAGAAATTGAAAAAAAAGGATTCTGGTATAAAAAGCAGGATCAGTTGATGATATGCAGCATCAATAAACGGGAATGTGTTTTTTCATACTACGAAGGGGATGTTGCCAAATGCGGAATAGAAAAAGCATACAGGGAAGGAGCAATTGATTTTATTAAACCGATTTCATGTCATCTGTTCCCGATTAGAATAGGTAAATTCGGGGGAGACGTGTTGAGATTCGAAGAATATTCCGAATGTGAGGCCGCACTGAAGAAAGGGGAAAAAAATGATATGAAAGTTGTGAATTTTTGTAAAGACGCCCTGGAAAGAAAATACGGTAAAGAATGGTATGCAAAATTGATGGAGCTAATTAAAGGTTAACGATGTTATCATTACAACAAAAATTATCGTTACAACAGAAACTATCGCCTCAGCAAATTCAGTATCAGAAATTGCTGCAGTTAAATACATTGGCATTGGAACAAAGAATCAAAACCGAACTTGAACTTAATCCCATACTTGAGGAAGTAATGGAAGATGAATTGGTTCAAGAAGAAAATGAGGATTCCCCCGAAGACAGCTTGGATTCCGATATAGATGAAGAAACTTACAACAGCGACGACGAGTTCGATCAAGAAGATTATATGAATGACGCCGACCTCGATAATGATAATATAAACAGGAGCAAAGACGAAGATAGAACTCAACCTCTTACCCCTTCTAAAATTTCTTTAAAAGAACAATTGATAGACCAGCTTCATATGTTCGATTGGACGGAAAATGAAATAATTCTGGGCGAAAACATTATAGGGAGCCTCGATAAAGACGGTTATTTGAAAGTGGGACTGGCAAAAATTGTTGAAGAAATGGAAGCTTTTGATCATATAAAATTCACATTGGAGCAAGCCGAAAAAATTCTTGGTGAAATTCAAAAGATGGACCCGGTGGGGATTGCAACCCGCAGCCTTCAGGAATGCCTGTTGGTGCAAATACGTAATTCGTCGTATGACCCGTATTATTCATATATAGCTGAAAAAATTCTTCAAGACCATTTTTATGATTTTGCAAATAAGCGTTTCGATAACATTGAAAAAAATTTGAATCTAAGTCGCGAAACTTTTCGTACCGCACTTGCAATAATTCAGAAATTAAACCCCAAACCCGGTGAAGGAAATATTGATAACGCAGAAGCAAATCAAATAACCCCCGATTTTATAATAGAAAAAGTGGAAAATAACTACATTATTACATTGAACGACAGGTCGGTTCCCTCAGTTACATTGAGCCAAACCTATCTTGAAATGTTGAATTCGAATAAACGTAAAAGAAAAATTTCGCAGCGTGATAAAGAAACACACCAGTTCCTTCGTGAAAAATTCGAATCGGCTAAATGGTTTATTGCATCTATCCAGCAGCGACGTAATACTTTAATGAGAATTATGCAGGCAATATTGGAAAAGCAATACGAATTTTTCGAATCGGGACCTAAATCCCTTAGACCTATGATTTATAAAGACATCGCCGATGAAGTAATGATGGATATATCTACAATCAGCCGTGTAGTCAATGGTAAATATGTACAAAGCCAGCAGGGAATTCATGAGTTGAAATACTTTTTCAGCGAAGGCCTTTCTACGGATTCCGGCTCAGAAATATCCAATAAACATATCAAAGTGCTTATAAAAGAAATATGCGACAGTGAGCCGAAAAAGGCTCCTTACAGCGACGATAAAATTGCCTCAATCCTTACCGAGAAAGGAATTCACATCGCAAGAAGAACCGTGGCAAAATACCGCGAACAACTAATGATACCTGTTGCAAGATTGCGCAAAGAATTATGATTGTTGTTGATGTTTTGATAATAGTATTATTGTTCGCATTATTCGGAACGATCCACACTATACTTAGTTCAAACAAAGTTAAAAAAAGAATTGCAGAACGGATCGGCATTCAAATTGCTTATTACCGGATGTTTTATAATGTATTATCACTAATAATTTTTGTTTTTATCTATAATGTGGCTCCCCAGCCCGATTTTGTCGTTTATGATCTTCATGCTCCTTATGATATAATCATGGTAGGTGTTCAAACTGTCGCTTTGTTCGGTTTGCTATGGTCGGTTATGGGAGTAAACGGAATGGAGTTTGCCGGAATCAGTCAAATTGTACGCTACTACAATAACAGTTATGATGTAAAAGATCTCGACGCGAAAGAAGAGTTACGTGTAAAAGGCGCCGCAAAATATTCTCGTCATCCCATTTATTTTTTTTCAATACTCTTCCTTGGATTTCGCCCCGCAATGGACTTGTTTTACCTGGTAATGTTTCTTTGTATCACTTTATACTTTTATATCGGTTCATATTATGAAGAAAAGAAGTTGGTTGAAAAATTCGGGGATGCTTACCGAGAATATCAAAACAAAGTCCCCCGGATTGTCCCGATTAAGTTCTCTATTAAGAAATAAAAACTTTTAGTCATTCCATGATCGGCACGGGATCTAAAACATATGAAAACGTATTGTGCGAATATAATGGTAAATAAAAAGAGGGGCACTTTGTATGTTCGTGTAGCAAATGACTTGGCTAGAAGAGTATAAGAACATAAAAACGAACCAACAGAAGAATTCGCCAAGAAGTATACGATCAAGAAATGGCGAGAAGAGTGGAAGATAGAATTGATAGAAAAGAATAATCCGTGATGGAAAGATTTGTATGATGAATTGATCTAAAATTCAAATAGATTACCAACTGTCTGCCGGCAAGGTAAGCGTGCGCGGGAATTAACAGCTCGAATATTGCCATAATTTAATTCTATATTTTCTCTCCGCCGTCACTATTAAAATAAAATTGTATATTTGTTACTGTAATAATATGAGGTATGATGTGAAAGAAAAAATTAAATCAACAACGATTGTAGGTATTATACATAACGGTAAAGCCGCTATAGGAAGCGACGGCCAGGTTACGCTAGGCAATACCGTGATGAAACATAACTCAATAAAAATCAGAAAATTATATAACGGGAAAGTGTTGTGCGGATTTGCCGGATCTGCCGCCGATGCTTTTACTTTAATGGGACGCTTCGAAGAAAAACTGGAACAACATAACGGAAAAGTAAGCCGTGCAGCAGTTGAAATGGCCAAAGACTGGCGCACCGATAAATTTTTAAGACGCCTCGAAGCGATGATGATAGTTCTCTCGGAAGAAAATGCATTCGTTTTATCAGGCAACGGCGATGTAATTGAACCGGACGACAAAGTGGTGGCAATTGGTTCGGGGGGTATGTATGCATTGGCCGCGGCAAAGATGCTGATAAAATACAGCAACCATACTGCCGAAGAGATTGTTAAAGAAGCATTACAAACAGCGGCAGATATCTGTATTTATACAAATGATAAAATAACTGTCGATTCTATTGAGCAATAAAAATTGGATGAATTATGCACAACGACTTAATGAAAAATTTAACACCAACCCAGATTGTAAAAGAACTGGATGAATTTATTATAGGGCAGGACGACGCCAAACGCGCCGTGGCTATCGCGTTACGCAACAGGTGGCGCCGTCAGCAAGTTGAAGAAAATATCAAAGACGAAATCGTTCCGAACAATATAATTTTAATCGGGCCTACAGGCGTAGGTAAAACCGAAATTGCAAGACGACTAGCTAAACTTTCCGGCGCTCCTTTCGTAAAAGTTGAAGCTTCAAAATATACCGAAGTCGGGTATGTTGGGCGCGATGTGGAATCTATGATCCGCGATCTAACCGATTTGGCGGTAAATATGGTACGCATCGAAAAACAAGCGGAAGTGCAGGAGAAAGCCGAACACCTTGCGGAAGAAAGAGTACTCGACCAATTGATTCCCCCGGTAAAAAAACCCGTTACTCCTAATGCCGAAAATAAAGAAGACGAAGCGCTCCAGAATGAGAAAACACGCGAATGGATGCGCGAGAAACTGAAACGTGGCGAGATGGACGATAAACTAATCGAGTTCGACACTACGCAAGCCGCAGTTGGTATGCAGGTGCTTGGCCCTATAGGTATGGACGACATGGGAATCAACTTACAGGAAATTATGAGCAACATGATGCCCAAGAAAAAGAAAAAACGTAAAACGACTATTGCCGAAGCGCGTAAAATTATGGCTCAGGAAGAAGCTCAAAAGTTGATCGATATGGATGCAGTACAACGCGAAGCTATTAAACGAGTGCAGGAATCGGGCATTGTATTTATTGATGAGATTGATAAAATTGCCGGCAGCGGGGGGAAAGGGCACGGCCCCGATGTATCGCGCGAAGGTGTTCAACGCGACATGCTGCCGATCGTGGAAGGCTCAACTGTGAACACAAAATACGGAGCGGTGAAAACCGACCATATCTTGTTCATCGCGTCAGGCGCATTTCATGTGGCTAAACCCTCCGACCTCATTCCCGAACTTCAGGGACGTTTCCCTATACGCGTTGAACTTAAGAGTTTGACCGAAGAAGACTTTATCAAGATATTAACTCTTCCGCAAAATGCATTGTTGAAACAATATGCCGCATTACTCCGCACGGAAGGTGTTGAGATTATGTTCAAGAGTGATGCTATTAACGAAGTTGCGAAAACCGCCGCAATAGTCAATGACCAGGTGGAAAACATCGGCGCACGCAGGCTTCACACAATATTAACAACGCTGCTTGAAGATATATTATTCGATGTACCCGACAAGATGCCCAAAGAAAGAATTGAAATCACCGGCGCAATGGTAAATGAGAAGCTGGATAAAATTGTTAAAGACAGAGACCTGAGCAAATATATTTTATAATTTATTTGGTAGGAACATGACCTGTCCAAATGCTTTATTTTATGGGCACGATTAGTCGTGCCCGTTTTTATTTACACGGAGATTATTATGAGATTAACAGTTTATATTGCTGCCGCTATTATTCTAACAGCATGTACCACTGAAATTATAAATATGGACACAGCGCGCGAACAAGTGAAAAATTATTACGAGTCGGGAGCATATGCTGAAGAAACCGAACAGATCATATCGGATGCAATAAATAAAATTTCTAAAATGGAATTAAATGAAAATTCAGCTGTAGTTTTCGATGTGGATGATACTCTGCTTTCCAGTTACGAATATACAAGTTCAATCGGGTTCGGATTCAGTTACCCTACATGGAAAGAATGGATACACGATGAAAGGCTAACTGCAGTTCCGCAAGTGAAAAAAATTTACGATTGGCTTGTGCAAAAGAACGTAAACATTATTTTACTTACAGGACGTCGTTCTGATGAATGCGAATCAACTTATAAAAATTTAATGAGTGAAGGATTCACAACTTTCGATACCCTGATCTGCCGTCCTGCGCACGAATCAAAAATTGACGCTGCCGATTATAAACCGGCACAGCGTAAAGCTCTCACGGCAAAAGGTTACGAAATAATTGCCTGTTTCGGCGATCAATGGAGCGACCTGAACGGGGAATACACAGGGTTAAAGGTTAAATTACCGAATTACCTCTATCTTATAGATTAATTCGTAACTTGATTTACATGTGATGTAAACGATAAAATTAATTATTCAACCGAAAAGAGTCTCCCATTTTAGCATCAAAAACGAATATTATTCCAGATTTGCGTATATTAACAGCTTAATTTTTATAAAACAGGTTGAAAATGCAGGTTAAAAATATTTCAGATATACCCAAAGCATATAATCCCAAAGATGTGGAAGATAAATGGTACAAATACTGGGAAGATCATAAACTTTATCATTCCGAGATCGATAAATCGAAAGAACCTTTTACAATCGTAATACCGCCGCCGAATATTACAGGTATGCTGACTTTAGGGCATGTGCTAAACAATTCAATCCAGGATGTCTTTCTTCGCTACAAGAGAATGAAAGGTTATAACGCCTGCTGGGTTCCCGGAACCGACCATGCATCAATTGCAACCGAATCAAAAGTTGTGGCATTCCTTAAAGAAAAAGGAGTGGATAAATTCACGATCGGGCGTGAAGAATTTTTGAAACACTGCTGGGAATGGAAAAATAAATACGGCGGAATCATCACTAAGCAGTTGCGCAAACTCGGCATTAGCTGCGACTGGGAACGCGAACGTTTTACAATGGACGATCATTACTATAGAAAAGTTATAGAAGCGTTTGTTGATCTTTACAAAAAAGGTTTGATATACCGCGGTTACAGGATGGTTAACTGGTGCCCTGCTTCGAAATCCGCTATTTCCGATGAAGAAGTTTTTTATAAAGAACTGAACGGTAAGCTGTGGTATTTTAAATACCCAGTTAAAGGAAGCAACGAACATGTTGTTGTTGCCACAACTCGCCCCGAAACTATGCTGGGGGATACAGGCGTTGCTGTTAATCCTAACGACGAGAGATATAAAAATTTTATCGGCAGAAAAGTAATATTACCGATTGTGGGGAGAGAAATTCCGATCATCGCAGACGATTATGTTGATATGGAATTCGGAACAGGGGCGGTTAAAATCACACCGGCTCATGACATAAACGATTATGAAATGGGACAGCGTCATAACCTGGAAATGATCAACATCTTTAACGAAGACGCAACAACAAACGGAAACGTACCGAAAGAATTGCGGGAGCTTGACCGTTACGAAGTAAGAAGAAAAGTTGTTGAACGATTTGAAGAACTCGGCCTGCTCGAAAAAATAGAAGACCACAAAAACAAAGTCGGTTATTCAGAAAGAGGCAACGTTCCGATTGAGCCTTATTTATCAGAACAATGGTTCATGAAAATGGACGAGTTGGTTAAACCAGCATTGAAAGTTATTCAAAATGGAGAAATCAGGTTTTATCCTTCACACTGGACTAAAACATATGAACATTGGATGACGAATATACGCGATTGGTGTATCTCACGCCAATTGTGGTGGGGACACCGCATACCTGTTTGGTATAACAGACAAACGGGGGAAATTTATTGCGAAGTAGAACCTCCGAAAGATATTGAAAACTGGCACCAGGAAGAAGACGTACTCGATACATGGGCTTCAAGCTGGATATGGGCGCAGGATGTTTTTACTAACAAAGAAGATCAGCAGTATTACTATCCAACAGATCTTCTTGTTACCGCTCCCGACATTATTTTCTTCTGGGTTGCAAGAATGATCATCGCCGGTATGGAATTCCAAGGCAAAATCCCCTTTAAAGATGTTTATTTTACAAGTATCATCCGCGATACTGAAGGAAGAAAGATGAGCAAATCGCTCGGTAATTCTCCAGACCCGCTTGATGTTATCAACGAATACGGCGCCGATGCATTGCGTTTTACTATCAATTACATTTCACCGCTGGGACAGGATGTATTGTTCAGCACCGATAAATGCGAACTTGGAAGAAATTTTGCCAACAAGATTTGGAACGCCGGCAGATTCTTGATGATGAACGCCGAGAATGTTGAACTTAAACCCGAATTGAAAGATAAATACATTGATTTTGCCGATAAATGGATTCTCTCAAGGTTCCAGGATACGTTGAAAAACCTTTACAGCTCGCTCGATAAATTTGAAATAAACAACGCTTCAAAAATTATATACTCTTATGTATGGAACGACTTCTGCGACTGGTACGTTGAACTCGCAAAGAACCGTATGTATAAAGCAAGTGCTGAAGTAAAATCCGCGGTCTTAACAAGAGCCGTCTCATTGTTCGAAGAAATGCTGAAACTTGTTCATCCATTTATGCCTTTCATTACCGAAGAAATCTGGCAGCTGCTCGGTGAAAGAAAAGAAGGGGAAAGTATTTCAACCACATTGCTTCCTGAACTCGACGATAAAATGATTGACAAGAAAGCGGAAGATGAAATGGAATTCACGCAAAACATTATAACCGCCGTAAGAAACATCCGGGGGGAAATGAATATACCCCCCTCCAAATTTGTGAATGCAGTATTAAACTCATCCGGGCTCAGCGAAGAACAGGTATTTTATATCGAGTCTCTTGCCAAGGTGGAAGAGCTGGTTGTAGCGCCCAACGGTGAAAAACCGAAAGCGGCGGCATCGGCGGTTGTGAAAGGATGCGATATCTTCATCCCCCTCGAAGGATTGATCGATCTAGACGTGGAACGGGGCAGACTCGAAAAAGAAATCACACGTCTAGAAGGTGCATTAGCCGGCGTAAACAAAAAATTATCGAATAAAAACTTTACAGACAAAGCGCCTAAAGATGTAGTTGATAAAGAAACGGCCAAGAAGAAAGACTGGGAAGAATCGCTGGAGAAATTCAAAGCCATTTTAACCGATCTGAAATAGACAACTTCAATATAAAAACGGGGGGCGTGCATGCAGTCCTTCATTAATATTTTCTGGAACAGCGGCGAAATACGTATCCGAACTTTTTTCCGTATGTTCGGTTTTATTCTTCTTTCTCTTATTTTCTTCCCGGCATACAGGTATTTTGTCAGACCTTATCTAACGGAACTCCCGTTCGGCAAATTAATTTCCATTATTGTTTTCCTTGCTTTGTTTCTATTGGTTGTCTGGATTGCATCTCGTTATATCGATAAAAGAAATTTCAGCGGGATCGGGTTTAACTTCAACAAAGAATGGTGGATAAATTTTTCATTCGGATTATTCCTCGGCGCCTTTATACTTAGTTTTGTTTTTCTCTTCGAAGCTGCGTTCGGATGGATAGAAGTAACGGAAGTTTTTTATATCCGTGAATCAAGTGATTTTACCATTGAGATAATTGCAGGACTGCTTCTTTACATTTCCGTAGGTATTCGAGAAGAAACAATTTCGCGCGGTTACCTCATTAAAAATCTCGCCGAAGGAATCAACAATAAAAAGATGAGACCCTCCTCGGTGATTTTGATCGTTTCGATTATTACATCAATTTTATTCGGGCTGGGTCATGCCAACAACCCCAACGCTACATTGATAAGTACTTGGAACCTGATGGTAATAGGCATCCTATTGGCTTACGCTTACATTGCAACAGGTTCGCTTGCCATGCCAATCGGTATACATATTACTTGGAATTTCTTCCAAGGGTGCGTTTTCGGTTTCCCCGTTAGCGGTCATCCCGTGAGCGCTTCTTTTCTAAAAATTACTCAATACGGAAATAATATCTGGACAGGGGGCAACTTCGGTCCTGAAGGGGGACTAGTGATTTACCTCGCTTCGGCAGTCGGTTTTCTTATGATCTTCATCTGGCAGAAAGCGCGGAATGGGGGAGCCGCACTAAGAATAGAAATTGCGGAATATCACTCCTTCGTAAAATGATTCGATAATAGTGTGATTTCAACTTGAAAATGCAAAAATTTTTGAATAAGTTAACGAGCGTTCACACTAAAAAACGGGGAATTATATGTCGAAATACCCTAATACAAAAAAATTAATAATGGAAAAATCACTCGATCTTTTCTCACGCCTCGGTTACGAGGGCACCTCGATACGCAACATTGCAGGCGAGGTAGGGGTAAGAGAAAGCGCAATTTACAATCACTACAAATCGAAAGAGGAAATTTTAAAAGCTATCGTAAAAGAGTTCAAATCCAACGCGGCGGGAACCAACATACTTACCGAAGAATTGCTAGACGAAATAGACAAACCGCTATTGTTTATGAAAAATTTCTCCGCAAAGCTTATAGAACAATGGAACAGTGATGAGGAAAGAAAATTTTTCAGGCTACTTGTGATGGAACAATTCCGCGAAACCGAAGGGATCAATCTTTCGGTAACGGAATATTTCAACGAAACCAGAACGGTTTGGGAAATGATCTTTAAACAAATGATCAAACATAAATTGATAAAAAAAGAAGATCCTAAAATACTAGCAGCCGAATTTATTGCTCCTCTTTATTTTATGCGTATGGAATATCTTGTGAGTAAAGACAAATCCGGTCTCGATAGAATAATGAGATCGGTAAATAAACATGTCGATTTTTTCTGGTCTGCCGTAGCTCACAAATAAATGATTTGTGTTGACCGCAAATGTGATTGGATATATGTTTGTTCTTTAAACTATGGGGAATTATTAATGCAGAATATACCTACTCTTGATGATATAAAAAAAACAGCCGAACTTGTTAATAAATATGTCCATCGGACACCGATATTTACGTCAAAGACAATAAACAAGATGGCCGGCTGCGAACTCTTTTTTAAATGCGAGAATTTTCAGAAGATCGGGGCATTTAAAATTAGGGGGGCCGTCAGTGCTGTATTTGCATTATCGAAAGAAGAAATCGCAAAAGGGATTGTAACTCATTCCTCCGGGAACCATGCAGCGGCGGTTGCCTATGCCGCCGATTTAAGAGGTGGCAAAGCTTACATCGTTATGCCCCGTACAGCGCCTCAAATTAAGAAAGATGCAGTAGGCGATTACGGCGGCGAAATTATTTTCTGCGAACCGACTTTGGAATCACGCGAAAAAGTATGCGGCGAAGTGATCGAAAAAACAGGCGCGGTATTCCTTCATCCCTTTAATGACTATAGAATCATCCGCGGACAAGCCACAGCGGCGCTGGAAATTTTAGAGCAGGTGGAAAATCTTGATTATATAATTCCCCCCGTTGGCGGTGGGGGACTCGCGAGCGGTACAGTTCTTTCAGCTCAATATATTTCTCCTGAAACTAAAGTTATCGCTGCGGAACCAAAAGGCGCCGACGACGCCTACCGTTCTTTACGCGACGGCAAAATCTATCCTTCCTTAAATCCCAAAACTATTGCCGACGGACTTCTTACTTCGCTTGGTGAGAAAACATTCGGTATACTCCAAAAATATCTAAACGAAATTATTACCGTAAATGAAGATTCAATTATACAGGCGATGCGAATAGTCTGGGAAAGAATGAAGATTATTATCGAACCTTCATCGGCTGTAACGCTAGCAGCTGTAATGGAAAATAAAGAAAAATTCTCCGGTAAAAGAGTATGCCTAATATTCACCGGCGGAAATGTTGATTTGGATAAATTACCTTGGTTATAACTTTTTAATATCAATTTGAGAAAGGATTTTTAATAAAAGTTATTTCACCAAATAACATAATATCTAAATTATTTTTAGATTCCATTTACATACTTGCAATTATTTTAAATATAGACGCAACATTTCGAGGGACAAATAAGTCTAAAACAACGCAGTCAAAAAATATCTAATACTAAAATCTAGACTTATCCTGGGGGGGATATGGCGACTTTAAAACGAATTCTTCTTTTTATTCCATTCTTATTTGTACTTATCTCATGTGAAAATGAATTAATAAACAACAGCGGCGGCGGACCCGTGCCGGGTGTTATTTACAACTGGAATGTATCGAATCCCGCATCGCTCCATTTGAGGCAGGATATACTTGATACTGCGATTGTTGAAGCCGACAGGCAGGGATTTTTCCACAGTATTTTGATAATCCGCGATAGTGCAATCGCTGCTGAAGAATACTTTTTCGGCTATACTCCCGATGCATACCATCCCGTGGCATCGGTAACCAAAACATTTCTATCTGCACTGACAGGAATTGCGATAGAGCAGAATCTGATTTCACTGGATCAAAAAATTGCCGGATACTTTTCCGAATACCTCAACTCGAACAGCGATCCGAGATATTATGATATAACGGTTGAGCATCTTCTAACAATGCGGGGCGGTTTAATCGATGATGAAAATGTAGCTGGAAACGGAAGCAATACAACCAACATGATTGAGCTTATCTTCAGCATACCGTTGGTAGCCGACCCGGGAACCGAGTACAATTATTCAACAAATGGGCTTCATCTTCTCTCCGCAATTTTGAGTAAAGTTGTCGGTAGAGATTTGTGGGAATACGCAAACGCCAACCTATTTGTACCTATGGGGATAACGCTTAACTACTGGGAACGTGACCCGCAGGGAATTTACTACGGCGGCAGGGGTATGTATCTTGCCCCGCGCAACATGGCGGTATTAGGAATGATGTATATGAATAACGGCAAAGTGGGACAAAGACAAGTTGTACCCGAAGAGTGGACAGAAGAATCTCTTCACAACACCTTATCGGGGGACAGCCTTTCATGGGGAGTGCTGAGCAACCTAGGGTACGGTTACTGTTGGTGGATGGGCTCGCTGAAAGGTCACGATGTTTTTTACGCACTCGGATACGGCGGCAATTATGTTTTGTGTATTCCCGATTATAACATGATCATTGTTACAACTGTTGCTGCCACGGCCAGTCACCAGTCATGTCTTAATCATGAAAAGTATGTGCTGCAGTGGATTTCAGATTTCATTCTTCCGGCAGTTATAAATCAGCCCTGATATATGCATGACACCACTGCCTCTTATGCTTGTTGAAAAAAACAAATTATCGACGGCACACGAATTGGGGCAACACCTGTAACTCATGGAGTGGCGCTTCCTCACTTTAGAAGCGATAGAATTGATCACCCTGAAATGGTGTTGGTAAGAAGCAATAAAGGAATTAAAGTTCCTCTCTATAACCCGTTAACCCACGAAGAGGAAGAAGAAGAAATTGTTAATGCAATTTTTGTTCTTGCAAGTCCCGAGAAAAATCCAACGCAACATTTGCGAATACTAGCTCAAATTGCCGGACGTGTTGACGACGATAACTTTGCCGACGAATGGAAGAATGCACAAGACGAACAGGAATTGCGCGAAGTTCTATTACACGACGAACGATTCATCTCACTATGCATTCAGAAGAAATCTAAAACTTGCGAGATGATTGACAGACCGTTAAGACAAGTTTACATGCCTAAAGGATGCCTCGTGGCAATGTTAAGACGCGGACACAAAGTAATTGTACCGAACGGTAACACGTTATTGGAAGAAGGCGATCGCCTCACAATTATCGGTGATGTTGAAGGCATGAAATTGCTTCGTAAATATTACACGGAAGATAGTAAACCGGTATGACACTTTTGATAAAATCCCCAATGCATTCTAATCGCATTTGCATATTTGTATGTATTAATTCCGCGATAAGAAAAGGATCATTTCATAATCAGTTGCTCGAATTGCAAGTTGCTACTTATCAAATAAATATATGACAATTAAGAGTTTGGGTATCTTAGTATTAAATCTAATTCACTTAATGCATTTGATACCATTGGATTTGGATTTGCTTTTTTTCTATCATTTTCTTCAACATCAAAGTATAAAAAATTTTTTACATTAAGAAATGAGTCGTACTTTTTCATATCTATTTCAGTAATCAAATTGTCCAATTCATAATCAGTTAATAATTTATTAGTATCCTTTTTTTTTGATTCTAAAAATGTTATTACTATTTCTCTCCATATATCTTTTTCATGCATATTTCTGTTGGTTCGTTTTAGATTCTCGTATTGAGAATCTAAATATTTACAAAAGCACCAATAAGTATGTGAAAAAATCGATACAAAATAATCGTGGGGAATATTATACTGTTTACGAAAGTTCTCGATTCTTTCCACCTCTGATTTGAGTGGCCTTAGGAAATCAGGAAGTGAGTTGTACCACTTTGGTTTTATCCCCAACATTTGATATCACTATTTTTAATGATAAAAGATAAATACTAAAAAATATTGTTTATTGCAAACTTTGATTTGCTTTTCCTAGCACAAACTGTTCTTCTTAGTACAATTAAATATTTACAAAATTCATATTACTTCTTCGATAATACTTTTTCAGTATCACTGATTGCATTGAGTTAGATTACCGATATTAGTATTTTGCATTAATTCAAAACACAAACGGAAAATAAAAATGACAAAACTATTATCACGTAACGACGTAATGCAGCTTTTAATGATGAGCGATCAAATCGACATTCTTGAAAAAGCATTTACCGACCTTTCCAACGGTCAGACTATCATGCCGCAGCGGACACCGATACCGGCAACAGAACACAACGGAGTTGCGTTATTCATGCCCGCTTATGTTAAAGGGATGGGCGCTTTAGGAGCAAAAATTGTTACTGTTTATAAAGACAATATTCCTAAGTATAATCTTCCGACAATACTTGGCACAATATCATTGCTCGATGACAAAACCGGCGCACCTATTGCAATAATGGACGGCGGATACCTAACAGCCATGCGCACAGGGGGCGTTGCAGGACTCGCATCAAAGTATCTTGCTCGCAAAGATTCAAAAGTACACACACTTTTCGGTACCGGCGGTATGGCGCGTACCCACGCGTGGGCTGTTGACCAAGCTGTCAATATCGAAAAATTAATTCTGGTATCCGTTGATACTCAAGAGAAGAAAGAAGCATTCAGAGATTTACTTAAGGATATCATCAAGTGTGAAATTGAAATTGCGGACGATCCGAAATCGGCTGTCGAAGCTGCCGACATTGTAACACTTATCACCAGCGCTAAAGATCCTATCATCGACGGTGAGTGGATCAAACCCGGCACCCATATCAACGGCGTTGGTTCACACGCTCCTGCGATGAGAGAAATTGATACAAAGACCGTTGTAAAATCGAAAGTAATTTGCGACTTAGTTGAAGCATGCAAACCCGAAGCGGGTGATTTTATAATTCCCGTTGCCAACGGAGAATGGAGCTGGGACAAAGCTCACGGTTCATTAGGTGATGTAATAACGAAGAAAATTGCTGCTCGTGAAAGTGATGAAGAAATTACTCTATTTAAAAGTGTCGGTTTGGCTATTCAGGATATGTCAACGGCTTTGCAGGTTTTTAATAAATCGAAAGAAAATAATATCGGTACAGATTTTCAGTTTTAACACCATTTTGTAGTGACAGCTCATAGTATTGTGAATACTCATGAGCTGTCGCTGCTTTTTATCGGCCCCGATGGAAATAGTAACTACAACTATCTAGCTTGAATACTTTCTATATGCGGAATTCTATTACATGTTAAACCGAGCCAGGTTTCCAAAGTCGAATAAAATAATTCCGTATTCGGCAATGTATATATACTTGGGCTATACCCACAATTAGGATCCGTTATAATGATTGCATTTGTTTGACCTGACACATCAGGCGCTGTAATAGAATATGGATCAATGCCACCATATATATAGATAGTATTATTCCCTTCCGTTGTAAGCCAATTTAACAAATCAGGGATAACGGTGGGATCGAAAACCATATCAATATTCGGGGGGCCAAATATTTCGTAAGTGGGATTCTCAAGGGAAATAAATAAATCACTTATATTATCTGTTATATACCGATAGTATCCTAGTTGTGTAAACGCCTGATAATAGTGACCGGCATAGTAATAATGCGACTCGTCAGTGTAATTCCAGAAGTCAACCACATCTTCTAATTCTTCGAACATTTCAATCGCTGTTATATTTTCGGATGGCACATCAACAGGCCCATTCCCTTTTTGCCAAAAGCAAATTGGGTAATCGGCAATAGCATATTCAAGAACAGCTCCTTCCCCGAATGAAAAATGCAAGTTATGACTATCGCGGTAATCATATAATTGCGACAATAATTCACCCCGGCTTTGAAGACACTTTCTTTGGAATGCCCAAATTCCATTTCTACATTCTTCTGTTCCTGCTTCATTTAAAATATAATTTTCTATTCTGGAATCTTCCGTTGAATTCATAAATGGTGCGCTATTAGAAATTGTGACAAAAATATCGTCGGGATAATGACGTCTATGTTCAAGGGCTGCAATCGCTCCTTTACCGTCACCTCCGCTTATCCATAAACCTGTATATATCTCTTTTAGCAATGTTACGATTCTATGATAATCGGCTGCGGCCTGCTCAACGGTTAGATATTGCCAGTCTAAGTTACCGGGTCTCGCACCGTCAAAAAATCGGTGAGCGACTAAAATTTGATTCGCATTTAATATGTAACTCAATTCAGACACACTATTTTTTATAAGAGCATAGCCATTCGTTATAAATACAACAGGGGCAGTCTCGCTATAATGTGAAAGATAAATATTCTGAACAAAGTCGCCGGCTCCAGGATTATTGTGATCCAACGGTTGCCTAATTCGCAATACAAATACTTCGGAAAAATAATCTTGTGTTTGCACTTCTATTACTTCGAATTCTTCAATTGCATTTAATTTCTCATAAAGTATACTTTGTCCCGAATCCGGATTTGTTGGAATGTTGTTACAGGCTTGGAATAACAATACAAATAAAATAGCCTCGAAAAATTTGTTTCGCATTTCTCTCCCCTCCTTTCTTAATGTTTTAATCACGCAAAAAATAGTTGAATTTAATTTTCGTTTTCATGCAAAAATTTATGACATGGTAATAGCCTCTCATTACAAAATAAACTGAAAACAATTTTCAATTTCTGCGGAACATTCATCTTGCTTATTCGTCCTAATTCTCACAAATTTATTCTAAATATTAGAATGAATAATCAATGGAGGAAAAACGTGGAAATCTTATCGAAAATGGAAGAACTGATATTACTTGCTATCTGGAAACTGAAGGACAATGCATACGGCGTTCCTATAAGAGATTACCTTATTAATGCAACCGGGAAGAAAATCTCTATCGGCGGAATCTACGTCCCGCTAGACCGGCTAGTAAGGAAAGGTTATCTTCTCGCCGTACAAGGCGATCCAACACCGGAACGCGGCGGCATGAGCAAAAGATATTATAAGTTAACAGATGAAGGAATCGTTGTGCTTAATGAATCTAAAAAAGTCTACGATGAAATGTGGAACGGTTTGACAAATCTTACATTTGACACAAAATAGTTATGAATACTAGAAATAAAAAGCCGCCGCGACTTGCAAAGTGGCTGCTGAAACTTTTCATCAACAGCAATAATCAATCCACCATCATCGGTGACTTTGAAGAAATTTATGCGGAATTATTTTATGAAAAAGGACGAATCTATTCAGCTCCTTGGTATTGGCTTCAAGTCATCAAATCACTTCCGAATATAATTTTAAATTCACTTCTTATCGGGGGGTATATGTTAATCAGCTATTTCAAATTGGCCATTAGGAATATTAAGAAGTATAAAACTTTTTCCTTTATAAATATTTCCGGTTTGGCTGTTAGTTTGGCGTTATGTTTGCTCATTATAAAAATTTTTATCTCGGTTTACAGCACCGACACATTTCATGTAAACGCCGACCGTATCTACAGAACAACTACAACAAGAATAGATAATAATTATAAACAGGTTACAAATTTCGCAACGTCGCCACTTCCACTTGCGGAGAAATTGAAAGAATATCCTGCAATAGAGAAAGTTGTTAGAATAAAAAAGAATTTCGGTGGGAATGTTGTTTTAGGTGATCAGATTATTTCAATTAGCGGTATTTACGCCGATCAGGAATTTCTTGATGTTTTCTCTTTTCATTTAGACAGCGGCAACCGCAACACTGCATTGCAAGAACCTAACTCCGTGATACTAACAAATAAACTTGCAATAAAACTTTTCGGCACATCGAATGTTATAGGACAATCATTAACTGTTGGAAATTTGGGTGAGTTTAAAATTACCGGGATAATGGAAGATGTTTTTAAACTTCAGTCGTCATTAAAATTTGAATGCGTTGCTTCCCTATCATCTCTTCCCGCCTTGGAGAAAGACGGAAAAATTTACAGCTCACTTGAAAATTGGAATAACCTAAATGATAACTACATCTATTTCCAAACGAAGAAAGATGCTTCACCTTACACGTTATTGGCAGATTTTCCTCAAATTGTTAAAGAGAACTACGACAACCAAAGATATAGTTACATGTTTGAATTGCAGCCCTTATCCGATATATCACCCGGTGTGGAGCGTTCCAACGAAATCGCTGTAGCCGTTCCCCTCTTTATTGTTATTATTTTAATTTTCTTCGGTGTACTTATTCTTATTACGGCTTGTATTAATTATACGAACTTATCTATTGCGCGCGCGCTTAACAGGGCAAAGGAAATCGGGATAAGAAAAGTAATTGGAGCAAATAGGAGTAATATTTTCATTCAATTCATTACAGAATCGATTGCTTTATCTCTCATTGCACTTATTATAGCATATATAATTTTATATTTAGTTGAACCATACTTTAGTTCAATTAATCCCGAAATTAGAAATACTTTTAACATCACGGATTTAAATGTAAAAACAGTAGCAGCATCTTTTCTACTTTTCTCTCTTTTCACAGGCGTTGTTTCAGGTTTTATACCGGCATTATATATCTCCAAATTTAAGCCTGTCGAAATATTACGAAACGTTATGAATAGAAAAATATTCTCAAGAGTAACACTGCGTAAGGGACTTATTGTTTTTCAAATGTTCGTTTCCGCATTATTCATAATAACTACCCTAAACGGTTATTCTCAAGTTTCATACCTTGAAAATTATGATTATGGCATACAAAGCGAAAACATAATAAACGTATCATTGCAAGATGTTAATTACGATACATTTAAAAGAGAGATCGAAACTAATCCCAACATCGAAAGAATATCAGCATCAGCATTTGTGCCTATGACCGGAGTAATCTGGAAAGAGCAATGCAAATTACCGAACAACGCCGATTCCATAGACATCAACTACTTATGCGTTGATGAAAATTCCATAGATAACCTCGGTTTGACAATTATGGCAGGAAATAACTTTTTCAATTCTAATCCTGCTGCAAATCAACATTTAATATTGCTTAATGAAAAAGCTGTAACAAAACTAGGATTCAACAATCCGCTGGATGCACTTGAACAAAGCATTGAAACGGAAGAAACCGGACAAGCGAGAATAATTGGAGTAGTTAAGGATTTTCATTACTTCAATTTTGATCATGAAATTGATCCATTAATAATTAGTTACGTCCCTAAGAATTTCCGTTATGCAAATGTGAAAGTTAACCCAACTGAAATGAATAATACAATTTCATACATGGAATCAAAATGGAAGGCTCTTTCACCTTCAACTTTGTTTAGCTATAAAATTTATGATGACGAATTGCATGATAGTTTTATGGGTCCGCAAATTATGCTTGCAATTGTAGGCGTTATTGCATTCCTCTCAATTTTAATTTCCGCATTCGGCTTGTTAGGAATGGTTATTTTCGATACTGAAAATCGTATTAGAGAAATCGGTATAAGAAAAGTTATGGGCGCATCAATTTCCGATGTTGCTTTAATTCTCTCAAGGACATTCATGAATTTGTTGTTATTCTCATTTTTACTTGCTTTACCGCTTGGATGGTTTTTGAATGATCTTTTATTGCAACAAATGGTTATTCATAATCCAATGAGTCTTAGTTTATTCATTTCCGCATTGTTGGGGATGCTTTTGGTCGGATTGAGTATAGTTCTACCTAAAACTATTAAAGCAGCTTCTACCAATCCGGTAGACATAATTAAATATGAATAGGATATAGTGAATAGAAAATCAAAATATAATTCACCAAGAATTGCCAGACTATTTTTAATGAAAATTTTGTCAAGGCAGAATATGCTATCTGTTCTTGGCGACTTTGAGGAAATATATTCTGACATATATTCTTCATCCGGAAAACCAAAAGCGTATGTCTGGTATTGGCTACAAGTTTTTAAGTCTTTGCCTTCTTTTTTAATAAATTCATTTGAATGGGGGATCTCAATGTTTAGTAATTATTTCAGAATTACAATAAGAAATATTCTAAAGCATAAGCTGTTTTCTTTTATCAATATTTTGGGTTTGGCTGTTGGTTTGGCCTGCTGTCTTTTCATCTTTCTTTATGTTCAGCATGAGTTAAGCTACGACACTTACCATGATAATTATCAAAATATTTATCGTGTCTCGATGATAAAGAAAACCGAATCACGTCTTGCCAGATGGGGAGTGAACTCATATTACACCGGGCCGTCCATGAAAGAAAACCTCCCCGAAGTTGTTGAAGCTGGGCGGATAACCGAAGCATTTAACATGCAGGTCAAATACGGTTCCGAGATGTTTTACGAAGATGTTAAATACGCCGACAGCGAATTATTGAACACTCTGAAGGTTAAATTCGTCGAAGGTTCGCAACAGCGGAGTCTAGACAAACCGGCAACATTAGTAATAACAGAAGAGATCGCCAATAAATATTTCGGGAATGAAAATCCACTGGGCAAAGTTATAAAAATCGATGCTCTGGACTGCGAAGTTACCGGCGTTATCGAAGATCTCCCCGACGCAACACATATGAAATTTAATATCCTCCTGTCGTTGGTTACTGTTAAAGATATATGGTGGGCTCAAGACTGGATGACAGGCACTTGTTTTACATACCTTACATTGCAGCCGGGCACCGACATAAATAGTTTTGAAAATAAAATTCGAAATTACGCTCATCAATATTCCGCTACATTCAACCAGGCCGGAGTTGAAATTATATATTTTCTTCAACCGATTGCCGATATTCATCTCTACTCCCATCTCGATTTTGAAGCCGAGATTCCGGGCAACCCGATTTATGTTTTTATCTTTATAGCCATCGGCTTACTGATTATGCTTATCGCATGTATGAATTTCATTAACCTTTCTACTGCCCGTTCTGCCAACCGTGCCGGCGAAGTTGGCATTCGTAAAGTTGTCGGCGCACACAAAAACCAGCTAATCAATCAATTTATAAGTGAGTCTGTTCTAATGGCAATAGCTTCCGGAATCTTAGCTCTCATCCTGGTCGCACTGCTTATGCCCTATTTCAACGACTTAACAGGTTTCAATTTCGAATTCAGCAGTCTTATAAATATTTTGAGTCTTAGCGGGTTTTTATTACTAGCTATTATCCTTGGTATTACGGCCGGTATTTATCCGGCATTTGTTCTTTCTTCATTTAAACCGGCTCTTGTATTGAAAGGGTCTATTAATTCCGGGGCCAAAGGTTCTTTGTTCAGAAAAGTATTAGTAGTTGTACAGTTCTCCATTTCCATACTTTTAATTATCGGAACACTCGTGGTATTTGAGCAGATCGATTATATGCAGAATGAGAATCTCGGTTTCGAGAAAGAACAAAAGTTGATTATTACTTTTCCATTGACGGGATACCTGAGGGCGAACGGTGAGTTCGTGAAAAATGAATTTCTCCGATCGCCTGATATAAAATCGGCAACTACTTCTTCTTATGTCCCGGGGAGAGATTACAATACGTCGAGAATTTTTCTAACGGGCAAAGAAGCCGAAACAGGGATTTCAATAGAATATCTACATGTCGATTATGATTTTGTGTCAACTTATAAATTAGAAATTGTCGCCGGCAGACAATTCATGAAAGAGATGGGAACTGATACAGCAGCAGCCAACATTATAATGAATGAAGCAGCGGTCAAAGCATTCGGTTTCGCTTCAAATGAAGAAGCGATAAACGCAGAATTTTTCGAACGTCCCCGGCCTCTTATCGGGGTGATTAAAGATTTTCATATGCACGGCCTTCAGAATGAAATTGCTCCAATGTATATGATGATCTGGCCTAACACATACAGATATCTTACACTTAATCTAAGTACCGAAAACATTCCTCGCGTTATGTCGTTTGTCGAAACTAAATGGAATGAACTATTCCCCAATGAACCGTTGGAGTATTTCTTCCTTGATACCGATTTCAACAATCAATATTTCAGAGAAATACAAGTAAGCAAATTATTCAGGACTTTCACAATACTCGGTTTGTTCATTGCATGCTTGGGGCTCTTCGGGTTATCCGCATTTATCGTAAGCCAAAGGAAGAAAGAAATTGGTATCAGAAAAGTACTGGGCTCTAGTGTCCCGGGTATTGTTGGAATTGTTTCCCGCGAATTTGTTATCCTGATTACGATTTCTAATATTGTTGCATGGCCCTTGGCCTATTTTGTTATGAACAAATGGCTGGAGAATTTTGCTTATAGGACTTCAATTGGATTTACGATTTTTATTGCTGCTGCGGTTATAGCTTTTTTTATTGCATTAGTTACTGTTGGTGCGCATGCTTTAAAAGCGGCCAATGCAAATCCTGTAGATTCTTTGCGAACTGAATGATGATAAATGACGACTAAAAAGATTATGAAGAACTCAAATAAATATCATCCGCCGAAAATTGCCAAATGTCTGATTCACAAAATGCTGTTAAAACAAAACCGGCATTCAATCATTGGTGATTTTGAAGAAATCTATTCAAACATTTTAGGAGAGAAAGGTGAATTTATTGCCAGGTTGTGGTACAGAGTGCAAGTTATAAAATCTTTACCGGCTTTTATAATAAATACATTTGAATGGGGGGTAATGATGTTTCAAAATTATTTAAAATTAGCGTTTCGGAATTTATGGAGGAATAAGGTATTCACAATCATTAATATCTTAGGGTTAGGCTTTGCACTTGCTAACGCAATAATAGGATACTTAAACTATGATTATGCCAGAAGTTTCGATAATTTCCATAAAAATGCCGACCACATCTTTCGGGTAATAGGTCTGCAAATTGACGATCTTCAAACAACGCGTATCGGTACCATACCGATTCCGTTAATTGCATCAATTGAGAATAACATTGCCGGAATTAAAAATATTGTCAGCACCGAATGGGCACCCGCGGCAGTTAAATATAAAGACAATATTTTCAATGAACGAATCTTATACGCCAACGACGGATTTTTTGATACCTTCACATTCCCTTTTAAAATCGGTACAATAGACCTTAATTCAACCAACGAAATTGTTATATCGGAAGATTATGCGCAAAAGTATTTTGGAAATCGAGATCCAATCGGTAACCCCTTGACAGTGATTTACAATAACGGATATATGAAAGATTTGGTAGTAACGGGTATTGTTGAAAAATTTCCGAAAAACTCAAGCATACGCTTTGACATGGTCGCTTCGTCTCAATTATTGATTAACGCGGGGTTAAACAAATCGGACGATTGGGGATTTGTTACACATGCACTTTTCTTCAATCTTGAGAATCCATTGTCGGCCGGTTTGATACAATCTCAATTAAAGCAATTTCTTCCGCCACAAATAACCGAGAGTGTGAATCCAACTTATACTGATTTTCAGATTGAGCCATTGAAAGATGTAGCGCGAAATGCACATCATTTAAGAAACAACTATTTGTTCAGACCTAGCCCGGAAAACAATCTCTTTGTGATGTTATTAAGCGGAGCTCTGATATTGTTGGTAGCTTGTTTTAATTATATAAATACTTCTTTGGCATTTGCAGCAAAACGATTCAAAGAAATTGGTGTACGAAAAACACTGGGTAGTTCTAGATTTAATTTAATTTCGCAATTGATGAGTGAGAACATTCTCTTCTGTACAATCTCTTTGGTTTTAGCAATCTTTCTAACATACTTTATCGCTGTTCCGGGCTACAACAGTCTCTCCGGCGGCGAAACAATGCTTGAATTTTCTCCAATACAAAACATTCGATTGTTATTATTTCTTTTTGCATTACTTGTTTTCACTGGAATATTATCCGGTCTTTACCCTACCCTTATAATAAGTAATTTTAATCCGAGCGGAATGTTAAGGGGTAAGCCGAAGACAAAGAAAATTAGTTTCTTAATGCGCGGTTTATTAGTGTTTCAATTTACCATTTCACTGATAGCTGTTATTGGAAGTATTTTATTTGCCCAGAATGCTGTGTACACCGAAAATTTTGATTTGGGTTATGAAAAACATTCTATTGTAACCATTCCCGTTGGTGACGCACAAAGTTACGACCTATTTGAAAATAAAATTAAAGACAATCCCAACATTGTCAGCATATCAGGAAGCAGGCATCATATATTAACCGGCGGAAGTCAAGCTAAAGTAAAAAATGCTTTCGTTGAGATAGATGCTTTTATTTTTGATGTGGGTTTTAATTACATCCAAACTGTAAAGCTGCGTCTAAATGAAGGGCGATTGTTTAATGACAGAATAGTCACGGATATAGAACAATCTGTAATCGTAAGTAAGGAGTTTGCTAAGCAAATGGGCCGGACAAATCCACTTAACGAGTTAATAACGTTCGACGATCACACTTACAAAATAATTGGGACAGTACAGGATTTTTGGATTGCAGGAACATTTGCTCCACCTGAATCTGCAGTTTTCAGAATAACTCCAGAGGATAATTTCTCGTTGATGCAGATCTTAATAAAACCAACTGATGTTCAGCGAACAAATTCATATTTAAAAGAATCATGGGAAAAACTTTTCCCTTACCGCCCTTACGAAGGATACAACCATAACAGAGCATTGGCAGCTGGACTTCAACTTAGCGAAGCAATTAAAAAGTGGGCTATTGCCGTAGCTTTTATTGCTATTATCATTGCAGGTATGGGATTGTTTTCTATGGTTTCTTTAAAGATAGCCAACAGAACAAAAGAAATTGGAATTCGCAAAGTCCTGGGTGCATCAACACCTAACATACTCAATTTGCTTAATAAAGAGTTCTTATTAATGCTGCTAATCTCAATATTGATAGGAAATTTTGCCGGATTTTACTTAATGAAAATTTTACTCGATAGTATTTACGTCTACCATGTTGCTGTTGGAGTTTTCGCTCTGCTCATAGCCGATATATTGATTTTATCTGTCTCTGTAATAACAGTCGGTGCGCATCTTTGGAAAGCTGCAAATATTAACCCGGTCGAATCAATCAGATATGAATAAGTTCATTAAATATTAATTTCTCTTTGGAGTAGAAATGCTACAGAAATTCTTTACAGTGCTAATACTTTTCACAATGCCTCTTTTTGCGCAAACGGAGGAATTGCCAATAATCGCAAAAGATAAAATAGTACAAAAAGCTGCAGACTATTATAACAAACAACAATACGATAAAGCGGCTGATTTATTGGAAGATATATTGGATAAAAATGATAACAATGCCGAAGCATATTTCGTCCTATCGAAAGTATTGTTTAAGCAGGATGAACTCGGCGATGCCATAGATGCGGCGGAAGAAGCAGTTGAACTCAATCCGGATAATGTTGAATACCGCTTATCCCTAGTTAACTTTTACAGTATTGACATTCGCGATGCCAGTATTTTCCGCGCTCCTTCCTTAGCCAGCAGCATCAAAGAAGAATTACTTACAATAATCAAACTCGACCCCAATAATGCTGATGCAAGGAGTCAACTATCAGGTTTTTATCTTCGCGCTCCCGGAATTATGGGTGGGGATAACGATAAAGCATTGGAACAAGCCAATATTCTTTTAAAATTGGATGAAAAGCGTGGACGCTTTGCTTTGGCAAATATTTATACTGAAAAAGGTGATCTTAAGAAAGTAGAAAATGAATATAAAATTCTAGATGAAAAATTCGGCAACGATCCGGAATTTTTCGGTTTTTATAACACCTACGGTTATTTTCTTTTGAACCAAAATCGATTAGACGAAGCAATAGAAAAATTCAAAAAACAGGTTGCTCTAGCGCCAAACAATGCGAATGCCCATGATAGTCTTGGTGAAGGCTATCTGAAAAAAGGAATGTTAAAAGAATCATTGGCGGAATATCAAAAAGCACTTGAACTTAATCCGAAATCCGAAAGCGCTAAGAATAAAATCGCTGAGATAAAAGATAAAATGTAATTAGAATGGGGTCCATCCATCCCTATCTTTACTTTCAAGGTGGACCCCCATTTAATTTCTTACCACAATGGAACATTTCCCATCAAGCTTCGTCCTAATCATTAGTATCAGAAATCCAAGACATATTCGGATATTTTTTTATACATTTGTCTTATTATTCAAGACTAATTGGTGATGACATGAAAGTACTATCAAGCGTTGACGAAATTCTATTACTGGCAGTGTTCAATCTTACTGGAAATGCCTATGGTGTCACTATTCGTAAGCGACTTTCTGAAGTAACCGGGAAAAACTGGACGTTGGGCGCCATTTACGAACCGTTGTACCGCCTCGAAAAGAAGGGGTATCTCCGCTCAACAATGAGCTCCCCCACTACCGACAGGGGCGGAAGGAGCAAACGTATGTTCGAATTGACAAAGATGGGGACAGAAACATTGCAAGAGCAGCACAAAATACGCGCCGAACTTGGCGGAAGTTTATTAGAGGTTTATCCAGGCTAATATGAAAAATTCCGTGAAAAATATTATTCATCCTCCAAAGATCGCGCAGTACATTCTTGAAAGAGCATTATCGGAGTATAATGATTTTGCTCTACTTGGGGATTTTAATGAGGAGTATTCAAATCTTCTCAGAGAGAAAGGTTCATTTTCTGCAAAAATTTGGTATTGGAAACAAGTTGCCTGCTCGTTTCCCAAATTATTATTACATCTTTTTTATTGGGGGGTAGTTATGATTAAGAATTATTTCAAGATCGCGTTAAGAAATTTTTCCCGGCATAAAGTTTATTCATTTATAAATGTAACGGGACTGGCAATCGGTATTGCATCCTTCATACTGATTTTTATGTGGGTTGTTGATGAAACAAGCTACGATAATTTTCACGAAAAAGGGGACAATATTTATAGGGTAACATATGCAGAAGATATTGGGGGTGAACATTCTCACTATGCTTTAGCCCCCTTCACTTGCGGACCCACTTTCAAAAATGAAATTCCGGAGGTAGTTGATTTTACCCGGTTCTATGATCGAACCGGATTGATAACAATCGGTGAAAATAAATTTGATGTAACAGGTATCACTTATGTAGACAGTACATTTCTCAGAATATTTTCTTTCCCGCTTATAAAAGGAAACGTAAATACAGCATTGAGCAAACCTAATTCGATAGTCCTTACTCAAGAATCTGCTCAAAAATTATTCGGAGATGAAAATCCGATAGGAAAATCACTTGACATTAGCGGTCTCGGAAGTTTGAGTGTAACAGGGATTGTAGAAAACTGTCCGCAAAATTCACACGTCGATTTTAATTATCTCGTTTCTTGGACTACGTTTGAAAAAACATCCCCCGAATGGGTTGAATCCTGGTTTGCAATAGGAGGCTGGGTTTATCTATTACTTGACAAATCGGCCGATGCAAACGTAGTCGAAGAAAAAATGGCTGCGGTGGTTGACAAACATGCAGGTGAACAAGCACGAGAATCGAACTACAAACTTTATTATTATTTACAAAATATAAATGACATTCATCTGAATTCACATTTGATCGCGGAATTCCGGGCAAATGGAGACGGCGATTATGTTAAAATATTTTCTGCTGTTGCCATATTTATATTGTTGTTGGCATGCATTAATTTCACAAATCTTTCAACCACCAAATCAGTAATTCGCTCAAAGGAAGTGGGATTAAGAAAAGTACTCGGCGCTCATCGCGGCAAATTAATTAGTCAATTTATTACCGAATCTATATTAATGACCGGAATTGCATTTGTTATTGCAATTTTTATTAGTGCCGCCGCTCTGCCTCTATTCAACGAAATTACAGCAAAAGAATTTTCTCTTTCATTCTTATTAAATCCCTTATATCTACTTGGACTAATAATTCTGCTTCTGGTTACCGGAATTTTGGCTGGTTCTTTCCCGGCATTTCATATTTCATCATACCAACCGGCAGCGGTACTAAGTAATCAAATTTCAAAAGGCATGAAAGGAAGTAAGATAAGAAATTCATTAGTGGTCTTTCAATTTGTGGTTTCGATTTTACTTTCCGCCAGCACTCTTATCATTTTACAACAGCTTAACTTTATGAAAAAAACCAAGCTTGGTTTTAATAAAGACCAGGTACTTTTAGTTCAGATAAGAGGCAACAATTTCAACACACAGGCGGCAGCTTTTAAAAATGAATTGCTTAAGCACAACAATATAAAATATGCCGCTTATACAAGCGGTGTTCCTGGTGAAGTTGACTATATTTTAACAATATTTCAGAAGGGCAAACCTAAAAGTGAATCAATTAATACAGATGTTATTTTATGTGATTTTGGATTCGTTGATGTGTTGAATCTTGAGATAATTGTAGGCAGAGATTTTTCTCCCCTTTTTGTTTCGGACAGCGGCGGAGCTTATATTGTTAACGAAACAATGGCAAACAGATTGGGCGGCGTTGATGAATGCATCGGCAAATATATAGGGTTTAGTACCGAACAAACACAACAAATTGTCGGTGTCCTAAAAGATTTTCATTACGAGTCAGTAAAGCAGCCGATTGGAGCTATGGCTATTAAACTCCTCCCGGAACCATTCTCAAAGCTTGCGCTTAAGATCTCTCCGGTTAATATCCAAGAAACAATTTCATACGTAGAAAAAGCTTGGAAAAAGATTGAACCGGACAGAAATTTTACTTACACATTCCTTGATGAAAAATTTGAAGAGCAATACGCGGGTGAAAATAGGATTGAAAAAATTGTTTCTATCTTTGCCGCACTTTCCGCGATAATTGCCTTTTTAGGTTTGTTCGGTTTGTCCTCTTATGCAGCATCGCAACGGACAAAAGAAATTGGAATCAGAAAAGTGCTGGGGAGTACTTCAACACAAATTACGGTTCTTATGTCAAAATCATTTGTAAAACTGACTTTGATTGCGAATATAATTGCACTACCGTTAACTTATCTTATATTCGAAAAATACTGGCTGCCGGATTTTGCCGTTCGAATTAATATATCAATCGTTTTCCTTTTTGCGATAGGAATGGCGTCATTGCTGATCGCCTTGTTTACTGTATCATTCCAGGCAATTAAGGCGGCAATTGCAAATCCTGTCGAGTCCTTACGAACTGAATAGTGAGTAAGGACGAGATCCCGCGAAGCGGGATTTTCTTCGTAATAAAATACTTTCAATGAGATGGAACTCACCTCTCAGGTGGACTCCATCTTTCATTTCCTTATATTTGTAATCATGATACAAATTTCAAAAGATATATTTCTGCAGGATGACGAAATCGAAATGACCGCAGTACGCTCACAGGGAGCAGGCGGACAAAACGTGAACAAAGTAGCAACAGCAATTCATCTCCGTTTCGACATTGATGCTTCTTCCCTGCCTGATATCTACAAAGAGCGATTGCTGAATTTGAAAGATAAAAGGATTACAAAGGAAGGTGTCATCGTATTTAAAGCTCAAAGATACCGCACACAGGAAAAGAACCGCGAAGATGCATTGAAAAGATTAATCGAATTAATCAAAAAAGTATTGGTAGAACCAAAGAAAAGAAAAAAGACGAAACCCACCGGCGAATCCAAACAAAAGCGCCTCGACCAAAAATCAAAAAGGGGCGAAATTAAGTCCCTCCGCGGCAAAATCAAACCAAACGAGGTGTAGTCCACCTCGGAGGTGGGCTACACCTCTACCTTTACGGAACATTTCCCAAATTCAGACGACTAATTTATTCGGAATCCCGAAGATTTGACTTTTGGACTATATAAATATTTTCTATATTCCGAACAAATAAAAACATTATTGGAGAAATAGATGAAAAAAGTACTTTCACGCGCGGATGAAATGGTTTTGCTCACCGTCTGGCGATTAAAGGAGAACGCTTATGGTGTTACGATTAGAAAGATGGTTATTGAAGCAACAGACCAAGACTGGTCGGTCGGCGCCATTTACGATTCACTTGAACGACTGACAAATTGGGAATATCTCACCTCTCAACAGAGCGACCCGACACCTGAACGTGGCGGCAAACGAAAACGATTCTACAAAATTACCGAAGACGGTATGACTGCGCTGAACGAATTGCGTAAAGTTCAAGATGCATTGTGGAATGATTTACCCGGTCTTAGCACGGAAACAAATTAACAAATGAATAAACCACCCCGCATAGCGAGATGGATCTTATCCGTCACTAACAGGAAGAGCAACCGTGAGATTATTCTAGGCGACTTTGAAGAGTTTTATGATGAACTACATTCAAAGCGCGGGGCCTGGTTTGCAAACATTTGGTATTACAAACAAGCATTAAAATCTATTCCGACCTTTATCAAAACAACTTTCTATTGGGGGGGAGTAATGTTTAAAAATTATTTAAAGATGGCTATCAGAAATTTTTCAAGGCATAGAGCTGTTACAACAATCAATATTCTTGGACTTTCGATTGCTCTAGCTTGTGCAACTCTTTTCTATTTATTCGTTCTTGATGAATTATCTTACGACAAGTTTCACAAGAATGCTAATAATATTTATTCCGTTATCAATACGGATAATTATTTTAATTATAACTACCGGCATGTTCCAAACGGTGTCGGGCCTGCTTTGCATGAATTTTTTCCGGAGATTAAGCAGCAAGTTCGCATCAGCAGAGATGAAGTAATTATTAGATACAACAAGAAAGTTTTTAATGAAATCCTATTTCTAGTTGATGAAAACTTTTTTGATATGTTTTCTTTTAAAACCATTGCAGGCGATCCTCATACAATGCTGGCTAGCGAAAACTCTATAGTTCTAACCGAAAACGCCGCAACAAAATATTTCAATGGGTTGGATGCTATTGGTAAACAATTAACTATTACGTTCGGCAACAACACAAAAGAGTTTATGGTTACCGGCATCATCGAAAATCCGCCTCACAATTCCACTATTCAATTTGAATTGCTTGCCAATATTCGAAATGTGGAATTTTCCATGGAACCAGAAGCATTAACTTCATGGACCTGGCCCCGAAATCAAACTTATGTTGAACTGAAAGAAAACGTAAATCCAAAATTAATTGACAGCCAAATGAATCGATTTGTAGAACAATATATGACTTCATTGATCGCGGAAAGAAAAAGCAATGGAGCGTGGTGTAAAGAAGGAGAGACAATTGTCTTTTGGCTGCAGAACATGAATGATATTTATCTGAAATCCGATTTCGCAGCCGGGAATGAATTCAGCGATATCAATAACTCAATCATACTTGCTGCAATTGGTTTACTTGTACTGCTGATTGCCGGAATCAATTTTGTCAACATCTCAATTGGAAGAGCTTCAACAAGAGCATTGGAAGTTGGTGTAAGAAAAGTATTGGGGGCAGAAAGACGAAATCTAATTATTCAGCACTGGGTTGAATCGATTGTGGTTGTGTCAATCTCAATGATAGTAGGATTATTACTAACTCTTTTACTTATGCCTCTCTTCAATGAAATAGCAAATAAGCAATTCATCCCGGGCGATATTTTTACATTACAAAATATTGGTGTGATTTTAGTTGCAATTATTATTATCGGAATTGCTGCGGGAAGTTTTCCCGGATTTATTATATCGAGATTTCAACCTGTTGAAATAATGAAAGGGAAATTGAAAGTCGGGGGGAATAACATTTTAACTAAATCTATGATAGTCATACAATTCTCCGTTTCCGTCTTTTTAATCATTTCCACACTTACCATGAACAGGCAGCTTGATTTTATAAATTCAACCGACTTAGGATTCGATAAGGAAGGGATAGTATCTATTTGCACAAATGAGAGGGATTATACCTATAACGACAAAATATTTAATCTTGTTAGAAACAAAGCATCAAATTGCAGCAACATAATTTCCGTATCGGGGTGTGTCTTTCCCTTCGCCGAAGCGGAAGGCGAAGGTATGCTCAATATGAATGGTAAACAAATCCATTACAATTTTACCGGTGTTTACTATAATTATTTTAAAACAATGGGAATGACTTTAATTGCCGGACGCGATTTTTCCCCGGATATTTCTGCAGATACAGACGCGCTAATCGTAAATGAAGAATTCGTTAAACAATTTGAGCTGGATGACCCGGTTGGAGTTAAAACTCCCAGCGGTTCAACAATTATCGGCGTTGTAAAAAATTATAATTACAGATCTCTCAAAAATAAGATTGAGCCTGTAATCCATTGGATTGATACTCGACTGGGGTCATATACTCTTCTCTTTCGAATCTCCACCGGAAATGTTTCCGGAGCGCTTGCAGAAATTGAAAATATCTGGAAGGAAGTTCAACCCGATAAACCGTTTAATTACAGTTTCTTCGATGAACAACTAGCTACGAGATATGCAAAAGAACAAAGATGGAGTTCCATCACTTTTTATTCTTCTATTTTTGCAATCTTCATTACATGTATTGGTTTAATAGGCATGACGTCAATTATTACAAACAGAAGAATAAAAGAAATCGGTATACGAAAAGTACTGGGAGCTTCTGTCAAACAAATATCACAAAATTTATTCGGCAATTTTATAATACTCATGGGAATAAGTTTCATCATCACATTTCCCGTCGGATATTATGTGATGAGCATATGGTTGGAAGACTATGCATACAAAACCAGTCTAGCGATAGATATATTTTTATTAGCCGCTGTTGTTTCCTTATCGGTTACAATAATTACAATAAGTTATCAAGTAATTAGAGCGGCAAGAATGAATCCGGTGGACACGCTAAAATATGAATAAACCACCCCGCATAGCGAGATGGATTTTATCCGTCACAAACAGGAAAAGCAATCGTGAGATTATTCTCGGTGACTTTGAAGAATTTTATGAAGGGATTTATTCCGAGCGTGGTGCTACAGTTGCAAACATCTGGTTTTACAGACAAGCACTCAAATCAATACCAACATTTATAAAAACAACTTTTTACTGGGGGGCAGTTATGTTTAAAAGTTATATCAAAATTGCGTGGCGTAATGTTACAAAACATTTTTTCACTTCGGCGACTAATATCATCGGGTTAGCACTTGGCATGGCTTGCTGTATTCTCATGCTGCTGTGGGTGCATGATGAATTGAGTTTCGATTCCTTCCATGAAAACGGACCGCAAATTTACCGTGTCATTTCGGAATTTCACATCAAAGAAGGTGTTTCTTATAATGCACGTACACCGAATGCACTGTCACCTGTTTTAAAAGAAGAATTTCCTGAAGTTATAAATTCGATCAAATACCAAGCTTACGAAAATTGGTTTATCAGCGCTAACGGGAAAACATTTACAAATACAATGTTTGCAGCCGTTGACCCTGAGTTTTTCGATATGTTCTCCTTCCCTTTCCTAAGAGGCAATCCCAAAGAATCACTGGCGGACAACTCATCGATAGTAATAACAGAAAAGATGGCGCATAAATACTTCGGCGACAAAGACCCGATGGGCGAGACCGTTACTCTTGTAAATTCGGATTTCACCGTTACCGGAATTATAAAGGATGTTCCTGAAAACTCACACTTGCAGTTCGACTGCGCAATTCCTGTAAACAACATTCAACGGTTTAATCACCAGGATTTTTCAAGCTGGGAGCAGACTTTTTTCTATACATATATAATGACCGGCAAGGGTATCTCCAAAACCGATTTGGAAAACAAGATGTATAACCTTCTTGAAAAATATACTTCCAAGTCATCTATCAAATTAATATTACAACCTCTGGAAGATGTTCATCTTAAATCAACATTTGAGGGGGACAGTGATAATTATAACCAGGGTAATATTCAATATGTTTATATATTTATAATAACTGCACTATGTATTCTCCTGGTGGCTTGTATCAATTATATGAACATTGCAACCGCCAAGTCGGGTAACCGCTCGCTGGAAGTAGGGATGCGAAAGGTCATCGGTGCTTCCCGGTTTAGTATCGGCATGCAATTCTTAGGTGAATCTTTACTGCTTTGTCTTTTCGCGCTGCTATTTGCTGTTGGCATAGTATATTTTAGTCTCCCTGTTTTTAATGAATATACCAGTAAAAACTTAACACTCGATTTCTTGTCTAATGGTTTTATCATTTTCAGTCTCATCATGGTAACTTTATTTACCGGGCTCATAGCCGGCAGTTACCCGGCTTTTTTCATTTCATCGCTCAAACCAATAAAGGTCTTGAAGAGCGCCAATGAATGGACGAAAGGGAGAGGATGGTTGAGAAAAACTCTTGTGGTTACTCAATTTGTTTTTACTACTGTATTACTAATTCTCTCTTTTACTATGTTTAAACAATTGGATTTCATCCGGAATAAAAACCTTGGATTCGAAAAAGATTACGTGGTCAGAGTCCTCAATTATTTTAGAAGCGTTGACCCCGAAGTATTAAGAAACGAGCTCCTAAAATATCCCGGGATATTAAATGTAACATTTTCAGTTCCCCCTTCTACTCCCGGCATTCGCGCTAAAGATGAATATACATGGAGCGGTAAAAGCCCCAATGATATTGTATTAACTTTAACTGTACCTGTCGATTATGAATATTTAAATACTTTTAAAATCCCGCTTAAAGAAGGAAGATTTTTCTCAAAAGAAGGATCGACTGATAATACCAACTTTGTGATAAACGAAACTGCCGCAAAGGCGATGGGACTTGCTTCTCCTGTTGGAACACAATTAACTTATACTAATCCGTATTATGGTACGATCAAAGGTGAAGTTATTGGTGTAATACAAGATTTTCATCAGAATTCTCTTCATACTCCGATTGAGCCGGTTGTTGTCTCCCCCGCTACCGAGTGTTGGTGTGTCTGCGTAAAGTTCGATCCGAAAGATGTTTCAGGTGGTTTGAGTTACTTACAAAGTCTTTGGGATAAACATGTTAACCCGGATTTCCCGATGTTATATAGCTTTATAGATGAAGATATAAATAAGTTTTATAAAGAAGAACAGACTGTCGGCTCGGCGTTTACAATCTTTACTTCACTAACAATGATTATTTCATGCCTCGGTTTAATAGGTCTTGCTTTTTTCATGACAGAAAAGCGTACAAAAGAAATCAGCATTAGAAAAGTATTGGGCGCTTCCGTTTCAGGTATTACCGTTATGATATCAAAAGAGTTTGTTAAATGGGTAGTAATAGCGAACATAATAGCATGGCCGGTTGCATATATACTGATTCAAAAATGGCTGGAAGGATTTGCTTATAGAATTTCAATAGAAATTTGGACATTTTTATTGGTTGGAATCATAACGGTTTCGGTTGCCCTATTTACAGTTATTTATCAATCAATTAAAGCTGCAATCGCAAATCCTATCGATGCGATCAAATATGAATAAATATTTATTGCTCCGAGAATTAATTGGACACATAAAAAGAGGAGAATTTTTCTCCTCTTTTTGCTATTGCCTTACCGGCTTAAGTTTGTTTATTTTTCGTTAAGACAAAAAAGTGTTATTGTGCAAACTCTATCAGCCGGTAAATATTTCGGTTCAACAATAAAGCATGAACAAGTTAATGGAATTGTACTTACTGAAAAATTCCATGCCGCCGGTGAACGCGTTCCCAGACACGCGCACGAAAACACTTACATCTGCACAATCCTTGACGGCAATTGGGAAAAGGAAATACGTCGGAAGAACATTTCCTGCTCGCCTTTGAAAAGTATTTATCATAATCCCGGAGAAGAGCACGCCGACAAATTTATTCAAGGCAGCCGTGTTTTTGACATCGAAATAGACAACTCCTGGCATGAATTTCTGCGCAGCTTCTACAAAACTTCCAACGCTTCTACAGAATATTATAACGATGAAATAACCTGGCTGGCTGCGAAAATATTTCATGAGTTTCGCAATTCACATTCCAATTCCGACTTATTGATTGAGGAAACGGCTATCACTATGCTGGCCAAGATATCGCGCCGGATAACATCTCAAAAGCCGGACCGCCTTCCCCCTTCATGGCTGGTAAATATAAAAGAATATATTGAAGAGCATTACGATCAACCGATCAGCTTCAAATCACTTTCGATGGAATATGATATCCATCCCGTCCATCTTTCACGCACATTCAAATCATTTTATAAATATAATCTTGGCGAATACCAAAGATTGATAAGGATTAAAGCCGCATGTGAAAAGTTGATCAAATCAAACAATTCTTTGCCGAATGTAGCAGTCCAATCCGGATTCTATGATCAAAGTCATTTTTACCGGGTATTCAAAAACCAGACCGGCCTCCTCCCCTTTTCTTTTCGCAAGATTTTTATCAGCTAAGCAATTTATTAAATGTTAATTCCGTACAATACAAGAGCAAATCTTTGAATTAGATTTACACATAGAAATTCAAATTATTCATTTGCTGTACCCAAGTGTTAATTACATTATGAGAGGTCAATAATGCATCAATCCGACAAAGAAAAAATCGAAAAGATTCAGGCAGACAGAAAAGAATCTCACAAATTCTATTACGAGAAATCTCAGGTATATAGAATTTTCAGCGAGATGGAACAGAAAACATTTGTAGACGGTAACCTATTAAAAATGCACAAAGAGCTGATCGCCATAGGTATTTCAATAGTAAACAATTGCGAGTCCTGTCTTGAATGGCACATCAAACAGGCAATGAATGCCGGCGCTACGGAAGAACAGGTAATCGAAGCGATTGAAGTCGCATTTGAAATGGGAATAGGGCCGACAACCGTTGCCGCCCGTTTCGCCCACAAAGTGCTGCAATATTATAAATAAACTCAACACTCATTAGCTAATTTACCTTTTGGGGGGTGCGGTTCGTTTTCTATTGGGAGGATGAGCTGCACTCCTTAATAATATTTTCTTATTTATACCAGTATCACTTCGTAAAATTCTCTCTCTTTCTTAAAGGCAAGAAGACTTTAAGTTTTTTTCCGAATGTTTCGCTTAATAATAATTTACTATCCTTTGTCAAAGCTAGATCTTATTTTATAATATATTTTTTAAATACTCCTATCTTTTACAATTATTGACACTTATCAACGGGAAAAATAAAATGTCAAACTCGTCATCGAAAAAACCGGGAAGAATTATTTTTTTATTTTTACTTGTGTTGGGGCTGATTGCGGCTGGAAATTTTATTTATAATAATTTTGTGTTCACAAAAGGATTTGACCGGGAACTATTAGCCTCACTTCCCCTTGCTCCCAATGACACTTCGGAAACAGTCTTAAGTTATAATGATGAAGTACAACTTAAAATACCCAAAGGGCTGATACTGCTTCCAGATACGCTTGATATTTATAGTGTGAGCGGAGTAGAAAAACCGCAATTCTCAGACAGTCTTGTTAAAGTATACGATATTGGTTTTAAACATGTTAATAAGTTTGATAAAGAAATAAACATAGAACTATCTTACAAAAGTGAGGTTGAAAAAGGGGAGTTGGATAAACGGAAAGAAAAGCATCTCCTTTATTATAATGAAGCGATAAATTTGTGGGAAGATGTTAATGCCGAAATAGATAGAGATAACTATAAAATATATTTTTCGACAAATCATCTTTCTTCTTATGGAATTACCGAAGGAAATGTTTTCGACAACCCGTTTCCTTTGATGGAATTACACACGATGAAACAACCTTTCCTGCTTAATTCAAAACCCGACATAAATAAAGCAGAACAGATTCTTTCTGCAAACTCGGAGTATTCATCTAACAGTTTAGCCGATTCATGCGGAATTGGGATGATTGAAGAAGCGTTCAACTTATCCGCCGCTTTTACATCTTTGGGACAGGAAATAATGGGTTTACCTTTCGTTGAAACATTTAATAATGTAGCGAGCGAACTCGGTTTGTTATTCTCGTTAAAACAATTTGCGTTTGAGATCTATGAAGGTAAAGAAGAACAGGGTAAAATGAACCTTGCAAAAAATTTAACACTCTATTCCTTAGGTAAGTGGGGTTCTCAATCATTACGAATTGCCAACATCGGAATTTTCTTTATCGATTATTCACTCTCAAAATTCGGCGCGAAAGGACTTGAAGTACGTGAGCAAAACTACCGGGATATTTATGATAACTTCAATCTACATCATAATCCCTACAGAAAAGATGCAAAAGGATGGGCAAGTATTATTATTGATTCGGTTTCAGCAGGCGCCGACTTGAAAACTCTTGTTGACAACGAGATGAATAATTACTTGAACGCCTGCTTTAATGAAGAAGGAAGTTTGATCCCCGATGATGTAAGGGAGATCCTGGTAAAGAAAGAGAAAGAGAAACTCCTGATAACCATTCACGAAGCGCTTAAAACAGCAAGTACCGAGATGGAAGAAAAACGGAAGAGCGACATCACCGCCAAATTAGTTGAAGCAAAAAATTTGCTGAACAGAAAATTACAATTGCGAGTTGCGGTGTTCGGTAAGGATTACGAAGACGAAACTGAAAGAAAGAAAACTGTTGGTCTGCCTGTAAGAGTATTTGTAAAAAAGAATCCAAACCTTTGGGCGGGAACAACTGATTACTCAGGTCAATGGTGGATGGAATGCACTTGGTTAGGTTATTTATATTACGGTAAACCTGCTGTTGTTGAACTTGATTATAAAGGAAATATTCTAAAACAAAATATTATAATAGACAATTTTGGTTTTAAAGATGTCAGATTTTATCTCCCCGATGAAGAGGAAGAAGATCAACCTGAAAAAGATACTGTTGTTACCGAAGTAGCTGCTGCAAATTCCGAGTCCATAACAATCGGCACTCAAGTATGGATGGCTAAAAACTTAAATGTAGATAAATTCCGGAACGGAGATCCTATTCCGCAAGTTTGTTCACAGGCAGAGTGGGAACAAGCAGGAAAAAACGGAACACCGGCATGGTGTAATTTTAATAATCCTGAACAGGACGAAAGATTCGGAAAAATGTACAATTGGTATGCCGTATCAGATCCAAGAGGATTAGCGCCGGAAGGTTGGCATGTGCCTACTCTTGATGAATGGAATGTACTGTTTAATTATTTGGGAGGAGCAGATGTTGCCGGGGGTAAACTTAAAGCTACTACGGAATGGGAATTACCAAACGAAGGGGCTACAGACGAAGTCGGGTTTTCTGCTTATCCTGTTGGTACAGGAGGCGCCGGTAAATATAGTATAGAATTTGGCAATACGGCAATGTTTTGGACGTCAACTCCTGTTGCTATACAGAAAGGGGCTGTCCATAATATACAGTTGCGTACTTGGGATATCAATGTTACAAAATTTTTTGCTGCTTACGTTAATGCTATGTCTGTGCGATGCATAAAGGATAAATGATTTTAGAAATGTGATTTTCCGGGCATTCATTAGTTACACAAAACTTCTAATAAATAACGCAGTCTGCTTTCGGCGAGCTGCGTTCTTTTTTCTGCCCAAATATTTTTCACTTCTCTGTAACCATATCTCCTTAATATCCGTCTCAATATGTACTGAAATTCAGTAATCGGACAAATTGGAGAAAATATGCGGGAATTGACCAAAATCGAAGAAATTCTGCTTCTTGCTATATGGCGGTTGAAAGACGAGGCATACGGAGTGAAAATACGGAAACACGTCTCAAAAGTGATCAACAAAGATTTCACATACGGAAACCTCTACAGCGCATTGAACCAACTTGAACGGAAAGAATATGTTGTTAAGAGATTCGGCGAATTAACCCCCGTCCGCGGCGGGCGTAAAAAAGTTATTTACACCGTGAATGAAATCGGGCTTGAAGCATTGAAAGCTTCCTACAAAATGAACGAAGCAATGTGGGAAGGAATATCTGAATACGCGTTAAACAAAAATAAATAATAAAATGAAAAAGAGAATCCACAAGCCGCCCCGCATCGCAATGTCGCTTCTCGAATTATTCGCGAGTGATGAAAAGAACTATGCTTTAATGGGGGATTTCAAAGAAGAATTTCATGAGAGACTCGAGTCTCACGGAATTTTCCGCGTCAAATTATGATACTGGATTCAGACAATTAAATCATTGCCAAACTTAATAAGTGATGCTTTCACTTGGGGGTTTATTATGTTATCAAATTATTTAAAAATTGCTTGGAGAAATATCCGCAAACAAAAAGGATATTCATTCATAAACATTTTCGGGTTAGCAGTCGGAATAGCCAGTTGTATTATCATTATGCTGTTTGTTTTTGATGAGTTGAGCTATGACAGGTTTTATCCAAACTCGGATAGAATATACCGTCTTTCGGTTAAAACATTTATAAACAATAATCTCGAAAACACGGCACGGTCTGCCGCACCTGTTGGACCTGTGTTGTTGAGTGAGTTCCCTGAAGTTGAAGCCATGACCCGTGTCCGTAATTACGGCGCCCCGGTTTTTTACTATAAAGATAAAGTCTTCAGTGAGGAGCGTGTCTTTCGTGTTGATTCTTCGTTCTTCGATATTTTCCATATTAATTTCATAAAGGGAAATCCTAATACAGCGTTGAGCAAAGCGGGCAATATTGTGTTGACCGAATCGATGGCAAAAAAATATTTCGGCAGCGAAGACGCGATGGGCAAATTAATCAATTCGGATAAAAGAAGAGATTATTTGGTAACAGGTATTATTGAGGATGTACCGACTAATTCACACTTCCATTTCGATTTTCTGCAGCCGCTGATGGGAAGCCCCAACGTTGATAACCCGGTTTGGGTTTTCAACGATTTTTATACTTACATACGTTTACTTGAAGGGGCTTCGATTACCGAGTTGGAAACTAAGTTGTTGGAAACAGCAAAAAAATATCTTGATCCTCAAATACGCCGCTTCATGGGTATCGGGATCGAAGACTTTTTAGCCGCCGGTAATAACTTCGATTATTCATTCACGCCGATAACAGATATTCATCTTCATTCAAACCTTGAATTTGAGATTGAACCGAACAGTGATTACAAATACATTTATATATTTTCCACCATTGCACTTGCGATACTTTTGATTGCTATAATGAATTTCGTGAACCTTTCCACCGCAAGATCAACTATGCGTGCAAAAGAGGTTGGAATCAGAAAAACAATCGGGTCGCAAAAGAAACAACTCATCAGCCAATTCTTGTTGGAATCCGTTATAATGAGTTTGATCGCAATGATTATTTCCGTTGTGTTGATTTATCTTATTCTCCCTTACTTTAATGATTTGGCTCAAAAAAGTTTATCACTCCCTCTTCTTAGCAGTTATTTGATGATTCCCGTTCTTGTTCTCTTATCGGTTGGAATTGGTTTTGCGGCAGGGAGTTACCCGGCAATGTTTTTGTCGGCGTTCAATCCTGTAAACGTCTTAAAACCGAGCGGGATGAAAGGAGGCAGTAAATCTATTATGAGAAGTGTCCTTGTAGTCTTTCAGTTCGTAATTTCGATTGTACTTATTGTGGGGACATTAGTAATTATCAAACAATTATCCTTCATCCAAAACTCAAATCTTGGCTTTAACAAGGACCAAGTAATTATCATAAAGAAAACAGACGACCTCGGAGTAAAGGTTGCTTCATTCAAACAAGAACTTCTTACAAATCAAAATATTACCAGCGTTTCAAATACATCTAATTTACTCGGTAATACTTTTGAAATTGGCGGGATAACCAAAGAAGGAGCACCGGACGATGAAGCCCAACTTATGGTTTATCTAACAACCGATTCCGACTTTTTGAAAACTTATGATATCAAGTTGGCTGCCGGAAGGTTCTTTGATTATGACGGACTCCCCGCTATGGATAAAATTGTTATCAATGAAACCGCCGCTAAAAAATTCGGATTCGACGACCCGGTCGGGAAAAGTGTTGTAAATACAATCAACCGTGAAATGAAGTTGGAAATTATAGGTGTTGTTCAAGATTTTCATTTCGAATCGTTCAACCAGAAAATTAAACCAATGTTTTTCATTCCATATCTTGCCAACCGTTACGGCAAATTTGTATCGGTAAAAATTAAACCGGAGAATGTAAGCGCAACATTAAATTTCATTCACGCAACATGGGAAAAGTTCGCCGGTAGTCAAACGATGGAATACGAATTTTTCGATGAACATTTTGAGAAAGTATACTTATCCGAACAGAGAACCGCGCAAATCTTCGGTACATTTTCAATGTTGGGTATTATAATTGCATGTTTGGGATTGCTTGGATTATCTACTTTCATTACAGCACAGCGAACAAAAGAAATCGGGATACGTAAAACATTAGGATCATCGATTTCGCAAATTATGGTTTTGCTTAACAAGCAATTTGTAAAATGGATATTGATCGCAAATATTATAGCATGGCCAGTGGCTTACCTTCTGATGACAAGCTGGCTCGAAAATTTTGCTTACAGGATTGATGTCAGCATATGGACATTATTTATTTCCGGTTTCATTTCACTTGGGATCGCTATACTAACTGTTAGTTACCAATCGGCCAAAGCGGCAAACGCCAATCCAACCGAATCTTTACGCTCTGAATAATTTATTGATGTAGTCCACCCCCAAGGTGGGCTACATCTTTCTAAACTGTAACCTTTATTTGAAAATCCGGTCTTAACATTGGGCGGAAATTCGGTTTTATGCATCTGCGATCTGGTTTATACATCCACAACCGCAGAGTAATTTTAACATGTTACTACTTACTGAAATAATTCATCAGTCCCTTCTACAAACTTCATTTTTCGCAGAAACTTTCACTCAAGCATTTTCATAAATTAAAAGAGAAATCTTATGCAAGATAAGCCAATTTTATTTTTACTAATAACTAACTAAGGAGGATACAAATGAGTAAATTAATTAATTTCTTTTGGAACGGAGACGAACATCGCTTACGATCCGGATGGAGAATATTATCGGCTGTAATAATTTACTTTGCGCTATACAAAGGATACTTGTTTATCATGAATTATCTTGGTGCCATGTTGTATTATTCAAGCGAATCGCCGATGTCAACATTTATAATAAGTGGAACGGTGCGAATCATCCCCCCATTAATTGCTCTTTGGCTAACAGGTAACTTTCTCGATAGACGAAAAATTACGGACTTCGGCTTTAGTTTTAATAAAAATTGGTGGAAAGATTTCGGTTTTGGATTCTGCCTCGGCGCTTTATTAATGATTGTAATTTTTTTTGTAGAATACATTTTCGGTATTGTAACTATCACGGAAACATTTCACACCGGCAATACACAGTACAATTTTATTTTTCCCTTCATGGTTTTTCTTTTTGCATTTCTTTGTGTCGGAATAGGAGAAGAATTATTTGCGCGCGGTTACTTAATTAAAAATCTTTCCGAAGGATTGAGCTCAAGATCGATTTCACCAAAGACCTCAATAATGATTGCGTTAGTTTTTTCATCAATACTTTTCGGGATAGGACACTGGGGAAACCCGAACGCAACATTTATAAGCACATTCAACATCTCAATAGCCGGAGTATTTTTAGGTGCCGGTTATATTTATACAGGGCAGTTGGCCATTCCAATAGGTTTACACTTTGCATGGAATTTTTTCCAAGCAAATGTTTTCGGCTTCCCCGTTAGCGGTCAGACTTACCCCGCCGGGGCGGTTTCACTTTTCAAAATTGAACAAGGCGGGCCTGACTTTATCACCGGCGGTGCGTTTGGTCCCGAAGCCGGTCTCATGGGTTTGCTTGCTATGCTGTTGGGAATAGTAATAACATATTTATACATAAGAAACCGAAAGGGAATCACCCCACAAGAACTTTACACATCATTAGCGGAAGCGCCTCAAAGATAGCTAGATGACCTTCAAGGTTAGAGTCTTTTATTTGCTTCTTCAACCTTGAAGGTCTTTTTGGCACCTCACAAAAAAAAAAATGAAAATCTTACAACTTTTTTCCTGAATTTCAGTCTAAATAATTGTACTGAAATTCAGTATTAACAAAATGAGGAGAAAAAGTGAAAGAATTGACGAAATTCGAAGAAATTCTGCTTCTGGCAATCTGGAAGTTAAAAGGCAATGCATACGGCGTCAAAATCCGTCAGCATGTCTCAAACGTCATCAAAAAGGAATTTACTTACGGAAATCTATACAGCGCTCTTAATCAATTGGAGCGGAAAGAATACGTCTATAAAGCTCAAGGTGAGATTACTCCCAACCGGCGCGGGCGGCCCAAGGTAATTTATACAGTCAGCGAGCTCGGCTTTGAGGCGTTGAAAACATCATTTGAAATGAACGAAGCCATGTGGGCAGGCATCACCAAATTTGCGTTGAACAACAATCAAGATTAATATGAAAAAAAGCACAAAACATCCGCCGATAATTGCCTATTGGCTGTTAAAAATGTTCACCAATGATTGGAAAAATCCTTCACTCGTCGGCGACTTGGAAGAGGAATTTTTCGACGTCGCAGAAAGAAAGGGATTTACTTATGCGCGGGTGTGGTATGTTATTCAGGTAATCGGCTCATTACCAAAATTAATAAAAGACTCAAATCTGTGGGGGTTATATATGTTCAAGAATTATTTGAAAATTGCATGGCGCACAATTAAAAATCACAAAGGCTACTCACTCATTAACATTTTCGGGTTGGCAACCGGTTTAGCCTGCTGTTTAACAATTTTCATCTGGGTGCAAGACGAATTACAATACGATCAATTTCACACCAACAAGGACCGGATTTTCCAGGTTTATTCCCAAATGATAACCGATAATAGCCCAAGTAATGTTTTTACCGGATCATTCTACCCTCTTGCACAAGCTATAAAAGAAGATATCCCGGGTGTTGAACAAACAGGAAGATTTAGAATGATCCAAGATTTACCATTGAAATACAACGATAAAACATTTTCAAACACGAGGGTTGGTTTTGCCGATGCTTCATTTTTCAAGACGTTTTTATTCCCTCTCTACGGAAGCGATGCTGAAATAAAATACGACGATAAATTTTCCATATACCTAACAGTAGCAACAGCACATAAATTGTTCGGTTCGGAAAACCCCGTTGGTAAAATTGTAAAAGTAAACAACCAGGCAGATCTAACAGTGAAAGAAGTTTTACAAGATGTACCGGTACATTCTTCTCTTCAATTCGATTGCGTTGTTCCTTTTGAGTTAATGTTTCCGCCGAACTTTGTTGCACCGACACACTGGGGCGGCAATCCATTTGCTACATTCGTACTGCTTAACAATAATATCGACAAAGCCCGAATTGAAAAAGGAATAACCGACATTTTTTACAAATACAACGATCCGGGTCAAACCATTTTCGATTTTCATCTGCATCCCTTTACTGAGTTTCATATTTCCCCGGCAGAAGGGGGAGGATTATACACAACAATCATCATATTCTCTATCGTTGCATTATTTGTATTATTAGTCGCATGCATAAATTTCATGAATTTGAGTACTGCAAGGTCATCTATACGAATAAAAGAAATAGGGATGCGGAAAGTTATCGGTGCAACTAAATCCAATTTACGGAATCAATTCTTAAGCGAGTCGATTCTTCTAACAATTATATCACTAATTCTCGGTTTGTTGTTAGTTGCTTTATTCTTACCCACATTTAATAGTATCGCGGGAAAAAACTTAGACTTGAGCTCAATTACTTCCACCACTGTAATCGCCGGCATTCTTGTCATTACTCTGATTACCGGATTAATCTCCGGAAGTTACCCGGCCCTTTATTTATCTTCCTTCTCCCCTGTCGGAGTGTTAAAACAAAAATTTTCATCCCGTAAAGGAGGGAAGTTATTCAGAAGCATTTTAGTGGTTACTCAATTTACACTTACTTCCTTTTTGTTGATCGGACTCTTTACTGTTAATCAACAGTTAAGTTATATACTTAACAAGGATTACGGTTTCCAAAGAGATAACCTGGTTATGATACAAATGACCGACCAGTTGAAGAGTCATTACGACGCAATTAAAGGTGAGCTGAAGAATAATTCCGGCATCGTAAATGTTACCAAATGCGCGCAGAATCCGATCTCTATCGGTTCTTCGGTTTTTGCCGTTGACTGGAACGGCAAAGATCCATCGCAGAATGTAAGCTTTAATTTTGATGTGGTTTACTACGATTACTTTGAAACACTTGGAATGACAATAACCGAAGGAAGAGCATTTTCCGATAAATTCCCTTCGGATATGGATAACGGATTCATCGTTAATGAAGAGGCGGTTAAAACTATGGGGATGACCGATCCGATTGGAAAGAGATTAAAAGTATTTAGTATGGAGGGAATGATAGTAGGTGTTGTTAAAGATTTTCACTTCCAATCCTTCCAAAATGAAATACAACCGTTTGTGTTTATGTGCGATCCCAGCTGGGATAACTGGATGTTTATCAGAATTCAACCCAACAACATCGATCAATCGCTGGAATATATTAGAACCGTCTGCGGGAATTTCGAAAAAGAAATCGAGACAAAAACAATATTCTTCAACGATGCCTTAATGAGCCGCATATACACAACTGAAAACCAAGTAAGCAAGATCGTTGAATTGTTTACAATACTTATCGCTTTCATTTCCAGTTTGGGTCTGCTGGGTTTAACCATTTTTGTTGCGGAGCAAAAGAGGAAAGAAATTGCAATACGAAAGACGCTTGGTTCTACTGTTATTCAAATCGTTCGCGAACTTTCCAGAGATATTACGGCGAGGATACTGCTTGCTAACTTGATCGCGTTTCCATTGGCATATTATGCTACACAAAAATTATTGGAGATGTACGCTTATAGAATTAATACCGGCATTGGAGTTTATCTTTTAACCTGCGCGGGAACTCTTGTGTTGGCTATTATTACAATCAGCTATCACTCAATAAAAGCGGCTATTGCGAATCCCGTTGACTCGTTAAAAAACGAGTAGAGTTATACAAAGAAATAAAACGCTTAATTGAAACTAATAAAAAAATGAAAACAAGAATAAAACATCCGCCGAAAATTGCATACTGGTTATTAAAACTATTCACCAGTGATTGGAAAAATATTTCTCTCATCGGAGATCTTGAAGAAGAATTTTTCGACATTGCTGAAAGCAAAGGTTTTACTTATGCGCGGTTGTGGTATGTGATGCATGTTTTAAAATCAATTCCGAAATTAATTAAAGACTCAAACTCATGGGGGATATTTATGTTCAAGAACTATTTAACAATCGCATGGAGAAACTTAAAAAAGTACAAGGCGTTTTCCCTTATTAATATCTCCGGTTTAGCAATAGGGATTGCAGCTTGTTTGCTTTTAATACTTTATATCAATTCTGAATTGAGTTATGATATACATCATGAAAAAGTGGATCGAATTTTCCGTGTATGTAATCATGCTATGCTCGGAGATTTTGAGAGTGACGGAGGTGCGAGTAACGCCTTAATAAAGGATGCATTACTCAGCAACTACCCTGAAGTTGAAAACGGAACTCGCTTTCGTAGAGGCCGGCTCCTTGTTAAATACGGGAATCAATCATTCAACGATAGTTTTATTTATACAGATGAATCGGCGCTTGATATTTTTACATGGCCGATGTTAAAAGGGGATGTTCAAACAGCACTCTCTGCTCCGAATACAATAGTGCTAACCAAATCAACTGCCGAAAAATATTTTGGCAATGAAGATCCGCTTAATAAAATTGTTTCAATTGATGATGAACAATTTACCATAACAGGTGTGGTTGCAGATAATCCCAGGTATAACTCTTTCCCATTTAACGGTTTGATTTCATTCAGTACTTTTTACAAATCAGCCGATCTACCAATGATTTTAACAGACTGGACTTCTCATAACTTCGACACTTTCATTTTATTAAAGCCCGGAGTTGACTACAAAGAATTCAACAGAAAAATAAAAGATATCTATCAAGAATATGCATCTCAAAATTTAGCCGACATGGGAGGCGATATCGATATATGGCTCCAGCCCTACCGTGATATTTATTTGCGTCCAATCGGCAATGAAACAGGACCAATGACTTACGTTTACATATTATCCGCCGTGGCCTTCTTCGTTCTATTAATTGCTTGCGTAAATTTCATGAATCTTTCAACTGCCCGTTCGATTAATCGTGCTAAGGAAGTCGGTATGCGTAAAGTAATGGGAGCCAACAAAGGAAAACTAATCAATCAATTTTTAGCCGAAGCTCTACTCTTATCTTTCATCTCGTTATTCATCGCTTTGGTGATTGCTTATCTCGCACTCCCTAAAATGAGTGAATTAGTAGGGAGGGATTTGTTGCAGGATGTTCTCGATCTGCCTTGGTTATTGCCGATGATATTAGGTTTCACAATACTTGTTGGTTTGATTGCGGGGAGTTATCCCGCGTTCTACTTATCCAAATTTCAGCCGGTTGAAATAATGCAAAATAAACTTACACGCGGTAAGAGCGGCAACAGGTTTAGAAAAATTTTAGTGGTTGTTCAGTTTTCTATTTCGACTGTACTAATAATCGGTACTGCGCTTATTATGGAGCAGCTTCATTTTCTTAAAACACTTGATCCCGGTTTTGACAAAGAAAGATTGATGGTAATACATACAAACAATGAAGAATCTCAAAATGCGATTCCGACTTTAGAGGAAGAATTTAGAAAAAATCCGAATGTAATAAGCGTTGGAGCAGCATCTTCAATGCCGCTGTGGGGTAGCCCGTTAAACGCGAAAATTCCGGAAGGATTTAGTGATAACGACAATCAGATTATGGCTGAATTAAATGTTGACGCGGGCTATATACCCACATGCGGAATTAAAATTATGAAAGGAAGAAATTTTTTGCCCGACTCTCCTTCCGATCAGTTTAATTCCGTTATTGTTAATGAAACAGCCGTGGAAAGATACGATTGGGATAACCCGATTGGTAAAACAATAAAATCACGCGACCCCCGAACCGACTTTCAGGAATGGGCAACTTTAACTGTAATAGGAGTTGTGAAAGATTACAATATATCTTCGTTAACAGACGAAATCCGGCCATTGTTTATTGGTAATTTTAAAAACCATCCTGCAAGATGGGGTCAATTCAACGGTATGCTTGTTAAGTTGAGACCTGAAGATACCTATTCCACTTTGGAATACATTGAAGAAACATGGGAGAAAATACTTCCCGGAGTTCCGTTCTATAATTACTTTATTGATGAAATTTACGATAATCAATTTAATAGCATTGACCAGTCGCGTGAGATTTTTTCCTATTTCACTTTGCTGGCAATTTTCATTGCATGCCTAGGACTATTCGGGATGTCATCATTTGTAGCGGAAAAGAAAACCAGAGAGATCGGCATTAGAAAAGTTCTCGGCGGTTCCGTTTATCAAGTGGTCGCGTTACTGACAAAAGAATTGTTATTGCCCGTTGCTGCGGCGTGTGCGATTGCATATCCTATTGCCTATCTCTTGATCAGTGAGTGGCTTGAAAGTTTTCCTTACAAAATGGAAATAGGAATTTCTACTTTTATAATATGCACGGTTTTAGCGTTGGTGATAAGTTTTCTTACCGTGGCGTTTCAATCGATTAAAGCTGCCCGGGCAAACCCGGTCGAGTCCCTACGATCGAAGTGAGCAGAGATGAGATCCCGAAAAACATGATATAAAATTGAAACCGGCTTTCTTATTTTAAGGAAGCCGGCTAGTTTTACTTTAAAATTTGCTAAAGTTATGCTTGATAGATTATCAGTTTTTATTTTTCGACAGTCTTTAATTTTAAATATTTCACAAAAGGATCAAAATCCCTATCGTTATGAAGCAAAGGAAAATCATTTTCTATACAAAATGTTGCTATTAGCGTATCAATGGTCTTCCTAATAGTAATTCCTTTTTTTCTTAGATAGCGGTAATTTTTTGCACTTTGAACTGCTATCTCTTCACCGCCGATTGAAAGACATGGAAAAGATTTTAATATCGTATAAGCTTTCTGAAAATCCTTATCACTTTTAAACCCTTGAAGAACTTCTGTCAATACATAATCACCCAATACTACTATTTCCTTGCCAAGTAGTAAATCCAGTTTCTCTACTTGCCAATTGGAGGTTCCATTAAAATAGTCTATAAGCACTGTGGAATCGAGAAAGATCATTTGTCAACTCTCATCTTCTCAATATCACCTTCCCATTCCAATTTCCCGCGCAATGATTTCAACTGGGATTGTTTTTTACTTTAAGTAATAATTTCAACGCTTCTTCAACAACTTCTTTCTTGGTTTTCAATCCGGTTGTTTTCAAAGCTAAATTCATTAATGCATCGTCTATAACAATGTTTGTTCTCATTTGACATCCTATAATGTGTATCGTTTTCATAAACATACACATATCTATTATTTAAAGCAATTTTCTCGCGAATGGTTTCTCTATTGCGCATTTGTCTGCATTATTATAACCCGGTTGATTCGCTGAGAATGAACCAAATTAAATAAAACCGGATTCTATCATATAGTAAATGAATATTTCTTTAAATCAAATATCATCTTTTAGGTTTAGTTTCGGACCAGTGAGAACTTATCAGCTTCCAATCTCCATCAATTAGTTTGTATACTTCGGTTGTGTTAAAATATTCTTTACTGCCGTCCTGCATAAACCCGATAAAGCTAAAAGTAAGAACACCAACATCTCCATGCATTTGAACCTGTGGATCAACAAATTCATAGTTGGGAAAGCTGAATGTTCCGTTAAAAGCGGAAATCCAATCATGGAATTCTTTTTTACCCGTACAGCGTTTTTCCAAGCCGGGATCAAAATAGGTTATTTCTTCGGCGGCTGCTTCAATGAATCCGAACGTATCGCCGGTTATCCATCGGTCTAGAATTGCTCTTTCTTTTGCGATTATTATTTCATGCGATGTCATTTTTGTTGAATCTCCTTTGGAATAATAGGAATCAGTATTATTTGCCGTAAGTATTGTAGATGTATTTACGACTATAAAAATTATGACAGACAATTTTTTTATAAACATAGTGATCTCCATGTTTTTAACAGATGCCGTATTGTATCTCTTGTTGCCTTATTTGTTAATTTGGCACCTATCAAAAATAATCTTTTTCACTTCGAAACGGTATAATAGAGTGGTTTTAGACTAGTTTACTTAGCAGCATTTTGCGGATTTTTACGGGGCTGCAAAGCTTGCCTGATGTCTTCTTGGCGCGTCGGTCGGTCTTGGGTGGCAGGTTAGGTTGCATTATAATCTAAACTCGATATACCAATTTCCATTTGCAAATATTTTGCCGTCTTTTGTAATAAAAACACGATAACCCTTTTCTAAACCTAATCCAACTAACTGAGCATAATCTAATAGAGAATAATAAGCTCTCAAAGCCATTGGACCTGCACCAACTATTTGAACACCACTATTTGCAACTCCCGTCAAATAAAGTGAAAACTTATTTATAAAATTTGGTTGAACAATTATTCGTACTTCTTCAGAACCTTTATTTACAATTAATCCGACATCTTCTTTGTTTAATAGCGTTAACATAATTTATTCCCGATATTTATTTGCAACCTAACGATTTCTATCTTCCCAATAGGAAAGCGAAAAATTATTTAATTGTGCTAATCCGTCCAGAAAAATATTTTGTAATACCAATACCATGTAAAAGAACATTTACAATTTATTTTGTCATGATAATCTACGTTCTATTGTCTTTTTACTTATTAATCATCTTATACTTTTTCATAAATACTTATTCGATCTATCTTCATGGATTTTCTTTTCAATATATTTTAATATAATGTTGAATGAATAATTAACCAACTCTTCTGATGTATAATTTTTTTGCCTATCAGAAACAAGAACCCATATATTAGTATCAGATTCTGTAATATCGAAATTATACCGATACGAAATAATTATTGTTGGTTTCTCAGGATATCGATTCGGCGACTGAAAATCAAAGTTTAGATAAGAATCGAATAAAGAGTTATTATATGGTTTATACCAATAGAATCTTATTGTATAACCATAAATATGTATATAACAATTTTGATCCTTTTCTTCAAAGCCAATTGAAAAAGTTTGTTGCTCTTTTTCTATAATCTCTTTTTTGTCCTTTAATAAACTATAAAGTTTTCTCACTTCAGCATTGGCAGCTTCTATACCAGATAATGATTGAAGATAAGCATTCCGCTTATTCTTAAAAAGTTCAGTCTCTTTTATTCTTTTAGCCACATCTTCAGGAGATTCAATTTTAATCTCACCCCCCTCTGACTGAATTTTTGATTCAATAATGCTTTGTACAACTTTAATGCCATATTTGTGAATACCATACCAAATATATGTTTTGGGTAAGTAATCTGGAACCTCCGGTGGTTGATCCAAAGGGATGAATAATGTAAAACCATAGCCCTCATCTAAAGCTCTATTTTTTATTGCTGTTTCTTCAATTCTCGTCCAAGGTGTAGTGCCCCAACCTTTCCTATATAAAACAATAGCTACTCTTGCTTCTTGACCAAAAACTCTATTAAATGTTTCTTCTCCATCAGTACCCGCAATTTTATCTTGTCGATTTGTATAAATAAATGTTTCTGTTTTTTCTTTTAACAAAGAGTTCAATTCTTGCGCAAGACCTTCATCTTCTTTTAAAAAAGAAAATGCAACATCATATTTGTAATTTTTTTTATTCATGAACGTCTGCCATATACTTAGATGAAAACCAAACTCTACATAACATTTTATCAAATTCAATTATTATTAATACTCATACCTTATAACATGCGAAGAAGTTGATAAGTACGGCGCAATTACGTCTAATTTTTCTAAACTTAATTTCCCTGCAGTATCATAATTATAAGTAGTCTTCATTTGCAGTTCTCCGCTGCGCGAATAATTTAGTATTTCTACTAACTGCTCGCCTTCGTAAACATATTCATTCGTAAACATTTTATTCTCAGTTTTAGAATACCGAGTTTCTTTTTGCAATGCGCCGTGGTTATATTCATAACCAATGAAGGATTCCAATTCTTCGTTACGATATTTAATTTTTTTTATGAGACAACCACCAAAATATTCATAATTATATTTTTCGTAAAAATTTGCCAGCGGATAGGTCGCCTTTTCCGAAACAAGTAGATTTCCATCATAAGAATAAATTGTTGACACCAATAGAACAAATCCGATTGGATAATTAATATTGTTCGAATACTTCTTTTTGGAAATGACATTCTTATTATCATCATAATTGAAGACTTCATAATAATAGATCATTTCTCTATCGCCGCTATAGTGAATCATTTTTTGCAATTGCCCCAAATCATTATATTCGAAGTCCTCAATAAACAGTATTTGATTTGATTCAAGAGTAGCATAAACTATTTTACTTTTCACACCTATTGTAGCTTTATCGATTGGATTTATAACCGGATTTGAAATGTGTTCATCTGAACATGATGACATTAAAAGAGAAATAAATACAAAAACCAAATATTTCATATTTTCGCCAACCCATTTAGTCCGTGAGATATTTTTATGTACTTATCTCACGAGTTCAGCCCGTGAGATATTTTTCAAATTTTTATCTCACGGGCTAAATTTAAGTTTTATCATTCGGCTTGTCAATAATTTTTTAATTTAAACGAATAAAGATGTGTCCCATTTTGTAGTGGGCTACATTATGAGTGTTGCTGATCTACTCATATTTTGGTCAAGGTATGGCCCTCGACCGGCGCAGGATATACAAAAATTTATCGCACTGAAGTGCAACATTTACCCTCTTTTAGGCGTCATCATAGTAGTTTATTGATCAGTTCTGCCGCTCCCTTTTTTCTTAGAATAGGATCAATTAAATGATACCGGGTTTCTTGTTCGTTCATTCCCATAGCTATATCGTTTTATAGTTTTTGTTAGTTCAATTGTTTTGTACCAATAGTAAAACGATGATTTATCAGGTTGTCGCTTTAATCTGTTCAGAAATGTCCAGTCAGGGTCATCAATGTTCCAATCCTTTATATCCTGTCTCTGATAGTAAGTTATTGGTGTCAGATCATTCAACAGTAATTTTGTTGCCAAATATGCAATCCTTGCCGAAGCTGGTACGGCATCATCAATTCTGAAATTGCCGGACATTAAATATCCGGTACCAAAGGCAGTAATTCCTCTTTGTATTTGTGCAAACTTTGCTTTCTCTTCAGTATTTCCTCTTTCCCGTTTTGTAATTATAAGACACGTATCAATGGTATCTTGAAGAGCTTGTTCATTAGTTAAATCCGGATGTTTTTCTTTCCTGTATTCGATTTCATGTTTAGCAAAAAGTTGAAAGCTTTTTGCAACTACCTCGATAGAAGAAATTTTCTCAAATAGTTTACTTAAATCGTAGAGTTGCTTGCATATTTCCATTGTCGCTGACTGTCCACCTTTTTCATATGGAATCCCGATAGTATTTGGAGCAAAAGCAGTCAGTTTATCACCGGTAATAGCATCAATTGTTGGGACAATAACCTTTGTTTCTTCATCCGTTTCAATCCATTTTGCTTTTATAACTTTTTCTGTTGTTTCCGGATATGTAGAATCTTCAATAAGAACATCCAAAAGAACAGTTCCGGAATATGTCCCTTTTAATGAAGATTCATATGCAAATTGATAATGTGCCTTTGGCACACCCGGTTTATAACTTCTGTGCCCTTGCAATTCAAAACCGGTAAATCTTGATGACCCAATAACTTTTTTCAATATAGCTTCGAGCTCTTCCTTCTTCGTGTTTGAGATAATATCTATATCAATAGAGAATCGATTTCCTTCTTCCAAAAGCAATACCAAGCTGGTACCCCCTTTAAAAGTAAACTTTAATCCGTTTTGCTGAAGCTGCTCTAATAGATGTAATGCATATATCATTTTTTCTAAAATATTTACATCTATTCTTCTATGTTCAGCTTGTTTTTTAAAAGATTGCAACCATTCTTCAGAAAAACATTTATCTTTAAACATCGATAATATCCTTTACTAAATAGTGCATATTATTGCTTAAAAACATATTAATATCATTATCTCTTTCTCGTCTCTTTGCATAACTAAAGAGTTTTGTATAATTAATATCATAACGCTTTAATGCATTTTCAAAAATGTGAACCAGTTCTGATCCTTGGGAGTAATAAAAAAGTTTATCCTCGGTAAAAACGTCAACTAATATCTTTTCCAGGAAAGGTATTTGAAATTTTAATTTCTTTTCAATTCGTTTTGTAATAGGAGAGCGAGTCACTAGCTTTTTAATAACAATTGGTTGTATGCTTTCAGCTACATAAAAATTTATAGCTTTCTCATCCGGAGTAAGGTAAACATCACCTTTGTAAACTTCTTTAATCTCATAGAAAAAGGAATCTAAAAAGTCTTTTTCAACCTCGATAATAATTATCTTTTTGCCGGACTGATGTTGGGAAAACTCATTTAACCAATTTGTTTCCCATATGCAGTATTTTACATCTTCGAATTTATCGTTGATTTTTCTGGCAAGCTTTAATAAATCTTGCGAAACTTCAGGTTTGTATTTTGGCTTATACGAAATTGTATATAGACCCCGCATTAAAGGTTTTATGATATTCTTATTTTTCAAATCATAGATTCTCCACCCAAAAGTCCCTTCTTTAAGGTTCGGCTCAAAGTATTTAAAGAATTCAAAAAGCTCATTCCTGGAGAATGATTCCCTATCTTTAAATTCTTCAATTAATCTATTTTCTATAATTTTGGGCATATTGAAAATCCAATTTTTACCAAATATACAAAATTCTGGTTGAATTTAGAAATCAAAAATACGCCAGTAAACTAAATTTCTGGTAATTTTTAGAAACGCGCATATAAATCTCGAATGAACTTCATTAGCTTGCCCTAAGAAATTCCCATGACTTATATCAAATCTCAGCCTCTCTGCCAACATTAAGCTTAGAGCATATACTTATATGGAAAACAGACCATCCTACTTATGTATTTATAATGCGGGGTCGTTCCCCTACCAATATTCGCACACAATTTAAGTTTTATCATCGGGTTTGTCAATGTTTAAATGAATGAATGATAAACATGCGTTAGCTTTTTCATGATACTGCACGACGCGGGACTTCAACGAAGCGGCGCGGACCTTCAACAAAGCGAGGCGGGAATTCAACTAAGTGACGCGGGAATTCAACTAAGCTACGCCGATTATCGACTAAACTGCGCAAATTCTCCACTTTCCGGCGGAAAGCTTCAACTATAGGGTGGAGAATGGCTTTTTCTTGTTGAGATCACAAATGAAAAATGAAAAGATTCCTCACCCATCCGGTAAGCGGACCAGAATGACAAATTTCTTCCATGGACATTAGTATAAATTTTTCTTCCGCTAATGCAACAATTCCCCTATTTTAATCGTCCAATGAGTAGTTTTTTGAAAGGACCGTCGCAAAGACGGTATTTTTTGACGGATAATTTCTACATTGTAGAAATATTTTTTTGATTATAATTTCTATATCATAGAAAAAAGGTGGGGTTAACATGAAATATTTATCTAGACCGGAAGAGTTGGTTCTACTCACTTTGTGGAGAATGCGTGATGAAAAGTACGGCGTCAACATCAGGAAATTTCTTTCCGATATGACCGGCAAGTATTGGTCAATCGGGTCGGTCTATGTTCCGCTGGATCGCCTTGAGACGAAAGGTTATGTGAAATCGTATCTCGGCAATGCAACAGCAGAACGGGGCGGCAAAGCAAAAAGATTTTATGAAATTACCGAAGACGGTCTGGAACAGTTAAGTGAAATCCAAAAAGTCTACGCCGCTTTTTGGCAGAACGTTCCTGATTTCTCATCAAAATAATGTGGAGTAAAGATAGGGTAGTCTCAAAAGTCATTTTTTTTGAAATAATAGAACACTGATGACGCGGATGCAACTGATCTTCGCAGATCAATTTATTGAATAATTCCTTTTGAGAAAACCTCATCTCTGATAAAGAATATGTCAAAAATTACAAAAAGCATATTATGGTTTCTTCTCAATTACCGTCACCCCGACAGCATGATCGGGGATATTGAGGAAATGTACAACGAGTTAAGAAAAGAGAGGGGATATATATATGCGTGGTTATGGCTATGGGGGCAGGTTATCATTGCCATCCCGAAATATTTTTCAACATCAACCTATTGGGGGTGCATCATGTTCAAGAATTATTTAAAGATATCCATCAGGAATATTATCAAGCACAAGTCGTTTTCATTTATAAATATATTCGGTTTGGCTATGGGCTTGACCGTAAGTATATTGATTATGCTCTGGGTACAGGATGAACTTAGTTATGATAAGTATAACGAAAAAGCCGACAACATCTACCTTTCATGGTTAATCATTGCCAACAATGATAATCCGGATCAGGGGGGCACACAACCGACAACATCACACGAACTCCTAAAAGTTTTGGATGAGCGATTTCCTGAGGTTATAAATAGCGCACGGTTATTCGGATTAAGAAGCCGCGTATTAAAACATGAATCCAAGATGATTGTAGAGGAAAACGGGTATGCAGCAGATCCCTCTGTCTTCGATATACTCACATACCCCATTTTACAAGGTGATGCGTCAACTCCGCTGGCGGATCCGCATTCGATAGTGCTATCCCAGGATTTGGCACATAAATATTTTGCAAACGAAAACCCGGTTGGAAAAGTTATCAGGTTCGATAATCAATTTGATTTGACCGTAACTGCTGTTATGAAAAACATACCGGTTAATTCCTATCTGCAAATTGATTATTTAATTCCGTTCCAGAATTTAAATGAACTCGGTTTCTCTCTAACTTACGAAGGAAGATATTTCTACCCATGTGCATTCTTTACATTTTCGGAAATGAAGAGGGACTTCAATCTTGAGGAATTCAATAAAAAATTGTCCGATGAAATTTCCTTCAGCACTGCCAGTATCCGCGGGTTTTATGAACTTAGACCTCTTCTTGAAGCATACAGGTATACACAATACGGGGGAGATGATATTTATTACATATTTTCATTTGTGGCTTTTCTCATTTTACTTTTGGCTTGCATAAATTTTATAAATCTCTCAACGGCAAGATCGACATTAAGATTGAAAGAAGTAACCGTTAGAAAAGTTGTCGGGGCGGGGCGAACCCAGTTAATATATCAATTTTTAGGTGAAACAATTTTCCTTGCATTCCTTTCTTTGGTCTTCGCCGTAATTTTGGTTTCGCTTTTACTGCCTGAATTTAATTTGCTGCTCAGCAAGCAGATATCCATTAATTACTTTGATCCGGTTAACATTCTTGTATTATTTGTGATTGTTATTTTAACCGGGTTGGCAGCCGGGCTTTATCCCTCAATTATCATTTCAAAATTTAATCCGGCTCAAACCATGCGCTCCGGGAACAAGATGAAAAGTAGAAGATTTAATTTGCGGAAAGCTCTTGTTGTCTTACAATTTTCTCTCTCAACTATCTTCTTAATAAGTACAACCATTCTTTCAGCGCAAATCTATTACATGAGCAGAATGGACCTTGGTATGGAAAAAGAAAACGTTTATATGGTAAACCTTGAAGGGGAAGTTCAAAACCGGATTGAGATAGTTAAGCAGCGATTATTAACTAATCCCAACATCGTCTCGGTGTCTTCATCTTCTCACATCCCCACAAATATTACCGGTGGTGGTTTTGAAAAATGGGGAAGAGAAGATTTGGGCGCAAGATGGATTGTTCAAACATTTGTGGATTCCGATTTTCTTAAAACAATGAATTTACATCTTAAGGAAGGGCGTTTCTTTAAAAGCGAATATGCCTCCGACACTTCTGAATCTGTCGTAATTAATGAATGTGCTGCAAAAGATCTCGGTCCAGATTTTAAGGTTGGCGATAGGTTTTTCTTCCGCGGTAAAAACTATAATGTTGTTGGAATCGTAAAAGATTTCCATCATCGTACGCTTGCTGCCGTTATTGCCCCGATACTTTTCAGTTTTGAGGAAAAGAGTAATAGAAATATTTTAGTAAAAATAAAATCCAATCCGAACTTTCCACAGCAAACTAACGAGACAGTTGATTTTATAAAGTCTACCGTCAACAATTTCAGCCCGGAATTTCCTCTGGATGTTACTTACTTAAAAACTCTTGAATCGCGAATAGATATTATATTCAACCGCGCACAGAAGTTGATTATTTCCGCTACTATCTTGGCCATGATAATCTCCTCCTTGGGATTATTCGGCTTATCTGTTTATCTAAGCGAAAGGAAGAAAAAAGAAATCGCCATCAGGAAGGTATTCGGTTCATCTGCCGCTAACGCACTTTTGTTATTGAGTAAAGAATTTATTATGCTTATTTCAGTTTCCCTTGTTATCGCAATACCTATCGCATATTATATCATGAATATATTTCTTGAAGGATATCCATACCGGGTTGAAATCTCACTATGGATGTTTGCCGTTAATGCGCTGATGGTAATTGTTATTGCATTGTTGACAGTGTTGTATCAATCACTTAAAACAGCAAACACAAATCCTGTTGATGTTATTAAATACGAATAATTATAAAAACCCAACTTCCCTGCCTGCAGCAGGCAGGTTTCAACATTAGAGAAGTTGGGTTTTTGAAATACACAGAATCGACATCAATTGAAAAACAGGCACCCAACTTCTTACAATATTAAATAAGTTGGGTGTCTTTATTTACATCCCGTTTTCAAAACACATTTCAAAATAATTAAAAGCTTCGTTATTGAGCTGTAATTCGACTTTTCACGTCATAATCATTTACTAAAATTTTTTCCATTGCTATACCTAACTTCTCTATGTATCTTACGTCTAAAATACATAGCGCTACAAGGTATATAGGAGTATAAGGTATAATGATTTCTAAAGCATTGGTCGCAGCATCGACAAAACCATTGATATTGGCCATCCTGCGGGGTGGAGAAAATTACGGTTATCAAATCATCCAAAGAGTAAAAGAACTTTCTGGTGGAGATCTTGAATGGGCTGATGGTATGCTCTACCCTGTTCTGCACAGGTTGGAAAAAGACGGCTTTGTTTCAACCCAATGGAAAATTGGGGACGGGAAACGAATGCGGAAATATTACCGCTTAACCGAAGCAGGCAGAAAAGAACTTGAAGCGGAAATGAAACATTGGGTATCAATTAATGAAGTGCTGGGGAAGCTTTGGGGTCCGCTTCCCGCATTTGAAAATTAATTTATCGGGGGAAAGATGTTTGATTTGGAATTGGCCATAACAAAATGGCGCAAGCTGCTTAGAAAAAATTCGGCGCTTGAAGACGGATACATTGAGGAACTTGAATCGCATTTGAGAGAAGAAATTGATGAAGGTAGAGGCTTGAGCGAAGAAGAAGCATTTAATGCAGCAGTTGAAAAAATCGGTGTTGCTGAAAATGTTGGTGAGGAGTATTACAAATCCGATACTACACACATAAGCAAACGCCCACCGTGGCAGACCAATCCATACATTCCGGCATTACTTTACAACTATTTCAAATTAGCTTTTAGAAACCTCCGCCGAAATGCTGCTTATTCATTAATCAACATAATCGGGTTGTCAATTAGTTTGGTAGTATTTTCTGTATTCGCTCTGGGGTTCGGTGTGCATCTCCATGCCGATAGATTCCATAAAAACGCAGATAGGATTTTTGGTGTTATAAAAGTTGAAGAAGCGCAGAACAAAGAATTAAATCATTCAGCTTTCCTACCCGCTCCCCTTTTGCCTGCTATGAAAAGTGAATTCCCGGAAATAAAAGAAGGCACTCGCGTAAGCAGTCCAGGGAGATTAAAAATAGAAGTAAACAATAGCATCTTCTTCGAAAACAATGCACTCCTCGTTGATAAAAATTTCTTTGAAATATTTTCCTTTGATTTAATTGAAGGAATTGAAAAGACTGCATTAACCTCTCCTCAATCGATAGTTATAACAAAGAATATCGCGGAAAAATATTTCGGTGAAGACAACCCTGTTGGAAAGTATTTACTTATAAACAACAAGGATAAATTTACTGTAAAAGGCGTTATGGAAAATTTGTCCCGTTTTTCGTCACTCCAATTTGAATTTTTAATTCCCATGGAAGCATCAAAATCACTCGGCATGGATTTAGATAAATGGAATAGCAGCCGCTACTCTACTTTCCTATTATTGAATAAAGTTGACGATAAAGCTACACTTGAAAGCAAACTAGCTGCATTTAGGTTGAAATATTGGAATCCCGATAAAGACCCGGTTAACAATATTTATTTGCTCCCCCTCACTGATTTCAGATTGAAATCGGATCATATTGAATCTATGATGCGAGCGACACAACTTTCAACTTTGGTAATACTTATGAGTTTCGGCATACTCCTGCTTATAGTAACCAGTTTTAATTTCGTTAACCTTTCCATAGCACGTTTCATGACCAGAGTAAAAGAAATAGGTCTGCGAAAAGTACTCGGCGCAAAACGAGTCCAATTGATAAAGCAATTTATGACCGAGTCTATACTAATTGCATTTATTGCTTTTCTTTTAACAATATTATTATATGAATTTGCCTCTCCTATTCTGATGTCTTATATGGAGACATTTAAATTAGTAGGAGCAATTGCCCGTCAATCAAATTCTATTTTTAACTACCCTGTTTTATTACTCTATATATTTGCCGCCGCAATGTTTTCCGGAATTTTATCGGGCATCTTCCCGGCCTTTTATGTTTCCGGCGTAAACCCGGTAAATTCTTTGAAAGGGAATCTAGCTATTGGTAAATCCAAAAGACGGGGTACAAAAATTTTAATAGTCGGACAATTTTTTATTTCAACAATGATACTAGTTTTTACCGGTTTATTCGATAAACAACTCGATTATTGGGTACATAACGCCAACTTCGGCTATTCGCGTGATAATATTGCGATTATAGAGTTGCCTGACGAAACATTGGATAAAAGACAAATTTTGATGGATGACATTTCTAGTCTACCCGGCGTTAATATGGTATCCGCTTCTCAAAATATTCCCGGATTATGGTCTTCTGAAAAGATGGCTAAACTTATAGGTAAGGATGATTCGGATTCATACGAAATGTATGCATATGGAGTTACGGAAAAATTCACGGAAATATTATCGATTCCACTTGTTGAAGGGCGAAGTTTCGATATTCAGTATAGCGATATAAATAATATTATTATCAATAAAGCAGCGGCTCTTAAATTCGGTCTGGATAACCCGATCGGAAGTGTAATTGTTCTTGATTCAGTAGAACATACAATTGTTGGCGTAACGGAAAATTTTGCATTCAATGATATTGGATTCGACCTACCCCCTGCCATTTTTTACCTCGAAAAGAATGACATCAATTTCATGCTAGTGAAATTATCCAAGGAATACGACACCCTGGCGAGAGATCATTTCACCCAAACGTGGAGTTCTCTTTTCCCAAACCTTCCACTCGAAAGTTACGGAATGAACAAGTTTTTTGATGAGGTCATGAGTGTTGGTTCCTCAATTTTAGGCATTTTTAAAATGATAGGATATTTATCCGTTATCTTTTCATATATCGGTTTGATCGGGCTTCTAAGTTTTATGATTGCAAGAAGAACAAAAGAGATAGGAATACGAAAAGTACTTGGGGCACCCGTCTCAAAAATAATAAAAAATATTGTGAATGAGTATCTCCGGCTCGTTGTAATTGCCAATGTAATTGCTTTACCGCTTATTTATTACTTGTGGAATAAAATTGTTCAGTCGGGATTGCTCTTTATGCAGCCGTTTAATTTTACATATACACTTATTACCCTGGCGGTAACTATTATTATAGCAGCGTCAATAATCATCTCGCGGGTTTATAAATCGGTTAAAATAAATCCGTCCGAGTCATTAAGATATGAATAAACATTATACGGGGGAAATGATGTTCGATCTGGAAAAAGAAATAAAAGCATGGAGAAAGTCTTTAAGAAAAAATTATGCTCTTGAAGACGGGTACATTGAAGAACTGGAATCACATTTGCGTGATGAGATAGACAAAGGTATAGGCGAAGGCAAAGGCGAAGAAGTTGCATTCAATGAAGCAGTATCCAAAATCGGTGTAACAGATACGGTGGGTGAGGAATATTTTAAATCCGACACAACACACATCAGCACTCGCCCACCGTGGCAAGCACCTACATGGATGCCTGCAATGATGTACAATTATCTCAAAGTTGCAATTCGTAACATCAAAAGAGACTTTGGTTTTTCAACAATCAATATAACAGGTTTAGCAGTTGGAATTGCATGTGTACTGTTCGTGATTATTTTTATCAATCGATTATACAGTTATGATACATACCATAAAGACTATAAAAGGATTTACCGCGTCGGGTTGAACATAACTTCAAACAATGTATCGACCGGTTACGCTATGAATGTTCCGCCGCTTGCGCCTGCACTTAAATCTCAATACCCTCAAGTTGAAGAAGCTGCAAGAGTTTTTTATTGGAACTCGATTAGGACTATAAAATTAGGTAACAAATATTTCTACGAAGAAGGTTTTGTCTATGGTGATAATGAAATATTCGATGTACTCTCTTTCAATTTTCTACAAGGCAATCCTAAAACGGCATTAATCAAACCTTTATCGCTTATTATACCAGTACGACTGGCTGAAAAATATTTCGGCACAACAGACGCACTAAACAAAACATTAAATGTTGATGGAGTCGATTACACTATCACCGGTGTTATTGAAAATGCGCCCGATAACACACACCTCCCTGTTGATATTTTTGTGCCGATGGAGGACTTAAACAACCCGTATTGGTTGAACTCGTGGGATTGGCCGGGCATGTACACATACATCAAAGTAATAAACGGAACAGATGTAGTTTCACTCCAAAATTCAATTGAAGATATTATCGATAAACATTTAGCGACCAGAAATTTAGAAGCGAAAAGCGCATATGATATTTTCCTGCAGCCTATAACCGATATTTATCTTAACTCGAATCTTGAGTACGAACTCAACACAACAAACCCGCAATTACCAATTATGCTCATATCCATTGGGATAATCATCCTAATGATCGCGTGTTTCAATTACATTAATCTATCAACAGTAAGAATGATAAGACGTTTTAAGGAAATCGGTATTCGTAAAATATTGGGAGCTGGAAGATTGCAGCTCTTTAACCAAAATCTAAACGAATCCGCTTTAATGATATTTCTATCATTTTTAATCGCACTGTTAATTTTACATCTTTCATTCCCGCTGTTAAATCAACTGGCTGATGTTAATTATCATTTTTCATTTCTTTATGAGTTGAACACAGTTTTAGTTGTTGCCGGAATTTTAATTGCGATGGTAATTGCAGCAGGATTTTATCCTGCCATAATGCTTTCGTCTTTTTCACCCGCAAAAGCGATAACAAACAAAACTCTTGTGTTCACAGGGAACCGCATACGCAGTGTTTTGGTAATCGGGCAATTTGCTATGTCTGTGATCTTGATATTCGGTACCCTGGTTGCTTCATCTCAAATTGGCTATATGAAGAATAAAAGTCTGGGTTTCAACAAAGAATCGAAAATCGTTTTACCTATTCAAGGGCGGTCAAAGCTCCCGTTTGAGTTCCTAACCATTAAAGATGAGTTTAAAAAAATTCCTGGAGTTAGCAATGTGGCGGTTTCATCGCTGGCGCCGGGACAGGGAGCGGGATCACTTACAACGAAAAGTCTTGACGGCAATAATCCGGTTGAACAAATGATGTACTACAATTTTGTAGATGCAGACTTTATCCCGTTTTACGCTATACAAATAGTCGCCGGTAGAAATTTTATTGACGGAAGCAGTAAAGATCACAACGAATCATGTATTATAAACGAATCCTCAGCAAAAGCTTTCGGCTGGACATCTAAAGAAGCAATCGGTAAACAAATCATAACAGGTCTGCGCAGCACCACAAAAACAATAATTGGAGTCGTAAAGGATTTCCACTACCGCGGTATGCAATATATAGTTGAGCCGTTGGTTATTGAATATGACCCGATGATGTTTACAACAATATCACTTTCGGCAAACTCAACATCATTACAACAAACGGTTAAACAAGCAGGGAAATTATTTGAAACTCGTTTTGCCGGCAAACCGTTTGATTACTTTTTCATGGATAATTACTGGAATGAATTATATCAAAACGAAGAGAGAACCGGGAACATATTAAATATCTTCACATTGCTATCTATTGTCATTGCTTCATTAGGTTTGTTAGGACTCGTTTCATTCGTAGCCGAATCTAAAAAGAAAGAGATCGGTGTTCGCAAGGTGCTTGGGTGTTCAACATCCGGAATTATCTTTTTCATGATTATCCGCTTTATAAAATGGATTATAATTGCAAATGTTGTTGCACTGCCATTAGCATACTTTGTAATGAACAATTGGCTTGAAAATTTTCCCTATAGAATCAGCATCCACTGGTGGATACCTGCATTAACTATTGTAATATCAATAAGCCTGGCACTAATTACATTATTATATCAATCCGTAAAGGCCGCAGTGGCAAACCCGGTAAACTCAATTAGATACGAATAACGTTTAGGAGCATACATGTTCAATGTGGAAATATCAATAAAAAAATGGAAATCCTCTTTAAGAAAAAACCATGCATTGGAGGATGGATATATCGAGGAATTGGAGTCGCATTTACGTGATGATATTGAGGAAATCAAAGGCAGAGGCAAAAGCGAAGAAGAGGCATTCAACGAGGCAGTAAAAATAATTGGGAAGATTGATAATGTTGGCGAGGAATATTACAAATCTGATACAAAACACATGAGCAAGCGCCCGCCTTGGGAAAGTTCTGGTTTACTTCCAATGTTATATTGGAACTATTTTAAAATCGCGCTCCGTAATCTCAAGCGGTACAAAGGTTACTCTCTCATCAACATATTAGGTATGACGGTCGGGCTAACATGTGTATTGATTATCGCAATGATGATTCAATATGAATTGAGTTACGATACTTTCCATAAAAATTATTACAGAATTTACCGCATGTATATTGAGCGCCAGGAAAACGATGGCATCTTTCAAATGGCACCGACCATGTTTCCTATCTCTCATTATGCGCAGGAAGAAATACCTGAGATTGAACAGGCTGTCTGCATTACACAACAGACCAAATTGGTTTCATCAGACGATGAGCGGTTTTACCAAACATTGTTTTACGCCCGGCAAAACATTTTCGATGTATTCACTTTCGATTTAGTAAATGGAGATATTAAAACCGCTCTGATGCAGCCGTTCAGTGTTGTTATATCGGAAGAGACTGCCGCTAAATTTTTCGGTGATGATAATCCTGTCGGGAAAATTCTAAAATTCCAGAACAATGAAGATTATTTGGTTACAGGTGTTTTTAAAAATTTCCCGGACAACTCACATCGTAAATGGGACATAATCGCTTCGGCCAATACGCTGGCACAAATCAATTATTCGAGATTGAACAGCTGGGGCAACACCGGCAACGATTATACTTACCTGCTTTTGAAAGAGAATGCCGATCCCGCGGTGATCCAAGGAAAGTTAAAAGAAGTCTTAAAGCGGCACACCGATGAAAGTATATATTCCACGTTCGAACTTCCGATACAGCCACTTAGTGAAGTTCATTTTTCAAAATTGAATTATGATTATGCAAGAACAATCCCGATTTCATATCTATACATTTTCGGAATTATCGCCGCTTTTATACTTACTATCGGGTGCATAAATTTTATTAATCTATCTACCGCAAGATCCGCCGGCAGGTTTAAGGAAGTTGGAGTAAGAAAAATTATAGGCGCTAATAGACGTAATCTTATCAAGCAATTCATGAGTGAGGCATTTTTTACTGTTATTATTTCTTTTGTGCTTGCGCTGGCAGCCTCTTCGTTATTATTAGGTGAAGTCAATGATTTGCTTCATATGAACCTTACAATGGATTTGTTAATCAGTATTAAATTCATAATCACTGCCGTTGTAATTCTACTTGTTACAGGATTTGCCGCGGGATTTTATCCGTCGCTGCTGCTGTCGAATGCAAAACCCGCTTTGATATTAAAAAACGCTGCCATAAGAAAACATAAAAAGTATTCACTGAGGTCTGCACTTGTTGTGTTTCAATTTGCAGTATCGGTATTTTTGATAATCGGCACTATCACAGTTTACGAACAGACCAATTACCTGATGACAAAAGATCTGGGTTTTGAAGGAGATAGAATCCTTTCCATTGAAATCTACGATCCCAATATTATGAATAATGCCGAGCCTTTAAAAAACGAATTACTGAATATCCCGTCGGTAATTTCCGCTTCATACTCAAACGGCACTCCCGCCAGCAACACAACAAGTACAACAAACTTCACTATTGAAGGGAGCGGCAATGAGATCGATCAGAAATTGCAGGTGTTGGACGTTGATTATGATTTTCTTGATACATACGAATTGAAACTCACCGAAGGTAGATTTTTCGATAAGTCACATGGAAATGATTCAACGGTCTGTTTAATAAACGAAACAGCAAAAGCAAAACTCGGCTGGACCGATATAGACGGCAAGAGAATTAGAAAAGGTGATGAACGTATTCCTGCTATAGGTGTTGTAAAAGATTTTCATTATTCATCTCTCCGTGCAGAGATTGCACCGACAATATTCAGATTGAATACCGGCGGCAACAGATATCTTTCTCTTCAATTGGATATTGCAAATATTACTCAAACAATGGAATCAATCAAAAATATTTTCACTAAGCACTCCCCTGCTTACCCGTTCGATTATTTTTTCCTCAACGAAGCATTCGCAAGATATTACCGTGCAGAGAAGACCACCGGTAAATTCATGAGTATACTTTCGATTCTTACCATTATAATTTGCTCCATCGGCTTGTTCGGTTTAACAGCTTTCTCGGTTGAAAATAGAACCAAAGAAGTTGGTATTCGTAAAACTCTGGGAGCTTCTGTTTACAGTATCATATTTATGTTATCAAAAGAATTTGTTAGTCTGGTTATTGCGTCAAATATTATTATTTGGCCGATTGCATATTATCTTTTAAACAAATGGTTGTCTGTTTACCCATTTCGCATTACGCTCGACGTAACGGTTTTCGCCGTAACCATGCTGCTTTCAATTGCTCTCACATTTTTGATTGTCGGTTATTATACCGCGAGAGCGGCATTGGCTAATCCTATCAAATCGCTAAGGTATGAATGACTTACTGATGGGGCTGTCTCAAAAGGAATTATTCAAAATAATAATCCGCGAAAATCAGTTGAATCCGTGTAATCAGCGTGCTATTATTTAAATAAATGTGGCTTTTGAGACAACCCCATCCGATCTTCCTGCCGAATGCTTATAAAAACCAAAGAAACATTACCAATTTTCCCCAAATGTTATTAATTTGGAATTAATCATTTATGGGGTTTTACCTATGCGGAGATTTTCTCTTCTGTTTCTTTTTTCGTACCTATTTTTTGTATCAGTTATTATTTCACAAGATCCTCTACAAGCAACTATCGAATGGTACGGTCATTCATGTTTTTTGATGACCACATCACAAGGGACTAAAATAATTACCGACCCGGTTAACAAATGGTACCCGCGTCAGCCGCACCAGGCAGACGTAGTAACCGTATCACATAATCACGGTGATCATAACGCCGTGCAAATTGTGTGGAATAATCCCCAGATTCTTTACGGCAAAACAAGAGAAGAGATTGATCCCGAACAAAAATTCATTGAGATAGACGAAACAATAAAAGATGTTCACATATACGATGTAGAATCGCATCACTTCAAACCTGAACACAGTCCATCGCTCAACGCAATCTTCGTTTTCGAATTCGACGGCTTACGTGTTTGCCATCTTGGTGACATTGGAAGAGTTCTTACACAAGACCAGATCAACGCGATCGGTCATGTTGATATTCTGATGATACCTGTCGGTGGGTTCTACACGGTTGAAATCCCTGAAGCCGATCAAATCATCGCTCAGCTGAATCCCTACATTGTTTTCCCAATACACTACCGCAACGATGTTGTAGATTTTGTACCTAACACACTCGATGATTTTTTACAGGGGAAAACCAACATCAAAAAACTGAACAACACGGAGCTGAAAATCAGCAAAGCCGAGCTTCCGGAGAAATTGACTTACGTAATTCTTGATTATAAATAATTTATAACCTTTGCTTTTTGCAAATACTGATTTCTCTGCCCGGATTTTTATTTAATAAAATTTATTGCGGGGCAATAATGTCTAAAAATTATTTACTCACATCTTTTAGAAATATAAAGAAGCAAAACTTAACAGCTCACGGAATATATTTTTGATACTGCTCTGGCAATGGCCGGCTTCACGGTTATTTGTCAAACGGCCCAAGCTGCCGAAACGAATCCGGCACAGTCACTTAGATATGAGTAGTGTTGATTATTAAATTTTGAGTCAACGAAACTTTCACGCCGTTCACAAGTCTAAAGAAACATAAATAAAGAGAGACTTATCATGAACGGCTTATTTGTATTACTCATTTTCGCGCTGGCTTTCTTAAATTACAAGATAAACCAATCAACAAATGTTGAGCCTATTCCAATCAGGGTCTTGAACAGAAAAAATAAAAGATAATTTTAACAGGGTTGTATCTTCCGGGATGCAACCTTTTTAATTATCAATAAGTCTGAATTTTTAAGACAAATAAAAACTTCCATTATGAACCGTAATCAAAACATTTCGAAAATTTTCAGCAACTCAGCAGACACAAGTACAACCTTTTTTTTATCCATTAGTCTAAAAATTTAAGACAAATACAGAAGGAGCGAACATGAAATTATTATCACGCAGTGAAGAGATTTTACTGCTTGCAATTTGGAAACTTCAGGGGAATGCTTACGGTGTTACAATCCGTGAGATTGTCTCACAAATGACCGGTCAGGACTGGACACTCGGCGCCATTTACGTACCATTAGACAAACTCACCCGCAAAGAATATGTAAAAAAATCCATGAGTAACCCGACCGGAGAAAGGGGCGGAAGAAGTAAATGCCTTTATGAAGTTTCCGAAGACGGCAAAAAAGCATTGAAAGAAATCCGCGAGGTGCAGGAATCGTTATGGAAAGATGTAACAGATATAGCCTTTGATAGGAATTTCTAAAATGAAACCGCGAGCGCCTAAAGTAGCCCGGCTGATTCTAAAACTTTTTCTTAATAAAGAAAGGAACCGGCACCGCCTTGACGAATATGAAGAAGTATTCGAGTATATGCTCAGCGAGTCGGGTTATAATAAAGCCGCTCTGTGGTACTGGATGCAAACATTAAGATCATTGCCAAAATTAATTATCAATTCTATTTATTGGGGGGGAGAAATGCTTAAAAATTATTTACTGATTGGATTAAGAAATATCAGAAAGAACAAAATTTATTCTGCAATTAATATTATCGGCCTTGCGCTGGGTATTTCCTGCAGCTTATTAATTTTCATGTATGTAACCGAAGAGCTTAGTTTTGACAATTACCATAAAGACGGTGATCGCGTATTCAGGGTGTATGAAGAAATCAGCTCGCCTACAGCAACAAAAACATATGCGCCGATAGCTTGGCCGGTTGCGCCAACCCTATTAAAAGATTATCCGCAAGTTGAATATGCCGCACGGATATACACTTATTTAAGTACCCGTCTAGTGAAAAACAAAAACCGTGTTTTCTATGAACCCAATTTCATTTATGGTGAAAAGGATATCTTTAAAATTCTCACTTACAATTTCATTCAAGGTAATCCCGATAATGCATTAGCTCGAAAAAATACGGTAGTTCTGACGGAATCCATTGCAAACAAATACTTTGCAAACGAGAACCCGGTGGGCAAAATACTAATAATAAACGAAACCGATTATGAGGTTACCGGCGTAATTGAGAATTTGCCATACAATACACATCTCAAATTTGAAATGATTGCCTCTCTTAATACAATTGAAGATGAAGGTTGGTGGTCCAATTGGTTCGGTACCGAATGTTATACTTACATCAAACTATCACCCAATATTGATGCCGATGAGTTTGAATCACAAATGTCGACTTTTGCCGACAACTATATTGATAAGTCATGGCGGCAACGGGGAAAATTTCATCGTTTCTATTTACAGAATGTTTCTGACATTCATTTGAAGTCCGACACTTCATTCGAGATGGAACCCCCCGGAAATATTTTTACAATTATTCTGTTTGCTGTAATAGGAATTTTTGTCTTGCTGATCGCATCACTCAATTACATGAACCTGTCAACGGCTAAGTCACTTCACCGCGCAAAAGAAGTAGGCTTGCGCAAAGTAGTGGGGGGAAACAAGAAACAAATCGCGATTCAATTCTATTGCGAATCGATTTTATTTACTTTATTCTCAATTGTTACTGCTTCGATAATCACATTAATCTTATTCCCATATTTTAATGAACTGTCGGGGACATTCTTCAACTACAAAGACTTTTTTAGATTAGAAATTCTTGCCGGTTTACTCCTTATCGGTCTGATAGTAGGCCTTGGCGCGGGGAGTTCCCCTGCTCTTTTCCTCTCCTCTTTTAAACCGGTTACTGTTTTAGGAGGATCTTTTAAGAAAGGTAAAAAAGGTTCATCTATGCGAAAGACCATGGTGATATTCCAATTTGCGATTTCTATGGTACTAATTATAGGTACCCTGGTAATTTACCGGCAGATTTCTTTCATGCAGAACGAGAAGCTTGGATTTAGCAAAGAACAAAAATTGATTATCCCGGCGCAGGGGGGAGCTTCTATAAGGGAAAACTCCGAACAGATTAAAGATATTTTAGCACGCAATCCCAACATCCAAAGCGCAACAGCTTCCTCCGCTGTTCCGGGGGATATATTTTCTTCGTTCAATGTAAAGGCTATTACGCAAGATTTTCAATTCGATGACGGCGTGTATCATTTGTTTATTGATCCCGATTTTTTTCCTTCTTATAATATAGAATTACTAGCAGGACGTAATTATATAAAAGGAAATTCGGCAGATATGTCCGACTGGTCCAAGCACACAAATTTTATAATTAATGAAGCCGCGGCCAAAGCTTTCGGTTTTGTTGATCCTCAAAATGCATTAGGGCAACAGATTACAAGCGGGCTTGGAAATATCAGCGGGGAAGTAATCGGTGTGACGGCAAACTTCCATTATGAAGGTCTTCAATCGGCTGTTGAACCTCTCGTTATTAGTTGGTTCCCGGCAAGATTCCGTTGTATGACTCTATCGATCAACACGAAAGACATGCCCAATACTATAGAATATGCCAAAGAAAGATGGAGCGAGTTATTTCCCAACTCCCTAATGGAATACAATTTTCTTGATGAGGAGTATGATGCTCTATACCGTTCTGAAGAGCAGACTGCAAAAATTGCCACCTCATTTACATTTATCGGTTTATTAATTGCATGCCTAGGTCTATTAGGGCTAGTTTCATTCATAGTTGAACAAAGAAGAAAAGAGATCGGGATTCGTAAAGTGCTTGGATCGTCCACTCAAAATGTTTTCTATTTGCTGATTAAAGAATTTATCAAATGGATTGTTATCTCGAATATTATTGCCTGGCCGGTTGCCTATTTATTAATGAATAGCTGGCTGCAGGATTTTGCATATAGAATCGACATCGGAATTGATGTGTTTATCTATGCCGGGTTGAGTTCAATTATACTCATGCTGGTTACTGTATGTTATCAATCGATAAAAGCGGCTTTGGCAAATCCAATCGACAGTATAAAGTATGAATGATAAAAAGAATAATATTGTTAAACCGCCGTGGACTGCTGAAAAGCTTCTAAAAATATTTTTAAGAAACGGTTTGAAGAAACAGCGCGTGGGGGAATTCGGAGAAATTTTTGAATACATCGCTGATAAGGAAGGTATTCATAAAGCAAAACTTTGGTATTGGGGGGCGGCATTGAAATCTATTCCATATATAATTTACGATTCTATCTACTGGGGAGGTTCTATGTTTGCAAATTATCTAAAACTCGCTTTCAGGAATATCAGAAAGCACAAAATAAATTCCTTTATCAACATGTTCAGTTTGGTAGTTGGAATTGTTTCATGCATCCTTATCGCGTTGTGGGTGATCGATGAATTAAGCTACGACAAGTTTCACAATGAATCTGATTCAATTTATCAAGTTTTAATCTCTACTTATCACGGTGGAGCTTCAACCACACCTGTACTGCTTGGACAGAAGTTACAAGACGATGTACCCGAAATAATTTCTTACTCAAGATATCATTGGTTGTTCGAAGGGGCTATGCTCAATTATGAGGATAAATCTTTTTACGAATCAAAACTAAGATTGGTCGACCCTGCATTTCTGGACATATTCACTTTCCCTTTTATACGGGGAAATAAAAAAACCGCATTTAATGATCCTTATTCTATGGTAATAACAAAAAGTATTGCTGAAAAATATTTTGGATCAGAAGACCCGGTTGGTAAGTCGATTATTTTAAATCAATCGCAGGCGTTTACAATAACAGGTTTAATTGATGATGTTCCTAAGAACTCAACATTGGAATTCGACATTTTGATTCCAATGCAGTATAACCTTAACACACAAAAAAAGTGGTACACCGATTGGAATAACCTTTTTGTTATGACGTTCGTAAAAACTCAACCTGGGTGTAATTTAGATGAAATTAATTACAAAATCGGTAGTGTGATGCAAACCATCAACGGTTCGACCGATAAAACAATAAAACTGCTTCCATTTACTGAACGAAGGTTCGAGTTTTTTACGGACATAAATGATATATACATGTTCTCAACTATTGCTGTTTTAATTCTCATAATTGCTTGTATTAATTTCATAAATCTTTCAACTGCTCGCTCTTTGAAGAGAGCTAAAGAAATAGGACTTCGTAAAGTTATAGGCGCAAATCGTAAAAATATTATTGCTCAATTTTTAGGAGAGACTTTATTAATTATCTTCATTGCTTTTGCATTATCAATGCTGTTGGTTAGCCTGCTGTTTCCTACTTTCAATTCATTAATTGATAAAGAACTTACTTTCAATGGAGGATTATTAATTTTACTAACATTTTCTGTTACGCTTATAGCCGGTTTGATTGGAACTATTTATCCTGCATTTTACTTAGCTTCGTTCCTTCCTATAAATGCATTGCAAGATAAAGTCCAAACAATAAGTTCGCGTCTCACATTTCGAAAAATATTGGTTACTGCGCAATTTACTTTATCAATTATTTTGTTGATCAGCATTGCTACTGTTTACACGCAAATGAATTATTTAACATCGCAAGATATTGGTTACAAAAACGACCATTTGATAAGAATAACTTCAGAAGGAGGTAGTGAGCAATATTTCAATTTATTTAAAGGAGCGCTTGAGCAAAATCCTAATATATTAGGTGTAACCGGCTCGCAAGTTGAGCTCCCCTTCTTCTCATGGCATATAAACGGATTCAAATGGGAAGGCAAGGATACTGATCAAAATATTTCAGTCTGTTATAACAACGTCGGGTTTGACTTCGCAAAGACTTTTAATCTTAAGATCAAAGAAGGAAGAGATTTTTCTAACAAAATAATTTCAGATCTTGAGAACGCTTATATAATAAACGAAGAGATGGCAAAATTACTCGGCGGCAGTACAGTTGTTGGGAAACAAATCACCTTGGGTGATGAAACACGAACAGTTATAGGAGTAGTGAAGGATTTTCACTTCAATTCTTTCGATAAGAAAATAGAACCGTTGATTTTAGGTATATATCCTGATGCACAACGCAACATATATGTAAAAATCAGTGGTGCCGATTTTGCCTCAACAAAAAATTTCATTGAAGAAACATGGGATAGATTAATTCCGTCATTCCCGTTTGAATATAAAATGATGGATGAAGAATTCAATTCGGCATTTGAAGATACCGAGCAAACCGCCGGAATACTCAATAGCTTTGCTTTGATTGCACTTATCATATCAGGTTTAGGGTTACTTGGTCTTTCAGCTTTTTCAGCAGAACAGAGAGTGAAGGAAATCGGCATTAGAAAAGTTCTTGGTTCATCATCACTTGGTATTTTACTCTTACTTCAAAAGGAATATCTAAAATATTTATTAATTGCCAATATCATAGCATGGCCGCTGGGTTATTATTTCATGTCGGTCTGGTTGCAGGATTTCGCATACAGAGTCAACTTGGATTTATGGCCGTTTGTTTTCGCGGCCGTTGCTGCTGCAGTAATATCAATTATAACGGTGAGTTATCATTCTATTAAAGCTGCGACGGCTAATCCTATCGATTCAATAAAGTACGAATAATTCAAAAACCTCGAAGGTCTTTACCGATCTTCGAGGTTCTCCAACAAGGGTTTTTTCTCTTCAAAAATATTTTAAATAATTTTTCCCATCGATGCAACTTTTCTACTGGATTCCAGTCTAAATTATTGTTCTGGAATCCGGTAAATAAATTAATGGCGATTTCAGTCATTTATGCAACTTTTTTGGTCATTAGAATTTCGGAAGGCCCGATATGAAAAATACTCATCCCCCTAAAATAACCGGTTGGCTGCTGAAGCTTTTTTCCGGCGGAGAGCAAGCGGAGATAATGCTCCACAACCTAGAGGAGGAGTATTTCGAAATTTCGGAGGATAAGGGGAAACGGAAAGCCGATAGCTGGTACCGGAGACAGGTACTAAAGTCGATTCCGAAATATTCAACATCATCATTTTACTGGGGGGGAGTTATGTTTAAAAGTTATTTCACAACAGCTTTGAGGAATATTAAAAAATATAAAGGATATTCCTTGATCAATATTGTGGGTTTGGCTGTTGGACTCACTTGCAGTCTTCTCATTTTTTTATTTGTAAGTCATGAATTAAGCTACGATAAATATCATGAAAAGAGCGACCGTATATACCGCTTGAATTTACACGTCTCATTCAGCGGCGAGCCTGTATATTTTGCCTCTGTAGCTGCTCCGACTGCGGCCGCTGTGGTTGCCGATTATCCCGAAATTGAGGAAGCCGTTAGAATTTATCCCGATAAAAACTGGTATTTGAAATACAACAACAACTCATTCAAAGAAGCTAATGTTGCATATTCCGATACTACATTATTCAATGTATTCGATATTCCCCTTTTAGCGGGGAGTAAAAAAGATGCGCTTGCCGCACCTAACACGCTTGTAATCAGCGAGAGCGCCGCTGAGAAAATATTCGGTAATGAAAATCCCGTAGGTAAACAAATTTTATTAAACGGCTTTGATGATTATAAAGTGACCGGCGTATTTCAAAACATACCCACCAACAATCATTTTCATTATGATGTTATTGCTTCGTTATCTTCAAATAAAGAATCATACAAGTTGCAGTGGCTTAACAACATCAGTTTTTATACTTACGTTGTTTTAAAGCCAACTGCCGATCCGATAAACTTAGAATCCAAAATGCAGGAACTCTTTCCTAAATATGTTTATACGGATTATAATGTGAATGATGATTTTAAAAAACATGCAAAGTTTACATTACAACTGTTGACCGATATCCATCTTAAATCCGAAGCTTACGAAGAGCTGGAACCGAACGGTAGTATGGCTACTATTTATACCTTCTCCGCGATAGCTTTATTTATTCTTTTACTTGCTGCGGTTAATTTTATTAATCTCTCAACTGCACGTTCCAGCAATAGGGCAAAGGAAGTTGGAATTAGAAAAACACTAGGATCTCACAGATCACAACTTGTAAAACAATTTCTGGCTGAAACAATTATTCTTTGTTTCATTGCATTAATGATGGCGGTTATTTTATTAAATCTATTATTACCAAATTTTTCTCAACTGGTTGAAAGAAAACTAGATTTCATTGCATTCATTAACTATGAAAATATATTCCTAATAATGGCTTCCGTAATCACGATAGGAATTATTGCGGGAATTTATCCCTCTTTCGTATTGTCGTCTTTTGAACCGGTAAAAGTCTTAGCGAAAAAATTAAACAGCGGCACAAAGAGTAATTGGATGCGCCGGGGTTTAATAGTATTTCAATTCATAATATCAATCACTTTCGTAATAGGAACTATAATCGTTACGGAACAGCTATACTACATTCAAAACAAAAACATCGGCTTTAACAAGGAACATGTTCTAATTATTAACGATGCCAATATACTTGACGCAAAGATATTTAGTTTTAAAGATCGGCTGCTGACCATCCCTAACATTATTAGCGTTTCGGTTTCAGGTTCTTTACCGGTAGAATCAGACCGTACACTAGATGTTATGTGCCCTGAAGGAATTTACCGCGAAGACGGAACAGCAGTTAATAAATGGTTTGTCGATTTCGATTACATAAAAACTATGGGAATGGAGATCGTACAAGGACGGGACTTTTCAATTAATTTCCCTACGGATTCAATGTGTGTTGTTATAAATGAGGCGGCGGCAAAGCAATTCGGATGGGATAACCCGCTTGGAAAATATATCTACGAAGAAGCCCCAACAGGCGACGACCCAAGAGGTTACAAAGTAATAGGCGTTGTAAAAAATTTTAATTTTGAGTCGCTTAGAGACAATATTTCACCGGTAGGGCTTTTTACTTATAACCCCGACCGCAGTCTAATATCAGCAAGAATAACATCAACCGATATCAGTGAAACTATCGCCTTTGTAAAAAAACAATGGGATGAGTTTACCGAAGGGCAGCCGTTCGAATATTCATTCTTGGATGAACGATTCAACCGAATGTATAAGAACGAGCAAAAACTTGGACAAGCCCTCAGTATCTTTTCCGGTCTTGCCCTTTTTGTAGGATGCCTCGGTTTGTTCGGGTTGGTTTCGTTTGTTGTAGAGCAGCGTAAAAAAGAAATAGGTATACGAAAAGTATTGGGAGCGACGACAAGCAATGTTTTCTATATTTTCACGAAAGAAACGGTTTTACTGATACTTGTCGCGTTGGTTGTCGCATCACCGGCAGCTTATTATTTAATGACCAAATGGCTGCAGGGCTTTGCGTACAGAATTGATATTAGTATTACACCTTTTATTATTGCAGGTATCGGCGCTCTTTTAGTTGCATTGATAACAATAAGCTATCAAGTAATTAAAGCAGCAAGAACAAACCCAGTAAATACATTGAACTATGAATAAATAATTTATTAACCCCGGCATTTATGCCGGGTACAATTCCAATTAAGAGGAAACATGAAAGAACTAACAAAAATCGAAGAGATACTTTTACTAGCTATCTGGCGATTGAAGAAAGATGCCTACGGTGTAAAAATACGCCAGCATGTGTCTACCGTAATCGAAAAAGATTTTTCGTACGGGCATTTATACGACGCTTTAAGTCAGCTTGAGAAAAAAGAATTCGTTCAGCGCGAACTTGGCGAAGTACTGCCGAACCAGCGCGGTAGAAGAAAAAACATTTACTCCGTAACAGAACTTGGCTTCGAAGCTTTAGAAAAAGCGCGCGAAGTAAACGAAGCAATCTGGGACGGCGTTCCCCGCTTCGCATACGACGATAGAGGAAACGATGGCTGATTTCATTCCATCCCGCATGGTTAGGCAAATCATAGAATTCCTCTCATGGTTCGATCATACCGGGAGCATGATTCATAATATAGAAGAAGAATATTGTGAAATCTATTCCGCCAAAGGGGAAACTCGTGCAAATATTTGGTTTTGGAAACAGATGGTCATTTCAATTCCACGATATATAAAATTAACTGTTTATTGGGGGGGTGTAATGTTTATAAATTACTTAAAGATTGCGTTAAGAAATCTAAGAAAGCACAAAGGTTATTCTTTCATTAACATTACCGGGCTTGCTGTTGGAATTGCATGCAGCCTACTCATTTTTATTTTTGTTAATTATGAATTTAGTTACGACAAATTTCACAAAAATGGGGATAGAATTTACAGGTATGCTTCCCGTATAAAAATCGGCGATGTAAAAATAGATCATGCTTATTCCTCCGCCGCTACGTTTAAGAAAGCTCTTGAAGATTTTCCCGAAATTGAAACCGGAGTAAAAATTTTACAAGTGGGCACAATCCCTATATCTTTCGAATCAAAGACATTCAATGAAACCAGAATTCTTGCGGTCGACTCTACCTTCTTCGATGTATTCAACTTTAAATTGATTTACGGATATCCCAAAACTGTATTGACTGAACCGAACACAATAGTAATTTCCGAAGAGACGGCATTAAAATATTTCGGGAAAATTGATGTTGTCGGGCAGCAACTAAATCTCAAAATTAATTCAGACGAACCGCCGGTAGCTTTTCAAATAACGGGTGTTACCGAAACGGTTCCTTTCAATTCACATTTTCATTATGACTTTTTGGTTTCATCTTCAACATTCCCGGATATAGTCAATAACACAATATGGGACGCTAACAACTTTATATCATATTACCTGCTCAAAGCCGGTGTTTCTCATGAAGCGATCAACGATAAATTAAAGGAATTCACACGCAAGTATTTAATGGGCGAAGATAAATATGATCAATGGATTGCACAAGGTAATTACTGGGATAATTTTTTACAGCCCCTCACTTCTATTCATTTGAATTCAAATATGCGCGGAGAATTTGAGGCAAACGGGGATCGAAACTACGTATATATGTTTCTTATAATCAGCATAATTATACTAATCATTGCATGCATCAATTTTATGAACCTATCTACGGCAAAATCTTCACTACGAGCCAAAGAAGTAGCCCTACGTAAAGTAGTTGGATCCGATAAAAAGAAACTTATTTTTCAATTCTTGAGTGAATCGATAATATTAAGTTTTATATCAATGGCAATAGGCATCCTTATCATTGAATTACTTTTGCCGGGTTATAGAAATATTATTGGTAAACCCGTTAAGATCGATTACTTTAACAACCCGGTTGTTATACCCGCTATATTTACACTAGTTATTTTCATCGGGGTTTTATCGGGAGCTTACCCGGCTTTTGTAATTTCATCATTCAAACCTGTCTCCATAATGAAGTCGAAGATAGGTAATAGCAAACAAGGCGCAACTTTAAGAAACGCATTAATATTAACACAATTTTCAATTTCTATTTTTCTTATTATCGGAACCATAGTTGTTAATCAACAATTAAGCCACATGCAAAATATCAAATTGGGGTTTAATAAAGAGCACGTACTTGTTGTCCGCAATACAAATAATCTGGGTAAAAGCATAAATGCGTTTAAGGAAAGATTGAAAAGCATAAATGGGATTAGTTATGTTTCCGGTTCCAGTATCTTACTTGGCGGATTCGGCAATACCGGATTTAGAGAGGTTGACGGTGACAAAAAAATTAATCTGAACATAGGAATCTGCGATTATAATTATCTCAACGCGCTTGGTCTTGAATTATCGAACGGCAGATTTTTTTCACAAAATTATATTACTGATACTTCAGCCGTAATCTTAAATCAAAAAGCGGTAGAACAACTGGGATGGGATGATCCGATAGGTAAAAGAATTAGTCACCCCTATTTTGATAGGAGTCCATTTACCATAGTGGGAGTAGTGAAAGATTATTACTATGAATCATTGCATCAAGAAGTTAAGCCGATGGCACTTTTCCTTAATAATGGAGCGATGAATTGGTTCGAGGAAGATTATGCCATTATTCGCTTCAACAATGAAAACCCGAAGCAGATTATTAGCAGTGTGGGAAATGCATGGAGTAATATTGCTTCAGGAATTTCACTTGAATATTCATTCCTAGATGAAGATTACAACAACTTATATATAAAAGAGCAATTAATAAGCAAACTATTTACAATCTTCTCCTTACTGGCCATTTCTATTGCATGTTTAGGTTTGTATGGCCTGGCTTCTTTTATAGCCGAAAGAAAATCAAAAGAGATCGGTATTCGCAAAGTATTGGGCGCTTCTACACAAAATCTATTTATTAATCTGGTTAAGCAATTTACAAAGTGGGTCTTAGTAGCTAATATTATTGCATGGCCTATTGCGTATTTGTTAATGAATAATTGGCTGCAGAATTTTGCATACAGAATAAACCTTAGTCCATGGACTTTTATTTTCGCCGGTTTTATCGCACTGGCTATTGCTGTTCTCACTGTAAGCTATCAATCCATAAAAGTGTCTATATCGAATCCCATTGATGTTTTGAAATACGAATAAATAATGAGGTTAAAAAGTAAAGAAATGCATCCGCCGAAATTTGCAAAAGGAATAATAGAATTCTTCTCGCGCTTCGATCATTCCGAAGCAATGATTCATTCTATCGAAGAAGAATATTATGAACTCGCGGATGAGCGGGGAAAATTTTACGCGGATATGTGGTTTTGGAAACAAACAATTAAATCGATTCCTAATTCAATCAAGTTTTCATCTTACTGGGGGGTATCAATGTTAACAAATTATTTTAAGACCGCTCTTCGCGGCATTATAAAACAAAAGGAGTATTCACTCATCAACATTGCCGGATTGGCTGTCGGATTGGCTGCCGCTATTATCATTATGTCCTGGGTTCAAAACGAATTAAGTTACGACAACTTTCACGAGGAAAAAGAAAATATTTACAGAGTGCTTGTTCAACAAACGGTTGACGGAAAAACTTTTGCCGAAGCGGATACCCCTTTCTTAATTGCCGATGAAGTGAAAGTAAAAATTCCGGGTGTCGAATACTCTTCGATTTTCTTACGCCTCCCGAGATTTGTCGTTAAAAGCGGCAACAAAAAATTTTATGAAGAAGGCATTAGTTCGGGGGGCGCAGACTTCTTCTCAATTTTCAGCTTTAATTTTATTGATGGGAATGTGAAAACCGCGCTTGTCAATCCGGGAAGTATTGTAATCAGCAAATCGATGGCTGCAAAATATTTCGGCGGCGCTTCTGCAATGGGCAAATTACTTCAGATAAACGGTGCGCCTTTCACCGTAACCGGAATTTTCGAGAATATACCGCAAACATCACATTTTCAATTTGATTTTATGATCGATTCCCGCTTCATTGAGAGTAACTATAAAGAGATGCTTTCTTGGCATAATTTCAGCAGCCGTAATTATATTAAGTTGCAAAAGGGAACGGATAAACAATTTTCCGAAAATGAAATCAACTCCGTTCTCGCAAAAAATTATAATCCCGAAGACATTGCCCGTATCGACGCAAAGTTCATTCTTCAACCGGTAGATGAAATTCATCTTACTCCCGGCGTAAAAAAATATATCTACATTTTTTCTTTACTGGTTTTATTAATTCTCTTTATAGCCAGTATGAATTATGTTAATCTATCTACTGCAATTTCGCTAAAACGATTGAAAGAGATCGGTATCAGGAAAGTTGTCGGTTCAAACCGATCGCAGCTAATCAATCAATTTCTCGTTGAGACATTAAGCGTTACAATAATTGCTTCCTCTTTAGCCGTATTAATTGACATTCTTATGCTCCCTCTTTTCAACCAATTAGTCGGTAAGACAATTGAAATAGATTTTTTCAGCATGCAATTTCTTTCGATCATGGCTGTTGTAATTTTAGTAACAACCCTGCTGGCGGGGAGTTACCCGGCATTTTTCATTTCCTCTTTTAAGCCGGTAAAAATTCTTAAAGGAGACGTTTATTCAGGAGGTAAATCGAACCGTTTCAGAAGATTGCTTGTAATTACACAATATACGATTTCCATTGGAATGATAATCTGCACAATTATCGTCTCGAAGCAAGTGAACTTTCTAAAAAATAAAGATCTCGGGTTCGAAAAAGAGAGCATTATTTACATACCGTTAGCCGGGAATATGAAAGAGAGATATGAACTTGTGAAAGAAGATTTGACAGCAAATCCCAACATTGCAGGCGCCGCAGCATCAATGTACCTCCCTACCTCATACGGCAGAAACCGGAGTAGCGTAGAATGGGCGGGTAAAGACCCATCGAATATATTAACTGCCGAAACCCCCGATATCGACTATAACTTTTTCGACTTACTGAAATTGCAAATTGTTAGGGGTAGAAATTTCTCAAGAGAATTTTCAACGGATAACGAAGCTGTGGTGATAAATGAAGAGATGGCCAAACAAATGAATGTTGATTCTCCGATCGGTACGGAGATTTCATATAACGGTCAAACTAAACGAATTATTGGAACCGTAAAAGATGCAAACTTTCTTCCGCTAAAATACAATATTGAACCGCAGGTTTTTTCATTATTAACCGATATGACAACAACCATCCGCGGCGTTGTGTTGATAAAGTTAAACCACACTTCAGGCAACGAAGTATCGCAAACCGTTTCTCACATTGAAAATATTTGGAATAAATATAACCCGGATGAACCGTTTGAATTCAATTTCTGGAGCAGTTCTATGGAAGAGTTGTATAATTCCGAGCAGACTATTAGTAAACTCTTCGGTTACTTCTCCACTTTGGCAATTCTTATTTCATGTCTTGGTTTGTTCGGTTTGGCTTCATTGATTGTAGAACAAAAGAAAAAAGAAATCGGTATTCGTAAATCGATCGGTGCGTCTGTTGCATCAATCATTCTTATGCTTATAAAAAAATTCTTTACTTGGATATTGTTTGCCAATCTAATTGCTTGGCCTGTTTCATATTTCGTGATGACAGGATGGCTGAACGACTTTGCTTACAGAATAGACATAACTATTTTGACATTCATCCTTTCGGGTACAATCGCATTGTTGGTTGCGTTGATAGCTGTGAGTTACCAATCGATAAAAGCATCATTGGTAAACCCAACCGAATCATTGCGAACAGAATAACAAACTTTGCGATGTTAGCGCTTCTCAGTGTTCTCTGCGTGACTTTTTTTCACGCAGAGAGCGCAGAGGTTCACGCGGAGGTCGCTAAGAATTAATTGTAGGATTTGTAAAGTTTGATATCTCCCCTTGATCAATTTAAAAACAACCAAATTACCCGATTGAAATGATCTCTTTGTTTTATTATTATAAGGAGTCATTAAATGCGGGACTACCAAAATCGATGAAGATCTGAAATATTTTGAGCTGATCGTCGATTCGGACGAAAAAGCCTTTGATTCTCTTTTCCGCAAATATTACAAACCACTTTACAATTTTGCGGGAAGATACATCCGCGACTCCCAGATTGCGGAGAATGCCGTGCAGGATGTATTCGTTAAAATCTGGACACAGAAAGAATCTCTCGTTATCACCTCAAATGTGAAAGCATATCTCTACACCGCTGTGAAAAATCACATTCTCAACCAGATTAAGTATGAAAAGAGATTATCTTCAATCGACGACTATACCGAATATTCCGGCGGCGACAATCACATCTCGCCCGAAGACGAACAAATGAAAAACGAAACATACATCGCCATACATAAGGCAATCGGAGAGCTCCCGGAAAAATGCAGAGAGATTTTCAAAATGCATCGCTACGATAACCTGAAATATCACGAAATTGCAAATGTGCTTGGAATTTCCATAAATACGGTCAAAACACAGATAAAACGAGCGCTTAAGTCGCTGCACGATAAACTCGAATATTTGATAACATTACTCATTTTATTTTTAATGAAATAAATTATTGAACTATTGTCACCCTAAATGAAAATTCGGGTGTCATCACTTTGGGGGGAGTTGAATTTGCAGAACCCCGGGAATCAGCGGAAATGAAAACAGATTGGGATTTAATACTAAAGTATCTCGATAACGGAACAACGCCGGATGAAGTAAAACGGATTGCCGATTTGCGTAAGGCCGATCCCGGGTTTGATAAAGAAATCAGACTGATTGAAAAAGTCCGTCGAGTTCCGGCACATAACCTCCCCGAACCCGATACCGAAGCGGCTCTTACCAGTGTAAAAGAGAAAATAAAATTATCTCCATACTATGCGGCGATACATAAGCCGGAACCGCAGCAGAAATCACCATTGTTCGAAAAACTTTTAAATAGTTATATCATCCGAGCAGCGGCGATATTCGTTATATTTCTAGCCGGGGTTTATTTGATATCTAAGTTTTACCAAACTTTGATGCAGGAAGGCGTTACTATTTCCGTTAATACAACCGAAGTTAAGGAAGTTACTCTCCCCGACGGCACAATAGTGACTCTCGACGCAGGCAGCCGTTTCAACTATCCCGAAAACTTCAGCGCCCCAAACCGTACCGTATCACTTAACGGTGAAGGATATTTCAAAGTTACTTCCGATCCGAACAAACCTTTCATAATTCAAGCGCCGAATGCGACTGTGACGGTACTCGGCACCGCGTTTAACCTGCGCGCGTGGGATGAATACGATAAATCAATAATTGCCGTTGAAGAAGGAAAAGTCTCTTTTAAATCAAAGTTTGAAACGGAAAAAGAAGTAATACTTACCAAAGGGGAGATGAGCGTCATAGAAGGGGACACTCCCCCTACACCGCCTGTACCCGCGGAAGTAGAACAATTCACTTCATGGCAGATACGTGAAATGAATTTTCAAAATACGACTTTCAAAGAAGTGCTCGATCAACTCTCGCGGTGGTACGATCTTGAGTTTGAATTGCCCGACGATTCATACATGAATGATATGCTGACTGTTTACATCAAGAAAGAACCTATCGAAAACATTCTCGACCTGATATGTATAATGATGAACTTCACTTATGAGAAGGATGGAAACCGGGTAGTCTTCAAAAATTAGTTCCTGGCTTCTGGCTGCTTGTCTCCGGTTTCTCGTTATTTGATTGCTCAGCCTGAAACGTGTTAATACGGAAACCTGAAACCTGCCAACCTGCAACTTGAAAACCACATTTCAATTGACATCCAAAATTCTAAAACTTAAATTGCAAACGAGCATTGATATGGGGACAAATACATACAGTGTGATTTGGGTGGTTTGGTTTCGCGTTTATCCACCGATTGTTTGGCGAGTAAAATACTAAAGAGTTATACATATGGAGAATCTAAATATGAGAAAATTAATTTTTATTATGATTTACTTATCGGCATTATTATTAACTGGATGCGTTTCATCAATGAATGTCATTTCAAAAATCGAAGATTTTCATTTAGACAACAATGAAAATATTTTAGTTGTTGAGTATTATGAAAAAGTTGATGACCCAAGTGAAAATTATAATACTGGAAGTAAAATTTCTATTGAGGGTTATAAAAATTTTAATCTTAAACCCGGTACTAATAGATTCAATTTAGGCGATTTATACTTCTATAAGCCCAAAGATGTTTTTAAGTTTAGTGTTAATTATATTCAACCGAAATCCTATACTGTTTATCACATTTATTACCCTGTCATTACAAAGGGTGTTAAAGGTCAAAAAGATTATAGTCCTTCTTACTATAGTGGTTGGGACGGCAAACGAATGCATAATGATGCAGAGAAAATTAAGATCACTGAATTCAAAGCTTGGGATATTAAAGAAATTTTCAAAGCCCATCTTGAAAAAATACTTCCAATTTATATCAAAAAGTTAAAAAGCAATAGAATAAATTTAGAGATAATCGATTCAGAAACATTAATACCTTTGCCGGGTTACAAAACTAATTGTAAACTTATTATTAATAATATAGAGCCCAATGGTAAATACCAATTAACATCTTCAGAAATTAAGAATGATTTACTTACAACATCTTTTCAGTCAACACGGATGTTTGATTATTATATTAATGATTTTGTTGCTAAAGTAAATAGTGAAGATAGATGGAATGTTGGGAAACCCTATTCTCCTACAATTTCTAGAGAGAATGGTGAAGACGTTAGTAAATACAGTATACAGATGCTAAGAAAACAAGGGCAACAGGATTCGCTGGATATAACTATCAGAGCAGAAGGATATGAGTATTTTCGTGGGAAGGTTTATTTTTCTAACACAAGTGAACAAAACTATATAATAAAATTACCGAGATTGGGCTCAAAAGTAAAAATGGAAATCATTGATAAAACGAAAGCCTCAATTTATAGAAAAGAAGAATTTTAGATATAACCTATATTAAAGGTTCATAGTCCACGCCACATAGAAGCGGGACAGGCAAGAAAAGAAATAATATCCCCCGCGATTATTTTTTTATGTCATTGAGAGTATAACTTAGGAACAACTAAGTAATTATTCATTTCCCTGCAGGGAAGATAGAAATTGCAATACCCTTTTATATAGAAAAAAGTAAAAACAATATACTCACATCGAATAAGTGAATATCCGATATATTAAAGGATTCTATTATGACTATACCAAAACTAATCCTTGCATCGGCTTTAATAGTAATCTCGCTCAATGGATGTTCTAATAAAAACACTACTGATAATATCGAAGGGTTGTGGATATCAACCGAAGAAACATCTTCTAATTTTGGAATCGCCGAAAATGCTGTTTTGTTTATCAAAAAAGATAGTAATAATAAGCTGACCGCCCGCTGTTGCTTTATCGGGAACGATGAGTTCAAAATGGATTGTAAGTTTATTGATGTACAATATGATGGTATTGCAAAAAGAATATATATAATTGATTCTGATTTGGATACTTTGATTTTCAGCCTGGATGCTGAAAGTAATATGCTTATAGGCGGTGTCCATTCAGAAGATGAAATAAACCCGGTAAATTTTGTTCGTACAGAAAAAGATTTTACGAATTTATTTTACCCGCGTATACCCGACAGCCGCGGACAAATAACATATAGATATATCAAACCTGAGCAAATTGATAATTATTTACAGACAGATTCCATATTCAAATTTGTAAAAGATTCAACTTCAGTTTACAAGCTGATGGAACGGATTATTAAACAAAACTCCGGACGGCTGGAATCCATATTAATAATCAAAGACGGGAAACTTATACTTGAAGAATATTTTTTCGATTATAATCGAACGAAGCTTCATCGCATTAACTCATGCACCAAAAGTGTTACATCTTTACTGTTAGGAATAGCTTTGAACCGTTATAAAATAAGTAATGTCGATCAATCGGTTTTCAATTTCTTCCCGCAATATGCTTCGTTAAAAACACCTGAAAAGGAGCGAATAACACTTAAGCATGTTTTAACAATGACGGCCGGATTTGATGAGGAAGATGAATTTGAAGGTTTCGGCCAGGATAATTTTATTCAATATATACTTAATAGTCCAATGGCAACAAATCCGGGAGAAAAATTTAGATACAGCGGTAAATGCACAAATCTTCTCGGCGGTATAATATATTCACTTGAAAACAAACAGGCTGATGAATTTGCAAAAGAAGTTCTGTTCAACAAACTAGGTATTTCGGAATTTGATTGGGAAAAAGAAAATGGTCTACTTCCCTGTGATGCTGGTCTTCAATTGTTTCCGAGAGATATGGCTAAAATCGGTTTGCTGGTTTTAAATAACGGTAATTGGAATGGCGAACAAATCGTTCCGAAAGAATGGATTGTTGCGTCTTCAAAACCGCATGTTGCCGAAAGCGAGTTTTTTGATTACGGATATCAATGGTGGCACAGATCGAAACGAAATAAAAGCTGGTGGAATGATCCTGTTCGCGGGAGTAAAACAGAACACGACATGTTCTTAGCGCTCGGTGCCGGCGGGCAGTATATTATGGTCATAAGAGATCTGAATATGGTAATTGTAACTACGTCATCCGATTATAATAATGACGGTATGGATCATCAAAAAGTACCGATGGTTATAGAAGAAATTGTTCCGATTTTTGAAGATGCCGGATTATAGTGTAAAATGATATTACAATGGTATAGCAAGTTATTCCGATTATCCCGAAGGAACTCCTTTGGAGAAGTCAATGCCAAGTAGATTCAAAAAATATTTATAAACAGGGCACCAATTATTTGTAAGATGTTATACCGGAAGATTCTGAAATTTTGTTTTTTGAATTATTGAAGAGAAAGAGAAATTTTTAATGCTTTGTCTATTTCGCTAATAATAGATTTATTTAATGAGCCAAATTTTGTAATGAGCCTCTCGTTTTTATCAATTGTTCTTATTTGTCCACAATCGACATAGCATTCTTCCTTTAAACCTCCTTCACCTTTTTCAAGAAATATCATTATTGGCAGAGGTTTAGTAATTTCTTTTATGCCGGAGATTGGAGCAATAATAGTGACCGGACTAAATTTATTCCCAACATCATTTTGAATTATTACTGCTGGTCTGGCTTTGCCAATTTCTTTACCGACAATTGGATCAAGGTTTACAAGATAAATATCACCTCTGAGGAGAGGAAAGATGATCCCGGTTTTATTCTTTATCGGCATATTTCCATTCCTCTTGAGTTTTTAGGTAATAGTCGTAATTGGCTTTATAACCGGCTTCAAGTTCAGTTTCAATTTTCTCTTTTTCTACTTGGTCAATGAAATTTTGTAAAGCTTTTCTGGCTATTTCACTTATGGGCAAATTAGTTTGTTTTGAAATTCTATTGATCTTATTCGATAATTCAGAATTAACGAAAAAACTCAATCGTTCTTTTTTATTTTGTTCTTGAATTATTGGCATATTATCTCCAATTCTTAAAATTGCGTTCAAAATATGCGCAATAATTAGCACACAAACAAGCACATATTATTGTGCCATTATTTAAGCTGAAATCCGGGATAACCTATATTAAAGATTCATAGTCTACACAACATATCCGCCGCAGCGGACTGCGGGACAGGCAAGAAAAAAAATATCCCCCGCGATTATTTTTTTATGTTCATTGAGAGTATAACTTAGGAACAACTAAATAATTATTCGCTTCCCTGCAGGGAAGATAGAAATAGTTAGCCGTTAAAATCGGTTTAATTCTAAAAATGTTGTCCAAAGTTTTATTTATTGAAAAACTCGAACATCTTATGCATCTTCCTTGTAGAAACAATTGAAAGGTTTAAAAATGCGTATCAAAATTCAAAAATGGGGTAATAGTCTGGCTCTCAGGATTCCAAAAGCTTTTGCCTTCCAATCAAGAATTCGACAAGACAAATATGTAAACCTAACATTGAAGAATAACAAAATTATAGTTGAACCGATCGAAGAGAAAAAATATAGTTTGGAAGAATTAGTATCCGGAATAAAAAAATCGAATCTTCACAAAGAAATTGACTTCGGGAAGAAAGTTGGAGCGGAACAGTAGTAAAATCCAAGCAGTATATTCCTGATCGCGGAGATATTGTTTGGTTGACATTTAAACCACAATCCGGCAGAAGACCTGCTTTGGTTATATCTCCGTTAATATATAACGGTAAAACAAATCTTGCGATATTTTGTCCAATCATAAGTCAAATTAAAGATTATCCTTTCGAAGTAAAACTTCCTGAAGATTTGGAAATTAGTGGCGTAATATTATCAGATCAAATTAGGAATCTTGATTGGAAAGCTAGAGAAGTTGAATTTATCTGCAAACTACCTAAACCGCAATTAACAGAAACAATAAATAAAATAAATACTTTATTAACCATGCCAAGTAGATTCAAACAATATTTATAAATAGGGCGTCGCTTATCAACAATCCCGGCAATCACTTTGTCTTTTTGTGTTAATTTACTCTCGGCCCGAAGCTTTCTTAATTCTCTTTTTATAAACATCTTTTGTCATTAATTCGAAATTCTTGACAGTTTTTTCCTATGTTCGGCATATGTCTAGATTAGGCATATTCAATATTTCTATCATCTCCTCTATTCCCCTCTCTGTCACCCTAAAACAAATCATGGTTGTCTAAGTAATAGATTGCAATTTTGATATGGGGGGAATTCTACTAATTAAATAGCTCCCCTAGCAGCAGGTAAAAGCCTGTTTAGGAATTCCTTCCATAATGTAGTTCGGGGCCGGCTAAAACCCGGCCCAAATTTGAACACTAGGAATTAAGCAAAATAAACTACAATTAACTTTTTAACAATTAAACTGTCTTATTCGGGGGATTCAAAAATGAAAAAGATCATATTAATTTCCGCTCTTCTCACAATATTTTTCGGTACGACCGCCAACGCCCAAGTTGATATCGGTTTAATCGGGGGGATGAACTTCGCCAACATAACAGAAAAGAATATGGGAGTAGCATCTTTAAAGGGGGACACTAAATTCGGAATCGGTGCGGTAGCCGATATTGCTTTGATAGACGACTTAACACTTCGATTCGAACCGATGTACATTACCAAAGGAGCGGTTGCAACGCCAAGCGGCGCAAATGCCGCTGATTTTTATATAAAACTTTCTTATTTAGAATTACCTTTTTTACTCAAATACTCAATCGGTACTGATATTCGTCCATATCTCCTGGCGGGAGCGGCTTTATCATACAATACATCCGCTGATATGGAAACGGAAATATCCGGTATCGCTTTTATGGGGGATGTTTCCAATATTATTAACAGCCTGGAATATAGTCTTTCTTTCGGAGCCGGCGTTTCATTCTGTTTAGAAACGGTTACATTGTTTGTAGAAGGAAAATACACGCTTGGTTTGAATGATATCGTAAGCGAAGGAGAATATGTTTTATCCGGCGGGCAAATTGTAATATCCGAGCCGGTGCCGGATAACGTTGAAATAAAAAATAAAGGATTGCAGATTTTCGCCGGGGCGGTTTTCCCCCTGGATTTTTGATTAAGAGCTTAATGAGGTAGAAAATGAAATCACTTAACAGGCTTTTGCTTTTATTAACAATAGTCACCCTAGCATTATCGGGCTGCGACTTTCTTACCGACTTCAAAGACAAAGATTATTCTACGGAAGAATCTATCAACGGATCGGGAAATTTAATCACCGTTACAGAACCTTATTCTTCTTTCAATACAATTGAAGCGTCTCATTCATTCGATCTCGTTATCACGCAGGGGAATGTTTTCTCGGTGGAGATAGAATTCGATGATAATCTTGTTGATTATCTGATTACAGGTAAAGAAGGAAACAAACTTACACTCGGGCTGCGAGGCGGCAACTCATACAATAACATAACATTGCGCGCTAATATTACAATGCCCGATATTTCATTGGCCCGGTTGAGCGGTGCAAGTTCAATCAACTTTCCCGATATGGTTCTTGATCATTCGCTTAAGCTGGAGTTATCGGGCGCTAGCAAGGTTACGGGAAATCTCACCGTAGAAGATGTTGAATTCCAGCTTGCAGGCGCGAGCTATATGAATCTTAACGGTACGGCACATAATTTAACGGTTTACGGAAGCGGTGCCAGCAGGCTTGATTTCGAAAATTTCGAAGTTAACGACGCATCCCTTTATCTGAGCGGTGCCAGTTTATCGACTATCTATGCACATGGAATTTTATCTGCATACTTATCGGGAGCTTCGGGATTGTTTATCAAAGGGAATCCTACAATAGGTACAATTGAAACAAGCGGCGGAGCTTTCATTGAGCGGATGTAGTTTTAACATTATCAATGCAACCGCGGCATAATTATTTTATTGAATTACTCTTTGAAAAACAATAATATACCACTCAATGCGGTATAGAATAAAATGAAAACCATACATAAATATATATTTCTGTCGGCTCTGATTTTCCTTTTACTTTTCAACGCACAATCTACCGCACAGGAAACTAGAATTACCGATTCGCGCGGAACACCGGTTCCGCCGAATCTACTAATTAACATTTCGGTTGAGTTTAATAATACTCCTTTCAAAGAAGCGTTGAACTATCTTTCCGAAGAAGGAAATTTCCATCTTAATTATAACGAGAATATCATCCCGGGTGATCTACGGATTACTTTAAGTTATGAAAATATTCCCGTCGTATATGCATTACAACGTGTAATTGAAAAAGCTGATCTCGAGTTTATTATTTCAAAGGGGGGGCAGATCGCCCTTGTAAAGCGTGAACCGCTGGAGGCTGCAAAGCAGGTAAAGAAATTTACCGTCAGCGGACATATAACGGATAAAAACACCGGCGAAGCGCTATACGGAACCAACGTTTACGTCGAAGAACTTCAAACCGGCGGATCTTCCAACCGTTATGGTTTCTATTCTCTCACAATTCCTGCCGGGTATTATAAACTACGGTATAGTTATGTCGGTTATAAAACCGAAGAGATTGAAATATCTCTCGACCGCAGCACCACATTAAATCTTGAACTGGAAGAAATCGGCATCTTAACCGATACACTTGTAGTATTGGGAGATATTGAAAACTACGGATTCGGCGCCGCTGCAATGGGAACGGTGCAGCTATCCCCCAGCAGTATTAAATCTATGCCGATGCTTTTGGGGGAACAGGATGTGCTTAAATCTCTTCATCTTCTGCCGGGTGTCACAAATTCACGCGACGGTGATTCCGGGTTTTATGTGCGCGGCGGAAACTCGGACCAAAACCTTATATTGCTCGATGAAGCCCCGATATACAACGCGTTTCACTTCCTCGGATTCTTTTCGGTATTCAATGCAGACGCTATTAAAAACGCTACACTCATAAAAGGTTCGGCTCCTGCCAAATACGGGGGGCGAGTCTCTTCAGTACTCGATATTCAAATGAACGAAGGGAATCAAAAAGAATTTAACGGGACAGCCGGTATCGGGTTAATCTTTTCCCGCCTTACAATGCAGGGTCCTCTCTTCAACAACCGGGGTTCGTTTTTAATATCGGGAAGAAGAACCTATCTTGATCTATTCACTATGCTTTCCGGTGAAGCCGATGTTCAGGATGCCAGGTTATATTTTTACGACCTCAATCTCAAAACCAATTACCGTATCTCGGCTAACGACAGGCTTTTTATTTCGGGTTATCTCGGCAGAGACGGATTGGGATTTACCGACGCAATAAATTTAATAAGAGGCAACACAACCGCCACGGTGAGATGGAATCATCTCTTCACCGATAAATTGTTTTCCAATACTTCTTTCATCTACAGCAATTATACATTTGAAACCGGCGTTTACGAAGACGAAATTAACGGGGACGAAGTGGAACTAACATCCAAAATCAACGATTTAACATTGAAAGAAGATTTTCAGTATTTCCTCAGCACCCACAGCCGCATCGATTTCGGCGCAAGCTATATTTACCATTCATTCCTTGCCACCGATCTTCACGTAAGAGATATTGACGACGATTTCAACATCACGATCGGGAAAAGGTTCGCGCACGAAGGAGCACTCTATGTATCACATGAATTCAAACCGTTCGATATGCTGAATATTAATTACGGTCTTCGCTACTCAATGTTCTCCGTTAAAGGTGATGCCGATGTGTTTGATAACGATGACGCATTCGATGATGTAGATTTCGAATTCAATCAAGCGGAAGATAAATTTTATCAAGGCTTCGAGCCGCGTATATCGGCAACTTATATCACAAGCGATTCCACTTCTTTCAAGTTCGGTTACTCTCGCAATTTTCAATACATGCATATGATAACCGGAGCTACATCCGGAACGCCGTTCGATATTTGGCGGCCGAGCACGGAAAGAATCAAACCCCAGATTGCCGATCAATTCTCTATCGGTTTCTTCAAAGATTTTGAAAATCACAATTATGAATTTTCCGTTGAAATTTTTTATAAAAATTTATACAACCAAATAGAGTTTCGTGAAGGAGCGAACGCCGCACTTGTTAATTATTTCGAGTCGGAACTTTCATTCGGAAAGGGTTGGTGCTACGGCGCCGAGTTTTTGGTGCGCAAAAAACTGGGAAGATTAAGCGGCTGGATCGGTTATTCAATTTCCAAAAGCGAAAAAAAGTTTCACGATATTAACGGTGGCAGACCCTTCCCGGCCAAGTATGATAGGACGCATGATTTCTCATTAGTTCTCAATTATATGTTGAGCAAGAAATGGATCGTTTCGGCCAACTGGGTTTATTCTTCCGGTTACAATACAACGATACCCTACGGTAATTATTCTGTTGACGGATTGTTAATGCGTGCATACTCGGAACGTAATGCTTACAGGCTGCCGGCATATCATCGTCTGGATATAGGTGTTTCGTATACCAACAACAGCGGAGGCGTCTGGAATTTTTCCCTTTACAACGCTTACGGAAGAAGGAACCCTTACGCGATTTTATTCAGACAAAATTCCAATTCACCCGAAAACCTTGAAGCGATACGACTTTCAATGTTTTCTTTTGTTCCGTCAATCAGCTATACATTTACCTTTTGAGTGAGATAATGAGATTGATTCAGATAGATAGAAAGTCGTTTGCCAACAGCATATTGTTTACCTCGATGATGATTTTTTGTTCGGGTTGTTATCAGGATGTTATTGATCTTGATCTAACCAATATCGACAGGCAGATTGTTATTGTCGGGAAAATCAACGAAGGGAGCTCTACCAATTACATCGAAGTAACACGCACAGGAAGTTTAAGCAAATCGCAAGGTTTCGATCCGGTAATTGATGCAGATGTGACTGTAAGCGATCAATACGGTAACACTTATACATTCGACGAACAAACTCCGGGGATCTACAGCTCAACAGCAATGACCGGCGAAGAAGGCGGTATATATACTATGAGCGTTAACACCGGAGGAAGAATTTATTCAGCCATTTCCCGTATGCCGCACGCTATTGATCTGGATACAATTTATTTTCATCAAATATCTCAATACAGCGAGTCATACTCTATGACTTTATCGTTTACCGATAGAACCGGCGTTTCCGATTACGCTATGATTAAAATTTTTGTCGGCGGCGTTTTGCATGAAGTACATTTTTATAAAGATACCTACAACGACGGTGAAAAAATCGTTATTGACAAATTTAAAGATAACTTCTACAGGGGAAGCAATCTCAAAATTGAAGTATATTCTCTCGACATTCCGGCTTACCGTTATTACACAATGCTATTTGAGGAAACCGGAGTTTCAAATGAAGATATTGGTGATGAGATCGACTATTCCGACTTGGTCCTCTCTCCTAATTTCAACCCGACCAACAACATAACCAACAACGCACTCGGGTATTTCAGCGCTCAGGCTGTTAGAACTTACCGCCCGGTGGTTCAATAGTCGGTTATTCTCCAAAATCTAGTAATAGCGTTTTTAACTCAATTTCCGCATAATTAAAATAATTATCGTTTTCCGATATTTTTTTGACAAAATCATACAACCTTTTATTCTTTCGAGAGTCTAAAATATCGGAAACCGATAAAAACAAGGAAAATCGATGAAATTACTTTCCCGTGCCGAAGAAATCATTTTACTGGTAATTCTAAAACTTGGAACTGAAGCATATGGTGTGAAAATCCGAGAGCAGATTTTTTCTGATACCGGCGATTCGTGGTCGTTTGCCTCAATTTATGATCCGCTGAACAAATTAGTCCGAAAAAAATATGCTGTTAAGATTAAAGGTGATTCAACACCTGAACGTGGCGGTAAAAGCAAATATTATTACCGCGTAACCGAAATCGGTATTCAGGCAATTCGAAATCTTCAAGACACACAAAAACAAGTTTGGGACGGAGTTCCTAATATTTTAACCGATTAATAATGAAGAAGCTCAAAACAAATAGGCCACCCCGCATTCCCGATTTAATACTTCGAATAATTTTATTCCGTGAAGATTATTTTGAAAAATCCGGCGATATGGAGGAAGTCTATTTTCAAATATCTGAAAATTCAGGTAAGATTTTAGCACAACTTTGGTATTGGTATCAAACATTGAAAACAATTCCAATACTTATTACAGACACAATTTATTGGGGGGGAATTATGTTAAAAAATTATTTTAAAATTACCATAAGAAACATACTTCGACAAAAGATGTTTTCTTTTATCAACATATTCGGTTTGGCACTTGGACTTACTTGCACAATATTGATTTACGCCTATGTAATTGACGAAACGAATGTTAATCGTTTCAATAAAAACATCGACAATATGTATTGGGTATCTACTTACCAGCAATACGGCGCCGATACTACTTTTGGTTATGGTTCACCTCCTGCATTAGGACCGGCTATGGAAACAGAGTATCCCGAAGTACTAAAAGCGGCCAGAGTTCATAACGGTAGCAACGAGCTGCTGATGAGTTACAATGGCAAAAAGTACATGGAGAATGTCAAGTTTGTCGATTTAAGTCTGTTCAAAATTTTTAGTTTTGATCTGCTCAAGGGCACTGTTCCTGAAAATCGTACAGATCCCAATGTTGTAGTAATTAGCGAAAGTATTTCAAAAAAATATTTCGGCAATGAAGACCCAATTAATAAAATTATTTCGGTTGAAAATAAATATAGCTTCAGAGTTGTTGCGGTTATGGCCGACATTAAAAAAAACTCAACCATACAATTCGATATTGCAATGCCGGTCGAATTTCTTGAAACAATATTTGATGCCCCCGGTTATACTAAAACATGGGGAAATTGCTCGTTTCAAACTTATGCACTTCTTCAACCGAATACATCATACGAGCAGTTGAATGAAAAAGTATTCGGATTTATAAAGAAGCATTCCGCCGATACCAGGCTGTTTCCATTCTTATACCCCTTCGACAATATGTACATGGAAATTTACGGAGCTAAGGATAGCATTTCAATTTACTCCATAATTGCAGTATTAATACTGGTTATTGCATCTATTAACTTCATGAATCTATCAACGGCAAAAGCTGCAAGACGCGCACGCGAAGTAGGTTTAAGAAAAGTAGTCGGTGCGAACCGAAATCAAATTGCGCTGCAATTCTTAAGTGAGTCATTTATAATAACCTTCATTGCATTATTTCTTGGTTTCATAATGGCTTGGTTAATATTCCCCTTTTTCAAGGAGTTGAATTCACTTTCATTTATTCAAAATGATCTTTTTAGAACGGATATATTAATCGGAATATTGCTCATCACACTTATAACAGGATTTATATCCGGGAGCTATCCTGCTTTTTTACTTTCGGGATATAAACCCGTTAAAACATTAAGAAGAAATGATGCATCGGGTAATTCTCTGTTTAGAAAAATTTTGGTCCTTTCACAATTTGCCGTATCAATCGCTCTTATGGTATATACCTATACTATCTATTCACAGGTTCAATACATGATTGATATGGATCTAGGATTTAACAACAAGCAGCTGATTTATATACCGCTTAAAGGTGAGTTAAAAGACAAAGGTGAACTTGTTAAGAACGAATTGATAAAAAACAGCAATGTACTTAGCGCCAGCATTACATCTCACTCTCCTACCGGTATTTATACAAACAGTTCAGGCTGGCAATGGGAAGGCAAAGAAGAGAGCTTCGATCCTCTTGTTACATATTTAAATGTTGACCCGGATTTTTTGCAAACTTTCGGCATTAAAATGAAATCGGGTAAATTTTTCTCCGAACATCACACGGCACAGCATGTAGTAATAAACGAAACATTTGCAAAGTTAACAGGTTTCGATTCTCCGATCGGCAAAACAATAATTGATGACGGGATACCATTTCAGATTATCGGTGTAATAAAGGATTTTTATTTTAAGCCTCTTCGTAATAAAATCGAACCTCTTGTTCTTGTAAAAGAATCCGACTTTGCACGTGATAAATATATTTTTGCTAAACTAAACAGCATTGATATAAAAAATACCATTGATAGAATTGAAAGCATTGTAACCAAATTTAATTCCGCTTTCCCTTTTGAATATCATTTTCTTGATGAAGATTACAACACTCTTTATCAAAACGAGCAAAGGAAAGATTCCGTGGTAAGATCCTACGCGCTTATTGCAATCATAATTAGCTGCTTGGGATTATTCGGCTTAGCTGCCTTCATGGCCGAAAAACGTACCAAAGAAATTGGAATACGAAAAGTCTTGGGTGCCTCGGTGCCCGGAATAATACTGAAATTAGTTAAAGAATTCTCAAAATGGGTACTGCTCGCAAACATACTGGCCTGGCCAATCGGTTATTACTTAGCTGAAAACTGGTTGTCCGGTTACGCTTATAAAATCGATTTATCGATTTGGATTTTTATTTTTGCCGGACTTGCCGCGTTTATAATTTCTATACTTACCGTTGGTTATCAGGCAATCCGCGCAGCTAAAGCAAATCCTTCCGATTCATTAAGATTCGAATAATTTTATACTTTTCTAAATTGGAGTAGAAATTCTTTTCTATTTCAAATTATTTCTCTTGATTTACCGAACATATCTTATTAACCTGCGTCTAATAATTCGTGTTTCCAGGACAAATGAACCCTACAAACAACAAAACATAGGAATTGGTGCTGAAATGAAGCTTTTATCAAGTTTGGAAGAAATTCTTCTGCTGGCAATTTTAAGTTTGGGCAAAAACGCCTACGGTGTTACAATCCGGCAAAAAGTATCGGAAGTAACTGAAAAGGATTGGTCGATAGGCGCAATATACGATCCGTTATACCGGTTGGAAGAAAAGGGATATGTCCGCTCGGAATTGAGCGATCCCATCGCAGAGCGGGGCGGCCGCAGCAAAAGATTATTTTTTGTTACAACCGAAGGCGAAGAAGCCCTGCGCGATCATAAAAAAGTCCGTGAAGAATTGAACAGCGGCGCATCCGGTTTAGCTTTTAATGAGTAATTGAACATGCAAAAGAAAAATTATATATCGCCGCCGCAATTAGCGGAGTGGATCATCAAAAAATTTACTACCGGCTACACGCGTAACGTTATCGTCGGCGATCTTGAGGAAGAATATTATCAGAAGCTTGACGACGAGGGGCGTCTCGCTGCTAATTGGTGGTATCGTAAACAAGCGCTCAAAACTATACCGAAATCTTTATCACATAAATTCTACTGGGGGGGAACCATGTTTAAAAATTATTTAAAGGTGACATTTAGAAATATTAGAAAGAACAAAGTCTACTCTTTTATTAATATTGCAGGCTTGGCAGTCGGTATGGCTTGCACAATATTAATATTGCTTTGGGTGCAGGATGAATTAAGCTACGACCGTTTTAATAAAAACGCACCTTATCTATATCGAGAAGTAAATCACGAAGAATATTCAAACGGTGAAACTGTAGATTTTGCACAAACTCCTTATGCCTTGGCGCCAATACTTAAAGATAAATTTCCTGAGATAATTGATGTTGCAAGATCACGAGCAACAGGCAGTGTAATAATATCAAAAGACAATAAAAGTTTCAGCGAAACGGGATTTTATTTTGTTGAACCCAACTTCTTCAAAATGTTCACTTATAATTTTATTATAGGTGACGGCAGCACCGCTTTGTCCAATCCAAATTCAATTGTCATCACGGAAGATATGGCTATTAAATACTTTGGAGATGAAAATCCTATTGGACAAACACTAACACTGAATAATCAATTGCCGTTTACCGTTTCAGGTATACTTGAAAATCCACCTAGAAACTCACACATCATTTTTGATTTTCTCGTTCCCATTCAAAATGTAGAAAAATATTTTGTTCCCTTCAGCGAATGGAATTCATGGGCATTTACTAATTATATACTGCTTGATGAAAACGCCGACTATGAAGAGGTAAGTAAAAAGATATCGAACATCATTAAAGAAAATCAGGATGATGCTTTTGCTACAGTGGGCCTGCAGCCTTTAACGGATATTCATTTATATTCCGATGGAATTTGGGGATATGGAGGCGACGGCGATATAAACTATGTAATTATCTTTTCTATCATTGCATTTTTTGTTCTGCTCACGGCATGTATCAACTTCATGAATTTGGCAACTGCACGTTCAAGCAATCGTGCGAAGGAAGTCGGCTTAAGAAAAGTTGTAGGTGCCGAAAAGAAAACTCTTGTAACACAATTTTACAGTGAAGCAATTTTGATGTCTGTTATATCAATGCTGGTTTCCATTGTTTTAGTTATGGCCGCACTCCCTTTTTTCAATGACATATCCGGAAAGGAAATTAATTTCAACATTTTTAATAACAACAGTATTCTATTACTAATTGTTTTCACTACTCTATTTACCGGGATAATTGCGGGTAGCTATCCGGCACTATTCTTATCGTCATTCCAACCGGTGAAAGTTTTGAAAGGGGCACTCAAATCCGGGGCAAAAGGAAGCGGCTTCCGCAGAGTATTGGTTATTATACAATTCTCACTGACTATTGCTCTTATAATTGCGACAATAGTTATCAACAAGCAGCTTCATTATATGCGGACGCAAAAGTTGGGCTTTACAACTGTAAATATTGCCTCAATACAGTTAAAAGGTGATCTTAAAAAGAAATCCGATTTGTTAAAAATTGAATTGGGTAAAAATCCGGGCATTGCAGGATTTGCCGCTGCAACCGATCAACCGATGAATGTATCTTCCTCCTTTATTGTTTATACTTGGGATGAACAAACTGAAGGAGAACAATTCCTATCTCATCTCATGTCGGTAGATTACGATTTTCTCAAATTGTTCGATTTAAAGATGGAACAAGGAAGATTCTTCTCGCCGCAATTTACAGCCGACACCTCAGGCGCATTTGTGATTAACGAAGCCGCTTACAAAATTACCGGATGGGACAACATTGACGGTAAAACATACATGGGGCGGCCTGTCGTCGGCATAATAAAAGATTTCAATTTCAAATCACTTCATAATAAAATTAGTCCTCTCACAATTTCAGCTTACCGTGATGATTTCGATTACTTATTTGTAAAATTCAAAGCTGGAAACATATCGGATGCTTTGGAAAATCTAGGGTCGGATTGGAAAACTGTTGCGGCAGGTTACCCGCTGGAATTAAAATTCTTGGATGACACTATTGATAAAATGTACCAAACGGATCAACGAATTGAGGATATTATTAATTCATTTACATTCCTTCTGCTATTCATTGCGAGCCTTGGTCTTTTCGGTTTGTCGTCATTTACCGCTGAACAGAAGACAAAGGAAATCGGTATTAGAAAAACTCTCGGTGCATCTACCGGCGGTTTGTTGGTACTGCTGACAAAAGAATTTATAAAGTGGATACTTATCTCAATGGTAATTGCATGGCCGGCGGCGTATTTCGCCATGTCGAAATTCCTTGAGGAGTATGCTTATAAAATAGATTTGTCGTGGGATATCTTTGCGCTCTCTGGCGTTATCTCAATTTTAATTGCACTGGCAACAGTTAGTTTTCAGACAATCAAAGCGGCTAACTCAAACCCTGTTAAAGCGTTAAGGTATGAGTAATTCTCTGTAAAATGAATAAAACATAATTTATGATACTCCCCTCAGTAATTTCATCTGCTCCCGGAGGGGGGGTATCTTTTGTTCGACAACATTCAACTCGTAACGGTATTCACCGGCGGCAATATGCCTCTATAGGAATCTTATACAATAAATAGAAACACTTTATAACATTTTTAATACCGCCTTCAAATAATTACTTTCTCTAATTAAGGGAGGACAATTTATCATTGCCTTCCCTTGTCTTAATCAGTCGATCCATCAACTGCGTAAATGACACCGCAATTTATGTATGATGCACCAACCGGAATTATTGAAAACCATGTTTTGAATTCCTTTACTCCCCCTTGTAGCTTGGATAAAATATTCACTTGACTTACAGACAAAATATTAGATATTTAGTAGTGTTCGATTTAAATAATGAATGGCACAAAAGATTCAATTTCTGTCAGAATTGCGATAAACTTACCCGGAGGGGATCATGAAAAGATATATCCTAATTTTGCTACTAATGTTTTCGTCACAAGTTATTCCTCAAAAATATGGCGCAGTAGAAGGCTATGTGACTGATATTCAAACCGGTGAAGTTCTCATCGGCGCGAATGTTATTATAATCAATGCGAAGCTGGGTGACGCTACTGATGAAAACGGTTATTACCGGATCAACAAATTGATTCCTGGAAAATATGAAATCCGCTCTTCATTTTTGGGATATCAAACTATTGCCATAACCGGAGTTGAGATTTTTGCCGATTCAATTACAGCGATCAATTTCGAACTACTGGCTGAGGAGATTCAAGTTGGTACTGTTACAATAGCAACTAATGGACCAAATCTAAAAAAAGGGACATCCAACGCTCTGTTATTTTTAGCGGCTGAAACAAAATATTGTATTCCATTTAATACCGAAGAATATAGTAAGATTAATGAAATTGGATTTAGAAATGTATTGGCTTATCCACTATCAACATTTGCCGTGGATGTTGATGCCGCATCATATTCAAATTCCAGAAGATTTTTAATGAACAATAAATTACCCATAAAGGGCGCCGTACGGATTGAGGAATTCATCAATTATTTCAACTACGATTATAATTATCCCGAAGTTGATAATCCGCTTTCCATCAACATGGAATACTCGGAATGTCCATGGAATAAAGATCATCATCTAATACAGATAGGTTTAAAGGGGAAAAAATTAGAGAAAGAAAATCTAAAGCTTAGTAATCTCGTTTTCTTGATAGACGTTTCGGGATCTATGTCGTCCGACAATAAATTACCTCTACTAAAAAGAGCATTTAAATTGTTGGTTGAACAACTAAAGCCCGAAGACAAAATCGCAATAGTCGTTTATGCGGGAAGAGCCGGTTTGGTATTACCTTCAACCAGCGGAAGTAAAAAACAAATTATTATTGACTCAATCGAAGCACTTGAGTCAGGTGGATCTACTGCCGGGGGAGCAGGAATTCGTTTGGCATATAAGGTGGCAAAAGAAAATTTTATAGAAGGAGGCAACAACCGTGTTGTACTGGCAACCGACGGTGACTTCAATATTGGAATTTCCAGTACTTCCGAACTTGTACGATTTATTGAAGACCAGCGTGATGAAAATATATTCCTAACCGTTCTCGGATTCGGGATGGGAAATTATAAAGATAACCGTTTACAAGAGTTAGCAGATAGAGGGAACGGCAATCACGCATATATTGATAATATTCTTGAAGCAAAAAAAGTTTTGGTAAATGAAATCAACTCAACGTTATATACGATTGCTAAAGATGTGAAGATCCAAGTCGAATTCAACCCTGTAATAATTAATTCGTATCGTTTGATCGGTTACGAAAACAGAATGCTTAACGATGAGGATTTTGAGGACGACTCAAAAGACGCGGGTGAAATTGGTGCCGAACATACTGTTACAGCATTATATGAAGTTGAACTGAATAATGATAACCAAACAGTAGATGCCCCAAAACTGAAATATCGGAAAACAGAGATAAAACCTGACGCATTGAACTCTGATGAAATCATGACATTAAGAATACGATATAAAGAACCCGACGGTGACCAGAGTATAGAACTACAAGATATATTAGCGGGTACACCAATCCATATTTCCGAATCATCAGATAATTTCCGCTTTGCTTCGGCAGCCGCGGAATTCGCCATGCTGCTTCGCGATTCCGAATTCAAATTTGATTCAAATTATGATTCCGTTTTAAAATTGGCACAATCTGCTTTAGGATTTGATAAGTTTGGTTACAGGGCAGAGTTTGTAAATCTAGTAAAACGAGCTCAGCTGTTATCTGATAAATAATACAAAAAATGATCCGTGCGGTTCGCATGAGTAATTATTGGGCTTTAAGATTGACATCGCGGTTGTGTCTGATTGTCTTAGTTATTCTACTAAACGGTGTCGCGAACAATAGTCTCGCGCAGACAACCGTTTTCGTTAATCCCGGTATAAAGCTTGGCTTTACTCTTGGTGAAAAGAGTGAACTCAACTTCGGTTATGAATTGTCAATTGTCTTCTTCAAAAATAGTGATCCGCAATATAACCGGTATGGGATTGTATTCAATTACGATAACGTGGAAGAAATAGACAGGCTGCACATAGGCTTTGAATATATTCGCAGATTAGTCGGAATTGATATAGGTCCCACATTCGGGTGGCGCAACGGAAGAACATTGTACGGCTTCAGCGCTATCCCATTCGGCGGCGCGATTCTAGTCCCCTATTATAATCTTACTGTTTTCTTCCGAAAGACTGCAATCCACGAACTTGGTACTTACTTGAAAATCCCAATCGGGGAATACGGGGGAAGACTTTATTAAATCCCTTGAACTTAAACTTACACTTGAACTTAAACCTGCGCCTCCCTTTTTATTCCCTTCACTAAATCGGTATGATTTTATTATCTTCGTAACATATAATTATCATTATACCGGATATTTATGACAGTTAAAATTTCACGCAAATTTAAAACCGTCTTTTATCTTCAGACATTGGGCTGGGGGATTTATTTTATCATCACATCCTTCTTCCATTCTTTTTTTGTGCACGGAATGCACGACGAACTTCTTTATGTAAAACAGGCTTTCACTTTCGCACTGCTCGGTTACGTTTTCAGTTTTCTTCTTTTCTTTTATTACGAGTCGTTTAAAATAATCAACAGGCACGGTGTTGTTATTGTAGCATCGGTTCTTATTCTGTCTTATCTCTTCACCCTGCTATGGATGACAACATATAAAATAATTTTTGAAAATATTTGGAACATTCATATTAGATCCCTGCTTTGGTCGAATATCCATCATTATTCATTCGACAAAACTTTTGTTCTGCTGATATGGAGCGGTATTTATTATATTATTTCATACTGGACGCAGTTGAAAAAAGAGAAAGAGAAAACCTTGCTGGCCGAAGCCGCTTTGAACGAAGCGAAATACAACATTCTCAAGTACCAGGTAAATCCCCATTTCCTCTTCAACGCTTTGAATTCAATAATCGGAATGATCGACGAAGACAAAGACAAAGCTAAAAAAATGGTTACAGGTTTATCCGAATTTTTCCGCTATTCCCTTAACAAAGGTGAAAGAACGGAAATAACATTGAAAGAAGAAGTAGAAGGAATTGAAAATTACCTCGAAATTGAGAAAGAACGTTACGAAGAAAATCTGATTGTTCACTACAATATTTCCGATTCAGCAGCCGGAGCGCAAATACCCGGTTTCATTGTTCATCCCCTTGTGGAAAACGCGATCAAGTACGGTATGAAAACAAGTCAAATGCCCCTAAATATTACGATTTCGGCTCATATTGATGATAATTCTCTTATCATCAAAGTTACCAACAGCGGCAGACTGACGCCCCATCCACACACCGAAAGCGGAACAGGAATAGGCATAACCAACATAATAGAGAGACTCAAACTCTCATACGGCAACGAAGCAGGGTTTACACTTAATGAAATCGACAACCGGGTCGAAGCATCGATAGTAATCAACAATATTCAAACGCGAGATGAAGAATAAATTAAAAGCAGTTATAGTTGACGACGAGCGCCTCGCCCGCAATGTTCTGAAATCGGCGCTTGCAGAGTTCCAGCAAATCACCGTCGCGGGGGAAGCCAACAACGTATCATCTGCGGTTTCCGTTATAAAAGAGACTAAACCCGACATTGTTTTCCTCGATATTCAAATGCCGGGGGAATCGGGCTTCGATCTACTTGAAAAGATAGATGTCTCTTTCAAAGTAATATTCGTAACGGCGCACGACAAGTACGCGATACGCGCTTTCGAAGTTAACGCCCTAGATTATATTTTAAAGCCGATTAAAAAATCGAGATTGAAAAACAGTATCGATAGATTGTCCGGTCAAACAAAGCAGAGCGCGAAGAAAATTCAAACCGACTATAACGATAAACTTTTGCTCAATGTTGAGGGGAGAGTTAAACTTATAGACGTAAAAAACATTGCCGTGATCTGCGCCGATAAAGACTACTCTCGTGTTTTTACAACCGACGGAAAGGAGCTGCGCCTTCTTAAAAGCATGACCGATTGGATGAACAAACTTCCTCCGGCAAACTTCGAACGCGTCCACCGCTCCACCATAATCAATCTGGAGCTAATTGAGAAAATTGAAAAGCTTGAAAACAACAACCACAAAATTACAATTGCCGGTTTGAACAAACCTGTATTGATGAGCCGCCGGTACGCATCGTTTTTAAAAGAACGTTTCAAATTCTGATTTTCATCGATGGATTAATGCCGCTTATCGATGTGAACTAACTTAACAATCATTTTGCATCCCTTAAATCCGCAACAAAGCTTTTCGGCGATTGTCTAAATAACCATTCGATACAAATTATTTTCCGGGGGGAAAATGAAAACCAAAATTATCCCGTTTTTGCTGATGACTGCATTTACTATTTCGGCACAGACAAACTACAAATCCGTAGAGGCGGTTAATACCTCTTCACCAATTATCGACGGAATATTTAACGAGAGTGAATGGACAGAGGGGGGGATGGCTACCGGGCTTGTTCAGCGCGAACCAAACGACGGCCTGCCCATGTCTCAAAAAACCGAAGCTTACTTTTTATACGATGAAAACAACTTATACGTCGGCATTAAACTCTACGACGATCCCGATCTGATAATGAGCGAAATTGGCGGGCGGGATAATTACGGCGCAGCCGATTATATCGGCCTGATGCTCGACACCTTTCACGATCACCGCAATAGTTACTTCTTTGCACTTTCAACTTCAGGAACAATGGTAGACGGCAAATGTTATGACGACGACAATGCATCAACAGAATGGGACGGAATATGGTACGGTGAAGCATCAATTACAGACTATGGCTGGTGCGCAGAATTTCAAATTCCATTCAATTCACTCAAATTTGACGAATCAATTGATACATGGGGACTGAACATTTACCGCGGCATCAGAAGAAATCTTGAGCACGGATACTGGCAATATCAAAACAGAGAAATACGTTTCAAAATTTCCGAGAGCGGGCACTTGACCGGACTAAAAAATATTAAGACCGGGCTAAATTTTGAGGTTACGCCATATATCACTTCAAGACTAGTTGAAGACAGAAATAACGACCTGAACATCAACAACAGAAACGGAATAGCCGGCGTAGACGTAAAGTACGGTGTTACGCCGAATTTAAGTGCAATTCTCACTATAAACCCGGATTTCGCGCAGATCGAAGCGGACGAGGATCAAATCAACCTTGAAAGATATCCCCTTTACCTTGCGGAGAAGCGCCCCTTTTTCACTGAGGGATTCGACATTTTTAACACTGCCGGCAACAATAATATGAACAAGATTTTTTATTCCCGCCGTATAAATGAACCCGTATACGGATTAAAATCCACCGGGAAAATCGGCAGCTGGGATATTGGACTGGTTCACGCGTTGAATGATAATGATTTCGGTGTCACGCGGCGGGTCAATCTAGGAGAGTTGGATGCTTCCGTAAAAAGAAGTGCTTTTTATACTGTTTTGCGTGTAAGCAGGGATATTTTCGACAAATCTAAATTTGGATTGATTGCCGCCGGCAAGGAATATGAAAAGGGCTATACACGATTAGTCGGCTTAGACGGAACGCTGCGCTTAACATCTTCTTTGAACTTAGTATTTGAAGGAGTGAAAAGTTTCAACGACGATTCGCATCAAAGCAGCCACTCTGCTACCGCGGTGCTCTTTAAGCGGGGCGACTTTTTAAGTTTTGCTTCACGTTATAATGAAAGAGCCGCCAATTTTAAAGGAAATGAAATCGGGTACTATGACTACAGTAATAAAAGAAGCCTGGGAGGATGGTTTCAAATAGCGCCGATGCTGGAGAGGTACGGAATCAGGCAAATTTCTAATCTTTTCATCTACATGCTCGAGAATTTTCATAACAAAAACTTTTTTGACAATTCCACCATGACGCGTTATGTCTCCGGAAGGATACTTGTTCAAACGATGAACTACTGGCAGATTAACGCTCAATATTATTACGGCAAGAGTTTCGATAGGTACGATGAAAAGCTTTATGACGTTAACGAATGGGAATTTTCGCTTCGCAACAATTTATTCTCCGATCTCTTTTTTCAAATTGATCATAGCCAGGGGAAATACTTCGGAGGTTACAGCAAAAGTTATTCCGGGCAGGTGGAGGTCCGCCCGTCGGATAATTTCAGATTTGTATTCAAGTACAACCGGAGCAGTATTGAACTTACCGATCAAAATTCCTTAGACCCGATAAAGATTACTTATGAAATATTGCTTTCGAAAATGTATTACTACTTTAACCGCGATTTGAATGTTAGACTGATACTCCAATACAACAAATATTACGACCGGTTGGACTCCTCTTTTTTGATAGCATACCGGTTTTTGCCGGGGTGTTCTTTTTACCTGGCGTATAATGAACTATACAACTCGGAAAGTTATACAAACAATATCGGTCAAGTTGTTAACCCGAAGTTCAGCATAGCAAACAGATTGCTGCAATTAAAATTTTCTTACTTATTCCAAATCTAACTATTCACAAAAGGAGACTCATATGAAACAGTTATTACTAATCACACTCATCTTTTCATGCATGGTATTTACCGCCAATGCTCAAACCAGCGACGAAGAAGCAATCAAGCAGGTTATCACCGAAGCATACCAGGAAGGGATCAACAACACCGGCGATATAGCTATGATAGATAAAGGTTTTCATCCCGACTTCATTATGTTCTCTAAACGGAACGGCGAACTTTCCACAATGAACATCGATAAATGGAAAGGATATGTTTACGCCGGAAGAGAGAAAGGAAATTTCCCGCGCGAAGTGAAAACACGTCTCGAATTCCCCATGATCGACATTACCGAAGATGTTGCCGTTGCCAAGATTTACAATTACAAGGGGGACAAACAAATATTCACCGATTACATGATGCTCTATAAATTCGAAAACGGATGGAAAATTGTTGCCAAAGGTTATTACAGACTTCCGTAATCCCCAAACACCCGGCTTATTAAATTGCCCAGCTCCACTTAAGCCGGGTGCCTTCCCTATACCATATAACTTATCCTCCCCCCTGCTACCATATTTCTACCCAACTATCTTTAATGCTTTTCAATATTATTTCAATTATGTTACGGAAAATTCCCGCTAAGAATCTTATAGATGAAAACAAAAGCTGTCATATTAAAGCCGACTCATGCCATCGCATTGTTTTTGCTGCTTCCTTTGTTACTTAGTTGCAGTGAAGAATCAACTCCCCCCGTTATTAAGGATACTGCCGAGATAACCATCGTATCCGGCAGCGAGCAGAAAGGAACATCCGGCGAATGGCTTGCCCAGCCTGTTAAAATTCTTGTGCGGGATAAAAACCGGGCTCCCATACCGGGAGTGAAGGTTTATTTCAATATTATTGAAGGAAACGGCGAGACGGACAATTCATGGGTCATCTGCGACGACATGGGGCGTGCCGAAGTGAGATGGAAAATCGGAAACGCCGTAATGCAGACCGCACAGCTATCTCTTGACGAGGCGGCTTTCGATTTCGAACCGGTGACGGTTCAGGCTTACAATGAAAGGTGGGCGTTCATATCTATCGTGTCGGGGAATAGCCAGACCGCCGGACAGGGTGAAGCGCTAACACGTCCCCTCGTGTTGAAAGTCGCCGACATTAATGGCACGCCCCTCCCCAACATACATATCGATTTCACCATTACGGCAGGGGGCGGAACATTGAACACTTACTCCGCCGTTACCGGCGAGCAAGGCAGAGTTAAATTAATGCCGACCATGGGGAGCGGATTGTTCCAACGCATAAGAGCATGCATCGACGATGAATATTACTTCGCCCGTTACGCGTTCGTTCAATCGAACATTGTTTCCAGCTATGATATGCCTGCCGGTTACAAATGGACGACATACACCAACACCATTCCATGGGGTAGCGGAAACCAAATATCGCACGATGGAAAAATTTTGGAGACGGATAACTTCCTCATTTTCAGCGACGCGTGCAGCGATGAGATCAAAATTCAATACGCGGTGATGGCTGAAGATTCATGGAGCGAACTGATACAACTGTTCAACGTTAACCCGGCAACTGATCTGGGAATATACACAAACGACCCGGCTTCGAAAATGAAACTCTACTGCTCACGATCGGCGGAGGTACAAATGTGCGCTTTCGCTTATGGATTTATACTTTACGATATCAATCACACCGTATGGCACACTTCGCCTTGGGCCCCCTCACGGCATTTGTCTTACAGGAACATCGTTAAGCATGAAACTATGCACGTACTTCAATTTTATTTAATAGAAAACGGCGCGTGGCCTCCTTTCTGGTTTTCGGAAGGTCTCTCGGAATACGTGAGCGGTGGAAGTTTTTATCATATCGAAAGATTATCAACGGTGAACTATTGGTATTCCCAACCGAACCATATTAATCCGGTAGGAATAGTTAATCAGGAACAAGAGATACCCAACGCAAATCCCGATTTGATCGGTCAATACTACCCTATGTTCGGCCTGGCGGTGGAATATCTTCTTGATCCCAGAGGTTTGGGTAAAACAATAGAAGATTTAAAAAATATTTTCGAAGATGTGAAGCAGGGTATTTCATTCGAAACTTCTTTCCATTCACGGATGGGCATCACTGTTGAATATTACAAAAACAACTTCCGTGATTTGATTAATCAATATTTCACAAAATATGAAGCAAACAATTAGATCAAGAATAACCGCGAATGATTTATGAAGATGAAAACGCATTTATCCAAACTATCTTCAATTACATTCTTGCTCGTTCTATTTGCTATGGCTTGTTCGGACAACCCGACGGAACCGGTGGACGAGTCCGGCATAATAATAAATATCATATCCGGCAATTATCAACACGGCGAAACAAACCGGCAATTGGCAAATCCTGTTATTGTAAAAGTTGTCGATTCAAATCAGAATCCTCTTCCCGATACTAATATTGAATTCAAAATTATTGCGGGAGGAGGTTCACTAAATCATTACTTTGTAAAAACAGATTCCATTGGAAGTGCAGCGGTTTTATGGACTACCGGCAGCAGGCCGGACCCTATGTTGAAAGCAGAAGCGCAAGATCAAAACGGGATAACCGCCGCAACATATGTTTATGCAAATACCGATCTTGAGTTTACGACCAGATGGACTTCCGGCTTGTACATTTACGCCAACGGCAATCAACTACTTTCACATGACAACCGGATATTGGAAAGCAAAAACTTTCTTATCTTCAGCGATGAAAGCAGCGACGATATGAAAGTATTATTCGCCAAGATTGCCGAAGAAGATTTCGAATTTTTAAAATTACGTTTCGGTATTTCGAGCAGTGAAGAACTGGGAATCAATTCTTCCGATATCAACACGAAATATAAAATTTTTGCGAACCGCAGAGCCGACTGCCAACCCGGCAACTGGTCTGTTATTGTAAACCCGGCCCTGCAATTTTATGCTCTCGACTCACGGTTGTTCAATTCTTTGGCTATATCCCAACCTTTTATCCGCCAGGGATTAAAGCACGAATTAACGCACGTCATAGAACTGCTTATTATAAAGCCGGAAAACCTATTGACTTCCTCAACACCAACCTGGTTCACAGAAGGAATTGCCGAATACAATTGTGATTATATGTGTTCGGATCCTGCGCCGATAACCACATTAAGCCAGCTGAACAATTGGATTCAAAGCCCGCACCATCGCAATCCCTTGTTAATTAATCGTTGGGAAGATTTCCTGCCGGATGAAAGTCCACGCGACTATTACAAGATGTTCGGTTTTGTTTTCAAATATCTTCTTGACCCAAATGTGCGCGGAAAAACATGCATTGATGTTAAGAACATGCTGGCCGAATTATCAACGAGTCATAATTTCCCGCAGAGTCTTGAAACACACATGGGAATATCCTTTGAGTCTCTTAGAGATAATCTCTACACTTTACTTACAGATTATCTCACGCAATAAAATTAATTGCATGAACAGGATGAGTTGATCTGTCAATATTAAGGAAAAACCAAAAGTATGAACAAAGTCCTTAGAGAAGCCCCGTTCCGGTGTATTGAATATTCCTTCCGTTGGATTAAATATTCTTTCCGGTGGATCAAATATTCTTGCCAATGAACCAAAGTCAGTTCCGATGAATCAAATATTCTTTCCAATTATTCAAATATTCTTTCTGATTAATCAAATCTTCTTTCTAATTAATCAAATATTCTCTCCAATTAATCAAATGTTCTTTCCAATTAATCAAATGCTCTTTCCAATTAATCAAATATTCTTTCCAATTAATTAAATGTTCTTTCCAATTAATCAAATATTCTTTCCAATTAATTAAATGTTCTTTCCAATTAATCAAATATTCTCTCCAATTAATCAAGTGTTCTTTCCAATTAATCAAATATTCTTTCCAATTAATCAAATGTTCTTTCCAATTATTCAAATGTTCTTTCCAATTATTCAAATGTTCTTTCCAATTATTCAAATGTTCTTTCCAATTATTCAAATGTTCTTTCCAATTATTCAAATGTTCTTTCCAATTAATCAAATATTCTTTCCAATTAATCATAAATCGGTTCCGGTGAGCCGAAAGTCTGTTCCGATTAACCGAAATCCCGCGCCGAAAGGGAGAAAACCGACTCCGCAGCGCATAATTTAGGAATAATACCTCTAATGAAGGCTATTTTCCCCTTGAAAGGGAATTAATATAAAATACCCACCGTAACCCGAAATATGTCCCTCCTGACTGCCTCAACCAAGCCCAAATCCCGCAAACCCGGAACGCCGTCCCTTCCATTCATCCATCCTGTCCGGCGTAGCCCGGCAGTTCCGGGCGAAGACGGATCATTCCCCCATTCATCCTGTCCCGCCAAAGACGCCTGCCTGCCGGCAAGGCAGGGGCAAGCTTTTTCCTTGGTTATCAGTACTTATACAGATTCGCTTTAGTATATTTTTTGCTATATTCTTTGGCACTTCCGGTATTGTAAATCAGGCACGAATTTTTCTAACCAATTGAACATTAAGTGGGAAACTCTATGGAATTAAAACTAGCAGTATTAATAGACGGGGATAATATCCCTTCCGCATATATAAAAGAAATGATGGAAGAGATTGCAAAATACGGCAACCCGACAATTAAAAGAATATACGGCGATTGGACTAAACCTACACTTTCAAAATGGAAGCCTCTTCTGTTGGAAAATGCCATAATGCCGATTCAGCAATATGGTTACACACAGGGTAAAAACTCAACTGATTCGGCCATGATAATCGACGCGATGGATATTCTTTATTCCGAAAAAGTTGACGGCTTTTGCATAGTTTCAAGTGACAGCGATTTTACACGCCTGGCTACACGCCTTAGAGAAGCAGGTATGAAAGTATACGGCATTGGGGAGAAGAAAACTCCTGAACCGTTTATTGTTGCGTGCGATAAATTTATTTATATCGAAATTCTTAAGACCCTTTCCGAGGAGAGTGATCCGGAAGATACAAAGAGCAAATCTCCGGTTGTATCGAATGTGGATAAAATTACTCCCAAAGTTATTAAACTTATTTCAACAACTATTTTCGATTTAGCCGATGATGACGGCTGGGCTTTTCTTGGCGATGTTGGAAATTTGCTGCAGAAAAAACAACCCAACTTTGACGCAAGAAATTACGGCTTCCAGAAATTAACCCCTCTTATAAAATCTATTAAGATATTTGAAATTGAAATACGTGAAAACCCCAAAGGGCGAATCAAATTAATTTATGTGAGAAACAAAAAGAAATCGAAACCGCATAAAAGACACGGCAAAGAGACAAAGTAAATTTTTGCAGCATTTTATTACACGTATCTTTTTTAATATGTAATTCATCCGCCTTGTCACGGTGTAGTCCAAGTTTCACCGAACGAAGCCGGGTTTTCCCTTTTACCTTCACTCCGCTTTTGCCTTCTGCATTCCTGCCCGCCCGGTTTATCTGCCGTAGGCATGGCAGGCAGGTCTACTTTTTTCTTGTTCCTCAGTACTTATACTGATTCGCTTTAATATATTTTTTATTATATTCTTTTCGCTATTTCATTGTGGGGAAGTTTCATTCAGTTCCGTCGGGGAAAATTATAAAAATATAGATTAATCAATAAACAGATTATCAATAAGCTTAATAATTTATTCACTGTCTTAACAGGGAAAGATGTGAATTCCTTGAAGGTAAATAAAAATCCAAAGCTGCTTGACCGTGTACGAATTAATTTGCGTACTAATCATTATAGTAAAAAGACTGAAGAAGCATATATTAAATGGATTAAAGAATTTATTTTTTATAATAATAAACAACACCCCAACGATTTAGACAAAACCCACATAGAAAAATTTCTATCTCACCTAGCAGTTGATAAGCATGTATCATCATCAACTCAGAATCAAGCATTATGTGCAATAGTTTTTCTTTACAAAAAAGTATTGGAAAAAGATTTTGGTTGGTTGGAAGATGTTGTGAGGGCTAACAGAAGTAAAAGATTACCTGTTGTATTTACTAGGGAAGAAGTAATGAAAGTTTTTCAAAATATGTCCGGTGAAACAAAATTAATTGCTTCTTTGCTTTATGGTTCCGGATTGAGATTAGGAGAGGCACTTCAACTAAGAATAAAAGATATTGATTTTACCTACAAACAACTTACCGTTCGAGAATCAAAAGGATCAAAGGATAGAATTACGACATTGCCTGAAAGTATTATAACGGAACTAAAAAATCACCTAAACAATATTTATAAACAGCATAAGAATGATCTAAGAGCAGGAAAAGGGAAAACCATACTCCCCTATTCATTGGCGAAAAAGTATCCAAATGCTGATACTGAATTCGGGTGGCAGTATGTTTTCCCGGCCGATAAATTTATAAAGGACGATAATACCGGTTTGATCTTTAGAACACATCTTCATGAAAGCACTGTGCAACGAAAAATTAAGGAAGCAGTTAGAAAAGCAAGAATTATAAAACCAGCGACGTCCCATACCTTTCGCCACTCATTCGCGACACATTTACTCGAGAATGGATATGATATTAGAACTATTCAAGAATTGCTGGGGCATGCGAGTGTTAAAACAACTATGATATATACACATGTAATAAATAGAGGAGCTGGGGTTGTTAGCCCGTTAGATCAACACTTTACTTAAAGTTGTTAGATCGGCAAATATTGCCGGATAATATTCCGACAAAAGCCAACACTTTTTATTGTAAATTATTTTGCTGCAACATTTTAACTAGATTTTTATGGATTTTCAAAAGTTGTTAGATCGACAAAAGCTGCGGGTCTAACAACTTCTAAATAAAAGTACGCTGCAGCTTAATATATAGTTATACCGTTAATTTAATCAGAAGTATAAACGAAACAGAAAGAACAAATTTTAATTTGATATGAAATAATTGGTTAATGGAGTTATATATGGTTATAGAAGATTTATATAATGAGATTACTGGAACAACAATACAAAGAGAAGAAAAACATAAAAAGTATCTTGGCACAGAAATAATTATAACTGGTTATATTGAAAATATTCATAATAATAATATTAGATTCTTTTTTTTAAGAGACGCTTCTGAGGATCTATCTGACAGAACATTTTTAAAGGGCAATCTTTTTTTTGACAATACCATATTTGGGGAAAAGTTGTTAAAACTTTCTTATGGTGATGAAGTTAGAGTCCACGCATATTTTAAAAGTGCAGAATTTAATGATTATGCTTCTTACGACAAATATACTTTTGAGTTAATTTCAATAGAGAAAATTTCTACACTTAACGAGAATAGAAATAAGAAAGAAGAGGAAAGGCGTCAACAACAGATAAATATTACTAATGAAAAAAGGCGAAAAAAGAAAATTGAAAACATAATGTTGGGTGCGATTGGTGGATCGTTTTTTTTTGGGATTACTGGTTGTATTAGTCATTTAGTTTTTGGTGGTGTTTTTAACTTAATTACTGGTGCGTTAATAGGTGGGAGCATAAGTGCATTTATTAGTTCCTGGGATTTCTGGCTCGATGATTAAATAAGAAAAGTAATATTATTGTGTGTTTTTTATAAATATAAATTCAATTAAAATTTATTTTTTTCATATGTCTATCTATAATGTTAAGGATTGCAAGAAAGATGAAGAATACAATTATATTTTCTAATTCAAATAAAACGGTATAACCAGTGGCTCAAGGCGACAGCGTTTTCGCATTCGACATTTTACAAAATCTCGAGTTGGTCGTTCCGTTTCAAGTTTCTTGTTCAAGTTAGTATTGCAATAAAGGTTTTTTCAAATTATAAAAATTGTTTAATAAATTCGGCATTGTAGTTATGGGCTGCGCCTTAGCCACAACGCCGTTATATGGCTTAAAAAATGATTCGATAACTTGTGAATTTTAACTATATTTTAGGAGTTAAAAAAAACGCTTTTTGAGGAGAAATAATGTCGTATTATAACATATCGTTAGCACAGATTCGAAAGAATGTAGAGAAAAGAAAGAAAAAATATATTGAAGATGATAGTTTTATCTTTGACAAAAACGAATACTCAGTTGGAATCTTAAAAGAAGTAAAAAATAACTTCGGCGAAACTCTAACACGCGTAGACGGTAATATTCCCAAAAGTCTCCCAATCGAAACCGGTCAAAGATTTTTATTTATTTCTTATGATCAAACACGAGGATCACACGGGTTACACAAATATCCCGCTAAATTTTTTCCTGAATTACCCCGTTGGTTAATACAAAAATATACTAAACCTGGTAATATCGTTCTCGATCCATTTATGGGAAGCGGCACCTCAAATATTGAAGCGATGCTTTTGTGTAGACATTCAGTTGGAATTGATGTTGACCCATTCGCTAAATTTTTAACAAAAGTAAAAACTACAAAGTTAAATGTTGAGGAATTGGGAGAGAGCACAGACTTTATTTTAAACTCTTTGGTAAAATACGATCCAAAAAAAATTAAAGGTACAGATTTACCAATATTCCCTTATCGTGATAATTGGTTCCAAAAAGAGATATTATTTGAGTTAGCATATATTAAGAAACTAATTATAAGCTCAAAGTATTCTGACAATATCAAAGATTTTCAACTCATAAGCTTATCATCAATAATACGTTCCGTTTCAAACGCGGATAATAATTGCACTCGTACTGTTGTTCGCAAGAAGTTGAATAAAAACATCTATCCATCTATGGCACTAACCAAGTTTGCTGAAACATTACTCTTAAACTCATATAGAATGACAGAGTTTTGTTCTATCGTTGATACTGATATTTCAATTGAAATTCCCAGTGATAATGATGCAAGAAGCATCAAATACCCTGCGAACTATTTTGATTTTGCCTTAACTTCACCACCATATGCAAATGCCGTAGATTACCCAAGAACACATCAATTAGAAATGTACTGGTTAGGACTTGCGAATGGTTCATTAACTCCGATGAAAAAGGAACACGTTGGAACCGAAAGCGTTTCTGTAGATGATTATAAAATACTTCATAAAATAAATATTGAAGAAGCAGACATTGTTATTGAAAATATATTCAAAAAAGATCCTCGTCGCTCATTTATTGCCTATAAGTATTTGATTGATATGGAAGAAAATTTACGTGAAGTCCATCGTGTATTAAAAAAGAAAGGCAAATATGTGATTGTTGTTGGTAACAATAAAATAAGAGGATATAATTTTGAAAGCTGGAAATACTTAATGAAGCTTTCCGTGCGTATTGGATTTAAGGTTGAAAATTATTTCGGTTCTGAAATAATAAAACACTTTATAAAAGTCCCGCGTGATGAAAGAATAAATACTGATTGGATTATTGTATTGGAGAAATAATTTATGGCATCTTCTGAAGAACGCGGTAGGCAAGCATCCATTGATGGTTTTGCTCACGAACATATGGTTTGTGGCATTTTAATGAAAAGATATCAAAATGTATCTTTAGTTGACCTTCCTCTCTCACCTTATGATATAATAATAGTTTTTAAAAATGAAAGGAATGAGGAAATAATAATCCGGGCGCAAGTTAAAACGTCTCGAACATCTATTTCATTTACTGGCGGTACACGTGGCGGCGTTGATCGTGAATATAAATCCGGTGTAAAAACTTATGTGCAATCTACAAAGACCTCAGACGTTGTAATTGGCTACAAACCTATCTCCGACGACCAATTTGAATTATACTTTGTTCCAACCATTCTTATTGAAAAATGGGACTCAAAAAGTAAATCTCTCAATATTCTCTCATCTCTGAAAAACAATTACGAAATATTAGAACACTGCAAGGATAAAGATTTTGTTTTGGAAAAAGCTAAAGAGTATGGCTTACTCTAAACGCCATATAACCCGCCAATCAAGCGGACGCCGTTTTCGCATTCGGCATTTGTGTAATTATTGGCTTTGTTCTTACGTGTAAAGTTGTTTTGTAAAGTAGTTCTGTTAAATAAATGTTTTTAAAATTATTGGCAGTTGTTATTTAAGTAGCATTGCTGTTCTGGGACGCCGCTTATCGGCAACGTCGTTATACCGCACGCATAATATATACATAAATATTTTTCCTATTACTGTTTAGTTGTATTTTTTTTCAATATTAGTTTGAGGTAATAATGGAAAATCTAAAAGAATTTTGGTGGATCATCGCAATAGCTCTAATATTAATTGGAGTCATTATTTACAGCATATATATATGGATCAGAGGAAGATTAGTACAATGGGGTAATGTTGGTGTTGTAACTAAAGACGGTGTTCCAACTGGAGAAATATTAACACCAGGAAGATATAGAATAAACTCTTTGGAAGAGATCAAACAATTTGAAGTAACTAAAATAGACATTGGGCAAGTAGGCTTAGCCTTCCCAAAAGATCCAGAATCCTCTGAGGGAGTAAAAGTACTAAATCCTGGTGAACATTATATTTCTCCTTTACACTACATTATAAAAGGAATATCAACCAGAGATCAACTTTTAATGGTTGGAATAAAAACAGATAATTCAGAAGCGATAGCAGATGAAATGAAAGCTGATTTTGAGGACCTACCTTTGGATACAGTAATAGATGATGTTCAAGTGTGGATACCCTATACTTTAAACTTCAGAATATTACCTGATAATGCTACAGAATTTATAAATAGATTTGAAAATATTTCTAAAGCTGTTAAAGAAGTTATCCTTCCTAAAAGCAGAAAAATTGTACGAGAGACTTTCAGAGATGAAATAAAAAAACAAAATTTATCTATCGATGAGATAATTGATGATATTCGTGATGAAATAGAAAACACTATGTCTGAAAAATTAAGTCAAACCCTGATTGAATTTGGAATTACACTAAATTACTTCAACTTAAGAGAACCAAATACTGGAGAATTAGGAATTAGTAAACAGAAGTCCAGAATTAATATTGAAAATGCAAAGATTCAAAAGAAAGAAAACGAAGAGAAATTAAAAACCCATTCAGCGATTGTTGCTCTCGAAAATGAAAAACGAAAAGAGAACGAATCTAAAGCATTATCCGAAGAGAACATTAAGAATATGCCAAAAATCAAGGAACTTGAAATGCAAAAATTGCTAAGAATAGAAAGGGAAAAAGATGCTGAGTTGAAAAAGAAGTTAGATACAATGACTATTCAGACAGAAATTGAAAGAGGTGAAGCAAAAGCAAAAATAAATAAACTATTAGCAAGTAGTATGAATAAGGAATTAATTCGCTTAGAGGAACTTAAGATTTCATCTGAAACAAGTAAGAATTGGGATGGTAAGCTTCCGTTGTTTGCAAATGAGAACGCCCCATTTATGAATTTATCAGCAAATCTAATTGAACTGATTAATGGATACCAAGATGGATTTAAGCATTCTCAAAAACAAAATAAAATTGAAAAAAGTGATAAAGGTGATTCTGATTAAGGTAGAGAAATTTAATATTGCGGTATAACACGCCGCTCAAGCGGACGCCGCTTTTCAATATGGCATTAGTATTGTTTTAGGGATTGCAGATACTAAGTACATTGGCTGTTAAACATTTTGTTGTATGTAAGAATGTGTTCTTAAAAAAATAAATTGTTAAAAATAATCGGCAGTTGTTTTTTAGGTGGCATCGCAGTTTTGGGGCGCCGCTTATCGGCAACTCCGTTAGCCGCGAACTATAACAAAAGGACAAAAGGAGAGAAAAATGTCACATCTCATAAAGAAAGTCATTTTAATATTAATTTTTGCAGGCTTATCTCAATCATTTATTTTTGCATCAAATGAGAGTAGAAAATCTAATATTACTAATGGTGCAGAAATTCAAACAGATAGTAAACTAGATTCTCTTATTAAATCTCTGCCGAGTATAATCGAAGCTGCATTCCAGGAAAGTGGTTTACCAAGTCTATCAATTGCAATTGTATATAATAATGATATAATTTATAGCGAGGCGTTCGGTTTTGCTGATTTGGAAAAAAAGATTTCTGCAACAACTCAAACGATTTATCCCATTGGGTCTATTACAAAATTATTTGTCGCTACAATGCTTGTTCAACTTGCCGAAAAAGGAACTATTACTCTGGATTCACCGGTTAAGAAATTTCTTCCGGAATATAAAGTCAAATCCCCATATAAAGGCACACAACCAACTACTTTGCGTCAGCTAGCTACACATACATCAGGCCTACCACGAGATGCAAATATAAATTTCTGGAGCGATTACGCTACTGGAAATTGGATTTTTTCAATGGGCTCTTCTGATATGAAGTGGTATGCTTCAAAAGAAGAAGTATTGGCTAATTTACCTTTTATTGAAATTGAATACCCGCCTAATTCACGTTATGCCTATTCTAATTTGGGTATGTCTTTGTTGGGAATTGCGCTTGAGAGGGCAGCTGAAGAACCATTTACTGAATATATTGAAAACAATATACTCAAACCACTTGGTATGAATGAAACTGGTTTTCTGCTCAACAAAAAAGAATTTTCCCGCGTGCCGAAAGGTTATGTTTATATTTCTCCGATCTCCAAACCTTTAATAGCGCCCGAATGGGAATTTGGCGTTGGCCTGTACTCTGGTGGATTATATTCTACTGCGGAAGATATGGCTCGATTTCTTGCCCTTCAATTTAAGGATGATTCCGCCAGTGGAGCACAAATAATTAGTGCAGATGGTTTGCGAATGATGCACTTTGAAAGCATCGGCTGGGGAGTCGGTTGGGGGCGGTATCCTACTATAGAGCATACCGGTGGCCATCTGGGTTTTTATGCTCATGTTCTTGCGATTCCTAAACTTAAAATCGGGGTCGTTTCCCTGACGAATTCAAATAATCCATTATCTTCGTACAACCCGTCTCGCAAAATTGATCAGGAAATTTTAGAACAACTGAAAAAAGCTATATTAAATACTTCCAGTTCAATTGCTTTTAAACCGGAACAGATTGACTGGAGTAAGTATGAAGGAGAATATGTACTGCCAGGTGCCGATGCAGAGATAATGATCGAACTTCAACACGGGAAGCTTCATGCAAGGTTACTTCAGGATTCAACCTTTGACAATATACTTATTCCTATTGGAATCCATCAGTTTAGTGTTGAAGGGGCCACTGAACCATGGTTTATTTTTCAAGCAGATGATAAAGAGATAATTAGAAGTTTGCGGTTTGCCGAATTCACATTCAAACGTAAGCAATAAAGTTTTTCCAATATAAAGCGGCTAACAAGTGTTTCAAGCGGAATGCTTCAGTAAATCATAAAATTTGCAGTTCGGCTTTGTTTTGTTTTTATGAGTTAGGAAGTACTAAATAACATTATCAATAAATCGTGGCATTGGTAGCGGAAACCATTGGGCATCCGCTTAAACACCACGCCGTTAGAACACATGAAAATAATAAATTAACGATTGTAGGAGATAGTATGAATCCCAAATCATCAAAACCAGTAATAGTTTGTGCATTTGGCATTCTTGCAGCATTCTTTATGCCATGGATACAATTCTTGGGTGCGGGTATTTCCGGCTATAACTTAGGTCAGCTCGGTTCATACGGAAATTATTTTTGGGTAATTCCAATCCTAGCGGGAGCCACAATACTGATTAGCTTTTCTGGAATAAATAATCGTGTCATTGGCTTTATTACTGGGTTTGTACCACTTGGAGCAATCCTCTATGGTTTGCTGAAATTAGCTGGTAATAGAGATAATGCCGACATGGTTCTTAGACTTGCTGGTCAAGTGCTTTCAATAGGCGGATGGCTTACTATTATTTTTAGTATCGCAATAATTATTGTAGCTGCGAAAAAAGATAATCCAAGCCAGAGCCAAGTGTCAGAAAATATTTCTCAAGCACGACCAACTATCGGCTCTATTTTACAGTCAAATAATTATGATATTGGTAATTGGGTGAAGAAACATAAAAGAATCCTTGGCTATTTTGCAGTAGGTCTCGTTTCTGTTTTAATCATATTATTGATCTTAAATAAAACTATATGGAGTGTTGAAAATAAAGCGCAAGAATTTATAGATGCCGGTATGTACGAGCAAGCGAGGATAATTTTGGATGAGGAAATCCAAAAAGATCCAAGTAACGCAAGTTTACACTATCAGCTCGGTAAAACCTTTTTGGCTGTTGATAATATATATGCAGCAGCTCAATCATTCGAAAGAGCTATAAGAATCAAACCAAGTATAGGTGACAAAATTGGTTCTGCATATTTAAAAGAAGGTATGAAATCACTCAAATCAAATAATTCACAAAGAGCAAATAATTTCTTCACGTTATGTATAAAATATGACCCTAGTAAAAAGAGTGAAATTGTTGAATCTTTAATTCAAGCAATTAATGAAAACTTGACACAAAATAATATCACAAATGCATATTCTTATGCGCAAGCATGCACAAGTTTTGACGCAAATGCATCAAATATAATTTCTGAAAAAGCATTCTCCATTGCTAAACACAATGTAAATTCTTTTAATGATTCATATTATATTATTGCCTTAGGTGAATTTTCTATTTCTTACAATCGTTCATTGGGGAATGAATTCGGTACATTACTAAAAGATTTTATTGATAAGTACAAAAGCACAATCGATCAATATGCATTGGCAAATCTTTGTCAAAAAGCTGCGTTCTGGAATCCAGCATTAAAAAATGAAATGGCAGAATTGATATATCAAAAAGCAAAAAGTGAACTATCAAAGAGTGAATTTAATGAAAACATTATTGAATCTTTGTTAAATTCAGCTACAGCCATTGATGTGGAATTAAAAGCTAATGCAAGTAAATTGGTCTGGGAAAAACTTTCTTCATTATTGGCAAATTTAAAAGAATTAGGTCAATCTCGCTTTTTAACTATGTTAAACTTATGTAATAGTTATGGGACAACGGTGGAAATATCTAATACTGATAAATATCAGTTCGCAATTGCTTTAAAAAATTATGTCGATGGAAATAAAGAACTCGCAATTCCAGTTTTTTTGAAATTATCAAAAAATCCAAATTCTTTAGAAGGCAATTTATCAAATCAAATAATATCACCTCCTAGAATAGGTGATATTAATTTTGATAGTTCACCTTTTCTTTTTAAAGGTACTTGGTCTTATTTTGGTGGTAGTGGTCTAAGTATCAATTTAACAAAAGTCAAAATCACTAACTCATCCATCAATATATTCTTTAGTATGAAAAACAATGGAGGGAGAAAAGATTGTTTAATTTTCGCACCGAAGAATATAAATGAAAGGTTTGGTTCTCACTGTGAAAAATTATATATCCTTGACGACAATGGGAAAAAATTCTACTCATACAATGGATTTATTGGAGGAAATCCTGAGAAATACAACTCTTGTACAAATAAAATATGTTTTAATCCTGGCGAAGATTTAATCCTTTCGGCTGAATTCCCAATGATTAGTCCTGGCGCAACGACAATAAAATTTGTATCTCCTAATCCAGATAATGCTGGTCATCAGTCAGAATGGTGGTGGAACAGTATAAAACTAAAAAATGGTCCATTTGAATAACTATCTGGACATGTATTTATTACTAAATATGGCAATTACTTATCTCGTTTTTATTGTGTCATATAGAGTGAAAAGTGTTCTAACAAGCGCATCAACCCGACCGCTTCATTCTGCTCGGGCTTTAAAAATATATTTTGGGTAGCCGTTCTAACTGAGATTGTATTGCAAGGTAGTCATTCTAAAAAAGTTTGCAGCAAAAAATGTTTGTGGAAAAAGTTAAACATTTTTTGCTTTTAATTAATCGTGTTGTCGTTCTAGCAAACATTGTTTCTATGGGCGGCGGGTTATGCGCAACGCCGTTATATTTGCTATAGAATGGGTTGAAAGTTTAAATTAAGGTTCTTATATTGGGGCTGTAAATAAGGACTAATATAGGAACTATCAGAGGTTAAGATGCAACAAGCTAAAATAAGTTTTGATGAGAACCACATAAAAATATTGAACAAATATCAAGAACTCGGCTTCAAAGATAAAAGTTCATTGGTTCGTTCAGCTATTGATGATTTTATTAAATCTGTAGAAAAACAAAAGTTGGCAAAGTCAGCTAAACTGTATGCCGAGATTTATAAAGAAGATTCAGAATTAAGAGATTTAACAAACTCGGCAATTGAGGATTGGCCTAAATGAAATCAATTAAAAGAGGGATGGTTATTGATATAGATTTAAATCCAGTAAAAGGTTCTGAAACTGGAAAGATAAGACCCTGTGTTGTTGTTACCAATGATGTTTACAATCAAAGGGTTCCAGTAATTCAAGTTGTTCCAATAACTGGTTGGAACGAGAAAAAAGCTCAAATTCTTACTAACGTTTTTTTAGAACCCTCAAAAGAAAACGGACTCACCAAGAAATCCATCGCTGATTGCCTTCAAACAAGACCAATAGATTATCAATATAGATTAGTTAAAATACGTGGTCAATTATCAGAAAACAAAATTATTGAAATAGATCGAGCATTGAAATCAGTCTTTGATTTAATGTAATCGAATGCAAATATAACCAGCCAATCAAGCGGACGCCGTTTTCGCATTCGGCATTTTAGTAATTATTGGCTTTGTTCTTCCGTGTAAAGTTACTTGTTCAAAGTTGTTCTGTTAAAAAATATTTTTATAAATAAAAAGTTGTTGGTATTGTTCGGCACCCTCATTCTGGGGCGCCGCTTATTGGCAACGCCGTTATACCTCCAAAGATTAGCGGTTAGTTGTCAAGTTGCATTTAAGTCATTTTAATGAGAACTTATTTTATTAAAAGTTGTGATTAACCAAACGAAATAGATTTACCATGTATACCGCTAAGATTATATTTTTCATATTGTCAGTAATACTTATTGTTCCGGCAATAATACGAATAGTATATCGCATTCGTGCTAATTCTGATAAATTCACTGAAGCTGTCTCTAGTTTAGCTGGTGTTTTGGGAGTGGTTGGAATCTTTTTTTCCCTAGTTGCACTTTTCTTAGAATTCATTATTAATCTCCTCTTGGGTGTCATATGGGGACTAATATTCCTTTTGATACCCTATTTGGTGATAGGATTGCTAACAACTAACCTCGATGTTCATACAACGGGTTATACGAGTGCCAATAAACCATTCCACAACATACGTAAGGCACACTTTCGGGAAAGAGCCGACTGTGGTCTTGGTAGCCTTCCAAATGGATTGGTGGTTTTGTATTGTATCGTAGTCATTGTTGCTCATGTGATCTTCTCTATGGTAACTTACTTCACAGAGCATCGCGCATATATTCTCTTCTGGGAATGTTGGCCATTCAATGTTCTTTAGTTATGTTAAAGAGTAGACGTTCTTTAAAAAAATTCGCAACCGGTATAACCCGCGTCTCAGCCCGACCGCTTCTTCGAATCGGTCGTGTGAAAGATTATTGGGTTTGGTTTTTCAAAGTAGGTTGTTCTTTAAAGTGTGATTGCAAAACAAAACTGATTTATAAAAAATGGTTGTGTGAAGTTAGCTGCATTTTTGTTATGGGCGGCGGGCTAAACGCAACGTCGTTATGTTGCTGTCAAAAATTCATAAAGTGTTTTACCAAATGAAGAAAAGGAAAACTAATTATTTTTCGAAAATAGATATTTACTATTTATTTTTTTCTTGATTAGAGTAATCCAATGGATTATATTAGAATATGTTGATTACGCTAGTTGAATTACCAGAATACATTAAACGAGCTGACAAAATATTGTCAAAAGATGAAAGAGATGAATTACTTTTTTATTTATCATCACATCCTAAAGCCGGTTCGGTTATGCAAGGTACTGGCGGTGTTAGAAAATTACGATGGGCATCAAAAGGTAAAGGTAAAAGTGGCGGTTCAAGAATAATATACTTCTTTTATAATGAAACAATACCAATGTTTTTATTAACCATCTTCGGAAAAAATGAAAAAATTAATTTAAGTAAATCAGAGAGAAATGAATTATCGAAACTTGTAAAAGAATTAGTAAAAAATTATCAAAGGAAAGAAGGATGAGTGAAGCATATAAAAGTATAAGCAAAGGATTAAAAGAAGCAATTGAGTATTCCAAAGGAAATCAAAAAGGAACGAGAGAATTTCGACCTCAACAAATAGATGTGAAAAAATTGAGACAGCGAGTAGGAATGACTCAACCAAAGTTTGCTGCATCATTTGGTATAAGTCTTGGTACGTTACGACATTGGGAAAGAGGGGATAGAAATCCACAAGGCCCGGCACTCGTATTATTAAATTTATTATCGAAAGATCCGAATAAGGTTTTAGATATTTTACACAAGTAATAATAAAGCGCAACATAACAAGCGCATCAACCCGACCGCTTCATTCTGCTTGGGCTTTGAAAATGTTATTGGGCTAGTCGTTCTAATATAAATTGTAGTACAAGGTTGTCTTGCTAAAAAAGTTTTGTGGCAAAAAATGCTTGTGAAAAAAATTAAGCATTTTTTGCTTATAATTGTTCGTGTTGTCATTCTAGAAAACATTGTATCTATGGGCGGCGGGTTATGCGCAACGCCGTTATACCGTTAATTTAATCAGAAGTATAAACGAAACAGAAAGAACAAATTTTAATTTGATATGAAATAATTGGTTAATGGAGTTATATATGGTTATAGAAGATTTATATAATGAGATTACTGGAACAACAATACAAAGAGAAGAAAAACATAAAAAGTATCTTGGCACAGAAATAATTATAACTGGTTATATTGAAAATATTCATAATAATAATATTAGATTCTTTTTTTTAAGAGACGCTTCTGAGGATCTATCTGACAGAACATTTTTAAAGGGCAATCTTTTTTTTGACAATACCATATTTGGGGAAAAGTTGTTAAAACTTTCTTATGGTGATGAAGTTAGAGTCCACGCATATTTTAAAAGTGCAGAATTTAATGATTATGCTTCTTACGACAAATATACTTTTGAGTTAATTTCAATAGAGAAAATTTCTACACTTAACGAGAATAGAAATAAGAAAGAAGAGGAAAGGCGTCAACAACAGATAAATATTACTAATGAAAAAAGGCGAAAAAAGAAAATTGAAAACATAATGTTGGGTGCGATTGGTGGATCGTTTTTTTTTGGGATTACTGGTTGTATTAGTCATTTAGTTTTTGGTGGTGTTTTTAACTTAATTACTGGTGCGTTAATAGGTGGGAGCATAAGTGCATTTATTAGTTCCTGGGATTTCTGGCTCGATGATTAAATAAGAAAAGTAATATTATTGTGTGTTTTTTATAAATATAAATTCAATTAAAATTTATTTTTTTCATATGTCTATCTATAATGTTAAGGATTGCAAGAAAGATGAAGAATACAATTATATTTTCTAATTCAAATAAAACGGTATAACCAGTGGCTCAAGGCGACAGCGTTTTCGCATTCGACATTTTACAAAATCTCGAGTTGGTCGTTCCGTTTCAAGTTTCTTGTTCAAGTTAGTATTGCAATAAAGGTTTTTTCAAATTATAAAAATTGTTTAATAAATTCGGCATTGTAGTTATGGGCTGCGCCTTAGCCACAACGCCGTTGGTGCGACCGCTAAAATAGTTTAGTTTGTGCTCGCTCGTTGTCCAACCGCCTTTTAGCTTTTTCGTAATAATCATTTTCTTTTTCGATAACTATAAAATTTCTGTTTGATTTATATGCAGCAATGGCGGTTGTACCACTTCCGCCAAAACCGTCGAACACTAAATCATTTTCGTTTGTGTACGTGCGAATTAGGTACTCGAATAAGCCAGCTGGCTTGCGGGTTGGGTGTTTTATTTTATGGCTGTCCTTATCAACACTGCTAAATTCTATAATATCTACTGGGTGTTTCAGTCCGGTATTATCAACTATGTTATCTTTTCGCTCGCTGTTATAGTGTTCCAATTTTGTTTTCGGTGCAAATATTTTTCTACCTTTCCCGTTTATAGGATCTCTTATAAGAGACTTTTCGGTTCTATATACTTTTATAGGATTAAATGTTTTAATTTTATCAGCAAACACTAAAATATTTTCGTGTATTTTAAGCGGTCTGTTATCCAAATTAAAAATATTTGCACCTCGCACTTTATTCCATATCCACTCATACTTTAACATACCTAAATTGCTACTCGCTAATATCGTAGTAAACGGCTGGCTCGCTGTCAGTACGATGACGCCAGTTGGCTTCAAAATTCTAAGTCTCGTTTCCCAATAAAGTTGTAAATCAATTTTAACATCCCATTCGCACGCTGTCGTATTGTATGGCATATCTTCCAAAATAAGATCAACGGTTTTGGCGGGCACTCGCTTGCATAACTCAAATGAATCACCTAAATAAATTTCATTGTAGTTTAGGGGCGGCGCACCAACAAACGCATCAAACCGACCGTCATTATCGGCTTGATTTTTTGTTTTTATATTTGTGTTTTGTTTCATATTCTCACTTTTTATCATTGTTTCGGCGGTTTATGCTCGATCCGTTAGCTTGCTAATAATTATCATTATCAAATAGGTCATTTATGAGTTACCCAGAAAAAAAGGTGAGAGAAAATGCTCTACTGTGCTTGATCTATTTTTCGAATAAGCATGTATTAAACGCTTCTCAAACCTATAAACCTTTAGCTGATTATTTTAAATTAACTGATCGAGAAAGAACAGAACTCTTAAGAAAAAGAAATGAACCTCATTGGAATAATTTAATTCAAAACTCTAGGAAAGATTTAAAAAGAGAAGGTTATTTAGGTGGTCAAGTCCACGACGTATGGGATTTAACGGAATATGGAATAAATAAAGCAGAAAAAATCTCCAACGAGCACTTGGCTTTATTAGAAATCGCAATTAACTGTTCTATTTCAATTGAGCCAAGCATAATTGAAAAACTTAGAATCCCAATTCCGGTTGAAAAGAGAAGAGAAGCAATTTCAATCAATAAGGCGATAGACATTGATGAACCATCTCTCCCTTTACATTCTTCTCTAGAAATCAATAGAATAATTCGTGACACTTCAATTTCAAAAGAATTAAAAAGTATATATGAGAATAAATGCCAAATATGTGGAGCAGCAATACAGTTACCTAATGGTTGTTTCTCGGAAGTTCATCATCTTCAACCACTTGGTGGTTCTCACAAAGGTTATGATATTAAAGAAAATATGATAGTTGTATGCCCGAATCATCATGCACAATTTGATTACAAAGCAATAGCTATTGATCCTGACACCTTTGAAATAATTTTATATACTGGACAAATTCTTGGGAAATTATTTCTTAATGCTGAGCATAAGCTTGGTATAGCTTATTTAAAATATCATTATAGGCAAGTATTCAATTCACAATGATTCTATATTATTTGTTATTGAAATCGCAAGCTAACCCGCCGCTCAACACGGACAGCGTTTTCAGTGCGGTATTTGTGTAATTATAAAGTTGTGTTTACAAAACTAAAGTGCTCTATAAGGTAGTATGTTCTAAGAAACATTATTATAAATAAAAGTTGTTGCGGTTAGTTGGCATTGCTGTTCTGGGCTGCCGGTTAGCGGCAACGTCGTTAGTTGCTTGAGAAATCATGATTAGTTTAAAAGCCGTGAAAAGAAAATATATAGTCCAAGGGCTATTAGCATATATACCACTTTTAGTGTCTGTGGTAATTTCGTCTGCAGACGTAATGCCCAAACATTTAATTGATTATAAAGTGCCATTGATATTGATATTGCTAATAGCGCCGCTACTATATTCATATATATTGATCCTCAAAAATCATATTGAATTATTGTCGAATGAAAAAGAATTGTTGAATAGTCAAATTGTGGAAGCAAAAGAGAAAGAAAAAGTAAAAAAGGACTCGCCAATTTCTTTAGACGATTATCAGTTTGACAAAGACATTGGTTATTATAGAAATAAAAAGACTGGTGAATTATTTTGCAACCCTTGTCTATTAAAGAATATCCCTTCCCAACTGAAAGTGTTTGATGAATTCTGGCGTTGCTTAAACTGTGGCTTCTGGTATTATAAGCCTGGTTATAAGCCCAAAAACAACACACCCAGAATTGACGGGGATAATTGGGTGACAAGATTTTAATCAATGGAGGTAGGAAATTGCCCAAGGTAAAATATCTCGTTAAGTTAAGTAAATTCGGCAAGGAAGAAATTATGGGGAATGGGCTAGATTTACTTTTATTTGAAGGCAAAGGCTTTAATTGTAAAGATGTCATTTGTGATTCCTTTTTTACTACTTTGAAAATAATGCATCCAGAAAATTTCGAAAAAGTCTTTGAGGTATCTCTTCCCTCTTCTTATATTCAGTTTGTTCTAAAAATACCCACTTCCTCGAAGGAACAAAAATCCCTCGGTTTCGATATTGGAGTGTTCGATTCGGATCTGGAAGGTCAGAAGAAGGATTAGAATAGAATTCTTGTTTTTGATTTATATTTTCTTGTGGCTCAGCCATTGTTTTTTCTCAAAATTAATAACGCAACTAACCAGCAGTGCAAGCCGACCGCTTTTTTCGGTTCGGGGTTCGTGCTGGCTTTTTGTTTGCGTTTTTCGTTTAACATTTTGTTTTAGTTTTTCTGTTAATGAAATATTTTACTAAATAAATATTTATTCTGTTAAGCTACATCCCTGTTCTGGGCGGACGGCTTAACTGCAACACCGTTATATGCTTAAACAAATGGAGAAAAAATGAGTGAAATTAGGTTCCATAAGCCATGGCTAAATAAGACCCCCCCTGAGATGGTAGTAATTAATTTCCCATTTGATATTATAATAACAACTTCAAA